>WNFR01000188.1_pt1 | contig 99965 bp, 69 predicted proteins | sample 5400221 | NCBI WGS metagenome assembly WNFR01 (sample SAMN13153357, study PRJNA577476) | soil metagenome | isolation source: 40 cm soil under Madrone tree | place: USA:California | collected 2016-06-14
GCCATGCGTATTGGCGAAGTGGCATCGCGCACGGGGGTCAGCATTCAAGCAGTGCGTCTGTACGAGCGGCGCGGTCTGCTCAAGAAGCCGATGCGCCTCTCATCGGGTTATCGCAATTACTCGATGGACGCTGTCGCGTTCATTCGCTTCATCAAGCGGGCGCAAGGGCACGGCTTCACGCTTGACGAGATCCGATCGCTGATCCATTTGCGAGAGCAAAGCCCTCCGGCCGCAAAACAAATGCGCGCCATCGCAAAGACGAAGCTCGCAATCCTGGATGAAAAGATCAAACGGCTCCAGGCGCAACGCGACGCGATCGCACACGGCTTGAATCAATGTCAATGCACCGAAGAGTTTCCAATGTGCATGTTCGTTAGACTTGTAGATCAGGACCAAAGCAAATCACCGGGAGATTAATCTTATGAAGAACCGATTGACACCACTCGTGATGCTTGTACTCCCGTTGGCGATGCAAACCGGCCTCGCGTACGGACAAAGAGTTATGGATTCAGACTCGCAATCGACCGCGGGCAAAAGCATGACAACACAAAGTAACGCCAGGAACGAAGATAGCGAAGCTCCTTTTGCTTGCAGCATGACGGCTTTAAGCGCGGCCGAACGGGCGCATCATAAAGAGGTGAGCGCGGAGCTGCACGCGGCAGTAAAAGAAATTCGCGAGTTGCCCAACGGCTACGCGTTTCGTCTGTCCGGAGAGAGGCGCTCGCTCGCGATGTTGTCCGAGTGGGTTTCGCTTGAACGGCTCTGCTGCCCGTTTTTCACTTTTCAGATCGAGGCGGCAAGCGAAACTCAGCCGGTTTGGTTGCGGATGACGGGGCGCGAAGGCGTAAAGCTATTCATGCAATCCGAGTTCGGAATCAAGTAGCGTACCCCGGCGATGTGAAATGCGTGTTCGTAGTTCGGCCTTCAGGCGGAAGTTTGTATTTAACATTTAAGCCGAATTACGAACTTCCGCCTGAAGGCCGAACTACGAACACCCGATTTAACGCGGTCTCTTCGCTGGAGGTCTGCGACGCGGGTTCGGGCTCCCCTCCGATATTCTCGGGCGCTCGAGGGGTTTCCGTATCGCAGCCTCCCCAACCGAAGATCCCTTGCATCAGCGTCAACAGTCGATGGCCTGCGACCATGCTTAAGAAGAAGAGCTCGTGCTCTTTTTCCACTCGAGCCATCACAAGCAGATCGGCTTCGAACTCGCTCAAGCCCAACGCTGAGGCGCGATCGGCCGCGTCTTTGTATTCGACTACGTTGCCGCTCTCGAGCCTTCCGGCAAAATACATCGGAAGAAAGCGGCCGAGCGCGTGACACGAGAGCCCTATCGTGCGGCCGATCAACCACATCCTGGCCTCGCGTAACTTTCCGGGCGCCGAGCCAAGACCGGTGAGCATCTCACCCACACGCTGCCGGTGAACTGCTTCCTCGCGCTCGATCTTTTGAATCGCGGTTCGTTCATCCGCTCTACTAACGGATTTCCAGTGGCCTCGATACGCAAGCCCGGCTGCGAGCTCTCCAGAATAGGCTCCCTGAAGTATCCGAATAAGTTCGTGGCGGTCGCGATCCATCGGTTTGCGTCCAACCGAAGTGTAGCCGCTGAGATGAATGTCCGACAAACTTTAGTTTGTCGTAGTACCGGCATCTCGACAAACTAAAGTTTGTCGGACATTAAAGTTTGTCGGACATTGAAAGAAAGCCGCAAAGAACGTTTAATAGAATATCGTGCCCAACTCACCCAAGGAGAATCCAGTTATGTTGAAATCAGCAATTGTCCGCGAGCGCCTGGGGACCAGAAGCTCGCGCGCGGCAAGATCGATCATCGTATCGGCAATGTTGTTGGCGATACACTCAATCAACTCAGCCGGCGCGGCGGGAGCGCTTGCTCAAGCTCCGAAATATGAGATGGGCACGTTCTATATATGTCTTCTGGTTAAAAGTGCGAATTTCAAAGATGGCGATACGACTAAGAATAAGGAACTCCTGCAGGCTCACCTCAAACACGTGCAGGGTCTGATCGCAGATGGCAAAGTTTTCGCGATGGGGCCGTTCCTCGACAATAATCCTATTGTAGGCATTGGTGTGTTCAACGCCTCCTCTCCGGAAGAAGCGAGAGCGATGGAGCAGGAGGATCCATTTGTAAAGTCCGGACTTTTTACAGTTGAAGTGCTGAAGTGGTGGGCGGCAAAAGGAATTATGAAGCCGCCTGAGCAGCCGGCGAAGATGGCGACCTACTACTTCGCTTTTCTGCGTCGAGGCCCGAAGTGGACGCCTGAGAAGACGCCCGAAACCGAAAAGCTTCAAGCCGATCACATGGCCAACATCGTGGCGATGGCTGGCACTGGCAAGCTTGTGATCGCAGGTCCGTTCGAGAACGCGGGGAACTACGCCGGCGTGTTTGTATTCAAGGTCGGTTCATTGGATGAGGCTAAGACTCTCGCCGAAGGAGACCCGGCGGTCAAAGCCGGACGATTGACCGTCGACGTTCATCCGTGGATGGTCGCCAAGGGTTCTCTGCCTTAGAGGATGTCGATTTAGTGTGCAGCTCAATAGCGAATAGCAGGTTGGGAAGAGGGACTTGTGCCCGCCGGATTCGTTGACAAGCTGATCGGCGGGAACAAGTCCATCTTCCCAACCTGTCATTCTTTTCGACGTTAAGCCAAAACGACGCCTTTGCTAAGTCAGCTTATTTGCGGTCCGCCTTTTCCACATCAACAGTCCCAGCGCGACCCATGCGGATAACGCCAGATACTCGTACCTTCCGAAACTTCCCGGCACGATCGGAACCACCTTCATCAGGATCAACAAGATCGCGACCGTGGTGCCCGCATAACCTATCATTCTGAGCCGCAACGTCGTCGCAACGCCCCCTGCGCCTGCCGAGAACGCGAGGCAGGTCGCAAGCCACCCGATAGCGGCCGCGAGCGAGCCTACTTCTGAAATGGGAACAAGCACCGCCTGTCCCAGAAACGATGCGACCACGGTGAGACACCCTACAAACAGAACCGCAACGCCCGGCGTCCGGAAATGCTTATCGATCCGCCCCAGCCTCGCGTCGAGCAGCTCGCGGCGTCCCATCGCAAACAGCAACCGCGTCGATGTAAGGAAGTTGCCGTTGAAAATCTTCAGCAGCGAAAGCAGAACCGCGAACATTATCAACTGGACCAGTGCTCGCGATCCGAACGCTCGCTCGAAAGCGACGGCCGTCGCGAATCGTTCCTCGGTCAGCGACTGCCACGGTTGAATGAGCGTCACTATGCCGATGATTGTCACGTAAAAGAAAATGCCCGCGCCGAGCGCCATGAAAATCACCCGCACAAAGTGTCTGGGCTGAAAATCGGCGTGAGCTTCCTCTGAGCATTTGGGCGCGGCTTCAAACCCGGTCATGAAGTACGGCACGATCTGAAGCACCAGCAGTGTGGAGACTAGTCCTCCGAGCACCCCCCGGTTGTCCGCGAAGGGCGGCCGCCAGTTTGCGGTGTCGCCTTTGAACAACCCAAGCGTGACGAATACCGCGAAGATCACAAGCAGTCCGAACGTGGTCAGGTTCTGAAACGCCGCGCTAAGCCGAACGCCTCGGTAGTTGACCAGCACGATCACCGCGGTCAACACCAGTCCTGCCACCAGGTGAGGAAGATAGACCGGATAACCGCCGACGCGATACAGCTCGATTGAGTTCAGTTGCGGAAATACGTATGAACCGACGCGTCCAATGGCAACCGCTTCGTACGGACAGACGATCAGGTAAGCCAGCGTCATCATCCATCCGGTGGCAAAGCTGACTTTCTTTGGGAATACTTCGGCGGTGTAAGCGATCTCACTTCCGGCATCCGGCATGCGCTCGGTCAAGCGGCCGTAGACGTAGCCGATGGGAATCAGCACCAGGCCGCCGATCAGAAACCCCAACATCGCCCCGACGGCGCCGCCTCGTGTGAGCCAATCGTCGATGACAACCATCCACCCGACGCCGACCATCGTGCCGAACGCGAGCGTAAAGTACTCCTTCGATCGAAGCGCGCGCCGCAGCGCAGGAGGGGTATCCGTTGTTTGCGGTTTCATCAAACCTATAGTTCCTCATCGCGAGATTCGATCTCGAATTGGCCGTGTGCTAGAATCCTCATCGATCCGAAGATCGATAATAATCGGCTCAGCGTAAGAGTTAGTCAAACTCAAATCCCATTGGGAGCCCTCAGCCATGAATAAAGAATACATAAGCCATGGAATCATAGGCGTGGTAGCCGGGCTCGTGCTCGGCTTTATTGTAGCCAACTGGGTTGGTCCGTCCGGCAACACCGCTCAACAACCGGCGGCATCGGGCGGCGCGTCGAAAGAAGCCTCGGTCAACAGCAGCAACGGCGGACAAGCGCTTCCGCCCGGGCATCCGCCAATCGACACCGGCCAGACCATTCCTGCTCCTCCGCTGGCCGGGGGAACGCCGGGAGCGTCCGATTCGGCTGCAAGTTCTGCAAGCCCTACCGCCGGCCAAACCGGCTCCGCCGCCGAGCTTCCGTCGCTCGATCCGCTGCCTGCCGGCAGCAAAGAAGAACGCGCCGAGCAGAAGTACAAGAACATTCAGCTCCTCAAAGGCATTCCATCCGAGCGCTTGATGAAAGTCATGTTCGCGTTCAAGTCCTCGCTTGGAGTCGACTGTACTTATTGCCACATCAAGGACCAGTTCGAGAAGGACGACAAGCCTACGAAGCAGACTGCGCGCAAGATGATTCAACTGGTGCGCGATACGAACGCCAAGCTTGGGACTGCGACTCGCGTGACGTGCTTCACGTGTCATCGAGGTCAGACTCGCCCGGCCTCATAAGATCGGTAACGGTGGAAAGCAAAAACCTAAAACTCGAGCGGCGGTTTTCTCCGGACAAGATGCAAAAGGTGAATCTGTTCGAAACCGAACGGATGTTCACCGACATCTATTGTCTCGAGCCTGGACAGGAACAGAAGCGCCACGCGCATCGGGGCGCCGATAAGGTTTACATCGTGCTTGAAGGCGCCGGCAGGTTTCACATCGGCGATGATGAACGCGATCTGGGCCCGGATGAGATCGTGATAGCGCCCGCGAATGTCGAGCACGGCGTTCGGAATGAATCGCAAAATCGGCTGGTGCTCCTGGTTTTCATGGCGCCGAATCCGAACAAGAATGTTATGTGAAACGCCCGTTTGTAGTTCATGTAAGGGCGGTCCTCCGTGGCCACCCCTCTCGCAATGTTCTCAACGCGCGCGGAGGGCCGGCCACGGAGGACCGCCCTTACATGAACTTTACGAACAGGCATTTCAACACGGTCGCTTCGCCGGAGGAGTCATGTCAAAGTTGAATCGCACGTCCTCGATCTCGCGAGCGGTTGTTGCAATTACCACTCTCGTTCTCGTGCTCATATCCAGCACCCATACTCACTCGGACGGCAGGCAATGGTCCTCAGAGATCAAGCCCGGCCGCTCGATCGTTCGCTCCGAGCACGGGATGGTGGCTTCCAGCCAGCCGTTGGCATCACAGATCGGGCTCGAGGTGCTGAAGCGAGGAGGCAACGCGGTCGACGCGGCAATAGCGATGGCTGCGGTGCTGAATGTTACCGAGCCGATGATGACCGGAGTCGGCGGCGATATGTTCGCGCTTGTCTACTGGTCAAAGACCGGCGAGCTAAAGGCATTGAACGCGAGCGGCCGCGCGCCGCGCGCGTTGAACCTCGATTACTTCACGCGAAAAGGCATCAAGAACATGCCGATTAAAGGCATGGAACCGATTACCGTGCCCGGCGCGTTCGATGGCTGGGTAACGCTCGTCGAGAAGTACGGAACGATGAAGCTCGCCGATTTGCTTGCGCCCGGGATCGAATACGCTGAGAACGGATTTCCGGTGATGGAAAAAGCTGCGCGTGATTGGGAAGGGTCAGCCGACAAACTTCGAAAGACGCCGGCCGCCTCAGCCAACTATCTGATCGACGGGAGAGCGCCGCGCGCAGGCGAGATCTTTCGTCAGAAGAATCTGGCGCGCACTCTTCGCACGCTTGCTCGCGGAGGACGCGACGCGTTTTACAAAGGCGAGATCGGGCGCGCGATTGTCGACTATTGCCAGAAGAACGGCGGCTTCTTAACCATGCAGGATCTCGCGGATCATAAGTCAGAATGGGTCGACCCCATCGCGACAGACTATCGCGGGTACAAAGTGTATGAGTGCCCGCCCAACGGCCAGGGCCTGACCGCGCTTCTGGCGCTGAATATTCTCGAGGGCTTCGACCTCGCGGCGATGAACACAAAGCCCGACCTTTACTATCACACGCTCATCGAAGCGATGAAGCTCGCGTTCGCCGATCGCAACAGATACATAGCGGATCCGGCATTCGCGAAGGTGCCGGTGCGGCAGTTGCTCTCGAAGGAATACGCCGCGGGCCGGCGCGCGCTGATCAATCCCGATCACGCGCTTGAGAGTCCGGAGGCCGGCGCCGTTCCGGGCGAAAGCGACACGACATACTTCACGGTGATCGATAAGGACCGCAACGCGGTGTCGTTCATCAACAGCCTCTTCGAAGAGTTCGGATCCGGAATAGTCGCCGGCGACACGGGTATCGTTCTGCATGATAGAGGAGCGGGCTTTTCGCTCGATCCGAAACATCCGAACCGTATCGAACCGGGCAAGCGGCCATTTCACACACTCATCCCGGCGATGGTGTTCAAGGACGGAAAGCTCTTCATGTCATTTGGTGTGATGGGCGGCGCGATTCAGCCTCAGGGTCACGTGCAGGTCCTCACAAACATGATCGATCTTGGAATGAATCTGCAACAGGCGATCGAGGCTCCGCGCTTCCGCTACCTCAGCGGAAACCGAGTCATCCTGGAAGCTGCGATGACCGAGCCGATCATCAACAGCTTGATCGCAAAGGGTCATCAGCGCGCAACTCAATCAGGCGCGTCGATGGGTGGAGGCCAGGCGATTATGATCGATCCGGCGACCGGCGCATTGATGGGCGGCTCTGATCCGCGCAAGGACGGAATGGCGCTCGGGTATTGAAAGGTACCGCAGACTAGATTCGAGTTTGCACATTCGATTTGCTCGGTCTGGAACTCCGTCAGGAGTTCTATGTTTATAGCGGCGAGGAGGGGAGGATGAACTCCGTCAGGAGTTCCATCTGCCGGTCACGGAGTGGCTACATATCACTCCTGGCGGAGTGAGCAGACCACACGCCTCGCAACTATAAACATAGCCCTCCTGATGGAGGTCCAAACCGGGGACGGGCCGTCTACGGTACTCTCTTGATAATTCCTGGCCCGTCGCATACAAACATCAATAGGCATGTCGAAAGAAACACAAATCAGAGACGGTGAAGCTGGAACGCGGGTCGCATTGGAGACGGGTATCGGCGAGATGCCGTTCGGCGGTGAAGAGTTCCTGACCGAAGACCAGGCGGCCGCGAAGCGCGAGGCGTTGCGACTTTTTCAAGCCGCTTACGAATCACAAATGCGCGGCGACCTGGATGAAGCCGCCGATATGTACAAGCAATCAATCGCGGCTTACGCGACTGCCGAAGCTCATACGTTCCTCGGGTGGACCTACAGCTTCATGAGCCTGACCGATGAAGCTATTGCCGAATGTCACCGGGCTATAGAAGTCGACCCCGACTTCGGTAATCCTTATAACGACATAGGCGCTTATCTCATCGAGCAGGGAAATCTGTACGCGGCCATCGAGTGGTTCAGACGTGCGATGATGGCTTCGCGTTACGAGTGCTATTTTTATCCGCATTTCAATTTGGGCCGGGTGTATGAAGCGCTGGGCAGATGGTTCGAAGCGCTGCGAGAGTACAAAGCAGCGATTGATTTGAATCCGAAATACACGCTGGCGATTCAAGCGTTCAGGAAGCTGCAAGGAAAACTCAACTAATACTTCCGTTGGGTTTCGGCGCGATTAGGTGACTGCGCATGGAAACAAGACGCATTACGATTCAGGTCAGTTCCGAAGCTGCGTTCGCCTACGAAGCGGCGTCTCCGGAGCAAAAGCGTAAGCTGGACGCCTTACTCAGCCTGAAACTAACTGAACTAACCCGGGCTAATAAGCCATTGGAAGAGATCATGAGCGAGATCAGCCGGAAGGCCCAGGAACGCGGTCTGACGCCGGACATGTTGGAATCGATTCAGTGTGAGTAGCGTGATGGAAAAAGAATACGTTGAAAAGAGGGATGAAGGATATTGGATTGCAGGCACTCGTGTATCCCTCGATTCCGTCGTTTTTGCATTTCTCGATGGCTTGTCTCCCGAGACGATCGCCCTCGAGTGCCTTCCCGTTCTGACGCTGGAGCAGGTCTTCGGCGCAATCACTTATTATCTGGGCCATCGCACTGAGATCGATGAATACCTGAAGAATACGGATGAAGAGTTCGAGTCACTGCGCCAGACGACGCGCGACGCAGATCCTCAGTTGCATGCGAAGTTGATGAAAGCGAGGCGAGAGGCGCTGATGAGCGAGGCATGAAAGTTCGTTTTCAAGCGGACGCAGACTTGGCAACTGAGTCGAATTGCAAAGGATTGAACGGAGTTTAGATGGACGGAGTTAATCCAAGGGGCGGGTGGATCGAGGTAATCACCGGCGGCATGTTCAGCGGCAAAAGCGAAGAACTGATTCGCCGCATTCGCCGCGCAGAGATCGCCCGGCAACGCACGCAAATTTTCAAACCCGCAATCGATAACCGTTTCGACCTGAAGCGTGTGATCTCGCGCGACAATCGCGGCGTCGATGCCGTCGTCGTCAACAATGCCACCGAACTGCGCTCCAACCTCCTGTTCGGAGTCAAGGTCGTCGGCATCGACGAGGTCCAGTTCTTCGATGAAGGGATCATCGACGTTTGCATGGAGCTTGCAGACGCGAGCGTGCGAGTGATCGCCGCCGGGCTCGACCAGGATTATCTGCGGCGGCCGTTTGGGCCGATGCCCGGTCTGCTGGCGGTCGCCGAATACGTTTCAAAGATGCACGCGGTATGCGTTCGCTGCGGAGGGCCTGCTCACTACACGCAACGGGTCGCGGGCGGGAACTCACAGATAGAAATCGGCGACGGGACCTACGAGGCTCGCTGCCGCGTTTGTTATGAACCTTATGAGGCGACCGAGACATCCGCTGAGCACTTGCGCGAACCGCGCGACGTTGCAATAACCCACTGATCAAAGAACGCTCGATGAACGTCTTCGAACTCACCCGAAAGCTAATCTCCATTCCATCAATCAGCGGCGATGAAAAGGCAGTCGCCCATTTTCTCGCCGACTATCTGAGCAGCGCTGGATTCGAGGTCGAGCTCCAGGAGGCGGAGGACAACAGACCAAACGTCTATGCTCGAAAGGGGGAACCCGATGTCGTGCTATCGAGTCACACCGACACCGTTCCGCCGTACGTTGAATTCAGAGAAGACGAAGACTTTATTTACGGACGAGGCGCCTGCGACACGAAGGGAATCATCGCGGCCATGCTTAAGGCCGGCGACGCATTGCTGGAAGCCGGCGTCGGTGACTTCGGTATGCTTTTCGTCGTAGGCGAGGAAGCCGGAAGCATCGGCGCCCGCCAAGCCAACAGGATTCCCAATCGATCGCGCTATCTGATCAACGGCGAGCCTACTGAATCCAAACTGGCCCTTGGCTCAAAAGGGGCTCTCAGAGCCGTTCTCAGGTCGAGCGGCCGCGCCGCTCATTCGGCCTATCCGGAGAGGGGCGAGTCTGCGATCGACAAGCTCCTCGACGTGCTCACGGATCTTCGGCAAGCGGACTGGCCACGCGACGAAACTCTTGGCGCTACGACTATGAACATCGGGATGATCAAGGGAGGGGTCGCGGCGAACGTTATCCCGCCCGGCGCGGAAGCCGAGTTGATGTTCCGAGTCGTCACGAACAACGAATCTCTGAAACGCATCATCGAAGGGGTCGCCGGCTCGCGCGTCGAGGTCGAGTACACATTCGCGTGTGATCCGGTGGTCACAGAGAAGATCGATGGATTTGACACAACGGTTGTCGCTTTCACGACGGATATTCCGGCCTTAACGAATTGGGGCAAGCCGTTGCTGTTCGGGCCCGGCTCAATACTGGATGCGCACACGCCAGATGAAAGGATCTCCAAAGCCGAGGTCATCGCGGCCATCGAGACTTACAAGCAGATGGTGCTAAGTTTGAAGGCGAAGAGCTGACGACGTAATCTTCTTTGCGTCTTTGCGGTCCTTTGCGTCGTTGCGTTGAGTATTTTTATCGCAAAGACGCAAAGCAGGAAGGACAGGAAAATGTCGAACAAGGTTCCAGTAGGGGTTCTGGGAGCGACCGGCGCAGTAGGACAAAAGTTTGTCACGCTGCTCGAGAACCATCCGTGGTTCGAGTTGACCGAACTTGCAGCTTCGGACAGATCGGCAGGCAAGAACTACAAAGAAGCGGCCGCGTGGCGGCAATACAAACCCATTCCCCAAGGCCTGAAAGATAAGGCCGTCAAGCCCTGTGAACCGAAACTTGATTGCAAGGTCGTGTTCTCCGGACTCGACTCATCGGTCGCCGGCGAAATCGAGGAGAACTTCGCGCGAGCCGGCTACATCGTCCTCAGCAACTCAAAAAACCATCGGATGGATGAAGACGTCCCGCTCCTGATTCCTGAGGTCAATCCCGAGCATCTGGCTTTGATCAAAACACAACGCGAAAGCCGCGGCTGGACGGGCGCGCTCGTGACGAATCCCAATTGTTCGGTGATCGGGTTGGTGATGGCCCTCGCGCCGATTCATCGTGCGTTCGGCGTCAGACGGCTAGTTGTAACTACGATGCAGGCGCTATCAGGCGCGGGATATCCGGGACCTTCGGCGATAGAGATGCTCGGCAACGTCATCCCGTACATCGGGAGCGATGAGGAAGAGAAAGTCGAAATCGAGCCTCTCAAAATCATGGGCTCGCTCGACGGCGATCACATTCGCTTTGCTGATTGCCGGATCAGCGCGCACACCAACCGTGTGTTTGTCGAAGACGGTCACATGGAATGCGTCTCGCTCGAGCTTGAAAAGAAAGCCACGCCTGATGAAGTAGCGCGCGTGCTTTCCGGGTTCACGTCGCTTCCACAGGAGTTGAAGCTGCCGTTCGCCCCCGCACGGCCAGTGATAGTAACCGGCGAGCGCGATCGTCCGCAGCCTCGCTTCGATCGCGATGCGGGAAACGGGATGAGCGCGGTGGTCGGGCGCATTCGCGAGTGTCCGGTGTTCGATATTCGATTCGTCGTGCTGTCGCACAACACGATACGCGGCGCAGCGGGAGCATCAATCCTCAACGCCGAATTGATGAAAGCCCAGGGCTACTTCTAATACGCATGTAATGGCGGCCCTCCGTGGCCGCACCTCCTTGCCGGCGAGGAGAAGCAGTACGCAGATCGAGGGGGCGGCCACGGAGCGCCGCCCTTACAAGTTGAGTCGGCTATGATCATCATGAAGTTTGGCGGGACCTCGGTCGAGGATGCGCCTTCAATCGAACGAGTGACGGAAATCATTCGCGCGAGGCTCGACCTGAAACCGGTCATCGTCGTCTCGGCGATGGGCAAAACCACGCGCAAATTGCTCCAAGCCGCCGAAGCTTCTGCGGCGGGCGACGGCAAAACCACTCTGGGCGTTATCGCCGATTTGAAGACTCGTCACCTGAGCGAGGCTCGCAGGCTGGTCAAGCACGCCGATGGCCGCGAAGTCTTCTCGCTGGTTGAGAAACATTTCGACGAGTTGAAAAAACTTCTCGAAGGTCTGGCGGTGCTCGGTGAAGTGCCGCCGCGCGGACTCGACAAGATCCTCGCGTATGGTGAATTGCTTTCGTCGGCTCTCCTCGCCGACTCGCTTTTCGAGCGAGGCATACCGGCGCGATTGTTCGATGCCCGGGAACTGATCAAGACCGATGATCGCTACGGCTCGGCCTCCCCATTGTTCGACGTGACTGACCAGCGAATTCGCGACGCTATTCGGCCCGCGCTTGATAGCGGCGTCGTGCCGGTCGTTCAGGGTTTCATCGGTTCATCGCGCGACGGCGCAACAACAACGCTCGGATTCGAAGGCTCAGACTACACGGCTACGATTCTCGGCGCAGCCCTCGACGCCGAAGACATTCAGATCTGGAAAGACGTCTCGGGCCTGATGACCGCAGACCCGGAGATCTATTCTCGCGCACGCACGGTCAAGCTGTGCTCATTTGCCGAAGCCGCGGAACTGACTCACTTCGGCGCAAAGGTGCTTCATCCAAAAGCCATCCAGCCGGCCGCGCGCAAAAACATTCCGGTGCACATCTACAACTCCAGAAAACCTGAGGCCGTCGGCACGACCATAACCTCCGACTCCGCGCAATGCTCGAACCCGGTCAAGTCGATCGCATACAAACGCCCGGTCACAATCATCACCGCAATCGCCAATACGAAAGCCGATGGGTCGCGCTTCGTTACGGCGGATGACTTATTGAGAGCCCGGTTGGACATCCTTTCAAAGCGCCGCGCTCAGCCGTTGATCATAGCGGTTTCGGCGTCCACTGTAGTTCTCGCGCTCGATGCTCGAGATTTCAAGCACGGTGGCCGCGACTTGATCGAAGCTCTTTCAGATTACGGGAGCGCGACCGCGCATGCAGATCGCGCAATCGTCTCGCTGGTTGGAGACGGGCTTCGAAGCGACCCGCGGCTTTTGAGCAGCGCCTTCAAAGCGATCGAGGAGATCGACATCGAGATGATCGCGCATGGATCGTCTCCAATGACGATGAGCTTTGTCGTAGCGCAGTCCGATGTCGAGATCGTCGTAGCAAAGCTCCACGAGGTTTTCTTCTCCGCTCTCGATCCTCGAGTTTTTCAGTAACGGGTTATTTTTCGCGGCATCGCACTAGGCAGCTTCAAGCATCAACGTTTAGAATCTCTACTTATCAAATTGAAAGGTGTTGCAGTTTCAGATGTCGATATTAGACCGAACAAAATTAACGCGCGCCGGGCTGGTCCTCGGCTTGTTGGCAATGTGGATTCCTTTACCGTTGGTGAACTCGGGAGCGTCGGTTAAGAATTCGTGGCGCGGAATCACTCCGCTGCATTCATCCGCCCAAGACGTTGCTCGACTCATCGGCGCCGAGCCCGATTCGACAGAATCAGTGCTTAGCGGTCCGTTCAAAGTCGAGGGGGGTGAGGTGACCTTTTCCTATCTCACCACAAGCCTCGCGAAGATATATCACGCGCCGCGCTCGATGGTGGGTAAGGTGTTCACTGTTTACTTCAAACCCAGCTACGCCGTGACGCGCACGGATGTGACGCTGGCCGGGGGCTTCAAGCGATGCGTCGAAGATCGCGACAGGACGTTCTATTACTTCGTCAATGAAGCAGGCATTGCTTATCGCTTTCTGCGCGACGGTGATCGATTGGAGACGATCATCTATCAGCCCTCGCGCGCGGAAGTGCGAAACCTCGCGGTAAATACTGAGTGTGTGTTTTGAGGAAGTGGCCACTATTTATGAAACTAGCACTTCTCGGCTACGGAAAGATGGGACGGATGGTTGAGCAAGCGGCGTTGCGAGAGCACTGCGAGGTAGTCTGCGTGATCGATCCCGTTTCCGGCTCCCGAGGCAAATTGAGCGATGCAGATGTGTGCGTGGACTTCACCGAGCCGAGTGTCGTGATCGACAACATAAAAGCTGCTGCAGCCGCTGGAGTGTCGATGGTGGTCGGCACTACTGGGTGGCACGACCGGATCGATGAAGCGCGGCGGTTGGTTGAAGAAAGCGGGATCGGCTTTGTCTACGGCTCGAACTTCAGCATAGGCGTGAACCTTATGTTCAAGATCACCGAACACGCTGCCGAGCTGTTCAGCCGTTTTCCCTCGCACGATCCGTTCATCGAAGAGGCTCATCACAAGTACAAGAAGGATGCGCCGTCGGGCACCGCGCTTTCGTTGAAGCGGATCGCCGAGGCGAAGTACGCGCGTGATATTCCGACTTCATCAACGCGTGCCGGATTTTTCCCCGGCAAGCACATTGTTGGATTCGATTCAGAAGCCGATACGCTCGAGATCGTTCACACCGCTCGAAGCCGAGGCGGATTTGCCGAAGGCGCCCTGCTTGCCGCTCGATGGATCGCCGGCCGCAAAGGGTTCTTCGAGTTCTCGCGGATAATAGATGAGCAGTTGAAATAAATGCATAACATTTCAAACCTGAAGGGTTGCGGGACGGCGCTGGTCACGCCGTTCAAAAAGGATCTCTCGATCGACGAAGCTGCGATGCGCCGGTTCGTCGATTTTCAGATCGCGGGCGGCATCGACTTCCTGGTACCGTGCGGCACCACCGGCGAGAGCGCAACTCTCAGCGACGACGAGCAGCGGCGCGTGATTCAGATCGTTGTCGAAGAGACTCGCGGCCGTGTACCGGTGATCGCGGGCGCAGGCGGGAACAATACGGCTCACGTGATCAAGCTTGCGCGCGACTGCGAAAGGCTCGGCATTGACGGCTTGTTATCCGTATCGCCGTACTACAACAAGCCGATGCAGGAAGGGCTCTATCAGCATTTCAAGGCAATCGCCGAAGCGACCTCGCTCCCGATCATCGTCTACAATGTGCCACCGCGGACAAACGTTAACATCTTGCCGGACACTATCGCGCGACTGGCGGAAATTCCCAACATCATCGGCGTTAAAGAAGCCTCGGGTGATATCTCACAGGTCGCGGAGATCATCAATCGGGTGCCGGTCGAATTCAAAGTGCTTTCGGGTGACGACTCGATGACGCTGCCGTTCATTGCGCTTGGCGGCGTAGGCTTGATTTCGGTTGCAGGTAACGAAGCGCCAGGCCGGATGAGTGCGCTTACCAGGGCTTGTCTCGAGAACAACTGGGATGACGCTCGCCGAATGAACCGCGAACTGTGGGCTTTGATGAAAGCGAACTTCATCGAGACCAGTCCTGGTCCGGTCAAAGCGGCGCTTGCGATGATGGGCAAGATCGAAGAGACGTATCGGTTGCCGATGGTGGCCGTGACGCCGGAAACGAAAGAGAAACTGCGAGCGGTGCTGGTTGACTTGAATTTGATCTGAAATTTTCTACCACAAAGGCATAAGGTCACGAAGAAGAAAAACGAGATTCCTCTTTCTTTGTGGCTTAGTGTCTTTGTGGTTTAATCTGCGTTGCATAAGATGACTCTGGAAGACCAGATACAACAACTCTTCGACGATCCACCAGCGGAGTTCACCGACGAACATCGCGCGGTGTTCAACGAATTCAAGAAGCAACTCAACTCCGGCGAAGTGCGCGCCGCGGACAAAGTCGACGGCCGATGGAAAGTAAACGCGTGGGTGAAACGCGGCATCCTGCTCGGCTTCCGAATGGGCCGGATCGAGAACTTCTCCATCAACAATCAGTTTCGGTTTTACGACAAAGATACCTATCCGCTTCGGCATTTCATTGGGACCGACGGAATACGAGTCGTGCCCGGCGGCTCTTCGATTCGTGATGGATGCTACATCGGGAAAGGCGTGACCTGCATGCCTCCGATGTTCGTCAACGTGGGCGCCTATGTAGACGACGGAACGATGATTGACTCGCACGCGCTTGTGGGTTCGTGCGCGCAGATTGGCAAGCGAGTTCACCTGTCGGCTGCGGCGCAGATTGGCGGCGTGCTCGAACCTATAGGCGAGCTGCCGGTGATCATCGAAGACGACGTGCTGGTGGGCGGTAACTGCGGCGTGTATGAAGGCACAATCGTTCGCGAGCGGGTAGTCCTTGCGTCGGGCACGATCCTGACTGGAGGAACGCCGGTGTACGATCTCGTAAACGATAAGTTTTATCGCAAGACCGCAGAGGCCCCGCTTGAAATCCCGGCGGGCGCCGTCGTAGCCGCCGGTTCGCGTGCGATCACAAAGGGTCGAGGCCCGGAGCTTGGGCTTTCGATCTACACACCGATCATCGTGAAGTATCGCGATGAAAAGACCGACGCGTCGGTAAGGCTCGAGGATTATTTGAGATGACACCTGGCCAACAATGAAAGGTCAGGAAGGGTGGCTTGCCCCGCTGTCTTCATTGGCAAGTTGACCGGGCGGGGGCAAGCCACCCTTCCTGACCTGTGATTGTTTACCTGTGGCTTAGCGCGATGTTTACTCCGGCAAAGCGAGTTCAAAACGTTGGCAAGAGCGCGACACGAGTGCTCTACGACAGCGCGCCGCCCGGGTCCATCAATCTCGGACTCGGCGAGCCGGACTTTGCTACACCTGAAGTAGTCCGCAGTGAAGCGATCCGCGTTATTCGCGAAGAACCTATCACCTACACCACGAATGCCGGCATCCTCGCCCTGCGTGAAAAGATCGCTGAGTATCACAGCGAAGGTTTATCTTCGGCGTTCACGCCAGACTCGGTATGCATCACCACCGGCGCCGAAGAAGCCATCTTCGACGTGATGATGACGATTCTTGGGCCGGGCGATGAAGCGCTGCTTCCCGATCCCGGCTACATCGCTTATCCCGCAATAGCCGACATCGCCGGCGCCGATCTGCGGTACTACGCAACTCCCGCGGCCGGCGGCTTTGTATTTGATCGCGAGTGCTTCGCGAGTGCGGTGACGGAAAACACCAGGCTCGTAGTATTAAACTCGCCGTCGAATCCGACTAGCCGGGTGATCTCCCGTGATGACCTGCGTTTCATGGCTGAACTGCTTGCCGGATCAAATGCATATGTCCTCGCAGACGAGATCTACAGGGATCTCTACATCGACGAGCGGCCTGCGACTATTTCGGAGTTCTACGACAAGACGATCATCGTTTCAGGCCTTTCCAAGATGATGAGCATGACCGGGTGGCGGATTGGCTGGGCGATCGGGCCCGAAGAAGTAATCGACCATGTCACCGTCATGCATCAGTACGTTTCGTCTTGTGTATCGGCAGTCACTCAGAAAGCGTCGCTCGCTGCGTTCACCGATGAAGGTCGACGCGCAACAACCGCGATGCGAGACGAATTGCGCAGACGCCGCGATGTGATGGCACGCGCGATTGAAAAAGATTTGAAGCTGCCCTATGTGCAGGGTGAGGGCGCTTACTACATCATGCTTGACGTGTCGAAATACGGACCGTCTATGGACACCGCGATGTCATTGCTCGACGCGCGAGTGATCACCGTCCCGGGCTCAGCGTTTGGTCGGGAAGGCGAAGGCTTTTTGAGGTTGTCATATTCAATTGAAGCCTCGCTGATCGAAGAGGGTATCCGTCGTATCGCGAAAGGTCTGGGCAAGCGGCACGTTTTTGCCGAAAGAATCAACCGCTGATTTGCGGTTGAGCGGCGAGTATTACAACCACGAAGGCACAAAGTCACAAAGAAGAAACCCAGATTCCTCTTTCTTTGTGGCTTGGTGTCTTTGTGGTTTAATCGGCGAACGATGATACTGGCAGTCAGGCAAGATCTCCACTTTCAAATCGAGTGACTACTCCGTCCCCGCATTTTCCGCTCACCAGAACCGCGTCTGCTAGACTTTCGTTGTTATCATCATGAGCACAAAGTCGAGATTCAAGCGCGCCGCTATTCACGTCATCGGTTGGGGCTTCATCCTGCTCGGCATACTCGGTCTGTTCCTCCCAATTCTTCAAGGCTTTCTATTCCTCCTGGCCGGTCTCTTCGTCCTGTCGAGCGTGTCCCCCTGGGCCGAGCGGTTGCTCCATAGACTCAGAAAGCGGTTTCCGAAGACGAGCAAGAAGTTCGATGAAGCGAAGTCAAAGGCAAGCAGGGTTCAAACGCGGCCCGCTGCCAGGTTCGACGACGCGAAGTCAAAAGCTCGCGGAGCGAACGCGCATGTCTTCAAGAGAAAGCGCAGCCACCACAGCGTTTGAAAGAAACGAATTGGCTGCTTTTGGAATGCGCTTTGACTCGCACGCGGGACAGCCATAGACTTTTTGTGAGCGGTACAATTTCTGGTTGCTAGTCTGACCTACCGGCACTATTCCTATCTAATGGAGGATTCGTGATTCGCAATGCTTCATTCCTGACACTGGCTCTGGTTTTCGCTTCGAGCGCTCTCGCGCAGGTTATTTCTCCCAACGGCGCGGCTAAGAAACTCCATGCGTTGTTCGACGAAGATTGGCAGTGGGGGCTGGAGCGATATCCGGAATCCGCAACGCTGCTCGGCGATAATCGCTACAACGATCGTTTGACGGACCTTTCCCCTGAAGCAATCGAACGCGCCAAGGCACACGAGCGGGAGATGCTCTCTCGGATTCAGAAGATAGACCGATCCCAGCTCACGGGGCAGGATGTCATCTCATACGACTTGTTCCTTGGTGACAAAAAGCTCAACGTTGACGGCCAGCGCTTCCCCCTCGAGTACATGCCGATCGATCAGATGAACGGCGTGCAGATTACCTTCGGTCAACTAGCAGGGGCCGCGCCGTTTCGCAGTGCGAAGGACTATCGCGACTATCTCGCGCGACTCAACGCGTCCCCAAAACAAATAGATCAGACGATTGCGCTGATGAGGCGTGGCATCGAGGCGAAGTGGGTCCCGCCGGCTGTGCCGCTTCGCTCGGTGTCTGATCAAATAGAAGGCCAGCTCAAAGACACTCCAGCCGAGAGCCCATTCTATGAACCGTTCCACCGATTCCCCGCGGAGATCAGTACCGCCGAGACCAGCGAGCTTGTGCGAGCAGCAATGCGAACCATCAGCGAAAGCGTCAATCCGGCGCTGAAGAAGCTGGACGTGTTTATCAAAGAGATATACTTGCCGGTGTGCCGTAAGGACGTCGGCGCGTCATCGCTTCCCGGCGGTGAGGCGTTCTATCAGTATTCGATTCGCCGCCAAACGACGACTGACTTGACTGCCAAACAGATTCACGACATCGGGCTCAAGGAAGTCGCGCGCATTCGAAAGGAAATGGAAGGCGTTATTCAGAAGAGCGGTTTCAAAGGGACATTCGCCGAGTTCCTGACATTCCTTCGAACCGATCCTCGTTTTTACTACACCAAGCCTGAGGACCTCGTGGCCGGCTATAGCTACATTGCTAAACGAGCCGATGGAAAATTGCCTGAGCTGTTTGCCGAGCTTCCAAGGAATTCTTATGGTGTGAAGGTGATTCCCGATTACGAAGCTCCGGCTCAAACCACGGCTTACTACCAACCGGGTTCGGCCGATGGATCGCGAGCCGGCTTGTACATGATAAACACGTACAAGCTCGAGACGCGGCCCAAATATGAGATGGAAGCGCTGACCCTGCACGAGTCGGTTCCGGGTCATCACTTGCAGATCGCGCGCGCGCAGGAACTGAAAGGCTTGCCCGATTTCCGCCGTAACGGCGGTTACACGGCTTACGTCGAGGGCTGGGGGCTTTATGCCGAAAGCCTCGGCGGTGACATGGGCTTCTATGCCGATCCATATTCAAGGTTCGGACAGTTGACCTACGAGATGTGGCGCGCGTGCCGGCTGGTGGTCGATACTGGAATGCATGCATTTGGCTGGGACCGCGGGCGCGCGATTGATTTCATGAAGAACAACACCGCGAAAACCGAGAACGACATCGTCGTTGAAATTGACCGCTACATCGTTTGGCCGGGACAGGCGCTTGCTTACAAATTGGGCGAGTTGAAGATCAAAGAACTGCGCGCGCGGGCGAAACAGGAACTGGGCGCGAGCTTCGACGTTAGAAGGTTTCATAACGCGTTGCTCGATGACGGCCCGTTGCCGCTGGACGTTCTGGATAAGCGAATCACCGGATGGATCGAAGAACAAAAAAGGAAGAATTAGAATGAGCAGTCAATGTTCAACAGCAGCAGGTCGAGGATTGGCGCTGGTGGCCGCGCTCGCGTTAGCTGGATGCTCGAGCATCACGCACTCGAATGTGAGCAATAGCAATCAACCTTCGAACAGTAATGCAGCCATGGAAACTGAACCCAACAACTTGACGGACGCGGTGCCCACGGACGGTACCATTGACAGCCGGCTCGTCGCTGCAAACACGGCCTTCGGATTCAAGTTGTTTGCGGAAGTCGCGAAACAAGATGCGGGCAAGAACGTCTTCATATCGCCGGCAAGCGTCGGTCTCGCGCTTGCGATGACTTACAACGGAGCGGTTGGAGAAACAAAACAGGGAATGGAACGCGCGCTCGAAATCCAGGGAATGCATCACGACGAGTTGAATCGCGCCTACGCCCAGTTGAGAAAGGCTCTCGAAAGCGCCGACCCTAAGGTTGAACTGAACATCGCCAACTCGCTATGGGCGAGAAAAGGCGTGACCTTCAACCCGGCCTTCATTGAGCGGGATAAACAGTTCTATGGTGCGGAGGTGACGGCTCTCGACTTCGGGGACCCCGCCGCTCCGGCAACGATCAACTCGTGGGTCTCCGATAAGACAAAGGGTAAGATCAATCACATCGTCGATCAAATCGACGCGCAGTCGATTCTCTTCCTCATCAACGCGATCTACTTCAAGGGGAAATGGTCGATTGAGCTCGATAAGGCGAAGACTAAAGAGGACACGTTCACGACGTTCGCCGGCCAACAGAAGCGCGTGCCGATGATGCACCAGACGGGCAAGTACAACTACTATGAAGCGAAAGAGTTTCAAGCCGTAAGCATTCCCTACGGCGACGGCCGCGCGAGCTTGTACGTATTTCTTCCGGCTGCGAGTTCCAGCCTGGATGCGTTTCAAAAAAATCTGACCGCCGCGAACTGGGAAACCTGGATGAAGCAATTCACTCAAACCGACGGCTCGATCGCAGTGCCAAGATTCAAGGTCGAGTATGAAGTCGGCCTGAACGACGCGCTGAAAGCCCTGGGAATGGGAATCGCCTTCGATGCCAATCGAGCGGACTTCTCCGGGATAGTGCAGGGTTCGGAGCGAGCCTACATCAGCCGGGTCAAGCACAAGACGTTCGCGGAAGTGAACGAGGAGGGAACTGAAGCGGCGGCGGTTACTTCAGTCGAAATGAGAACAACTTCGGCGCGGGTGCAAAAGACATTTCAGTTGATCGTCAATCGTCCCTTCCTCTGCGCAATCCGCGACAACCAAACAGGGACGGTGTTGTTTGTGGGTTCGATCACCGATCCACAGTAGCAGCGAACGAAACTATCTCAGTGCGTCTGGCGAAAGGAGACCGCAGATCAGCGCCCTTCGGTACGCCGATCTGCGGGATCAGCCACGTGAAGTCACCGCAAATCGGCCGCTCGCTTCCTACAGATTAAAAGCCCTCACCAGGAACGCTGCGATTTGCGCTCGCGTCACCGCATCGCTCGGGCAATAGAACATGTGATCGGGGGTGCATCCGAGCGTGATGTTCAGCACTGCCATCCGATCGATGAAGTTGTAGAACACGTTGGCCGGCGGAACATCGTTGAATCGCTGGCTGGCCGGTGTCGGCGGACTAAATTCTCCCAATCCTCTCAAGACGAACGCGGACATCTGGTCCCTCGTCACCGTACCCGTCGGACAGTACATGGTGTTACTCGGGGGGTTGCATCCAAGGGTAATATTCAACACCGCCAGCCGGTCGATGAAGTCATAGAACTGATTTGCCGGCGGTACGTCAGTGAATCGCTGGCTCGCGGGTGTTGGCGGATTGAACTCGCCCTTCGATCGCATGATGAACGCCGCCATCTCCTGGCGAGTCACCGGATCGTTCGGGCAGTAGTTGCCGCTGCCGCATCCGAGCGTTATACCCCGAGCCGAGAGTTTCCCAATCTCTGTATAGAACAGACTGCCGATAGGAACGTCTGCGAAGCTTAAACCTTGATACACGGTGAAGGTTTGCCCGCCCACGATGATCGCGCCGCTCCGACTGGTAGAGCCGAAGTTTGTTGTTACCGAATAATTGACCGATCCGTTGCCCGTACCGCTACTGCCGGCTGTAACCGTAATCCAGCTCGCAGTGCTTTCGGCGATCCACCCGCAGGACGCGACGGACGTCACGTTGAAGCTCCCGGTGCCGCCGTTTGCGGCGAAGGACGCGCTCGATGAAGAGATTGCCGGCGCGCTTGTGCAAGGGAGGGCAGCATCGACCGCGGCTTTTATGTCCAGCCGGCCAAATCCGTAGGTGTTATTCGGCACACCGTTGCTGCTGCATGTGGTATCCGAGACATGGACTGCGGCGTTGTTAAGAATTTGCTCTGCAAAAGCAACGTTTCCACGTAGCGCAGGTTGAGCCGACCACAGCAGTGCTACCGCGCCGGCGACATGCGGCGTAGCCATCGAGGTGCCGCTATGAACTGCATAGGCAGTGTCACTCGCCACATCAGCAGAACGCACGCTAACGCCCGGCGCGCTGATATCGGGTTTGAGCCGGTTGGATCCATCAATCGTCACGGGCCCCCGGCTGCTGAAACTTGCGATGACGTTGGTGCTGGCGCTAAACGCCCCGACCGAATAGTTAGCGTCGTAGATCCCTGGAGGATCGACGACCGATGAACAAGACGAACCTGCGTTGCCGGCGGCGACCACCATCATTATGCCGGCCGCTCGTTGTGCTTCAACTGCCTGTTGCAAACTAGCTGGAGAGCAACCTTCGGAAGGCGGACAACCCCACGAGTTGGTCGTGATGTGAGGAGCCTTGGATGGGTCTCCCTGCGCGGGAGTGCCGTTGACAGGATACGGAGCCAGGAACCATTCCATGCACTCGATGTATCGTGCGGGCGTGCCGTTACCCTGATCCATATTGCGGCAGCCTATCCATTTAGCTCCGGGCGCCATCCCTACCTGATTGCCGCCGCCATCGTCACCGATGGTTGTTCCCATCGTGTGTGATCCGTGACCGAAGTCGTCACAAGGCTGAGTCGAGTCCGCGCCGCAACCGCCGCCGCCGGTGTGAATGCTGTCGTGCCAGTTGAAGTCATGATTGGCGGTCGTTCCGTTCCATCCTCTGTAGTGAGGCTTGAGCGCGTTGTGCGTCCACCGATATCCGGTATCGGCGCCCGCAACAACGACTCCCTGCCCATTGAAGCCAAGCGCCCATACTTCAGGCGCTCGGGTGTTTGTGATCCCCACCTCAATCGCGTCGGGTTGCTGTGCGGCTTGATCACTGATCGTCGCTTCTTCGATGTTGTTGTGAATCTCAGGATTGCCTTCGATACGGGTTACCTCGTCCCGAGCGGCGAGAGCCAGCGCCACATCCAGGTTGCCGCGCACCCATATCATGTTCACGAGATAGTACGAGCGGTGCTCGATCTTACCGGCGACGAGCCAGCTCAACAGTATCTTCTGTGTGTCCTGAGCCTTGTTCCATAGCGCGTTGTAAACGAAGAGACCTTTTTCGTTCTTAGTCCTGAGCAGCGCCGCGCCGCTCAAGTCCGCCTGTTCCGAAAGAATGACCAGGAATTCGGCCTGCTTGCCATTCTGTGTGTGTTCGACCACCCACGGAGCAAGCTTGGACAGTGCAACGCTCTGGGCGCTTTGCGTCTGACGATCGTCCGAACTCGCCGACGCGACGGCGCCGGCAATCAGGCAGAGAACAACCAGCAGGCGAATCTTCATAAGGTCTTAATTCCTGTCTTTTGAATTTGAGGTATTTTGCCCGGTTCGCTTACAAATTGAAAGCCCTCACTAGGAACGGCGCCATCTGGGCTCGCGTCACCGAATCGCCCGGGCAATAGAACAAGCGATCTGGCGTACATCCCAACGTAATGTTACGCAACGCGGTTCTGTCAATGAAGTTGAAGAGAGCAGGATTCGGGACGTTATCAAGCGTTCTGACTTCTGAATAGACCGAGGACGGGTTAATCCCCCATCCTCGGTCTTTTCAAAACTCCGCCGCGCTCCTTTACAGATTGAAGGCCCTCACAAGGAACGCCGCCATTTGCGCTCGCGTCACCGAATCATTCGGACAGTACATCAAGTGATCGGGCGTACAACCCAACGTGATGTTCAGCACCGCCATTCGATCGACAAAGTTGTAGAACACATTTGCCGGCGGCACGTCGTTGAATCGTTGAGTGGCGGGCGTCGGTGGACTGAACTCGCCCAACCCTCTCAGAATGAATGCTGCCATCGAATCGCGCTTCACCGGATCGGCAGGACAATAGAACAGATGATCCGGGGTACAGCCCAGCGTAATGTTCAACACTGCCATCCGTTCTATGAAGTTGTAGAAGGGACTTGCGGGCGGAACGTCGTTGAACCGCTGGCTCCCGGGCGTAGGCGGATTGAATTCGCCTTTCGCTCGCATAATGAATGCCGCCATCTGCTCGCGGCTTACCGGGTCGTTCGGGCAGTAGTTGCCGCTCCCGCATCCCAGCGTGACTCCTCGTGCCGCGAGTTTACCGATGTCGGTGTAGAACGGATCGTTCGACGGCACATCGAGGAAGTCTATGCCTTGATAAACCGTAAACGTCTGCCCGCCGATCAGAATCACTGCGCTCCGAATGCTCGGGCCGGGATTCGAATCTACTGTAAACACCACGGAACCGTTGCCGACGCCGGCCCCGCCCGACGTGACGTGTATGTAAGCTGCGCCGGTGCTCGCCGTCCACGCGCACGAAAGATCAGTCGGAGCAACGTTCACCATACCGTTCCCGCCGTTACCGGGGAAGCTCTGGTGGTCAAGGTCGAGAGCAATTGCCTTGATCGTCACCATCAGGGAATTACTCGCGCTACATCCGCTGGCATTTGTCACGGTGAGGTTCAGTGTAACGCTGCCCGATCCGCCCGCGGCGTAGGTGATCGCCTGAATGTTAGTGAGGCTCGTGATCGTGCCGTTTGCGATCGACCACATGTAGCTGGTCGATCCCGGAGCGGTCGCGATGTTGCCTGCTGACCCGGCGCATACCGAGGCCGGATTCGGGGTGATCGTGGGCGTCGCCGGAGGTTGGTTGATCGTGACCGTCACATCCGCGGTTGCGTTTGTGCAGGGCGCGTTGGAGACCGTCCATCTCAGCGTTACTGGTCCTGTTCCACTAGTATGAGTGAAGGTCGCGTTAGGCGTGCTCGTGTTGCTGAAGGTTCCGGTTCCGCCGCTTACGACCGACCACGCGCCGGTCATTCCCGCGCCAGGCGTGTTGCCTCCGAGCCCGGCAGTTGTTCCGCTCACACAGATGGCCTGCGCTCCACCGACCGTCGCGGTTGGTTGTGTCATTATGGTGATCGTTACATCAGCGGTGGAATCCGCGCAGGGCGAATTCGAGATCGTCCACCTCAGCACAATTGGTCCGGCTCCACTGGTATGCGTAAACGTGGCGCCTGGAGTATGGATATTGTTGAACGTTCCTGCGCCTCCGCTTACTACCGTCCAGGTGCCCGTTCCCGAAGTTGGAGTGTTCCCGCCAAGACCAGTGGTTGTCCCAAGCGCACAGATCGTTTGGTTGCTGCCTACAGTCGCCGGAGTCGGCGGCTGATTGATGGCTATCGATAGTTGCGCGGTTGAGTCAGTGCACGGCGAATTCGAAATCGTCCACCTCAGCACTACAGGTCCGGTTCCAGTGGCATGAGTAAAGGTCGCGCCGGGAGTGTGAATGTTGCTGAACGTCCCGGTCCCTCCGCTTACAACCGTCCAGGTGCCCGTTCCGGAAGTTGGACTGTTCCCGCCAAGACCAGTCGTTGTCCCAAGCGCGCAGATCGTTTGATTGCTGCCCACAGTCGCCGGCGTCGGCGGCTGATTCACCGTCACCGTCGCGCTTCCGCTATTGGTCAAGGGACAACTTCCGTTGTCGTGGCTCGAGGCGGTATCGAGTTGATAAACCGTGGTCGTAGTCGGGCTGACCGTGAAGTCGAAGTGTGTCTGTACGGCGCTACCGGTCTGCACCTGGGCGTTGTTAGTCAGCTTGACTGTGTAAGGCGGAGTGCCCCCGGTCACGTCTACGCTTACCGTACTCGAGCTGCCGTTGCAGATGGTTCCCCCACCGCTCAAGGTTCCGGTGATTGTCGCGCATGCGGCGACGCACCCAGGGAATTTGAACGAACCGATGCGCGTGTTCCAGTTCCTGGTCGCGTCCGCGCCGACGTTCGTGTAATACATTCCTGCGTACCAGAATGTGCAATCGTCCGCCGGGTCAACACTCATCGAAGTGTAATCGCCCCAGCGATGAATTGCCGTTCCGCCGCTTGTCGTCGTTTGTGAGCCGGTGCCTGCAATGAGCTGGACTTCGGTTTGCGGCAACTGGTTGAGCGGATCACCGACTAGCCGTCCAGAATAAGCAACGCTGGGAAAGTTCGGGCTGCTGGCGTTCGAGGTGCTGTAGCCCAGCGCGACGTTCCCCTGATTATCGGCAGCAATACTCGGCAGCCAACGATATAGCGTCGCATCCGGCGCGTAAATCTGCGTCTGAACGAGCGACGTCGAAACGGTGCCGCCGTTAACATTGATCTGCGCCCACTGCGGGCGAGCCGTGGCGCCGGCCGTGCGCGTATCTTGCGTCACCCACAAGGACTCGGCCGCGCCGACGCGGCGATACTGGACCTTTTGCATCAAGCGGTCGTCAAGCGTGTCCAGATTGTGAGACGCGGTCGCGGGCGGCGGCTGCGGAACCACACTCCCCAGACTTGTGCCATAGGTCACCTGGTTAATAATGGTAGCCGCACCCAGCGAGCCTCCGGTGCAGTTGGCGCCCGGCGTGAACTTTCTCACCTCCAACGCAAAGATCGAGGTCGATTCAGAGACGAAGTAGTTCGGCGTGCCCGCTGTCGGCAAGGAGGCTGCAGCCGTCGCGCCGCTAATGTTGCTCGGGATCATGGTGAAGATGTTTTGAGTGACAGTGAACCCGAGTGACCCTCTGAGCACCGCGCCGCTCTCCATATCGGCTTTGTTGAACGAGGCAAATACCACGCCTGTGAACGCCGCTCCATTGCTGCCGAATCCGTTGGCGGCCATGTAGAGGCATCCATCGTTCCAGTTGCCGAACTTGGGATAGTCGGCAAGGGTTGCGGCGGGTGGTTGTCCGGCGGCGCCGGTATCCATCTTCACGGCATAAAGCCACCAGCCGCCGGTCACCGGATTGTTGGTCTTGGAAATCGCGAAGCATTCATAATACGGCGCGACCGGATTGTTGCTGACCGTTGCAAAAGCAAAGTGGGTGAGAATCCAGCGATCCGCAAACTGATCGTAGACCACCACGGGATCTCCAAAATTATTTGCGTCGCATGGCGTTCCCGTTCCCGCGCCAGACCACAATGAGTTTTCGGTAAAAGCGGCGAGCTGCGTTCCGGTCTTGTTGTAGATGGCATAGGCATCATTGACCGAAAGAATGTAGTGGTTCAAACCGACATCGCCGTTGACGTCCGGCGGCCATCCGGCCCCCGCTGTTCCCCCGGTAACCGCGCTGTTGAAACTCAACCCGGCAAAGTTCTGAAGCGGGCTGGGCATCGGTGCGAGTGGAACGTTGATAAAAGGCTCGGTGGAAGCCTTCGCCCCCGCAGCAAGCTTTGCCGGGTCCATAGGCTTTTCCACTTCAAATTCCTGGTTTCGAAAATTCACTGGCACCGACCGCAAGTCGCGCACATCTCCGTTGTACTCAGATGGCTTGATTCCCACCAGGTCAAATGAAACGCCGTCGAGGCCCTTTGCGGCCAGCTCTTCTCTGGAAGGTCCTTTGATCTCCGGTTCCTGTGACGCGCTACCGGTGCCGCCCTTCGCTCCTGCCGCCAGCATCCTTCTTACCGTTCGCTCCTTGCGCTCCCGCGCCTCTTCCTCCTGGTCTTCCCGATCAGAATCGCGCAATTCAGCTAATTCGGCCGCTGCTGCCGGCGCGCTCGCGTCCGCCAATCTTTTCTTCACCTCATCAGTTCTCATGATTGAGAACACCGGCGGCGGCTCGGGCACCACCAGACGAACTGGTCGTTTGCTTGTTGAGCCTTCGGAGGCCCGGGCACTCTGTGGATCGCCGTCGCTATCACGCGTGGTGGCTACCGCGGACTTCGCCGGGCTCTCGCTAACAACCGCGCTTGTGGATTCTCCGATCTTTCCCGTTTCGGCAAGCCGCGTGTCTTTCTTTTCGATACGCTCGGAAGGCTCGCCGCTGTGCGTTGGGGGATTAACAGATTCAGCAGAAAGCTCTGCGGTTGGCTGCGCCTCGCTTGAAGCACGAGACCGCGATCTGGCGGTCACGGCCTTTCCTGCGGACGGGCTTCGGTGTTCTCGTATCAGGACCGGTCCGGCAATTCCAAGCACGACACATAAGAGTGCTAACGCCCAGGTCACAACAGGCCGACGAACTCTAGACGAAGAAGCCGCTTTGTAGATAGCGCTGAATCTGTTAAACATCTTTGCCATTCCTTCCAAACTTATTCTTAGTGCGGGAGGGGCACCGCTCGCTACTAAACTGTTAAGTTCACCAGCTTATTGTCCTGAGGGGTGGCACAACTTGCGGCTGAACAACTGTAGGGGTTGAGCGGAGATTTTATTTGTGAGAGGCCATTCTTGCAACTGTAATTCTCGATAGTGATTCCTGGGGGTGTGATTAAAAGTGGGACTTGCAAACGGATAACGCCCACGTAGTAACGAAGTCATTCGTTGGGATTCTCAGAAACGAATAAATTCGTTTCTACGTGGGAAGTTCTGCTTTTAAAGCACACCCATTCCTGGGTGCACTTCCACTCTTTCCGAAGAGGACTTCAAACGCAATAGCCGCCCAGGGCCACGAAACTCCCGCGGACTGCGACGCAGTGTGTGCGATTCCTGAAGGAGCGTTCTACCTTCCTACAGGCCAAACGCTCTCACCAGGAACGCTGCCATCTGGCCTCGCGTCACCGAATCGTTCGGACAATACATCAGGTGATCGGGAGTGCATCCCAAGGTAATGTTCAGCACAGCCATCCGGTCAATAAAGTTGTAAAACAGACTTGCCGGCGGGACATCACTAAACCGCTGGCTGGCGGGAGTCGGGGGATTGAACTCACCCAGCCCCCTCAGAAGGAACGCCGACATCTGATCGCGTTTGACCGGGTCAGCAGGACAATACATCAGATGATCAGGCGTACAACCGAGCGTGATCTGCAAGACGGCCAATCTATCGATGTAGTTGTAGAACTGATTTCCAGGCGGCACGTCGTTGAATCGCTGGCTTGCTGGCGTCGGCGGATTGAACTCGCCTTTAGCTCGCAGGATGAATGCTGACATCTGCTCGCGGGTGATCGGATCGTCCGGACAGTAGTTGCCGTTCCCGCATCCGAGCGTTACGCCTCTTGCGGATAGCTTGCCGATATCGCCGTAGAATGGATTGTTCGGCGGCACATCAAGGAAGTTTATTCCCTGATAAACCGTGAGCGTCTGGCCCGCGATGGTGATGGTGTCTGAGCGATTGGCCGCGCCCGGGTTTGGGTCGACTGAATACTGCACGATTCCGTAGCCCGTGCCGGGGCTTCCCGAAGTGATGTGTACGAATGAGGAACCGGTGCTTGCGGTCCAGCCACAACCAGCCGTGGCCGCAACGTTCACCGTGCCGGTGCCGCCATTACCGGCGAAACTCTCGTGGTTTCGGTCGAGTCCAAGAGCACACCCCTCCTGGCTCACTGTGAATAGTTGGCCCGCGATTGTCATCGTTCCAGATCGAGGAGCACCGGGGTTCGACGCGACAGTGTAATTAACATTTCCATAGCAACAATTACTGCTATACGTAATAGTCACCCAGCTATCATCGCTCCTCGAAGTCCAGGTGCAACCGTTACCCGCGTTCACGGTTACATAACCTTGGCCGCCCTCACGAGGAAAGCTCTGGCTCATGGGCGAAATCACAATACCCGGATTGGTAGCAGAGATCGTTGCGGTCGCCGAGTTGTCGGAAAGGTTCGGATCGATCGCGGAAGAATCAACATTCACTGTGTTATCGATCATCGCGCTGTTCGGAATTGAGCAGCTAACGTAAGCGGAAACTTGCATGTTTACCGAAGCCCCGACATCCAGCAAGTTGATTGCAAACGTCACGGTGTTGCCCGAGTGTGAACACGAGTAGTTAGATGAGTTGCAGTTAGCGAATACCAATGACGGAGGCAATTGGTCGGTAACAAGAGCGTAAGACGCAGGCTCAGGACCGTTATTTGTAAGCAGCATGTTGTAGTTTACATACGAGCCTGCGATAAACGGACCGGTTGGAGTCGTTATGGTTATGCCAAGATCCGAGGTCAGAGTTGGTGTTACGGCGAGCTTGCTGACAAATCCATCGGGGTTGTAGTAATACCCCGTCCTAACGGGTTGAAACGAACCAGGTGTTGTCGGGAAGTTCTGCGACTGGGTTGCTCCCGTAACGTATGCGCTGCCTGACGTGTCAACGGCGATGGAATAAGCATTGTCATAGTCGTTCCCGCCCAGATAAGTAGAGTATCCAAAAGCCGCAGCGGTCGAATTCAGTTTCGTTACAAACGCGTCATTACTGTATCCATAATAGAACTGGAAGCCGCCCTGGGCTGTTGGGAAGTTTTGAGATGACGTAATGCCGGTCACGTAAGCATTGCCCGACGCATCAACCGATATTGCAGATGCCTGGTCTCCGCTGATACCTCCAAGATAGGTGGAATAACTCAACGCGGTGCCGCTGGAATTCAGTTTCGTGACGAAAGCATCGGTGAGACCGGAAGCCGACCCGCAATATATTGTTGAGGGGTTCGAGGGATCGATCGCCATCGCATTAACCACCGCACCGGCTAGCCCGTTATTTCCGGGAGTCCAGGTCATTCCCCCATTCGTTGATTTGAACACACCGTTTTGGGTACCGGCGTATATCGTAGCGGAATCCGCCGGCGAAAAAGCGAGCGCATTCACATTCCTGTTCGAAGGACTAAAAAGACCGGTGTTAACACCCGTCCAACTTACACCACTGTCAGTGCTCTTCTGAATGCCGCTATCGATGGCGGCATATATTGTGCTGTGAACAAGCGGATCGAGAAGCACTGCCCTAACGTTAGCGGGGCTCAAGCTGGTGGCAACCCAGTTGGCGCCTCCGTTTGTGCTTTTGAACACACCCCCGTACGAGAGGCCCGCATAGATTGTAGATGTTGCGACGGGGTCAATAGCGAGATCGTTGACATACACCTGGTTCAACCCTGCGTTGGCGGAGAACCAACTAGCTCCGCCGTTGGTGGACTTTGAAATGCCGCTGTCTGTGCCGGCATAAATAATGGATGGACTCACGGGATCGAGCTTCACTTTGTTGACGCTCATGCCGTTCTGGCCAGTGTTGATTGCCCTCCAGGTAGCACCACTGTCCGTGCTTCTGAACACCCCCCGCGTACTCGTCCCCAGATACATGATGGATGTAGCCGTAGGGTCGATCGTCAAAGCCTTAATCGTAAGGTCCGTCAAGCCCGAACTGCTCGCTGCCCAACTTGTACCTCCGGTCGTGCTCTTGAAAACACCGGCACCCGAGCTTCCGACAAAAACCGTGCTGGGGTTCGAAGGATTGATCGCCAGCGAAAGCTCGGTTGAACTAATCAAGCCGGAGTTGCTTGCGAACCATGAATCAGCTCCTGTTGTGCTCTTCGCCATGCCTCCGTTGCCAACTCGAACTACTCCTGGTGTTGTCGGGAAGTCACCTGAGCCGGTGTAACCTGCGACGTATGCTTCACCGGAACCTGCCAGATCGAGGCCGAAGCCAGCATCATTACCCGTGCCGCCAAGGTACGTAGAGTAGATCAGGCTCGCGCCGGCCGGATCAAACTTCGTGACGAAGGCATCTCCGTAATCTCCATAGTAGCCGCCGGAAGGGCCTCCGTACGAAGTCTGGTAAGCGCCGGGCGTGACATCAAAGTCAGATGACGTGGTCATTCCAGTTATGTACGCAGACCCGAATGAGTCCACTTTGATCGCAGTGGCCTGGTCAACTCCGGTGCCTCCGAGGAAAGTAGAGTAGACGAGAGCCGTCCCCGTGTTGTTCAACTTTGTTACAAAAGCGTCCGTCGAAGTGCCGGTGCTTATGGTGGTCTGAAAAGCACCGGGGGTCGTCGGAAAATTGCCTGAGGAAGTGAACCCGGCTACGTAGGCATTACCCGCGGAATCTATCGCGATGCTATTTGCCTGCTCAGCATTCATTCCTCCCAGGTAAGTCGAATAGACCAGAGCCGTGCCGTCGGCATTCAACTTTGTGACGAATGCGTCTCCGCCGTTGTACGTGCCTCCTTGTAGCGTAGTCTGGTAGGCGCCCGGTGTCGTGGGATAGGCGGTCGACGTCGTCATTCCGGTAACATAGGCATTGCCTGAGGAATCTACCGCTATGCCATAACCGTAATCTTCCGAGTTCCCGCCCAGATAAGTAGAGTAGACCAGCGATGAGCCGTCAGGGTTGAGCTTCGTCACAAAGACGTCGTTTCCATTTGCATAGGTTGTGTTATAGGCGTTGATGGTTACCGGAAAGTTGAATGAAGATGTTTGACCCGTGATATAGGCGTTGCCCGATGAATCTATTGCGATGCTTCTGCCGGAGTCGTAATTCCCGCCCCCGAGGAATGTTGAATAGGTCAGCACCGGATCAATCACCAGAGCTTTGCTCTTATCGTATATTCCCACTTCAAACGCGACCTGCCGTTTCCCCCGTACAACATAACGGCCGGCAATTGATTGTCTCGTTCCGTTCTCCTCCTGATAAACCGCAGGCTTTTTCATGCGAACGTCGGCGGCGGCTGTTTGCAGGATCACGTCCCCGTCGGCGTTGATCTTGATCTTCCGGATGCCCTCAAAAGCCATTCTGATATTGCCGGGATTGCCGCCCGGAGCCACCTGAAAGTCATATTCAAGCTGCTGCTCATTACCGTAATAAACAAGATTCACTCCAGGGTACAATTCCCGATACTCGACGCGGGCGTAGGTTGGTATGTTTGATTGCCACTTGCTTGGATCATTACCCCGAAAATAATTCCTATTCCCTGAGAGCCTGCCAAGCCCCGTGATCTCGGGAGCGGAATTGGCGCCAACCATATTCATTCGCATGACGCCAACGCGCGGTTTGGACGTTGATCGAGTTCCCTGGTTGGCCGACCCCTTGGAAGCACTCTTCACCGCGAGGACTGCACCGTTAGAAGTTAGGAACAGCGTCGACGCGTTACCTCGAGACACGAATTTCACTTTGGAATCGGTCTGCCCCAGGTTCGCTTCAAAACTGATCGGCAGTTTTCCGTATGCGTCGTCGACTCGCGCCATCATCCGCTTTGAATCCGATGCCGCCGGCGTGATGTTTTTCGGGTTGGCGCCCCACTGATGACCGGTGTTTTCAGCAGCGGCCGTCCTGGAAGATCGATGCCAGGATAGCGCGGCGCTTGAAAGTAGCATAAATGCCATTGCTATGACGGCATAGCGAGTGTATTTGTGTGAGGTTGTCACGACGATTTACTCCTTACTGGTTACCAGTCACGAGGGGAGCATTAAGTTTATCGATGCCTGGCATCGATAAACTTCAATTCCCAAATCCAAGCCATCAGTCTCGAGAAGCCTAACGAGAATTCCTGCAATGATCTCAATTCGAAGCGGTTGCCACAAAGATACTAAGACGCGGTATCGACCTCGGTCAATAGGGAGTTCCCTGTCTTACAGACCTCGCGTCAAACCTGTTTGTGGGGAGAGCGGCCAACAGGGCAGGTTCAAGGACGGGGAGATTTCTCCCCGTCCTTGAAACCTTACTTAACCACCCTACTCCGGCTTACAAGCCGAAGGCTCTTACCAGGAACGCCGCCATCTGCGCTCGCGTCACTGGATCGCCCGGACAGTAACTTAAGTGATCGGGTGTGCAGCCCAGCGTAATGTTCAACACCGCCATTCGGTCGATGAAGTTGTAGAACACATTTGCCGGCGGAACGTCCCCGAATCGCTGAGTCGGCGGTATCGGCGGATCGAACTCTCCCAGGCCCCTCAAGAGAAATACCGACATCTGCTCTCTCGTCACCGCGCTGCCGGGACAATACATTGTGTTGCTCGGGGGATTGCACCCAAGTGTAATCCCCAATACCGCCAGCCGGTCTATGAAGTTGTAGAACACATTTGACGGCGGCACGTCAGTGAATCGCTGGCTCGCCGGCGTCGGCGGACTGAACTCGCCTTTCGCTCTCATAATGAACGCCGCCATCTGCTCGCGGAGAACACTGTCGTTCGGACAGTAGTTCCCTCCGCCGCATCCAACTGTCACTCCTCGAGCCGCCAGCTTCCCGATGTCAGTGTAGAACGGATTGTCGGAAGGCACATCAAGGAAGTCGATTCCCTGATAAACCGTGACGGTATGCCCGCTAATCGTGATCGTATCGCTACGGATGGTGCCTCCGGCGTTGGGAGCAACCGTGTAACCCACCGCTCCATCGCCGGTGCCCATATTTCCGGAGTTGATCGTTATGAACGAAGAACTGGTGCTGGCGGTCCATGCGCATCCTGCGATTGCGGTTACGTTGACAGTTCCTGTCCCGCCACCGCCGGCAAAGCTCTGGTGGTCTCGATCCAGCGCGAAGAGGCAGTTCTCGGTAAAGTAAGCGACCGCAATGTCGTGATCGGAGATTCGCTCCGGTCGATTGGGATCGTTGCGGAACGATTCGGGGAAGTCTGCATCGTTGCGAGCGTAGGCGACTCTGGTTAGCTGCGGCAGGAGATTAGCCGAAACCAGTTCATGGTCGAGCACCTGCGCGTTGCCATCAAAGCTGTAAGAATACTGCTCGGATGCCGGTGTCACTAGACCGAGCAAGTCGGTCAGGTTGGGGTTAACGAGATCGGAGCTTGCCAGCGTGACTTGATTGGACAGCGTCGGCGTTCCTTTTATCGTTCCAATCGAATCAACGTATCCGTCGTTGAACTGAAACACGTTGTAGTCACCCACCGAGATGATGCGTTCGTGCGGGTCGGCCACCTGCCTCGCTTGAATGAGGTTCGCCAGATACTCGGCCTGCGCGCGCCGCTTCGTCCGCACGCGATTGCCGTCTGCGGGATCATCAACCCCCGATAACGAGCGCAGGTGATTGACGATCACCGTGATCGCAAAGGGACTGCCGCCGGGATTCGCAACGGTTGCGCGAAGCACAAGCGGCGGTCGATCGTTCAGCAGCTCCGCCATGCCGTTGTTAGGATTGATGTAAGTCGTCGTCAATCCAAATTGAGTCACATCAATCACACTGACGCGTGACGACTTCACAAGGAACCCTACGTCGATGCCGCCGACATCATTGCCCTCGACCAGATAAGCCTGATAATCGCCGGGTGTGCCGGCATCGGTGTTCACTTTATTGGCAACCGCCTGAAGGGTCGTAAGGTTTTCCATCTCCTCGATTCCGAGGATATCGGGCGAACGCAGCATGTTTCGTATCACGAGCGATGCCTTGTTCAATCGGTTGTTGAAGGCGGTGACAGTTAACGTCGGCGCGCCGTTTCCGTCAGCCACCGTATCGAAAAAGCGCTCCATGTTGAATGAGGCTACGGTGAACTCATCCGCGTTTGGAACCGGAACCGGCGTACCGCTCACATTCCCGACTACGCTCCCCTGAGTTAGCGTTCCGGGATCAGGCAGGATCGTGTAAGTGCGGAAAGCGTAGTCGAGCGGTCCGGTGACATTTGCGATGGTCGCTCCGGTAGTTACTTCCAGCGCTGCCGCCCCAACAAGTCCGTCGCTGTCGACTCGCAACCGTTCGGGATTGGCATCGAATCGCGGGATACAGCAAGGCGCCCCGGCTGGCAGCGGATCTGGAACCTCAATCCCAGGCTCGCGGAACGGACGGGCAACTCCCGTGACTACGGCGTAGAACGTGCCATTCGAGGTCGAAGTCGCGCTGGGCTCATTAATGGTCCCCTGCGTGGGCGAGATCGTTGTGAGCGAGTCGACATGCACACGCATGCCTTCGTACTTCTCTAGATTGCTTACGTCGTTCACCAGCGTGGCTGCAGCGGTGATAGTAATCGCCGCGGGCAAGGGATTGCCGGTGCTGTTGACGGAAACAGTAGGCGAGCCCGAGATCTCAGTCGCGGGTGGGCTATTCACATCTTGCGAAGGAATGAACTCCTGAACCATTCCGGTGACGGTTACGAAATTTCCAACCGCAGCCGCCGCGGGAGGCGTGCTCGACGTAAACACGAAGATGCCTTCCGATGTGTTTGGATCAGCATCGGCGCTTGCATCTGGTGTCTGAATAAAGAAACCGTTGCTCTTGACTCCGGTGACGATTCCATTGGTCGTCACCGTAGTTCCGACAACCGGAGAGGTGTTACCTGAGCCCTGGATGTTGTGAATCGGCGTCAATGAGCCCGCGTTCTGCACGAACAGCGATATGTTCGCGGTGCCCATGCGCATCTGTGCATCGGTGATCGTCGTCGGAAGCGTTTTGTTTCCGGTAGTGGTCGCAACAGCCACCGTAGCCAGATAAGAAAAGATGTTGTCGCCTGGTGTCGCGTCGCCGTTTGAGCCGTCATCAAAGAAGGTCTGAGTAGCCGAACCGCCAATCATCGTTAGATCGCCTGCGACAGCCAGGCCGGTGCTGGGCGGGAACGTTCCCGGAGTGACAGTCACTGTCAGAAGGGTCGACAATCCGGAAGTAACCGAGTTTGGATTCGCCGCTCCGACTCCGGACGGACTTGTCGAAGAACCGGTTATGGTCACAGAGATGTTACAGTTGCCGGTTCGCACCTGGGCATCGGTAATAGTGGCAGGCATCGGCTTGAGGCCTGATGTCGTCGCCGGGGCAACTGTAGCCTGGTACGAGAAAATATTGTCGCCAGCCGTAACGTCGCCATTCATTCCGTCGTCCAGGAAAGTCTGCGACGCGGAGAGGCCAATCATCGACAGGTCGGCTGTAACCGCGAGACCGGTGCTCGGCGGGTTGGTACCAGGAGTCACGGTCACGGTTAGAAGCGTCATGCCGCCAGGAGCAACCGTGCTGGGATTGGCAGCGCCCACGCCGCTCGGATTAGTTGACGTAGGATTTGGCGCAAACGAAACTCCGCGGAACGCCGTGTTTGCGGCGGCGGTTGCCAACAACATCGGCGCTCCTGTGAACGCTCCGTTGTAGCCGCTCGAATCAACCAGGGAAGCCAATTCTCCGCCACCGGCGGCGAGGGTACCTCCCTTACGCGTTGTATACAGAGTGACGGTCGTGCCACTCACAGAACCGGTCAGGCCACGATAAGCATCCGAGGCGGTGCCGACTATTCCGTTCGACGTCCAGGTTCCGCTTACAAGTGAGTATTTGATCAACCCGCCGCCAGCCCCGTTGGTATCATCCACCACGTAGAGCGTGTCCACTCCGCTAACGCCCGCGTCGAGGTCAGCAAGGAAAAAGGCGTACGCACTTCCTGTAGAGGCTGGGAAACCCGGGAGATTGGTAATCGTTTGTCCTGATGTCGTGGGAGTGCCACTCCCCACTGTGCCCAGCCTGGAGGTTGTTCCGGAGGAATCAGACACGTAAAGCTGACCGGCAAAAATATTTGTCTGTCGCAGATTCGTGACGGTCGTGCTCAATTGCGTTGATGTCGTAGATCCGAGGGTCGTGTAGCGTATGCCGCCGGCTCCACCATCTATCCACAGATCGTTTCCGGTGGTGCTAATTGCACTTCGAACACTGGCTCCGGTCGACGCATCTGATAGTGCGGTCGTTGTATCGATGGAAGCGCTGCCACTAACACGCGCAATGACTCGGTTAATGGATGCCGATGACGAAGTTGTAAGATTGACGACGCCGCCAAGCGCTGCGTCGTATCCCGTAGCAAGGAGAAAGCTCCCATCAGCAGACCGTGTAAGAAGTCCTTCAGACGAAGAGGTGCCGCTCGCGATAAGCCTTTTGTTCGAGCCGTTGACAACGGTTGGCAAAGCTACTGACTGAACCAATGCGCCGGCAGTCGTGTACTCATCCAGGAAGACTGGATTGCCAGTATTCACAAGACTGCCGCTGCCGTCGCCAGCGCGATAAATCACCAGATTCCCCGGCGTGAACGCGGATGAAGTATGTGCGCCAGTAACCGGGCCTTTGATTCCGGATAGCGCAACGAACCCGAGCAGAAAACTCGCCAGTAGCGCAAATACCCAAAGTCTCTTTTTTGTGAAGATGTGGTGTAGAGATAGCGAGGCGTGGGGCAGACTGTTTGAAATTCTCATAATTGTACAAAGGCCCGGCTCAGAATCTGGCAGTCGATCAAACGTACCTTGACCAGACGAAGAAGAGGGGCGCTCCTTTCTTTTCAATTAGAACTGTTCTATCGGAGAGCTTGAGGGGAACCATCCGCTCAAGAGAAGTCGAATTCTACATCAGAAGTGCATCGCAGTATAGTAAGATGCGTATCAAGTCCAGGATCGAAATCCTTAAATTTATGTGAACTTGTATTGAGGCTGATTCCTGACTGCGGGCTTCAGATAACCTCGTTCACTGACTCCGCCACGTACTCGATCTGATCCCGGCTAAGCTCTGGGTACATCGGACCTCACCGTAGCCTTGCTTCAAGTAGGCAGGTTGCCGGTGGAGCGGAATCGGATAATGAATGCCGGCGCCGATGCCCTTTGACTGCAGATGCTCCAGCATTCGGTCGCGGTGCGCAGTGCGAATCACATATAGATGATAAACGTGCCGAACGTTTGGAGATTCGAAGGGAGTTGTGATGCTTGCTCCCGATAGCAACTCATTGTAGAGGTGGGCGTGCGACCGGCGCGCCTCAGTCCACTGTTCCAGATGCGGCAGCTTCGCGCCGAGAATTGCCGCCTGCAAAGCGTCTATCCTCTCGGGGTATCCGATTTCTTCGTGCTCGTATTTCGTAGTGCGCCCGTGATCCCGCAGCTTGCGCACGCGTGCCAGAAGCGCCTCATCGTTGCCGGTGACCGCGCCTGCATCACCATAGGCACCCAGGTTCTTTCCGGGATAAAAACTAAAGCAAGCCAGATCGCCTATGCTGCCGCAGCGCTTACCAGAGTATTGGGACGCGTGGGCCTGCGCGGCGTCCTCGATCAGCCAAAGACCATGACTGGTGGCGATGTCGCGCAGCGGCTCAAGCTCGGCAGGCTGACCATAGAGATGCACCGGTACGATGGCTTTGGTGCGCGGCGTGATTGCCTCTTCGACACGACTGGGATCGATGTTGTACGTAAGCGGATCGATGTCGACGAAGACCGGGCTTGCCCCAATCAGCGATATCGCCTCAGCGGTAGCGATAAATGTGTGGGCGGTAGTAATGACCTCATCGCCCGGTCCTACGCCAACCGCGAGGAGCGCGAGATGCAATGCGGCCGTTCCGGAACCAACTCCAACCGCGCCGTTCGCTCCAACGGTGACCGCGAATGCATCTTCAAAGTCGCTTACTTCTTTGCCCAGAATGAAGGCGGTGTTGTCAACGACTCGCTGTATGCAGGCGTCAATCTCCGCTTTGATAGCGAGGTACTGTGCCCTGAGGTCTACTAACGGTATCTGAATAACTGAAACTCCTTTGCCTGTAGCTCGCCGGGAATGGTTCGCTAAAGGATTTTGCATTCTATATCAGGCGGCGCGCCTGAGTATAGGTTTGAGGCGGTGCTCGTTCTTCAGTGCTCTTGAGGTTCGAACTATCTTCAATCTGGACCGAGTGTTCGGTTATTGAGTTGCTGACTTGTAACGTGTGGTCAGTCCTTCGCGTGCTTTGCGACTTTCCGCTGAGTATTGGGTCCTACTCCTTCAATACCCTACGCAAAGGCGCAAAGGACCGCAAAGCAGGCGGGGCTTATTGAGTAACGCAGAATCCGAACACTACCGAACTGACTGAAGCCATGCGTTGAGTTATGATAGTCCCCATGCTAGCCTCCTTTGGCCAAACATGAGGCCCACAAGAGGCAACATGAGGTTAGACGATGAAAGTCGCGAACTCGCTTCTCTACCGAATACCGCTCTACGAACAGACCATCGCATCGTCTTATCGCCTCAGCGTCATAGTCCCTGTGTACAATGAGCGTCACGTAGTCGAGGCGAGCCTGCGTCGAGTTCTTGCCCTCGAACATGAACTGATAAGCAGTCTCGAATTGATAGTCGTGGATGATTCGAGCACCGATGGTACGCTCGAAGTTTTGAAGCGGCTTGCGGATGAGGATTCGCGCATAAACCTGATCGCGCATGAAACAAACCGAGGCAAGGGCGCTGCAATCAGAACCGCGCTTTCGCACTCGACCGGCGACATAGTCGTAATTCATGACGCTGATCTTGAATACAACCCCGCGGATATCCCTTCCCTGCTTGTGCCGTTTGCGAAAGAAGGAGCGGACGCCGTGTTCGGGTCGCGGTATTTGTCGGCGCCGTACCGCCGGGCGTTGATGTATCGCCACACGATGATCAACAAAGTCCTTACGGTCCTGGGCAACTGGTTCACAGACCTGACACTCACCGATATCGAAACTTGCTACAAAGCCGTAAACGCAACGTTGTTCAAGTCGATACCGCTCAGAAGCGACGACTTTCGATTTGAAGTTGAACTTGTGTTCAAGCTCGCAAAGCGCAGGGCGCGCATATTCGAAGCGCCGATACGCTATCTGCCGCGAACCAACGCCGAAGGCAAGAAAATTAGCGCGCGTGACGGCCTGCTGGCACTGATGGCGATGGTGCGCTTCTGGCTCATCGACGATTTGTACAAAGAGGATCAGTACGGCTCGCACATACTTGTCGAGTTGGAACACGCACGGCGGTTCAACCTGTGGATGGGCGAGACGCTCCGCCCGTTTATAGGCGATCGCGTGCTCGAGATAGGCGCTGGGATTGGAAACCTGACGAACCAATTCATACCGCGAGAGCTGTACATCGCGTCCGACATCAATCCAAACTACCTTCACTACTTGAGGTCATATTCATTTGGGAAGCCATATCTTCGGATAATGGAAGTAGACGCCCAGGACCCTGAAGCTTTTCGCGGGTTGGAGGAGCAGTTCGATACCGTAATCATGTTGAACGTCCTCGAGCACCTGAGTGATGCAAAACAGGCGCTCGCTAATCTATGGTCGGCGCTTCAGCCCGGCGGGCGAGCTATTGTCCTCGTGCCCCAGCACCCGGGTCTGTACGGAACGTTGGACGAGGCGCTTGAACACCATCTCCGATACACAACACCGGGATTCGAACAGGTTCTCAAGGATGCGGGATTCCGTATAGAACAAATGTTCGATTTCAATCGGTTCTCGGCGCCGGGTTGGTGGGTCAACGGTAAGGTGCTTCGTCGCAGGAAATTCTCTCGACTACAGCTCAAAATGATCGACCTGATGATGCCCGCCGTCAAGCGCTTGGATCGACTGTTACCGTGGAGCGGCGTTAGTCTCGTAGCGATCGCTGTGAAAGAGTAGCCGTTGTTGCCGTCCCAGCCCTCTCAACCAACTCAACCTCCTTATTCTACTTGATGACAAAACGGGCCGGCGTTCTCCGCCTCTGACAACCCTCTACCCAATCCAGCCGAGAGAAGCCGGGTCGCGTCTTCAGATACTCTTTGCTGATCACAAAACTAATTTCGTTACCTGGCTGAACCCTTTACGTGTGCGGTGCTTTACACCAGCGATTCAGCGAGAAAAACTTGTCTCTTGCAAGTCCTATCTTTGGTGATACAATTTGAGAGCCTTGATTTAACCATTAACCGGCTCCTCTGCTCCCACAGAACGGGTACCAGCAAATAGTCCAGGCTATGCAGGCCGTCGAAACGGCGCGCCAGCAAGCCAAGCCACCATTTTGACGTTTCTATTTCTGCTCCGCCAACAAGCTGGGTTCAGGTCTAAGGAACGAATGGTCTGAAGGGATGTAGAGTATGAAAAGGCGAACGGTTCTGTCACAAGGCCAGTTGAAAGAAGTCCTATCCTGTCTAGTGCTGCTGTCGGTCTGTTTTATCGCAACCGCAGTTACAAATGCGTCATTGTCAAAGACGATCGACGGTAACTCTCTTTCAACAGGTTCAGCTGAGCAACCAAATCCGAACCTTTCGCTCTCTTCATCAGCATTCTCTCTCGCCCCGGAGCCCGGAAGGTCACCGGATGCTCTGTGGCAGTTTATGGATGAGGCGCCGTTAATCGAGAAACAGAAAGAGCGAATCATCGCCCCCCAGGCTTACAAGGCGGTACAGTTGAATCAGGACGCGCTGACCGCGCTGCTTAGCCAGGCGCCGCTGGAATTCACCGATGAAGCGGCAAGCAAACAGGTGGTGCTAACGCTTCCGATGCCGAACGGAGAACTTGCCGGATTTCGCGTCGAAGAATCGCCCATCATGGAGCAGGCGCTCGCCGCCCTTTATCCCGAGATCAAGACCTACAGCGGGCAGGGCATCGACGACCCGACGGCCATGACTCGCTTCGATTGGACGCCACTCGGACTTCACGCGATTGTGCTCTCGAGCGATGGCACTGCGTTCATCGAGCCGGTCTCTCCATCTGATACGGCCACCTATATTTCGTATTTCAACCACGATGTTTCGACGGAGAACTTAACGCTTTCCTGCTTGCTTTCGGATAAGGAAATCGCGGACGCGGAGCAGCGCGGCATAAGGCTTAATCAGGGGCCTGCGCCCTCTGCTTTCACCACCGGAACGACGCTGCGCACTTACCGTCTGGCCGTCGCAGCGACCGGCGAATTCACCCAGCAGTACGGCGGCGGCAACGTCAATACCACGCTTACGCAAATCACCACGCTGGTCAATCAAATCAATGCCCTTTATCGCAAAGAGGCAACCATTACATTTCAATTGATCGCAAATGAGACGAGCATCATTTTTACTGACCCGGTGACGGATGGTTATACCAACGGCTCGCCGAGTACGATGCTGGCTGAAAACCAAACAAAGCTGGATGCGGTGATCGGTTCGGCTAATTACGACATCGGCCATGTCTTTGGCGGCATTACAGTCGGTCCCGGGTCCTTCTCTTTTTCAGGCGTCGCTAATGTCGGAGTCGTTTGCACAAGCGGAAACAAAGCGCGCGGCGTGTCGACGATGGGCGGCGCCAGTTCATCTTTCCCGCACAGCATATTCGTCAGCGGAACGACTCACGAGATGGCCCACCAGTTCAGCGCCCCGCATTCGTTCAACAGCACAACCAGCGGATGTGCCGGGCAGAGAAGCGCGGCGGGAGCTTACGAACCGGGCAGCGGTTCGACCATTATGGGCTATAGCATTTGCGGCACGGATAATCTGCAAACCCTTCCCGATTTGTATTTCCACACAGGCAGTCTGGAGCAGGTCGTTACCTATGCCGCAGGCGCGGGTAATTGCGCAGCGACGGCCGCAACCGGCAATAACCCGCCGGCCATCTCGACGTTAAGCAACTTCACGATACCTGCCAACACACCCTTCACGCTGACGGCCACCGCTACAGATCCGAATGGCGACGCGATCACGGGCGGTTGGGAAGAATTTGATTTGGGCGCCGCTTCACCGCCCAACACCGATGATGGCACGCGCCCGATCGTTCGCTCATTTATTCCGGCCTCGAGCACTTCACGCACGTTCCCGAAACTGCAATACATTCTCAACAACGCCAACGTTCCGCCGGCGAGCTACAGTTGTGGTAGTGGCACATGTTTGACAGGAGAACTCTTGCCGTCGACGACCCGCACGATGAACTTTCGCTTTACGGCGCGTGACAATCGCGCCGCGGGCGGAGGCACCGCCAGCGCACCGATGCAAGCGAGTGTGGTTTCCACGGCCGGGCCTTTTGCCGTGACCCAACCAAACACCGCGGTGTCCTGGTCAGGAGGCTCGTCACAAACTGTTACCTGGAGCGTCAATGGCACGAACCTGGCGCCGGTCAGTTGCGCGAGTGTAAAAATCTCGCTTTCCACTGATGGCGGAAACACGTTTCCGATTACCGTCGCCGCGACTACTCCAAATGACGGCACGGAGACAATTGTCGTCCCTAACGTCTCGACCACCGCAGCTCGAATAAGAGTGGAAGCGGTAGGGAATGTATTTTTTGACATCTCAGATACGAATTTCACTATTGTGTCATCTCAAACCAGCACTCTGACGGTGGACTCTTCCAACCCTGCCAGCGGCGTGAGCGTCACGGTGAGTCCGAATGACAATAGCGGCCAGGGCAGCGGCGTGACGCAGTTCACTCGAGTGTATAACACCAACACCAATGTGAGTCTCACGGCGCCGTCGACCGCCGCTGGTAACAACTTCCAGAAGTGGCAACTCGATGGCGTGGACTTGTCGACATCTCTGACCGCCAGTCTCGCGATGGGCGCCAATCACACGATGACCGCCGTCTACGTCACCGCGCCGCCGCCTACGCGCACTCTGACGGTGGCGTCCTCGAATCCATCGAGCGGCGTCGGCATCACCGTTAGTCCGAATGACAACAACGGCCAGGGCAATGGCGCGACGCAGTTCACTCGAGTCTATAACAACAACACCGTAGTGAATCTCACCGCGCCGTTGACGGCGGGGGGCAACAACTTCCAGAAGTGGCAACTCGATGGCGTTGACTTCACAACATTCATAACTGCAACTTTCGGGATGGGCACCGACCATACGATGACTGCGGTTTATGTGACAGCAACGGCGCGCAAGACGCCTTTTGACTTCGACGGGGACGGAAGGACCGACCTCAGCATATTCCGGCCCTCAGATTTACTTTGGTATATCATCCCCAGCTCAACTGGCAGCAGCAGAGTCCAGGGATGGGGTTTCAGCACCGATGTGCTTGTTCCGGGAGACTATGACGGGGACGGCAAAACCGACCTCGCAGTATGGCGGCCCTCAGATGGATTCTGGTACATCATCAATAGTTCCACAGGTGGAGGCAGGGCCCAGGGCTGGGGTGTCAGCACAGATATCCCCGTGCCCGGAGACTATGACGGAGATGGAAAGACCGACTTGGCGATCTGGCGTCCCTCGGAAGGCACCTGGTACATAATCAACAGCTCTACAGGAATTGGCAGAGTTCAGGGTTGGGGTTTACCCGGCGATAAACCCGTACCGTCCGATTACGATGGAGACGGAAAAACTGATCTGGCAGTGTGGCGCCCGTCAGACGGCTTTTGGTACATCATCAATAGCTCTACCGGTGGAGGCAGAGCGCAGGGCTGGGGCCTCCCGACTGACAAGCTTGTGCCCGGAGACTACGACGGAGATGGAAAGACCGACCTGGCTGTGTGGCGGCCTTCGAACGGATTCTGGTACATCATCAACAGTTCTACCGGCGCAGGCAGAGCTCAAGAGTGGGGCCTCAGCACGGATAAGCCCGTGCCTGGTGATTATGACGGTGATGGCAAAACCGACTTGGCGGTTTGGCGCCCATCAGATGGCACCTGGTACATAATCAACAGCTCGACCGGCGGTGGCCGAGCTCAGGGCTGGGGGCTGACTGGGGATACCCCTGTGCCGTCGGTTTTTGTCAGATGATCAGTATCCAGACTTTCGATCACGCTGTGTTTTAGGTATTGAACCTTACCATGTGCGATCGGAAACATCGCGACGCTCAGCTCATCATAGGCTCTTTATGGCACTAGTGACATATAGAATCACTTCGGTGTTTCCTGGATGTCCAGAACCATCGCCTGCAACAGGAGCTGGAAGCCTAGTATCAGAGGCAAGAGGGACAACATGATCGTCCCCGTGGGCGTTAAGCGCCCGGTAATGATGCTTTCAATCCATAGATACATCCCAAACACGACGCCCCAACCAAAGAGGATCATTCCCAGAAAGAGGAAGAGGGCAATTGGCGAGAAGTCCCTTAGCACATACTTCTGATAAATCCGCGATAGGAACCTTCTGAACAACAGCAGCGGGAACGTAAGTCCGACCTTGAATGGATTGACATCGGATTCTTCTTCCCCATAGCGTGCCGGGATAGAAATATCCTTAACCCGATAGCCCACGAAGTTGAGGTGAATCAGCATGTCGTTCTCAAAAAAGAATCGCTTATGAATAGAGTCGAGATCTAGGCTGCGCAATGCCTCAGTCTTAATTGCGGTAAAACCATTTTGTGGGTCAAAAATATGCCAGTAACCGGAAGCCAGTTTGGTCAAAAAAGTAAGCACGATGTTTCCGAGCAGCCTGTGCTTTGGCATGAAGGCGAGGGATTCGCCGGCGAGAAAACGATTCCCCTTCGCATAGTCGTAGCCTTGATCAATGATCGCGTCAAGCAGAGCCGACAGGTATTCCGGGAGCATCTGCCCATCTCCGTCCATCTTGACGATTATCTGACTATCAACCTCGATCGCCTTTCGATAACCCAGGATCGTCGCCCCGCCGACGCCCTGATTCACCGGCGCTTTCAGCACAAGCAAGCGATCAACGTTGCATGCCAGGGCAGCTTCAGAGGTGCCGTCCTGACTCGCGTCGTCCACGACGATGACATGGTCGACGAACTCCGGCATCGAGTCTATGACTTTACCGATATGTCGAGCTTCATTGTGCGCCGGTATGACCGTAGCGATGGTGTGCCCCTTGTACATAGCTCGAGCATTCCTCAACTTAAATCGATTCGGACGACTGCGCGCTGAAGCATCACGCTTTCCTGCTCACGAACACAAACTCATTGTATTTGAACAGACGGCCAAAGATTCGCGGAAACGGGAAAGAAAACTGCCTGACCGGAATGAGGCCGACTCCTATTACGATGCTTCTCAACGCTTCAAAGTCCATGAATTGAACATGCGTTTGGTCAGAGGCATATCCGTATTCCTGGGGAGTGATAAGAATCACTCGCCCGTCCGGCTTCAACATCCGAAGATACGACTTCAATAATTGTACAACTTCGATCTCAGACATGTGCTCCGCTACGTGTGAAAGCAGAATCGAGTCAAACGTAGCATCGGTGTTGAATTCGGTCGCTTGGAATTCTTCCGGCGTGAACGCTTGAAGCCCTCGCGATCGCGCAATCTGGATCGATGCTGAGTTGTGATCAATACCGATGCCGTGACCGTCTAAGTGACTGAGGTTTCGGCCTATTCCGCACCCAATATCAAGCGTGAAGCCTGGATTCAGGCGGCGAAGATTCCATCGATAAACGGCCTGCACGTTAAGCGCCTTCTTCCACCAGACCGATCCCTGCGTTGCAAGACGCGCGGTATACTGCTGATCTTTCGTGTTGAAGCGTCTTTCCAGATCTGTATACTGTGACTTCTCTCTCATTACGACCTGCGCGCTGCCCCTTACCACCATACGACCGCCAGCGTCATCAATCTCAGTACGAGGAAAAGAGGAGTAAATATGATCTGCGCGAGCATCGCTATCTTCCCTTGATTGGTTTGCCGAAAATCCAACCTGAAGCCTGTGTGAAGCAGTAGTTCCCGGTCAGATACCTTCCTCAGCGATTGTGTGAGCTTGCGCTTGCGCATGATAACAGCCCAATTGACGATTACCCACTGATAAGCCCGTAGCTTATTTCTCAAGTTAGCGCGATCACTCAGCAGCACGAATCCCCACGATATTACTTCGGCGAGCACTTGCGCCGGTATGAGCACTATCAACGTCGCGAATTTCAGGCTCTTGAGAAGCATCAGGTAGCGATTGCGCTCCTGATAAAAAACCTTTAGCGGAGTCATCTTCAAGCGATAATAGTGAAGGACGATGCTATCCGGCGCGTAGAGACAACGCCAGCCTGCCAGCCTTGCCCGCAGGGAAAGATCTGTGTCTTCCATGTAGAGAAAAGTGTCCTCATCAAATCCGCCCAGGGTGTCGAACAGTTCGCGGCGAATGGCAAACGCCGCTCCGGAAACCGCGTCTACCTCTTCAGGCTTATCCAACGCTCCCCGAGGTTGACCCATGCCACGACATAAGGTCAAACCTGTAAGATGGACCGAATTCCCACACGCATTAATACGATCCGGTTGATCTGCCAACAGTATTCTGGCCGTGACCATCCCCGCCCGATCGTTGATCTCAAATGGCGCAAGCAGCGCCTCGAGCCAGCCGCTTTCGACCAGAGTATCCGGATTTAGAAAGACGAGATATTTGCCTCGCGACGATAGAACGCCAAGATTGTTGCCCGAGCCGAAGCCGCAGTTTGTTTTGGAGCGGATGAGCACCACGTCGGAGAAATGAGTCTCAACGGCGGCGGCGCTGCCATCAGAAGAGGCATTATCAACCACGATGAGCTCGCAATCAGGTGAGAGAGTAGGCCCTACCGATTCCAGACACTCGAGCAGTTTTTGCTTGCCGTTGTAGTTGACTATGATGACGCTTGCGCGAAGTGTCTTATCCACTGGAGTCTCGCCCCGAGCGGCTGACCCAACCGTCATTGTGCCGTCACCCCCGGTCAAAATCTGCTTCAGGTCAGGTATAACAAAATTCGAGGTCAAGCGGTTCCCGGTTCCTGGCCTGCTCGAGCCAGCTCGATCGGGCGGGCAATTAAGAAATAAACAAATATCAGGCTCGGCCAGAGCTGCAATAGCAAACGATTAAGAGAAGTACTCAACTGCCAGGCTATATCAAACGGGGTTACTACGAATGTCAAAGCGTACGCAACCAACATAAAAACCACAGTCAACAAAGATGCGATGATGCCAGGTCTTTCCGTCTCCTTCATCGAGACTCCGGAAAATAAGATGTAGAAGATCAAGAGCAGTGGTACGCTGACGGCGGCCCACCCGCCGAAACTCACAGATTCCTTTGCGAATGCATTCCAAACCTGAAGATGCCTGGAAAAGTCCATGAGTTTTTGCAAGGTGGTTTGCGACCCTTGAGCCATCAAATAATTCGCCGGCGCCAAACGCACCTTAAAATAAATCAGTATCAACAATGCGGGCGCGACCCCTGCGCCAAAGGAAAGCATTTGCCTGAGATAGCGTTTAAAGCCCCTGGTCGGAGCAACCGTGATCAGCCGAGCCACCGCAATCGCCGCAATGAAGATTATCCCTTCGTTCTTCGTCCATGCAGCGAACCCCGCTGTGAGTCCCGCCAGGATCAGGAAGTTGTAACTCCTTTCCGGCAATCTGTCTTGCAGGGCCAGGAATATGAGAGTTCCCAGGAAGAAGAAAGCCAATGGAACATCGGCGTACTGAGACGCTCCATGTGTAATTAGAAACGGCGTTCCCAACAGGATTACGCCCGCTAAGAATGCCTGACTCTTGCCGCGCAGAATGGCGAGAGAGGAAACGGTCAGTCCCACGGCGGCAAAAGTAAACAGAAAAGATAAGAGCGCCGGAACTAGCACCGTATCGTTGCCAATGCAGGTCCAAAGACCGGCAATCGCGCTCGGAACCAACAGCGGATAATCCGGGCGTGCCCCTTCCATGAGGCTGGAAAAAGCGCTTGTCCACTGGTTGCCTCCTCTGAATAAGAACCTCGCTCGCAAATTCCAGATTGCCCACGCGTCCCAATCCCCGTGTGGCTTCTTTAACGCCAGAAACACAAAAGATGCAACAGCGAAAACAACCGAGACGAGGAATAGTATTCCGAGGATCCACCGGAGCTTGAGCTTTGGCAGCGGCTCACCCGAAAGTTCAAGAGCGGGAAGGCGCCCAGACTTACGAACCCGGTAAGCCAGTATCATCCCCATCAAGAGCACGATGCCTGTCAATGTTGCTTTGAGTCCTCTGCTCGAGGGTCCAAACATCGATAGCCAGACAAAAAAGAAACATGAGAAGAATCCGAGGCCGATGCCTATCCCAAGAAACAGCTTGAGCATCAGGTGCGATAGAAATGACTTCCCAATTGGCCACAGGCAGGAGACAGAAACGAGTCCCATCAATAGCGGTACGAAAGGCAATAATAAGTCCGGAGCTCTCACTTGGATTCGATTGAAAACAACTTCACACCGTTGCCGAAATCGGCACGCACGTTCAGGCTCATATATGTTAGCATTTTTGGATCAAGGTTCCTGTTGGCGAAGTTGCCGATCACCAGTTCATGGGGTTGAGACTTGTCAATGATGAGAGGCGAAAGTGCATACTGAGTCATATAGAACTCGGCGCTATCGGCCGCAGTGTCGCTTAGATACCCGACTACACCTTGTTCGGGCAGAATCCTCTTCACTTCAGTAAATCGTTGCTCGTACAGGCTGACACTATCGTGCGTTGAAAGACTCGGGTTGGGAGATAATTCTTTCAGGTTGTCGGCAAATTGGCCCCAGATTGAGAGCATCGAGAAGAACGCTAGAAATAGAATTCCCAAGGTCAATCGAGAGGAGTAGTCAAATGTGAAGTATTCGCGCCGGAGTCGCTTGAAACTGTCAATGAGAGCATCGATGAGCACTCTCGGATCTTTTCTTAACATTTTCACGACCTGGCAATGGCAACGAGGTGGGAACTGTAATTGTGAAGCGCTTACTTGTCAACCATTCCAAAGTTTGGGAGATGAGGCTTGCTAGACAACATATTCCCGAATGAGTACAATACCGTCTTTTCCAGCTCTGCTTGGGATTAACCGGGTTCGTGCAGGTCTAATTGGCAGAGTATTCACGCGCAAAAGGAGCAATCAGATAAATGTCAAAGTACTTGTTACGATCATTCACTCCAGCCCTGCTTTTTCTTGTCAGCATGTCATTTCTGGCGTGTTCCGGGAATCAGCCGGCGAGCAATACGTCGAACAGCAACCAGTCAAGCAACAAGGTGAGTTCGACGATTCCTTCCGGTCCTCCCGCTTATGAGGGTTATCACGATCTTATTAACTGCAATGCCATTCTCGCGTGGGCCTGGGATAAGAACCGGCCCGACGAGCCTGTCAAACTTGATATCTATGATGGCAATCTTTTAATAGACACCGTCACAGCGGATAGTTTCCGGCAGGATCTGGTCGCTGTTGGAAAGGGTAATGGCAAGCACGGCATGTACTTCGCCGTTCCGCCTAAGATGAAAGACGGTAAGAAGCATATCATCACGATCAAGTACGCTGGGACTACTATTGAACTGTCCAACGGACCCAAAGAACTTACCTGTACCTTTGAATAATGATTGGGGTGACGTTGGGTGACGCCGAAGTTGGCGTCCCGTTCTCAACGCGCTGTTTGTCGTTCTCGGCTACTCGCGATGAAACACCCATATTAGGGTGTCCGCATATACCAACTTATAGTCGGGCCAAAATGGATCCAGGACCGGGTTCCGCCTGGGTATCGTCACTTCCGGGGATTTGTAACCGATGAAGATCCAGTTGACGTTCTCAGATTCCAGCCATTCCATCCACTCTTGATCGTCGGGCCATTCAAAGGTAGGCTTCCGGTTTTGGAACAGCGCTCCCCGCAGGTCTATCACACGTGGATTCAAATAGTAATTCATCCAACTGGCGCTCAGCACGCACACGGCGTCATCATTTTTCGCGTGCGCGTTGACATATTGGACGGCCAGGTAGCCGCCTAACCCGCGAAGAAAGCCTTCTCGCGCAGCCGGTGTCACCGGTGGCAGTCCGAGTTCCTTGACTTCTCCATACACTCCGTAAAGACTTGATAAGAGGAAAAAAACACCAGCGCTCAACCATGCCGCGTTACGAAACCAGGCCGGTATCCGGATCTTTTCGAGAATCCATTGAATGCTTTCACATAGTGCCAGACCCGCTATCGGCAGAACTGGTAACCAGTATCTCAACAGCGGAGCTTGAAGAAACCAGAAAACCGTAAAGACCAGCGCCCATAAGGTCCACCATCGTACCGAGCGATTGAAGATTGCTACGATCCAGGCTAGCGGCCAGATAACGATTAGCGGGAATAGACTCTGACTAAGCTCCGCATTATAGCGTTCCGGATGACGCAACCAGTCAATCGATAAGGTAAGAAAGTTTCCCAGAGTCTGTTCGACACCTGCCTTCGACAACATATGTACGTCCTTAACGACCCAGGGAGCGCCCCAGACTCCTCTGCTGTATCGAGCGGCCGCCGGCCAGAGAGGATTGCCCGTAACATAACCTATGAATCCATACCACGGAATCAAGATCAGCAGAGCCAAAGTCCCGCCGAGTATAAGCGGCTTCCAAGTGAATCGATGCTCTTCCCCGCCATACTCGTAATCTTCTTTTGCGCGTCCGCGCCTTAGGGAGCTTATGTAGGATCGCATCATTACCCACAGGCCAAACAGGGTTGCTATGCCTAAGAAAAACAAACCAGGCAGTTTGACTCCCGCCCCCATAGCAAGTAACGCCATTCCCAGGTACCACCAGCGGACATCTCGATCATCCCAGAAGAGACGCAGAGCGTAGATGCCTAGAAATACAAAGCACGTAATGGCAATGTCCACATAGGCGGTTTTGCTGAGCAGACGAACCAGCGGATGAGCGAGCCATAAGGCCGCGGCAGCATAGCCCAGTGCCGCTTGCGCCTGACGCTTGCCCCAGGCGTAAAGGCCTACGGCGGTCAGCATCGAGAATGTCCGTTCCACCATCTGCGCCAGGATGTCATCTTGCAGCGCAAGGGCCCAGGTAAACAACATGTGGTTCAATGCAGGCAGTATCGGTTGTGCTATTCCAAGGAGGACCACAAGCCGATGCTGCGCAAGAAACTCACGCGCTACAATCAGGTGTTGCGAGATTGAATCCCAAACGACCGGTGGAAACTGAGCCGCCATCATCAGGACGACCCAATAACCCACCGCAAGGAGTATTAACAACCCTTTAACTACTCTTCGCCGCGTGTAGAAATCCTTCCGATGCCAGTTACTCAAGTTCTGTTTATGTTCGTGAACTCCAAGCGAGTGTTCGACGGAGCGTTTGTTTGAACGCGAACGCTTATATGAATATAGGAAGCTCAAAACCGCAGCTATCGCCCCCGCTGCGGTCAAAACCTGAATGACTGGCTGATAGAGTATCCTGAGGAGACCAAGCACAAAAAGAACCATCGCGCATATGCCCAGACCTGCGGCCGTAGTAAACACAATGCGCTCCGCCAGGTTTTGGAAGCGACATTTGCGGAGAAAGATGTTTCCCATCCCTCCAGCACACAAGAGCATGAGCCCCAGTGCGCCTAGATGGACGATTGCCCAAATAGTGTATTCGATTATTTCCATAGGCGATCAGCGCAGGTGAAGGACGGAGACTCGCAGCGTGAGATTCTCCGTAGATCAACCGATGCTATTCAAGTAGTATTAGAGGCCACCCGCTGGATACGTCCTTTATGGACTCACTTGCACCGTTGTGTTGAGCGGTGAATCTATCTTCCTTCCCACCAAGAGCATGAAATCGCTCGGCAATAACTCCGAGTCAATCAAAGCATCTTCTATTTCCCAGATAGCCTGAACGCTCCGAAGGGCCTCAGGATCATCCGAATGGAAATTGTGCGCTATTCCATTATAGAAAAGGTGTTGAATAGTGCCTCCAAGCCTTTTGGCGGCAACGACGTCGAAATACCGCTTGAAGAGAGGAAGTATCTCTCCCGAGCGTATCGACTCAAAAGGGGAAACCGCTACTACTTCAGCGGGCGTAGGTCTGCCCTCCAGATCCTTGATCGCGTCCCATCGGAGTTTTCTCAACCTTTCCGGGACGAGCAACATCAGCCGATGGACCAATTCTATCTGATGATCGGTCCACTGAAACTGTGTTGGTCCAACGAACTCCTCGAGAACGAACAAGCCTCGAGGTGTGAGCGCTTCATGAACCTGTTCCATAATATCCTCGAGTTTGAGGAAATGGTGGAAACTGTGACATGAGAAGATAAGATCGTACGTGTGGGCAGGAAGGCTGGCACGGTTGGTATCAGCCACTCGAAACATGCCTGGGATACCGATCTCTTTTCGAAATTTTTCTCCCTCGGCAACTCTGTCTTCGCTCACGTCGAGGCCCTCTATGAATCTTGTGGCTCCCTCTTCATAAATAGCTATGCTTCTACTGCCGGATCCACACCCGAGATCTAAGCTCTTTTCCGCCGGCCCAGTAAGGGTTTTGATCACCCATTGCTCCCAGGTTAAACCTTCAACGAGGCTACGCTCGCGATAGTGTTGCGCGATCAGCGGATGATCGAGCCAGGCGTTCCAGTCTCCTGAAGCCTCTACCTTTAGATGCTCGTTCCACTTCCTGCCTTCTGCTGCAAGCTTGTTTGAATAGTCGCTGTCAGAATCGCTCCCTGCCACGATGTCTTCTCCATTATCTCGAAATCTGGTACAGATGCCGGCAGCGTGTCAAACCCCATACGAGTGTGCCATACGCGAGGACTTTTCTGACGCTTGTCGGCATTTTCTCGCAAGGTCCTGGAAACCTAATCTTGAAGATGCTTGTAACCGAGTTTTACAAGGTACGATTTGTTTCTTTGATACCACTCGATTGCCTTATCCAGGCCCTCGTCAAAGGCGGTGCTTGTTTGGAACCCAAGATTGATTATCTTCGATGAATCGAGATACTGATCCGGAATTTCAATGAAGTTTACATCTTTAGGAATAACAACGGATTCAATATCACTTTTGCCAAGCTTCAACTTAGCCTGGTCAATGACCTGAACTACGCTTTTGATGTTCGAGCAATCCTCTAATCGCGCGGAAGATCCAGAGGCATAAGAGCCAACGTTGTACGCTGCCCATCCATAAGTAGCTCGCCCTGTTTGTGGCATTTCTTCCTGGTAATGGTGCGTCACATGCTCAGCGAGAAACAGGTAAGCCCCCACTAGATCGTCTATAAAAATGTATTCGCGCAGAACTCGGGCATTACCTTCATTGATTACAGGTCTGTAGTTCAACAGCAAGCGAAGAATTGTTCTCGGTATGAGCCGCGTAAAATTAAGATCGCCCGGTCCAAAGATATTACACGACCGAACAATAATCACCGGCAGCTTGAATTGAAAAGCGTAGGTCTGACTGATCATATCAGCGCACACCTTGGAGGCGCTGTAGACATCAAGTCCACGCAGTCCGTAATTCTCTTTGTACGGAATGCACTCGGGATCATCCAAATCAGCATGGTCGCCATATGATTTATCCGACGATGCGATTATGACCCGCGGTATTCTGTTTATCCGGGCGGCTTCGAGTATATTCAAGGTGGGAATTATGTTGTTCTCAAAGGTGCTTATTGGAGCGTTTGAGGCGTCGCTAACGATGGCAGACGCAGCGAGGTGAAAAACAGTGTCAACTTGATGCCGGTTGCAGAGCTTCTGGACATCGACAAACGTAGAAAGGTCCGAATGCTCAACGTCCGGAACGCTGGTAGAAATACCAAGCAGTTTCATTGTGGTGATAGGCCGTTGATGCCGAACTACCACCACTACGTTCGCGCTGCGCTGAATCAGCGCATTCGCAAGGTTTGCCGCTACGAACCCATCCCCGCCGGTTATTAAGACTCTTTTCCCGAACCAGAAATTGTAGTCGGTCTCTCTTTCTGCTGGTTTCATAGACTTGCTCATCTTATCGAATATCCGCTTCTGCTACTTCGGGCGTTCCTTCGGCTTGGCTTGCAATTGCGATTTGTTCAATCGGACGGACGGCCATGAAATATGTGAATACAAAACCCGGCCAGAGTTGCAACAAGATGCGGTCTAATGATGTGTCTAGCTGATATTTCACATCTAACGGCGTTACGACGTATATCATCGAGTAGCCAACCAACATAAGGCATAGTGTTATTAGCGATGTGCCGACACTCAGCTTGCTCCTTTCTTTGAATGCAACCCCGACGATAAGCAGATAGAAAGCCAATAGCAGAGGTACGCTCACCGCCCATCCCCCAAATTCTGGAATTTGTTTTGCGAATGTTTCCCAAACAAGCGCATACCTTGATGGATCCAGCAGCTTCGCAACAATGTCGCTTGAGCCCTGAAGGGCGACCACGTAGTTGGGAGGGGCGAAATTGACTTTGAAATACAAAATTACTAACAGTATCGGAGTAAGACCGGTCGCAAAGAAAAGCATCTGTCTAAAGCAGAACCTGGCCCCTTTAACCGGAACTATACAGACAAATCGCGCTACTACTATTGATATTACGAACAAAAGACCCTCGTTCTTAGTCCACGCAGAAAGCCCGGCGGTTATCCCGGCTAAAAGCATAAAATCACCGGCGTTGCTCGCCAGATTATCTTGAAGGGAAATCAGTACAAGAGTCGCCAAAAAGAAGAATCCCAGGGGGACATCGGCATACTGCGAAGCGGTATGCGTGATAAGCAACGGCGTGCCCAACAGAACGAGACCCGCGAATAGAGCCTGACTTCTTCCACGGAGAATCGAGAGGGATGACACCGTTAGTCCGACAATAGCGAGTGTAAACAGAATTGCTAAAACTGCCGGAACAATCACCGTGTCCGTCCCTATGGCGGTCCATATTCCCGCAATCGATGCCGGGACCAGTATCGGATAATCAGGACGCGACCGATCAATAACGTACGAGAAGGCGTCCCTCCATAACGGACCTGCCTTGAAGATGAATCTTGCCCGCATGTTCCAGATTGCCCAGGCATCCCACCCTCCGTGCGGCATCTTGAGCGCAAGTATGGCCAGATTGGCAATCGCGACAGCCAGCATAAGATAGAATCCTCCCATAAGGATCCAGTGTTTCTTTGTATCCGACGGCTTTTCCTGGAGGAGATCCGAAGCCGGAGAAACTCTTGCGATTCGAGCTCTGTAAATTAGAATCGCGCAGGCACATCCACCTAATATGACTTGTGTCGCAACCAATCCCTTGCTCGATGGTCCAAAAAGCAGCAGCCAGATAAAGAAGAAACAAGAAAAGAGTCCAAAGCCGACTCCGACACCGATACAACATCTGATAATGACCAAACGGCGAAAGGGAATGTCGCGTGGCCAAAACAACGAAGCGAAAACAAACCCAATGACAACGGGAAGCAACAGCATCAACGATAGGGCCGCAATGAGTGCTTGAGTCATTTTGAGTTAAACAGCTTTACGCCATTGCCAAGATCCATAATTCGATCTAAATTGGCGCCATTCCAGGTTGTGGGATTACTAGCTTTATTGACAAAATTCCCAATAACAAGATCGTGGCTTTGCTTTGGATCTACGATCAATGGCGCAAGCGTGTACTGTGTCAGGTAGTATTCGATATCGTACGGTTCGGCATCACTGACATAACCAATAGTCGCATGGTATGGCAGGACTGTCCTCAGCCCGTCGAATCGCTTCTCATATACACTTATGCCATCGTTTCCAATTTGAGTTTTATCAAACGTTCGCCAATCTGCTGTGAATTGCCCCAAACCAGAGACGCAAAGAAAAACCACTACTAATCCCATCCCTAGTTTTGCTCGTATTAGACTATCAAATTTGACTCCTGACCAAACCCGGCGAAGACGACGCTGTATGATCTGTATGGCTGGCATTTAGTAATATGCTTCTTCCGGTATAGCCCGGACATTAGTGAGCTATCTTGCTATTCAATGCTCCGAATTACTATTGAGCGACTCTCACAACTCTCTATTTGATGCCCAGCCCTATGATGCTGTTACCACTCCACGGCCATAGCCGGTCAATTCGCCTCAAAAGCGGCATCGCTAGCTCCATCAGCTTGAGCTGCACGCGGGAGACTCTCCTGCGGCGCAGTATCTTTCCATTGAACCACCAACCAGGAACGGACACGCGGTTGAAATCAAATATGTTCTCGACTCGAAATCCCGCGGCGATGAGAGCTGCTCTCAATTTCTCGACCGTATACCGCTCACGATGTCCCAGCGCCTCGTCCAGCGTGCCGTAAAGAGACGGGTGATTCGGCACCAATATGACTGCTCGCCCACCAGGCTCCAGTGCGGACCATACATTCCGCAGCGCCTGTTGTTCGTCCGCCAGGTGCTCGAGCACGTTGAGCATCAGCACGGTATCGAATTGAGAGTCCAATTCGTTGAAGTCCTCACTGTTCCCCGCGTCGATCTTCACAACGCGCAAGTACGGTTTCCCAATAGAATAAGAATGAAGATAATGCAGGTAATTGGGATCCACGTCCGAGGCCAGATAGAGTTCGCGGGGTATAAACTGATTTGTCAAATTCCCGATCCCCGCGCCAAGCTCGAGGACCCGGTCCCCCACATACGGGCGCAATGTGGCCGCCATCCAAATGTTGAATCTTCGCGCTCGCTCCATCTCTACAAGATTAAGAGAGCCGTGTTCGTCAGCCTTATATAAGTCCTCAACGATCGAAAACCGGATCATCGCGAGCAGCGCCAGCAGACCATCGCGGGCATGGATCTTCTTTCCCTCTTCAACGGTTCGAGGCAAATAACGGATAGGCGCCTCGAAGATTCGTGCTCGGCGCTTTGCTAGCTTTAGTACAATTTCCGTGTCGAAACGAAAGTCATTGCTGCGCAGTGGAATCGACTTTAGAAGTGTGGCGTTAATCGCTTTGTAGCAGGTTGCCATATCAGTCAGCGTAAGGTCCGTAAACCAGTTGCTCATCGTCGTTAGATATTTGTTGATGAGCGTATGTCGGAACATCAGCGCTCGGTGATAGGGCGCGGAGAGGTAGCGCGAGCCAAACACTGCGTCAGCGCCTTCTTTAGCAAACGGCACTAAAAGAGTAGGAATGTCTGACGGATTGTATTCGAGATCGGCATCGTGAATGATGATAATGTCACCGGTAGAATGTGAGATCGCGGTGCGAATTGCAGCGCCTTTACCCTGGTTGCGCTCATGACAAAGCAAGACGATCCGCTCGTCTCCATCGGCCAGGCGTTGAAGTAGCTCTCGCGATCCATCCGTGCTGCAATCGTCCACCACTATCAATTCCAGATTGCTGATTAGATCGTGATTGAGTGCCAACACGCGCCGCAGACTTGCTTCAACAACATGCCTCTCATTATAAACCGGTACTAGAACACTGAGGCGAAACGACGTGAAAACTTTGTCCTCATATACCGGCAGCCGGCTGAGAAGAGAATCAGTTGTCTTCATTGCTTTCATAATAAGCTTAAGCCAAGCGATCTATTCAGGTCGAAACTCACATCCATTATCGCCTCAAATCAGGCCGGCGAGCAGAGTCCCGCCAAGCCTGCATTCTATAGTGTGACTCTAATCCCCGAGGAATAAATCCTTCTTGAACGATGTTTCCCGAACCTCAGCAGGGGGATTCAACCATAATGCTGGAACCTCGTCAATGAGACCAATATTCTGTTCTGCATTATTCGACCTGAATGCAACGGATGCTTCAAGACACACGGATGCTTGACGATCGGCCAGCCGGACAGGTAAAACGAATGGACGATATGCGTAAGAAAATTATCATTTTATTGCTTCTGATGCTCGGCAGCGGATTAACCGCGGTGGTCCCAATCGTAGCGCGCGGAGTCTTCGCCCCGCGACAGGAGGCGGACGGCGCGTTTGACGCACACGTTGTCCGTCCTGCTTATGTTAAACAGCATCCGAGAGTGTTGTTCGATGAGGGCCACAATAACGTTTACACTTCAACCGGTCGCTATAAGCCTTTCGCAGATCTTATAGGAAGCGACGGGTACAAGTTGGAGCCAGCCGGCGAGAACTTCACGAGAAAACTGCTCGAGGGTTATGACGTCTTAGTTATAGTCGACGCGTCTGGTCCAAGAGAGCAGAGAGCCGCACCAGCGTTCACCGAGGCAGAGTGCGACGCAGTACGGGACTGGGTCAAGAACGGAGGGGCGCTGCTTTTGATTACGGATCACGCTCCGTTCGGGTCAGCGGCCGCACCGCTCACGCGACGCTTCGACGTTGGTGTCACGGCGGGTTTTACAATCGATACGTCAGAATACAACAAAGAATCAGGGGATGAGACCGAACTTGTGTTCGCCGGAGACAAAGGGCTCGCAGGAGAACACCCAATCATCAAAGGGCGCGATGAGAAGGAACGAATTATTCGTGTAATGACCTTTAGCGGCACTTCGCTCAAAGGCTCAAAGGAGAGTGTCGCATTACTGAAGCTCGGCGATACAGCCAAAGATATATTGCCATCCGATCACGAGCCCACTGCCCCCGGCCAGGCAGCCGATCACAAGACCGTATCCGCTTCCGGTCGCGCTCAGGCCATAGCGCTGGCGTTCGGTAAAGGCCGCGTGGTCGTTTTGAGCGAAGCCGCGATGCTCACGGCCCAGGTAGCGCCTGCCGGATTTCGCTTCGGGATGAACATTGCCGGCACTGACAATCGTCAATTGGCGCTCAACATCATGCATTGGCTTTCGGGGTTGCTCAAGTAAGGTTGAACCCAAGAAGTTCGCTCTCGGTGCAGTCGGTACCAAAGATCCCCACTACCCGCTTTATGAAGAAGCAATACCGCTTATTCAACATTGATGTTCACAAAGCGGAAATCAAAGCGGTGCTCTTTCTCACGCTCGAAACGGCGCTCGGTTGAATGACCGTGGGGGTGCGAAGAGCTAGTCGCGCCAAGCCCGAGGAAGGGCTTTCTTCGATCTACAGTCACGGTTGGAATCGAAACTGCCAAAAGCCCAGCCAAGCTAGATTCTGGTTTAAAACAACTGCCCTCAGAGAATCGATGTTGGATCATTGACCAATGCTTCAACCTGGAAGGAGCGCTCTTGATAAAACACAAAGGTTGAGCAAACCAAAATCGGCGTCCCTGCCGACCACACTCACACACGATTCAAAAAAAGCAACCCGCGAAAGTGTTGGCCGTGAACAGGGATGGTGTCTTCGGGACACACTCGCTCTCCCGCCCCACCAGGAGGTGAGACGGGAAGACGCGCGTCGAGATGTCCGCACAGAGAACGCAATCTACTGCACAGAAGACCCAGTGGTCACGAATAACGCTCCGCTTCTGTCGGTGATGTTCCCCATAAACTTGTTATTGGTAGCGGGAGACACCCCCGTTCCGCCGTTGGCGACGCCGGTAGCGTTGTTTACAAAAACATTATTGTTCAGGCGTGCAGTAGCGCCCGCAACAATATTGATCCCGGTGCCATCGTTCGCAAACATGCTGTCGGTAACATTAACCTGTCCAGTGTTCGCTGTGTTTATTCCAAATGAGCCACACAGTGAGAATGTAGTGTTACGGACTGTCACCACACTGTTGGCTGCCACGGAAAGACCGGTTGGCACTTTGTCTATCTCACCATTGGTAACAACTACGGCCACGTTGTTTCCATTGGTGGTAGTAGCACTGATGGCAGATCCCGCACATTCCCGGATCGACGTGTCTTGTATCGTCGCATTGCCGTTGGTTCCCAAGGAGATGTTAATGCCATTCGAGCCGAAATTAAAGATGTCGCATTGCTGGACATGCAGGGAGTTTCCAGCGAGATAGTTAATGCCATGGATGCTTGATGTGGGGAGACATCCTCCATTGATGGAGAGTTTTCGCAGAGTGACTTTAGCAGTCGCTGGGTTTGTCGTAACGTTGACGATTACACCACTGCTTCCGGCAACCAGAATGGAGCCGAACCCTGCCCCGTAAGTACCGTCAATGGTCAAGCACTTGGTGATGGTGACGGCGCCGAATCCGCCTGGATCGAGCACGTCAATCTCACCGCATTCCGCGGTCTTTGAAATGGCGCCCGCGAAGGTCTTGCACGGTGCGGTGCGGCTGCACGGATTGACATCATCGCCAACCCCCGAAACCCAGGTCCGGCACGCCTGAGCGTTTGCCACTGACGAAATCGTCAAGCTAAAAACTGCGATAGCCAGAATATTGAAAGCGAAGCGAAACTTTCTCATGATGCATTCTCCTTTTTAGTTGAACGGAATTCCTGTTCATCGTCTAAAAGACTTCGAAATTCTCTACAAATCCCTGCGAAAATCAAGGCTCCAGCTCTTGCTGCGCCCCAAAGTGACCGGCGTTGCCCACGGAAGATACTTCCGCGGGCCTTACGCCCGGTGCCAAATGTTGCTCCTCAAACGCTCACGGGAGCGCACTCCAAATACTCGGCCAGACACTCTTGAGTTGAACGTCGTAGTGGATGATTCCACTATTCGAGATCGTTACCGTCTTCCCAACGACCGTTCCAAACAGGGGGGCCGCTCCCGAGATTGTCACGTTCGTGGTTGGAGCATAGATGACCAGTTGAGCGGCGTTGCCGTTGCTGAGGATCACACCATTGCTCCCAGTGAAGCTCGACAGTATCCGAAGATTTGCAGGGATACCGGTCGTGTTGGTAAAGCTTGCGCCGTTCGCGTTCAACGTACCGGTTATCTTGATAGTCACCGGACCATTGACCTTGAGTTGAGCGCTATTGCTAAGAGTGATGTTATGGAAGCAGTAGCTGCCGTTGGCGAGCGTCGCAATCTGGATGCCGCTAAGGCTCAGATCGCCGGTGCTTTGGTTATACGTAAACGTCCCGCTGATTCCACTGTTCGAGCTGTACGGAGGTCCGCAAGCCGAGACTGAAGGCAGTGTCATCACCGGCGCCAACGCGTTGTTGGTAATCGTCCCATTGACCACCGCGCTGCCTGATCTCGAGACGGTTGTACCTGCAGTCGCGTTGCCGGTCACGATGGTGGCGCCCGACATCGTAACACCTGCGCGTGTCGAGCGAACATTGCCCCCCACCTTGCCGCTGTTGCCAAGAGTGATGGTTCCGTTGCTCAGCACATTGGCAAGGTTACCCTGCGATGCGGGGAAACCGACTGAAGAGTCGTAGCTATCCGCGAGTCCCGAACCGGTGATCGAAACGCTATCCAGGCCGATGATCGAGGTAATCGCTACGGTGACCTTAAAGGAGCACTGCGCGGTATTACCGCTCGTGTCGGTTACCCTGAACGTGTTCGTGGTTGTGCCCGCGGGGAAGGTTGAGCCGCTGGCCAATCCCGCAATTTGAGTCGTCACAGCGCCAGGACAATTGTCCGTACCAACCGGTGCTGTGTACGTAACGACTGCCCCATTCACTGCGGGATCAAAATCAGCAATGATGTCAGCCTGGCAAGTGATCGATGGTGGCGTCGTGTCCACGACTGTCACCGTAGCCTGACAAGTAGCCGAGTTGTTAGCCGCATCCTTCACCGTAAGCGTCACCGTATTGGCACCCTTGTCGGCGCAGGTGAATGTGCTTGGGCTCACAGTCCGCGAAACAATGCCACAGTTATCGCTGCTGCCGTTGTCGACATCAGCTGCAGTGATCGAAGCGTTGCCGCTGGCATCGAGCGGCACAGTGATGTTCTTGCAGACGGCAGTGGGCGGCGTTGTGTCGCTAACGGTGAAAGTAGTCGAGCACGTCGCGGCATTGTTTGCCAAATCCCTTACCGTAATCGTGATGGTTGTTACGCCTGGCCCCACCAGCGTTCCCGCCGCTGGGCTCTGCGTTATGGTCAAGGATCCTGCGTCAGTGCAGTTATCCGTGGCGGTTATACCTCCGGTCACATTGGGTACAGCGGCCTGGCAGTTAGAATTGGCTGAGGCGCTGGTGCCGGCCGGACAGGCAGACGTGATTACAGGCGGAGTAGTATCCGCTACGGTCACCGTAGCCGTGCAAGTAGGACAGGGTACCCCAGCGGGATCACAGGCCGAGTTTTCTGCTGTGAAAGTAACCGTGTAGGTACCGGGACCCACAATTGTTCCTCCGGCCGGGGATTGGCTGACCGTTACCGAACAGCCAGTCGTGTGAACCTCGCTAATCATATTCGGAATGGCCGCCTCGCAGTTTGCATTTACCGAGAGGGTCTTATTCGAGGCACAGGCCGTGATCGTCGGAGGAGATGACGCAACAACGGTCACTGTGAAGCTGCAAGTCGGGCCTTGGCTGCTGGTGCAAGTGACTGCAGTGGCCCCCGCCTGGAACGTAGAACCGGACGGTGGGTCGCATGTTACCGTGCCACAGTCTCCGTTGGTCGCGGGAGCGGAATAAGTGACGGCAGCACTGCACTGACCCGAAGCCGCCGACTGCGTAACATCGCCCGGACAAGTGAGCGTGCAAGGACCCACAGTACTTGTAACCGTCACGTTGAAACCGCAGGAGACACTCTGATTGGACGAGTCTGTCGCCGTGCAATTAACCGGAGTAGTCCCAACCGCGAAGCTGGAACCTGAAGGCGGAGTACAAGTAGCATTTGTACAATTGCCGGTTACGGTCGGCGCAAATGTGACTGTAGCGAAACCGGAGCCCACAGGCTGCTCGGGAACGGTCATATCGCTTGGGCAACTTATCGTCGGCTGAACGGATTGCCGTGTCTCGTTGACATTCACGTTGAAGCTGCATGCGAATGCGCCGTTGGTGCAAGTGACAGGAGTAGTACCTACGGGGAAAGCCGCGCCAGACGGTGGACTACACGTCACAGGGCCGGCGGTACTACCAGTATCTGGATCTGTGCAGTTGCCTGATGCGGTCGGCGTTGTGTAGTTGACCACGACGACACATGGATTCGAAGCTTGCGGATCATTATTCGTAGTAATGTCGCTGGGGCAGGCGATGACGCACGGTGCCGTAGCGGTGCTCGTCACGGTGGCTTGCGTAGTCGCGCTGTCATCGGACGTTTGGCTTTGAGGTTCCGCTGTGTCGCTGACAACGCTCGCGGTGTTCAAGATAACAGTGTTGTCCGGCGTTCCGCCGTTTACGCTATAGAGAAGATTAAACGTGGCGTTTTCACCGGCAGCCAACGATCCTCCGGTGCACGTCGTCACGCCGTTTAGAGTTGCGCATGTGAAAGCTGGTCCTGAATTCTGCGTAGCGGAAACGAAAGTAGTATTGGCAGGTGTTGCGTCCGTGAGCCGTACATTCTGCGCAGCGTCCGGGCCGAGGTTGTACACAGATACCACGTAATTAATTGCAGCTCCGGCGGGGATCTCGGCCGGACCGGACTTGGTGACCGAAAGATCGGCAGTCGCGACGTTCGGGTTACGAACGATAAAGTTCGCGGTTGCAACTGAGTCTCCGTCAACATTGACACTTCGCACCGACCACGTTCCTACCTGGGCAAAGTCTCCGGTTGACGGGATCGCGTATGTATCATTCCCGTCGCCTGCAAAGAAGGCGCTTCGTTGCGCGACATTACCATTGGGCGCGGTCCAAACGATACTCCGTCGCCCGGTGGTCCCCGTCGCTACCGCGCAAGCCGACCCGCCCAGGGTCCACGCATTGCCAGGCTGCGGAGTCGAGCAATCGGCTGCGTAGGTATTTATGCTTTCTGTCGTCGCCCTGACCGAGCCGCGAGGAGAAAGGATAGGTGTTAGAGACAGCGTCAGAAGAAAAAATGCGATCAAGGTCGCGGCAGCTGCCGCGGGTCGCGGAGAATATCCACTAGAGACCTTCTCTCTGCGGGGGTGCGCACTGGATCTTTCATTCCTTTGGCGGTTCATAGGTCATTCTCCTCTTGTGTCTTCTTATGTTATTCAAACTCTCAAAATCTGCGAGCCCGTTCTCTCGGTCACGAGCACCTTTTCCTCGAAGTAGCCTTGGGAGAGATAGCCCTGGAAGTCAGCCGTCGTCGGTCTATTCTGGAGCCTGGTTTTGGGCCAGCGGAGCCCCCTTTTTGAAAAGCTCGGCCGGTCGACATTCTATCAATCTCAAACACCGGATCGTTTGACTGAATAGTCAGGGGCGCAACAATATATTTTTTGGTGATGAATGTCAACATCTATCTGATCTCTGTTTTGGTGAGAATTCGCTCAGGATTTTGGTGAGAATTCGCACAGGCCGGAACGCAGTCGAACGGCGTGTTTAGCCGCCCATTCCGTTGGCGAACCTTTTCCAGCTAGTCCGTGCAAGGATGGTTGAATTCGAATCAACGCCGATTGTCGCCGGCGAATGCGAGCAGAGCGAATGCGGGATCCTGCCGACCATGGTACACCATCAAGACTGGGCGGACGGAGGTGCAATTTGCTTCGAAGCGTCGCGCGTCGCCGACACACCGACCTCGGGGCTGACACATTGCGTGAACTTGATTCATACTACCGTGTTGAATATCATCGTCCTTAGCATCGAGGTGAACTTATGAGACTCTGGTTATCCAAGTGGTTGATCTTTGCATTGTTCATGTTCCTGGGTACCGCGGCGACCGGACAGGGTGGGACTCAGAACCAGGTCGGAGCAACCTTACCGCCCGCCGAAATGCCCGACTTCACCTTTAATCTGACGCGAGTTCCCGAAAAAAACCCGGCACATTACAGTCTGGTTATCTCCGATAACGACGAACATGTTATTTCGGGCAACTTCTCGCTCTTTCAGCTCGAGACTCTTAAGGCTGTCTTACTCGAGGCCGAAAAGTTCGCCCTCAATGAGGAAAGCGTTGGCACGACTGAGCCTGTGACCATGCGTTTCAAGGACAAGAACGAGCAGGGATTCGCAGTCGATGTTGAGAAATACCGCAATCAGAGCCGGCTTTTCCTCACCCTGACCGCCGACGGAAATAATCAGACTGCAGAAGCTGGTCGAATCAATCGGAGTACTAGACGCGAGATCGGGTTCTTTTTCGATCTTGCATCGCGCCTCGAGTCTATGTTTCCAAAATCACCAGCGAAGCCCAACAAGTGATCCCAGCTACCGATCGGCATATTGCTGCCGGGCGGAGTGACGAGAAGTCTTCCCGGGAGGAGAGCTAAAGTGAGCCGAGCCATGAGGAAACCCCAACCGGCTGCTTTGGTTCACGGATCAAAATCGAGGCTGGGTCAGCTTTATAGACCACCATACGTCAGAGGGATTAAGATCGCAGTGCTGGTTGCAGCCGCTCTCGCGGCTTTCGTATTTTTTCATACACTTGAGCAACTGTCGTCCGTCAATGGAGAAATTCTTTTTGGCCCCAACGACCCGACTTGGACAAATGACTTCAGCTTGCAGGCCGAAAAGAAACGCGATCCCGCCGCCTGGGGAAGCAATCATGCCGGTAAGCCCATTCCAGAGTTTGTACATGGCGACGAATGTTTGTTTTGTCATCGCAATGACATCGGTCCGGGATGGCAAAAGGATCCACACGGCATTGCGGTTCGTCAATCCGAGGACGCTCCCGAATTCAAAGACATCCTAAAGGGACAGGCATCCCTCTCGGGGTTGGCGCCCCAGGTAGAGTACTTCATGGGGAGCCGGCATCGAGTTCGCTTCTTGAAAAAGGAAGGCTATGGGAAGTTCGCGATGCTCGATGCGCAGGCAGAGCTGGCGAACGGCCGCGTGTCGCGATGGATAGATTCGGAGAAGCCGAGCTGGGACAAAGACAAGTTCGCCAATCGATGCGCCGGTTGCCATTCAACGGGCATCGATGCCGCTACAAAGTCATTCGCTGCGTTTGGCCTTGATTGTTATACCTGTCATGGCGTAGTCGACCCCAACCACACAGGCAACATTTCTCTGGCTTACCTTTCTAAAAAGAATCGGAGTGATGTGAAGGCGATTACCTCGACTTGCGCGCAATGCCATCTACGAATCGCCAGGTCCAGATCGACCGGTTTGCCGTATCCAAACAATTTCGTCGCTGGTGACAATCTGTTTCAGGACTACAACGTGGACCTTTCGAAGGCCGACGACGAGAGCTTGAACCCTGGGGACAGGCATATCTTAAGAAATGTCCGCGAGGTTGCCCTTCTGGGATCGGACTTTCCAACATGTCTCAGCTGCCACGATCTTCATAAAGACTCGAGCTCTAAGCATCGTCGCGCACCGCGGACGGCGATTTGTAATGACTGTCATAACGCGGAGGGGACGATCAAAGGCAGCAAGCCGTACACTGTGCACAGCACGCTATGCGAGTATTGAGTTCGTCGTTGATAATCCCGAACCGATAGACACGATCCGGGCCAACAGAAAGAAGGAGATTCGCTGTCGGAAGCAGCTAAGCGCCTTGTTTCAAACGAGCACACTCCCGGTTGCGATACTTAATGCATTCCTCCAGGACCGCTCGGTACTCGCCCACCTCCACGTCCCGTTCCGAGCAGGGCAACAAGAGTTCGCCGTCGTTCTTAAAATTCCCATCCCATTCCATTAGCTGTTGGGCACTCCAGGATGGCGAATACTGTTGCATTTTCTCGTCGGGCATCCGATCGAAATAAGCGCGGAGGTTGACGCTGCTTTCGTCTCCTGGCTCGTTTGAGCCGTATTGTTCGAAGTTCCAGATTGGCTGTTCCATCTTTTGAGGTCGCTCTCTATTCCTTATGCGCCTGACCTTCCACCAGTTCGATTCGAATCTTGTCAGGCCCTTCGACAAAAGCATACTTGATCTTTCCGCCGGCTGCAGTCTTGATTTCGTCGGTCACTTTCACTCCGTCCTTACGCATCCTCTCCAGGGCCTCCGAGAGATTATCGACGCTGAAGCCGACGTGATCCACGATCCGCCCTTTTGTCGATGACATCGCGGTTTGATTTTTCCACTGATCAGCGTAAGCCTTCCTGGAGTACTGAACAGGAAAAATAATGATGTTGACGTTATCCATCATCAAAGACATGCTCGGACCGATTTGAACATCGCGATACATGCGCGGCTCTCGTGATATTGGACCGCTGCCGCGCCGGACCGCTCCGAGGTGCTTCATGTACCATTCGCCCGCCGAGACCGGATCCTCGCTGAAAAGGTGCAGATGTCCAAAGTGATGATGCCCCGCGGTGTTCAACTCGATCAACGCATGATCAGGCCCCAGCACATAAGCAAAATAGAACAATCCCGTCGCGCCTTTGTTGCCGCCGATGTCACTGATATCCGTAATGGGCGTATCGAACGTCGTTCCCATGTCCAGTTGTTTCTGATAAGTAGCCTTCATATCTTCGGCGCCCCAGCCGAAGTGCCAGATTGCCGAGGTGAGCTCCCACGGCGGCGCAGAACTGACTTTGTTGAAGAGCAGCCATGACTTCTGGGCCCATACCCCGTCCATCACCCCGGCAAAGCGGCCTTTCTCGCAATCGAACTTGCTCGTGTAGAAGTTGATTGCCGCCGCCGGGTCCGTCACGTTCAAGTGCAAATGATGAAAGTGGGCGATCGCCGCGGGCGGCGCGGTCTCCTGAGGCTTGGCCTGTTCGAAGCCAACGACCCTGCCGTTGAGACCGAACAGAAAGACTGTCGCGCATAGCGGCAAAAGCCCGATGACTGCGTGATGAACAACACGCGAGCGATATGTGTTTTTTGTCATATACCATTTCTCCGAGTAGGCAGCCCACGCATTCCGGGAGCGCAGGCATCCTTGCCTGCCGGGCTTGGGTTAGGTGTCACGACGGCATGCAACGATGGCTGCGCTCCCAGGTTCAAAAAGCCGACCCGCCGACTGCGCGCAATCGACGGGTCGAGTGTTATCTCTGAAAGGCAAAGCGAAAGCCCGCTAGTCGTCGGATCGCACCCAGCCGTAGGCCGCGTTGCTTCGTTCTCCGCCGCCATCGACGTAAGCAAGTTTCATCTTCTCGAGCGCATCCGCGGTCAACGCTTTTCGCTTCGCTTTCACATCGATGTTGTAAAGCTTCGCTGCGTTCAACCCGAAAATCTTCGCCTTGTCTTCCTTGGTGATCTTCTTGTAGCCAAATTTCTCGCACATCTCGTCTGAGATCTGGAACCGCTTAAGAGCGTCGATGCCCCACTGTGGTGATCCCCACCACAGACAGTCTGTGCCCCATACCACATGGTCCGAACCATAGTACTTGATGTTCTTACCCAGGCCGTGCTGGCACATCACCGGGTCGGTCACTGCAAGCGTATTGAAGAAGCTGCCGATTTCGCAGTAAACGTTGTTCATTTGCGGATTGCGCTTCTTGATATCCATGAGCACGCTGTGCCAGAGGAAATCGCCGGTCTCCGGATTGTACTGATCGCTTTCCTTCCAGTTCGGTTCGTTGGATCCGTGCTTGATTGCCGAATGGTAAACCACAAAGTTGAAGTCCGGATTTCGCAGCGCAGCCTTCTCAACGTCCTTCGGGTTCGCCAGGTGACCAAGCGTTCGCGATTGATACGAGTATCCCTTGTGAGTACTGATCAGCTTGATCCCGCGCTTGCGCGACTCTTCGATGAACCACTGCGAGTTGTCGTCGTCAAGCTGGAAGCCATTGCCCGACTGTCCCGGATCGGTGTGGCAATACCATTTCCACGAACTGATGCCGTAGAGCTTGATCTCGCGTTCCATTTGTTCCAGGCACGCAGCCTTGTCAATCTTGTTACCCACTTTGTCCCAGTAGTGGTTCGGCGCAAGGTTGCCCTGATTCATCGCGCGCTGTGAGCCGGCCAGTTCGTTTATCTTTTTTCGGCCCTCCCACATCACCCAGCTCGGCAGCACCTTGCCGCCCAGACCAGGCGTGCGGTCCGCGCCTTCGAGTACCTTGCCTTCCTTGTCGCGCAGGTTCTCCTTAGTGGGCACGCCGGAGATAATGACCATCGACGTCTCGCTGTCGAAGTACATCTCCTTGACGAAGTTCTTAAAGCCATAGGCTTCCGAGTCGTTGCTCAGGTTGAAGCCCATGTTCTTGACGAAATCCATCGTCCGGAACCCGCCGATTGCCGCGCCGTTGGTGAAGTGCGATTGCACATCGACGACAAAGTACTCGCTCTTGGGCCACTTTTCATCGTAAGCCGCCGGCTCCCAAGTCTCGGCTTCGTCAACTTCCCAGACTTTTCCGTAGACTTTGTTGGAAGCGAGAAAGCAGGTTGCGAGGCCCATCGAACTGGCCATGAAGGTTCGCCGCGAGAGCCCGAGCTTCTTTGCCCTCTCGTCGCCCATCTGGCCGATCAAGTGCTCGACGTGTTTCTGCGGCTCGCTTTGTCGTCGCGGGATGAATTCCTCGTTCGACACGACCTGCGTCGGCATCGGCGAATCCACTCCCTTCTTCAAATCTCGAAGTCCTTTTGGAATCCACATAACGTTCCTTCCTTTCAGAGATAAACTTTAATACCAGACAACCGTTTCAGTCGCGTATTGCAGATTTAGCCGAAGCGGGCAACCGAACTGCCTTCGATCTGTCGGGCCTTATCCGCAAACCGGTGCTCCAAATCGTTCATTAATTCCACTGTAATTGCTTAAGATTTTCGCCAGTCTATCGCATTCGCCGCGGAGTTGCAAATGATCAAGCGACAGACTTCAAGGCGACATGTTGTGCTGGTTTCAAGCAGGGAGGTTGCCCGCACAGCCGCCCGCCGCGGCTCCATTATTTGTTTCCGTGGTTGGAGACGGTCGCTTGACCGAGATGATTTCCCGAGACGACCAACTAAGACGCCTTCGCCAGCTCGGCCAGCGTATCCGCGACAGAATAAAAAATAATTCGGCCGTCGCTGCTTCCCAATTGCAGCTCGCTGGCGCGCTCCGGGTGGGGCATCATCCCAAACACGTTTCGCTCGCGGTTGCAGATCCCGGCGATGTTATCCTGGGAGCCGTTCGGATTGGCGTCGGATGTGATTCTTCCGTCGGCCTCGGAGTACCGGAAGAGCACGCGGTTCTCGCGTTGGAGCTCGGCTAGCGTCTGGCTATCACAGAAGTAATTTCCATCGCCATGAGCTATTGGAACTGAAAGCACTTGATTGCGCTGGCAGCGGTTGGTGAACGGGGTGTCCGTAGCTTCGATCCTCACGTTCACGTGATCGCAAATGAACTTCAGGTTCTTGTTTCGCAAGAGTGCGCCCGGCAGGAGCCCGGCTTCACAAAGTATCTGAAAGCCATTGCAGATCCCCATTACAAGTCCGCCGCGCGCAGCGAACTCTTTGATCGCGCCCATCACCGGGCTGAACCGCGCGATGGCTCCGGTGCGGAGATAGTCTCCGTAAGAAAACCCACCGGGGAGAATAACCGCGTCGCAGTCCGCGATTGAGTTCTGTCGATGCCAGATGAAATCAACCGGCTGGCCTATGACTTTGCTGATGACGTGATAGGTGTCGTGGTCGCAGTTGGATCCGGGGAACATCACTACGCCGAATTTCATTCAATCCTCCGATTCTTTGGTCAGCGGCAGGGCAGTACCGCATCGGGGGTTCGGTAAGCAGCATTATCGCACGATCAAGAATCGGAATCTAGTTCGACTCAGCATTTTCCTTAGGCGCGCTCGCGAGTCGAGCCGCCGATTCCCGGCCGCTTGACGGCGATTTAACGTGACGTACAGGTTGATTGACGATCGTCAGTCATGGCAGGATGCGCGGGACGATGCACGGGCCTATCAGGTCAACAACGAATCGACATTTTGCTTGTGCTGGTACTTGAAGGATCACTCATCCAGCTCGACGCGGTAGTCTTCGATGATCGGGTTGGCGAGAACGTCTCGGGCCAGGCGCTCAATCTCAGCGCGGGCTTCTTCGGGTGAGAACGCGCCGTCGATTGACACTTCGAAGTACTTACCCTGTCGGACATCCTTGATGCCGTGGTAGCCAATGGTCTCAACTGCGTGATGAATGGCCTTGCCCTGAGGGTCAAGCACCGAAGGTTTAAGGGTGACGTAGATTTTTGCTTTCATAAGTCGTAGTCCGTAGTCCCTGGTCCGTAGTCCGTAGTTGGTTGCCCGAAACTTCCCGCTTTCGCGCCACGGACTACGGCCGGCTGACTACGGACTATTCTCCAAACACTCGCTTGAATATCTTATCGACGTTGCGGAGCTGTTTGTTCACATCGAACAGCTCGTCCAACTCCTCACGCGAAAGTCTGCCTGTGATTTGTTTATCGTTCATCACCAGATCGTGGAAGTTCGCTCCTTCGTCCCAAACTCTCATTGCGAGCGGCTGCACGATCGCGTAGGCATTCTCTCTGGTTACTCCCTTGCGGGTAAGCTCGAGCAGCAGTTGGCCGCTCGACGTCACCCCGCCAAGCGACTCGAGATTCGCGCGCATTCGATTCGGGTAGACCGCAAGCCCATCAACCAGCCACTCGGTCTTGCTGATCAGGTAATCCGTCAGTATGCAGGAGTCGGGCAGAATAACCCTTTCGACTGAAGAGTGAGAGATGTCACGTTCGTGCCACAAGGCGATATTTTCGAAGGCAGCTTGCGCGTTTGATCTGACAACTCTAGCGAGTCCGCAGATTTGTTCAGACGTGACTGGGTTGCGTTTATGCGGCATCGCCGAGGAACCCTTCTGTCCCGCTGAAAACGGCTCTTCGACTTCGCGAACCTCGGTGCGCTGAAGATGTCGAACTTCGAGCGCGATCTTATCCATTGATGACGCGATGATCGCCAGAGTCGAGAGAAACTCCGCGTGCCGGTCGCGCTGAATGACCTGCGTCGAGATCGCCGCGTGCTTGATTGCCAGTTTCTCGCAGACGCGCTCTTCGACTTCAGGATCGAGGTGCGCGAAAGTGCCGACTGCGCCGGAAATCTTGCCGTAGCTGACTGCTTCGCGCGCGCGCCTGAGCCGCTCTTTGTTGCGCTCGTTCTCGGAGTAGTACAGCGCAAGCACAAGCCCAAAAGTTGTGGGCTCCGCGTGAACACCATGAGTGCGGCCCATCATTCTTGTGTGTTTGTGCTCGATCGCTCGACGCTTGAGCACGTGAGCCAATCTATCAAGTCCTTCCAGCAATAGAGTCGCGGCATCACGCATCAACAACGCGTTAGCCGTGTCAACAACGTCGGAAGAAGTCAGGCCGTAATGAACATAACGCGACTCGGGCCCGATGTTCTCCGCAAGCGCGGTGGTGAATGCGATCACATCGTGTCGAGTCGTTCGCTCGATTTCATTGATCCGATCGACGGAGAAGCTCGCGGTGCGTTTGATCGTGTCGACTGCGTCGCGCGGGATCGTGCCCATGTCGGCGTGGACTTCGCAGACGGCTATCTCGACATCGAGCCACTTCTGGAATCTGTTTTCTTCTGTCCAAATCGCGCCCATCTCGGGCCGCGTGTATCGTTCAATCATAACTCAAACCACTCGCTCGCCCGATCCGGCAACGCGATCCTCACACGCTCCTCCGCCCTGGGAAAGAACAACGAACCGTGATACTCGAGCGCCTGGAGCGCGGACAATCTTGCCAGCTCCGGGTGATTGCACCGCCGTGACAAATGCCCGAGCACCAAATACTCGGCCTGGCCGTCGAAGTCCTCGCGAATCCACCGCGCCGTTTCGTCATTCGAGAGATGACCGACGTTGCTTGCTATACGCTGCTTGACCGACCACGGATAAGGCCCGACCTTTAACATATCGCGATCGTGATTCGATTCGATCATCACCAGCGTCGAGCCGTGCAATCGCTCGGCCACCAATTGAGTAATGTAACCGAGATCGGTCACCACTCCAACCTTCACGCCTTCGGATTCGACGGTAAGCGCGAACGTATCGACGCCGTCGTGCGGTATCGTGAATGGATGGAAATTGAGCGATCCGATCTGAAACGGCTCGCCGGAAGCAATCGTTTCGCCCCACGGAATTTTCTCGCCGTTATCAGGGAAGTTGCATTCGGTCCGCGTAGCTTCAGACATGAACACCGGCACATCGGCGGTTGATGCAAACACGCGAGCGCCCTTTACGTGATCCGAGTGTTCGTGAGTGATGACGATTGCCGAAAGTTTGGTGGGATCGACTCCGGCTTCGGTCATTCGGCGAGCGGTTTCTTTTGCTGAGAGCCCCAGATCGACCAGCGCACTTGTCGCGCCCGCTTCGATGTAGAGCACATTACCCGAGCTTCCGCTGCCTAATACAATCAATCGCATTGAAGAGTCCGTAGTCAGTAGTCCGTGGTCAGTTGTTCGCCGTGAGCAACGGACTACGGACCACTGACTACGGACTACATCGCAATCGAAGCGCGTTCGAGATCGAGAGAACCAAGTTGTCCCAGGGCCGTTATCGCCAGTTCCCCGTCGTTGGAAAAGATATCGCCGGCGATCCGCTGCACGTCGGCCACCGATACCTTTTCGATACGTTCGAGGATCTCATCCAGCGTGAACTGGCGGCCAAAGAAGATTTCCTGCCGGGCAAGGTTGCTCATCCGCGCCGAGGTCGATTCGAGGCTCAGCATGATTGAGACCTTGAGCTGACCCTTCGCGCGCTCAAGTTCCAAATCGGATACCGGCTCCTGCTTCACCTTGTTGAACTCGTCTATGCTCAACTTTATGACGTCGGTAAGTTGCTCTGGTGAAGTCGCGGCGTAAACTGACAGGTAGCCCGCATCGGTGTACGAGTTCACTCCCGAGTAAACGGCGTAAGCGAGCCCGCGGTCTTCGCGAATTGTTTGAAACAGCCGCGAGCTCATGCCGCCGCCCAGGATTACGTTCAGGACGTGAACGGCGTAGCGGTCAGCCGACGTCATCGAGGGGCAGGGCGTTCCGAGCAAGAGGTGCGCCTGCTCGAGATCCTTGTCGATAACCACGCGTCGGCTCGCGTGCGAAGGAGTCGAGGCCCGCAGATCCACCGGACGATCTCTGAGTCCGCTCAGGTATCCCCCGACCATATCCACAAACCTCTCGTGATCCAGATTACCGGCGCCGGCCACCACGAGGTTTCGCGGGGCATATACATCGGAGAAGTAATTCGTCACCGCATCGTGATTGAAAGTGGCGAGCGTATCAACCGTTCCCAAAATGGAGCGCCCAAGCGGATGATCCGGCCAGAAGTTCGCGACGAAGACTTCGTGCACAAGATCGTCGGGCGTGTCCTCGACCATCTTGATCTCTTCGGTGACGACATTGCGCTCGCGGTCGAGCTCATCGTCGGCAAACAGCGGTGCAGTCACGAGATCGGCCAGTAGGTCGAACGCGCGGGGCAAATGCTCGTCCAGCACCTTGACGTAATAGCTTGCTACTTCGCGGCTGGTGAATGCGTCGACGTGTCCGCCTATCGCATCACTCTCCACCGCAATCTCCCTGGAAGTCCGATTACGCGTGCCCTTGAACAAAGTGTGTTCGATAAAGTGAGAGATGCCGTTCAGCGGCGCCGCTTCGTGACGGGAACCCGAGCGAACCCAGATGCCGACGGTAGCCGACCTCACATGTTCCATTCGTTCCGAGATTATTGTTAAGCCATTATCGAGGGTAGTTTGCCTGATTGGACCTGCTTGCTCGACCATATCTCACCTGAACGCGATGCTAGCACACGCATTGAGGGCCTCGCAAACAACCCGATAAAATCGCGCACTTCGAAGGTCGCGCTGCGATTCCGCGCAGTGTAAGCGGCCGGCGGGCAGTTCTGAGATTTTGTGCGTCGCCGCCGGCGGGCAGTTCATTGACCGGGGAACTCTCGTCCTTTAGAATCATCGTTCTAATCGGGGCGTAGCACAGCCTGGTAGTGCGCTCGGTTTGGGACCGAGAGGTCGTTGGTTCGAATCCAATCGCCCCGACCAGTTTCAAGGCAGAAGGAAAAAGGCAAAAGTAAGTGTTCTCACTTTTTCCTTTTCTCCTTTTGCCTTTTTGCTTTTCGTATGATGAGTTTTTGCGTAGTTCGTTTCCGTAGTTCGTTTCCGTAGCTCGCGTCGTTTGATGTTTTTGCGCCCGTAGCTCAGTCGGATAGAGCACCTGCCTTCTAAGCAGGGGGTCGCAGGTTCGAGTCCTGCCGGGCGTACCTTTATTTTCAAGAATTTACAGCCCCCTTCGGACGCTTCCCAAAAACCACTGTAGATAATCTTGTAGACGTGTTCTCCTCCTTGATTTTTTCACATGTATTTCCTCTTGGTAATTGTTGTTGATTACTGACGCTGATCTATCGAGGATGCGAGTTTGACCGTCTAAAAACGAGAACCACTCACACAGGACGAAGCGAATCGTTTGTCGATTCGCTTGGTCAAACTCACGCGCAGAAGCTCATAGTCTGGACGTTGCTTGATACAGATCTGCGTGTTTCAGAGGTTGGCAGCTCTCATCAAATCTTAGCCCGCGTGGACTAATGTGGGTTGGACTTGCGGTAAACGCCTCCTGATCCGGTGATGCATTTTGTGTCCTTGATTCAACCGAGCCTGTGCCTCGACCTCCTGCGGTATCAACGAGGACCAGCAGAGTTTAGCTGTTAAGAACAATTATTCCATCACCAGTCCCGTTGCATCCATGATCGCCCGATCTTGTTAATCTGATCCATCCACATGTTGAAGGGCGTACTTCGTCGGTTGGATTATCACCTGAAATGTTGTATATTTCGCTCGCGCTACGTTGAGTACCTCAGTCCTTCATCGGCTAACGCGCTAGTTCCGGTCACTCAATATGCCTCGCACATTTCAAGACATTAGCCAGCTATCAGAATTTCGGACTAAGAAACTCAAGCTGCCTGAGCTGAATGTTCTTGTCCCAGACGCACAACTCTATGAGATTTTGGCTATTCAGCCTGTCGGCGTAATCGGACTTCGAGATGATTTTGTCGGTCATGCCGACCATGAGTCTGCCGTAAAAAAGTTCGACCACTTTCTGAAAGTCTCCGTCGAGAAGAATTGTGATCTCGCTTTGAGCCCGGAGTATTCATGCCCATAGGATTGCTTGCGACGCGCCATTGAAGACAACATTCTTCCCAATGAAGGAAAGCTCTGGATTCTTGGCTGCGAAGCTATTACACCAGACCAGTTAAGGGCAGTTATTGCGGTCGCTGGCAACGTCATTTGGATTCATGAGCCGATTCCAACTACTGCCGGACGGTTCTTAAATGTTGTTTGCTATCTGTTCAAGACGAAATCGAAATCAGGAGTCGCTAAGGATGTAGCCCTATTGCAGTTTAAGACGCAAGCGATGGTAGATCCTGAATTTGCGTGGGAGCGTGATCGGCTAATAGTGGGAGAGACTATCTACTTCCTTCATAGTCGAAAGGACAACATACGACTGATGACGTTGGTCTGCTCAGATACGTTGGAGTTTGACCCCTACGCGAATGAAGATTGCAGAATGGACCTTCATCCATATGTACTCTTCCACCCGCAGCTTTGCTACAACCCGCGACACCCCGCAATACAAAATTATCGAACCACATTGTTTATGGCTGAGCCCAGCAAAACGACAGAGGTGCTAGTGCTAAACTGGGCGCACCAATTCAAAATTGACAAGCTGACAAGCCTATATGGCGGTTCTACGATTTATTTGAAATCCGACAAGTTTAATTGCACTGACGATGTGTTGGATGCAAATCACAAATTGGGTCTGTACTACGCGAACTGGCAAGAGCAGCGTACGCACATGTGTTTGTTGAATTATGACGAGCACCTATTCCACATTCGTGCTCAAAAAGTCTTTACGGTTGGGAAAGCCGCTCTTGCCAACCGAAGCGGTCCAAACATAGTCGGGCTATTTAGCTGGAATAAAGGGAACGATCGCTGGGTTGAATCCGACAAGGCGGAAGACGGCTTCAAAGCACTTTGCGATTCTTACCAACAGAATCCAATGGACTGGTGCGCTGGCGCTGCATTTACTTCCATTGACCGGGAGCGTCTTCTAACGCTAAGCGCCGGCAAACTTGAGCCAGCCGTAGACTGGCACAAAATTCAAACGCTTGGCTCGTTTGCTGCGGAGCAGGACGAAAGAACAAAACGACTTACTTTCGCTCAAGAACAATCCGTTGAATCTGTCGGTTTCCGAAATGAACACTTGACTCGCTACATAACTTTGCAGAAGACGATCATTCCTGACGCCAACCAGTATCCACCGAATATCGAAGATTTAAGGGGTGATTGCGCGGTAAGTCCCCCGACTGCCGTACACCAATTTTGTTTCAACCTGAAAAGTAAGTCAGGAAAGCGTCAAGGCGCAACAGGCATTTTTCTCAATCAGCAACCGCCTAGTGAAGTCGAGAAGCTAAAGGATAAATTCATTGCTGAATGGGGCCGCGAGAACACAAGACGACTAGTCCTTTGGTACCGACATGACGAGACCATCAAGTATTCGTATCCTCCGTTGGCATCGATCTCAGATGACGGGGAGCATCCTGCATCGATTGTTCGGAGTTAGCAATGAATATCGAAAAGAGCATTTCCCTAAATTCAAAACCGCTTTCGCAATCTGAAGCCGGTTCGAGCTGATGTATTTCGGGCTGAAAGGCAAATTAACGGTTTCACTATCGGGGTCTTTTATTTCGACTTCGGTGAGCCGTTGAGGAAGTCAACCTTTAATCTCAATGAATATCTCCAACGGATACTAGCAACGGATTTCTATCAGCACGAAGGCTCCTTACAATGGAATTACTATTTGTACTTCATCATCGAGGAGCGTCTTTTCAATAAGCTTTGGAAAGACGGCACTGCCGCGAATATCGAAGCGGATCGAGTATTCGCCCGCAAGTTCGTTAAGTCGGAAGAACTCTTTGACAGAGAGTTGACGGAGCCGTTAGCGGAGCGGCTTGGCGTCGCGCATCCTCCCAAGGATATAGCAGCAGCTTGGATACAAGCTCTAACGGACGGAGGACTTGGCAAGATTTGCGATTCGAGCGTGCCTTACACACGTGTCGTTGAAGAGTTTCTTTCCGGTGAGGTTGGAAAAGGTTATGAGTTCAATACCGCTTCTTTAACGCCTGCGGAGCCTGGCCGTGCGATCCATAAATTAAACATTAAGAGGTTTAGGGAACATCCTTTATCCAAATATTACGAATTCGCGAGGGTGAATCTGTTTCGAGGTGCTAATGGGACTGGTAAGACGTCGTTGTTAGAAGCAATCGAACTCAGCATTTGCGGAGGCATTCTGCGACAGGATGGAGATAAACCTCCTGGCGCCCATATCGATGTTACGTTTACAGGAACAGATCAACCGGAGCGTTCTCCAAGGACAGGCACAGCCTTGTACCGGGCGCGCGATCTTGCGTGGTACGGGCAATACTACCCGACCAAGAATCGTCTGTGGCAGAACTTCGGCAGGTTCAATTTCTTTGACTCAGATGCAGCTTTCAAACTGTCTCAGGCAAAAACAACCGACGAAATTACTAAAGCGATCGGCACCTTGTTTTTGGGAGAGCAGGCTACCACTTTGGAGGAAAGAATGATCGCTTGCAGCGATCGCTTTGAAACGGAAGAACGACAGTTATCAAAAAGGCTCTCTGTGCTCCGAAAGCAAAATGTGAAGTGGAAGTCGGAGCTAAAGGAGTTAAGCCGTATAGTTGACACCCGCGAAGCACTGCTTAGCCAAGTTCAATCGAAAGCATCGGAGACTCGTTGGAAGAAACTTCCAGCGAAGCTAAATCTGAAGCAATTAGTCGTTCTCAGGGAATCTGTCGATGATCTCGTGTCAGAACTCTTGGAGATAACGCGTCAAATCGATTGGCTGCCGACGTTGTCAGTGCGAAGCTTGAATGTGGAATTTAAAAAGCTGACACAGACTGTCAGCGATATTAAAGCTCTTCAGTCATCCGTCGGCGACCTAGCCGAGCGAATCACGGACACAAGAGAAAGGCTGTCGCAACTGGAAGCGGAAACTAGAATTCTTGATCGGTTACAAGCATATTACGATGCCGACGGGCTCTCTTTGCTAGGACTCTCAACTGCGATCGAACAGACACGAGCGTGGCTAAATCAACGGAAGAGAGCGACAGATCTATTATCGAGAATTGATACCGACATTTTTAGACAAAGCGATATTAGTTTCGTTGAGTATAGAAAGGCTAGGCAGCACGAGATCAAGACACAGCGTGCCGCCATTTCAAGGAAGCGCTCTACGCTTGACAGCCTGGAAACCAGCATCGGACAAACTAAAGCGCTGGTCGAGCAAATCAGAGGCTTAGGCCACCGGTACAGTGAGCTACATCCGGAAACCAACGATTGTCCACTGTGTGGAGCGCACTACGAAATGGAGCGTCTGTTGGATAGAATCGGGCCTCTCAAATCGCGATCGACCATTGATCCTGGACTTCGAGAACTTGCGGCGGAGATTGCTCGCGCTGAGAAAAAATTGTCGGAGGTGGAAAAAGTTTCAGAGAATTTCGAACGCCTTGGTGAGGCAGCATCATTGGTTTTGACTAAGAAGGATCTGGAGTTGGGCTCGCTGGCGTCAATAGTTAACAAGTTGACGGCACTTACGGGCCAACGCACCGATGATCAAACTGAATTGGAAGACCTAACGCGAACGCAATCGCGATTGAGTCGGCTTGGCTTCTCCGAGAGCGAGCTAGGTAATCTGATAACGCGTGCCAGTAAGGAGTGTGGTCTGACCGAGGCAGCATCGCTTAAATCGTCGACGGTTGTGAGAGAAGTCACTAGAAGGCGCAAGAGCATCGCTGACCTTAACAAAAGGCTCCTCGAATTTGATAAGGAGTACAAGCGGAACGATCGGCAGGTTCGACAGATTCAAAAGCAGGCGCTGACCGATGACGATTCTCATGATCCTGTCGTAGAGCTTGAGCGACGATTAGCTATCGTCAACGATGCCCAAGCCGAAACTGCCCGGATCGAGCGAAGTGTCTCATTGCATGTGACGGATGATTTTTCTCAAATTAAACGGCGTCTGACCACTTTTAGCGAAGCATTGGAAAGGATTCAACAGGCCTTAAAGCAGATAGAGGGCAAAGATCTACTTGAGAGGCGGCTTGGAGAAAACCTAAAGGAGAATGAACAAGAAATATCATCAATTGGACCTCGACAGGAAAGTGCGAAACAAGCGCTTGATTTGATCAACGATCTTCTGAAGAGCGAGAACAAAGAACAGTATCTTGCCGACACGATTAATGATCATCGGGAAAGGCTTTCAACACTGTTCTGTAAGATTCATGCACCAAATGAGTTCAAAGCGGTTGAACTGAATGGCCAATTGTCGCTGAGGCGTAGCACGGGAGCGAAGTCTACCGTATTTGAGATAAGCACCGGTCAACGAGCAGCTTTGGCACTCTCGATCTTTTTGGCCATGAATAGTAGTGTTAGCAATCGCGCCCCCTGGTTGATTTTCGACGATCCCGTTGCGCACGTTGACGACCTCAATATCCTCTCGTTTTTTCGACACCCTGCGCGATATGTTGTTGCTCGGAAATCAACAAATCTTCTTCGCGACCGCAAACTCACGCATTGCTGATCTCTTTGTTAGAAAGTTTGATTTTCTTGGAGCCGATGGGTTGAAACAGTTCCCACTTGACAGGCCTAATTGAACTTGAGGTTACGACTCTTTTACTTAACCCGGGTCAACTCGAAGATCGGAGTAGGGGTGACAAAGGTCACAGGACTTCGAGGATCTACAGCGCCGGTTTAGAACATGTCAATTCCGAAACAAATAGCCTGTAAAAGGGGGCAGTGATACCGTGGCTAGACAGTACGGTAGATGGATAATAAAAAGGCCATTGAACGAAGGAGGGCAGGCCCATACTTTTCTCGTCTATGACGTTCAGGATCCAGAGAAGAAGCCATTCGTGCTTAAACGTCTGAAAAACATTGATCGACTTCAACGGTTCAAACGTGAGATTGACGCCGGCCTACAACTTGTCCATCAGAACGTTCTGAATATAATCGATTCAGAGCTGGAAGGTTCCAATCCCTATTTCATCTCAGAGTTTTGCTCGGGAGGCTCACTAGACAACGCTGATCTATCTGAGCTTACTACACTCGATCGCCTTCGGCTTCTTTTGGGGATCTGTCGCGGAGTAGCTTACGCTCATGATATGGGAGTGGTTCACAGGGACCTCAAACCAGGGAACATCTTTCTTCGTGATGAATTGAGGAATCCGGTCGTGGGCGACTTCGGTCTGTGTTTCATCGCGGACGAGGACGGGCGATTTACCTTCCTCGATGAGGCAGTTGGGCCTCGGTGGTATATGCCCCCCGAACTCGGACACGGGCTGGCGGAAGAGGTTACACCGGCAGCAGATGTCTACTCGTTGGGGAAAATGCTTTACTGGCTGCTGGCAGGCCGAATTTTTGACCGGGAGGTGCATCGGACCGCACGCTTCAACTTAACAAGGGATCAGGTACGGCCCGACTATTATTTCATTTATGACCTATTCGATGAGACTATAGTTGAGGATCCCGCCAAGCGGTTAGGAACCGCGAACGATGTGGCGCGGAGAACAGAGGACATCATCAGGAGAATAGAGATGCAAGCCCATCATATTGACTTGTCAACTCCTCAAGCCTGCGGGTACTGCGGCACCGGTGTATATCAGATAGTATTGAACGCCTCGCGCGAGACAATGGGGAACAACTTGGTTAGCTCCGTCCAAAACTTCGGCTTTTATGGTGGACTAAATAGCCCCGAGTGGCTGATTTTCGTATGTGATCATTGTGCCAACGTGCAAATATTTCGCCCGGACTTGGCGAAAGAACGAAACATCTGGAAAGGTAGATAATGGGCTCTTCGCTTATGCCGCCAAAGGAAATCGCAATCAAAGACTCAATCGGCCGAACAGTAGGATCGATCATGTTTGACGAGAGGCCCGACATCATACCAGTAGTTCGGACGGCGCAAGGGGTCAATATTACTATTCCTGCGAAGGTAAAACTTGACTGGATCAATCAAGAAGAGCCGCAGCCGACACTGACGAATTTGCGAGCGAACATCTATTGTAAGGATGGGTCGGGTTCAGAACTTCTTGTTTGCCACATCCAAGATGAGGACTACTACGAAGCTGCATCACCGCTGAGTCTAGCATCTGCCAATTTCATCTGGATGGACGCGTTAAGAGGATTGCTGGCTGTTGAGTCAACGCGCCAAGGTGGACCGGCCAACCTAGATATTGACGTCCGGGGAGAATTCGCTTACGTCATTCACTGTGCTGAGACGCAGGCGCCTGAGGACCACAGGATATACAAGAATCCACCGAGATATGCAATTCGCACGACTCCGTACGTCCGACTAGTTGAACGTCTTGGTGTTTCGTATTCAGCAGACGTATGGGGGGAAATGCTCCATACGGCCCTCGGAATTATCAACGACGATCCCTACTTATTATCTTTGCCACTTCATTCATTCCTTCAACGCCGCGGCTGAGGTGGATCTAGTCCTCACATATGAGACTTCCAGGACCGCAGTCATCAACGACATTTCGTTCGCTCCGCTGAGCAAAGCGGTCCGCTCTCATTAATTTAATTAAGTCCTATTTCTTGCGTTGTGACGCTTCGCCGCTTGGCGATGATTCTTTGATGTACGCTGGCGATTGTTCCATTTTCTATTGCAGTTTCCTTTTGTGATTGCCACGATGCAGGCGCGCGTACAAGGATATCTTAATGAAGAAGAGAGATGCTCTTCAACAGAAAAGCCTGCTCTTGAATCGCGGCGACTGCCTCGACTATAAATCGTTAGGGGTAAGAAGTCACACAAGCTGCAATTCTTACCCTAGTGGACGCAGATATGTTTAATTCTTCTTGGGGGTACGCAAGCAAAGGTTTTAGAATCGATAAGCGTCAATACCTAATAGGCGGACTGGCCTACGTATGTGGAGGAAGAAATGAATAGCAAAACCAAAGTGTCCGGAATGATAAGAAAGGAAGGCAACATTACTGTACGTGCTTCTGGGACTCTATTCGGTTCGACTTTAGTTTTTATGGTCGCAATCTTAGCCGCGCATGCGTGCCTCCCAATTTGTGCCTTTGGACAATCCGATAACGCGCAGATTTCTGGGTTCGTGAAAGATCCGGCGGGTGCAGCCGTTTCCGCAGCAAAAATTATTGTGAAAAGTCAGACAAAGGGCGGTGAGCGGAGTGGTGCAACGAATGAGCAGGGCTACTACGTTATATCAAATTTACCGCCCGACTATTATTCGATTAGCGTTGAGCACCCGGGATTCAAGCTCTTTAAGCTTGCAGACAAGAAACTTGATCCAAGCATTGCGACGACAGTCGACGTGAGCTTGGAAGTTGGTCAGGTCAGTGAAATAGTTTCAGTTACAGCATCAACATCCGCTGTGCAGACGGAAACGGCCACTCTCGGCAAACTAATCGATCGCAAAGAGATTGAGCTTACGGAACTGAATGGCCGTAACCCAATATTTCTTGCTTTGACTAAACCAGGGGTAAGCGGCGGAAACATTGCCAGTAACAATTTTGGTTTGACCACTGGTGGCTTCAATATTAATGGCGGGCGTGTACAGAACAATATGATCTTCTTTGATGGTGCAGTTGGAATCCGCACGCGATCAAACGCTACGTTCAGTATTGGAACTGCTGACCTGGATGCAACCCAGGAGGTGCAGGTTCTCACTGCCAACTACAATGCGGAGTATGGTCGGTCGTCAAGCGGACAGATCCGTGTGGTCAGTAAAAGCGGTTCAAAGGATTTCCACGGCGTGTTGTATGAATACCTGCGCAACTCCGCGATCAATGCTAACAGTTGGTCCCGCAAAACCAATACGACTGGGAGATCGTGCGATCAATTCCCCACAGATCAACAATGCCGACCTAGTCCATTTCGTTACAACCAATACGGCTATTATTCAAGCGGCCCGGTTCTATTGCCCATAAGCGACTACCAGAAATATCGAACGCGGCTTTTCTGGTCCTGGAGCCAGGAGTGGGTAAAGCAGCGGACCTCTACCTTACGAACACTGGTCGTTCCCACGCTAAAGATGCGACAAGGAGATTTCAGCGAACTGGCTGCACCCAACTTGTGGTTCTCTACTCCGCGCTTCATAAAAGACCCGCTCAAATCTGGGCCGTGTGGTACCACCAATCAAACTGGCTGCTTTAGCGACGGAGGGATAATCAACAAAATACCCACGAACCGCATGAGCGCTAATGGAATGGCGCTCTTGAAAGCCTTGCCGGAGCCAGTCTCTGGGTTTACCGGCACCAGCGGAACTAACTGGTTCGCCGATAAACCCAATAGTGTCGACCAACTCAAGAATACGCTGTCGATCGATTTCTACCCGACCGACAAGCAACAGATTCGGTTTCGAGCGCAGAAGTTTGGGTCTACGACGATGACAGCATTTCCATTTGGAGGCGATCCAGGTTACACACCTCGAATTTTTGGTCTTCCCAATAAGTGGTTTTCTATCAACTGGGTTTGGTCGATTTCGCCAACGTTGATTAACGAGGCGCTTATCGCCAGCAGCGCCGATAGAGTTAACACTCAGATCGAATTGAGCAAAGCGCAGTTTCAACGAAGCCAGTACGGAATTAACTATCCCTATATTTTTCCAGAGGGAAAGGAGATTACTGACAAGATTCCCACGACAGCTGGACTCGGACCCTTTGCCGTGCTGGACGGAGGCCCCTATCCGTCGCACTCGTCGGGAATGATACACCAGATCTCGGATAATTTAACGAACATCCGCGGCAACCACACAGTCAAACTCGGCGTGTACTTCGAGCGTTCGGGCGAAAACGACTTCGACCAAATAAATGTGTCTGGCACACCAGGCGGTACAAACAACCAGAATGGTCGCTTTTCTTTTTCCGACACGACGGCTGGCGGAACCGGGACGGCTATTACCAACGCGGCTATCGGTCTTTTCGACACATATGCTGAGCTGGGACAGCGCTCTTATTCTCCCTATCGTGGACAAATGTTAGAATGGTTCGTTCAGGATTCTTGGAAAGCTACTTCGAAGATGCGCCTTGAGTTTGGTCTTCGGCACAGCATTGTTCAGCCCTATTACAGCTTGTGGCGGAACATCGTGGTCTTTGACGCGCGCTTCTACGACTCCGGCCACGTGGTTACCCAAGATCCGACGAATGGATTCATCACCGGAGGTGATCTTAAGGCTCGCTATAACGGCTTGGTAATTCCCGGTCGTGGATGGCCAGACGCCGCCAGCGGGCGAGTTCCAATTGCAGACTCCGGAGAATTTGACTTCCTCTTTCGACGAGTGTCCAAGAGCTACTCCGAGACCCACCATACCAACTTCCAGCCCCGCTTGGGAATCGCATATGCTTTTAACGCAAAGAATGTGATTCGCGCAGGGGGCGGGCGCTTCATCGAACGGCTGGGCGTAAGTGATTCCGTTTTCTTGGGGGGAAACCCGCCTCTGCAACCTTCGGCTTCAGTGACCTCGGGAGTAGTAGACAATCCGGGAGGCAAGCCTGGTAATGCGTTTCCGTTTCAGATCACGTCGCAGGATCCAATCTTTCCAAATCCAGAGGCTTGGATATGGAACGTCTCATACCAGCGGGAGATCGGATTCGCCACCACTGTAGAGATTAGTTATGTAGGCCGAAAAGGTCTCCATCTCCAGCGGGAGCGCAACATCAACCAGTTGACGCCGGGGACCGTGAACCCGGGTGGAACCTACTCCGGGGCGAATCCCGACCCGCTACGGCCGTTTAAAGGTTACCAAGTTATCCGGGTTACTAATAACGACGCAAGTTCCTTTTACAATGGCCTTCAACTAGAGATTAAGCGACGCCTTAGCAGAGGGCTGTACTTCGGTATCGCCTACACCTATTCAAAATCGTCCGATGATGGATCGGGCCAGCGCGATGTCATCCCAAATGCGTATGACGCTAACACGCTGTGGGGATCTTCGGACTTTGACCGGCGCCATTTGCTAGCTATCACGGTCATCCACGAGCTGCCTTTCTTAAAGAACGCCTCCAATCTAATAGGAAAACTACTCGGAGGCTGGTCTATCAACGCTACCTCGACGCTTCGAACTGGATCTCCATTTTCAGTGACAACAAATCAGGACTTTGCCGGCGTTGGGCCTGGGAGCGGAAATCAGTATTGGATCGTGAATGGTTCGCCTCTGCAGATAGGAAGATTCTCGAACAGTAATTCGGATCAAAACTACTGGTATGCAAAGGCTGTCCCGGGTGGTACCTGTAGCGGCGTAAACGCCCCCGATTGCGCCTTCACTCAGCCCGTATCTGGAACTTTCAGTCGCCAGCAGGTCCGGAACATGTTCTACAATCCGGGCGATCAGTTCCACAATTTAGGTGTCTTCAAGGACTTCAACATTCGGGAGCAACATCGCTTGCAGTTTCGCGCGGAGGCTTTTAACTGGCCTAATCACCCTAACTTGCCTGGAATCGCTTCTAACGATCCAGCTAGCGCCAATTTCATGCGGATAAACACTAAGAGTGGTGAACGAGAGCTTCAGTTTGCCTTGCGCTATTCGTTCTAGCCTTGGCCGGAGACCACTCATCGAGTCAAATAAGAGAGCAACACGAATTTGACAGAATTGCCAGTCCTTGCTTTTATTATGAAGGTTCCCCCGATGCCCTGAGCAGCACCAGGGATGTGCCCGCTTACCATTAATTCTCTTATCCGGCGTTAGATCAGTTATTCACACAAGATGTTTTTTTCAAATATGTCAGCGGCGAGGAAAAGGCATGTGTTGCTTTGTACGTACTTGGCTTTTGTTGTTGCGCTAACATTCCTCTTCGATTATAGGGCAGCCTTAACTTTAGAATGGCCATTTCTCATGATGGCGGGTCTTTTGGGAGTCTTTGCAATAGTTTTGTGCTGGAGGTTTTTCAAGATTAGGACTTCGATAGTCTACGCAGTTGCTTTCATACTTGTGCTTGCAATCGCGCGAGTTGTCGAAGTAAGCCCAGTAAAGCAGTTTAAGCTTTTGTATTCGAGCTTGCAGCCCGGTTTTGACCGCTCACAGGTTGAAGATGTTCTAAAATCTCATTTTCCCAACAAGGGTCAGTACAAGAGACCATCAGCTTCGTCGCCGGATGAAAATTCATTGATCTTAGTGCTCGACGAAAACGATGACCGATACAACTCAGAGATTATTCTTATCTCATTCGAAAGAGGACGGATTACTACCAAGGCGTACTACCCTGACTAAATCTGTTGAGGTGCTTGGTGATTGAAAGGCGAGCGCATCAAAAATGGCTTGTGACCTCCCAGTCCACCCCTTCTTCGATACATTTGTCCTACGGGCTTTACTGCCAATGAACTGGTTCGCGGGATTAGCTTTAGAAAGTCTTCAGAGCCTCGCGAGCTATTCAAATAACCCTGAAACTAATGACGTTTGACTTACGACCGTTTGGATTTATGGCCTGCATTTTGTAAGCGCCACGGGCTCCATTGAAATAGACCAGTATTCTGAAGGACAAGTTGGTCTGTTCAGGAATCTGACGGCCGCTCAAGATTGCTGACTGCCCGTCAGGGAAAGTGATTCTAACGGTTAAACCTTTCTGAAAGCTGTGGCCATAGACCTGAATACTTTGTTCCTCCTTCGTCGCCAATGGATTGTTTGGAACTACAAGAACGACGTGTGGGTCTTCGACACGGTGCTGAGCCGTAAAAAAGAAGGGGTCAGAACTGCCTTTGTCTGGATCAACGATTTGAATGCTATACTTGCCAGGGTTGTTGTTGAGGTCGATTAAGATCAAGACCGATGTGGTACTCTGCCTGACGATCTGGGTGCAACAGAGCACACCCGTCCCGCCGTTCGGAAAAGTGACGTTGATTTTCATGTTTTCTTGGAAATTCTTGCCGAGCACTAAAATGTCCTGATCGCCGATCACGTCCACGGGACTCGGAGGGAAAATGGAGCTAATAACGGGTCGGCTACCGCTTTCGTTTGCCGTCGGGAACGAAGTACCCACGATAGAGTTTTTATGTGGCCTGATCGCTAAGAAGAATAGCGCGCCGATGAACGCAGAAGCGACGAGCGATAGGGCTACTCTATTGCGTCTAATTGTGTCTGCTAAGTGCCCGCCGCGCCCGGTTGCTCTTTTGTACTTCAGTATTCGAAATCTACTCACGTTGTCGGCGTTCAATCGACCCTTGATATTCTTGAGTCGATCCATTACTTCCTCGGCGGTCTGAAAACGGTCTTCCGGGTCCTTGCACAAAGACTTAGTTACAATGCTTTGTAGATCCATGGGCGCTTCTGGTAGATAATAGCGAAGAGGCGGGGGTTCCTTCTCCAGTATAGCCACGATAGTGTGGCTCGCCGTTTCGCCGTCGAACGGAACGTGTCCAGTAAGCATCTCATAGAAAACTATGCCCAAATTGAAAATGTCCGTTCGGGCATCCAACTGAAACCCTCGTGCCTGTTCGGGTGACATGTATTGAGCTGTTCCTAGAATGACACCGGTAGCAGTACTACTTGCAAGAATGCTCTTGACTTGGGTATTTGTCGGAAGAAGCTTAGCTAAACCGAAGTCCAAGACTTTGACGTAACCATCAGGTCGTAACATTATGTTCTCGGGCTTAATGTCACGATGAATGATGCCAACTCTGTGTGCTGCCGCCAGAGCAGCCGATATTTGAATGGCGACATCGATAGCCTGGATGAACTCCAACGCCCCGCGGTCAAGCAACCGACGCAAAGTTTCGCCCTCTATGTATTCCGTAGCTATGAAATGTGTTCCATCTTGCTCTCCTATTTCATAAATCGTGAGAATGTTGGGATGATTCAGCGCAGATGCCGAGCGAGCTTCCTGTTCGAACCTGCGCACTCGGCCTATGTCATTAGTGAAAACGCGCGGGAGTAACTTGAGGGCCACCTTGCGGCCCAGTTTGATGTCGTCTGCCAGATAGACTTCCCCCATGCCTCCCGCGCCGAGGACGGACCGCACTTCGTAGATACCGATCTTTTGTCCTAGTAATGAACGGGCTTGAGCTTCGGCGAGAATCTTCGCGGCAATTTCAATAGCCGGCCGATCAATTAAGTTTTCGGGTAGTGAATGGGTCGCTAGGAGCGCATCGACCTCATCCCGAAGCAGCTCGTCACCTTTACATGCTTGGTCAAGGAAAGCAGGGCGTTCGGCAGATTGAAGATCTAACGCTGCATTAAATATCTGTTCGATTTGTGCGTAGCGTTCGGGTGTCATCCAACATTTCTTTCTTCCAGCTTTTTGCGAAGCCACGCCCGTGCCATTCGCCAGTCCCGTCGTACTGTGGCTGGCGAAACGTTGATTAGTTCAGCAATTTCTTTGGTGGTCAACCCCCCAAAAAATCGGAGTTCGACTACCTCGCAGTGCCGCGCGTTGAGTCTCTTTAGTGCATCCAATGCCTCGTCGAGGGCCACCAAGTTTGCGCTGCGCTCATGGCAGATAATAAGGGCCTCATCTAGAGAGACCTTCTGGATGCCAGCTCCTCCCCTATGATCATGCCGGGCAAAATCAACAAGTATGCGACGCATCATCCTCGCGGCTACGGCGAAGAAGTGTGCTCGATCTCGCCACTGGACCTTACTCGTGTCGACAAGTCGGATGTAAGCCTCGTGGGCAAGCGCCGTCGTTTGTAAAATATGACCTTGGTTCTCAAGCGCCATATAATGTTTTGCCAGCCGATGCAACACCTCATACACTATAGGTGTTAGTTTCTCAAGGGCGGTGCTGTCTCCGGCGCTCCAGGCCAGTAAGAGCTCAGTGATTCGATATGTTGATGCATGCAGCATGTTGAGGCACTCTGCGAAGGCTCTACCGGCTAATCGAAAACCAAGAACCTCATGTTAGCTAGCCATGGATGGCTAGGCAAGCTCCCTTTGAGCACCAGCTCGTGGAGTACCGAATGCAGTTGGCGAAAATTATCTCATCCGGGATGAGCACTTCTGCGTGGATTTTCCGCTTATGTAGATGAAGCTCGAAAACAGCTGGCCGGAATAAGCCGGAATAAGAACGATACTCATAACAACCTCGAGTTGCTGAATATCAGGCCGGTAGCTGGAAGCGACAATGTTTAGATGCTTAACATAAGGAGGATAAAGAAATGAGGCCAAGGATTAGCATTGCAGTTAGCCTAATCGCGTTGATCGCGGTCACTCTTAGCTATCCCACAAATAGCGTTGGACGGTTGAAAAAGCACCAGGGGCAAGATAGACGTCCAATTTCTCTCGTCATCGAGGAAGGACATATTCTGCCTTCGCTGCTTTTGGGCAAGATTCGGAAAGGGGACGACATGCAAGGGACTGCTCTCCCAGAGCGCGCGATCATCGACTCGGGTATTGAGGCAGCTGATCAAACAGAACCCGATCAGCCTGTTCACCTGAGTTTCACAATTCTGAACGGCGGCGCTCGGTTCCAAGACTCGGAGGGAATCATTTCGATTGTTGAGGTAGCCGACGGTATTGTCAGCACTCCAACAATCATCCCTGGTCCGCTTCAGGACGAGAGTTCTGTAAATGTGTCGATTGGCGGTAAGACGGTAGTCGGTGGCTTGCGAGTGGCGACGTTGCCGAGCGGCGGCATTGAGAACCTATTGAGAGCTCTTTCGCCAGGCGACCCGGCTGTAATCGTTTTGGGCGATCATTTCGCCGTTGTCGATGAAAATAAACTTGTAAACATACCAGATGAAGCCGTAATGGAGCAGGGGCAGGTGGCAGGCCGTAAGAAGAAGTCTGGGGATCAGGTAACAACCCAAGGATTATGCATACGGACACCTTTCCCACCGGGCCTAGTGTACTGGTATATAAACAACCCAGCAGGTGCAGGATTCTCTATCAAACCGGAAACCTCTAATCAGTTGAGATGGGCATCCACGCCCTCCAATGCAATCGATGGAATCTACAATCGAAGCTGGGGGTGTGGGGTAGCATTAAAGGTGCCCGATAGTTGCACCGTAAGTTGGTATTCTTCGTACTATACTTCATGTTGCAACGCGGTTATGGCCGCTCTCGGATACGTTCCGAAATGGGTTAATCCTGGTAGCATTGGCTGGCAGAATTGTCCCCTCCGATAACTCTTGTTGCAAGGGTTGAACGGCGGCCTCGTAGTTAGCTTTGACAAATTAGGCGACTGCAGAAAGGTTCGTTAAAAGGCGGAACTCGCGAGGGCGGCAAGAACTTTGATGACTTGCCGCCCGGTTATGGAGCCCTGTTCCTTTCTGAGGCGATCGCCGAAGAACTTTAGACTTCGCAGCGGAGGGGCGAACGTTGGCGACTTTGTGCATGCCTAAATTTTAGGCCAAAAATAAAGTTCAAGACGCTCAAGCTAAGGGTCGAAAAGGGCGGCCGACTAGATAATTACGAGCCACGGCTCGGAAGCCGAAGGATATTAGACGTTGAGAATCACTAGCACATTTCTCGTCTTGACAGCTTATAGTCCCACTTGAATTCAAGGTTTCTAATGCTCGGTTGCTCGGTCTCTAATTCAGCCACCATATTTCCATGGACGCCGCCCCAAATAAACAAAACGTAACAAAACCCTTACATCTCTTGAAGCGTGATATTGGAATTTAGTTTACCAATTATGTGCTATAATGTCATCGTTGCGTGTTGGCATCTGAAGGAGCTGTAGTCCGCAGTACCATAAGTAGCGAAGCCGGCTTGACCCCAAAGAGTTTTAGTAGAACTTCCCATTCGTTGCAGCGTTCGCGAGGAATCTCCTGGGTTGTTGAAGGATTTCCGAACTTATTCATTTGATGCAGCAACGCTTTTCAGGGCTAAAGCAAATAGTCATTGTTCAGGTTGCCATTGAGTATTGTGATTAAATACGATGTCGCAAACGATCCTACAAAATCTCGGTGTAACTTTCAATGAGGTCTTGTTTCGCAATGTCAGCTTCTCTTTCGGTGAAGGAGATCGCGTTGGTATTGTTGGAAACAATGGCGCTGGAAAAACGACGCTGATTCATTGCGTAGCTGGTCTCATCGAACCCACCGAAGGCACTATTTTGCGACCGAGAGGGGAGCGGCTTGGGCTTGTGGAACAAACTGTTCCGTCTGACCTCATAACACTCTCCCTTCGCGAAGCGGTGCTTACTGGTATTTCTGCTGACGAACGTGATTCGCTCGAATGGCGCGTCGAAGTAGTTCTCGATGAATTCAAGGCCCCTGAGGAAATGCGTGAACGTCCATTGTCCTATCTAAGCGGGGGCTGGCAGCGTCTTGCATTGATTGCGCGCGCTTGGGTGTCCGACCCCGATATTCTTATCATTGATGAGCCGACAAACCACCTGGATCTAGCCAAAATCCTGACCCTAGAGAATTGGCTTAATAATACAGTATTGAGGATTCCGCTACTGATAGTCAGTCACGATCGCCGTTTTCTTGAGAGCTGTACAAACCGTACCTTATTCCTTCGACCTGGCGAATCACGGATCTATGCTTACCCATTTTCACGCGCGCGTGAACTGCTCCTCGAAGACGATCGCGCACTCGAAAATAGAAAAGATCGTGAGCTTAAGGAACTACACAGATTGCGTAAGAGCGCACATAATCTCCGCCAAATCGGCGTCAATAATTATTCTGCAGCAGCACTGCGCAAGTCGAATCAAATGGCTAATCGCGCAGAGGCTATCCATGAATCCTTGCCTGACACCCATGTGGAGCAAAAGCGTGATATTAAGCTTGCAAGCCAAGGAACGCACGCCAAGCAGATCATTCGTATTGAGAACCTGACAATCTCTCGCCCGGATGGTGTGCCTCTCTTTCACATTGGCCGACTGAACCTCAATCGCGGCGATCGTGTCGTGGTACTAGGCCGAAATGGCGCCGGCAAAACCCAGTTTGTGCGACGGTTGCGCGCGGGTTTCTCCGATCCGGAAGTTGCGCGTCCTGAAGGACTCAGAATCGCGCCTTCTGTAATAATGGGCTACATAGATCAAGGTATGACTCAACTCCCTGATAGTGATACATTACGCGACTACGTCAGTGGAACCTATCGGACCGGCGAGCAGCGTGCTACGTCGTTACTAGTATCGGCCGGATTTCCTGTCGCACAACTTACTCAGCGGATTTCTGGGCTAAGCCCGGGGTTAAAGGCACGCCTAGCCCTTCTTTCTTTGCGACTCTGCGAACCGAGCTTTTATTTGATGGACGAGCCGACCAATCACCTCGACATCGCTGGGCAGGAGCAGTTGGAGGCAGAGATACTGGCTCACGAAGCCACAGCGCTCTTAGTATCTCATGATCGTACGTTTGTCGAGCATACAGGCACGCGCTTCCTTATCATAGAAAATGCAGGCGTTTTAGAAGTGGACTCTCCCGAGCTCTTTTATCGAGCACTTACCGAGAATGCGGCAATCTCGCAGATTTCAACAGGTCTCCGTGCTATATGACCCGGGTTTCGCTTAGACAGAATAGTATTACGGACTTTACTAGACTCTTAGCGAATATGATCAATATATCATGGATTGTAGGCAACGCGCGAATAGCGGCAACGGAGATATCTTCTTATTCATAAGGGCACGGCTTATAGGGTTCCCACAGTTCTGTGGAAGGATGGTTGAATTCCATGTCCGAATGTAAAGCCTTGACAGATTTAGAAATCGAGGCACTTCAATACGATCTGAATCTTGCAGATGGGCACGCCTATGAGGATATGACTGCATACTTCCCTGAAATCATCAGGGATCTCAATACTTTGTGGGAAAAGTGTGAGACAACACGCATCCCCGATATGGAACACCGCTTCCGCCAAGTCTTTGCGATGCTCTCCGGCTCGATCGGAATGTCGGAGTTACCGTACTTCAAGATATGTCCGACTGCCTCCAATTCTATTGATATCATCGGTGCGGTTCTCGCTCAAAAGGGCTTACTAACTCGCCTTGTCGAACCTACCTTTGACAATTTGGCGCTTATACTACGGCGGCGCGGCGTAAAGCTCGAATCGCTCAGTGAAAACGATCTTATTCTTGCTGGAACTCAAGGAGCGATATCATCGCTTTTGGATGCACACCCCTGTGACGCTCTCTTCCTCGTCCAGCCCAACAACCCAACTGGCAACAGTCTCAACTCTGTGGATCTGCAAGTCGTTGTCGATCACTGCGCCGTTAATGGCCGTATATTGGTTCTAGACAATAGCTTTCGGTTCTACAATCGTCATCCTTTCGATGATTATTCAATTCTAATTGAATCAGGCATTTCTTTCATGGCATTTGAAGATACCGGTAAGGTCTGGCCGACGCATGATCTGAAGGCAAGTTTGTTGTTTTGCTCGCCGAACCTTCAGTGGCTCGTAACCTCGGTCTATAACGAACTATACATGTGTCATTCACGTTTCACCCTCGCATTACTGGAACAATGTCTCTTGAAGACGGCAGAAATCGGACTATCCCGGACGATTTGGCAGCGAGTTGACGAACGACGGAACCTTTTGCGTCGCACGATCGAAAACACCGGTCTCACCGTCGAAGCTACAGCCATCAACTCTCAGATTTCAGTTGAATGGTTAGACTGCCGTGGTACAGGTCTGCGCGATCTTGAATTGACGAAGATCTTAGCGTCCAAAGGCTTATGGATATTACCGGGGCGGCAATTCTTCTGGCAATCTCGTGCGCAGATTGAGCGACATCATAATGTGCGCCTAGCCCTAATAAGGCCGCTTCGCAGCTTCAAGCAGGCAATGGAAATAATTCGATCTATGACCCACAGCGATATTCCTACGACAAGCTTTCTCAACTCCTGAGGTGACGGCTATGAGACGGATATTGATGACAGGCGATGGCTATACGAAAGAGCAGTTCGAGCGGCTTTCTTCACGTGGCTTCGAAGTCATTCACAACGTGGAAATCGCACAGCAAGAACTAATCTCTCTCCTTCCTACAATTGATGCTCATATTCTTGGCGGCAGCGAGCGGCTTGATGCTACTGCGCTCGAGAGTGCCATCAAATTGCAAGTTGTCTCCTTTGTGGGAACGGGCTATGGTGCCTTCGTCGACGAAGCTGCCGCAAGGGCGCGCGGCATTGTAATCGTAAACACACCGGGCGTGATGGCACCAGCCGTCGCTGAACATACGATAGGATTACTTCTTGGAGCCATGCGCGGTCTTTTCGCACAAAATGAGGCTGTGAAGCGCTCAGGTTCCTGGCCAACGACGACGCTAGAACTGTCGAACTCTGCAATAGGAATAGTCGGGATGGGTGAGATCGGCACCCGAGTCGCAAGGATATTGACTAAAGCTTTTGGCTGCACTGTGGCCTATGCGAGCCGCAGTCGCAAGCCCGACATAGAGAGCGAGCTTGGTCTGACCTTTGTTGATATCGACCAACTGTTTGCTACGGTCAACGCGATACTCCTGTTTGCGCCAGAAACGCCAGAAACGACCAACATTGTAGACGCAATAAGGTTGTCCAAAGCCAGACCGGGGCTCATTCTCGTCAATACGGCTAGTCCTAGACTTGTCGAAGCATCGGCTCTGAAAAGCGCCCTTGAAAGCGGGCAGGTGGCGGTGGCAGCTTTCGACGGTTATTGGATCGAGCCGTTGCCGAAGCCCACATCAGATCCATTCGGTTTGCTCGCACTGCCTGACAAGCTTTTTGTGGTAACTCCACATATGGCCGCCAAGACAACGGGCACTTGGGGTCGCATGGTTGACCTAGCGGTAAACAACATTATCACTGCTTTTGAGAATAGTAGAGCGCTATGAAGAATCTGCCTTCATCAAAGGCGCCGCCTCCTTGGATCCACGCTCTTGCGCGGTGTGCTGAACGATTTGATGTCGACTGGATCGGGCAGTCCGACCCGCGATATGAAGAGGCGCGCCTCCTTTACAATCGGTTCCACGATCTGTACCCAGCCGCACTGGTAAGAACTCGGGACGCGAACTCAGTGTCGGAGATAATTCGCTTCGCCTCTGATCACGGCGTAGCCCTTGCAATTCGAGGCGGCGGTCATCACATCGCCGGGTACGGCAGTTGTGATGGTGGCATTGTCATTGACTTCTCTCCCTTTCGAAACGTCGAGATCGATCCAGCCAGTGGAACTATTGAGGTAGAACCCGGCACGCGTTTAGGCGATGTCGATCGCAAGCTCTGCCCTCGCGGCATGGTCGTACCGACCGGAACCGTAAGCGAAACCGGGATTGCAGGGCTGACGCTGGGGGGCGGTATCGGATGGCTCGTCGGGCGTTATGGCTTGACTTGCGACCATCTTATCGGTGCCGATGTCGTTCTGGCAGATGGGCGACAGGTACGCGCCGAGGACCCCAATCACACCGATCTTCTCTGGGCGTTGAGGGGGGGAGGAGGTAATTTTGGCGTGGTTGTGCGTTTACGGTATCGAGCGCTTCCCTTGCCGCTTTGTATTGCAGGATCTATGACTGTGGCTCTGGAACATGCGTCGGCTAGTCTGGAGCGCATGACCGACTTCCTCGAAAACTTTTGTCCTCGTGATCTTACTGTTGCGCCAACCTTCGCCAGATCTGTAACCGGCGAGCCAATACTTTCAGTGGATTTCTGCTTGGCAGGGGAAAATGAGAGCATATTGCGTCGCCTTTTCTCAGCAGTGGAACCTCGTTCCTGGGCAATCCGGTACAAGGGAGATTTCCCCGCTTGGCAACAATCCTTCGACGCACTGTTCCAACCGCCGATGCGCGGGTATTGGAAGGCGCGATACGGCTTGCACCTAACCAAGTATGACATCGATACGCTCGTTAGAGCTTTCGCCTGTGCTCCGATAGATCAATCAGCGATTCTGATCGAGCATTTACATGGCGCTTTTGTCGCCACAGGAAATGATGCCGCCGCGTTCCCCTTGCGCTGGGCGCGGTTCGGTGTCCTATTGTCTGCTCGCTGGCAGGATCCGGCAAAAGATGAAACTGCAATTGCATGGGTACGGGAGAGTTTCGCTCGACTGGATCCCTCAAATACATCGGCGGCGTACTCAAACTACACGGCGGATGACGACCCACGAGCCATTTCTACTTTCGAGAACGGACCCGCGGTAAGACTTGCCGAGGTTAAGCGTCTTTATGATCCTTCAAACATATTTTCTAGAAACCATAATTTTCGGCCGAACGGTTCTGTGACCTAACGGAGTAAAGCTGGAAAGGGCGAAGATCACGCAATCTTTCATCAGAAGTTTTTGATCGGATAGGAGTAAAGATCACATTGCTGGACAAGGGAATGAATGAGACGCTTGACAATCTGTCAAACGGTAAAGAGGCAAACTGGACACAGCTCTCGATCACAGACGAAGACTTGTATCTTAAGTATGCCGAAATGTGCGAAGAACCATATTGTTATGAAAATAACTGGGCTTTTCTTGTTCAGGAGTCGAGATATACAGCAGTAAGGTATTGGGATGGAGAAAATCTTTGCACATTGGTAAGTAAGAATGCTTCTAGTGAATTTGTCTTCCTATTCGTGGCCCCATTTAATTTGCGATTAATATTGCCCAAAATTCAAAGAATAGTTCGGTATATTATTCATTCCACCGGTAAGCGTGTTATCGTTAGAAAGTTGCCGGTTTATCTTGCGGAGCAAATCAGTACCTACTCGAAAAACCATTTAGTTGAGCCCGATAAGTTTTCCTTTGCCAATGAAGTCCCTGAAGATATCTTTCCGCAGGTTATTGTCAGTACCTTGCCGATCATTCAGATGGACGGGCATTCATGGATGCGCGTAAGAAATCATGTAAGTCACTTCGAGAGGCAGCATACTTTTAGGTTCATGAGTTTAACATCAGAACATGTGAAAGACGCCCAACTAGCAATAAGTGCATGGAATTCAAACAAGAATCTCGCAGATGGTGATAGTGGGTTGCTCGGTATTGACATAAGCGCTTACCGTGTTTTCGCAGAGAACTTTGCACACAGAATCGACGATCAACTTTACTTTGCCAAGCTGGCTTATGCTGACAACAGACCAATCGGCTTCCAACTAGCAGGACGAGTCTCAAAGGAGGCTGCGGCATTGTACTGCAATATCGTTTTGACCACGACACGCGGGGGTGCTGAGAGATGTTTGAAGGAGTTTTGTGTTTATTTGGCCAAGCACGGAGTGCAGTATTTGAACTTAGGCGGTTCAGAGGTGCAAGGACTATACAAATATAAATGTAAGTTCCAGCCCATCGCTTATGTCAAAACAGTAGATATCGAACTTGGCGTGTAGGTGAAGAAATGCCACATTTTAGTTCGGTTTGATTTGTTTCCAAAAGGAATAGCAAACAGGAACAGAATCTGGGAGGGACTTGACAATGACCGGGGCTGAAGAATCAAACGATCACATCCATATGACGAAAGACTTCTATGATGATATGTCTAAGAACTACCATCTGATATTTGACAATTGGGATATTGCAATGGAGAAACATGCGCGTGTTCTCCAATTGCATATTAGCAATTTCTTCGAGAATTCAGATGTCTCCATCCTTGATTGCACATGTGGAATCGGAACACAGACAATAGGACTAGGAAAATTAGGTTATAAAGTAACCGGAACAGACATTAGCCCAAATGCTATGGAAAGAGCGATCAAAGAATCAAGAGCCAGAAACCTAGACATTGAGTACCACGTGCTGGACATAAGAAGAATATCGGCACTCGGAAGAAGTTTCGAAGTGATTATCTCAATCGACAACAGCTTACCGCATTTGATAGACGATGAGGAGATTTTTGACGCACTAAAGGCGGTCAGATCGTGCTTGAAAGATGAAGGAGTATTCATTGCAACAACTAGAGACTATGATGCGCTGATCAAAGAAAGGCCTGAGATGACGCCGCCTTGCTTCCGTAGAGATGACAGCGGAGACTGGATTACATGTCAGGTGTGGAATTGGGTAAGTAAAAACGTATACGAAGTACATCAGCATATTACTACAAAAACAGATGGCAGATGGTTACACCATCATACTGTGACTCTCTATAGGGCCCTACAAAGAAGTGAGCTAGAGTATTTCTCCCGAGAAGTGGGGTTTAAGAACGTACAGTGGCTTCTGCCAACGGAGTCAGGGTTTTACCAGCCCCTTATGTTAGCTCACTCGCGTTAAAGCATGACTTTTGGCATGTAGGGTTTCGGGGGGCACCGGAAAGAACGGCTCGGCCAAACCTACTGGAACTGGCGACGAACAGGAAAGGGGAAGATTAACATCGGGTAGGAGGGAGCCTCGCGGCTCCCGTCCTCCCACACCACCGTACGTACGGTTCCGTATACGGCGGTTCATAAAGTAATCTGGAGCTTTCGCCGTTGATCTTGCAGCGACAGCAGTCCGCAGCGATCAAAGTAG
>WNFR01000051.1_pt1 | contig 99938 bp, 85 predicted proteins | sample 5400221 | NCBI WGS metagenome assembly WNFR01 (sample SAMN13153357, study PRJNA577476) | soil metagenome | isolation source: 40 cm soil under Madrone tree | place: USA:California | collected 2016-06-14
CAACGAGTCCCTCAAGGAAGGAAGCCGCGGCGGCATTGACAGCTCCCGCAGGCGCCGGCTGCGCGGCGCTCTTGTCGTAACCGAGATAGCCTTCTCGCTGATGCTGCTGGTCGGCGCTGGACTGATGGTGAAGAGCTTCATGAAATTGCAAAACGTCAGTCCCGGCTTCAAACCCGATCACATCCTGACGATGCATTTCACGCTGCCGCGCGTGAGATACGACAGCAACGAGAAGATCAACAACTATAACCGGCAACTCATCGAGCGAGTCACGAATGTGCGCGGCGTCGAGGCGGCAGGTCTCAGCATTAGTCTTCCACCGGACCATCTCGAGATCAGCGATAACTTTTCCATTGAAAGCAAACCGTGGCCTCCCGGATCGACTGAACCGGCTGTTCCAATCGTGATGATAAGTCCCGAGTATTTTGCAACGCTTGGAATTCCGCTTCTTCAAGGGCGCGGCTTCAACGAGGCGGATAAGGAAGGCTCTCCGCCAGTCGTTATCATTAATGAGACGCTGGCTGAACGTTACTTCGCGGATGAATCACCGATTGGGAAACGATTCAAGATCGGAGGCGCAAACCGGCCACGCAACGCCTGGATGGAAATCGTCGGAGTGGTTGGCGATGTCAAGTACTCGGGGCTCGATGCCCAGCCTGAACCTGCCTACTACCTGCCTCTCGAGCAAAACGTGTGGGGTGCATCGTATCTGGTGGTCCGCACTTCATTGAATCCGGCGAGCCTGACACCTGCGATTCGCGAGCAGATCTGGGACTTGGATAAGGACATTCCCATTGCCAACCTCGCAACGATGGATCAACTCCTGGCAGAGTCGGTGGCGCAGCCCCGCTTCCGCGCCCTGCTGCTTGGAGTCTTTGCTGCGTTGGCGCTGTTGCTGGCGTCAGTTGGAGTCTACGGAGTAATTTCGTACTCGGTAACCCAGCGCACGCATGAGATCGGCATTCGGATGGCTTTGGGAGCGCAGGCTCGCGATGTCAGCACGCTGGTGATCAGACAGGGCGTTGTGCTGGCGTTGATCGGAGTGTCGCTCGGCCTCGCAGGTTCGGTCTGGTTGACACGTCTGCTCGAGAGCCTGCTGTTCGAAGTTAGCACGACTGATCCGTCGATCTTTGCAGGCGTGGCGACATTGCTAATCGCCGTCGCGGTGCTGGCTTGTTGGATTCCGGCACGCCGGGCCTCGAGGCTAGACCCGATGGTTGCGCTGCGATGCGAATGACGGGTTTTCAGTTTTTCAGTTTCCAGTTTCCAGCTTTCAGTTCTTAGTTTCTAGAGATGCTCATTGCCATAAGCTAAAAACCGTGAACCAAAAACTGGAAACCAAAAACTGGAAACCGAAAACGTGAAGATGATGAGCATTATCGATGAACTTTGGCAGGACCTTCGCTACGGGTTTCGTATGCTCGGCAAGAATCCCGGCTTCACTTCAATCGCGGTGCTGACGCTCGCGCTGGGGATCGGCGCGAACACGGCCATCTTCAGCGTGATCAACGCCGTTCTGTTACGTCCGCTGCCATACCCCGAGGCGGATCGATTGGTTTGGCTAGTGATCTGAAGAGTTTCACGATCACCCCCTACTTGGAGACATGGTAATGGTCCGACAAGCACTGTCAAACGGGCTAGTAGGACTAATGAAAGCGCAGCCTTACTTGGACTCAGAGGACCCTCAACTGTGTCGATCGGCTTGCGGATACGACCGGCCAGGCTATAAGGGGGAATTACAAATTGCACGCCTGACCCTGGGCCCAGGTCGGCCCCATCTCTGTCTATGTTTTGTGCCCCCGCTCGACGAATGTTTTATTTCGGATCGCCAACCTACTTCTTAGGCATCAGTAGCCTGATGATTGCCTCGTCGCCGCGTTCCTTCGCTAGCGTTAGCGGCGTCTCGCCGCGGTTGTTCTTAATGTTAACCCAAGCCCCGCTCTGTAGAAGGGCGCGAACGATTCCGCTTTTGCGGCTTCCAATCGCGTCGAATAACGGCGTGTTTCCGTTTGCGTCGACGGCATTCGGGTCGGCCCCCTTGGAGAGCAGTGCTTCAACGCCCTCTGCATCACCTTTGTACGCAGCCAGGTGCAACGGCGAGATTCCGATTCCATAGCGTGCGTTGACATCGGCGTGGTGTTCAAGCAACACGCGAACGATCTCGTGGAACCCATGGGATAAGGCTTCATTTAGGCCGGTCTGACCATACTGGTCCTTTGCATCGACGTATGCCCCGTGCGCCAGTAGTAGCTTCAGGATCTCCACATCGTTGTAAGCCACAGCACGAACGAGAGCAGTCTCTCCTACCTCATTCTTGTAGTCTATCCTTGCTCCGTTGTCTATTAGGACTTTAGCCTTGGCTATATCATCCAACCTACAGGCAAGAAACAGGTCCGCCTGGGGGTCTCCAGTGTACTTCGGTCGCGGCCTTGGCTTCAGAACAACCTCCACCATCTCAACCTTCTGAGGATCTGGTTTGTAAAAGAACTTCTCGGCCCCTTCCCTCGATTCGCGGTAGTAACCTGCACGAGCCCAGCCTGTCTTTGGTATATATAGCTCACCGTAGACTTTCTTTTCGAGTTCCACACCCTCGGGAGTGTCAGGAAAATCGAAATCACTTGCGGGCCACTTGAGCCTGACCATAGCCCTGCGCAGCATCTCCGCGTCGGAGTAGACACTTATCTGAAGCGCCTCAGGTTCCTGATACCGCGCTGCTAGCCCAGTGACGACCGTTCGAAGAAAGTCCGGCGAGCAATAGCGATCTTCGATGAAGAGGAACATCACTCGCCTTTGGTAGGGTTCGATGATCGGGGCCGAACCAGAGGCAATCCTAACGGGAAGCCCAAAGGATGTATCCAGGAGCCACTTCTCACTCTCTTCCTTATAGCCTCTCATCTGACTGAGACGAAGGGCAGCGAGACCGGCGACACAGAGAATATGGCCTGTCACAATCAACGCTGCGATCATTGCTACTGCGAATCGTTTTCTTCCCATCGCGACAACCCCCTTTGCTCTTAGAGAAACGCGGCGCTACCGGATCAATCACTTCTTGTCGGGCGGATCCTGGCATCCTTTCTCTATCCAGTCAGTGAGGGCCTTATTGGCCGCATCCTCGGTTGCGCCAGGGTTCGGCCCTTGCTCATAGTCTACACCGAGCATTCCAGCGAGCGCTTGATGCGTCAGATTCGGATTGGCGATATGCAACATCTCGTGGGCAACGATTGCGCCTTGACGGTCAACACCAGATGAGAAGTAACTCGCGCCGAGTATGACAACGGGGCTGATGGGCGAGGTCCAAGCCCCCAAGCGCGAACCGGATGGTGAGAGCGGCCCTAACAGGACCCGAATCTGTGTGCTTGCAACCGCATTTGTCCTCCCAACTAAACCTTCGCTCCGAAAAGTTGCAAACAAACCATAGGATTCGTAGCTTCGAAAGCTAACATCGGAGGCTAATTCCTCTGGGCTGAAGCCAGTGGCGGAACGCGTCAAGGTTTCCAACTTCTGGCTGCACTTCTGGAACTTCTTGAGAAAATCGCTGAGTCGGGTCCTGGCAGCGGCCCCAGGGCCGGACCCCTGCCCGCCTCCGCCCGTGCCGGGATCGCCGTTGGTGGCTCCTCCGCCTCCTATTCCCTTAGTGTCCTCCCCTGGCGTGCAACCTGTGACTGTAAAACCTAAGAGGATGTTCTCATAATAGACCCAAAACCCAAAACAGAAAGCTAGCCCGTGCGGATCCTTTGCATCGATGGGATCATTGCGCGCATAGCCGTATCTGTTAAGACCCTGTGGATCGCCAAAGCTTCCCAAGACTAAAGGGCTCTTCATGCTTGGCCCGTATCGATCGGGATGCATGAATCTGCCCACAGCTTGGGAATACTCTCTATTCAGCGCATAGTCTGTAGCTGCTTCGCCGTCCCGCTCATAGTTTGTGAAGTGATGCTCCTCCTGCGTTCCGCTTTCGCCGAAGTCCTCTCCGAATGGCAAATGAGCCATTCGACCTATCACGTTTGCGTTCGCATCGAGAACGAGCCGTTCGCTCAGGCGATCATTCAGATACCAATTGATCACGCCGCTTCCCATCCTTGCTATCAGCCTGTCTCCCGAATAAACGTAGTTGTAGATCACCGAGCCCGTCGTTCCATCATGCTCGGCAAGAACCTGGCCGGCTTCCCAGACATAATGCGTTATGGTCGAGCCCACAATCTTCTTGATCCTTCGATTGTGTTGGTCATACCCATAAGTCGCCGTGGCTCCGCCGTCCACTGAAGTCAGGCGATTCTCTGCATCATACTGATAAGTGTGGACTCCATCGTTAGTCACATTTCCTGCATAGTCGTACGCATAAGTTTTGACGTTCAAACCGACGATGACGCTGGCGATCTGATTGGTCGGCGCTCCGCCTGATTGCTGAAGCGCAATGCTTTGAATTTGACTGCCGCCAGAAGTCGCGTCCCACATCCCCGTTCGGTTGCCCCAACGGTCATAGCCAAGTCTCCGTTGCGCACTCGATCCGTTGCTCGTTTGGTTTGAGGTAGTCAATCTTCCAAGATCGTCATAGGTATACGCCGCGCTTTCGGTCGTCGAGTTAATCGTTCCGCTGATCGACATCAACTGACCCGCGTTGCCTGCAGTCGTGCCCGCTCCCATCTGTCCAGCCGATGCCTGATAGCTGTAGGTCAGGTTCATCAGTCCGTTAGCTGGTCCTCCAACGGCGGTCGCTGATTGACTGGTTAATTGCAATCGATTCGCATCGTATCCGTAAGCTTCGGTCGCTACGTTTCCCAGGCTCAGGGCCGTCATCTGACCCGCCGGGTTACGGACGATGTTGTTGATGTAAGTCCGGTATTGGTCCGCGAGCGAGCTAACCCTTCCTGAACTGTCGCGCGAGATGTTTAGCACTCGTCCTGAACCCGGATAGGTGATCTGTGAACGAAGGCTCCCCGTACCGTATTGATAACTCGTCGCGTAAGTGAACGAGTCAATGGTGCGCGTGATCGAAGACAATCGCCTGTAGCTGTCATAGCTATAGCTTTCGATTCCCGCCGCGAGCAAAACCCCATTTGTCGGACTGTTGTTGTCGTTATCGTAAACGTAGCCAACCGATGGAGTGGCGGCTACTCCAGGTGCACTCCACGTGTTGTAGATGATCGACAAAGGCCGATTCATTGTGTCGTAGCTGTAGGTCGTGATGACCCCTCTGGCATCCGTCTTGGTTGCCACTGCACTGAAATCAGTATACGTGTACTTCGTCGTCCAATAGGTCCCGCTTCCATCGTTGATCGTGGCGGTCTGCTCTGGAATTCGCTCGTAGAGCATTCGCCCGAGAGCGTCGTAACTGAACGCCCGAGTCTGATTGCCTTGATTCACGAGCGTCAGCTTGTCAATCAGATTGTATGTGTAATTCGTATCCTGCGTGAGATTACCTGACGAGTCTTGCTCGGTTACCTTCACCGGCCTACCCAGTCCGTCGCTTTCTCGTTTGATAGTGCGGTTCACTTGATCGGCCGCGGTTACAGTCGCGCCGCTGTAAGCAGTCTGAATCGTCTGGCTGTCAGGTAATGTAACAACAGTCACGCGGCCGAGGGCATCATATCCATAAGCCGTCGAGGGACCCGGCGAGCCGCCGGCCGTGAAGGGATTTGTGCGGCTTACAACTCTTCCCATCGCATCGTAGCCGATGTTGACCTGAGTGTTGCTTGCATCAACAGTTTGAATAACGCGACCGAGCCCATCAAACGTGTTGGTCGTCGTGCCCAATCCGCTCTTTGTAAGAGAGGCGGTCATCGCGCTGTCATTATAGCTTGCAATCTCAGTGTCACCAGTTGGAAGGTCCTTCTCGATCAATCTCGATGCCGCATCATAATAGAAGTACCGTTTACCCATGTTCGCATACTCAGTGTACTTCGGCAGCCCAGTATTGAAATCATAGGTCGTGCTCCCGACAAGGTGAAGTGCTTGTGCATCGCCATCCGTCACCGTCGGCGGATTTGCCCAGTAGTCGGTCCCAACGTATGCGTAGGTTTTCTGTTTGCAACACGTCACCATCTCCTGCAGGACGTTGCCAAACTTGTCGTATTTCTTGAGTCTTGGTTGCAGGGTGGTGTTTGAAGCGATATCAATCCATTGAGTCGTGCCAGTCACATTGCCGCGGTACGTGAAGCTGGTGTTGTATACAGCCGTGTCATGGCCGGGCGGTTTGGCGAGACCGTATCCCTCCATTCCGCCACCGCTTGCGTAATCATCAAACGTATTGGTTGCCTTCATTATCAGCATGTCGTCGGCGTCGTTTGTGTTTTGCAACGCGTCATAGACTTTGGCTTCGATTACGAGACTCCGGAGATAGCGACTCGTATAGTTCGAGTCAGTCGAGTAAGTGACGTTACTCCGCCGTCGCACTTGCCACGCGCCACCAATCTGAAAGCCATACTCTCGCTTGTTTGTGGGATTCCCGTACGAATCGTAATCGAAATCCATTTTGGTTGGCGTGTTTGTGTCGTCGTAAGCAATCACCGATTGAGGCTGCACAGAACCACCCGGATCATTCGCGTAGGCCGTTACGGTCTTGGACATCGATCCGCCGCTGATGTTTTTGATCTCTGTTTGTGTCAGCAGTCCGTTGGCAATAGATGAGCTATCTATCGAACGGGTGAGATTGAGTGTCGAAGAATCCGGCCGCCCTACGGTGAAGGTTGTTGTCAGGGCCACTTTGTCTGTTGTGCTGGAATAGGTGTATGTACTGGACGGACTGCCGGTCGCTGTTTCCGTGCGCTGAGTGAAGGCCGGAGAGTCGGTTAATGCCGTCGAGCCTACAGTCGGATAGTTGAAAGAAACGCTTGCGCTCTCGACGCCATCGCTGATGATTCCGCTTCCGTCGATCGTCATCTGACGGCGCGCCGACAAGTTGTAAATCATCCCGTAGTCAGAATAAGTGAACAGTGATCCGGTCGAGGTACCAGGAAAGTAGATATGACGCAGAACGTTGACGGCTCCGCTCGGCACGTTCTCAACGGTGAGGCCAGTGAAGTTGTAACTCAATGTTCGGCTTTGATAATCAAACTGAGCCACCGTTCGAGTGACCGGATTCTGCGCCGTCCCTCCGTAGCCCGGCGCAGTAATCGAAATCAGATTGCCCGAGCCGTCATAGTTGAACTGAATCTGGCGGCCTTGAGTGTCGGTCACGTGATCGATGGCAAGCGGCGATGCGGCTCCATACTTGTAAGTGATTTCAACGTAGTTGCCGTTTGAATCTTTGATCTGACTTGCCAGCGATCGGTTGTTATAGTCGGTGATGGTTACCTGGGTCCCGTCATTGTAGTAAAGCGTACCCGAATATACCGCGCTCCGAACGAAGGTTATGTGCGTCCCGTCCGTTGTTTGAAGAGTCGCATTGCCATACAGGGTGTCATAACCGAGGAAGTGCGGCGTTCCATCCGGATCAAGCCAGATAAACCCGGTATTGTTCGACGGCCCGTATGTGAGAATGCGTCCGAAGCCTATAGAGAGTCCCGCGAAGGGAAAACCACCGACCGCGCTGAAAGTAACCGCACTTCCGTGACGCGACCACACGCGGGTATTTCCGTACATCGTAAGATTAGCTCCAAGGCCGCGTCCGCCGAGAGCTATGAGAGGCACCGAGAAGTTGAAGTTGCTGCCTTCGGGAAGAACCGGACCTAGTTGGGTCGGTTCGATCACTCTATTGCGCGGCGAGCCGACAAGGTTGCGAGGCTCTGACCACAATTGATCGTAGCCGAAATCAGTTCCAGCATAGCCGCCTCCCTGTGCATAAGCGGTAGGCGCGAGCCTATCCAGCAGTGAAGGCAACAAGGCTCCAATCGAACCGCCGCCTTCAGCAGCAGGCAGGCTTTCCTGGTCGGCTCTCCATTCGGCGTCAGTTTGTATCGGGCGGCGGCCCGGCCTCACAAGCACGCGAGCAGTAGCGACAACACTCCCTGCGGTGCAGCTGATCGTCGTCATGCCCGGACCGATGAAGGTAGCCCGGCCTGTGTCATCAATCTGAACGGATGGGTCGGATGACTGCCAGTTGAAGACCAGACCCGGAATCGTCTGACTCGCGAAGTTCGTACCGATTGCATCGAACATTAGCGATTGTCCAATGTAGGTGACAAACCTATCTGGAGTGATGCGTACATGAGCCACCTGCGCCAGCCTGTCTTCCAACTTGTCTTCCCGCGCTTGGGCACTCTGAGTATCGCCGGCAACCCATGCGATCGACCTCAGGACCAACGGAAGATAACCGAGTGGTCCACCTGCAAGGTCAACAGCAGCATGTGTCTTCGTCTCGTGGCGTGGAAGCGAAAGGCCGCCCGGCCAGATCGGCAGGCTCAAGACTATTAGCAGACAGGTGATTCGTCTAACACGCCCGCTCATCAATCGTGCGAAACGTACCGGCCTGTCGTAAGAGCAATCACTCGATCCCTTTCGATCTTTCGAAGATCGACGGAGCGGTTTCAGCGAATGCAAATGAAACACAGTAGGCATAACCAATCCTCGCAGTTAAGCGGATGGTAGTTAGCTCTACGCATCCATCGCGCCACGAACTTTCACCTTAGGTAACCAACAACGGACGCGTTATCGCTATTTCTTGATTAATGAAGGTTACCTTGAGCTTATCTTCTGTAGGATGGGGATCGCGGCTCTTTGCAGTTGCAAACGAATAGGTTGTGTTTAGGAAACGCAGTCGATTGTTCGAATCTGTATCAGCAGTGTCCGATTAAGACTCACCGCGCATTAGATCACTTCGGTGGACCGATTAGCTCTTCCTTCAAGCCATAGTTTCTACGGCTCCTCAGTATTTCATGCTAGTGCATCCGGCGAGCCTGAGCTTATCATAAGCTCGACCCGTTGATTCATCCTTCGATGGAGGCGCACGTAGGAATGTTCAGTCACGTTTGTGGAAGACCTCTGGGGCCCTCGGCCCAAACCTGTTACGCCTCTTTGCGCGAAACTCCTTGGGCGCAAAGAACGCAACGACTCGCAAAGACCGCAAGGTTTTTCATGCCTCTTCTCGCCGGATGTCTTTTGCTTTTAACTGTGTATGCGGCTGACGATTCCAAAGCCAGGCTGCTTACCACGGAAGTCTCGTTAGGCAAGCTCCCACCAAGCGCCGTCAAGTACAGCATGGTGATTAGTCCAGGCGGAAGACACATCGCTTATGTCACAAGGAACGACAACGGTAAGCGTGTAGTCGTAGATGGCATCGAAGGCAAATTGTATCCCGATATCCCGGAGGTGCGGTTGTCGGAGGCGGGCCGTCCGGCTGAAATCAGATTCAGCCCCGATAGCAAACGCGTAGCCTACGTCGCCAGCCGCGACAACCAATGCTTCGTCGTTGTTGGCGACGTAGAAGGCAAGCCTTACGAATTTGTTAAAGTCGGCGGGATCATCTTTAGCGATGACAGCAAGCGCGTCGCCTACGTTGCGCGGCGCGGCGGGAAGGAGATCGTGGTCGTCGACGGAGTCGAGGGCAAGCCGTTCGATTACATCAGTGATCTTTCATCCCTTTTCAGCTCCGACGGCAAGACCGTCAGTTATGTTGGGGTTCGCAGACAGGGACCCGGCCAACGGAACGTGCTGGTAGTAAATGCCGCCGAGCTCATGGAGGAGGAATACATAAACAGCAGCTATCCTAAACAGCCCGGCAACCCTCCCGCTTATGTCATCAAACGCGGCGAGAAGTGGCATGTAGTGCTAAGCAGAAAGCTCGGGCCGCCGTACGACCAGATCGGCAACAACATCATCTTTAGCCGTGACAAGAAGCACGTGCTCTACAGGGCCTCACGAGGCAGGTATGACTTCATCGTGCTCGACGGAGTTGAAGGCAAGGAGCGCGGATCGATAACCGAGAACAGTTACGCCTTTGGTGCTGACGGAAAACCTGCTTATGTGATGCTCGACAACCGAGGCCGATGGGTGGTTATGGGAGATGTCGAAAATGGGCCCTACGATTACGTGCTTGGCGAGATGAGATTCAGCGAAGACGGGAAGCGCAATGCATTCGTGGCCGAACGCGATCGGCAGCGCTTTGTCGTGATCGATGGAGTTGAAGGGCCGAAGTTCGATGACATCACCCTTGATATTCGCTTCAGCGCGGACGGGAAGCGATGCTCTTACGCCGGAAGCCGCGGCGGCAAACAGTATGCCGTAGTTGATGGTGTTGCTACGGCCTACGATGAAATATCAAACCTTCTGTTTAGCCCTGACGGAAAGCGTTTGAGTGTCTGCGCTCGCCGTGGCGAAAACTGGCTGACGCTTGTTGATGGAGTCGAGCAGGGAACACCGGATATCAGGATCAGTAGAATCATCTTCAGTCCAGATAGCCGCCGCTTCGCAGGTTGGGCCCAGAAAGGCGTGACGGGTGACAAGCAACTGATTGTGATCGACGGAGTGCCAGGACGGGCCTACGACGGAATTAGCGATCTTCAATTCACTGCGGATAGCAGACACGTCATCTACGTCGCAGAGCGGACCCGGAAGGTCATCGTCGCAGTGGATGGTGTTGAGAGCGGTGAATACGACAGTCTGTTGACCGGCCCTGGCGTTGATAAAGATGGCTTTTTCGTGCTTGCGACGCGGGCTTCCGAATATTTTCGACTGGAAATGAAACTACACACAAACCATTAGCGAACTTTGTGCTTATCACTGCCTCTGCGTGTCAACTACTTGTGCGCGAATCCCCTGGGATGCCGGCATGTAGTGTGAGTCCGCGAACCCGTGGACAACGTTTGCACAAGGCAGCGAGAACCCGCGAAGCTGGGTGACGGAAGCGGCTGCGCAGAAGAATCAAGCAATCACATTGGGCTCGAAGGCGTCACTCACTCCATGCCGTAACCCGCTTCGCGGGTTTGTGTGTAGGTTGCCGAACGCACCACGGGTTCGCGGACTCACCCGTCTACATGCCGTCACCCGATTGGCGGGGTTGGGGTACACCGTCAGAAAAAAGAGAGGACTTATGGTCAAACGCATCCTCAAGTCGACTATCTCTGTAATGTTTCTCATAGCGTCGCCGCTGATCGCCAACGCCAGTCAGTTGATCGAAGGCAAAGTTGACACTAAGCTCGTGCCGTCTCCCGTTGAGTACAACGCGCTGCTTCCAGACGGCTACGATTCGATCAAGGAGCCTTTGCCGCTGCTCCTGTTCCTGCACGGCGGCGGTGGTGATCGAGGCTTTCTCACTCGAATGCGGGCGATCATCGACGATATGTGGAAAGCGGGCACGCTGCCCAAAATGGTGATCGTGACTCCTAGCGCCCTGCGATCCTTCTATATGGACTACAAGGACGGCTCGCAGAAATGGGAGTCGTTCGTGGTAGGTCCGTTCCTCGAACACCTCCGAAAAACATACAACGTTACTCGGGATAGGAAGGGAACTCTGTTGTTTGGGATTTCGATGGGAGGGCTCGGGGCTTTGCGAATGGGCTTTAAGCATCCTGACATGTTCGAAGCGCTCGCCGCGCTCGAGCCAGGGATCGATCCGGCGCTCAAGTGGAAAGAGGTGAAACCGCGCAATCGGTTCTATCGAAGCGACGAGCTCCTTCAAACGATCTTCGGCAGGCCATTTGACGAGGCCTACTGGGAAGCAAATAACCCGGCGTCGATTTGCGTTGTCGGCGCCGAAAAGATTCGGGCTTCGGGCCTGGAGATCTACATCGACGTGGGCGATCAGGACGCTTTCAACATCAACGAAGGGACCGAGTTCATGCACAGAGTATTGTGGGACTACAATATCCCGCACGAATATCACCTGGTCCGCGGGGCCGATCACGTCGGCCGGACGATTCGACCGCGAGCGACTGAAGCGTTGCAGTTTCTCGCTCGCGTGCTGAACCCTCCGCCGGTCGATCCTGAGGCCGAAACCTTGAGACGGCAGCTTGAACCAATGAAGCGCGCCGCGGAACGGAAGCCCAATTGATATCCCGCCGATCGTTTATTACGGGCACTTCCAGCGCCATCCTTGCGTTGATCGATTCCGTGGGTGCGAAATGCGGCCCAGTCTTTAGTAGGACACCGCCCTCGACCTCCGCTCCGGACTTGTTCCGCATCGCGGCTGAACATGTTCGCCTTGCGGAAGCTAATCGCGGACACTCCGAGCTCTGGGGAAGGCTTGGAGGTTCTTCAGCCGAGCATGCCGCGGCTCGATTATTCGAAAAACAGATCAAACCATACGTGCGATCATCGAAGCTCGAGCCTTTCAAATTCAGGGCTTATCGCCCAGCGGATTGGAGCGTCGCGATTCAGGGCGGCGCGCAGATGATCAGCGCGATGCCGACGCCGTTCGATGCGCGCTTTCCCGACCGTGAAGTGCGCGCCCCGCTTCTGCTCATAGAGAAGGATTCAGACTGGAATGTCGTGAGCGGTAGACGGGCTTTCGTGCGAGCAGCGATGCAAGGCTCCTCCGCGCGCAACTCCATCAGGGAAGGGAACCTCTACAAGCGAGCGGCAGAATCAGGTGCGGCCGGTTTGATTTTCTCCCTGCCACTGTCGCCCGAGCGTTGGCGCGCGGTCGTGCCCATCGACAAAGCGTACGCGCTGCGCGATGAAGCTTACCCGGATTAGCGCAGGCCTGCGCCGTGCTTCTGTGTGGATGCGCAAGACGGCGAGCTGCTCGAACGCGGCGCTGTTGAGGCAAGATTAGTCTCTGCGCGCGTTCGCTACGAGCCGAAGGTAGATCGAGAAGGCATTAACGTAGTTAGCTACTTGCCCGGCGAAGGCCAGCTCGGCGTTGTGTTCTTCAACCATCTTGATAGTTTTTTTTCGGGCGCGAACGATGACGCCAGCGGTCTCGCTACGGCCGTTGGCCTTGCACATAGGCTTTCGCGTCTTCCTTTAGAAAAGAGGCCTGCGGATTTTTTCTTTGTGGCGCTATCGGCGCATCACGACGGCGCCGAAGGCATGCGGGCGTTTGCCGATCGGTATCCGAATATCTTCTATAACGCGACGCAAGCCATCCTGCTTGAACACACCGACGCACAGGGCGGACGCGAAGCGAAAGCGGCCGGCTGGCCGGCGCAATTGAACGATTTGAGACAGGCGTATCTCGGAAGCAAAGGCTGGCCCGAGGTGCGCGCGGCGCTTCCAACGTTGGTGAAAGAAACCGGCGTGATGAGCATTACACCGCCGATGTTGGATGCCTGCATAGGAGACCTGCTGGCCGTATGCGATCAGACGAAATCCTTTTGCCTGATCCAGGCGCCGCCTTATTACCACACCGATCACGACACTTTGGATAAGATCAGCCGCGCGGGTCTGGAAGCGTCTGTTGATTTTCACATGCGGTTGCTTCACGTGACCGGCGCGCTCGCGACGCAGCACAGACTTTAGTCTGTTTCGGACATTCCCAGGGATGACGTTCGGAACAGACTAAAGTCTGTGCTACGTCATGACCACGCAGGCCGACTTGTGGTACCCTCACGCGACTCCATGCTTGCAATCTTTCAGGAGACTTAATGTCAAACTCTAAAGAATCGACTCCGGTATCGCGACGCGAGATGCTCAAGCTCACCGCCGCAGGCGCCGCTGGTCTGACCTTACTCAAGCGAAGCGCCGGTGCTGGAACGCTTTCATCCGGGAGCTTCCTTGACGCAACAACCGTCGAGCGCATCGCCGATCGCGACACGTCTATTCATCCGCCGCTGCTGATCGATCTTCAAACTCACGTCTGGTGGCGCGCGGGCGGAGTTGCAAAGATGAATGCGGCCGGCGAAGCGTTTTTGAAAGGCCTGGCCGGCTATCGATCCACGTACGTGGGTCATCCGGTCCCGATAGCCGACATGGGCAGAGTTACTTTCTTCGATGAACTGTTTTTGAAGAGCGAGACTGACATCGCGTTCTTGAATAGCTTCGGAATGAAGGCTGCTTATGACGGCGTCGATCTGTTTCCACCTCGCGAAGCGGCGATGATTCGGTCGATGGCGCCGGCTCGCGTTCGTGTGCTCGGTTGCGTTGATCCTCCTGACGGACAATCGGCGGTCGAGTCGTTGATATATCAGTGCGAGAATTTGAAGATCGATGGATTGAAGCTTTATCCGCCCGGTATGGACGCGCGCGGATGGCACATGGATGACCAGAAGAACACGTATCCGCTTTATGAAGTGCTTAGGAAACATGGCGTGAAGAACGTATGCGTTCACAAGGGCATTCCCGGTGCTTTCATCGAGCAGTACTGCCATCCTGGCGATATGACTCGCGCGGCCGCCGACTTTCCGGACTTGAACTTCATTGCGTTCCATAGCGCTTATCCATACGACGCGGAGCTCGCGGAACAAGCAAAGAAGGCGAAGGTCAAAAACATCTATGCCGAGCTCGGTGCGCTCGCGCAGGTGATGGTAAATGATCCGCAGAGGTTTGCTCACTTGATGGGGCGGTTGCTGGATGGCCTCGGCGCCGATCACATTCTCTGGGGAACTGACAGCCCGATCCTTGGCTCACCGCATTGGCAGATCGAGGGCTTTCAGGCATTCACGATCCCTCCAGAGATGATCGAGAAGTTCAAGTATCAGCAGCTCACCGCGGAGGCGAAGGAGATGATCCTTACTCACAACGCGGCGCGCGTGTTCAACATTGACATCAGGGCCGCGCGCAAGGCCGTTGATAACGATTTGTTGTACAAACTTCGGCAAGACGGAAACCCGCTGCCGGTAACGGTTGATCCAAACAAACTTCGAAGGCAGTGAGTCGAGCGGAGACTCAGTGCGATGAAAGTAACACGACGTGACATATTGCGAGGCGCCGGCAATCTTGTCGGCGCCTTTCTGCTTGGCGCGAGCGCGGTGGGCGCGGCCAAACGCAAACATTCGCGTCGCGGACGGATCGTGCAAACAAAGCATGCGGCCAGGAGAGAGCGTCGCGCGGTTAAGAGCGAGCGCCTCGTCGATGCGGGACCGCTCTCGGGAGGAAAGCTCTACGAAGATGTGATCACCTATTACAATCTGGGGGAGCATCGCACCGCGACCGACGTTGATCTTCGGACCTCGCGATGGCTGGCCGATCAGCTTCGTGGCGGAGGGCTACAGTCTACGTTTCAAACTTTTGGGCTGCGGCAATTCTTTCTTCGTCAATGTCGCCTCTCGATCGGTGACAAGCCGATCAGGTGTTTTCCGCTTTGGTATCCTCACGCGACCGGTTCAACTCCGATCAATGCTGCGCTCGGTATGGCCGCTAAAAGCGGCCGGCAAGGTTTGCAAGGGAAAATCGCAGTTGTGAAGTTTCCGTTCGCTGCCGGACCGGCGATAACCGAACGATCCGGACATGCTGAACTCATTCAAGCCGCGGCAAAGGCCGGAGCTTCAGCGGTAGTCGCCATTACGGAAAGCGCCACCAAAGAGATCATCGCATTGAACTCGCCCGCGGGCGCGGAAGCCTGGCCGATTCCAGTTGTATTAGCTGGAGAGCGTGACGCGTCTTTGATTGCGGCGAGCGCGGCCTCCGGTGAAAGAGCGATGTTGCTGCTCGACGGCGCGGACGATCAGAACGCGACGGCTCGGAACGTGATCGCAAGGCTTGATCGCGGCAAAGACTTGATCGTCGTGTCGACTCCGCAGAGTGGATGGTTTCGCTGCGCGGCCGAGCGAGGCCCGGGGATCGCGATGTTCCTGGGACTCGCGCGATGGGCGAGCGGCCGTCCTTCCGGGTCGAGTTTCTTGTTTGTTTCGACTTCCGGCCACGAGCTTGGAGGACTCGGGATGAAAGCGTTTCTGAAGGAGCTTGCTCCGCCGCCGAGCCGGGTGTTGTGCTGGCTGCACCTCGGGGCGGGCATCGCGGCGTACTCGTGGGAAGAAACGGCAACGGGCTGGAAGCGGCTCCAGGAGCCGGATTCAAAGCGCTATCTCATGTCGAGTCCGAGCTTTGTTCCGCTGCTCACGGGGACCTTTGCAAGTCTCCCGGGTCTGACTCCAACGACGGATCACGCAGTAGGCGAGTTCGAGTTCATGCTCAAAGCGGGATATCGAACTTTTGGAATCGCGGCGGGACACCGCTTCCATCACACGCCGGCGGACAGCCCCGAGATGACCGGCCCTGAGATCCTTGAGCCAGTGGGACGGGCATTGATCAATACAATCGAAGCGATCGAATCAGGTAGGAAGTGAACGAGGAGCTGATGACTGAAAAGGGAACGGTAGCAGGACAACATCGCCAAACTTATAGCTTGTCATAAGCTGAGTCCGCTTCATTGTCCCAGACCTGCCGGAATGCTTCCTCTGAGAGCCGGGCTGCCGCCTGAGTCAAGCGCAAGTCCTCGTCCCGACGCTTGAGGAATTCAACAAAGTCTTCTACCTCGGTATTCTTATCGCGCGGAAGCTGCCGAATCTTTTCGATGAGTTCCTGCTCTTGCATGATTCTTCTCCGGTTCGCCAACTCTATCTAGAAGTGTGCAGCCGAGCAAGCGTCGCGAATACCGAGCGAGCAATTTGCAGACTTGAGCCCGAACTCAGGTTTCAGGCTGGAAACCTGAAATCCATTCATAAATTCCTTGACACCAACCGGTTCATAAAATAGGATAGAAGCGCTCGAATTCCACGCTCTGCCGCAGTAGCAGACCTCAAAGGAGAAAGGCTCGTGACTAAGAAGCTAACCCTCCCCCTTCTCGTCGTCCTATGTCTGGTTTCGATTATCTTCATAAGCTCAAGCAGCGCCAATTCCGGAAGCTCGAAAGCCGTCACGTTTTCACGTGATGTTGCCCCGATCTTCTTCAAGAATTGTGCTGAATGTCACCGTCCGGGTGAAGCTGCGCCGATGTCGCTGTTGAGCTATAAAGATGCGCGGCCCTGGGCTCGTTCGATCAAAGAGAAAGTCGTCACTAAGCAGATGCCTCCGTGGCACGCTGATCCACACTATCAGGAATTCGCAAACGATCGCCGACTTACGCCGGTTCAGATCAACACTATCACTGCGTGGGTCGATCAGGGGGCAAAGGAGGGCGACCCGAAGGACTTGCCTCCCGCGCCGAAGTTCGCCGAAGGATGGACGATCGGAAATCCTGACATAGTCCTGCAGATGCCCGATGAGTTCACGCTCGACGCCTCCGGACCCGACGAGTATCAGTATTTCGAGATCGCGACCAACTTCAAAGAAGACGTTTACGTGCAGATGGCTGAAGCGCGGCCGGGGAATCGCAAGATAGTTCATCACATCATTGCGTTCGTTCAACCGCCACCCGCAAAAGATGGCAAGGGTGGCAAGTATGCCAACATCTCAAAGGCGGACATAGAGAAGTTCCGAGAGGAGCAAGAGAAAAAATCGATCTTCCGCCGTGACGGATTCCTCATGCGAATGAAATCGGGCATACCGGTTTACGACGACGGATGCGCGTTGCCGAACGGCGGAAACGGCGAGACGCTGGATTTGAAGGCAGAGCAACGCAACATGGACTTTCTTACGGGGTTCGCTCCGGGAATGAACGCGGGAATAATGGAACCGGGAACAGTGAAGAAGATCCCCGCCGGCTCGAAGATACTGCTCCAGCTGCACTACTCGAAGGCCACCGGCAAGGTCGAAAAGGATCGCTCGATGATTGGTCTGGTGCTTGCGAAGACGCCGGCCGATAAGAACCTCTACACTCGGCCGATCGCGAATACCTACTTCCAGATTCCGCCGGGCGCGGAGAATCATCGGGTCACGTCCTGCTGGACGACGAAGGAAGACATTCATCTGGAAACCCTTATGCCGCACATGCACCTGCGTGGCAAGGCTATGCAGATCGCTGCGTATTATCCGGATGGCCGCAACGAGATTCTGCTTGATGTACCCAATTACAGTTTCTCGTGGCAGACGGTTTACTATTTGAAGAAGCCGATCGCGATTCCGAAGGGAACAAGAATCGTAGTGACGGGCTACTTCGACAACTCGACAAAGAACAAGTACAACCCGGATCCGAGTCAGGCCGTTCGATTCGGCGAACCGACCTATGACGACATGATGATCGGCTGGATCAACTACACAGTCGATAAAGAGCACTTGAGAAACGACACGGCGGTCAACAGGTAAGTCCGACAAGTAAGTCCGACAAGCTTCAGCTTGTCGATCCGCACTGTTGATAAAACGGGTCGGTTGGAGAGAGCCGACAAACTAAAGTTGGTCGGACTCTTTAGGAGATCAAAAAAATGAAAAGAGTGCTGTCAATTTCACTCGCGCTGGTAGCTGCCGGTCTCGTTGTGTTGTCGACGACTATGGCTAACTCAGGCGTAAAGAAAGAAGTCACGTACAATAAGGACATTGCTGGAATCTTGTATAAGAACTGCGCGGAGTGTCATCGGCCCAACGACATTGCACCGATGGCGCTGATGACCTACAAAGAAGCCCGGCCGTGGGCCCGTTCGATCAAGGAGAGAGTGCTGACCAGAGACATGCCGCCCTGGAGCCCCGATTCAAAGTACGGGGAGTTCACCAACGATCACAGGCTTGCTCAAAATGACATCGACACGATAGTGGCCTGGGTGGATCAGGGCGCGAAGGAGGGCGACGCAAAGGACCTGCAAGCCCTACCGGAGTTCACGTCCACGAGCGGCTGGCGGTTGGGCAAGCCCGATGCCGTATTCGATATCGGAAAAGAGTTCACCGTAGAACCGGGTATGCCCGATACGATTCAGAACTTCATCGTTCCGACGAACTTTAAGGAAGACAAGTGGGTCACCGCGGCCGAGATTCTGCCCGGCAACCGAAAGGTCGTTCACCATGTGATTGCGTTCATCCAGACGCCTGAGATGATCGCGCAGTTCCAAAAGGGCGAAGGCCGCGCTCGCGCATTGATGCAGAGCGATGTCTTTTATCGCGATGGGACGCTGATGAAGGTCAAGGCGGATGCTCCGGTGATCGACGATGGCTGCGGCAATCCGAACGGCGGGTCTGCGTTCAAACGGCCGAGCGCGAGCGAGGGTGGTGATGCGTTTGGCTTATTCCTGGCTGGCTACGCACCGGGCAAGGGCATCGATGTGTTTCCGGCAGGCACCGCCAAGAAAGTACCTGCGGGGTCGATGCTCGTGTTTCAAATGCACTACTCGAGCTACGGCGGCAAGTTTGAAGGGCAGCAGGGTGACCGAACCAGGCTTGGGCTGCACTTTGCAAGCAAGCCTCCCCAGCGCTCTCTGAACACGGTAGGAATCCAGAATCACTACTTCAAGCTGCCCGCGGGCGACGGCAATCATGAAGTGACCGCCTGTTATACGTTCGACGCGGACGTTCACCTCACGAGCTACATGCCGCACATGCACCTTCGCGGAAAAGACATGAAGTACGATGTTATCTATCCCGACGGGCGACAGGAGACGTTGCTGTGGGTGCCGAAGTTCAGCTTCAACTGGCAGGCGATGTACTATTTGAAGAAGCCGGTGGCGCTGCCTAAAGGGACGAAGCTGATCGTAACCGCTCACTTCGATAACTCAGAGAAAAACAAGTTCAATCCGGATCCGAAGAAGACGATTCGCTGGGGCGATCCGACGTATGAAGAGATGATGATCGGCTGGATGGAATATTACGTTGACGGCAAGCCTTCCATGGAAAGGGCTGTGGCCGGCGCTACCGGTTCGCAAAGGTAGACACAGGATTCAATGCCGCTGCCGGCTAAAGATGAGGCGGCGGCAAAGCTCTAATTAAGCACTCGGCGCGAGGGATGCGCTTCAGGGAGAAATGATGAAGAAATGGGTTTTGTTCTCAGCAGTATTGATAGCCGTGGCCGCGATAACTTTCGTGGTTTCACCTGCGACCAGCGCCAGCGGCCCGAGTAAGAGGGAAGTTACTTTTAACAAAGATGTCGCGTCGATTCTGTATAACAATTGTGCCGAGTGCCACAGGCCTAACGACATCGCGCCGATGTCTCTTCTCAGCTACAAGGAAGTGAGGCCGTGGGCGCGCTCCATTAAGGAGAAGGTGGTCAATCGCGAGATGCCGCCGTGGAGCCCCGATCCGGCTTACGGTCAATTCACCAACGATCACCGGCTCATTCAAAAGGATGTCGACACGATAGCCGCCTGGGTTGATCAAGGCGCGAAGGAAGGCAATCCTAAGGATCTCCCGAAGATGCCCGAGTTCGTCGTCGGTGGATGGGAGATCGGCAAACCCGACGTCGTGCTTCAAATGGCCGAAGAGCATGTCGTCAAGCCGGATGATCCCGACCAATACATCAACTTTTTCCTCCCGACGAATTTCAAGGAAGATGTTTGGGTGCAGGCCGCCGAAGTTCACCCGGGCAACCGCCGCGTGGTTCATCACGTGATCGCGTTTATTCAGACTCCGCAGATGATGGCGAAGCGAGTCGATGAAGCGAAAACCAAGGGCGAAAAACTTGGCAAGCGAGCCGCGGGTGGGTCCGGGCTCTTTTATCTGGACGGCAATCTTCGACGCGTGAAGATGGACGCGCCGGTTGTCAACAACGCCTGCGATCAGAAAGTAGCGGCGGGCGGCCGTCAGCCGGGTGGTAACGGCGAAGGCGAGAACGAAGGAATGCTGTTAGCCGGTTTCGCGCCGGGAACGGGCAACACTGCTTATCCCGCGGGAACGGCAAAGCGAGTTCCGGCCGGTTCGACTCTGATGTTCCAGATGCATTACTCGGCATTCAGGGGTTCGCTCAAAGAAGCGGTGACCGATCGCACAAGCATTGGGCTGATCTTCGCCAAGCAGCCCCCCGACAAGATGGTCCTGACCAGCGCAGCAGCTAACATCATGTTCAAGATTCCGGCTGGCGACGGGAACCACGAAGTCGTGGCGTGCCAGACTGTGCCGCGTGATATTCAGGTCATCAACTACATGCCTCATATGCACCTTCGAGGAAAGGACATGAAGTATGAGGCGATCTACCCTGACGGAAGGCACGAGACGTTGTTGTGGGTGCCGAAGTTCAGCTTCAACTGGCAGTCGGTTTACTGGCTCAAGCAGCCGGTGAACATCCCGAAGGGCACGAAGCTGATTGTGACGGCTCACTTCGACAACTCAACGAAGAACAAGTACAACCCCGATCCAACGAAAGACGTTCGATGGGGCGATCCGACTTACGACGAGATGATGATTGGCTGGATGGACATCACGATCGACAATCCGATGAAGACCGTGAAGCCAGACGCGGCAAGAGCCAGCGGACAAAAGTAAGACTGATCAAAGCAAGCTGCAGAAAATGCGCCGGTCACGAATGTCGTGATCGGCGTATTGCTTTTTGGTCGCTCTTGCTCACTATGATGTCGCTCTCCCTCACTTACGCGGCAATCAAAGGATCATAGGCAAGCCTCAAATTGCAGTGCGCCCTCCATCGACCGCGAGCTTTGCGCCATGAATGAAACTGGCACGATCCGTCGCCAGGAAGACAATGGCCTCAGCGATCTCGTCCGCTGTAGCAGGACGGCCAGCTGGCGCTTGGGCGGCCAGTTGCTCGAGGCCTTCCCCCATTGCGTCAGTGCCTTCCGTGCGCGTAGGCCCGGGGCTCACCGCATTGACGCGGACACCGCTCGGGCCATATTCGGCCGCCCACGCTTTGGTCAACAGGTTGATGGCGGCCTTGCTCGATCCATAGAGGCTCATTCCAGCCGCCCCGTAATCGGCGACCATCGTCGATACATTGACGATTGCCCCCTTGCCTCTCTTCGCCATCAGCGGAGCAAGTTCCGCGACGAGGAAGTACGGCACCTTGACGTTGAGCGAATACACGCTATCAAAAACTTCTTCCGTCGTTTCATGTGTCGGCCCGAACGGGAAGACCCCCGCATTGTTGATCAGAATATCAACATGGTCGTTTCCGAGCGCGACCGCTCTTCTCGCCACTTCGCGCGCGCTCGATGCGTCTCGAAGGTCAGACGAAATAAAATCCGCTCTGCCTCCTGCTGCACGGATTTCCGAGACTGTCTTCTCGCCGCGCTCCGCATTGCGGCCTACAACTAAGACGTGGGTACCAAGCTGGGCCAGTTTATTGGCTACCTCCCGGCCAATACCGCTCGTTCCTCCTGTAATAAGTGCTGTCGACGAATTGGTAGGCATTTGCAATTCCCCCTTTCAGATTTTGGCGCCATCGTTCTAATCCATGCTTGACGCCAATATTATTTGACTGTTGCCGTCGCCGGCGCAACAACGACTCCGACCGTTAAGTTCACCGCGCTGTTTTGCCGCCGTCCACGAGGTACGACGCACAGTGATAAACGACGCCCTGTCGAACGCGAGAAAGACAATGGTCTGAGCGCTCTCTTCGGGTCTATGGAGCGGACAGCGCTTTCGCAGCACCGAGTCAAAGACTCTCTGAACAGTATTGAACTACTACCGGGTTTTTGCGTTAATTGAGCAGTGCCCACCAAATCTTAAGTAGTAATTTTCAGGGTTCACTGCATGCGCCATCATTTGCTCGGCGATCGGAACGAAGCACCCTTGTCCGTTGTTGATTCATCGCGTTTCGTCCTTCTGAACTTTCGATTCGTGTTTGCGACGATTCTGCTCATGCTCTTCGGGCTCGTGTCCCGCGCGGCAAGCGTGCGCCAGACTTCTCAATCGCAAACCGCGTCGCCGGCCCAGCCTGCAGCTTCAGATCAGCAGCGACTGGTTCTGAGGATTCCTCGCGTCTCGATTCCGCCAAAAATTGAAGACTACATTGATGGGCGGTCACGTTCGGAAGACTTAAAGGTCACGGGTTTCAGACAGCGCGAGCCCCAGGATGGAGTGCCGATCACTCAGGAGACCACTGCCTATTTGTCGTATGACGATAAGCATCTGTATGTGATCTTTGTTTGCAAGGATGAGCCTGGAAAAGTGCGCGCTCACATGAGCAAACGGGAAAACACCGGTAACGATGACGCGGTTGCAATCACGATTGATACTTTTCACGATCGGCGCCGCGCTTACCTTTTCGCGACCAACCCGCTCGGCGTGCAGCTCGACGGCATCATTACCGAAGGCCAAAACGATGACATGAGTTTCGACACGCTGTGGCACTCCGACGGCAAGCTCACCGCGGATGGTTATGTCGTCTGGATGTCGATACCTTTCAAGAGCCTTAGATTTCACAACGCGGACGTGCAGACCTGGGGCATCGGATTGCTGCGCTCGATATCACACACCGGCGAGAACGCCTGGTACCCCTACATTACACGCCGCGTCCAGGGCTTCACGCAGCAACTGGCGGATCTCGACGGATTGGAAAAAATCTCGCCGGGTCGCAACATTCAGATCATTCCCTACGGCTTCTTTGCGCGTGCCCGATTCCTTGATCCCGTAGTGCCGCAACTGAAGACCGACACCGAGTTTCGCGCCGGCGTCGACGCCAAGATGGTTCTTCACGACTCTCTTACGCTCGATGCTACTGTTAATCCCGACTTCAGTCAGGTCGAATCAGACGAGCCGCAGACGACGATCAACCAGCGTTTCGAGGTCTTCTTTCCAGAAAAGCGGCCGTTCTTTCTCGAGAACGGCGGCTATTTTGTAACACCCGAAAACTTGTTCTTCTCGCGTCGCATCGCCGACCCGCAGTTTGGGTTGCGCCTCACAGGCAAGGCGGCCGGATGGGAGATCGCGGCCCTGGCAATCGACGATCGCGCAGAGGGCAGGCAAGTTGAAGCCGGCGACCCGCTTCACGGCCGGCGAGCCGGCATTGGCGTTGTTCGCATTCAGCGTGAACTGCCGAACCAATCCAGTATCGGAATGATTGCGACCAGTCGGGATTTTGCTTCTAGTTCGAACCGCGTATTTGGCATCGATGGCCGGTGGAAGCTAAACAAGACGCTCGTGCTGACGGGACAGGCGATCGAAAGCTACACGCGGCGGCTCGATGGGGAACATCTCGACGGGTCGGCATTCAACTTCAGCGCGAATCAGCAGACCAGGCACTTCCAAAACTTCTTCAACTATGCGGACCGCAGTCCTGACTTTCACACAGACCTTGGCTTTGTGCCTCGCACTGATATTCGTGATCTCAGTAACTTTGCCAGCTATCGTTGGCGGCCAAAGAAGGGACGCGTGCAGTCGTTCGGTCCGAACCTGTTCACCGAAGCAATCTGGGATCACAAGGGAAACCTTCAGGACTGGCGAGTCAATCTTCCTTTCGCAGCCGACTTCGCGGGGAACACGAGCATCTTTGTTCGCCGCGCGGAATTTGCTGAGACCTTTGGCGGGATTCGCTTCCGCGAGCACACAAACGATCTAAACTTTTACTCGGGATACTTGAACTGGCTCTCTGTGTTCGTCAACTTAACGACTGGTGTCGGAGTAAACTTCTTTCCAGCTCAAGGACTCCCGTTTAGCGCGAATGTCTTGAATGCCCAGCCCGGATTCACGCTGCGGCCGTCATCACGATTCGCTTTCGATGAGACCTACATTTACAACAGACTCGCGACGCGCAAAGACCACTTGCCCGATGGTGATGTGAAGCCGGCGGTGATCTTCAACAATCATATCCTGCGTTCGAGAATCAATTATCAATTCAGCCGGGCGCTTTCACTGCGCGCTATTTTCGACTACAACTCGGTGCTTCCCAACGAGAGACTCGTAGCGCTCGAGCGCGACAAGCGATTCACCGCCGACTTCCTGATGACCTATCTGGTCAACCCCGGCACGGCCTTGCATGTTGGCTACACCGACGGATATCAGAATCTCGCGTTGGCGCCGACGGCGCCGCCTTCGCTGATACGAACCGGTGCGCCGGTAAATTCGACCGGACGCCAGGTCTTTGTAAAGGTTAGTTACTTGCTGCGATTCTGATCGGACTATTTCGCTTCGCGCGATTCTCCTGTAGGCCCAAACATGTATTGCTTCTCGTCCGCGTCGGACGGTCTGCTGACCGTCAGCACGTCGATGAACCTGCCTAATAGTTTCTTCATGTCCGCGGCTCTTTCGGGCGTTCTGTCGTAGAGGTTTCGCGTCTCGGAAGGATCGTTCTTGAGATCGAACAATTCGAAGGTGTAATAGTCGCGGTTATAGATCAGCTTGAATCCGTCCTGGGTGATGACCATGTACTTCTTTAGTTCCGGGTCGACGTTTTGCTCGGGCCGGACGAAAGGCGAGACCTCCTGTGTAGTCTGTTCCCCGTAAATCGGCGGATGTATGAACGGCTGACCGCGCATCAAACCAACCAGGGTGACTCCCGCACAATCTGCCGGATAGTCGAGACCCACCGCGTTCAGGATAGTCGGGCTGAGATCAACCGTGCTGACGTAGTCACTGATCGATCGGGGCGCCGTGCCCGGAAGATGAATTATCAAAGGCACGCGCATCTGTTCGTTGTACAGTTGCGATGAATGCTTGTAGACGCCGCGCTCGCCGAGTGATTCTCCATGGTCGGCCATGATTACAATCATCGTGCTGTCGAGTCTTCCTGATTTCTCGAGCCAATCGAATAATCTGCCCAGATGAAAATCCAGGTAAGAGATCTCACCATCGTACAGATCGACGATCGAGTTACCGAAATGGAAATCTTCGTGAGGCTTGTAAGGCCGGTGAGTATCTGTCGAGTATAGATAAGCGCAAAAGGGCCGATCCTTGTCGATGGCGCCCAACGTCTCGAGCGCCGAATCGATTGACGCTTCAAAGGTGCCGCCGTTGGGATCCTGGACAATCTTCATTCCTTTTATATGCCGGCGCAGAGTCGCAAGACGACGCGGGAAGAGAAGAGCTTCATAGCCGCTGCCGGCCATGATTTCAGGCCAGCCCTTCAGGTGCGCGTCCCAATAATTGCCCTGGGTAAACTTGGGCAGCGCTTCGAAGGTGTTAGGCGCCGGCGTGAAAGCGTTTTTGAACAACGAGGAATTGGCCGCCAGCTTATCAAGATTCGGACTGGTCTCTCGCGGATAACCGTAAGCGCTCAAGTGGTCCGCTCTGAGCGCATCGATAAAAACATAGATCACATTGAGGCGCCTGGCCGCCGGGTCAGGCGGTTGATGAAGAGCAGCCAGCTCGCGCCGTCGATCTTCGATGTCACGCGCTGTGAGCGCGCCTCCGATGCAATTGTGATCGATACCATCACCGAGAATCTCTGGGCTCCCCGGGTTGATATCGCCGCGTCGATCATCGCAGTCGCCGCCCCCAAGAAATCCGGAGTAGCCGTCGCGGTCGAAGTCCAGCACCCATTGCACGAGTCTGAAGTATTGCTTCGCTTGCGTCGTGCGATAGAAGATCTGCGTTTTGAGATTCTGGTTCCGGTCAAAGCGTACGAAGGTGAAAGCGACCGCGCCTATCAGCGGAACCGCGGCGGCGAGCGCCGTCAATTTTCTCAGCGTTGACCCGAAACCAAGCCCTCGCCGCCAGAAGAGAGTTCCAATCAACGACATTCCAAGCGCGGTGTTGAACAGGAACAACGAGCGGTGAATCGAAGTGCCGTAAAGCTGAGGCTCAAAACGCGAGTCCACGTAATAAGCGCAGAGTATTAGCCCGATAAGCCCCGCAAGCCAGAGCGCTCTTAGCAGGTTGCCCGAATGACTGACTGCGCGCGTCGTCGCCCACAAGAGCGCGCCGCCTGCGGCAAAGGCAAAGAGTATCAGGTAGGACGCCGCTCTTTCGTGATTAAGGAGAGGCACGGTCAGAAACTCGAATTTCTCAGCCTCTCGGATCATTTCGAAGACGTGTCCGTGGATCTGGGGTTGCCAATTGAGAAGAATAGCCGCAAACGCGCAGACGGCGGTTCCGGCTACCAATTTGTGAAAAGGTCTTGCGGGTTTCCGCTTTGCAATTAAGGTCTGTATTGAATGCTTCAAAAGCGAGGCTGCATGGACAAACGCACCAACCGACAACCCGATCAATAATCCTCCGAGGACGTTCAGGCTGAAATATGAACAGAAAACTGCCCGTTCGAGCGCGGACTGGAACACCGGTGTGAGCCGGACATTCACGTCCGCCAGTTCAAGTACTCCGAGGAGGACCGAAGCTGCCGCGCCTGCGAGTGCGTAGCGGCATAAGGACGCAAACAACGACGCTTGGGCTTCTGCGTATTGTGCATTCTGCGCGGAGCTTTCGGCCGAAATAGCCGAAGGGATATGAGTCGACAATCTGAACAGCCTCTCAAAAAAGATTGGATGAAGTCGGACTCCTATCGTAATGAGGCGGTTCAAAGAGTGTCAATGTGCCAATGTTCTAAAGATGTCCGACAAACTTCAGTTTGTCGAAGGAGGCCGGTCGGACATTCAAGTCCTGCCTTCGACACCAAGTGGAGAATTCCATTCGAGCCCACTATACTCAAACGTCCGTCGAGTCGGACCTGAACGAAATGGCAAGCGTGGGATTGGAAGAAGATCGGCCCGATGTTCTCAGCATGCGCAGATCAGCGCTCAAAGAAGGCTGGCCGATAATATTAGCGGTCGCCGGCGGGCTTGTCTGTTACGGCCTCTTCGTCAATCGCGGACTTGGACTTTCCGTAATCGGTTACAGCATTGCGCCGGCCGAGCGGGTGTTGCAGGGCGAAATTCCCTACCGCGATTTCCTGTTCAACTACACTCCAGGCATCTTGTGGGTAAACTCGCTTCTGATGAAGGTGTTTGGCCCGACGTTGATGGCCACTCGCATCGGACTCTTTGTATTCAAGCTCGCAACTCTCTTGACGCTTTACCATCTGGGACGAAGGCTGACGAACCGATGGATAGCGCTCGTGCCGGTAGTGCTTACGCTGGCGTGGCTGGGTCATCAGCAGATCTTCAACGTCTACCCCGATCAGTACCTGATGCTGTTTGCCCTTGCGGGCCTGCTCTGCATGCTCAATTACGATAGGACGGGCGGTTTGAGCTGGCTCGTATTCTGCGGCCTGGCAACCGGGACGGTCTTCCTATTCAAGTACAACGTGGGCGTACTTCTCGCGGCATCGTGCATAGCCGCGGTCTGTTTGAGAGAGCTGATGACGGCTCGCAGCCTTGCAGGGGCGGCGAAGGCAATCGCGTTTTTCGTACTTGGTTTCGCCGTCGTCGCCGGAGCGCTGCTCGCGTATCTCGTCTACAACCACGCCCTCGGGGCGATGGCCGGACACTTCCTGCACCACGCGGCTGAGTACAGCGAAACGCGATCGGTCGGTCTTCCAACTCCAGATGTACTTCTGCCGGCCCTGGTATTGCTGCCGTTATTGGCTATAGGTCTGGTGATACTTTTCGGGGCGGGTCGAGCGTTTGGTGTCTACTGGATTACTGTGCTGACGGTTGAGTCCTGGTTTGTTCTTCAGGCGACCAGAGGAAAAGTATTCAGCGATTCTGTGATCGCATCGGTCGCTTATTTCCCGCCTCTCGTGTTTGTTGTCGCGCTGGCGCTCGCAGCCTGGCAGTTGAAGAATAAACAACGGGTCGAAGGCTGGTGGCGTGACAAGGGAGCCATAACTATCACGGGATTGCTCGCGCTAGCAGTCTACCTGGAAGTCTTCCCGCGAGCCGATTACTACCATCTGGTTCGTGTGCTACCGCCCGTATTCTTGTTCCTGGTCGTCTTGCTGAATCGCAGCCTTGCACCTCTCGCTGACTTCATACGGAGATATGTGCCTTCGCCGTCTCGTAACGCTTTGCTGATTCTCGCGACGCCAATTGTTTTCTTGTGGGTCGTCGGCGTGCATGATACCTGGCAACCGCAATTCGATTCGGGATTTCATTTCAAAGACAATCGGGAGCTTGCCATTGAACGCGGCCGCGGAATATTTGTCGAGGAGAAGCAGGCAGAACTCACCGAGGGGTTGGTGCGGCTGATCCAGGATAACAGCTCGCCGGAGGATCATATTTTCTCATTCGCGCAACGAGGCAGCGGTCTCTATTTTCTAGCCGCACGGCCGAACCCGACTCGCTTTCTCTGGTGGAGATCGGTGGGAATCAGCGGCGAAGAAAGGGAAGCGGTAAGAACAATGATCAGCAACCGCCGGGCGAGGCTGATCATCCTTCAAGACATCGACGCGAACAAGGAGATTCAGAATTTCATCACTTCAAACTATGAGCACGTTGGGAGCGTTGGAGACATTGCGGTTTACAAGTTGCGGAACCTCGAAGGGCAGGCCCTGGGAGCGCAGGCATCCCTGCCTGCCTTATCTCGCCCAAATCTCCTGCGGCAAGAGATGCCCGCGAACTCTCAGGAGCTCAGGTGACAAGCTCGCCGCACCCAGACCCCAGAACGTCGAGAGAGACGATCATTTCAATAGCCTGTGCCTGTGCGGTATTGGCCGCCGCGGCTGGAGTCTATGCGATCCTGTTCAATCGCTCAAACGTCCTCTCGCACTCGATCGGCTATAACCTCTACGCTTCCGAAAGAGTGCTGGACGGCGATGCGCCCTACCGTGACTTTCATACCCTTTACCCGCCCGCGATCTTCTATCTGAACGCAATGCTTTTCAGGTGGCTGGGCGTTTCCCTCTACACCGCGCTTTTGGGAGTGTTTGCGTTTAAGGTCGCCACCGTTGTCGTCATCTATTTGAACGGCCGTCAACTGATGCCGAGAACGTGGGCTCTGTTGAGTGCGCTCGGGTCGCTGCTGTGGCTAAGGCCCAATGGTCCCTTTAAGTCAGTGCCGATGCACTACGGCGCCCTGTTCCTGGCAGCCGCGCTGTTCTTTCTGTTGAAGCACGAGAATCGCCGGAGGCTCGCGTTCATCTTTTTTGCTGGAGCATCACTGGGCCTGGTTGCGTTGTTCAAGCACAACATCGGAGCTTATGCGCTGCTGGGCTCACTCGTCTTTCTTGCGGCTGAAGACCGCACATTGATCTACCGGTTCAGTCTCGACTTACGAAACTATCGCCGTGTCCTTGCGCTGTTAATCGGTTGCGCCATCACTGTGCTTCCCGTGCTCGCTTATATGCAGGCTCGCGGCGCTCTTGTTCCAATGATAAGGATAATCCTGTTCGGTCCGGGTGAGTTTTTGTTGAACCGGCTGGCGATACCGCTGTCTCCGCTTGTGCCGGTGATCTTCGTCATAGTTCTCGCGGCTGGAGGCTACGCAGCGCACAAGCTTCGAAGCCGCCCATCACTTGGACTCGCAGTCTGGATCGTGCTGATCGCAGCCGCAGGCACATTCGTGCTGCGCGGCGAGCAGGCGGATGTGAACCAGATCATCTTTTATTTCCCGATGCTTGTATTGATCTGCGCGCTGATTGTAGTTGTAGTTGCCGAAGACGTCGCGATAGCCGAGCGCCGCGCGCTGCTAATCCTCTTCGTAGTCTCGGCGGCGGCGTTGATGGAACTCTTCCCGCGATTCGCTCGCGAGCAGTCGATCGCCGCCATGCCTTTTGTAATGCTGGCTCTCTTATACATGCTGTTTGTCTTGCGATCGCGGATCAAGTCACTGATGGGAGGAACCTTACAGTATCGAACGGCGCTCGCGGTGCTTCCGCTAACATTTCTGCTGATGGAGGGGCGGGTGTTCTTCAATACATATTTCGACCGCGACCTTCACTTCAGGGCAAATACCCGGATCGGAGTCGAACGTGGCCGGGGTGTTTACTTCCCGGCGGCCACTGCATCGTTGATCGATGAGGTTGTTGGTTACGTTCAGCAGCGCGTGCCTCCTGACGGTTACGCATTCGCTCAATCTGACGCAGGAACGTCATTCTTGTTTCTATCAAATCGGAAGAACATCTCGAACGCGCAGTTCTGGATTGGGGTCGGTGTCACTCAGGAGCAGCGGGCAGCGACGCTCGAGCGAATTGACAAGACCCGGACTAAACTGATAATCACCAGCGACGACATTATGGCGGCAGAGAAGTACATACCGATGCGCGAGTACATCGAGCAGAATTTCAAAGAGTCCGCGCGCTTCGAGGACATCGTGATTCTGGAGAGATGATTTCTGAAAGTTAGATGCCGGGCCCTTGCTTGTTATGACTGAGAGAAGAGACGAGACTCCTCAAGACGACATTCGACTCGACAGTTTGTTCAACTGGGTCTGGCGCGGCAAATGGCTGATCATCCTGCTTGTCGTAATCGCGACAGGTTCGTCGTTGCTGATGGGATTCCGGCAGCCGGAGCTCCACACAGCGACCGCGCTCATCGAGGTCGGGCGGGTTTGGGGCAAGCCGCTTAGAGACATTTACGTAACCGTTGAGACGGCAAATAGCCCTGGCTTCATTGAGGACGTTGCGGCGAGGACCGGTGTGAAACCGGGGCAACTCGGGCGGGGCGTTCAGGTTGGGGCCGTTGAATCAGGCGTGCCGCACGCGCTGTATCCGATTCTAATTCGCATCACCGGAAAGGCGGAGAGCGCCGACGATTCGGTGAGGTTTGCGCAGGCGGTCGCTGATGAAATAATCGCGCGGCATGAGAAGTTGTTTGAGGAAACGATCGGGCCTCATCTCGAACGCCAACACCAGCTCGAGCAGCGGCTGAAGGAACTTGGAACGTCGTCTGGCGATCGCGATTTTGCGATCAAGCTTGAAGGCGAGCTCGACGAAGTGAAGGCGAACAACACGTCACCTGTTTCTACGGCGAAGACTCATTTGGTAGAGAAGATAGTAGCAGCCCGCGCGGCGCGTCCCGGAATCTGGCGAGGCGCGGCGACCGCGGGCTTGATCGCTGCGACTGTCGGAGTTGTGGTTGCGAGCCTGATTGGTTACCTCCGGCCCGTGCGATCGATGTAACCTGTTAGGATGACATGTAAGGGCGGCCCTCAGTGGCCGCCCCTCGGTTGTAAAGCGCTCCAGTAATCTTAAGGGCACCCGCCCAACACGCTCGCTATGAAGACCCTGGTTAGAGAACTTCTATTCCCTCTGATCGCTGTCATCGCGGCTTTCCTGGCCGGCGGCATCATCGTTTGGATGGTCGGCGACAGTCCGCTGTTGGTTTATGAACTTTTCTTCACCAGCGCATTTGGTTCTGTTGACGGCATCGGCTACACACTCTTCTACGCGACGCCGTTGATCTTCACCGGACTCGCGGTGGCGGTTGCATTCAAGTGCGGATTGCTGAACATCGGCGCTGAAGGCCAATTGATCGCCGCGGCTTTTGCAGCGGCATGGGTAGGGCTTGTGCTCCCGGGCTGGCCGGCTCTGGTTGTGACCCTGCTCGCGATGCTCGCGGCGGTAGTGGTCGGCGGAGTGTGGTCAGGCATACCGGGGTTGCTAAAGGCAAAGTTCGGCGCTCACGAAGTGATCACCACGATAATGATGAACTTCATTGCAGCCGGTCTGGTCAGCTATCTGACTCAATATCACTATCGCAAACAGGGCGACCCGATACTCGAGACGCTGCCGATAGCTGAGAAAATAAACGGAGCAGTTGTCGGACCGCACATCCCCCGAATGAGCGCGCTGCTGGCTCCACTTGGAATGACTTTTCCCGATCGCCTGCCGTTGAACATGGCTTTTCTGTTGGCGCTTGCCGCATGCGTAATCGTTTATGTTTTCCTGTGGAAGACGAAGTGGGGCTATGAGCTGCGCGCAGTCGGCATCAGCCCGGCGGCCGCCGAATACGGCGGCATCTCTATAGCGCGCAACATCGTTATTGCGATGTTCATCTCGGGGATGCTTGCGGGAATGGTTGGGATAAACGACGTGCTCGGGTATCGCTATCGGTACTATCACAACTTCTCGGCGAACTACGGCTTCACCGGAATCGCAGTAGCGTTGCTGGGCAGGAATCACCCCGCGGGCGTGCTGCTGGCCGCGATTCTGTTTGGAGCGCTGATCAGGTCGGGGTTGTTCATAGACATCTTCACCGACAATGTGTCGAAGGATTGGGTGGTGATCCTTCAAGCGATCATTATTTTGTTCGTTGCCTGTGAAGCAGTGTTTCGCGGCGGCGCGAAGAGATTCATTCGAGGAACGGTTTAGGAATAGTTTCTGGTTTCTAGTTTCTGGTTTCTGGTTTTTGGTCTGTGTCCGTCAGACAACCAGAAACCAAAAACCGGAAACCAGAAACCGGAAACCAAAATGCTGCGAACCATCATCAACCTATCACTTCTTGCGTCGATGGTTAGATATGCCACACCGCTAACGCTCGCATCACTTGGCGGAATGTTCTCGGAGCGCGGAGGAGTAATTAACATCGCGCTTGAAGGCATCATGCTCGCGGGCGCATTCACTGCTGCTGCGGTCACCGTCAAGGTAGGCAATCCGTGGATAGGATTGATGGCGGCGGCTACCGCCGGTGTTTTGGTCGCGCTGGTTCACGCGCTTGCTTCGATCCAGTTCAAAGCAGACCAGGTAGTCGTCGGAACGGCGATCAACATTCTGTTCCTGGGCGTGCCGCCGCTTGTATCGGGCGCGTTGTTTGAATCGACAGGCTCGACGCCTCAGCTTCCCCGTGATCAGACTCTTCCGGAGTGGCACATCCCGCTGATCGATCACGTTCCAGTGCTTAAGCAATTGCTGTCCGGGCACACACCCATTTCCTATCTGGCGTTCGCTCTAGTGCCTATAAGTTACTACGTCCTGTTTCGAACGCGATTCGGGTTACGGCTGCGCGCAGTAGGCGAGAATCCCGAAGCCGCAGACACCGCGGGTGTGAGCGTGTACCGCATCCGATATGCCGGTGTCTTGCTGAGCGGCTTGCTTGCGGGCATCGGCGGCGCTTATCTTTCGATCGCGCAGAACTCTCTCTTCACACGCAACATGACCGGAGGCCGGGGCTTCATCGCGTTGGCCGCGTTGATATTCGGCAAGTGGCATCCAGTCGGCGCTTTTCTCGCGTGCCTGCTGTTCGGTTTGGCAGAAGGAGTTTCGGATCAGATGCAAGGCGTCGTGCCGATCCCGGTGCAGTTTATTCAAATAATTCCCTACGTGTTAACTATGGTAGTGCTTGCAGGCTTCATAGGTCGAGCGACTCCCCCTCGCGCGATCGGCACACCTTACATAAAAGAGAAATAATCAATGTCGATTCCACTGTACGATCGAGCGTCCGAAGCCGCACGGTATGTTCTTGCGAAGGCTCAAGGGCGTTTGCCGCGGGCGGCGGTCGTGCTTGGGTCCGGTCTCGGCGGAGTAGCGGACGCAATCAACGACCCGATCGAGATTCCCTATAACGAGATTCCGTACTTCGTCACGTCGACTGTTCAAGGCCATGCCGGCAAGCTGATTATCGGCTCGTGTGATGGAGTCGATGTCGTGTTGATGAAGGGACGGGTGCATTTCTACGAAGGCTATTCGATGGAAGAGGTGACGCTTCCGGTTCGCGTCTTCAATGTGATGGGAATAAAAACTCTGGTGCTGACTAACGCCGCCGGCGGCGCGGCGACTCACCTAAAGCCCGGCTCGCTGATGGCAATAACCGATCATATTAATCTGATGGGCGAGAATCCGTTGCGCGGCGTAAACGACGAACGCTTCGGTCCGCGTTTTCCGGATCTGACTTCGGTTTACACTCCCGCTTATCTTGAGGCCGCGCACGAGGTCGGCCGCGACATCGGCGTCGTTTTGGCTGAGGGCGTGTACATGGCCCTGCGAGGTCCGTCCTATGAGACGCCGGCGGAGATTCGAATGATGCGCAAGCTGGGCGCCGACGCGGTCGGAATGTCCACCGTACCCGAGTCGATCGTGGCTCATCATTGCGGCATGAATGTGCTCGCGATTTCCTGCATAACGAACGTAGCGGCCGGGCTGACTGCATCTGAGATAAATCACACCGAAGTGATGGAAGTCGGCGAGCAAGCGGGTAAGCAACTCGCCGAGTTGATCGTGCGAGTTATTCCTCGCCTGGTAAGCACAAACACATAGGTCCTATATGTCCTATTGGTCCTATGTTTTGGTACAATACCAACGCTATGATAATGGGAATTAGCGGGGGGACGGGCTCCGGCAAGACCACGGTCGCGCAGAAAATCATCTCGTCCGTGGGCCGGGACAACGTCGTTTACCTCCAGCAGGATTCATACTATCGCAATCTTGGCGACATGCCGCTCGATTTGAAACACCGCGTTAACTACGATCATCCCGATGCTTTTGACACGGAGTTGCTGATAAACCACCTTGAAGCCCTGCGCGCCGGCGAAGCCATCGAGCAGCCGATCTACGATTATCCCTCGCACTCGCGTCGCGCTGAAACCTTTCACGTTGAGCCCCGGCCGGTCATCATCGTTGAGGGCATCCTGGTTTTTGTGAACTCACAAATGCGCGGCCTGATGAATCTGAAGATATTCGTGGACACCGACCCGGATATCCGTTTCATCAGGCGGCTGGATCGTGACGTTCACGAACGCGGCCGTACTCTCGAATCGGTCATCACGCAATACACGACTACCGTACGGCCCATGCATCTTCAGTTCGTCGAGCCGTCGAAGCGATACGCCGACATCATCATTCCAGAGGGCGGATTCAATGACGTTGGCATCGATCTGATCACCGGAAAGATCAAGTCGTTCCTCGCGCAGGCCGTCGGACAAGACACGATGGTTGTGAGCCCAAACGCCGGGGAAGGTGAGCGCACCGAGTTGCCGAGTTGAGCAGACCGGAAGGAAGCAGTTGAAATGATCAGTGTTGATGAAATGATAGATTTGGCAAAGGAAGCGCGCCACTGGGCTCACGCTCCCTACTCGAACTTCAGTGTGGGCGCGGCGCTGCTTAGCTCCGACGGCCGCGTATTCACCGGATGCAACGTGGAGAACTCGACTTATGGTTTGAGCATGTGCGCCGAGCGCGTCGCAATCTTTAAAGCGATAAGCGAAGGCGCCACCGAAATCACCAGGGTTGTCGTGGTCACCGACCATGAGAGCATCGTTCCTCCGTGTGGCTGTTGCCGCCAGATGATCTGGGAGTTCTCGACGGGTGAAACTGAAGTTGTCCTGGCTAATCTTTCCGGCGATGTTCGCACATATCAAATAACCGAGCTTCTGCCTGAAGCCTTCGATGAGAGTTATCTCGAAGGTGTAAGCTAGCGATCACTTCCTGGGTAATTTCCGGTAGGAGAGAATCCAATGAGTAACGAAGAATTCGAACGACGGATGGAGTTCATCGTTGAACACCAGGCAAAGTTCGAGGCTAACCTGGAGAAGCAACAACAGCGCAGTACTGAGATCGATCGCCAGGTCGAGCAGTTGATGGCATCCCTGTCCATTGTGAGAGACGCAATCATCGGTCTGACCCACCACGTCGAAAGTCACGAAAACCACATCGAAAGTCACGACCAGGAGATGGCCGCAATCCGCCGGGCAAATGCGGAACGAGTTGAGCTGGGCAAAGAAATGGACGCTAGATTGAACGCTCTAATGCTGGCCGTCGAGCGTCACATCGGCGATCATCAGTAGAATCTAAAAAAACAAACCTCCCGCTGGATTTACGGTTTGAAGATCACAAATCGGCGCTATCAATCGACCGGATGCGGATCGGTGTTGGCCGATTAAGACCGAACTGTGCGTTGTGCTGTCCACTCTGATTAAGCCTTGAGAGGAAATCCATTGAAAAAAAAGACTACACTCACGATTCTGCTCTTCGTTCTAGTCCTCGACCTCGCGCCTTCCATCGGGCGAGCGTCTGAGCGAGTCGACATCATCATACGCGGAGGGACCGTAGTCGCGATGGATGGCACTTCGCGTGTGATCGAAAACGGCGCAGTCGCTGTGAAGGGCGAGCGCATAGTCGCAGTCGGCGCTACTTCGGAGATCGTCGCCAGATACACTGCCTCTCGAACGATCAACGCGGCCGGCAAAGTGGTGATGCCCGGTCTGATCAACACGCACACCCACGTGCCGATGGTCTTGTTCCGAGGGATCGCCGATGACCTGGTGCTGATGGAATGGCTGCAGAAGTACATCTTTCCCGCCGAAGCAAAGAACGTCGACGAGCAGTTCGTTCGATGGGGCACTCGGCTTGGCTGCCTCGAGATGATTCAGGGAGGGACCACGACCTTTGTGGATATGTACTACTACGAAAGCGCAATCGCCGAGGAGACCGCGAGTGCCGGCATGCGAGCCGTCCTTGGTGAGACGGTATTGGATTTTCCCGCGCCCGACAACAAGACCTGGGATGCGGCGATAGCTTACGCCGAAAAGTTCATCGCGAAATGGAAAGGGCACGCGCTTATCACACCTGCGATCGCGCCTCACGCACCGTACACTGTTTCCACCGATCATCTGAAACAGACGCATTCGATTTCTGAGCGACTCGGCGTGCCCCTCATAACTCACATTGCCGAAGACCAGGCCGAGGTCAAAACCATCCAGGAACGTTACGGCGCGAGCTCCGTAGCTTATCTTGATCGCATCGGATTGCTGGATGAAAGAGTGATAGCCGCTCATATGGTTTGGCCGACGAGCGACGACATCAGCACGCTGGCGAAAAGGCATGTTGGAGTCGGGCATTGTCCACAGTCAAACATGAAACTGGCTGCAGGAGCCGCGCCGGTGCCGGCTATGCTCAAAGCCGGCGTCGCGGTAGGACTTGGCACGGACGGCGCGGCTTCGAACAACGATTTGAATTTGTGGGAAGAGATTGATTCAGCGGCCAAGCTTCACAAGTTTACTAGTAAGGACCCGACGGTGATCAACGCTCGCGAGGCGCTGGAGATGGCTACAATTGGCGGCGCGCGCGCGATCCACCTGGACAAAGAAATTGGATCACTTGACGCAGGCAAGCGAGCTGACTTGATTATCGTAGACCTGGAGAGCGCTCACCAGACGCCGGTCTACAACGTCTATTCCGAACTGGTGTACGCCACGAAAGCATCAGACGTGGAAACGGTGATCATCAACGGAAAGGTCGTTATGCTGAATCGCCGAGTGCTGACCATCGACGAGCGTTCGGTGCGCGTAAAGGCTAACGCATATCGCGACCAGGTTCGGAAGAGCATAAGTGTCCAGTAGCATTTACACTCTAGTGAAATCAAAGCCCCCGAGGTTTATAATGCGATAGCAGACAGAAGGAGTTTATTGCTATGCGGTATCCAGTTATTGTCGAGCAAAAGAATGGCCATTGGCGAGCGTTGATCCCGTCGCTTCCCAACCTTACCGCGGATGGCGAAACTTGTGATGAGGCCGTGCGCAACGCCCAGCGCGCCGCAGAAGAGTATCTTTCACAGGTCGTCATTGCCACAATCGATGTCGCGACTCCCCACTACAAGTCGCGCAATCCACGGGATCGGCAAACATGGATCCGATCGTTGGGACGCTTCAAGGGTGATGAAGAAGCGATGGGCCAACATATCGAAGAAATCTATGCCGAGAGACGACGACAACGGGAGGAGGCAGAACGGGAAGCGGAGGGAAGCGACGTTGATTGAGAGAATTCGATGAAACTCTACGTTCTGGACACCGATCTTTGCGGATTTGCGCAGCAGGAGCATCCGAAGATTTTACAGCGCTTTCAACGGCTCGCTGCGGATGATGAGGTGGTCACAACAATCGTCACTGTCGGCGAAGACATAAGCGGATGGTTGCCGGCCTGTCGGCGTGCAAGGGACGGCTCTGCTCGTGCCAAGGCATATGAAAGGTTGCAGCGTGGGCTCGATTTCTATCGTGACAAAGACTGCCTGCCGTTTGATGAGGTCGCCGCCGCGCTGTTCGATCAATTCCGCGCGCAGAAGATCCGCGTAGGCACCAATGATCTGGCTATCGCTGCAATCACACTCTCTGTCGGTGGAATTTTGGTCACGCGGAACATCATAGACTTCCAAAAAATTCCTGACCTGGTGCTTGAAGATTGGACTGAGTAGTCTGGTAGATCGTTCGATCTAATTATCTTTAGCGTAGGCCGATTCTTGGCTTCTTTTGAAGCGGGTAATTCTGAGGCCTCAATCACAATATCTGTCACAAGCGATTCAGGTAATACACTATTAGTTGTGTCGGTTGGAGACTGTAGTATAATACGGCTTGGAGGAGTGAACCGCTATGAGGAAATCGGGTGCTCGGAAGCTAGGGAAAGAGAACATCGAGATTGAACGCGAACGACTAGCTATCGAACGCGAACGCTTGGAGTTCGAGAAGAAGGAGGCGTCCGACAATAAGAAGTTTTGGCGCATGAATTCTGGTACCCGGTTAACGATTCTTGTCACCGCAGCCGCCTCCTTTCTGACAGCGATTGTCTATGGAGGCCAAATCTACATTTCGAAAATCGGCAAGGATAAGGAAATCGCGGTGAGTGAAATGCTGAAGACAGCCGAAAGCAAGAAGCTGGACATTCAAAATCAGCGGGAATGGAACTTGAGCATAGCGCAGTTTGTGATGTCGAATTGGAAAACTCTCTTCAAAGGAACTCCCGACGAGCAAAAAGTCTTGGCCAAGATCATTCCAACCATTTTCCCACAAGATGTATCCGTTGCACTTCTCACTAGATTGGAATCAACCAGTCCTTCTGCATCTAGAGCAATATGGCGGCAAGCACGAACCTCTATTGAAACGAGACAAGCTACTAATGTCGATGAGGGTCCGACAAAAGCGCAACCTGTGCGCGTGGAGGCGCAATCCAGCGTGCCGCCCCGGAACGATCTCCTTTTCACACCGCTTAGTTCATCCCTGCCGCGTATCGACGATCTAACGACTGTTGCTAGGTTCCCGACGTACGCATCAACATCGTTGGGATCAACAGTTATGGGTGTGACACCCACCTGGGAACAGAATGGAGCGCAGGACAGTCGCCTATACCTCAACCCGATCTATGCCAAGTTTCAAGAAGAGAATAGCAATACGACGAGACCGGGCCGACTCGCAAATTTCGACGCTGTGTCGATCGGCGACTTCAAGCCAACTAGCATAAGTGGTTTACCACTCGACGCAAAACCTATTCAGGTTCTCACAACTGGCTACCAACTTCTCGACTGGAAGCTGAACTCTAATCCCGACGAGATTAACCAAGTGATTCGCGGATTGAATTCGTCCGTTTCCGGGACGATTAATGCTATGCAATCTGCACCGTCCGGTGTCTCCGCTGTGAGCTTTGGAGTTACGATGATTTCAGGTAGAGTCGTCGATGCAGATACCGGACTTCCTATTGCGAATGCGGTTGTTCAGTCCGACTCACCGGCATTACTGATCGGGCTCACAACCAACACGGATGCCACAGGATATTTTGTCGTGACTATTTCCTCCTGGCAACGATCAGGCAGTTCCATCAAGCTTCGGGTTAATCGCGATGGCTATGAGTCCGCGGTGAGAGAGGTCACGGACTCAACACAGTACATAAGCAGCCTGGGAATTCCTCTGCGGAAATCTGCAAATCGTTAGACGTCATTGGAGGGCTGGTTAGGGGTTGAATGGGTGACCTAACCTTCAACCAGCGTGAGTTCGACAAGATTCCGGTTGGACGATCTTACAGTGATACTACCTCAACCCGAGCTTCGGCCAGAGCTGATCGATTCGTTTCTTTACTTCTTCACTCATCTTGAGTTCTAGTGGCCACGGGCGATCGAAGCCTTCTGACTTCCACTTGCGTGTTCCGTCGATTCCCATCTTCGAGCCGAAGTTCGGCAATCGCGCGGAGTGATCCAGTTGATCGACCGGGCCGAGCATGAATTGAATGTCTCGCTCCGGATCAATGTTGTTCAACACTCGCCACGTGACCTCGTTCATGTCGCGGACGTTAGTGTCTTCATCGACTACCACTATGCACTTGGTGAACATCGCCTGCGGCAGCGACCAGATTCCGTTCATAATCTTGCGCGCGTGGCCCGGGTAATCTTTTCTGATCGACACGACCATGAGATTGTGAAACACGCCGGCGAACGGCATGTGATAGTCGATGACCTCGGGAAACTGCCGCTGCATCAGCGGAAGATAAATTCGCTCGATCGCCTCGCCCATCCAACAGTCTTCCTGTGGGGGCTTGCCTACGATAATCGTCTGATAGATTGGTTTCTTGCGATGAGTAATGCATGTCACGTGAAAAACAGGAAACTCATCCGCAAGCGAGTAGTAACCGGTATGATCGCCGAACGGTCCTTCGGTGCGTAACTCGTCGGTGTCGACGTAGCCCTCGATCACGATCTCGGCATTGGCCGGGACCTCTACGTCGACGGTTTCGCACTTCACCATCTCGACCGGCTTCTCGCGCAGGAAGCCGGCGATCATCATCTCATCGAGATCCTCGGGCAGCGGCATAATCGCCGAGAAGACGGTCACGGGATCGGCTCCTATGGCCACTCCTACGTCGAGCCTCCCGCCACCGCCCCGCTTTAAGTTCCTAAAATGCTGCGCTCCGTGCTTGTGAATCTGCCAGTGCATGCCGGTAGTCTTCTCGTCGTAGACCTGCATGCGATACATCCCGCAGTTTCGTTTGCCGGTCGCCGGGTTCTTCGTGAACACAAGCGGCATTGTGATGTAGCGGCCGCCGTCTTCGGGCCAGCACTTGATGATCGGAAAATCGAGCAGCGAGAACTCGCCGTCTTTCAGCACCCGCTCTTTGCACGGCCCGTCCTTGACGATCTTTGGGAACATCTTCCCGAGATCGGCGAGGCGCGGAATCATCTTTATCTTCTCGATTAATCCTTGCGGGGACTTGACGTCGGTGAGCTCAGTTATGCGTTCAGTGACTTCGGTGTAATCACCGACGCCCAGGGCCAAAAGCATTCGCTCTCGGCTGCCGAGTGCGTTGATCAGAACCGGGACAGAATGACCGCGAACGTTTTCAAACAGCAGCGCAGGTCCGCCCTGCTTCGAAACGCGATCGGTGATCTCGGCTATTTCCAGCTCGGGGTCTACTTCCGCACGAATTCGTTTGAGTTGATTGCGTTTTTCGAGGAGGGAGATGAACTCCCTGAGGTCTTCGATGGCCATAGCAGTCCCTGTCGGTGGCGAACGCAGAGCGTATCACGCAGCAGTTGACCTCAGCAATTGAGGCTGCTATGAATGTTAAGTCGCGACTGCCTTTCGATTCTTACGCAGAGAAGGTCTGTCGTGAAGTACAAATCGAAGCTATTCAGTCTGCTCACCCTGCTAATTCTCTCATCGTTCCTGTTGATTCCTTCTGGATCCTCTGTCTCGCATGCCCAACTTGGATTCCTTGTCGACGAATCCACGCATTTCATTCAGGTTCCGGCAGGCACATTCGGCCCGGGGACGATAACTCTTGCTGCCACGGTGTATCAGCCCCGTTTCTTTCCATCCGCTCCGGCCGCGATTTACATTCACGGGTTTGGCGGGCACCGGCTTACGGGTGAAGACAATCTCGGTTACTACATCGCGGCCACTGGATACATTGTTGTGTCCTACACCGCTCGCGGTTTCGGTCACGGCGAATCAGGAGGGCGGGTGACGCTCGCGGGTCCGGATGAGATGGAGGATCTTCGGCGCGTGATCGACTGGCTGACAACCGATCCCGACCACGTCATCGGTCCGAGGGTGACCAGGGTAGGCGTGCTGGGCGGTTCTTACGGAGGCGCGCACTCTTTTCAGATCGCGTCTGACCCTCGAGTGTCAGCTGTAATCCCTCTCGTTGGCTGGACCGATCTCGAGCAGGCGCTCTATCCGAACGGCGCAATCAAGTACAAACTCGGCATAGCAGAGTTCTATTCGGGCCTGGATCAAAGCGTAGGCGGGCCGCCTTTTTATAACTTCACTAAATTTGAGTTTGACTTGTTCGACGGGGCTGCCGAGGGCCAGGTCGCCGGCAATGTAAAGCAAGCGCTTCGCGACCGCTCGATCGCACATATGAACGCGGACGGGCAGGAAGTGCTGGATTCGTCGCGACAGCCGCGAGTCCCGACCTTCATCATTCAGTCGTGGGATGATTACCTGTTTCCGTCGAGCCAGGTCATGGATGTTTTTTCGCAGATCACCGCTCCAAAACAAATTTACTTTGGCCGGCATGGGCACCCTCCGGGCGGCAATAGATACGAGGGTGAGGATTACTACATCGCGACCGAAGTGATCAGTTGGTTCGACCACTATCTGCGCGACCTCGGGGGTACTAATTCGCTGCCGGTGACCAGCGCGCCCGCGCCGTTTTCCGTATTGCCGTTCACCGCAAGCCAGCTCCCTTCCAATAATATTTCGTCGAGCCCGCTTTTTCTAAAAGCTGGAGGAGTCCTTTCGCGGAAGAAAAAAGGACCGGTTGAGGAGGAAACCGTTGGCGGCATCTTCCGCCCCGAACGCATTCGAAGCTCGCATCTTGGAACGGAGATCCCGAGTCAGGCAGATATGTTCAGCGGACACGCGGACGCACTGCCCGGATTACCGCAACATTTCGAATACACCTTCGCGCCGTGGGAGAGAGAGACCGAAATGCTCGGACCAAGCGAATTCAGCTTGTTTGTCAGCAGCGCAACTTCCTCTGACGCCGATATCGCGGTTCGAACTTTTGACGTCGCGCCGGATGGATCGGAAACCGAGGTGACGATTGGCGCGATGCGAGTGGTTGGCCTTAAGCCGGGGGAAATACGGCATGTCACGTTTCGTGATTTCGGTGATGATTGGGTCTTCGCGGCGGGTCATTCACTCAGGCTCAAAGTTTCAAACATCGACTTTCCCGATTTCAGACCGCCGGGTGCGAATGACAACCTTCCCTCGCGGATCACGATCCACAGCGGCAAAGCATTCCCATCGAGTATGTGGCTCCCGGTGCGAACCAGATGAGTGAGGGGGCGCGTTTGAAGAACACACGCGTAGGGGCGGCTCTCCGTGGCCGCCCCTGTTTGCCATCACGATGTATCGACAACCGAACTGGGGCGGCCACAGGACCGAACTCGTCTTAACGAACCGATACCGTGAAGAAACCGCTTTGCGAGCTTTGCGGTACTTTGCGAGCTTTGCGTTCAACGTATCTCTCTTTCTCGAGCGGATTCCTTTACGCAAAGCTCGCAAAGTACTGCAAAGCTCGCCACGTTGGGTGGATTCTAAGGAGGGCCGCCCCTACATGTTGCGTTCAAGGCGTTCACGGCTGGGCGGCAGCCGCTTGCGCGGCGTTTGCCTGCTCCCGCAAATAGGCGGTGACGGCTCGAAGTGTACCGACAAAACTTTGAACCTGCTGTTTCAGCTCAGCCGAAGTGACCTTTTTCATAGTGATCGGCACGTCGAAAAGCGTCGCGTCGGGTGCGAGCTGCAAGCTCTCAGCGGAGGTTGTTATTCGAGCTCCCGCTCCGCTTGATGAAGTCGTTTCGATCTCAGAGCGCAAAGGGAGTCCAGTCTCCTGATCGACGTAGACGATGCTGTCAGCCTGTGCAGTCCCAACTTTGGTATGAGTGTCTGCCGCTGCCCTGAAGCGATACTTGATCGCAGTCCGGCCGTTTATCGGCTCAGTTCCCAATTGCTCGTATTGAGTCCTCTCCTTGATGCGGGCGACTATGGAAGTCGGGCTCATCACCGCGCCTAACTGAAAGCCGAGTTCGTTCGGATCGAGTTCGACGTATTGGCTGCGCGCCGGAAAGATCAAATACTTCAGCGGTGATTTCTCAAGATAGATCACCTCGCCGACCGGTTCGGGCAGCTTAAACGAGATCCGACGATCCGTTCCCATTCTTGCAAAGGAGAATTGGAGCGGAGGAATGTTAGCCTGAGGCGCGTTTCCAGTGGGCTGGATGGTGATCGTAGTAGTTACGCTGTAATTCTCCGGCTCTCTGGCTTCGAGGGGCGCACCGCTTGGGGTCGCTGCAACGGTGTTAGCGTTCGCGCTCGCCGCTGCGGCCGAGTTCGAGTTCGATGTAGTGCCTGTGTTCGTGCTAGTGGTCGTGCATCCGGGCAAAGCAAGCGCGGTGAACGTTAGGCCGGCAACTAGCAACGTCATTATGTATTTTCTGCTGGCTCTCTCGTGTGACATAAGTCTCCTCCTTTTGCTGATCAAACTAAAAAATCCGGCTGACGTCCACCTGAACTTCCGGGTTCCGTACATCGCCAACGATGTTGATAGGCACGGAGACTCGGTTGTTGGTTTCGAGTATTGTTACGAACAATCCCATGGTCGAGCTCATCGACTTGACGCGCGATGTTGCTTCGGGTGACAGGATGACTGTGGCGGCATAATTGACGGTCAGGGCGGAATCGATCCTGAAGCTTCCAGTTGGGACCGATGCGTCTCCGAGTCCGTCGAGCTGGTTTATGCGCAAGCCAGTCGTGTTTACAGTGCCTCGAGAAATATTGAAATCGGTTTCGAGGTTGGCCACCGACGTGCCGGGGCTCATATCTCCGATCTGATCGAGCTTCAACGCAGTGGAAACCCGCTCGCTCAGGTTAATGGTATGGATGACGAGGTCAGTAGCCGAGAGCCGGCCGTCACCGGTCAAGGGCGCGTCCTTGTTCGAGTTGATCTCGCCGTTGATAGCCAGTGCGCCGATGCTCACGTTTTGAGTCTCGAGCATGCCCGGACCGATCGACCCGCTAACCGCCAAGGTGGAGACGTCGCTACCAAAGATCTTGAGATCGAATGGAAATGCTGCTGTCAGGCGATCGGCTTCGCCGTCCTCCTCAGACTGCACGCTCAGGTCGCCTTTTGCCTGGGTTCCGGCACGAGCCTTTTCATCGGCATAGGGCGCAAGCGCGGCGTTCAAGCTAATGTTCTTATAAAGGATGCCCGATGACAGAGACTCCGTGCGATCCACAAGTCGCACGGAAGCGCTCTCGATCTGTAGCTTCCTAAAACTGGTCTCGGATACATTGGCTTCGAAGACAGCGGTTATGCTTGAGAGTGGAGAAAGAGCGTCGCGGATTAGCAGCGAAGATATTGACTGCCGCGAAGGGATTCTTCCCAGTGTGGTCCAGTTCCAAACGCCATTGGGATTCTTAATTAAATCAATCTGCGGCGACTTGAGCGTTATTGAGTCGATGGCTATTTGGCGAGTCTGCAAATATCGAATGATGTCTAAATGGGCGCGCACCTCATTCGCTCTGATAAACGCGCCATCACCAAATTGTGGGTCCTCGGCGGCAGTCATTCCGGAAATCGACAGATAGGGACCGCTAATCAGAGTCAGACGCAGCGAAGCAATCGTGACCTTGCGACCCAGCGTCTGGGATAGTTTGGCTTCGACCTCACTCTTAAGTGGGGAAAGAGGCAAGAGAGGCGTCGCGACTACCACGACCGCTATGATTGCGATCAGTAGCAGCAGCTTGCTCAGACACCCTCTCGTTTTTGCCATGTAGACTCCAGCGGGAAATGTGTCCTTGGGCGGTGGTCTTTGCGAACCCGATGGGTTTCCTGAAAATAACCCTCAGCGCGTCGAAGGTTTGCACGGGAACCTCGCACCGCTTAATACACCATCCGGCCTTGATGTCAGATTTCGATACGCTATCCTCGCTCCGTAAGGTATTTATGCAAGCTGCGCGCCCCCGCCTGGATTGGAGCGGGTGCACAAGGCCGGACATCTGTGTCTCCCCGAGTTCTGCTTTACACCACTGGGCTTTCCTCCTAATATCAACCCGCAATCAAGAATATCCTGGAATTCAATTCAGAACCGATTGGATCAGAGATGGATCAAACATTTGGAGTAAGTATTGGAGTAAGCAAATGAACGACAGCAAGAGCACCGAACCAGTTGCTGTGCTGATCGAATTGCTCAGATCTTCGCTGACACCCAGCGGCGCGCAATCATTCGGACATCTCGTACTGTACACATCATTCGGAGTTGTTCGAGGCCGCACCGGACTGGCTTTCACGCAAGAAGCAATGAAGAACGATGAAGCCGAAACGGGATGGCCCGGTGCTGTGATCGCGCTCAACGAAGTTACTGTCGAACACTATTCGAATCACCTTGCGAGCGCGAACTTCGACCGTTTGTACGTCAAGCTGTCGGACGTGCAGGGCTTCGCATTGGTAGGCAATCAAGGGCAGGGCTAGGGCTCCGAGTAGCATCCGATTGACGTTTCGGAGTGACATTGCTAGTTTCTTCGTAATCAGAAACGCAAAGGACGGGAGGAAATATGATTAAGAAAGCTTTTGTTATCGGAACGGTTCTTCTCATGGCCGTCGTTGCCCTCGCAAGAGACGGCAAGGACGTCAAGCTGACTGGCTACGTCATCGACAACGCGTGCTCGGCGCGCGCAGCCAGTGAGAATGGTGCTGAAAAGGTCAAGAACCACACGGTCAAATGTGCGATGATGCCCAGTTGTGCCAAGAGTGGTTACGCCGTGTTCGCCGACGGCAAGCTCTACAAGCTCGATGAAGAGGGAAACCAGAAGGCCGCTGAGATCCTGAAGAACACCAAAGCCGAAAAGGGTGTGCAGGTTTCGGTCGAGGGAACTCTCGACGGAGACAAACTCAAGGTCAAGAGCATTTCAGAAGTCGCAGGCGGCTAAGCCGGCAGACAACGAGTACAGACTTTAGTCTGTGTCAGGTTGGTCGGGATGAACTGAAAACCCGGGCCGGCACAGACTGAAGTCTGTGCTACTTTACTCTCATAACCACCAACGTAAGATCATCGTGGGGCGGCACGTCCCCACACCACTCAGCCACGCTTTGCACTATCTTCTGGCTGAGTTCTTGTGTCGGCAGGTGCATGGACAAGTCGATTACCTGCCGCAGCCTTAATTCTCCAAACTCCTGATCATCAGCATTGCGTGCTTCAGTCACGCCGTCGGTGTAAGCTACAAGCAAATCGCCGCTTTGAATCTTGATCGATTCCTGTTCGTATGTACAGTCGCTAAACGCCCCAATGATCGGGCCGCCGGTGGTCAGCAGTGTAATGTCTGCCTCCTTTTGCTTGCCGTCACCTCCTTCGTCCGCCACCATCTCGTGATGGGCGCTAGTCCCGGAGAATCCTACGCTCTGAACCTTAACTGTGGCGGCAGTTCGAATCAGCATCGGGGGATTATGCCCGGCATTCACATACGTCAGCAGGTTTGTTTGCTCATCAAACTGAGCGTAAAAAAATGTCGCGTAGCTGGCCGAGTCGGTTGATACGTGCAGCAACCGGTTCATCGAAGACACAAGCTCGGTGAGGTTGCCATTCACCGTAGGAGCCTGGCTCCTCAAAGAAGCTTGCACGGTGCACATCAGCAATGCCGCCGATATTCCTTTTCCTGCGACGTCGGCCACCGCAATGCCAACCTTCCCCTTGTCGAGCAGGATGAAATCGTAGTAATCACCACCGACCCCACGCGCGGGGTGACAAACCCCCGCAAGCTCCAACGAAGCCAACTCAGGCGGACACGCTGGAAACAATCTCTGTTGCACCGTGGTCGCGATTGCAAGCTCGTGTCTCAGGCGCTCCTCAACCGCAATCTCCTGCACAAGCTCGGCGTTTTGAATCGCGAATGCCATCTGCAACGCGACAGCCATTAGCAGATGCGTGTCGTCGCGTGAGTAAGGAAGATCCCCCAGCCGCGGTCCGAGCGAAACAACACCCAGCAGTTGATCCTTTGTTGCAACCGGAAGCAGCAGCGCGGAGCGAATGCGGCGCAGAGTCGCGTTCTCGAGTCGACGCAGATCGTTCATCGCGAGCTGCGTGTCCAGGAGGTCCTGCGCCCACGGACTGTAACGATCAAAGTCTACCGGAAGCGGATTAGTGAACCTGCTCATGCGTTGGACAAGCTCGCCTTCCGCTGACAGCGTCAGGCTCGGGTCTCGTCCAGATGTGATCAGTCCGTCGCTGCCGATCAGGGACGAGATTGCGGAGGTGTAATCCCCCGTCTCCTGATCGCGCAGGAATATCGTCACGTTCTCCGCGTGGAGCGCATCCTGGATCTTGGCAACCGCGCGTTCCAGTAATTGCTCGACGGTCGAGACCTTGCGCATCTCCAAACCGAGTTCTGAAAGGACCTGCTGCGCATCGTAAGCTTCTCGGAAGAACCTGCGATCTATGATCGGCATCACACGTTGATTCAGGAACGTCAGCCCCGCTATCGCCAGCGCGGTGGCGGCCATTGTTACAACTATGTCGGCGCGTTGCCCGAGATTATCGATCGCAACCAATCGCGTCCCCGTCAACAGAAAACTCAGAATCCCAAACACAACCAGGGCTTGAACGATGATGAACCCGCGGGACACCAGCAAGTAGCGGACGCCCCGCCGGAGGATCAGCCTGACCGGAATAACCTGGTGACGAATGATTGCGTATGCGAATGAAAGCGGAAAGAGCGGAAACGCCAGCAGAGACGCTACAGTGAGACGTTGGCCCAGCCTCGGGTATCTCTCAGGCAGGTTGAAAAGTATGGCCAGGCCGATCGTCATGAACATCGGCAGGAACCCCGCGATGCTGCCCGCTACCACTACTCGCATCTTTCGTCGCGACGCTCGCCCAGCCTGCCGATAGTTGAAGAGCAGGGATAAGAGCCCCGCCACAATGTATGCGACCGCTACTGCGATGCAGATCAAGGTTATCGCTGGAACGCGAAAAGCCGGTTCGTCGTTCGGCGAGAAGGCCGCCAAAATGTTGAGCAGGGTAAAATAGGGAAAGATCGTGAGAAGCTGCGGAAGGTACAGATAAGCCTCGAGCCGTGGCACTCGTTGGAGCAGTACCGAGCGCTCCGGAAAGATTTGGAAGAAATGAAAAAAGATCGGCCACAAGAACAGCGATGCCAGGTGTACAGTCAGCAAGATACCGATCATCAACGGGGTCTCGCCCGCGTAGTTCGGGTCGATCGCGAAAAGCGCGCCCGTGAACATCCCGAACATCAACGCGAGCAGCAGCGCTTGTTTATCGTGCGCCTTCAGCATGAAGACGATTAGCCCGGTCAGCAGAAAAATGTTTGGTATGACGAGATAAAGAGCGCCGGTGATCACCCATATGATCAACGGGATCGGTTGCGAAACCAGCGTGATCTCGAGAGGAAAGCCGTTGCGTCTTATCAGTACGGTGTAAGGTCTTCCCGGTTCGATCTGATGAAACACGTCGGAGATATCTGAAGGTCGATTGATCTGTGCGCCGTCGAGGGCGAGCACCTCATCGCCCAACCTCAGTAACCCCGCAGGCTCGACGCTTCGAAGCGCGAACACTCGGACGGATGGGCCTACGCGACGAGCTATCCAACCCGGATCACTGTCCATTCCGAGGGGCGCAAACGATCTGTAAAACCTCGTTCCGCCGTACACCAGCAGCAGCGCGAAGAAGATCGCCCCCAACGTGAATTGTAGCTGCTTCTTCATAGCGGCCTGTCCCTCGCAAGGATGAATATATCATAGCCGTCCGACAAACTTCAGTTTGTCGAAATGCACTTCGAGGGCCGACAAACTGAAGTTTTTCGGACAGACCGAGGTTGAGGCACTTCAACGCGGGCTGTAGAATGAAACCCGCAACTAGCGATTAGAAATCAACCCTGACCAAATCGGAGGCTCTTTTGATCGATACAATTCAACAAGCTCTCAAAGAAGCGAATCTCGACGGTTGGCTGTTCTACAGTTTTCGCGACAGCGATCCAATCGCGTCCAACATCCTCTCGATGCCGACCGAAGGACACCTGGCGACGCGCCGGTGGTTTTACTATGTGCCGCAGTCTGGCGAGCCTACTCGCATACTTCATTCGATAGAGCGCAGCGTGTTGGATCATCTGCCGGGAAAGAAGATGATCTACCTTCCATGGCAGCAGCTTCACAGCCACTTGAAGAGCACGCTCACCGAATCCTCGGCACACCCGCGCGTTGCGATGCAGTACTCCGCCGAGGCCGCGATACCTTATCTCTCGAGAGTGGATGCTGGAACGGTTGAATTGATTCGCTCGTTCGGGGTTGAAATCGTTTCATCGGCTGATCTGGTTCAGCGCTTTGAGTCGGCTTGGGGAGATGAACAGCTTGCGATGCACGACGAAGCCGCGCGGGGGCTCTACGAATCGGTCAAGAGCGCTTTCGAGGAAATCGGCAGGCGCATGAAGGCGGGCACTCCGACGACCGAGTACGACATTCAGCAATACATATTGAATTGCTTCACCGACCGAGGAATGTTCAGCAAGGACCCGCCGATCGTCGCGGTGAACGGCAACAGTGCGATGCCTCACTACGGGCCGACCGCCGAGCAGCACTCGCCGATCAACAAGGGCGATTTCGTACTGATAGACCTGTGGGCGAAACTGGACCGCCCGAACTCCGTCTACGCCGACATCACGTGGACCTCATTCGTCGGCGAGCAAGTGCCCGATGAAGTGACGAAGGTTTTCAACGTAGTTCGAGACGGTCGCGACGCGGCTACGGAGTACGTCAAAGAAGCGTTCGCCGCCGGCCGCACGATCTACGGCTGGCAGGTAGACGACGTCTGCAGAAACGTAATTCAAGAAGCCGGCTACGGCGAGTACTTCATTCATCGCACGGGTCACAACATACACACTGAAGTTCACGGTAACGGAGCTAACATCGACAACCTCGAGACGAAAGACGATCGAGTGTTGATCCCGCGCACGTGCTTTTCTATCGAGCCGGGCATTTATCTGGAAGGCAAGTTCGGCGTGCGAAGCGAAATCGACGTGTACGTAGGCGAGCGAGAAGCTCGAGTCACTGGAGGGGAACCTCAGAAGGAAGTGGTAGCGATATTGGCGTGATTGGCAATGAGGAAACAGTAAGAGTCGTGATTATTTTGAGATGGCTTCTTCGCCCAGCTTTTCCTTTAGCCACAGATTCAACAGAGTCTCCGCAGCGACCCCGCGTTTTTTTGCTATTCGGGAAATCTTAGCCGACAGTTTGGGTTCGATTGCGTAGTAGATCGCCTCAGATTGAATGTCTACCTCGAATTCAACCGGCTTAGTCTGGTCCCAATAATCGCCGAGATCGTGAGTGTCCCAGAACTCGCCAATCTCTTTGTAGGAGCGCGCCTTTGAAATGGAGCTTCTACCTCTTGCCATGTCGTCTCCGCTAGGAGCCTGTCATGTCGCGGGCTGACAGTAACACTCGCCACGGGAATAGCCCGAACTCTTAAAGTGCATCGAACTCTTCTGCGCTTATGCCGGCTTGACGCAGGATGCTGCGAAGTGTTCCAGGGGCGACTTGATGGTGCTTGGGCACAGTGGCGGTGCGCGTACCGATGGAAGTTGTTTTCGCGAACTTCATGTGACTGCCCGTCTGCCCGGCTTCCCTAAAGCCTACCGCTTCGAGTTTGCGTTTAACTTCGCGGAACGGCAGCGGTTTCATGCGGCCCTAATGTCTACTTCGATATCACGCACTCGCGGTACGATCGTGGCGATCGGCGGTGTGAAGTGAAGTTCGAGAGCGTCTCGCAGGTTGTCGAGAGCCTCATCTTCGGTCGCGCCTTGGCTCGCGACGTCGACTTGCATGCATTGGGCTACGTACCACTCGCCTTCTTGCGAGATACTGGCAGTGAATGATCGTTTCATAACTTGCTCGCACCTTCTTGAAGTTTTGCTTAGCTTAGCCCAGGAGGCCCGACCGCATCAACCGTCATGGGCCGGGCGCGGTAGGATGGTCCGCGAGATACTCCTAGCCGACTAGCCTTGTGACCAAGGCGAATCAGACTGGCCAACAAACGATCAGCCTGAATGGCAACCTGGACTTAGATAAAGAAAACTCGTCGCGCATTAAGTCCAGTAACAGCGCGGCAAGTGACAATCCAAAAAGAACTCCCGGAAGCGTTTCCGCTTGTCTAAGGTGAATGTCGCAATACAGTACTTTCCCTTGTCACGGTCCATCGTTTTGATGAGTATCGGGTACTCGCCGAGCGCGGGACATGTCCCCAGAATCCAAAGAGTCCACAACTCGTGCTGATCCCTTCGGCGGCCGGTAATTTTGGTCATTCCGCCTTCGCTTTCCTCCACTAGGGTACACAGGAACGGCTCCCAACCATCCTTCTCCCACTTGTACTTCCGCTCGTTGGCTGAAAACTCCTTTGTCTTAGTATTCGTCGGCTGGTTACGTCGCGTGCGATCAGTACACGGATGCTTGGGCCACCGGGGTCTTAATTCATCAAAGAAAACTCGCCCACCGTCTTCGGACTGGTAAAGAAGACATGTTCGTTGCAAACAGGACACCGAGCATTGGGGTTGACGTAGCTCTCGAAGGTTAGTCGAGAGTACCTTAACGGCTCGAACCCGCCCCATTTCTGGAAAGGTTCAGAGGAACCCGTCCTACCTCACCTGTAAGGTGGATCGGAGTAACAACGCCGCAAACATGCCTGAATTCTATTTGGCCGCCACAGTTATAACATGTTTTCATATTTCCACAGTCCTCCGAATAAGAATCCGCGACGTGATTCAGCACGCTGTCTCCGCCAAGAGGTAGGATCTCCTACATGGTCATTCACCTCAACTGAACGTTGCTCCTTCGATACTCTTCAATCGCTTTCTTCTTTTCTCGGCCTGCCTCTTCCAGTTCCTCGAGCCACTTCTTCCTGAAGGGCATCAACGCGTCACGCACAGCTTCGGCGACTGCCAGGTTGCGGAACCATTTCTTGTTAGCCGGCACGATGAACCAGGGGCGGCGCTTGGATGAACATTCGTTCAACGCGTCTTCATAAGCCGCACTGTAGTCGTCCCAGTACTCGCGCTCCTTCCAATCTGCTACGGACAGCTTCCATGATTTCTTCGCGTCTCTCTCTCGTTCGAGCAGCCGCTCCTTTTGCTCATCTTTGCTGATGTGCAAATAGAATTTGAGAACGATCGTGGAGGAATCAACCAGCAATCGCTCGAACGCATTGATGTGCTCATAACGCGAGCGCCAGACTTCCTTTGGCACCAGCTTGTGAACGCGCGCTACCAGAACGTCTTCGTAGTGGGAGCGATTGAAGATCTTTATTTCGCCAGCGCGTGGCGTGTTGGTATGAATCCGCCAGAGAAAATCGTGCGCGAGTTCTTCTTCGGTCGGGACTTTGAAGGAGGTGACCGAACAGCTCTGTGAGTTCAACGGACCAGTTACGTGACGGATCGTACCGTCTTTACCGCTGGTGTCGCGTCCTTGAAGAATGATGAGCACACTTTGGCGGCGCGCGGCGTAGAGTAGTTCCTGCAGCTCGACCAGCTCCTCGATCAGCTCTGCTGTTTTCTCATCGGCATGCTCGTGTTTGAGGCCCGCGTGTTCGTCGGGATCGAAATCATCAAGCTTGATTCGGTGTTGTCCTTCCAGGCAATGCGCATAACTCATGGTGTTCTCCGAAATGTGAAAACGCGTTGCGGCATGTAAGGGCGGCCCTCCGTGGCCGCCCCTGTTCGGTTGTCGATACATCGTGATGGCAAACAGGGGCGGCCACGGAGGGCCGCCCCTACATGCCGTTGACGCCTCCGACCTGTTAACGTCGTCGAAGCTGTTGACGCCGTTCGTTCAATTCACGCTCTCGGGTTGAGAGATTATCATTGTTCGCCATACTGCCTGCCACCGGTCATTCTCTCGAACAAAAACGAACAAGTCGCGGCCCGAGTCCTTGAAACGCTCGCCTCCCATCTCGTAATCAAGTTCATATGGGTAGGTCGAAACAGCCGTATCGCCGAACACCTCGATTCCTGGGTCGCCGATCTTGACGCCGTGAATAATCGCCTGGCTGCAGAACTCGGCGTAGCCGGCTATGCAAGCGTCTCTTCCTTCGGAACGCCCGGTGAAGTCCGGACTCACCATAACCATATCTTCGCGAAAGAATCCCGCTAGGTTTTCGGGATGACCGGTCGCCCATGCCTCGTTCAATTGATGGATGATTTCCAGGATTTGGCGTTTTGATTCTTCAGAAGCCATCTCGCTCTCCTTCAAATGTTCCGCACACTGTCCAGTTTGCGGATAAGAAATGTGCCGTAGACTGTCCAGTCTGCGAAGTCGTCTTGATCAACGAAGTCGGCCGCGGACCAGACAGTATACGGTTCATTACGCGGGCTGCTGTTGTGTAAGGCAATGCAATGTTCCCAGACCCCAAACGAGATCAACCGCGTGAATTCCAACTACGGGACGGTCCGTGATTACCTCGCTCAGAATGCCGAGCGCTATCCGATCGTTCGGATCATTGAACGTAGGCACCAGCACTGCGGCGTTCGCGATGTAGAAGTTAGCATAGCTCGCCGGAAGACGGCGCCCTTTGAACACGAGCGGAGCCGGCATCGGCAGCGAAACTATCTCGATCCTGGAACCATCTTCGAGCACCGCGTTCTGCAAGCGCTCAATGTTTTCCTCGAGCGGTAGATGATTGTAGTCGCTCGATTCGTGCTCTCGGCACGCGACGATTGTTCGTGGATTCACGAAGCGGCAAATATCATCGACATGTCCGTGAGTGTCATCGCCTTCAATCCCCCGGCCTAACCAGATCACGTTTGTCGCCCCAAGATTCTCGCCAAGCGCCGATTCGAGACCTTCGCGCGACAACTCCGGATTTCGCGCTTGCGTGTGCTGATCGAGTAGGCACTCTTCGGTGGTTATCAACGTACCCCAGCCGTTCACATCGATAGCTCCGCCTTCAAGCACGATCTCTCTATCGCCAAAGCGAGCGTTGAATGCGGTCAAACCGAGCGCCTTCGCTGCGCGCATAGGAACCTGATCGTCTTTCTTCCAATCCTGATATTTGGCCCAGGCGTTGAATCGGAAACGAACGATCGCGACTTCATCCCGCCTGCCATTGCGTTTTACGAACATCGGGCCGAAGTCACGCGTCCAACCTCGGTTGGTAGGAAAGCGAAAGAACTCGACTCGCGAGAGATCCACGCCGACGATTGAGAGAACCCGCGTCGCGCGCGCCTCGTGCTCTTTCGAGTTGACGATGATGCGCACGATCTCGCCCGGCGCCAGCTTCTTAACTATCTCGGCGTAGACCCAGGGAATTGTCGCGAACTTGCCCGGCCAATCTGTTCGATTGTGAGGCCAGCCAATCCAGGTCGCTTCGTGAGGGGCCCACTCCGCAGGCATGCGAAAGCCCGATCCCTGGGCGCGCAGAGAAGAGGGAAGTGAAGTCATTCGTGTTATTCGACCAGATCAAGAAACCGCTGGTCGACGCCACCATAAGCGTCAATCCGCCGGTCGCGGAGGAAGGGCCAGTTGCGCCGCACTTCTTCGATTCGAGCAGGGTCAACTTCGCCGATCAATACCTGTTCGCGATTTGTAGACGCCTCTGCGATCACGATTCCAAACGGATCGCTTAGAAACGACGAGCCCCAGAACTCAATACCGGCACCCGCGTCAGCAGGTCTCTCGTGTCCTACTCGATTGACTGCCGCTACATAAACTCCATTAGCGATCGAGTGCGAGCGCTGAATCGTCTGCCATGCTTCGCGTTGCGCGGCGCCGTGAAGTTCTTTTTCATGCGGATGCCACCCGATCGCGGTCGGGTAGAAGAGTACGCTCGCGCCTCGCATAGCCGTGAGCCTTGCGCCTTCCGGATACCATTGATCCCAGCAAATTAAAGTCCCGATCTTTCCTACTGAAGTGTCGAAGGCTCGAAACCCAAGATCTCCAGGGGTGAAGTAAAACTTCTCGTAATAAGCCGGATCGTCCGGTATGTGCATCTTTCGATACAGACCCGAAACCTTGCCCTCAGTATCAATGATGGCTGCGCTATTGTGATAGAGTCCGGCGGCGCGGCGTTCAAAGATCGGCGCGACAACCGTGACATTCTTCTCGCGAGCTACTCTTCCTATCGCCTCGGTCGAAGGACCAGTGAGCGGCTCGGCGAGATCGAATAGCGCAGCGTCCTCACGCTGGCAGAAATACTGAGAGCGAAACAGCTCCGGCAAGCAGATGACCTGGGCGCCGAGTTGGGCGGCTTGTTCAACGAATGATACGGCCCTTGCGAGGTTATCGTCGGCATCGGGCGACGCGGCCATCTGTACCAAACCTACTTTAAACTTTGGAGCGAGCTGCATAGCCAAAAGCTTACACAAGTTCGGACCCGCCTCCAAGATGAGAAGCCAATGACGGAACGATACCGTGTCATTCCCTTCCAGAGGCGAATAGATAGAGTACGTTCAACTGTTTGGCGGCTCGCTCGCCTGGGCCCGCGCAGACCTCGGTTGTAGAGATGCCCATGCAACGGCTAATATTGTTGATCAGCAGCATCCGCACTTTTCCAAAGAAGCATTGAAAGAATTCACCACGATCGAGCTACTAGCTTGATCGGTGCCGTTAAGGCGATCAAGGCACGATCCAACGAACGGCAACGAGAACCATCAATTACAGAGGAGAACATGAATGGCTAATGTCACACTAAGAGGAAATCCGGTGAAGCTGGTAGGCAACGAGGTTAAGGTCGGCGACCCCGCGCCGGATTTCAAAACACAGAAAAGCGACTTGAGCGATTACAACCTGGGCTCGTCGGCCGGCAAGACCCGGATCCTTCTCAGCATCCCATCCCTCGACACGCCGGTATGCGATGCCGAGACAAAACGCTTCAACGAGGAAGCTGCAAAGGTTCCTGGGGTGGAGATCGCCTGCATAAGCATGGATCTTCCGTTTGCGATGAAGCGGTGGTGCGGCGCGGCCGGCGTTGAGAACATTACGACTGCGAGCGATCATCGCGACGCCTCCTTTGGCAAGAACTACGGCGTGTTGATCGAAGGCGGGCCCTTTGATCGTGTCCACGCGCGCGCAGTCTTTGTCGTTGGACCGGATGATAAGTTGAAGTACGTCGAATACGTCAGCGAGATCGCGAATCACCCTGATTACGACGCGGTGCTCGCGGCAGCAAAATGACTGTTTTAGGAATGGGGCAGAGCGATCGCTCTCAGTGGATCAGCCCCATGGTGAAGGAGAGAATATGGACAAGAAACGAATTAAAGTTGGAAGTCTCTCGCTCGTAGCGGTGTTATGCCTGGCGGGACTTGCGCTCGCGTTCAGCAATCCACCTGAGGTCGGAAAGCCCGCGCCTCAGTTCACGCTCAAGAGCAATGAAGGAAAGACGGTCAGCCTGAAGGACTATCACGGCAAGTGGGTGGTGCTTTATTTCTACCCGAAGGATTTCACTTCGGGCTGCACGGTCGAGGCTCACAACTTCCAGCGGGACATGGACAAATACGAGCAGGCGAAAGCAGTGATCCTCGGCGTGAGCGTTGACACTGCGGACTCGCATCAAAGCTTCTGCGCCAAGGAAGGTCTTCACTTCAAGCTGCTGGCGGATACTGAAAGGACCGTGTCCGAGGCTTACGGCTCAGTGATGGAGTACAACGGAAACAAGTTGTCTGCTCGCAACACGTTCATCATTGATCCTAAGGGCAACATCGCTAAAGTTTTCATGGGCGTGAAACCAACTCCGCACAGCGAAGAGGTGCTTGCGGCATTGGCGGAGTTGCAGAAGAAATAGCACACAATCAAGAATACCAGTCTGCGGCCGCCAGCCTGATCTTTCCAGTATCTGGCTGGCGGCGCGCACGGGACCGCTCCCGGGAGTTATCTCAGCCAGTTCTCGGCCGTTTCGCCCGTCCGGGTCGCGAACCTGAGTGGCTCGGTGGTCCGCCGTGTTCGGCTTTCCGTCATTCCGAGACCCGGGTTCAATCCGCCCGTCCTCTACGGAGGCGGCCTCGGAGGGAAGCGCCGTTCTAAGTTTTCTTCCTGCTTCGTGCCTTTGTCGCTCTCCAGACCCCTGGAAGTATTTCCACATTGGTCAATATTGAACTGCGCAGTTTCGGCGATTGGTGTATAGTAACGCCTTCATAGGCTTAGCCAGCCTAACACCAATACTCATATTGAACTTTAAAGCTCTTTCGAGGCTGCCTCGAAAGACGAAAGGAAGCCGATGAGAATCCTGCTTTTTAATCCCGACAACGGAGTGACGCGCAATTTTATGCCGCATCTCTGGATGTTTCTGCTCAAGTCGCTGACGCCTCCTGAGCACGAAGTGCTGCTTATAGACGGCAATGCCCAGCGTATGGATGAGGATGGAATCGCACAGTACGTACTGGACGAGAAGATCGATCTGGTCGGCATCGGCGCGATGACCAGGATGATACAGAAGGCTTACCGCATGGCCGATGCCATCCGTGCCGTGGGGGTCCCGGTTGTGATGGGTGGACCTCACGTGACAGAAGTACCGGACGAAGCGTTAGGGCGAGACGGCGGACCTCAGCACGCCGATGCCATTGCGCTGGGTGAAGCCGACGAGACCTGGCCGCGCATAGTGGCTGACGCCGCGAGAGGCGAACTTAAAGACATCTATTTGCCGGTAGACGAGGCGGGCAAAGATAAGAAACCAAGCCTCGATCATTATCCGTCTATTCCATGGGAGTCGATGGATTTGAATCAGTTCAACATGGTTCCGAAATTGATCTCTCCCCTCCTCAAGCGCGTGTTCGGCGGATGGGGAAGCTTCAGATTGATTCCCGTCGAGTCTGGAAGGGGGTGCCCATACGGTTGCGAGTTTTGTACTGTGACCGGCTTCTTCGGCGACTCGATCAGGTTTCGCACAAACGAGAGCGTCGTCGACGAATTGCTTCGCTTGAAGGCTCGATGCCGTAACGAGCGCGGCCAGGTGGCAGTCTTCTTCATCGATGACAATTTCGCGATCAACATAAAGCGCACGAAGTCGCTGCTGCGGGACATCATCGCTGCCGGCGCGCAGATGAATTGGATAGCGCAGATCAGCGCCAATCTCCTGCGCGACGAAGAACTGGTCGATCTTATCGCGGCTTCAGGAGGGAAGTGGATATTCATCGGAATGGAGTCGATAGACACAGCCAACCTCGCCATTGCGAATAAGAGCTTCAACAAGCCTGATGAATATGAAGCGGTGCTCAAGCGACTCGCTCAGCGAAACATCCATGCGATCACGTCTTTCATCTTCGGCCTCGACAACGATACACAGGGCGCGGCGGACCGAACGCTCGCGCAGATTCGGAACTGGCCGCCGGGATTGCCCGTGTTCGGCACACTCATACCTTTTCCATCGACCCCGCTCTACAAGCGGCTTGAAGTCGCGGGCCGGTTGACGCGGCCAAAGCATTGGCTGGATTTCCAACCGTACAAGATGGCTCATACGCCGCTGAAGATGAGCATCGACGAGACCCACGCTGAAGTGCAGCACGCGTGGGCCAGTTCGTACAGCGCCGAGGCCATCGAGCGAGCTGTGGATGCGATTGAAGAGAAGAACATCGGTTATCGAATCAACATGTTCATCGCGAGGCTTTGTTTCAGAGGAATTTACTTCCCGCAGATGGGCAAGTGGGAATGGATCAAGCTCATAGGGCAAAATCGGCGCACGATCTTCAAGCTGATTGCTGAGGCGTTTGGCAGGCGCAAGGGAACGCCAGAGATGCGCGAGGGCACAATCCAGGTCGCAGACGCAGAGATGCCCGTTTGATTAGAACTTCTTTGCGGGGCTTTGCGTCTTTGCGCGAAACACGGCTTCCGAATGCCTAGCAATCCCACCAGAGGTTTCGCGCAAAGACGCCAAGGTCCGCAAAGACGCAAAGGCCAGCGCAAAAATCGCTTCAGACAAAAAGCCGCCGCCCGCCTTCAATCGTGGGATCCCGAGATGGTAGGTGAGATAGCCCTCGGCTTGGTCGGTTCATTAGAAAGCATAGTGTATAATGCAAGCATGCAGAAGGGAGCATAAGAGCCATTCGATGAGCACCGCAAAGGAAGAAGCAATCAATCTGATAAACCGGTTGCCGGACGAGGTTAACTGGGATGACATCATGTACGAGATGTACGTGAAGAAGAAGATTGAGCTCGGTATCAAGGCCGCCGACGAAGGCCGCGTCGTCCCGCACGACGAAGTGAAGAGAATGTTCTCAGTTGAATGAAGCTCTTCTGGACCGAGCCCGCCATCCAGGACTTGCGCGATCTTCGCGACTACATCGCAGCCGACTCGGATTTTCATGCCGCTGATTTCATCGCAAGCATTATCACACGTGCCGAGCGATTAACGACTTTTCCGATGATTGGTCGCGTCGTACCTGAAGCACAAGGCGAAGACATCAGAGAAATACTCTACCGGAGCTACCGCATTATCTACCGAATAGTTGGTGAGCGAGTCGATGTGCTTGCGGTAGTCCACGGCAGCAGAGACCTATGGAGCCAGGAATCGAAGCCGTGGGAAATCGCCTAGGCATCAGTCAGAACGTGAGTGCTGGAAGTCCTGCCTTAGCTAGCTGCTCGTTGAGCGACTTCACATCCTTGTCCTTGATCTCGCTCCACCGTGACAGCACTCCCGCAAGCGTGCGCTGTGCCTGTTCGGAAGCAGCAACCGCCTGAGTAGTGGGCGTTACGTCCGCGCCTTCGACCAATCCCATCAAGCCAAGCAGCTCACCATTCACCGCGTTGAGGCTTGGCTCGGCAGAAGCACGGCCCGCGCCTCCCCCGCCGCGAAAGCCTCCGCCCGCTCCTTCAAGTGCTCCGGCTTTTCTGTCGAGCGCGTTAATCGCGTCCGCGAGTGCCCCTTGAGCTGCGCGGCTGCGCAAGTCACGTAGTTGTGATCTGAGCTTGCGAACTTGCGTTAGCGCTTCGTGAACCTGCTTCACTCCGTCGTAGCATCGCAGCGCCATTGCGTGTTGCTGCGCCAAACCGTCCGGAGAGGTTTTCACTCGCGGGTCCATCTTTATGGTTAAGGATTGCGTGTAACTACGGCCACCGACTGTCAGCTTCACGGTGTAGTTTCCCGGCAGCGCCCACGGCCCTAGCGGATGACGCGCGGTATCGCCGTAGATCGCCGCTATGGGAAATTCAGGCCGCTCACCTTCGGGCGGCGCGTAATGCAGATCCCAAACAAATCTCTGCATCCCAGGCCGAGTAGACAATATTTGCTCGGGGCGAATCCAGTAAGTCGGAATGTTAACTTCCTTGCCGATAGATTCTATCGATTCGGGCTTGTCGTCACTCGAGTAACGACGCACAAGCTTGTTTGACGAATCGAGAATCTCGAGCACTACCGATCCACTTGCTGCTGTCTTCAGCTGATAATCGATGATCGCGCCGTCGGGCGGATTCTTGCCGGCCGGCTCGTCGGGCGGGAGAGGCGTGTCGGTGTTCATGTTCCATCGCACGCGATAAGCGAGTCCCGGCTTGAAAAGGAAGGCCTCCGCTGCCACGACTTCTTCGCTGAGCTGCCTGAGCGGAGTAATGTCATCGAGAATCCAGAACGAGCGCCCGTGAGTGCCGACTACGATGTCATCATCCTTTATCACGAGATCGCGAATCGAGCTTGCTGGCATGTTCAATCGCAGCCGCTGCCAGTTATCGCCATCGTTGAACGAAACATAGACGGCTCGCTCACTGCCGCAGAAAAGCAGCCCGCGCCGAACGGGGTCTTCGCGAACGACGTTGATGGGTCCGCTATCGCCCAGACCGTTCACGATTTCTTTCCACGTCTTACCACCGTCGTGAGTGCGATAGATGTGAGGCCGCTGATCGTCGAGCCGTATCCGATTGACCGCCGCATACGCTGTGTTCGCATCGATGTGCCCCGCATCCATGATTGAAATCTTGCTCCATGGAGTTATTCCCTGCGGAGTCACGTTGCTCCAGCTCTTGCCGCCGTCTCGAGTCAAGTGAATGAGTCCGTCATCGGTGCCGGCCCAGATCACGTTCACATCTTTGTAAGAAGGCGCGACGGTGTAGATGACTCCCCGTCGCGGCTGCTTAGCCATCTCGGGCGTGCGATAGACGCCTATGCTTTCCGGCACGTCGGGTTGTTCACGCGAAAGATCGGGGCTAATGATGTCCCAACTGTTTCCGCCGCTCGTGGTCTTGAAGAGTACGTTCCCGGCAAAGTACAAAATGTGGGGATCGACCGGCGAAAAGATCACCGGCGCGGTTCTCAGGAAACGATGTTTGCCGGCGCGAACCGGGTCAGGCGCGATATTCTGCACTTGTCCCGTGCTCCAATCGAAACGAGTAATCTTTCCGCCATAAATCATGTTTGGGTTCAGCGGATCGGGTGCAACGTAGCCGTATTCTTCAACACCTACCGGATGCCACTCGCGAAAGGTGATTTGCCCGTCATTACCTCGGCTGGCGATTCCTACGGAGCCGCTCTCCTGCTGGCCGCCGTAGACCCAGTAAGGAAACCGATTGTCGGTGATCACGTGATAGAACTGCGCGGTCGGCTGGTTGTACCACGAGCTCCAGCTCTGCCCGCCGTTAACAGTAACGATTGCTCCCTGATCGGAAGCCAACAGGATGATCTTCGTGTCGTCGGGGTTGATCCAAACTGTGTGATAGTCATCACCACCCGGGGCTCCGCGAAACGCGACCCAGTTTTGTCCCGCATCAGTTGAGCGCCAGGTCACTACGTTTGCGCTGTAAATGATATCGGGATTCTTTGGATCGACCTTTACTTCCGCGAAGTCGCTGCCTCGCCCCCACGGGCGCGCGTCATTGCTGACTCGGCGCCAGCTCTCACCCGCATCGTCCGAACGATAGAGCCCGCCCAACTGCGGGGATGCGTCGACCAGCGCGTAGATTCGTTTCGACTCGCTCGGCGCGAGGCAGAATCCGATTCGACCTAAACCCTGCTCGAAAGTCGGAAGTCCTTTGGCAAGCTGGCGCCAGGTATTGCCGCCGTCGGTCGATTTAAAAAGCCCGCTGTTCGGCCCTTGCCAAGCTCCGTTTTCCCACGGACCTTGCCGGCCCGCCCACAGATCGGTGTAGACAGTCTGCGAGTTTGAAGGATCGAATTGCAGAGCTATGGCTCCGGTGTTCTCGTCTTTGTAGAGCACCTTCTGAAAGCTTTCACCGCCGTTCGTTGAACGAAAGACTCCGCGCTCTTGATTGGGCCCGTACGGATGTCCGAGCGCAGCTACGAACAGACGGTTCGGATCGCGCGGGTCTACGATGATCGCGCCGATCTGCTGGGCGTCACGCAAACCGAGATGCTTCCAGGTCTTGCCGGCATCTGTAGATTTGTACATCCCATCGCCGGTCGAAAGATCGGGCCGCTGTAAGCCCTCGCCGCTGCCTACGTAAACGATATCGGGATTCGAAGGCGCGACCGCAAGCGCGCCGATCGAGCCGGTCGGTTGATCATCGAAGATCGGCTTCCACGTAACTCCGTAGTCGTTAGACCTCCAAACGCCACCGTTGTTGACGCCGATGTAAAAAACATTCGGTTGTCCGGACACGCCCGTCGCGCCGACGGTTCGGCCACCGCGATGCGGCCCTATGCACCGCCACTGGAGGTTTTGGTAGAGGTTGGGATTGAATTGCTGAGCGAGTGCTAAGCTGATGAAAACCAAGGTCAAGAATGCAGCTGACAGAACACGGCGCGTTTCAATCACCTCACACCTCCGGGTTGAGCACTGGGAAATGAATTCTTTTTAGTGGTTGTTAGAGGCTAATCTTCGAATATGGCTTTAAATCTGGCTTCTTCCCGTTTCGTGCATAAGTTGCAGTATCGTTCTCGTTATCCACAGAAATCATTCGAATTCCTTCATGACGCGTATCGACATATGCCTCAGCGTCATCATACATTTGCTTAATGATTGGCCTGGGAATGAGATAATTTTCGTCAGCGTTCCCGCAGATCCATAGTTCATAATCAGCTCGCAGAGTATTCGGATTGATGTTGAACTTATAGAGTCGGTTGTTGGACCTCGAAGGACCACAATAACGAACGTGGACAACATTATGACCGACAAGGAACTTCGACCGCTTTGCGGTCTGCCAAGAATCCCCTCCTGCTATTCGATTAAGTGCTGCGCGCTTGATGTGATCATTGCCTGTCATTTCCATTCTCCTGGACGTTCATTTGCTATCGACCGGCATACCCCGAATGGGAACTACCTCGCTCGGGTGCATCGATAGGTAATCGCGAACAGCAAGATTCATTCGGTCAATCTCCGCAAGGTAGCCTTCCGCGGAGAGTCGATAGTTGGTTGGATTCTTCTCCACCTGGCGGAGTAGGATGACTTGCTGTTGAAACCTTTCGACGCGCATTAAAGTCACCCGGGTTTCTTCATTGCAGCTAATCACGGGCAATCACCTCGACGATCCTTCAGCTCCCACCACGGCTTATGTGCCAATCCTAGATTGATATCGGCCGACCTACAACTGCAATTGATCTTCTAAAGCCGATGAGCGGCGCGAGACTTCGCCTTTGATACTTTAGAAAGCGCCTGTTTGAACTTCCTGCGACTTCCGTGCGCGCTCTGAACTTGCACAGCATCCTCGGCCCGCAACACAGTAGCGGCCGCGTTCCCAAGGGCCTTCTGTAATGCTGGTGGTACATCGATAGGGAAGAAGCGATTCGCGGAATATCCATAGTCCTCGCCGCTTTCATCAATCACACGTATGTACCCGTGTGAGGCGGCCTCAACGTCCGGAATCACGCGATACAGTTTCCCTGCTTCAAGTGAAGCTTCATAGCCTTCATTATTGATGCATACTGCGAACTGTGTTTCGTGTTTGCCTGTTCTCTTCATAACTAATCAATCAACGGAAACTTGATCTTGAATTCCTTCTTCCCGATCCCGTGCGCCTCGTACCAATGTACCTCCGCTGTGTGTATTGTGCCATCGTCGAGCCGCACAGTAGCAAGACCTTTACGTTTTCTCCAGCGACCTTTGCCGTATCGCTTTCGCAAGCGCGCCAGGTTCTGGATCGATCGACCGGTCGCGATGGTTTGAACGTCCGTGATCTCTCCAATGATCTCAAAATCCATCGTTTTTACGTCAAACGCATTGGTCGAACTAGGCAGCTAGCCTGCATCTACTGCTCTTTGTGAGCCGAATCTCCAGACGCAACCACGTGTCCCTTCTTCACCGTCAAGTTCAGGTTCTCATCGACGGCTTCCCAGAAGATTCGACCTTGCATCATCTCGTCAGTGGTTTTCTCGCCCCACCGTACTGCCTTCGTCGGGTCTGGATTGAACTTGTTCGCAGGGCTGTTGTCGTAGGTGCCGATGAACTCGACTGATGTTCCTTTTGGCACGCGCATTGGTTGGACCAGTGTGTAGACACGTTGCCAGTTGAAGTCGTAACGCGGCACCTCGAGCGCAGTCTCGACCCGGCCATCGGGATACGTGAGCCGCATCACATAAGACTTTCCGCGAAGGTGCATGTGAACGTGAAAGAAACGAATCACACCGTCGGTGTCGAAAGTCTTCTTCGCAACCAGCGAATAGTTGGCGTCGCCTGGAGGTATGTCGACGTCTTTTCGATCGCCGAACAGCACTCGGAGATTCTTCTTGATGAGTTCGTCAGCGAAGTAAATGCCCACCGATGTCTGATCGACGCGCTCCTGATCGGACGGCGCATAGTGAATTTGTATTCCCAGCCGCATTCCCTTCGGAATTCGAACAGCCGTGCCTTCGGCCAGGATCACCGACTCGACGCCCGGCGCCCATCCCGAGAGCATGATCGTGCCCCTGGCGGTCGGGTCGAAGTCTCCCGCGGCAAAACCCTCAGCCGGCACTTTGATGCCGGGAGGAACGAGATGTGTGTTGGCGTGATGTACCGCTCGAATGTTTCCGGGGCGAGTGTCTACGCCTTTGATCCACGTGTCTTCGGGAAACACATAATCGAAAAAGAAGAAGACATACTGATCTTTGGCGCTGGGCTTGAGAGTGTAAGGGTGCTGCACCTTGACCACGAGATCAGGCTCGCCGTGAGCCCACTCGCTCTTCCAGGTGTGTGGCGCGGGTAGATCTTTCATGGCTCCTTTCGGCGCGCCTGCATCGACCCACTTTGTCACTGCGCCGATTTCAGAATCAGTAAGCCGAGGATCGTTTACGTAGCGGCCCACTTGTCCGGTGGCATGAAAGGGCGGCATCTCGCGCTTGATAACCTTCTCTCTGATCGAGCGAGCCCATGGCCGCGTCTCCTCGTAGGTAACGAGTGACATCGGCGCTATCCCGCCTTGCCGATGGCACTCTTCGCAGCGCTTTTGAAGAATGGGCGCAACGTCTTTTGAAAAAGTTACCGAAGCCTTGTCAGCGCCTGAAGCGGTGTCGCTCGAAAGCGAAGGCAACGTAAAGAGCGCGAGGCTGAACAGCGCTGCGACGGTGATGAACATGAATGTTTTCATCTGTGTTCCTTTCATAACCCGACGGTTCCATATGCCTGCGCTTCACGCCGTTCGGGCGCAACTTAGTCCGAGGTGGCGGCCATCTCGAGCGGCGCCTCGAGCTTCAGGTTGATGAGTTGATTTAGCGATACGCTCTGTTGCGCGGCCTCGATAGCCAGATATCGATGGAGGTAGCTTGGCATTCTAACGTTTAGCCGGCCGCTAAACGAACGCTTTCCGAGCGGTTGCGGTATTGGCTCTTTTGATGCAGCCATATCCTTCAAGACCGCCTTAACAACTTGTTGAAGCGAACGCAACGCCGACTCTTGCGAATCACCGTGGGCGGCCAGTGATGGGAATTCGGCTACCCGCGCGACATAAGCCTCGTCGTCTTGCGACCAACCTACGGTATAAAGATAGTGTTCGGCCACTATGCGCGAACGCCTGGCTGGCCTCTTGTGTGAAGTCGAGATCTTCTTCATCGGTACTCCTTGCTCAATTGACGCCTCGGTCCTTCAACAGAAGCTACTCAGTCGGTTCGACTACGACTGCGGTTCCGTAAGCCAGCACTTCGGTGACGCCGTTCATGATTTCATTCGCGTCGTAGCGCATGCCTATTACTGCGTTAGCGCCGATCTCGCTCGCGTGTTGAACCATGATTTCGAATGCCTCGGCGCGAGCCACTTCGCACAGTTTGGTGAACGCTGTGATGTTGCCTCCGACTATTGTGTGCAACGTTCCGCCTAAGGTTCCGAAGATTGAACGCGAGCGAACAGTGATGCCTCGCACGACTCCGAGCGTTCGCACCACGCGAAAACCGTCGAGCGTAAACGCGGTGGTGACCATATGTTGCGACAGCGTGTACCGTTGAGAAACCGAGTACGGCGCGTTGGCGCTTATGCCCTGTTGAGCCTGTTCCAGTTCGCTGAGCTTGTCTCTCATCTCGGGGCCTCCGTGTTAACGAAGATGCGATTCGTGAACGCCGCAAAGATAAAGCGTGGGCAGGAAATCCGCAAGGTAGCACAGGTCTTTGCGAGCTTTGCGGTCCTTGGCGAACTTTGCGCCAATGTATCTCTGTTTCTAACAACCCATTCGTTTCGCGCAAAGTTCGCCAAGGACCGCGAAGCTCGCAAAGACTCTCTTGCAGACTGAAGTCTGTGCCACTTCGTTGCGGCGTGTTGGCGCACCCGTTACAATTCTGATTCAAATTGCGCCCTCAAGGAGCTTAATAAGTGTCCAGTATCAATCGAAGGCAATCAGTTGCGGTATACATAGACGGTGTGAAAGTCGGCGGCAGCAATCCGATAGTTGTCCAGTCGATGACCAACACCGACACGGTCGATATCGAAGGCACTGCTCTGCAGGTCGAACAACTCGCGCGAGCCGGTTCGGAGCTCGTGCGCGTCACCGTAAACACCCGGCAAGCCGCGGCCGCCGTTCCGCACATTGTCGATAAGCTCGGCGAGCGTGGCGTGGTCGTTCCAATAATCGGCGACTTTCACTACAACGGGCACATTTTGCTCAAGGAATATCCCGATTGTGCAAAGGCGCTTGCCAAGTATCGCATCAACCCTGGCAACGTAGGGCCCGGCCAGCATCACGATAAGAATTTTCAGTCGATGATCGAGGTCGCGGTCGAGAATGACAAGCCCGTGCGCATCGGCGTCAATTGGGGCTCGCTCGACCAGGGATTGCTGACCCGATTGATGGATGAGAACGCGACGAAACCCAACCCGAAAGACGCTCGCGAGGTGATGCACGAAGCGGTTGTGGTGAGCGCGCTCGAATCGGCGGAGCTCGCCGAGCGATGCGGTCTGCGCCACGACCAGATCATCCTCAGCGCGAAGGTGTCTGAAGTTCAGGACCTGATTGAGATTTACCGTAGCCTGGCCGAAAGATGCGATTATCCTTTGCATCTTGGATTGACCGAAGCCGGGATGGGGAGCAAGGGAATTGTGGCTTCGACCGCGGCGCTCGCGGTGCTTTTGCAGACTGGGATCGGGGACACGATTCGAGTGTCGCTCACGCCGCGGCCGAACGGCGATCGAACTGAAGAAGTAATCGTCGCGCAGCAAATCCTTCAGACGATGGGCTTGCGGAGTTTTATGCCGTTGGTCACCGCTTGCCCTGGCTGCGGCAGAACTACAAGTACGCTGTTTCAGGTGATGGCCGAAGACATTCAGACCTACATTCGCGAACGGATGCCGATATGGAAAGAAACATACGTTGGCGTTGAAGAGCTGAAGGTCGCGGTGATGGGATGCGTGGTGAACGGCCCGGGAGAATCGAAGCATGCAAACATAGGGATATCACTGCCGGGCACGGGAGAAGATCCGCGAGCGCCGGTATACGTCGATGGCAGCAACTTCGTGACGCTTCAAGGTCCTTCGATTGTGCCGGACTTCATTCGGATACTGGATGAGTACATTGAAACCCGCTTCGCCCCCAGGGAAGAAGAGTCAGTCGCGCAGTTTCAGGTGTAGTGTCGCTGGGGGTACACCCGCAAGCATGAGACAAGTCTTCGGAGTACAATCTCCCCTATGAGTCGAAGTCTAGAAGAAATTTTTCGCGAGGCGGCGCAACTGCCGGAGCGTGATCGGGGTGCGCTAGCGGGCTTGCTCATCGAGACTCTCGATCCGGCACCCGAGCCGGATGTGGAAGCAGCCTGGTCCCGAGAGATCGCCCTGCGAGTGGCCGAGCTCGATGCGGGCACGGTCCAAACGATTCCTTGGGAAGAAGTGCACGAGGAGTTGTTCGGGCGCCGTGATGAAAGTTAGGTTCCATCCCGCGGCTCGCTTGGAGCTTCGTGAATGAATTACGAACTTCCGCCTGAAGGCCGGACTGCGATGTCTAATCCGCTGACCCAGGTCTTTTGAGCATTTTTCAGCATCGTTAAGAGCTATCCATCCCATTTGTTCAGTCAGCTCCACGGATGATATAGATCCCGTTACGCGAATGATTGATCGTCATCCAATGGAACGGAAGACCATGCTCATCGCAAGGCCGCTCCGCCATCGCCAATTGATCTATGCCTTGATCATTCTTTCGGCGGCGAGTGTTGTTCTGTTGCCCATCTTCATTCGAGGGTTCCCCAAGGGGATCGATATAGGTTTTCACTACAGGTGGAATTACTATTTTGCCGAAGAACTCCGGCAAGGCACTCTCTATCCTCGATGGCTTTCGGGAGTGAATCATGGCTACGGTAGCCCCGTCACCCTTTACTACCCCCCGCTTCAGTTTTATGTTACCGCGGCTATCAACAATTTTCTGGTGCATGACACATGGTGGGCGATTTCGCTCGCCTGCTGGGTGGCGACAGCGCTGTGCGGACTGAGCACGTATCTGTTCAGCAGAGCCTTTCTTTCTAGCTGGCTTAGTCTTGCGGCCTCAATGCTTCATATGTGGGCGCCTTATCATCTCCTGGAACTCTATCGCGGTAATACGTTGTCTCAATATTGGTCCTCGGTCTGGGTACCACTTGTCCTGTGGGCCATCCATCGGATCGCTGTGGGATCCGGATGGAGCGCCGTCCCTTACCTCGCCTTAAGCTACGGGCTGTTGTGTCTGACGCACGTGCCGGTTGCGTTTGCGACAATGCTGATCATTCCCATTTATGTCGTATTGCTTACACGCGAGCCGCGCAAGCTGATTCGAGTGGGAGCGGGGCTAACACTTGGCCTCGGGATCAGCGCTGTCTTCATGTCCTCGGTCTTATTAGAGCGGCAGTATGTGACACTCAACGCCGCACTGCAGGAAAGATTTACTGACTGTTTTCTTTTTGAGCATCTGCATCATTTGCGAAAAATAAATCTACTCTCGAGCGCGGATTACCCCGGACGCCCTGGTTATCTCCTGGAAATTGATCTGGCGGCTGTGGGTCTCACTATTCTCACGCTCTTGAGCCTACTCATCATATGGTGGTCGCGGAACGACTCTGAGAATGGTTCAAGATGGAATCCACTTCTAGGCGCCATTTTGGGTGTCGTCACATTGAGTCTATTCTTCACCACCCAAGCTTCAGCTCCAGTCGGGCAAATAATCCCTTTCCTTGAGTACATACAATGCCCGGATAGATGGCTGGTCATCACCGTCTCCGGAGCCTGTCTGCTTATTGCCGCCGCGGTTGCCGCAACCATTCGATCTCGGAAGCACCGCATCCTGAAAGCGGTCTTTCTCACAGCGGCAGTGGCGCTCAATTTGCTCATTGGTGCTCACATAACCACTCAATTCCAGGCCGATACCGAGCGCGTAGAACATAAGGCTCTAGACAAGCTAGAGGCCCCTCAATATACGCCAATATGGTGGAGCCGGGAGTGGCAAAATGAGTTTGAGTCCGCCCCAGGAGTGGTCAATAGCGGCGATTCAACCATCAGTACTATCCATGATACCGGGCTGAGGCAGCAATATACGCTTACCGCCAGCACCGCATCAGTTCTGACGTTACGACCGTTATACTTCCCCGGCTGGATCGCTCGTGTAGATGGAAAGCCCACGCCAATCGGCCCTGGCGAGGAAGGCCACATTCAACTTTCTATCCCCGCGGGCGAGCACGCGTTGATGTTGAGTTTTGAAGATACCTGGCCGCGCACGACAGGTAAAATCATTTCGGCGCTTAGCCTGATGATCAGTTTTGCGCTTATGTACCTGGCGCGTCGTAGAAACCCGTCAACGCCGACGGGGCCTGAAGGCTGATGCGAAGCGCCATCACTTGCGGTTAAATCAATACCCGCCTACAGAGTAGCAGAGGCACTGAGAAAGCATCGGGACTCAGTTCTTCTTCTCCTCCGGCGGCTTCACGTTCTTAAGCTGATTGATGATGCCTGCGATGAATGGCTTCGCGAACGGAGGAAGATCGGGCGTTTTCGCGAGTTCTTCCAAAGCTGGAATCGCTCGTTGATCGCCGAGCTTCCCCAACGACTGGAGCGCGTTGAATCGAACCTGAAGCGACTTCTCTTTCAGTGCTGACAACAACACATTGAGCGCTGCATCTTTTCCTTTCCCAACTTCCGCAAGCGTCTGAAACGCCGCCCCGCGCAGCGTCGACGGATTGCCCGGCGCCGCGTATTTCAGCGCGGCATCGAGCGACCGAGGGTCCTTCAACGCCGCGAGTCCACCGAGAGCTCCCGCCTGGGTCGTGCTCTGCCACGAAGGCTTCTTAATGGTCTCGGCCAGCACATCATAGGCTTGAGGTGCGCCGGTCTGTCCAAGCGATCGCGCCGCTTCAGCTATCGCGAAATAACTTGGATCGGTATTGATGATCTTCGTGAAGAGTTCGGCAAGCTTAGCATCTTTGAACGCACCAAGTCCCTTGAGTGCTTCTCGTCGCACCCGCGAGTCTTTATCATTCACTGCCTCGAGCAAGGCGGCGCGCGTCGCATCAGTTTTTAGCTCGCTGAGTGATTTGACGGCTTCAACGCGCGCGCCCCAGAAGGTGTCGTGAGTGGCTGCTTCACCTAAAGCCTTTGTGACTGCGTCTCCGGGATGACCCTTAAGCGAGATCGCAGCCAGCACGCGACCCATCGCGTCGGAATCGTGAAGCAACTGGTAAGCAAGCTCGTCATCGCTGCGATTGAATTTGACCTGCTTGATGATGTAATTGCCTCGGTCGAAGTTAACGATCAACGGTTTTGAATCAACCTCGAATGTGAATTCGGTTTCGAGCTTGTCGATCCAGACCCGGTGGACTTTCTCGCCCGACGCGGTCGTTATCGCGACATCTACCGGCATTGTGAAGAAGTCTGGTGAGCGGAACCACGGCCGCTTCTCGTCCGGCTTTTGAGTTTGTTTGACGGTCAACTTGAGCGACTTGGCGCCATCGTAGGTCGATGTGATCTCGAATTCCGGATGACCCATTCGGTAGACCCACTCGTCGAAGAACCACTCGAGGTTCTGGCCGGTCGCTTCTTCAATCGCCGCGCTGAGATCGGACGTTTCGACGTTCTGCCATTGATTCTTCTTAACGTAGTGGTTGATGGCCTTCCAGAATTGTTCCTCGCCCAGGGTGAATCGAAGCATGCTCAGCACCGCTCCGCCTCGCGGGTAGGCGTAGACGTCAAACACGGCGTCGGGGTCGCTGTAGCGGTTGGTCACAATCGGCCGGCGGTTGCCCTGATTCCACGCCTGAAAGTATCCCTGCTGATTCCCATACATCTCATACAGGTAAGCCTCTTTGCCTTTGTCGTGCTCGGTCCACAGCGCTTCGAAAAAGGTAGCGAATGATTCGTTGAGCCAGATCTCGCCCCAATGGCGGCAGGTGAGCAAGTCTCCGAACCACTGATGCGCAAGCTCGTGAGACGCGATTTCGTCAGACGAAACATCCAGAGCCGCGCGCTTGTCGTGCACGGCGTTGTCGGTCATCGTCGTCGCGGTGATGTTCTCCATCGCGCCGCCGAAATCGCGCACCATCGTTTGAACGTACTTCGCATATGGATAGTCGTATCCAATCTTTTGCGAATAGAAAGCAACCATCTGAGCGAGCTTGCCAAACGAAACACGGCCGTCTTCGACCTGTCCGGGATAAACGTAAGAGATCACCGGCTTGCCCTTAAACTCGTCTTTTACTTCCTCATATTGGCCGACGATTATCGACACGAGATAACTGGAAAAAGGACGATCCATTTTCCAGTGGAAGGTTTTGGTTTTGTTGGCTGCGTTACGCTGGACGCCGATCAAAGTGCCGTTCGAAATCACCTGATACTTTTCGTCAACCGTCGCGACCAGTTCGCTCGTGGCTTTGTCGTTCGGATAATCGTAGCAGGGAAACCAGTAATGATTGGTTCGCGCTTCTCCTTGCGACCAAATCTGATAAGGACGTGTTGGATCGGTTTCAGTCGGTGTGATGAAGGTCAAGCCTTGCTTTGGCGTAGCTTCATAAGTAATGGCAATTGCAACGTCCTTCCCGGCGGGATAGACCTTATCGAGCGTGACGTACAGCTTCTCGTTATCGGCGTACCGGAACTTGAGCTCTGTGCCGCCCGCGATCTTGACTGTTTTGATAGTCATGTTGCCGGCGTCGACTTCGATTTCTTTGACGTTGTCGGCAAACGGTTGAAAGGTGATTGTACTTTCGCCCTTTACCGATTGCGTTGTCCAGTCGAAGCTCAGATCTATGCGATAGTGCTGAACATCGTAGTTATGACTACGCGGCCACTGATAGGACGGGGGCTGCGGCGCCTGGGCGGTCGGAATCTGCGCGAAAGATAGAAGGGAAGCGGAAGCCAGGATGGCGAATAAAGTTGCGGCTCTTAGTGGCTTGACTGCGTGAGACTTGAAACTGAACATTGAACCTCCAAAATGATGAACCTATATCTGCGGCTCCGCGCCCGACCCGTACGCCGGCGAAGGTCACCTGGGAGAAGAGGGCGTCAACGGAGGATCCCAAATGCAGGCTTGCTTACGAGAGTCCATCTCGGCCTGGACTCGAATAGCGATGTGCGCTGACTACAGCCGTCTCAAGGCTTCTTCTCCGCCGGCTTTGCGGTCCCGTCCGAAGCGTGCTCGTGCGGAGCGAGAAAGGGTACTTTCACATCCGCGACGCAACTGAACTTGCCACTGCGACCTTCGAAAATAAACGAATCGGTATCGCTGGCGGGCCGGAGATCAAGACTCAAGTAAGTAACCTCGGGACTGTCGCCGGAGGTCTTCAAAGGTATCGTGAGGTCTTTGCCACCGCCTCGAAGCAACAGTGCGAAGTCGTCGTTCTTTCCAAAGCTGATTCCGAGATCATAGGAACCCTTTGGCACCGCAGTTCCGCCGATCACGACGTCAAAGTCGGTCTCGAGCTTGCCGATCTTCTTCCACACGCCGGCGTTCAGGCGTTGCCGAAGCTGATCGTTCGCTTTCGCTTGTGTGTAAACGGGAGCGTTCCAGTGGAGCGACTTATAGGTTAGCGTGAGTTTGCCCGCGCCTTCGATAGCGAGCGTATGTGAGAAATCCTTCGCGACGGTTCGCGGATCATGCGCGAAAGCCAAAGCCGCGAGTGAAATTAGTAAGCAGAGCGAAAACAAAACCCTTTTCATATGGTGATTCTCCTTGCTGACGTGGCCCTGTATTTGGCCTTACCTTTCCTCTGCACCGCTCCCGATTGACCGCTGCATTTCAGGAACGTCAGTCGTATGCTAACGCTGGTTCGTGATTGACCGCGGGGTGTCCGTCCGTCTGGGCTCGGAACGTGGGTGAGCGATGTCAACGAAGCGTCGATTATATCCGTTAGCTGTGAGCGTGACAACGCAGAGGTGTCCGACAAACTTCAGTTTGTCGACGAAACGGCTCGGGCCCGACAAACTTCAGTTTGTCGGACACCTCGCGGGTGAAATCAATTCAGGTGAACAGTTGACGGGCGTCGAGGGCCTAACCTAGTATTGATTTCGTTGAAGGAATCCAACGTCAAGGCATCGCCTAGTGCGCGCCAGTCTCCCTGATAGTTGGCCCAAGGGAAGAGGAACAAGAAGATGGGAAGTTTGGGAATGCCGGAGATTCTGTTGATACTGGTGATTGCACTGATCATCTTTGGACCGCGCAAGCTACCGGAGTTGGGGAAGACTCTGGGCCAGAGCCTCGCGCAGTTTCGCAGAGCGAGCGAGGACTTCAAGCGTCAATGGGAGGACGAGGTTGTGATGGAACGGCAGCGGATCGAAACGCCGTCGCCGGCCCCGGCCCCTGTCGAGCATGCGAGTTACCCGACTGCTGAAACAGGCGCAGAAGAGACGAAACCGAGTGCGCTAGAAGATCCTTCGCACACGCCGGCTACCGCGGAGGTGGCCACGATTGCCCACCACGAGGAAACCGTCGCCAAAGAAACCAAACGCGACTGGATGTAAGTAACACGGGCTTCAGTCCGATTTTTTTCCAGCAGACAGACTAAGTCTGTGGTATGTCTTACTATGGCTACCGACAGTGAAGATGACAAGGGTGGGCTGACCGAAGAAGGAACGATGTCGTTCCTTGATCATCTTGATGAGCTACGAAAGCGATTGGTTCGTAGCGCCCTGTTTGTTGCCGCTGCGTTCGTGATCTGTTGGATCTTCTCCGATAACATCTATAACTTTCTTCAAGTCCCGGTTCGAGCGGCGATGCTTGAAGCAAAACGAGAAGTTGCCGCCCCTTTGAGTGGCACCGCGGCGCCGCTTGCGGACTTAGCCGATGGATCGGAAGTGCTCTTCGTCTTCACAGCGGAAGCGAGGATCGGCGATGTTCTCATTCCAGCCGGGATAACGATCCCAACCAGGGTCGGCCACACTCCCGAAGGCGCTACGCAGCTCGTGATGAGTATGCCCGTTGTGATAGGGGATCGAGTTATCGACAAGGACACAGTTCTGCCACCCAAGCTCTATCAATCGAACAGCGCGCTCCAGGGTCGCGATAATCAGCTTGTAGTCGGCACGGTTCAAGGGGCGTTCAATCTTTACATCAAGGTCTCGTTCTACGCTGCAATTTTCTTTGCGGTACCTTTTCTGCTGGTTCAGGTTTGGGGCTTTGTAGCCCCGGGACTCTATCCGCATGAAAAGAAATACGCGACCCCGATGATAATTATGGCGTCGGTGTTCTTTTTAATAGGCTGCGCGTTCGCTTACTACATTGCCTTTCCACGGGCAGCGAACTTTCTTTTGGGCGTAGCCACCAGTGGAAACCTGCGTCCGCTTGTTACCGCCGATGATTATTTCGACCTGATAATAATGATCATGCTCGGGCTCGGAATTGTTTTCGAGATTCCTACGATTACTATTATTACGTCGCGGCTGGGGCTGGTGTCGCCGGGAATGCTGCTAAAGGTCTGGCGCTATGCGGTGGTGATAATCTTCATTATAGCGGCGGTGCTGTCGCCAACTACAGACGTCCCGAATTTGCTGGTATTTGCTGCGCCAATGCTCTTGCTTTACTTCCTGAGCGTGGGCATTGCCTGGGTGTTTTGGCGGCGGCGGCGGACGGAGAAGGAATATCTCGCTTCTGAGCGCAAGGGGGAGTGAGTCGGGCATTCTAAGTGTGGCGCCAAAAAGTGCGCCGGGATGTGCCGAAGAACCGTGGCAATCAGTGGAAACAGTCGGCTTGACCACGCGGATCACGCTACGTAAACTTGAGCTTCAGAATAAAGCAATGTGCCTTTCAGTATGGTCCCGTTTGGGAAAGGAGTATTTGTTATGAAGAGGGATGTTTTTCTCTTCCGTAGGATCGTCGGCGTCTTCCTTGTGTTGATGCTATCGGCTGGCATTCTTCCCGGTGTCGTTGCCGGACAAAAGGATAAGAATCAAGAGAAACCTGCCAAAGACCGCAACGAGAAGAAGAAGAAAGATGAGCTGAAGAGTGTCTACAAAAAATGGATGGACGAAGACGTCCCGTACATCATAACCGAGGAAGAGCGGAAGGCGTTCAAGCAGCTTAAGACCGACGAGGAACGTGATCAGTTTATCGAGCAGTTCTGGCTCCGTCGCGATCCTGATCCCGATACTCCTGAAAACGAATACAAGGACGAATACTTCCAACGCATCGAATACGCAAATGAAAAATTCACCTCGGGTATAGCCGGATGGCGAACCGACCGCGGTCGCATTTACATAATGTTCGGGAAGCCAGACGAACTCGAATCTCACCCCGCCGGGGGGCAGTATGAGCGGCCGTCTTATGAAGGCGGCGGATCGACCTCGACTTACCCGTTTGAGACGTGGTGGTATCGCTACATTGAGGGCATCGGCTCGGACGTCGAGATCGAGTTTGTCGATCCCTCGGGGTCAGGCGAGTATCGCATTGCTCGCAGTCCTGATGAAAAGGACGCGCTTCTGAACGTGCCGGGCGCGGGGCTGACGCTTGCTGAGAGTCTCGGGATGGCGAACAAGGCCGACCGGGTCGCCGGCGGCGGCGGCCTCTCGAACACTACTGGCGGTAACAACCAGATGTTTGGCGGCCGAGCGAAAGACCAGCCTTTTGAGCGGCTGCAATTGCTTGCAGATCTGCAGCGCGCGCCCGCGATCAAGTTCAGGGATTTGGAAGTCAAAGCCGACCTGCCCGAGATTGCCTCAGACGTTCTCCCGTTCAGCGTGCGTACTGACTTCTTCCGCATAGGAGCCGAATCGGTTGCGACTTCGTTCACAATGCAGTTCGATCACGCGGACCTGTCATTCAAGAATCAGGGCGGGATTTATTCAGGGCAGGTGAATATCTACGCGAAGCTCACCGCGCTTTCAGGGCGGCGTGCAGCCACTTTCGAAGACGTTGTGTCAACGCAGCGCTACGGCGAAGACCAGTTGCAGGCGGGCCAGACCCAGCGTTCGATGTATCAAAAGAACATCGTATTACCGCCGGGCCGTTATAAGATCGACGTGGTCGGTCGCGATACGGTTAGCGGAAAGACTGGAATCCTGCACCACTCGTTCGAAGTTCCTCGATATCAGGAGAAACAATTTGCGACCAGCACGTTGATCCTCGCAGCGTCGATCGAACCGCTGGATAATAAATCGATTCCGGCGGGCCAGTTCATCATCGGACGCTATAAGGTCAAGCCGTTCGTCAGCGGAGTCTACAAGCCAGGGCAGAACCTGGCGCTGTTCCTCCAGGTATACGATGCGGATATGGACCAGGCGACTCTGCAACCGGCGCTCAAAGTCGAGTATTCGATATCCAGGGGCGGACAAGAAGTCGCGCACATATCGGAAGACGGAAAGAGCAAGTTGGGTCTCATCGATATGAAGGGTCAGCAGCTTGTCATCGCCCGCGCGATCCCGCTGCTGGACAAGCTTGCGGAACCCGGTACTTACACCATCACCGCCAGGATTACCGATCTTGTTTCGCAAAAGGTTGTGACGCCGCAAGCTCAATACACCGTGTTGAACCGTTAGCGTGCTATGTGTTTTTGAGATCTTGAAAGCCGGGCGCTCACGCGAGGCCCGGCTTTTTGGTAGCTGCCGCACGGATCATTCAGATCTTCGCTGACGCCGCAGATAGTGCCGCGCCACATTCAACTTTTCGTTTACAAGTTGGGTTGCTATGATCTTGTCTCAAATTAAGGAAGCGGATCTTAGAAGCTATGGAATTTTCGATTAACCCGTTCACTGAAGATCTTGCGGTTGACCTCGGCACTGTGCACACATTCATTTATGGGCGCGGGCGCGGAATGGTCGTCAATGAGCCTTCGCTCGTGGCCATCGACAAAATATCAAATGAAGTAATTGCGGTGGGGAACGAAGCGCTCGAGATGTTAGGCCGTTCCCCCGAGGACGTCGAAGTTGCTTATCCCATGCAGGATGGAGTGGTGGCTGATTCGCAACTCGCGCAGACAATGTTAAAGAAGTTCGTGCGCAAAGCGCGCGGGGGGCGAGCGCGGTTTTCTCGCCGGATCATCCAAAGCGTCCCTGCGGGGATAACATCAGTTGAGCGTCGGGCCATTCGCTCGGTCATTGAGGGTGTGGGTGCCAGCAACGTTTACCTGGTTGAAGAGGGCCTGGCGGCTGCGCTCGGAGTGAAGCTCCCTGCCGCTGAAATGAGTGGCTCGATGGTTGTTGACATCGGCGGCGCTACAACTTCCATCGCCGTAGTAGCAAACGCGGGCATTGTCGAGTCCGAGACGATTCGGATCGGCGGACTCGATATGGACCGCGCTATTACGGACTACATCAAGCGCGAGCGCCATGTGCTGATCGGCGAACGAACCGCGGAGCGGTTGAAGATGGTTCTCGGCTCGGCAACTGATCCGGTTGAAGACCACAAGAGCATAGTGAAAGGACAGAACGCGACTGAGGGTGGGCCTGAGATGATCGAGGTCTCTTCTCTCGAAGTTCATCAGGCGATCGATCCGGTCGTTAGGAAGATCGTCGAGGCGGTGAGAGAAGTACTCGAACGAATACCTCCTGAGGTGGCGGGGGACATCCACGATACCGGTCTTGTGCTGACCGGGGGGATCGCGTTGCTGGCCGGGATGGATGCCCGAATCAGCCAGGCAACAAAGCTTCACGTAGCGATCGCCGAGAGCCCGAGACAATCAGTCGGCCGCGGTCTGATTGCATTGTATGACCAGCCGCTGTTGCTGCGGCGCGTAGCTCGCAATCTCGAGCTGTCCTAGGCTTCAATTATTGGTTTGGATCGATCTTGATTTTCGCCTCGAAGCGGCGATAGTTTCTGAACTCTATTATGTTCCTGGTATAGATCCTTTGTGAGTCCTTTCCCAGCAACACCTCAGCGTGAATCGGTAACAAATACCGCTCACCGGCAATAGTGATCCAGTCGTATTCGACCGCGTTTTCAGACAGGGAGATCGGAAACCCCGCTGGAATCTCGTCGTTCGAAACCTCAAAGCGCAGGACCCGTTTGGTTTCGGTATCTATCCATATGCTGCCAGAGGAACCCGCTGTCGTCTTCTTACCGGTGATGCGTTCGGAAATAATGACCAGGGAATTTGCTCTCTTGACTTTGAAATCGTAAATCACCGTTGGCCGGCTGCGGAAAGTTTCGTGCTTGACCTCTTTGAACTCCGCTTTTGATTGAGGCTGGAAGAGTGCGGTGATCAATGAGCCGAACTCGCCGGTGGTAGTTGCACCGCCGATCTCCGTGTAAGACTGCCTGGCTGGCTTTCCATCTATGCGAAGAAGGTTGAAGTCTTCGCCTTTGCCGACTCGATATGTAAGCTCGATTTCGAGCCTGTCTTCAACTTTCCAGTCTTTGTCCCCGGGGGCCTGCGAATAGCGCGTGACGTTTTGAGTGACAATGAAATTTGGCAATTCTTCGTCGAAGTCCAGGGCGAGCCGGCGAGCTTGTTCGAGCATCGGAAGCTTCGCGATCATTGCTTCGCGATTCTCCGGCGGCTTATCTCGGACTTGAATGTCCGGATCTGAGTTTGGCGGCTTACCGGCGGTTTTGCCCGCACGTTCCATCGCAACAAGCAGGAAGGATCGAGCACCAAGCTGGCGCAGTTCGCTGAGAAACTTCTCATCAGGCGTGAAGGCAATGCCTCGCTGGTCGATCTCAGCCACGATGTCAGCTTGTGACAAGTGATGCGCCTCGGCATCCTTTAGCCGGGACACTATTTCTTCTTTTGTCACAGGCGCGCCGGCTATCTGCGATGTCCAGGCTGAAACAATCGAACCAAGAGCGAATACGATGAGAGCAGCCAGAGTTGAGGTCTTCATAGTCATTTATTGAGTATCCTGTCGGCGCCACGCGACAGCAGCTCATCAGCAAGACGCCGCCCAATTGCTTCCGCATCCGACGAGGGACCGCTTTGCCGATCACGAAGTGCCTCTGAGCCATCCGGGCTCGCGACCAGACCAGTCAAAAGCATCGTGCCGGCGTCAATCGTAGCGTGAGCCGCGATCGGAACCAGGCAACCGCCACCCAATCCCTTCAGGAAGGCGCGCTCGGCTATACACGCAAGCCGCGTCGCCTCGTGATCCAATGTGTTTACGATTTCATTGATGACAGCGTCATCTGTGCGAGTCTCTATAGCCAGGGCACCCTGACCCACTGCAGGCAGCATGAAGTCCTCACTCAGGTGCTCCGTTATTCGATTTGCGTGGCCCAGACGACGCAGCCCGGCGGCGGCTAGCACAATTGCGTCGAAAGAACCTTCATCAAGCTTACGGAGGCGCGTGTCCACATTACCACGGACGGGCTCGATGATCAGATCAGGCCGTGCGCGGTGAAGCTGCGCCTGTCGCCTAAGGCTGCTTGTGCCGATGACGGCGCGCTGTCGAAGTTCGCCGATAGTTCGAATCGGATCGCGCGCAATCAGCGCATCGCGCACATCCTCGCGCTCGCATATCGCGCCGATGCCCAGCCCGGCCGGAAGCTCGGTAGGAAGGTCTTTCAGACTGTGAACTGCCAGATCAACTCGATGTTCGAAGATCGCATCCTCCAGCTCCCTGGTGAACAATCCCTTGCCCTGCTCGCCGAGCTTTGGAAGCGACACATCAAGTACCCGGTCGCCTTTGGTTGAAATGATAGTGATCTCGACTTCGACACCGGGATGGTGATTTTCAATCTGGGACTTGACCCAATTGGTTTGCCAGAGGGCAAGCTGGCTTCCACGTGTTCCGATTTTGATCTTGTCAGTCAATCGATGCCTTCCTCTACTATTCGATCCTGATCATCTTACGAAGCTCGTTCATCATCTCGGTCGGTTGGCCATCGCGAGCGGCGTTGCGGATATGCACGATCATCGGGTGAGAGAGTTTGTTGACGAGCGCCGGAATCAAGACATCCTCGATGGCGGCTTCCTGTTCGGTACTAAGTTCTCCAAGTCGTTTGCGATTTCGTTTGAACTCGCTCACGACAATCTGTAAGAGAAGTTCCTTGACCTCAACTACCGCCGGGCCGATGTCAAGCGAGCGCAGTTGTTGAACGAAGTTCTGCACTTCGGCCGCAATTATGGTCTCGGCGCGCTCGGCTTCTTGTTGGCGCTCACGAATGTTTGCTTTGACTATCGATTCCAGATCGTCGACATCGAACAGGAAGGCGTTTTCGACATTTGCAATTCCGGGATCGATATTACGTGGAACCGAGATGTCAATAAACAGCACGGGGCCTTTCTTTCGGGACTTGAGCGCGCGGCGCGTTTCAGTCGGATGGATGACGTAGTCGGGCGCTCCGGTAGAACAAAGCACGATATCCGCAGAGGGCAGCACATCGTAGAAGGCTTCAAAATTGATGGCGCCGCCTGAATACTTCCTGGCAATCTCCTCCGCGCGTTCTGCAGTGCGATTCGTCACGATAAGCTTGCCGGTTCCGGCTTCCAGCAGGCAGCGCGCGGCCAATTCGCCCATCTCACCCGCGCCAACCAGCAAAACAGTTTTGTCGCTAAGGTCTTCGAATATCTTTCGGGCCAATTCGACTGCCACTGAGCTGACCGACACCGGGTTTTGTGCGACTCCGGTTTCGGTGCGAATCCTCTTCGCGACCGAAAGGCTTCGGTGCATTACCTGGCTGAGCACTCGGCCAATCGTGCCGGCTTTGATCGCGTGTTGATAAGCCTCTTTGACCTGGCCGAGGATCTGGGATTCGCCAACAACCATGGAATCGAGACTGGACGCGACGCGGAATAGATGTCTGATCGCCTCGGCGTCGGCGTGTCTGTAGAGGTGGCCGTTCAAGCTATCGGGCGCAAGCTGATGAAAGTCGCTCAAGAAGTCCGCCAGGCACGCAATACCTCGCTCGGCGCCGGATGCGGTTGATGCGATTATCTCGACGCGGTTGCAAGTCGAGACGATAAGCCCTTCGTCAACCATCTCCAGATCTGCCAGCAGATTGAGCGCGTCAGGAAGACGTGCCTCGGCGAAAGCAAGACGCTCTCGCATCGCCAAAGGCGATGTCTTGTGGCTCAATCCTACGAGTACTATGTTCATAGGTCAGAAGTCAGAGATCAGAGATCAGAAGGACAGATGCATTTTCCAGTTGCCATTTCTCATTTGCCATTTTTTGACCCGCCCGGCCAATTCACAAATCAATGACAAATGAGAAATTGAAAATGACAAATGGAAAATGTATCTGTACTTCTGACTTTCTGACCTCTGACCTCGATCCTTCATCTCTTGGATTCAAAACCCGTGACCGAGATAACGAACACCTACCAGACTACAGACCACGATAACGAAGCTCACGATCGACGCGAGGGCTGCAGCGCGTCCGCCCCAGCCGGCGTTTATTCGTGATTGAATAATGACCAGATAAACAAGCCAGGTTACGACCGAGAAGATTTCAATGGGGCCTGCCTGCCAGTAGATGTGATATCGGGAGTATGAGTACCATAGCCCGCCGACGATCCCGAGGGTCATCAGCACGAACCCTATCGCCATCGCTCGCGAGCTGATCGCGTCGCAGGTGTCGAGCGACGGGAGCTTGTAAAACACCGTGCCAAATCGTTTGTGTTTTAACTCACGTTCTTGAATGATATACATTACGCCCGCCCCGAATGCCACAAAAAACGATGCATAGGCCAACAGTAGTAATCCAATATGTGCGGGCAACAAAACGCTCTGAAGAGAATTGCTGAATTCCGGAGCAGGCTGGCTGGGGCTTGGCGAAATCGCGGCGATCGCGGCTAGAACCAGGACGATCGGAAAAATGAAAGCTTTAAGGGCGGTGGCGTGATACCAGCGATATGCGAGCAGTGTTAAGAGAACAAGACCCCAGGAAAGGAATGCGGACATCTCCTGCACTCCGACCAGTGGGCATCTGCCGGTTCGAAGGCCGCGTAGAAGCAGCCACGCGGTATGAGCTCCCAGCGCGATCGCAAGCGCGATTAACGCCGGCTTGCGCAGGACAGGACGCTTTGTAGTCAGCGCAAAAATAGATTGGGCTACGCACACGGCGTAGCCCATTAGTATGATTATCCAGAGGATTTCCATGGGCCTGCTCCGGCGTGTGATTCCAGCAAGGAGTAATTCTACCCGCCGTGCAGCCCACAGGCAACGAAGCGATCAGATCGTCTCGAGCTTGCGAAGCGCATCGATGTTCTGCAGCGCTATTCGCTTTCGGCCAACTTTGATCAAGCCGTCTTGCTTGAGCTCGGCAATACCGTTGGTCACCGTCTCGCGATAGACCCCAAGCCTCTCGGCCATCTCCTGATGAGTGTAGCCACTGACTTCCTTGCCTCCACCTGCCAGCTTCAGCAGTAGCGAGGCGATTCTGGAGGTCACCGGCTGAAAAGCAGACTGCTCATGTCTGCGCTCAGCGTCGACAAGCCGTGGTCCAATTTGACGAGCGAGATTGAGCGCGACCGCCGGAGAAGCGCTGGCGATTTTCTCGAAGTCCGCAGCGCTTACGTAGGAAACCTTCGCAGCATCGGCAGCCACTGCGCGCGCTCCTAACATTGATTGGCCAAGCATCGGCATGTCTCCGAAGATCGTGCCGGCTTCAACCGTCTTGACATCCAGCTCGTTGCCGCTCGCAGAAGTTCGCACGATGTTTACCCGACCGCTCCGCACCACGGCTGCTACCGGCCCCTTGGAAGAGGTCGGATAAACCGTGTCGCCCGCCTTGAAATTGCGCTTGGGTAGTTTGTCGATTGCCGCTTCGGCAGCCTTGTCCTGTGCCAGGTCGGAAAGTTTCAAATAGCCAACCTTGGAGGCCAGGCTTATAGCCGCCAGTGAGCGAATCTTGTCGCTGGGACCTTTCGTGCGTCTCTTCCTCTTCATTTTCGAAGCTGCTCTCTTAGTTGCAGTTGCCAATTTTATCACCTCTTTTACCCAGCTTGGAGTAAGTGTTTTGACTGCTGTCTGAATCTGCCTTTAGCGAAGGTGACAGCAACCGGGTTGACGGGGTAGCGGAGCAAATTTGTTATTGAGCCTGCGTCATACAGCACGCACTTTTTATAAGGACGCTCCTGCCTAACCATATCAGAATCAGAATAGAAACGGGAGAATGATATTACAATGATGCGCAACGGCTCGTCAGTAAGCCAGCGCACAAACGCAACCGTAGTTGTGCAAATCCCGGAGTAAGCAAGAGAGTTAACGAAAAGGGTCAAAAAAGGGCAGCGCGCTCAAGTGTGGGACAACCCTCATTGACTGGCGACCGTTCGGCGATATAGCCCGACGATCTCGACCGCGAACACCGCCGACAACAGAGAAGGCAGATAGAAGAGCCATCGTGGATTCGCAAAGTGTGTCATCGCGAGACCGGACATCGAGGGACCGACCAGACTGCCGATTCCGAATGCGAGCGAGAATGTGGAATTCGCCGCGCCCAGGCGCTTCTTGCTCATGATGTCGCCAATCAAGGCAAGACCGATCGGATATAAGCTCCCAGCCAGTGCGCCTGCCAGCGCCCCGGTCACCAAAAAGAATCGCCAGTCAGAATGAAGCGACAGAATCGCAAACACAACTCCGAGCAAGACCGTGCATACCAAAAGAGTTTTGCGCTTGCCAAATCGGTCAGCCGCCCGTCCGATAGGGACCTGGCTTGCGATAGTACCGAGAATGACCGCTGTGATGATTGCTCCCATCGCCGTCTCCGGTACTCCTATTTCTTTCTTCAAGTAGAGCGGGAATAGTGTAATGAGCGAAGACATGAGATAGCCATACAGTGCGCCCGCCGAGATTGGTAACAGGAGTTTGACCGAGAGCACTCTGGAGGCTGTATCAGTGTGATGTGGCTTTGACGGCATCTTCTTAATGAGACCGGCAACCATCAATGCCGCGACCACGCTAAGGCCGAAACAACCAACGAACGGGACATGCGGGCTTATTCCGAATAACAGCGTTCCCGCAAGCGGTCCGGCGGCCCATCCTATTCCAACCGACAACGCATAGTAACTTAAACGTCGAGCTCGTTCGCCCGGCTCGCTTAACAAACCAATCATTGTTTCCGTAGCTACCGAGATGGCGGCGGCGCCGACGCCTTCGAGGGCGCGCACCGCGAAGAAAAGCCAGGTGACTTTGATGTATGCAAATAGCAGTATGGCCGAGCCATAAATCGCGAGACCCGAAACCAGAACTCGTTTCGGTCCGAGGCGATCAGTAGCGGCGCCGATCGGGAACGACGCCACAGTAAAAGCTGTAAACATCGTCGTTCCGATCAGGCCAACGATGAAGCTGTTCTCACCGTGTTCGGCAAGCACTATCGAAATGAGCGGCGCTACAAGCCCGACCCCAACGTAGCTAAGCCCTATGCTGAAGTAGATGACCGGGAAAATTTTCGAATTGAACAAATTGGCCCTCGAAGCAAAAGCGAGAAAATATCACTACGAAGAGTAGAACGGCAAAGAGTGTAGGGCAAGAAGCGGTATCCGTCTCTTGACTTGCCCCGGGCGTTCTAGTTGTTTGCGAGATACTCGCGCATCTGAGCGACGTACTTGTCGTACTCTCGGCTCCCGATGAACTTGGCGGGTAAGACGGTTGAAAGGTATCGCAGGTACGCATCCGGAGTGAGCGGTGCACCGCCTTCAGTTAGCAGCTCTCCGCGAACCGCGTAGGGTTTGAAGATGACCTCTTCGGGGCCGCGCTTGCGGAAGAAGCTCGCGTCTGGAACATCTATCAGGTCCTCAGCTTTGATCCCTCGTTTTGGATCGCGACTTCTTTCGATTTCGTCAATTAAGGAATGAGCTTCCTCGCGAGACGCATTCGGTATTCGTTCCTGGACTATCGCAACGTTCACGTTTCTAACGACGCCACGAACTTCCCCCACGTATTCCGACTGGGCCGTACCGTTTGTCTTGTCCTTAAATCCGAATGTGACCGCGGTTTCGCCTCCGTGCTCATTGCCAAACATCTCCAGCCCTCGTGGGTACCAGAGGTTCATAGCTCGCTGCACGTCCTGAATGCTGTAGTCGCCTTCGCCGCGAGCAGCCATCTGCGAGATCTCCTTCAGCAGTTTGCGACCGCTGCCAAGATGGAACGCCTCTTCCTGCAGCATCGGCCCCATGCTTCGTGCCATGGGCGCATAGCTGAAGGCCTGCTGCATGTCTAGTTGATACTTGCCGACGAGATCAATCACCGTTGCATAAGTTACATTGTCCAGAAAATCGTTGAAGTCAATGTTGAAGGCGTCCAAAACGTGGCCACCCAACTCCATAGAAAGAAGCTCTTCGATCGTTTGCTTGGCGACATCTCCAAGGCCCGGCTTCTTCCACGTAGGGTCCTGGTCGAGCACCCAGAACATCTGATAGGCATGCCGCAGCTCTTCGGCCATAATCCGGAGTACCGCGAATTTCGCTTTATCGCTTACTGCCCGATCAAGCGTCAGGCGATGCTGCTGAATGGAGCCGAGTTCAGTCGAACACTGCGCGCGCACGATGTCGCGAGCGCTGAAGAATGCGTTGCCGACCATTTCCTTTGCCTGCTCGAATCGCTTCCTCCCCGCATATTGGCCAAATTCAATATCCTCGGTCTTGAGATCACCGACCTTAGCGAGCAACTGAAACTCCGGGACTCCGCGAAAATACTCATCCCAATGCCTGGTCAGGATCTCGAGCTCGGGGAAATTGTGCTTCTGCCACTCCTCGATCGCGTCGTGATATTTCTTTGTTATGGTCGTGGTCGCGTAAGTCATCACGCCTCCGGTGAAAGTTTGATTCGAATCTCGATGAAATATTATCGAACGAGCGTTCGAATTTCAAGGTGGCCGAGCGCGAGTTCGCGCGGCAGATTGAATGTATGCTTGAAACATCAGTTGTCACCGGCCGAGGCTCGGTGCTAGGTTAGGGACAAATGGAGACCTTATGAAGACGCGTCGACGTTCAGACGGACGAATTAACGAGCGTGCTGGAACACGACGAGGCCCCGCAGCCAGGTTCGGGCTTAAGGCGGCGAGCTGCGGGTTGTTGCTTGTCTCGGCGCTTGGAAGCACTCCGGTCGTGTCAACTCGTGCCCAGAGCAACACGGTCGATACGATACACCAAAAGACTCCGACCGCGTGCAGAAGAATTCGACAGAGAATCAAACGGCTTCGGATAGACAACGCGCACTCGAGATGCTTGATCCTCTCTTCGAAGCCACCAGCAAACTCGATCCTGACCTGACCAAGATCTATCTTCAGACGCGAATCGCCGACGCGCTCTGGGAATACGATGAGCCACGGGCTCGCTCGCGATTTGAAGCCGCCCTTAGGACTTGCGAGCTGTTAAAGGTTGATTTCCCCGGGCCTGATTCGCGATCTCAGTTTCGTGGCGATGTGCTTGACGCGATCAAGCAACATGATCCGAACTGGGCAAAAAAGCTGGCGCTGGACCATTGGCAAAGCGCAAAGAAGCAAGAGCCCGATATGTGGACGCTGCTGCTGCTCATCGATCTCGATACCCAACTCGCAATCCAGATACTGCGGCGCGAAATTGACAGTAATACTACTTCATGGCTCGAAAGGGATCTGACTAGACTTCGCGCCAAGGATGTGGTGCAGGCAGACGAACTATTCACTTACGCCCTGTTAGCCGCCGCAAGAAGATCCAAACGCTCCTCAGAGACTTTTCGCGAATTGTTTAACTATGTCTTTCCTTCAAAGACTGAAAATTATTTAGGCTTTGATCTCGCCTCTGATAAAAGTCCGGCAAGACCCGAGTTGATCACGCGCTTTCTTGCCTTCGGCTGTGAGGCGTTGATTCGGGAGGCCAATCAAATAGAACAAGAATCTCGGAAGCACAATGCAGTTGGAGAACGGTCTGGAATGGGCTATATGGAAGTACAACTGTGGCTCCCATTCTTCGACCGCTACGCCGCTGAGTGCGCGGCTAAGATACGCCCGCGTTGGGACGAGGCGATACTCAGCCTGCGAGGCGGCAAGGAGCATATCCGACAAACCAAGCTGATGTTCGGTCCGATGAGTAAAGAGGACGCGTTGCGAGATGCGAAGGCCACGAAAGACCTGATGGAGCAGATGGCGCTCTATATGCGGGCAATCAATCTGGCTGCGGATGAAGGTAATTTCGACGAAGCACTTTCCATTCTGAAAACGACAGCGGAAGCGAAGGTATCTGCCGACCTTGAGGTCCGAATACTCGTCAAGGCTGCGAAGAGTGCGATTGCGATCGATGACGCTGACGCCGCTTACCGATACATTAACAATCTCGACGACCTGCGGACGCGCACTGAGCTGTCATGTGACATCGCGCGGATGTTGCACCAGAGAAAGGACAGCTTGCGAGCCATACAAGTACTCAACGAAGCGTTGGAATATGCACGGAAGGCAGCGGACAACTGGGAAAGACCGCACGCTATATTGCAGCTTGCAAACGCGGCAACTCTCTTAGAGGCGGAACGCGGATTCGAGGTTGTTAATCAGGCTATCGAAGGGCTCAATAACGCGAAAAGTTCTGCGCAACTGTTTGACTTCGATAACAACCTGGGACTGCTGGCTCGACTGAACCTCGACCGCGCCTTGTCACTTGCGGCAAAACTCAATGATAACGAGAACCGGCTGAAAGCTCGAATTGCGGTATGCCGAGGAGTGCTCTGCAAGCAATAGACGAAAGTCTTAATGCGTCCTGACTTCAGGCAGTTTCGATCTTTTCTATCGTAGCCTGGATTACTTCTTCTACTTTCGTGACGTCTGGTCCGCCGCCCTGCGCGAGATCCGGCTTGCCGCCACCGCGCCCGCCCAGTGTCGCGCATGCTTTTGCCAGAAGCTGACCCATATCTTGTGTCAGCGAAGCAGAACGCGCGAATACCAGTCGCGCGCCTTTTTCGTCGGTTGTTGCCAGCAATGCTACTGACGGTTCATGCTGGACGATCTTCGACGCGAGGATCCTCACTTCTTCAAAGTCGCGGAGCTTGAAGATAGCCTCAATCAACTTGAAGCCGCGGTTCAACGGTGCAGCGGCCAACATCTCGGACGCTTCTGCGCTCATCGCAAGCTCACGTAGATCACGGACCTGTCTCTTTAAGTCTTTGTTCTCTTGAACCGCTCGTTGCGCCAATTCAGGGGAGGAGTCTCTTTCGCAGCTGAACAATCGCGCGACAGCAAAGGCGCTGTTGTTGGCGAGGCGATAATCGGCCAGCACACGCATCCCGCATAGGAACTCGATTCGAGTCAACTTTCTCACGCGTTCGAAGGAACGAATAGCGATGTTTCCAACCTGACCCGTTCGCTGGGCGTGAGTGCCCCCGCACGGTGACCAGTCAAAATCCTCGACTTCGATCACGCGGATGTCTCCTCGCACCGCGGTCTCCTTTCTCAGCGGCAATTGCGACGCCTCTTCTTCGTTGACCATGTGAACGCGCATCGGCCGGTCCCCGAAGACCACTGCGTTTGCGATCTCTTCTGCTGCTTGCAGTAAGTCACGGGTCGGTGACTGCAATTCGATATCGATGGTCGACGCATGCGCGCCCAGATGAAATGAACGAGTCTCAGCCCCACAGGCTTGAACAAACGCTTGAGACAGGATGTGCTGGCCGCTGTGTTGTTGCATATGATCCAGCCGTCGCAGCCGGTGAATAATGCCGGTGACGGTCTCGCCTGGGTTAAGCGCGCCGGCGTCTTCGACTACGTGGAAGATCGTTCCGGCATCATCTTCGAACACATCGACAACCTTTGCTTCGCCGAGCGTTCCGATATCGTTTTGCTGGCCGCCGCCGGTAGGATAGAAAGCGGTTTGGTCCAGCACCACGAGTCGCCCGCGTTCTGACGGCTGTACGTCGATAACGTCTGCCGAGAATTCCAGCAAGCTTGAGTCGCGAAAGTAGAGTTTTGGAGTCGGTTGCATATTAATGAAAAGACGATGTGCGGTTAGTTACTCTCGTCTAGCCTTTACTTGAGCCTGCGCGCGATTGAGATTCTCCTGGGCCAACTTGAATTCCGGCTTAAGCCGCAGGGCCGTAGAGAACTCCGGAATGCTCTTGTCAGCGTCCCCCTGCATAAGCAGCACGAGGCCCAGATTATTGTGGGCCTCCGGGCTGTCAGGGTTCAAGTGTAGCGCGATGCCCAGTTGTTCTCGGGCTTCTGGGAGCTTGCCCATCCGCGCGAGCATCAATCCCAAATTAGTTCGAACATCAGAGTCGTTTGGCGACAACTCCATTGCCCGATAGAAGTGACCGAGGGCTTCGTCGGGCCGACCGTTCTGCGCCAGAGAGAGCGCAAGTTGCAGGTGCGCCTTACTCGACTGCGGCTGAAGCTCGACCGCGCGGGTCAAATAGGTGGCTGCCTCCGCAAACTTCCGCTGATCATTCAGCGTGACTCCCATGTTTATCAGGGCGTCGAAGAAATCCGGTTTGATCCTCAGCGCCTCGTCAAAATGAACGGTGGCTTCGTTGAAGTTTCCTTGGTTTCCCAACGCGTGCGCGAGATTGTAGTGTGCCACCAGGTTCTCCGGAGCCACCAACAGCGTGTGTCGAAACAACGTTATGCTATTCCGCCAAAAACCAACTTGAATGTAGGTCAGCGATCCAAGTATCGCGAGCCACACCCCGACGCCAAGGGCTGCCACGCGGTACAGAAACTGCCTTTGCCCGATAAGATCGCCGGCGCGCCATACGATCATGACGAACAGACCGATGGATGGAATGTAGCTATAGCGATCAGCCATGGATTGCCCGCCTACCTGAATAAGCCCAATCACCGGTACAAGGGTCCCTAAATACCAGGCCCAGCCGGTCAATAAGTAGCCCTGGTTCTTCTTAGCGCGCACCACCCCGATAGTTACACCGGCGACGAGAGCAAGCGAGGCGGCCAATTGCCACGGCGGTATACCTTCAGGAGAAAACGGATAGTAGACTCCTAAGCCGCTGGGCCAGAGCAGTGAGACGATGTACCTCGCATACGAAACGAGCGCGTTAGATATCCGAAGCACAAATGGCGCGTCAGCAAACTGCCGAACGGCCCCGCCTCGCGATTGGGCGATATAAGTTATTGCGACCGAGGCAGCGGCGAGTACAAAGACCGGTATCTTTTCTCGGATTAGTGGCGCCAGACCTCGAGCTAGCTGTCTAAGGCCACTATGGGGATGCCACACCAGCCGGTTGAGCGGCCAATAATCAAGTAGCAGCATGACAAATGGCCACGTGACGAACATCGGCTTTGCCATCAGCGCCAGCGCTAACGACAGAGTCACCGGCACGAACCGCTTCCAGTCAGGGTAGTCAGCTTTCGCGTACCGAATGTAAGCCAGCAAACTGAGGAGGGCCAGGAGAGCGCTCAATACATCTTTGCGTTCGGCCGCCCAGGCAACTGATTCGACGTGCATTGGATGTAGCGCGAACAACGCGGCGACTATCGCGCTACGCCACAAACAGCCCGTCATGTTTTTCAAGAGAGTAAATACAAGAAGGGAATTGAGAGTATGTAGAAATACATTCACTGCCAAATGTGCGCCGGGATTGAGACCAAACACCTGAGCGTCGAACATGTGCGACAGCCAGGTAAGAGGGTGCCAGTTCGCGGCGTGAAAGGTTGTAAAAGCCCACAGGACCCCCTTGATCGTGAGACCGGCGGTAACTATCGGGTTCTCATATATGTAGATGTCATCGTCAAGATTGATGAAATAATGGTTGATGACTTGCCCATAAACCGTGACAATCGCGAAGATCAGACCGGCTCCGATCAGCAAATCGCGCCGGTTGATTCTTAAGGAAGGTGAGTGAAACCCTGAGATCCTGCTCGGAGTTTCCGCATCCTTGTGAACAGTCCTCGAGTTGTGCTTTCTGTTGATCGTCTTTTTCTTCATTGCCTGTCTCGGATGAAGGTTTGCAGATTAACACAAGCTAGATGGCTCCGGAAAACGGCGGGTAGTGTCCTAATTTGAATTTCATCGCTCACTTTTGGGCGGCGTCTCTCAGCGTCGCGCGAATCCACGCCGAGAGGTTCTGATGACCACTTCGCTGCGCTGCTTTTGTGAACAGCATCCGGTCGGCTTCATTAAGGCGCATTCGTAGCATGTGACCTTTGGCATGGCCCTTTGGTAGCTTCGGTCTACCGGCCTTCTTAGTTTTCTTGGTTGCGTTCACGTTCTCTATACTCCTGAACTATTGCCAGCTTGACCGCTGTTTGCGGTGAATCTACGGGCGGAATATGCAACACGGTGACATATCTCTTCCCCTCGTCGTTATCACCGTCTACGTGCGACCAGGCGTACACCCTGTCGGCCTTTGGATGACCTTCCAAGTCAAATACTTCAACATCGCCTTCCCAGACCGTTTGACCCTGAAACACTTCTTTGACGGGCACCGTTTCAACGTGAATCGGCTCTGAGCCGTGCAAGTCTCGAATCACGGTAATGATGTCGTCTATGTCGCTCATATCGCTTGCTCGACTAGATCGCCAACCGTCCAGAAGTCCCGCTCGATTCCCGCAGCCATCGCGGGCGTGCATCGAAGCGTGTTGTGTCTCAAAACGAAGTTGTAATAAGCAAAGTGTAGCGCAACCGCAGCCTCGAAGTTTTCCAGCTTCTTTGAGAACGCCAAGGTGAGCCGATTAAGCCTACGCATGTGCAATCGTGTGGTTGCGTTCAATCTTTCGACGTAACTGGTCGAAACCAAATCCATGTTTGGGTTGCCGGTGATGTGAATCTTCTCTGAGGATTCAATCTTCGGTGCGCTGTACTTACGCTCTGGATGCTGTGAACCGTCATGACCGTATGTCTTAATGATCTGAGCATAGTCAACGTCAGCGCCGTACACACGCTCTATCGAGTCCGCATACGTTCTCAGGCCGTCAGTCGAAATCTGAACACGTCCCTTTACTCTTGCCGCTACGTCGCGGATAAAGACATCCGTGGTCAGTCTATCGCGCTTTCCAACCTTGTGAGCGGGAACTAATTTCGTCTCCGCATCAATCGCGCAGAATGTCCAAACATCGCCAAGCATAGGGTCGTCATCAATACCTAAATGGCGCTGCTTCTTTCCGATGAATCCCCAGATTTCATCACACTGTAGCTGCTGACAAGACAAGTCGCGCATCTTGCGATCTAAGATACCCGCGCAGCCTTGACCGACCCTGACACCTAGACGCATGATCGTGTCGCGGTGAATAGAAGTCATCCGTTCAATCGAGCGAATGCTGGCACCCTCAGCTAATGCGCTGATAACCGCGATCTGTTTGTCTTTACTCAGAATGTTTGCCATGATGAGATTATTGTAGCAACAGAAACTTGGCCTGTCAACAACTATTTTTGTGGGTACAGTATTTCGTATGACGAAGGCCGAACGTAAGAAGCTAGAAAAGAGACGAAGGGCAGAAGCTGAACGGCTAAAGCGGCTGGCGGATGGCTCCAAAATCATCGCCTCACCCATTGCGCCTTCGGTGAATCCAGCCGAGAAAAATAGCCAAGACGCCGAAGCAGAAGCCCAAAATAAACCCAAAGACACAAACCACGTAGTCTCTTGGAGAAAACGGATTATGGACATTGCTATCTATGCCTCTATTGCCGTCGCTGGAATTTTCGGGATTATGCTGGCTCTCGCTATTTGGAAGCACCATGAGATGTGGATTCTCTGGTGTACTTATTTTGCTATCGTCTTTACCATCCTGATACCCTTTTTGGCTTGGCAGAAGAAAGCATTGGATAAGCCTAGAGGAATAACTACTGCTGCCAAGCCTGATATCACGTTGGCTGACAGTGCGAATCTGCCCAGCATAGGTATTCAGGGTTTCAGGATAATCACGCTTGAGACCGGACAGTTGATTTATATCCAAGCCATCCTTCAAAACAATGGACCGACCACCGCCTATAAAGTAAGAATGGTATGCGCCCTCGCCTTTGGCTATCCGCCAATACCACAACCGCTCATCATTCCCGTCACGAATACAAATCTGAGAGATATAAGCATCACGGATATAGAGCCCGGCGCAAATCGCACTATACCGCTCACGTCCGCTGACAAGATTAGCAGGGCGGAGCGTGACGAGATTCTGAACGGCAAACAGCTGCTTTACCTTGTTGGTAAGGGAATCTACTACGACGGGCTGGAAAAGTGTCACCCGGCTCAGTTCTGCGCTTACTACAGTCACGAGACTGGCCGCTTTACGGTCTGTCCCGAAAGTGTAAAGTACGAACATCAACAGCAAAGCGATCTGCTTCGCTGTCCGCCGAATTAGGACACTACCAAACGGCGCCGCAGTATGACGGTGATGGGCGTGATGAAAGACGTGACGAGGCTGGCTTGCGTGCTTAGAGTCGGAGCCGCTAGCCTTCGTTCAATGCGGAAGGCTTTCATCATCAAGCTTCGGGATGGTCAATCGATCTCACTTGGTGAGCGGACCAATATCGTCGGCGTATTGAATGTGACGCCGGATTCATTCTCGGACGGCGGTCTGACCTTCGAGCCGGAAAGAGCGGTCGCGCGAGCTCTGGAGATGCAGAGTGAAGGCGCAGACATCATCGAAATCGGTGGTGAATCGACAAGACCCGGATCGGTGCGCCTTTCCAGTCACGACGAGCTCTCACGCGTCCTCCCAGTGCTGCGAGCACTGGCTGGCCGATTAGATGTTCCCATCGCGATCGATACATATAAGAGCGAGGTCGCCAGTGCAGCGATCGCTGAAGGCGCAAGCATCATCAACGATGTCAGCGCGCTTCGATTTGATCCGGCGATCGCTGATGTCGCCCGGCAGGAACGAGCGGTGCTTGTACTTATGCATATGCGAGGTGACCCCGAGTCAATGCAAAAGCTGGCGCCGAGCCCCGACATATTTGCCGAAATTGAGTCTGATCTCGGAATTGCAATTAGGTTTGCGGAGATGCGCGGAGTCGCTCGCGATCAACTGGTAGTTGACCCCGGGATAGGATTCGGGAAGACACTCGATCAGAACCTTGCGATACTCAACAACCTTGATCGCTTCGAAAGCTTTGATCTGCCGTTGATGATTGGGCCGTCACGAAAGAGCTTCATTGGACGGTTGACCGGGAAAACGGAAGGCGAACGGAAAATGGGGACCGCGGCATCCGTGGCTGCAGCAATCATTCGCGGAGCCCATATCGTTCGTGTGCATGACGTGAAAGAGATCGTTGATGTGGTTCGCGTAACGGATGCGCTCTTGATCCGCTGATGCAGGCTAGGTAAGTGCCGGCTGCGAAAAGCCGGCGGCCAAAAAAAAAGCGAGGACCGAGAATCGGTTTGACCCGATGCTCGGTCCTCTTAGTCTACGTCAAAGACGTTGTGACGACTTGCCTATTTCTTCACCCCAGCAGGTGGAGCGGTTGGGCAAGTACATTGATTGTTCGACATGTTCTGATCAGTGATCTTGCATTTCGGATCAGTCGACCCATTAAGGAAGAGCGCCGCGGTACCCTTTCCGACTCCGTTAGCGGAGAAGTCAAACTCAATGTGTACCTTACGAGAGCCCTTCAGATCATCGATGGTCCCGATGCAGCCTCTTATTGTCAGCACGCCCGTACCTGTTGCCAGGAGCTGGCCGTTGCAACAGAAGCGATACTCACCGGTCAGAGTGTTGAACAGAACAACGTTACCCGGATTAGATTCATCTTGCAGGCAACCGCTGAACACCCCAACAGTAAAGCTACAAGTGGCAGTGTTGCCCGAGGCATCTGTTGCAGTGCAAGTCACAGTAGTTGTGCCTACCGGGAAACACGATCCGGAAGGCGGATTGCAAACCACAGTCACACCCGGGCAGTTGTCAGTCACCGTGGGTGCGAAGTTAACCGTTTTGCAGCCGGCAGGCGGACAGGTTGTTGCTTCAGCGACGAAGATGTTAGCGGGGCAGGTGATGGTCGGCGGCTGCGTGTCGTTGACCCTGACGGTAAACGTACAGCTCGGGCCCGCCGTCGTCGTGCAAGTGACGGTGGTTGTGCCAACCGGGAAGAACGATCCTGAAGCCGGCGAGCAGGTCACAGTGCCGCACGTTCCAGTCGTCGTTGGAGCCGGATAAGTAACGACTGCGCCGCACTGGTTCGGATCGTTGTTGCGCACCTGGTTAGCCGGGCAGGTGATCGTACAAGCGACCACCGGACAAGTAGCACAAACGAAGCCGCCCGTAACGGAGATCGTATCAACGTTCCAGCCGGTAGCCGAGACGCTGCAATCGGAAGCCATGCGGAAGCGCAGCTTGACGGGCTGACCGTTTGCGGAGGCCGGCAGATTGGCGGTAGTGGTGATGTAAGCGCCAGAGTTACCACTCCAAGCCTGACGACCCGCTATCGGACTAAGGAAGCTTGTGGAGATGGTAGCGTTATAACCGCCGGTGACGAAGGAGCCGCCCGCGGCAATAATGTCTGCGAACGCGCCACCGTTGATTGAGATCTCCAACACGCCGCCATCGAAGGTGCTCTCAGTGTTGTAGAAGTTTCTGAACGTCACCTTAGAAGAAGCCGAGGTGACGTTGAAGCTTGGCGTATCGAGCGTGCTGTCGGTGACGCAACTCGGATCATTGTGGAAAGCGTGGTTAGGCGCGGTGTCGCTTGCGCCGCTGACCGTGGTCCAGTTGGTGCCGAGAGTGCACAACGGACCGCCAACCGTGCAATCGCCATCGCCGTTGGTGAAGGCAGTCACCCAGCCGGCGGGCAATGCCGGCGCGGTCACTCCGTCGAAATTCTCGGAGAACGCGACGGATTGTGTCCCCATCGTGAAGGTGTAGGTGACATTGCCAAGATCGGTTGCTCCGTCCGTGAAGTGAACGGTCGCCGTTACGGTGCCGCCGCAGGTTCCGGCTGCGGTGAAGGTGAAGTTGCGACAAACCGCCGGGCCACCTGCTACGACTACGCCGTAGAGTTGCGGATTAGGCGGTTGAATGTTGGTCACTCCACCAGTCGCCTGTAATGTGCCCATCAGCGCGGTGGTGTTTGCCGTGCCGACGTTCTGCACGCACAAGGAAACCGTTACTGTCTCGCCCGGATCAAGAACGCCGTTGGCAGGCGTGCAGCTCTCCGCGACCAGCGTGGCGCCCGCTGAACTGATTATGGGAACCGCGGCTCCGTTGCAAGTTGGGAACTTGAAGTTGCCGATGCGCGTGCGCCAGTTAAAGCTGGTCGTACCGGCGGGATAATATTCAGACGTGAACCAGAAGGTACAGTCGTCGACCGGGTCGATGGTCAGGTCGCTGTAATCGCCCCAACGGCTTCCGGTGCCGGTTTGGCTGCCGGCGCCCGCAAACAAAGTGGCTTCGCCCTGACCCAGCGTGCCTGCCGGATCGCCAGCCAACCGCCCGGCATAGCGAACGCCCGGGAAGACTGTCGCGCTTGAAGCGCTAAACCCAAGTGCCATGTTGCCGCCTTGGTCCTGTGCGGCGCTACCCATCCAGCGCCAGGTTGTGTCGGGCTGATAGGTGCCTTCCTGAAAGACCGCTTCTACACCGGAAGTAACGTTGCGCAGCTCGAACCAGCGTATGCCAGTCACGCCGCCGGAACTCACAGTGTAATTCCCGACGACTCGTTCGACGCCGCCAACTATGCGATAGGGCAGCCGGAACATCAGCCGGTCAGCAATGCCGTCCAGAGCCGTTCCCGCCGGTTGAGGTACGCAGGCGCGCCCACCGGTGCAGGCGAACGTAAAGCCCGCTGCCGCCGGACTGGTGCGCTGAACGAAAGTCGAACTTGCAGGTGTCACAAAATCAGGGTGGAACAGCCACGTTCTGTACGTGCCCGCGTTGTTACCGGTCGTATCCGGAAACTCAACGAAGGGACACGGGGTGTTGGCAGGCGGCGCTGTTGAACCGTCCACATCCGCGGGAAGCAGCGGATCTCCATTATTAGCCGGGCTGCCGATGAGCCCTGACGTAACAAACGCCGCCACCGGATTACCGGCGATCATCGCGGCTCGGTCGAACGCAAATGCCTGGACGCCGAGAAACGCCGTGCCTGCGGAATTGAAGACGTTGTCGGACATGTAGTAACCGTTGTTGTTTGTTGAAGGCCACACGCCAAGGTGCGGATAGTCGAAGAAGTTGGTCCCAAGGTTAAAGCCATAGCGAGTGTATGAGCCGGTGGCGTCGTTGCTCGTCGACACTGCAATGCACTGGTCAGTTGGCACGCCGGCGCCGGCAAACTGGCTTATCAGCCACCGGTTGGCGAACTGATCATAGAGCACCACTGGATCGCCATCACCGTTGTTCTGGCAATTACCGCCAAACCCGGACCAGATGGTCGCGATGCCTGACGGTCCCAGTACCGAGGCTCCCGTTGCTTTGTTAAAAACCTGATAGCCTTCGTTGACCATCTGAACGTACTGCGTCTGGCCAACTTCTCCATCGGTGTCGGGCGGTGCGCAGTTGCACGCCACACCCGGAAACACGATGCCGTCAAAGTTGAGAATGGTAGCAGGCATCACATCCGGCGCCAGGAAGCTCTGAACGACCGGGTCCGGTTTATCAATATGATTGCGGACTATCTTCGGGTTATCGGCGGCCTCGTGCTCCACCTTCGGCGCGATCGGTAGCTGCTTCATGTCCCGCAGCCGCGGCGAAACGTCGCTCTTATACGAGAAGCCGCCCATTATGCCGGAGGGCTCTTTCTGCTGAAGCGCCCCAGCGAGGCGAGCTTTGGCGATTGCATTCGCGGTTGAAGACGGTGTTACTCCGCCTTTCTGTTCCGCAGCATTTGAGTTGCTACCGCCTGAGAGAAACGCAGCGGGAGCGATAACGAACAACGCGAAGAGTGCTAGACAGAGCACCATGACTCTGACGCTCGATGTGCTTGAACTATTCTGTTCCATGAAGTGCCGGCCCTCCTGACCTGAAAGATCTGAATGTGAACTGGAATACAGATTACGCCTGATGGTATCACCGCGCGAAGCCGGTTATCTCCATGGCGCGCTCGCTACTGATTCATTGCGGTCAAACTTCAGCTGAGTCCTTTCAGAGCATTGAATCTATGTACTCGCACTGTAAGTTTGAATCTGTCCGGATAGCGAATCCCCATCCTCGTTAAGGGTCCATGTAAAGGGTCCATCCGGACGAACACCATTAAAGCCGCCGCTACTATATTATTGTCCGTTTGCGGAGTCAAGGAAATCATAGGAAAAAATGGGCGAAAGAATTTGTCGTTATGTTGCCAACCCTGTCACGTTCTCTTCGAATATCGCGTCTTGAATAAACATGCATTCTGCGGGAGATAGGCTGACCGAAATGTCCTAATATAAAATGCAAGAACCGCTATCGAACTCGTCTGCGTGTCGGGGCG
>WNFR01000054.1_pt1 | contig 98892 bp, 116 predicted proteins | sample 5400221 | NCBI WGS metagenome assembly WNFR01 (sample SAMN13153357, study PRJNA577476) | soil metagenome | isolation source: 40 cm soil under Madrone tree | place: USA:California | collected 2016-06-14
ACTTTGATCGCTGCGGACTGCTGTCGCTGCAAGATCAACGGCGAAAGCTCCAGATTACTTTATGAACCGCCGTATACGGAACCGTACGTACGGTGGTGTGGGAGGACGGGAGCCGCGAGGCTCCCTCCTACCCGATTCGGCGGGAAATCAAAGTGTCGCCGCGATGGCGAGCAATGCGCCGTAACAAACACGAAGGCGAGAGCGCATTGCGCTCTCGCCGATCACTACCAGGAATGGTCGGGGCGATTGGATTCGAACCAACGACCTCTCGGTCCCGAACCGAGCGCTCTACCAGGCTGAGCCACGCCCCGTTTTTACGAAGGGGAATGATAGCGGGGCAATCAAGCGGTTGTCAAAGCAGCCTTCGCTTCTTCTTTGTGCTTACCCGTTGTATTCGTCGGGTCAACCGGGTTGAAACGCTTGCTGGGCCGGATTCGCTTGAGCTTCCGTTAGCATCTCGATGAACTTCCGCGCCGCCGCGCTGAAGATTTTTCCTTTGCGGTGGATGATTGCAATAGGCCGCGCGAAGCTCTCGGTGAAGTTTACCGCGCGCAACGCGCCGGCCCGAACTTCGTTTTGCACCGTAGCGCGCGGAACAATTGACACGCCCAGATCGGCTTCAACTGAGCGCTTGACGGTTTCAATGTTGTCGAACTCCATCACGTACTCCACGCTGATTCCTCGCTCTCTCAGTATTTTGTCGACGGCTTTTCGGGTTGGAATATCGCGCTCGAACCCTATGAATCGCTGCCCGTCAAGAATCTTGATATCGATTCGCTTCTTTGAGGCCAGGTCGTGCTCGGGGCTGCACACAAGAACGAGAGGGTCGTTTCCAAACGGAATGATCTCGATCTGAGATCGCGCCGTGGGATAAGCCACAATTCCAATGTCGATCCCGTGGTTGATCACGTCTTCGTAGACTTTGTTGGGCCGGCTGTATTCGATGTGCACATTTACCTGCGGATAGGATCTCATGAAACGCTTGAGCGCCGGCGACAGCTCGTGGATGCCAACCGAATAGATCGTCGCGACCCGCACCTGTCCGCTTACGATGTTGCCGAGTCCTTTCATTTCCTCATTGAGCGCGTTGAACCGATCGATGATTTCGCGACAGCCCTGGTAAAAAGTCATCCCCGCCGCCGTGGGTACCATCGTGCCGCCCCGGCTTCTCTCGACGAGTCTTCGATTGAACTTGTCTTCCAGGGCGCGGATTTGCTGGCTGACCGCCGATTGTGAGATGAAATTTCTGGTCGCCGCCTTTGAGAAACTGCGCGTGTCGATGAGATCGCAAAAGACTTTCAGAGATTCGATGTGCATAACACCGCCTTATTAGCCGAGTCTCGAACGCTCAGCGCTACTTATAGCATAGCGAGGTCGCAATATGTTACATTTGTGATGACTGGTGGAGCCGAACTGCCACGTTGAAACCAGCGCTGAAGAGTTCTCCCCAGTACCGCTCGCTGAAACCAGGACGGATTTGATCCGCCGCGACTTTCACCCGGAGGGCCTGATGAAAAAGACCACCATCGTCTCGTTGATTGCCTGGCTCATTGCCGCGCAGGTGCTTGCCATAAGCGCACAGGAGAAAATCAAGCAGGACCAGGGTGAGATAAAGCTCTCGACTGAGCTTGTGCAGATTGATGTGCTTGTCACCAACAAGAGCAACAAGCCGGTTGGCGGACTCACGCGCGAGGATTTCGAGTTGTACGACAACAGCAAGCCCCAGCACATCGCAAACTTCGCGTATGAGGAAACAAGAACCCGTCGAGTCGAGGAAACTGCCGGCGAGAACACCCGTTTACCCAAATCGATAACCGCCGGTGAGTTGAAGCGCGTGTTCGCCTTCGTAGTCGATACGCTGCACATCAAGTTTGAGAACATCGGCCGCACGCGAAAAATGCTGAGCGACTTCGTGGATAACAAAATGCAACCGGGCGATCTGGTGTTAATACTGCCGACCGGCGGCGGCTCGGGAGTGCTACAGCAGTTCACTTCTGATCAGCGCCTGTTGCACCGCGCGATCGATCGGCTTCGACCATTCTTTTTCAGTAACGATACTACACCCTACAGAAGCATGGCTCGATTGGGCCTGGGATCTACTGGCCGCACCGCCTCGGGCGCCCCGAATCGCGGATTCGGCCGGCAGTCGATGCCAGGCATTCAAGGGGGCAACCCTGACCCTTTCGAAGAGGCGGATGTACACACGACGCTAAACGCAATGAAAGAAACCATCAAGTCGATGGGTAAGCTGCCCGGTCGCAAGGTCGCCGTGCTCGTTTCGGAAGGCATCAGGGCTTCCGCGACTCAGACTACACAGGACCTGAAAGAGACCACGGCGATGGCCGGCCGCGGCAATGTAGTGTTCTACACAATCGATCCGCGAGGGCTGGAGCCCCTAATGCTGAACGTCACTGACGAGATAGACACGGACGCGGATTTCTCGACCGCGGTGACCGATGCGATGGAGAGCAAGCGGTCGGATTTCTACGAATCGCAGGACAGCTTGCGAGAGATTGCGCTCGATACCGGCGGGAAGTTTTTCGGTAATAACAATGACATCGTTCACGGGCTCGACCAGATGCTCGACGAAAACTCGGCTTACTACATGCTCGGGTTCTATCCGGAAGCGGGGAAATGGGACGGCAAGTTTCATAAAGTCAAAGTAGTGGTTCGCGAGCACCCCGAGCTGACAGTCTCCTTTCGCAAGGGTTATCTGGCCAAAACGCCGAAGCCCGAGAGCACGGTGACCGATCCCAAGGCCGCTGAAGTCATCGAAGCGATTTCATCCCCGCTCGTGCGACGCGACATCGACCTTCGACTGACGCCGCTTTATATCGACAATGCGCAGCGCGACCCGGTCGTTTCGCTTCTCCTTCATATCGACGCCTCGAAGCTTACTTTCGTTCAATCGGAAGGCAGGTATCACGATCAGCTCGAGGAGATTGGGTTCGTGCTCGACGCGAAGGGGAATACGATTGACAGATTCTCGAACGTGCTCGATCTGAATCTGCTGCCGCAGAGTTATCAGAATGCGCTGAAGCGCGGATTCGTTGCGACGCGGACAATGAACATAAAGCCGGGCACCTATCAAATTCGGCTATTCGTCCGCGAAACCGGTCCGAGGTTGATCGGGACGGCAAACGACTTCATCGATGTTCCCAACATGAAGTCCGAAAAGCTGACGACCAGCAGTCTCTTCCTGAGCGGGCAAGCTGTCGAACAAGGCAAGCTTGTCGATACGGCTGGAATAAGCGGCACGCCGTCTCAGCGGCGTTTTCAGCGTAGCGGAGAGTTTTCATACTCGTTGGTGATCTACAATCCAAAAGTGGACGACAAGTCTAAGCAGCCGCAATTGGAGATGAGGACTCGAATTCTGAAGGGCAGTAAGGTTATCTACAACGGAGGACCTAAGCCCGTTGTTGCCGCCGAAGGCAGCACGCCTCCCTCTCGGATCATTGCCGGAGGAGTAATCAAGCTTCTCAGCCTGGCGCCGGACGACTATACGATCGAGGTTACCGTCTTAGACAGGCTCAGAAAGAAAAAAGAGGACAACGTGCTCCGGCGTGAAATGGATTTCAGCGTCGAATAGACGCATTTTCTTTATCCGAGGCAACGGCCCTGTAGTTTCAAATAATCCCACCACACAGGTGGGGAGTAGGAGCGCTCAATAATGAAAACATCTTCGGTCCTTTCGGCGGCGCTGGCCGCCGTAATCATCTCAGTATCTCCGGTCACAACGCTCACGCAGGACAAAACAAAGGCAGACCAGGGTCCGATCAAGCTCAATGCCGAGTTGGTTCAAATCGATGTCCTGGTAACAGACAAGGCGGGTAAGCCGGTCGGCGGTCTGAAACGCGAGGACTTCGACCTTCTCGACAACAACAAGGCTCAGCAAATAAGCACCTTCGCGTATGAAGAAACCAAAGCGCGTCGCATCGGGGACACCGTTCTCGAGAATCGCCGCCTTCCCAAAGCGATAACCGCCGGCGAGTTGAAGCGCGTCTTCGCCTTCGTCGTGGACACGTTGCACATCAAGTTTGAAAACGTAAACCAGACTCGGAAGATGCTTGGCGACTTTGTCGATAACAAAATGCAGCCGGGTGATCTGGTGTTAATACTCCCGACAGGCGGCGGTTCGGGCATTCTTCAGCAGTTCACTTCGGATCAAAGGCTGCTTCATCGGGCGATAGACCGCCTTCATCCGTTTTTCTTCACTAACGACACCACTCCTTTTAGAAGCATTGATCGATTGAGTGGGGAGCGGGCCCTTCGTGGTCAGAGTCCGGTGAGTAACGTATCCGGCGGGTTGTCCATGCCAAGCGTCGGCAACGTGGCGGGCAGTGTTGATCCGCTCGAGGAAGCCGACGTCCGGGGCACGCTGTGGGGCTTGAAGGACACTATCAAGTCGATGAGCAAGTTGCCGGGACGCAAGGTCGCCGTGCTCGTCTCGGAAGGCATTCGCCTGTATGCCACCGAGACTACGCAGGACCTCAACGAGACGACTGCGCAGGCCGCTCGTTCTAATGTGGTGTTTTACACAATCGATCCCCGCGGACTTCAACCGCTAACGCCGGAAGCGGGCGATGTTGTCAGCTTCAGCTCTGGCGGAACGCCTCAACAGGGAGGCGTGGAGATTCTGACCCCTCGAGAACATTCCATCACCGGGTCGCGGACATACTCCGACTTCCTCGAATCACAAAACAGTTTGCGGATAATTGCCGCGGACACCGGAGGGAAATTTTTCGGTAACAACAACGACATTACTCGCGGGCTCGACCAGTTAGTGGAAGAGAACTCGGCTTACTATATGCTCGGGTTCTATCCCGCGGCCGGAAAGTGGGACGGCAAGTTTCACAAAGTCAAAGTAGTGGTTCGCGGGCGTCCCGAGCTGACGGTTTCCTTCCGTAAAGGCTATCTCGCAAAAACGCCGCCAACCGAAAACAAGGGTTTCGATCCAAAAGTCGCCGAAGCTATCGAGGCGATCTCTTCGCCGCTCGTGCGGCGGGACATAGACCTGCGACTGACTCCGCTTTACATCGACAACGCGCAGCGCGACCCGGCCGTTACGCTTCTCCTTCACATCGACACTTCGAAACTGACTTTCGTTCAATCGGAAGGCAGGTATCACGATCAACTCGAGGAAGTCGGATTTGTTTTCGATGCGAATGGAAAACCGATAGATACGTTTTCGAACAATCTAGAGCTGAACCTGCTGCCACAAAGCTATCAAACCGCGCTCAAACGAGGCTTCATCGCGACACGAACGATGAACGTCAAGCCCGGCACATATCAGGTTCGGCTGTTTGTTCGAGAAGCCGTGTCCGGTCTGATCGGGACCGCGAACGACTTCATCGACATTCCCAATATGAAAGCCGAAAAGCTGACGACCAGTAGTCTCTTCCTGAGCGGCCAGTCGGTCGAGCAAGGCAAGGTCGTCGATACGGCGGGTCTCGGAGGCACGCCGTCTCAGCGACGATTTCAACGCAACGGAGAGTTTGCCTATTCATTGGTAATCTACAATCCGAGACTCGATGACAAGTCAAAACAACCGCAAATGGAGATGAGGACGCGAATTCTTAAAGGGAATAAGGTCGTTTTCGCTGGGGGGCTGAGACCCGTTGTGGCGGGTGAAGGCAGCGCTCTTCCGTTTCGGATCGTCACGGGCGGAGTGATCAAGCTTGCCAGCCTTGCGCCGGACGACTACACGATTGAGGTCACCGTCGTAGACAAACTCAGAAAGAAAGAGGAAAGCGTCATTCGGCGCGAAATGGATTTCAGCGTGGAGTGAAACGCGAGATCACTAATACGCGATTCAGCAGGCGTTCGGAGTACCGACATTAGTCGGGCAGTAACTTGTGACTCGAATGCCTCGGTGTTGTGCTGCACTGCCGGACTAAGGTCGGTACTCTGAACGCCTGCTGAGACGGTCCCACGCCAACCACCCAATAACTGGAGCAAAGATACACCAGCCCAGCCACAGCGGGATCTCCGGATATACCAGCGGCGTGTACCAGACCAGATACAATAACGCCGAAGCACAGGTCAGATACAGCCAGCCTGCGCGAGGAACAAGGCACAGGAACGGCACCATCCAGGCGTAATACCATGCATACCGCGGCGTCGTTAGAAGCAGATAACAACCAATCAACGCAGTCGCCGCGCGAGCAACGTCAATCACATCTCTTTTTCGCAAGATCGCCCACCAGACTGCGACAATGAGCAGGCCTGCTGCGGCAAGTATAAGGAAAACACTCGTCGGTATCGGCAGGAACGTGCGGAGCGCGTCCAGCAGGAAGTACCTGGCACCGCTTTGGATGAAGCCCTCTTCCTGGATGTATTTTTGGAGAAACCCGAACAGGTTGGCTCCGGCTCCAATGTAGGGCAGGTATGCCAACACCAGAAACGCCAGGAATGCCGAAATCAGGACCAGGTTGCGTTTGTGGGCGATCCTGTCCACCAGGCGAGTTGCGATCTTGTCTCGCGAATCGGCGCCGCTGTTCATTTCGGAATCAGACCTCGCGATCAAAAAGGCAGGCAGCAAAAGCACAGGGTAAAACTTGACCAGCGTCGCAAGCGCCAGCGCGATTCCGGTCAGCGCTTCGTTGCGTCTTGACCAGGCAAAAAGCGCAAGCGTCAGAAACGCGATGAACACCGCCTCCATGTGACCGCTATGCGCGCCCTCAAAGATCAAAAGCGGGTGCCAGGCAAAGATGATCGCGCGCGCCGGATCTAAGCCGCTCCGCGAAAGCACCAACATCAACAGCAGCATCGTAAGCAAATCAAACGATGCCATCGTCGCTTTCATCGCCGTCACGCTCATCGGGCGAATGAGAGCCACCGCAAAAAACACAAACTGAGCCGCAGGCGGATAGGGTGATAACCATCGCTTATCTTCGTCGCTGATGTTTGGAAAGATCTTGCCGTCTCGCAAGCTGCTCAACTCGTCGGCTTCCGGTGCGTAGCGGTATGGATTGATTCCCTGAGTCTGCACGCGGCCGTCCCACACGTAGCGATAGACGTCTGCTGACAGATAAGGGCGCTGTGGCACAAGCATCGCTCGAAACGCGACGGCGAACAGGATTACCAATCCGACTGTGATCCATTTTGCCAGGCGGGAAGATCTGGAAGACCAGCGGACTACGACGTAAGTGGACACGAGGTAAAAGGCAAGCTGGCCGACAAACAATCCAATGAACGCCGCGATCCATTGCGTGAAACGGTGAAGGTCCCTTCCCCAAAAGTAGAGAGACGCGCTCGCCGTTCCCAGTGCGAAAACCGCAAACGGCGCGACCATCGACTGCTCGACACGCGACTGGCTGGTTAACGGGCCGTCAATTTCTTTAACCTTTAATGTGCCGATCATTAATGACCTGTAGGGGCCGTTCGTGGGCCGCCTCTCTTTGCAAGGGCAAGCGTTTTCACCGACCAAGAGGGGCGGCCACGGAGGGCCGCCCCTACAGGATCAACTTTTTATTTCCGGCTCCGCTTCGCCTCTTCGCGCTATCTGATACAGCTTGCCGCCTGCGACCTCCGATTCGTCGGGTGACTCTATTTGAATGGTCAGGTGTCCGATGTTGAAGCCGGATCGCAACTGTTCCTGGAGCCCTTCAAGCGCGCCTTTGTGTGAGACGCCCGGCTCGATCGTAACGTGAGCTGAAAGCGCGTCCATACCCGAACTGATTGTCCACACGTGAAGGTCGTGCACGCTCGCCACTCCGGGTACCGAGTGCATTGCTTCCACAATCGCGTGAACGTTGATGTGCGAGGGCGTGCCTTCGAGCAGGATGTTCACCGATTCCACGATCAGCCGCCACGAGCTGTAAATGATCAGCAGGCACATCGCAATGCTGATCACTGGATCGGCCACCAACAAACCCCATTGCCATATAAGAAATCCCGCCACGATCGCGCCCACCGAACCCAGTGCGTCGCCCATCACGTGGAGGAACGCGCCGCGCATATTCAGGTTTTCCGAGGAGGCCGCGCGCAGCACGAAAGCGCTTACGATGTTGATCGCAAGCCCGCCGATCGCGATGAGCATTGCCTCCAAGCCCTTGACGCCTTCGGGAGACTTGATTCGCTGGAACGCCTCGTAAGAGATGAGCAGGGATATCACAACGAGCGCCGAGCCATTCGCCAGCGCCGCCAGTATCTCCATTCGGTAATAGCCGTAAGTCTTTCTGGCGGTCACCGGGCGAGCTGCGAACCATAACGCGAGCAGCGCAAGCAGGAGCGAGGCTACGTCTGCGAGCATGTGCCCGGCATCGGAAAGAAGCGCCAGTGAATTGGTTAGGAAGCCGCCGATGGCTTCAGCCATCATATAGGCGAGGGTCAGCGCGAGCACCGCGATAAGACGGCGGCGGTTGCTTCCGTGGCTGTGAGAATGGGCTTTGCTGTAGTCTGCGGACATGGCGCAACGTCGGGATTGAAGGCGTTCAGAATACCGGGCAGTGCACCACACCGAGGCAATGGAATCACAAGGCACTGCCCGACTAAAGCCGGTACTTTGAACGCCCGCCGCCCCGAAGGCAACTTTGAGCTACTTTACGCCGAGCAACTCGACCTCAAAGTTCAGAGTGGCGTTGGGTGGGATAACACCGCCGGCGCCCGTCGCACCATAACCGAGTTGTGACGGGATTATCAGCTTGCGTTTACCGCCCACCTTCATCGTCATCACTCCTTCGTCCCATCCTTTGATGACTTGGCCGACGCCGATCTGAAACGTGAACGGCTGACCTCGATCGACTGAGCTGTCGAACTTCTTCCCGTTCTCGAGCGTGCCAGTGTAATGCACGATTACCATCTGACCGGGCTTCGGGCTTTCGCCGGCGCCGATCAGGGAGTCGATGAATCGCAGACCCGAATCTGTGGTCACTTCTACGCCTACTGGCATTCCAGCCTCCTCGCATTTCGAGCTGATATCTCCTCGGCATCTCGCGTCGCGCAAGAGTGTATCTTGCGCCATCGAGCAACAGCAAGGTGTCAGTCAAGTCGGTTTCAATGTACTACAATCCGTGTGCTATCATTTTTCGAAGTCGAGACGTACCGCAAAAGGTGACCCCTAATGTGTCTCACGGGCGAGCCCGTTTCAGATAATCATGAGACCGCTGGCCTCAAACAACTCCCTCTTATTATAAGGCGCTAAAGGCGAGGAATTATTATGTCACGCGGGAGAAAGTTCCGATCGACGCGGCGCATTCCGGATACCGAGCGCTCGCTGTTCGAGCAAAAACTAACCGGTCGCTATTCTCGCACTCTCGATCGGACTGATTTGCTCGGCTTGATTCGCGGAGGTGAAGACACTCACCTCGAGTTCAAGATCCGGCTGGTCAACACGGAAAAGGTTGTCGCCGAGATCGTCGCGCTGGCCAATGCCGGAGGGGGCGCAATCATCTTCGGCGTCAACGATCAGCGCCGCGTCGAAGGGTTGGACGATCCCGAACAGGTCGAAGAGCAGCTCATCGACATCTGCCGCAATCAGATCAAGCCGCCGCTCTTCCCGCGCATCGATAAGGTCTCATATGATAACGGCACTCGAATCGTCGTGCTTCAGGTAGACGACCGACGCGCGCCTCATCAAACGCCCGATCATCGCTATTTTATTCGCATTGGATCGACAAAGCGCGAGGCTGAAGGAAGCGAGATAGCCGCGCTGTTTGCGCGCTCGCGCGTCGCCTCGCTTGAAGATATGCCCCTCGTCACCGCCGCGGTCGAAGACGTGGACGAAGCCCTGGTGTGGAGCTATATCCGCGATCTTGAAGGCGAAGGCTTTCGAGAGCCTAACGGCTTCCCGACGGCAATGGCGATGCGTGACTTGAGACTGGCGGCCGACTATGGAGGCAGCATAGCGCCCAGCCTGGCCGGCTTTCTGTTGTTTGGACGGAGCCCGGCGGTTCAAAAGATTGTGCCGCAGAGCCAAATCGCGCTGACGAGATTTTCCGGAAGCAGCACCGGGTCGCCTGTGGTTGAACATACAGAGGTGTTTGGGAATGTGACGCGACTGTTCGACAACGCGCTCTTGTTCATGAAGCGCTACGTAGATCTTTGGGACATTCGCCCGCCGCGCGCTTCTGCGACCTCAACCGGCGATAAGGGCGCCCCGATTCCCGCGCGTGCGAACTACTCGCGTTCAGCGGTGATCGAAGGCCTAACGAATCTGCTTGTGCATCGCGACTACTCTATCGCGGGACCAGGCGCGCGAGTCTTGATATTCGATGACAGGCTCGAGTTGATCAATCCAAGCCGCACCAACGGCGCAACGCTGAGATCGATTCTTTATGGCGCGACGGAACATATGAATCCCCGGCTGCATCACGTGTTCACAAGCAGGGAGTACGGAATAGAACGAGTAGACCGCGGCATACCGGCGTTGAGACGCGCTCATCATGCGATAGCCCGCCGCGAGCCCCGAATCTCACTGGTTGGGGATGAGTTTCGGTTGGAGCTATACGGCGTTTGATTAGAGATTGGTGCTGGTCTAGGATTCTGATTCAAGCGAAGGAAGGGGTTGATCATGGCAGCAAATCCAAAACGCAAATACACTCTTGAAGAGTATTTCGATCTCGAGCTTTCGACGAACGAGAGGTTCGAGTATTTTGACGGCGAGATCTTTTCAATGAGTGGAGTAAGTGACGCTCACGACCAGATTGAAACCAATTCCCTCACTGCACTTAGCATTAGGCTGAAGGAACGTCCATGCCGGGTATTCTCGGCCAACATGCGAATCAAAGTGCCGAGCCTGCCTCCTTATCGCTACGCCGACGTCTCAGCTACATGCGAAAAGCCAAAATTCGAAAAGATAGGCGGTGTTGATGTAGTTACTAATCCTACTTTGATTATCGAAGTACTGTCTGACTCAACCGAGGCGTACGATCGCGGAGATAAGTTCACGCACTACAAATCTATCCCGAGTTTGAAGGAATACTTGCTGATAGCCCAACACCGGCCCCACATCACGCAGTACGTGAAACAGAACGATGGCTCGTGGAGCTACGATGAAGTGAATGAGCTCTCTGCGAGAATTCAACTTCCGTCAATCGATTGTGTCCTTGAGGTGAGCGAAATCTACCGCGATGTCACTTTCGCGGCGCAACCCTCGCCGAATCTTCGCGAGCCTTCGTGAGCGGCGGGCTGCCGCATCGAACCCCACCCAGTTAAAGTTGTTCAAGTTCAGGAGCTGCAATGGAACCACCGCCGCTACACGCGCTTGACACTGTTGCATATGGGATCTGGCTATTTTGCTCACCGCGGGTTCACCGATCCACCTTACAACTTAACTTCAGCCACAAAGTAGATCGGTGACGCCTTTTAGACGAGTGTGTTTGATTACATCCAGCGGCGCTGTCGTTCTTCAAGATAAGCGGGTGCGCTGAGAAGGAAATTCAGATAGCCGTCCGCGCCTCATCCTCAAGATAGACGCGTGCCTCTTCGAAGGCTTCCGCGTGGCCGCCGAATCGACGGACCCACTTGACATCGGGCCAGGCGCGCCACCAACTGAGTTGGCGCTTGGCGTAGTGGCGTGTGTCCAGTTTCATTTGATTCAACGCATCCTCACGGGTTCGTTTTCCGAGCAAGTACTCGACGACTCGGCGATAGCCGTGCGCTTGAAACGCTTTCGCCGTAGGCGGGATTCCGGAAGCCATGAGTGACTCGACCTCTTCGACCAGTCCGCCGGCGAACATCTGGTCTGCACGGTTATTGATGCGCTCGTAGAGTTGCTCTCGCGGAGGATCGAGCGCGACGACTCGGACGCGCGCGGCAAGCTCGGGCGCGGCGGGCATTTCGGGTTGCAGCTCTGAGATACGCCGGCCGATTTGAAAGTAAACCTCGAGCGCCCGCATCGTGCGCGACCAGTCTTTTGAACTGATGCGCGTCGCCGTGTGCGGATCGACGCGCTCGAGCATGCGATGCAAGTGAGCCGCGCCCCGCTTGTCCCGAAGATCGATTAGTCTTTGACGAAGCTCAAGATCGGTTTTCGGCCCTTCAAACAATGGCTTTACCAATGCTCGCAGGTAGAAGCCCGTTCCTCCGGCGAATATCGCGGTGTTGTTTCTCGATTCGATTTCTTCAATCGTTCTCTCGGCAACTCGACCGTAATCGCCGGCGGTGAAGTTCTCGGTGGGCTCGACGATGTCGATCAAGTGGTGAGGCACGCCGAGGCGTTCGGCGAGCGGGACTTTTGCTGTTGCGATTTGGATTCCACGATAGACCTGAACTGAATCGAGATTGATGATCTCGCCGTTGAACGCGAGAGCCAGCTTGATAGCGAGTTCGCTTTTGCCGGAAGCAGTTGGCCCGACGACGGCGGGGATCAATCGTTGTTTGCGTCTGCCGCTCACGCGATGATTCTAGCTCGATCGATCCGGTGGGAACCACGTCGGTTCATTCAAGAATCCTCCGCCGTAGAGTAAGCGCACTCCCTTTACTGCGAGCCTCACCGCCGGCGCTTCGCTTCCGGAACCTCGATATGCCAGCAGGCCGACTGCGACCCCCCAACGATCGCTGCGCCAGAGCCCTCAACTTGCAAGCCAAAGTATTCTTGTCTTCAAAATCGCGCCAGGTTGCTGGAAAGCGTGAACCAGAAGTTCACACCGTCACTGCACGCGCCAGATGGACGGAAGCTGAGTGGAACCGTCCCGATCGGTGTCAGATCCGATGCCTTCCATAGTGAAAGGCTGCCACCGAACTCACCGGTAGTATTAATGACAAGTATGCGCTCTCCGTCGAATGCGGCTTGGATGGGCTCGTCCAGACCGTTTCCAGTCAGTTCTGCCAGCACTGTTCCTGAGAGCGCTCCCTTCGCGCGAACCACGCTAACACTCGAGAGTATCTTTGGTACCCAGATATTTGTACCGTCGAAGGTTGGAAATAGAGGGCAACAGCCCACATTCACGGAAAGAAGAATGTTGCCGCTCGAGTCCAGCTTCTTAAGCGCATCGCCTCCATAATCGGATACCCAGATATTCGCTCCATCATAGAGGATGCCCATGGGCCGGTTGAATCCAGTGGTCACCGTAGTCACGCTTACAGGGTTGAGCGTCACTATTGATACCGACGCGGCGGAAGAAAAGTCGCCGTTGTTTGCGGTCCAGATTCGTTGCCCGTCAAAGGCTATGCCCTCAGGATTGCTTCCCAAATTGCTGGTAAGTGTCGTCACCGCGCCCGCGGGTTGCGCAGGATCTATCTGATACAGTTTGCCTGGAGTGCCGCGGCCAGTGATGAACACCTTTCCCATGGCGCATAAGACTCCGGTAGAAGCTGATGCGCCCGTCCAGGTCTCAAGCAGCCTGCCGTCACTTGCTCGCACACGTGATACTGCGGCGGCGCCACTAAGCACCCATAGGTCTGCCCCGTCTGATTGAACAAATGTCGAGCCGGAACCAAGGTTGGTCAATCCAAGACTACCTTCGCTTTCGATATTCCAGAACTGCTGCAAAGCCGACCGCTTGCTCGAACGCTTCACCGACTGATCCAGCGTGCGAGTGGTGAACGCAGCCATTTGTTCGCGCGGCACCGCATCACCAGGGCTGTAGGTTGTTGACGTTGTCCCGTTAGCAAGTCCTGAAAAGTAAGCCTCCGCTATCGAGCAGAAAAAGATGTTGCTCGAGGGGACATCTGTAAAGGGCAGAGTAAAGCTTGCGCCTCCGCAGTTGCCGGTGTCGGCATTGAGCTTGATTGAACCTATGGCCATTACGATGACCAGGCCCAAAACCGCCACGAGTCGGCGATAGACCTTTGCGCGTTGTAATGCTGAGAAAAAGTTGGTCATAGTCTGTACATCTCCCCTGTGACCTGTCTACTGACGTTTGGTTTGTTAGCAGCCGCGTCCAAGGCGAGAAGCGCAAGTCCAGCTTACGCGTGATGTTTCAGGTCACTCTCTACTGACTCTAAATTAGGAGAGTCGCGGCCTGAAGTAAAGGCTGAGATCGAAATGATAGTGAGCTGACCGGCGATGGAGTCGCAAGCAGTTACCGAGTGATGCTATCGCCGACTTTCAATCGGGCGCCGTTCACGAACTCGCGGGCCGACATCCGTCGCTTGCCTTCGACCTGAATTTCTTCAATGTGCAGCGCGGTTGAACTGGCGCACGCGATCGTCATCGCGGTGTCATCGATGTTCACAACAGTGCCTGACTCAATGCCGTCGGCAGCGGTCAATTCGGACATCGCGCGTGCGCGCCAAATGATTAGCTTGCCACCGCGAAATCTCGTGTAGCTTCCGGGCCATGGTTGAAACGCCCGCACTCGATTCGCTATTTCGCGCGCGGTCATTCGCCCGTCAATCAAGCCGTCTTCGCGTTTGAGCATCGGCGCATAAGTCGCTTCGTCGCTGTCTTGAAGCACTGGCTCAATTTCCCCGAGCGCAATGCGAGAAAGAGTTTCCGATAATAGTTCTGCGCCCGCTCGAGCCAGCCTCGATGACAGCTCCGGCGCGGTCTCTTCATCGCCGATTTTGATTGCAGTCTTCGCGAGCATAGGACCCGTGTCCATACCGGCGTCCATTTGCATGATCGTCACTCCGGTCTCGATCTCGCCGTTAGCAATCGCCCAATTGATCGGCGCCGCGCCGCGATACTTCGGAAGAAGCGATGCGTGAACGTTTATGCATCCGAGCCGAGGGATCGCAAGCATCGACACGGGCAGGATCTTCCCGTAAGCCGCTACTACGCACGCGTCCGGTGAGATCGATTCAAATATCGCGCGGACTTCTTCGTTGCTTTTGATCCTGGCGGGTTGATGCACCGCGATGCCGCGTTCGAGCGCGAATGTTTTAGCGGGCGGCTCATGCAAGTGCTTGCCTCGACCCGCCGGTTTGTCCGGTTGGGTGAACACTGCTGCAATGTCGTGGCCGTCGGCTACAAGTCTTTCGAGTGACGGGACTGAAAACTCAGGCGTGCCCATGAAGATCAGCTTCACGGGGTATTGATAACCCAACGCGCTGCTAAATACAAAGTAACGACGCTCGACAAGCGCGACCTTCCTTGCGAGCTTTGCGGTCCTTTGCGTCTTTGCGGTAAACGAATTTCTCAAAGAGTGAGCGACTCGTTCAACGCAAAGACGCAAAGGACCGCAAAGCCCGCAAAGAGGCAGAGCCGAAAAGTCCGAACATTGCGCGGGAGAGTTGCCGACACCTATAATCCCACCTTACTTTTGAAGTTGTGTGAAACTGAGCATCGACCAAAAACGTAGGACAATGTCTACCCGAATGGCCAATTACATGCTTAACGGAATATTCCCGCCGGTTACGACGCCCTTTAACGAGCGCGGGGATGTTGATTACGCCGCGCTCTCTTCTAACATCAGCCGCTACAATGAAGACGGGCTCGCCGGGTATGTCGCGTTGGGCTCGAACGGCGAAGTCGTGCATCTTTCTTCTGAAGAACGCACGCGCGTTATTGAAACCATAAAGCGCGATGCTACGAGCGCGCACACGATCATTGCGGGAGTGAATGAGCTTTCCACCCGCGCAGCCATTGAAGCCGCGCGCGCCGCGGCGGACTGCGGCGCCGATGTTGTGCTCGTCGTCACTCCCTACTATTACAAAGGGTCGATGACTCAGGAGGCTTTCACGCGGCACTTCAATGACGTTGCCGATCGTTCGCCTCTTCCGGTTTTGATTTACAACGTGCCTGCGAACACCGGAGTCGTGATCGAATCGGTGACGATCGCGAAACTCGCCGGTCACGAGAACATCATCGGCGTCAAAGACAGCGCGGGAAACATGGGCGCCGTTTCGGAAACGATTCGACGCTCGCCGGCTTCGTTTCAGGTAATGGTCGGGAATGGCGGCATTCTTTTTCCATCGCTGATGATGGGGGCAACGGGCGCGGTTCTGGCGATTGCATGCGCGGCTCCGCGTGCCTGCGTAGATCTTTATCAGGCAGTGAAGGCGGGCGATCATCAGCGCGGCCGCGAGCTTCAGAATCGAATCTCGCCTCTATCGCACATCGTGACCGCGGGTCTTGGCGTGCCCGGATTGAAGGCCGCGATGGAAATGCTCGGACTCGCCGGCGGTCCTCCGCGCGCGCCACTCGTGCCAGTGAGCAGCTCAGAACGGGAGCGAATCAAGGCGGTGATTCGCGAAACCGGACTCTTCCCGGAGATCGAATGATGGAATTGCCGGCTTCAGATTGCCGATTGCCGATTTGGGTATTTCGTTTTTACTCGATCTCCAATTGAAATCGGCCAATCGGCAATCTGAAGTCGGCAATCGGAAATTGAAAATGACGGCTAACTGTAAAGACCTCGAAGCTGCCGCTGATGAGTTGACCGACGCGCTTCGGTTCACTGAGATCCCGCGCACGACTCGGTTGTTCACAGATTTTCTTTACGACTACCCTAAGGTTTCAAGCTTCTATACAAACTACGGCCGCTCGGTTGAGCCGCTTGCCGAGCACGCGCGGCGCATCGGAGCGCAGCAGTTCGATCGCAAACGCGTGCCCGATGCGCTCGAAAGAATTAACCGGCGAGTCGGTTCTCCGGAACTCACCTTCAAGCACATTGACATGCTTCGGCGTCCCGGCTCAGTTGCAATCGTCACCGGCCAACAAGCGGGGTTGTTCACCGGCCCGCTCTACACGATTCACAAAGCGCTGACGGTAATCAAACTTGCCGCCTGTCTTCGCGATCAGGGTGTGGAAGCGGTGCCCGTGTTCTGGGTTGCCAGCGAAGATCACGACTACGAAGAGGTAGACCATTGTCGCGTCGTCGATCGTGAAGGACATCTCAAACTCATTAAGTACGAAGCGAGCGGCCACAAGCCTGACGAGCCGGTTGGACGCGTCGAGCTTTGCGACGGTATCAACGCGACGATAGACGAACTGATAGCGGGCCTTGCGGCGTCAGAGTTCATGCCGTCGCTTGAACAAGACTTGCGTGAGAGCTACGCCGAGGGCGTCGGTTTCGCGGACGCCTTTTCGCGATTGATGGCGCGACTGTTTCGCGAGTACGGAGTGGTGCTGTTTGATCCGCTTGACGAAGAGCTCAAGCAGGTCGCGGCGCCGCTATACGCGGACGCGTTGGCGAAGTCGAGCGACATCGCACACGCTCTCGTGGCACGAAGCAGTGAGCTCGAAGAAGCCGGCTACCACTCGCAGATTCATGTTTCAGACGATATGGTTCCGTTGTTCATCATGGATGACGGTCGACGCGCGGCGATAACTCAACACGGCGATCGATTCGTCGTAAAAGGCTCCGGGAAATCATTTAGCAAAGCCGAACTGGTTGAGCTTGCGGCTCGCTGTCCCAGTTGCTTCAGCCCTAATGTGACACTGCGGCCGGTGGTCCAGGACTACCTGCTGCCGGCCGCGGCTTATGTCGGCGGCCCGGCGGAGATCGCTTATTTCGCGCAGCTTCGGGCGGTCTACGAAACACTGGGGCGACAGGAGCCCTGTGTGCTGCCGCGTGCCAGCTTTACGATAGTCGAGGGCCGTCATCAGAAGACGATGAAGAAATATGGGCTCGAGTTGAAAGACTTCTTCGAGGGCTTGCATCCCGCGGTCACCAAGGTCGTCGAGCAGAGCCTGGATCGGAATACGGCCGATGCTTTCACCGAGACAGAGAGAACTTTCAACGAGCACCTGGACAAACTAAACGAAGCGCTAAAACAAACGGACTCGACGTTGAGCGATCCGTTGGAAACAGCCCGGGCGAAGATGATGTATCAACTCGAGCACCTGCGCACTCGATTTGTCCACGCAAGCGCTCACCGCGAAACAACCGTGTATCGACAAATCGAGCGAGCTTTCACCACGCTCTGTCCGGACAAAAACCTTCAAGAACGTGAGTTGAATGTCTATTACTTCCTTTCCCGATATGGACCCAGCTTGATCGAAGAGCTGTATGACGCCGCCGAGCTGGGATTCTCGAATCACAAGATTGTTTATCTCGGCGGAGTCGCTTCTCAAGTGGTGAACGCCCGCTGAGACCGCTGAGACTATCCGCGTTGAATCGCGTCAAATCCGCGTCATCCGTGGTCTATTAAACTAGTCAACAACAGACGACGGATGACGCGGATTTGACGGATTGAAAACGGATACTTCAACTTCGCGCTAGTGCCTCTCGGATTGCAATCGTTATAATTCAACTATGAGGCGGGCTTCCATAATTGCGTTCGTGATTAGCGTGTGTCCCGCCCTCGTTGTAATGAGTGTGATAGCCGTCACAACCATCGCCAGCCAGGCGGGCGGCTTTCCTTACGAAACACACAAGGCATCGCGACGGAAGAAACCCGATACGAGGGCTCGCCTTACACCAGCGATGATTGCGGAAGCGCAACGGCGGTTGGCGGAGCTTGGCTATTGGATCGCAGGGACCGGCGGCAAATGGAGCGAGCCTTCAAGGCAAGGCTTGGTGGCCTTCCAAAAGGTGGAGGGCCGGCCTCGAACAGGCAAGCTGACTGTAGCCGAACTCCAGGCCTTGCGCGGGGCTTCCCGGCCCTCGCCCCGCGAGAAGGGATTCGCTCACATTGAGGTCGATCTCACACGGCAAGTTCTTTTTGTGGTTGATGGCGACGGAACTGTCTCGAAGATCCTGCCGGTCTCATCCGGGAACGGAAAGATGTTTGAGCTCGAAGGCGATACTCTTCCCGCCGTCACGCCGCCCGGGCGCTTTCGCGTCTATGCAAAACTGCTGGGCTGGCGCAAGAGTCCGCTCGGATTACTGTATTATCCAAATTACATATTGGGCGGCATCGCGATTCACGGCAATCCCGCAGTGCCTGTTGAGCCGGCCAGCCACGGCTGCATTCGGATCCCAATGTTTGCCTCCAAAGAGTTCAGCGTCATGACACCGATCGGTACGCAGGTGATCGTGTACGCCGCATCTCCGGCTACCTCGCAGGAGCCGCCTCGACCCTGACCGATATTCGCGCAGTAATCCGCAATTTTCGCGCAATTCAACCCAAACCGGTCCAGCGCGCATCTGCAAATCGAATGTTTGTATCGGGCACGTTGGTTGCTCTTTCTGAGTGATGAGTTGATTTGTTTGGAGATGGCTTTGAAGGGGTGATGTCGCGCTAAAGGCGGGACAAAGGTAAGAAGAAGGAGCATGAGAATGCCAACGCAGGAAGTTCCACATTACGAATGGACACGGTTCTTTGATGAGTTCAGCCGCCGGCATCAAGCGTCGCTTGTGACGGTTGAAATGACAGGGCAGAGCATCGGACATCAAGTGCAAGTTCGAGACCTCCCGTTTGAGGGAATCACTGTCGAGCCCAATGAAATCGGAGAAGACGAAATCGCGATCACGGCCGGCGCACGGCCCGAGGCGCACATCTCTCATACCGTCAGGTTACCGCGTCGAGTCTGGCTCGAGCAGAACGATGAGGCAGAGGACGAGGCGATTGAGATTGAATCGTTCGGCGGGAACGTGCTTGTTAGTTTTCGCTCGAGGGCGCAGACCGAGCTGCCCGAGAAGTTGAACGGCCTGCTTGCGAAACAAGCGAACGCTCAATGATGAATGCCCGCGCTAAGATTGATCCGTGAGAATCCGTCAAATCAGTGACATCCGTGGTCGATAAGTTCTGAGAAGCATTCCTGCCGGCGACGAATAGACCACGGATGACGCCGCTTCGACGGATCCGCGCGGATAAAACGCCATTACAATTCTTCCGGTGTAATTAACCGCCCTTCCGTTGGGAGATCTGCGCAATCGGCAACAGGCGGCTCCTAAAAGGAGCCAAGCCAGACTCGCCCAAGTCGTTCTTAAGGCAGGCTATCCCTACGGGATAGAGTCACGAGTTACGCGGGTTGCTAAGTCATCGCTCGGCGTAAAAGGCTAAAACGCTCTCCGCGGCGCCGATGACTTTTTTCCGAAGCGTCGTCGGCTCGATCACTTCAATCTTCGAGCCAAAGCTCAGCGCCCACTCGACCGCCATTTCTTCCACATCGAAGCGCAATGTTACTCGTATCCATCCGTCTGCATCCGGAGGTTCCGCTTGCCCGATGCGAGCGAATCTTCCGGCGAAGCGCAGTCTCGGAAACACATCCGGATGCGCCCTCACGATCGCGGTGTACCGGGGAAGTTGCGCCTTGAAGTTAACAGTCGACTGTTCCCAATAGCCTGCGAGATCGAAGTCGTTAGGACGAATGCAGGGATCGTCCGTCAGCTGCGCTTCAACAACGCGTGACACTCGATAGCTTCTAATTTCGCCGTCGACGGCCGCAACCAAATACCACGCGTTGCCTTTGGCTACCAGGCCGAGCGGATCGGCGAGCCGTTCTACCGAATCGCAGCCGCCACCGCGCTCATATGTAAAGTGCACCTTGCGTTCTTGCCACACGGCTTCCTGAAGCACGGGAAGAAACTGAATCGATTCACTAGAGTGGTTCCAACCAGTGGCGTCGATGTGGATGCGCTGGCGAGCCTGTTCGGCGTTGTCTCGATGCGCGGCTGGCAGCGCAGCAGAAAGCTTGATGAGTGCGGCGTCCGAGGCCTTTTTCAGACCTAGGTCTGCAAGTAATCGTAACGGCTTGGTTAGAAACAAAGCCTGAATCTCATCCCTGTTGAGCCCGGTGAGATTGGTCTTATAGCCTTCGACCAACATCCAGCCGCCGCCAATTCCGCGCTCGGCAAAGACTGGAAAACCTGCAGCGCTGAGCGCTTCCATGTCGCGATGAATGGTTCGCTCTGAAACTTCCAGGCGAGCCGCCAGATCGCGAGCAGTCAATCGGCGGTTAACCTGAAGAAGCAACAGAATCGAAAGGAGCCGGTCCGCCCTCATAACGCCTCCTGAGTAGTGATCCTCGCAGCTACTCTAGCAGAGAAATATGACAGGGGATGTCAGGAAATAAAGCCAGTGCGTCTATTGAATCGGTAATGGAGGGGCGTCCCTCCGTGGCCGCCCCTCTTGGCGAGTCAGCTTTCCCCGTTACCAAAGAGGGGTGGCCACGGAGGGCCGCCCCTACATGGCAGGTGCAGGTGTAGCCGCTTACCAAAGAGGGCGGCGACGGAGGGCCGCCCGTTCATGGGCCGTAGACATCGGAGTTTACGTGGCAGCTTCGGAGTATACTAGAGGCAGCTGCTTGTGCAGGTCCGTTGGTCGCAAGAGGTCGAGGAGGACAAAGGCATGCATTCTCAGATCAAACTTGGCCGCATCTTCGGCATCGAGATAGGGCTTCACTACAGTTGGATGGTGATTGCTTTGCTGATGGTCTTCTCGCTGGCAGGGCATTTTCGCGAGACCAACGCGCAATGGGGTGACGGTGTGGTCCTGGCTACAGCAGTAATCACGGGGGTGCTCTTCTTCGCGGCCCTCATCGCGCACGAGTTGGCTCATTCGCTGGTGGCCCAGAGCCGCGGTCTCCCGGTCAAGTCGATCACGCTGTTTGCGCTTGGCGGCGTTTCGCAGATCGAGAAGGAAGCTCCAGATGCAAAGACAGAGTTCTGGATTGCGGTTGTCGGCCCACTAACGAGCTTCATCATCGGCGCGGTTCTTCTTGCTCTTGCGTTGGCGCTTGGATGGACATCGACGACGCCGCCGGGAACGCCGATCCTCGCGATGATGGTGTGGCTCGGTTACATCAACGTTGCGCTCGGGGTCTTCAATCTGGTCCCGGGCTTTCCGCTTGATGGTGGCCGCGTGCTGCGAGCTATCGTGTGGTGGATAACCAAAGACGCGGTTCGTTCCACACGAATAGCTGCGCGAGTCGGGCAGACAGTTGCGCTGTTCTTCATCGTCGTTGGCGTATTCCGGTTGTTTTCGGGTGCTGGATTCGCGGGATTGTGGATCGCGATCATCGGATGGTTTTTGTTGGACGCGGCAGGCTCGACCTATGCACAAGTGGAGCTTAACGAGCGTTTGCGCGGCGTAAAGGTCGGGGACATAATGACGCGCGATTGCCCTACAATCGACGGTCTAACAAACCTTCAGACTTTTATTGAACAGTTTCTACTGCGCACGGGTCGACGATGCTTCGTCGTCATAGAGAACGGCAACATAGCCGGCATAATCACGGCCCACGAGATCAAAGAGATCGAACCCGCGATCAGGCCTTACAAAACCGTAAGCGATGCGATGCGTCCGATCGACCAGTTGCGTACGGTAACCGCGAGTACTCCGGTTGTGGACGTGCTCGAGACCATGGGTCGCGAAGATCTGAACCAATTGCCGGTCGTGTCGGAGGGCAGGCTCGAAGGGGTGATCTCGCGCGGCCAGGTGCTGCGTTATCTCCAAACAAGAATGGAGCTGCACGTTTGATGCGAATTGAAATGAATCGACGCGAAGATGAAAAGTGTTGAGTTGGTTTTAGCGCCGTGCTATAAAAAGCATACCCCATCACTGCCCCTCCCGAATGCATCCAGTGCCAGATTTGGAATGCTTGGAAGAGAGCGCCCCGCGCCTGGCTGAAACAGCGCGCGGTTGCTGGCACGGACCCCCTCGTAGTTATTGAGGAGAAATGATGGCGACTCCGGTCGTGCTTTATGAAACGGAGTATGAGCAGCTCAAGCGGGCGATCTCACGCCTGTGCGCCGATGCGAACGCGAAATTTGTGTTTCTTGTAGACCGAAGCGGTCAGCAAATCGCATCGCACGGAGAAATGCTCAACCTCGACACGACGAGTCTGGCGAGCTTAACTGCCGGCAACGTCGCCGCAACCGATGGGCTGGCTCACCTCATAGGCGAGCGCGGCTTTCCGGTCCTGTCGCACGAAGGCGAACGCGACAACATACACATTTCGATCATCGCCGCGCGCGTGATTCTGGTAGTCATCTTCGACGTACGCTCGAGTCTTGGGCTCGTGCGGCTGCGTGTTAAGCGAGCAACTGCCGAAATGACTTCAATCTTCGAGTCAATTGATTCCAAGGTGGAACGCGAACGGGATCTGGGAATCTCGCTGGAATCGCCGTTCGCCGAGATAACCGAAGAGGATATCGACGCCCTCTTCAATTAGGTTGATTTAACTACGTTGAATTAACCAGAACGAGAGAAGAAGCCCCTGCAGGAACAGATCGACCGGGAGCGCCCCAACCTCACCGGCGCAGCGAAAAAGGGATAACGGCCTTGACGTTCATAAACTACGCATCACGCGAAATTAATTGCAAGATTGTTTATTACGGGCCGGGGCTGGGTGGCAAAACAACCAACCTCCAGTACATCTACGACTCGACCGCCGCGCAGGCGAAGGGAAAGCTCATCAGCCTCGCGACCGAAACCGATCGCACGCTGTTCTTCGACTTCCTGCCGCTGGACCTGGGCACGGTCCGCGGGTTCAAGACGCGATTTCATTTGTACACAGTTCCGGGACAGGTGTTTTACGACGCGAGTCGAAAACTCATATTGAAAGGCGTGGACGGCATGGTGTTTGTCGCGGACTCACAGCGCGAGCGCATGGACGCGAATGTCGAATCGCTCTTCAACCTTGAATCAAATCTTAAACAACACGGCTATGATCTGATGAAGGTTCCTTATGTCCTGCAACTCAACAAACGAGACCTGCCTAATATCGTTTCAGCCGCGGAGCTTACGGCGGAACTTCGTCGCAAAGGTGAACCAGTCTTCGAAGGCGTAGCCAATCGCGGCGTAGGTGTGTTCGATACGTTGAAGGCAGTCGCCAAGCAAGTATTGCTCGAACTCCGCAAGGACGGCACCGGGTAAGGCGAATGTCAGGCGACCAGGTGCGTTAGGTGTGCTTCACCTGAAGCGGTTGACTATTCTCAGACGATGCCACGATCAAGTTTTGTAATCGGAGCACCTCAAGACCGAATACACAAGCCTTATCTGCGGATACTCCATCAATACTTTCGACGGATGACGAAAACAGATCGCTGATCTGCCTCACCGTTCGCGAACCATCGCAGAGATTCAGAAGTTGAGCCGATAAGGGGCTCAACTGCAGGAAGTCTGTCTTCGCCTGATCCGGTTTCTGACTTGATTTTCGACTGGCAATCGTAACTGGATGCCTGGAAGTTCGTCTCAGTCTACCCCTCCTTTTTAGGCTGCGGACCATTCTCTTGTAGTCGACTTCAAGTTGGATAAGGCGGACGCCTTCTGCCAGGCAGGGCACCAGGTCCGGTTCGAGTGCCAGGGGCTGCGGGACTGATTGTGCCGACTCCTGAGCTGGGGCTTCATCAAGATCCTCCGCGAGCGCGACTTCATATTCGACCAGAGCCGAGAGTGCTCTGCGGGTCTTAGCCCTTGGCCCTATGTAGCTGGACTTGATGAATTCAAGGAAGTCCCGACAGAACTCGATCTTGCCGTAGTAGATGCTCAATTCAATGCTATCGAGAGGTTCATTCACCTGCTTCTCTGTTCGCCAGCCCCGCCACTTGTCGAAGACTTGGACCAGATATCCCCGCTGTCGTGGTGCAGAGCGACCAGCAACCACCGGAACCATCCCATCCCTTTCAAAATAAAATCCCTCAGTTCTTTAAGATACTGTCGGTCGAGGTTAGGGGTTGGAAGCGCATAGAAATTTGGAAAGATTTCGGGATGGTCGTTAATCATCGTTCTGTCGGTCGGATCCTGGCGCCATCCCTGATGCGACATATCGGAGAATATGTCGTCGAAGAAGAGCTTCTCTCGATACTCGCTATGAAGGGGTGTCTCGGCAAGCGGGGCCAGAATGTGAAGTTGAGGCGAGGCGTAGTCATATCGCAGAGAGTCGATTAAGAAGCCAACCGTGTCCCTGACGTCCTCCATTGTCTCTTCTGGAAATCCGTAGATAAGAGACACTGCCGTCGTAATCCTGCGCTTATTCGTAGACTTGATCATTAGCTCAGCTTCGGCAAGATCCAGACCTTTGTTGATAGTCTTCTGCAGGCGGGCAGAACCGGTCTCAATGCCAAAGAAGATTCCACGACAGCCCGCCTTAGCCATAAGCGCAATCAGGTCGTCATCGACACAATCCGTCCTTGCGCTGCAGTTCCAATTGAACTCGTCGTTCGACCTCAGCAAAGCTTCACAGAAATCCGCCACTCTCTTCCTGTCCACTGTAAACATGTCGTGGATTAGGTCAAACGTGTTGATACCGTATGAGTCTTTGATCGACCTCATCTGCTCGATCAAGCGTTCGGGAGACTTCAGCGGCGGTCGGATAGAATCTACCGTGCCCTCGTCTTCATCACACCATCCAAACCTTTTAGTCGATGTTCTGCGTGATTCTCCACAGATTATAGTTGGTCGCTGTATACCCAACTATTATCGTGGTACTCACAACGACTTTCTTGGTTGTAGTAACCGGCAGCAATGCATCCTGATCAATATGCAGTGCTCCGGTTCCTTTTACTGTTACCGATCTTGCAGCGATGGCGCCGTAGAAGTCTCCGTTACCGGTATATATCAAGTCATTGTTTGGCGCATAGAAAACGCCTAATGTGTCACCACCGCCGCCGACGCTGACCTGGTCGGTAGTATTTACGCCTCTGAAGTTCCAGTGTACTGCGGAAGCGGGCGTAGTGAGGTCAGATGTGGCGCCTTGGCCCCCAACATTCAAACTGGCGTTGACGTTTATCACAACGGGGCCCCTGTAGATAATCTTGGTCTGGGCTCCCGAACTGAACCCCTGGAAGTTGTACGTACTTGTCTGTCCAGGAACACCAAGCACAACGGTCCCCTGTGAAGACACGTTCATAGTTCCGTAAGTGCCCGGCGGAACGGAAAACTGGCCCTTTGAGATGCTGATATCGTTATAGTTGCCTGCGGGAAGCGTTCCAACTGCATTGGTGTTGTAAGAGTAATTTTTGGAGCCTGCGGCCACGGGCGGTATGGCGTTAATATCCGTGAACGTCAACGGCGCCTGACTGAATACTGAATGCCCCGCGTCCGCCGGTACGCCCGCGCCACCAAAGAAAACGGCCGGACTCTGGGTATACATTACCTTGGTAGAATCAATGAAGATCGGGCCTGGCGGCGGCGGAAGGAGCACCGGGCCTACAGGATTGCCATCAGCGTCATGATTCTTGCCCTCTTCGGTAAAGGTCGCGTAGGCATTTCCGGTCACCACGCCATTGGTGATATTGAGATAACCGTATCCGCCACTGATCAGTTCGTTATTGCTGCGCACATCGCCGCGGCTGCCCTTGTTGTACGCGCCTATCTGGCCATCGTACGTACCCGCCGAAAGCGCATACCCATACTGGCCCTTTGAAGACTTATAGCTGTCAATGGTGACGGTATTGGATCCGAGCTGGACCATGCCTCGCGATACGACGCCGGGGTCGGCGTTGACCACTTGGGTGGTGGAAAGGACGGTTCTTATTCCCTGTACTCGACTCACTCGCGCAGATAAGTAAGCGGAGATTGTGCTGCTCGCGAATGTTGTATTTGATCCTCGCGTCAGTGTGCCGGTGGACTCGACAAGCCACGTAATCGTGCCATCCTGAGTGGCGTCCGGAGGCGGAAGAACTGAGACGAGAACCGCCTTGACGGTAAAAGCCCCCTCGCCTTCTTGTTGATTGACTAGCGTATCCGTAAAGTTGGTGACCACATCAGTGTAGTTAAAGGCCGTCGCCGCTCCGGCAGCGTTCAGACTGTTCACCGTATAGCTTGTGGGATAGGTGTTAGTGCTATCACCGGCGAGCACGACGTTCTGCAGGTTTCCACTGACGAGCACCTTCACCGAGGTGGGGATGGCCTGCTCCGGTACACTTGTTACGACGCCGGACTTGTAATAAGGCTTATCCTCATTAAGGTTGCCTTTGTAATTCAGTTCTCCAGTCGTGTAGCTGAATTTCCCCGCTTCGCCTGCTGTGTTCGAGCCCATCATCCCGTAATCGACGCCACCGACCATCGTGGGCTCCGGGTTAAGGTACTTCTCCGGCAGAATATAAAGCCCTGCGTTTGGATCTCCAAATCTGGCGGTGAACCACCCCGAGGCTCGGTTGATTCCTGCCTCGGCGATATAGAATGCCTGGTTATTACTAAGATCATTTCTGTTGATCAGAGTATCCGACGTCGAAGCAAGAAGCATTCCGGCTATCAGAATTGATAACAACAGCGAGAGCATTAACGTCGTCACTAACGCTATTCCACTCTCCCTACCTGAAATGCTTGTGTGATCGGTTGTCATAGTCACAATCCTTCGCGGGATCTATTGCTCCTGCCTAGAAACCCACTCTCGGCACATATTGCCCGCGCACCTGAATAAGAGCCGTATAATTGAGCGTTCTATATCTTCCTGTTTGAACGTCGCGACTGGCGCTCCTCGCCTTTAGATTGATTTGGACTTTCACCGCTTCCGCCGGGATTACATTTCCATCAGCATCGATGCCCGCATTGCTTCCGTCAGGTTTGTAGTAGGTGAAATTGAGGCCGGGATTGCCATTCTCGTCGAGAACGTTTCTGGCTATTATTTCAAGCGGTTGGATTGATTCGCCATCGGACTGAGTGTTTTCATAAGTGACCGTTCGCGTGATCGCTCCCTTATCATCTCCACTCGTAACGATGGCGTAGGTTCTGCGCTCGATGACGTTGATGATGGCGCCGGGAGGGAAACTATTCGCGGCAGGATCATCGCTAAGTTGAGCGCCGGATTCTATCGGGAACAGATCGTCTTTATCGACACCGAGAGTTTGGTTTGTAGTATTGACGGCGGTAACTTTCGCAAGAGCTGACACACCGGTCAGATTGTTGATAAGGGATATTGTCTGGCCTGCGGCGAATCCACTGGTTGTGCCAACCGGGAAGGTCGCGGTCGATCCTGAAACGGTAATTGCTGAAACGGACGTTATGATCGTAGAGACGTTGTTAAAATCTCCTCTGACAATCAATGTTGTAGGAGAACCCTGAATTACTCCGCGCGGGGCAGGAAGACCGGAACCGGCCATGCGAATCTCGTTTGTGAAACGATCAAACGCCGTGCGCATGTCCTGCACCAACTCAAGAGTTAAGCGCTCGTTGGTGTAGATGCCCTGACCTTTCGAAAAGAAGGAAAGCGCAGCGCTCAGCACGGCTAGCAGCATGACTGAGCCGACCATCAACTCGAGAACAGTAAATCCTTCTTCTGAGCGCTGCTTCATTCTCTCTCCAGTTACGCACTCGGGCGTATGATTTCAACTTTCATAGTAGTTTCACGCCCTGCTCGATCGCGGTTTTGAACATCAACTACGGTGACGCTGAGCGCCTTCACCAGGACGCTCGTCACGCCACTGACGGTCTGCGTAAGACTATTATTGTCTGACACGACAACATTCACTCGGAAGGCGGAGGAGCTACTGAAGCCCTGTGTTATGTTTCCGCCCGTCCCGGTATAGGTTTTGTTCCCATCAGTGTCCACGTAGTAGGTGCTGTCGCTTGCAGCCGTCCCGTCAAAAACTCCCTGCGATTGCGAGATCTGGGTTTTCAGGTTTTCGGTGATTTGCTTGCAGGCATTCAGGCTGGAAACCCTCATCTTGCTCTCGGTATTCATCTTGATACCAAGGGTCAATGCCTGACCCAGTGCGACGAGGATCACGCCTAAGACGACCGTACTGATCATTACTTCAATCAGTGTCACGCCTGATTCGCCGGAGCGATTGTCTTGTTGTGCTACCGATGGTTCCATGAGCCTCCCGCGCCGGCGGGCGTCAATGAGTTGTATCCTGGGTTGTCTCTTCGGCAACATCTCCAACTAACGTTCGACCGGAATTCGATATGGTTATCGGCACCTGACGGCCCTGGCCATCGCTGATAACGATTGTTCCGTTGGAGGCAGCGACCGTTCCGTTGCCTCTGATGGTTATAGAGGGATAGGTCGAGAGCCTTATGCCTGCCGGTATGACGAGGGGCGGCAACTCGCTCTTGGGTTCCGAACAATTGGTGCAGGTGATGCCAAAGACAGAATTCTGCGACGTGAACCCGAGGGTCACGGTTTTGTTGTATTTGACCGCAAGTGAACGCGCGCGCTCAATCTGAAAGCTCATGCTCTGAGCCTTTTGGCTGAGTTGGTATCGCGCTTTGCCCTTGGCAAACATGACTACAGAAGAAGCGGTCATTATGCCCGCGATTGTGAAAACGACGGCCAGCTCTATAACGCTGAATCCGGCCTCTCCGTTTGTTCGATTCAATCTCAAGATGCTCATGGTGTTTACCTCTCTCACAAAAGACTCAGCGACCTTTGAGCAAGAGTGGTGCCGGTTGGCAATCAGTCTCACACGGCGGAAATCCGTCGCCCCGCCGATTTGATCCTGCTAATGGCGTGCCAGTTAACGCTGGTACCCCTGGTGCTGACGGGGCTTTCAGTTTGCGCACACGGGGTAACCCTTTTTAGTAAGGCCGAGGACGCGAGCCGTGAGAACGCGACGAATGCTTTGTGGTAACAAACCCCACTTTCTGCCTTTTGGACAAGCGGAGATGAGGCGATTTTCCACGCCCAAATGCGTCACTTCTATTCGACAATATCCGAGAGGCTCACAGCACCGTTGCATTAGGTCACAGTGTTGGTAGGTTGTCGCCTAATCCGAGCTCCAGGGCGATACCGTCCCTGTGAACCCGGTCCGGATAAAGGCAGCGGCTCGTAATCTAACGGCGCGCAGGTTAGTCCATACAATCGACCTGGTCCACCAACGCCGAATATCGGACCGCTCCGATTCGCTTGTTTAGAAACTCTCTGCCGATATACACTTGAGCAGTTATTTGATTTTTTATTGGGCGTACACCATGTCAGAGGAAGTTAAACAGAAGATCCAGGAAGAGCTACGGCAGCTGGAGGCGGAGTTGAGGACCGAGATCCCGCACGACCTCAAGATAGCCGTGGCCATGGGAGATTTGTCCGAGAACGCGGAGTACACGGCCGCGCGCAACCGCCAGGATTATGTGCGCGCCCGTATCGGCAACCTGCGGAAACGTCTCGCCGATCTATCGATGATTGACCTTTCGCGGCTCCCACATGACCGCGTCGGATATGGCTCGACTGTGCTGGTTTACGAGCTGGATACTGAAGCAGAGCTGACTTACAAGCTTGTGATGGCTGAGGATGCGGACATCTCACAGAACAAGATCTCGACATCTTCTCCGGTGGGCCGAGGCCTGATGGGCAAAAGCGAAGGAGACGAAGTTGAGATAATCACACCCGCCGGCAAAAGGCGATTCGAGATAATCAAACTCACGACTATTCATCAATCAGCGGACGTTTGAGTGGCTGTTGTCGAATGAATCGCGATTCAGAGCAAAGGTTGACAATGGGTTCGGCCGTTTGCGATAGTTGCGCTTCGCTGACAGCGCGTACGGCCGAGGCGGGAGGCCCTGTTAAATGATAAGCGAAGCGATCGGGGCCGGTGGTAAAAGGGTCATTGATGCCATCGTGCGCGGGCTTGCGCGCAGCCGGATTAACCCGAATGCGTTGACGTTCACCGGGTTGTTGATAAACATCGGCTGCGGAGTGCTGTACGGTTACGGGAGATTCTTCACGGCGGGGATGATGATGATCCTCGCCAATCTGTTTGACATGTTGGACGGTCAGGTGGCGCGCTCACGCGGGCGAGTCACAAGGTTCGGCGCTTTTTTTGATTCGGTGATCGACCGCTATTCCGACGTGATTGTCTATGTCGGGATCATGGTGTTTTTTGCGCGAAACACCGCGGCGCATTCTACGCTGTTGGTAGCGCTCACCGGACTCGCGCTTGTCGGATCTGTGATGATCAGCTACTCGCGCGCGCGAGCCGAGTCGCTGGACATTGCCTGCAAGGTAGGCTTCCTTGAACGGCCCGAACGAGTTGTTCTGCTGATCGTCGGGTCACTCACTGAGTTCGGACCGGCGGCGAATCCGTTCCTGCACAAGATGCCGCAGGTCTTGTGGGTGCTGGCAGTGCTCTCGCACTGGACTGTGGTTCACCGGGTTTATCATACCTGGCGCGAGTTGCGAGCTCCGGATCGCGAAGCGGTCGAGGTTGCTCGGATACAGCGAGAAGAGGCGGACCAAAAGACGCTCGTGAGGGTCGATTACTCCGTTCAGAACTGAAGTGGTGGGTTCTGGTAAGTGAGGTTACCGTGAGCTCGAGACTCAGCATAGAAATGAAAGACACAAGCATTCAATCGATGCTCTGCCCATGCTGTGGCGCATCGATCCTTCGCGGTGCCCGCGAATGCGAATGCGGTGCGCGGTTCGTAGGCGAGCCGCTGGATGAAGCGCCGATCAAGGTTCAACGCTTCGGACCAGCGATGACGTCGGTAGCGATGTTGTTGCTGGTAATAACAGCCGCGTTGGTTGCGACGAAATGGTTCGCTTTCGGGGGCGTGCTCGTAATATGGACCGCCTGGCGTGCAGTGAAACTGTCTAAGCGCGACCCGGAATGGTATGGAGGACACAGGACCGCCGTAGCCACGCTCGCGGTCGCCATCGTTGGAAGCATCGGGTTGGCCTCCTACGGAATCGCTCATATTCCCCTGGCGTTGGATAACTACCGGACGCGGCGAATCGCTGCGACTGAATCCGCGATGTATCATGTCGCAAACCAACTCGAAGAATATAAGCGCACTTTCGGGTCTTACCCAAACAACGCACAAGAGTACAGGAAAGCCATCGCCGGGTCGCTGCCTGCCGACTACTGGGACCAGAGCATAAAGTATGCCGGGAGCACTGGTGAAATAGCAGAGCCGACGGAATCAATCGCGCGGACCGGGTTGCCGGTTAACCATTTCGAATTGCGCTCAGCCGGGTCGGACGGAATCATCGGCACCGACGACGACATCATAATGCGCGACGGCATCTTTTTCTCTAATGCTGAAGTGAAGAGGCAGCCGCTTGCTCAACAGCTCCGCTGAGAGAAACCAAAAAACAAGTGTTCTGAAATAGGCGAAAGTGACGTGTTCACTTTTGCCTTTTTCGTCTAGACTCTCGATCTTCCATGTTCAAGAAAATCCTCATCGCGAATCGCGGAGAGATAGCCGTGCGCATTGCGCGAGCCTGTCGCGAAATGGGAATCTCACCAGTGGCGGTTTACTCCGACGCCGATCGCGCCTCGCTTCATGTGCGCGTCGCCGACCAGGCCATACACATCGGACCTTCACCTTCCAGTGAAAGCTATCTGGTGATCGACAAAATCCTCGGCGCTGCCCAAACCTCGGGCGCAGAAGCCATTCATCCCGGCTACGGTTTCCTGTCGGAGAACCCCGAGTTCGCCGAGGCGGTCGAACGCAGCGGGCTTGTATTCATCGGGCCGCCGGCTTCCGCGATGAAGCTGATGAGCTCAAAGACCAACGCCCGCCAAACCGCTCAAGCGGCGGGCGCTCCGCTTGTTCCGGGCACCGTCTCCCCTCTTGCTTCCGCCGCGGAAGCCGAACGGGTGGCTGGCGAAGTCGGTTATCCCGTAATGCTAAAGGCTGCGTCGGGTGGCGGCGGCAAAGGAATGCGCGTGGTTCGCTCGCAGAATGAAATCGCCAGTGCGTTTTTGCTTACTCAATCAGAAGCGGCGTCGAGCTTTGGAGATCCCGCGGTCTATATAGAGAAATACATCGAATCTCCGCGCCACATCGAGATTCAACTGCTCGGGGATAGGTTCGGAAATATCGTCTATCTCGGTGAGCGCGAATGCTCGCTGCAGCGGCGTCATCAGAAGGTCCTCGAAGAGTGCCCATCGCCGATAGTCGATGACGAGTTGCGTCGACGGATGGGCGAGAGCGCTGTGAGCATCGCGCGCGCGGCCGGCTACCAGAACGCAGGAACGATTGAGTTTCTCGTTGACCCGGCCCGCAATTTCTACTTCCTCGAGATGAACACCAGGTTGCAGGTCGAGCACCCGGTCACCGAGTTGGTGACCGGACGCGATCTGGTTCATGAACAAATAAGCATTGCCGCAGGAGAGCCCTTGTCTTTCTCGCAGCAGGACATCTCTATGCGAGGAGCTGCGATCGAGTGCCGGATTTACGCCGAAGATTCGGAGAATGATTTCCTGCCAAGTCCAGGTCGAATCACAAGGCTGATGCAGCCGGCGGGTCCCGGAGTGCGCAACGACAGCGGCAGCTATCCTGGCTGGGAAGTCCCGATTTATTATGACGCGCTGGTCGCCAAGCTCTGCGTTTGGGCCGAAACAAGAGAAGGGGCAATCAACAGGCTTGAGCGTGTTCTCGGAGAGTACGCAGTCGAGGGAGTAAGAACTACGATTCCGTTCTTTCGCTCGGTAGTTCAGAACGAGGAGTTTCGGCGAGGCGAGTTCGACACGGGATTTATCGATCGCTTTCTGAAGGAGCTTGCGAGCGAGACTCCACCGCATGATGGGCAAGAGACCAGACTTGAGGATATGGCATTGATTGCGTCAGCGTTGCACATTCGCGCTAGCTCAGTTCGAGCTCAAGAGTCGAGATCTCCCTCAGCCACCGAGAGCCGCTGGAAGCTACATGGGCGGCTTGCGCAGAGGAAGTAGCACAGGCTTCGGTCCGCGCGGTGTTTGACTATGAAATACGAGATGGAAATTCGCGGCCAACAGGTTAACGTTGAACTCGAGCAGAGCGGTGAACGCATTATCGCTCGGGTCGGGAATCGCGACTATGATCTGGAATACTTTTCTCCGGAAGAAGGGGTCTACACTTTTCTGGAAGGAGAGCGAGTCTTCGAAGCTCACGTGAGCGCGCTCGATGAAGCTTCGCTGCGAGTACTCATTGGCTCGCGCGTATTCGCCACTAAGATAATCGATCGCAAGCACCGCCTTTCAAAGGTCGAGCATGCAATAGAAGGCCGGCAAGACCTGGTCGCTCCCATGCCCGGTAGAGTCGTGCGAGTGCTGCTTCAGGCCGGGGACGAGGTTGCCGCCGGCGAGGGCGTAATCGTAGTCGAAGCGATGAAGATGCAAAACGAAATCAAGTCGCCTAAGTCCGGCCGCATCGTCGAGATTCGCGTAGCTGAAAATTCGACAGTCAACGCCAATCAGGTTCTCGCCGTTGTCGAGTGATCTCTCTCGCCTTAAGAGTTAGGAGCTTTTCTCGGACACCGAATGCGCGTGCCACGCCGCGATCTTCCAGCCATCCGCCGTGCGAGTGAAAACGACTGTTCCTCGAAAGATCAACGACTCTCCCGCGGTTGTGTTTGCCTGGACCGGAGCCGGCCGCTCATATGTCACGACCGCGGCGTCCGAGCCTAGCGCGACGACTTCAACCTTTCGATAATCAGTGGGGTTGCCGGGCGGAAGCTGGGCGCCTTCGATGCGCTTGCGGTAAGCGTCGGCGCCGCGCCATTCGCCGCTGGCTACTCGAATCACGAGCCGCGGTGAGTTCCAAAACGTGTCCAGGTATGTCTTCTTGTCCCCTCTAGTCAGCGCCGTCGACCACTTGTCAAAGACCTGACGAACCTCGCTCTCAACGTCACCGGTCTTCTTTCCAGTTTGCGCGCGCCCAGCGCCGGCATTCACGATCACGACCGATACAAGCAGAATCAAAACCGACAAAGCTCGTCTCACGATGATCTCCCTTCACAGTCAGATTTCGACTGGTCACTTAACCACACAATTCGGTGCTTTGCCAGACTCGTCCGTACCTGGGTACGGCGATGGATGTGATTAAAAGCGAGACTTGCAACGGATAACGGCCACGTAGTAACGAATTTATTCGTTTCTGACAATCCCAACGAGTAAATTCGTTACTACGTGGGAAGTCCGGCTTTAATCGCACCGTACGGTGATAGTCTCAGCTATCAAGAAGAAGGAGCCGCTGAGTCGCGCTGCGTTCGGTTCGCGGATCTGCGCTGGTTCGGCGAAGTAAATTGAACTACTTACCGCCTTGAGTCGCGCTGGAGGGCTTGAGATGTTAAGCTTGCCCTTCAAAGCGAGTCCTATGACAAACGAAACAAATCAAACGAATCTGCGACTGCATTACACGATCATGTGCGAGGACGTCAGGGTTGAGATCAACCATAAGCTCAGCCTGATGGGCATATTCTACGCGATACAAGTTCCGCAAGTTCCAGTCACGTTGTTGAAGCTGGTCATTCTCAATCACTGGTCGGGAGACGGACAGTTCCTCTCCGAGGTGCGCATACTGAGTCCGGACCGAACTCAGCCGATAGCCGTTTCGGCGCCGTCACCGTTTCAGGTTCCGCCTAATGGCTATGCCGATAACGTAACGATCTTTGCCAACGTAAATTTTCCTGCCGCCGGCAACTACGTTGTTCAGTCGCTGATCAACTCGAATGTGTTTGCGGAACAGCCGCTTCAGGTAAGCGACGCTCAGCAGCAAGAGTCCGCGATGACCACCGAAACGATCCAGTAGAAGAGAATGCTGAACGATGAATGCTGAAGGATGAACCATATGCAATCTTTCGACTAATTACCAAATCGTCGTTCATCGTTCATCATTCCGCATTCATCCTTTATGCTGAAGGTTGGTCTCACAGGGAGCATCGCCGTTGGCAAGAGCTACGCCCTGTCGGTTCTGGCGGAGCTCGGCTGCGCGACGTTTGATGCCGACAAGATAGCGCATCTGGTGATGGAACCTGGGAGTCCTGCCTTCAACGATGTGCTTCACGAATTTGGCGAGGGTGTTTTGGCCGCTGACGGCTCGATTGATCGCAAGACCCTGGGCACAATAGTTTTCGCTGATGAACCACGTCGCAAGAGGCTGAACGAAATCGTTCACCCGCGCGTGATCGAGGAGCAGAACCGATTGCTCGGCGACGCTGAAGCTCGCAACCCGAATGGCATCGCAGTGATCGACGCGGCCCTGATGATTGAATCGGGCGGCTATAAGAGATTCGACAAGCTGATCGTCGTCTACTGCGATCGCGATACCCAGATAGGACGACTGATGCGTCGGACCGGCATCGCTCGCGAAGCCGCCGAACAGAGGCTTGCCGCGCAGATGTCGTCGGAAGACAAACTTCGCTACGCGGATTATCGAATAAACACCGAAGGGACCTTTGAAGAAACCCGGCGGCTTGTGATCGACGTGCATGCGGACCTGCTTCGCGTTCGGGATGCGGCTGAGAATCCGCCTTTAGATCAAAAAGAGAGAAGAGCCTGAAATGACCAGAAAAACGTCGCGCATCTGTGCCGCGCTTATTGTAGTTCTTGTTGTAGTTCTTGCCGTAGCACCCGCGCTGGCCTTCCAGCAGCCGCAACAGGTTTCGCCGCTCGACCGCTTGAAGGCAAACATCGAACGAATAACCCGGTCGGTCAATGCAAAGTGGGGAATTTATCTCAAGTGCGTCGAGACCGGCGAAGAGATCGCGATCAGCGCCGACGAGACGATGGACACCATGAGCGTGATCAAAATACCGCTGATGGCCGAAGTGTTCCGTCAAATAGAAGCAGGGAAGTTTGCTCTGACAGATAAGATCGCGGTGAAGGAATCCGACAAACGACCCGGCACCGGAGTCATCCGGTCGCTCGATGCCGGCGTGAACCTCACGGTGAAGGACTTGATCACGCTGATGATCATCGTGAGCGACAACACCGCGACCGACATGCTCTTCGAGAAGGTCGGAGGCGTCGAACCCGTCAACAAACTCATGCAGAGCTACGGTTTGAACACCATCAAGGCGACCGGTCCTTCTGAGGTCTGGTTCAAAGCGCTGAGGGCCGAACCCGATGTGTGGAAATTCCATACGGAGGGTAAGACGCCTTATGGGCTTTCATCGCCGCGCGACATGGGCAAGCTGCTCGAAAGAATTCAAAAGGGTGAAGCTGTCAGCAAGCAGGCCAGTGAACAGATGCTTCAGATCATGCGCGGTCAGGTATATAGCTCTCGCTTGCCAAAATACGTGACCGGGTTTCGCGTGCCGCACAAGACTGGAGACTTCATGCCTTTCATCGGCAACGATGTCGGTATACTCGAAAGCTCGAATCGCCACATCGTTATCTCGGTCTTCACCGCCCATCACAACGGGGTAGGACCAAATCTGGAAGATGCAATCGGCCGCATCGCCGAACAGGTCGCAAACTACTTTGCGTATCGTGAGACTGTGACCAAATAGTGGTCAAGCGTTCTGTTTCATCTGAGATTGAATTCTACCCACAGCGGCATCCATACGGCCACAAACATACCGTCCTTTACACCCGGTAGAAACAATGTCTCGCGCGTGGCTTTGATTGCTTGCTCATCTAATCCGTCTTTGAGTCCGCTGACAACTTTCACCTCGCCGATTTTGCCATCGCTCCGAAACTCCGCTTGCATGTTCACCTTTCCCTGGACCTTATTCTTACGCGCCAGTTCCGTGTATCTTGGAACGCCTACGTAAAGGACAAGGGGATGCGCGTTGTCTTCAATGGGCGCCCGATATGATTTCGCTTGCCCTTCTGCTAACGCTTGCCAGTATCTCTCTACGGCGGTTGCGATGTCGGCTTCCAGCTTGTCGAGTTCTTTCTTCGGCAGGCCGCGTTCCTGGTCGGTCCTCGAACCTGGAGGATGAGCATAATTCCAAGCCGTCTGGGCCTGGTTCTCGCGTCGCTTAGCATCAATAATCTCTTTAGCGGCGGAGCGAACTGCCTGCCACCATGCAGCGACTTCAGCAGTGCAAGGCCGGGTTGCCGGTCGAATCCCTGATTCAGGTCTACTTGCTGATACGGGTGCCATTGGTGCGGACACCGAAGCGGCTGGCCGAATGTAAAGACCATGAATTTTGTACGCTTCATCTTTGTCGCCTTCTCGTGGAAAATAGGCGAAATCAAAGTCGATGCGCGTCTTGTTGCTGATGTAATAGTAGGCTTGCGAGCGGATAGACTTCAGGCTATCACCGAGGATCTTTTTCACCTCGGCAAGATTCATGTCTTTGCTAACGCCGTTGGATAACTGCCATCTAATGTTGTCAAACGGGGTTCGAGTTTGTAGGGCCTGAGATAAGTTCAAGTCAAATACAGAGTAAGTGATGCGCACTCCGCTCAGTTTGGCCGACGTGAATATGAAAGCCTGCTCCTTTCCATAGATCATCACGGTTTCGGAGTCACTAAGCCGGATGTAGCCTGTAGGGTTACCAAACTTGCTGATGAATTCGTCTTCGGTGCAACCCCATTGCGCCCCGTAGATGCTCTTTTCGGGGTCAATGACATTAGAGCCCGAGGGACTTGAAGGCGGCCCGACTTTCGAGCGAACGTCCTGAGCTCGAACATCGAGAGATAGGGAAATCGTGAGAACTAAAACGGCAAGGATAAGTTTCATGTGCGCTTCACCTCCGATGATCGAAATCTTTAGTCGCCCACATTCTACATTCTGAATTCTTTTTCTCCGCTACGGATGGGGTGCATCCGGGAGGTTCGGCGGCGTTATGGTAAGGCGAGGAGCGATACATACTCGTCTTCATAGAATAGTTTGATAACGTCAAAACCTCGCCGCAGCAAGTTTTCAACCTGCGATGTCGAGCAGTTTCCAAGCCGTAGCCAAACAACTTTCGGCGGATTTCCGAACACTAAGCTGAGGTCGTGCATATCCACGTCTTTCGAGACAATCATGAAGCCGTTATCTTTAGCATAGTCCCAAACCAATGGGTCGTCGGTTGTTTTCATACCGACGTCTCGGACGTGAAGGGAATCTGGAAAAAGGTCAGCCAGAAGGCGCGGCAACTTGGGCGACAAGTTTTCGTCAAAGAGTAATTTCACGCGGCAACAGGAGCGGTCATCAACCGGCGTTCACGGTCAGCAGCATAAGCAATGCAGGCTTTCAAATCTTCTCGCGTCAAATCGGGAAAGTCGTCGAGTATTTCTTCCTCTGTCATCTCGGAAGCAAGATACTCAAGCACTTCATAAACCGTAATTCGCAGGCCTCGCACACACGGTTTTCCGGCACGTTTGTTTGGCTCAACCGTGATGTAATCTCGATAGTTCATAGTTTGAAATTATCAGCTACAACAAGTCCCAACGCAAACAATATCATTTTCGGCGCAATTGCGACCACCTCGTCACGAAGTGGTATGTGTAGGTAGTGTTCGGAGTTTGCGTTTCTTAATCAGCCGCGAAGGGCTGACCAGACTTTGAAATCAACCGCGTATTCACGGAATTAGTTTATGTTTGAGGGCAAGATTACCAATTTCTCGAGTGTGTTCCAGAACAGTCTTGTAGATCCACGTGTAATGATCCGTAGCCCAGAAGTCCATAACCTGTCGTGCCTTCAATTCTCCTAATAACTCTCTGTCAGCTCGGTACTCCAAATAGATCACGATCAGATGCAGGTAAGTGGATTCTTCATCTGACGCGCCTTCCGGGAAATTGACGGGCGCCTTGGGGAACGTGATGCGTAATTCCTTCTTTGCTTCTTCGGTGGCTTTACTATTTTGCGTCAGGAACCAGTGAATTTGTTCGTGAACAAATGTTGAAAGCAGTAACTCGTCGTCTTTTAGATGCCGGGCGCTCAAGGTCAGGACCGGATGGCTGTGTGGAATGGCGCCTTCCTCGATGATGACGGATCTGGTGAAGGTCCACCTGGTCAGGCCGTATGTCTTGATAAGCCGCTCCAGTTGTTCCTTTGTCTGTTGTTCCCCTTTAGTGCCCTTCTTGACGGCAATATCAATACCGCCCTGAGCTAGTGCTCCAATGCTCAGGCACAACGCGATCAAAGTTAGGCAGATTATTCTTTTCATATTTCTCCGACTTTTCGGTAGTGTTCGGGTTCTGCGTTGCTTAGTGACCAAAGCACGCTAAGGGCTGACCCGGGACGTTACAAGCCAGCAACCCAATAACCGAACACTACCGACTTTTCTGATTCCAGAATTCCGGACGCCCACTAATCACTACCTGCCATTTGCTAAAAGTGTTGAGGTTCTCTACTTCATCTGTAGTACTCATGCGTTCGGGTCCGCATCCAGCGGTGAAGTGCGGCCCCAGCGGCCATCAACCCATTGCCGAAATTTTTCGCGTTCATCGGGCGACATCTGCTCGCACCGCTCGGCCATTCGACGCCGAGAATTAGAGCGAGAACCGCCGCCACTAAGACCAAAGCCTCCGAACAGTATCCGGCAGAGAGCCAGCAATCCGAGAGCCTGCCAGAAGGTAACCTGTGGAAACCCGAACAACGCGGTCGCCAGCCAGTTCCATAAGAGCATCACTACTTCGCCGCCGATCCAGGCAAAAACCGCCATTCCTGCGATCGCCGCCGGCGCGATCCAGATCAGTCTCTTTAATCTCTTTCGTCTGTTGCTCATGTTGTGTTCCTCACTTATTCGTAAACTCGTCGTAAACGCTTTGCAATCGTTCCCGCAGATGCATCACCGCGTAGCGCTTGCGCGAGAGCAGCGTGTTGACGTTTACACCGCTTTCGGCGGACAGCTCTTTGAAACTGCGCCCCTCCAGTTCGTGAGCCACAAATACCTGGCGCTGCTCGTCGGGCAGTTCGTCCAGTGCAAGCTGCAACTCGTCGAGAAGCACCTTACGGATGTAATGCGCTTCCGGCCCGGCATCGTGCGAGGGAAGCAGATCTTCGATCCGCAGCACGTCGCCGTTAGCCTCCATGAACGCGGAGTCGCTGAAAGCTACTGGCTTCTTCTTGCGGAAGAGGTCGGTGATGCGGTTGCGCGCGACGCGAAAAAGCCAGCCGGTTACGTGGTCAATCGGCATCAGCAGGCGATTCGCTTCTACCAGTTCGTAGAAGACTTCCTGAATGATGTCCTCGACGTCCGAGGGGTCGGGGACTCGCCTCCGAATGAAATTGCGCAGCCGGGATCGTTCTTCCGCGATGATTTCGAAGATTTTGCGATCTTGCTCGTTCATCGAGGTGATGGCCGCCGGTTGATCCATTCATTAGTGTAGACGAACGACGGCCGCAAATATTGTAGAGATTTTGAATTGTCCAGGAGCATTCAAGAGGAGCGAGCCAAAATGGTTCTGCCCTTAGGATCACACTACCGCTAATGAATGATCACCGTCGCGACGTCTTTCTCTACGTCGTGCGCATACTTGGAGCGCGCTACCATATTCCAGGCGTGTTCATTGATCTTTTGGAGACCCTCGGAACTCATACTCGATCTGTCTTGCGAGCTTTGCGGTCCTTTGCGTCTTTGCGTTGAGAATTAATGCGAACCCCGCGAACAGAAGAACTGCGGCTGCTCCAAGCAGTCTCCTGGAACCTGACCACCACGCAAAAGACTTCGGGCCTGAACGAACGTCGACCTGCACATAGTCCAGTTGATAAGACGACTGCTGGTAATTTCGGTTCTGCGCGGTGATCCGGATATCCGGGTCCCGCGGGACCAGACAATTCACAAGATACGCGGCAATCCGGCTTTGGTGTTGGTTTTCGAAAATGAGTCTTCTGTTGGGACCGCCGCTCGACACATCTGCATCGAACTCGAGTTGAATCTCGCCGCCCCCTTCTTTCATCTCCTCGATCTTTGCAAACTTCAACGAGACGAGCCGGAGCTGCAATCGATCGCCGTCAATCGTGAGCGACAGCTCGCCAAGCACCCGCCTCGCGTAAGCCCGCTGCTCGGCTTCTGAGATGACTCCGTCCGAATCGGTATCAATGTTTGCGAGCACCATTGGGAACACGGCAACGCCCGGGGTAAGCCGAACCTGCGCTTGAACACGATCTTTTTCAACCGAGATAGTTGTTGCCTGCAGATACTCATCCAGCCTGTGTGCGGCGGCAGGCGTTCCGGCCAATAGAAGCATCGCACCAGCGGCAGTCAGTCTCGCTTTCATTTTGTTGCGAGCCTCCGGCCATAGTCATTTGTGGGATCGCGATACATGGTATGCACGTGCAGGGAGGGATCGCCGCCCAGTCGCTGAGGCGCATACTCAATCACGAGATGCGGTCCTTGAATCCGGTAGTAGGCTGTGATGTTGCTCCCCGGAGTAACGGTGGCCGGCCCGCTCCACGCAAACCAGGTATCTTTGATATCGGCTCTTATCTCAGCAGAGCGGGCGGCGGCCGAGTTTTCGCGGACAATGCCCGTCCATTCCGATATGACCTCCAGCAGCAGCGCGCGTTGCCGCTCATTCATTGCGGAAGCCTTCAGGCCTTCAGGCTGGATGATTTTGCCATCTTGTCCAGGCCCGAGCACAAGATCCGCCAAACGGTAGCTCAGAATAGCTTGCTTCTGCTGGTTCTCGTCCAGTGCGTTCAGCAAGGCAATCGCCTTATCGCTCTCCCCACCGAGCGGGCGCACGGTTTTACCGTTGAGTGTGTAGAGAGCGGGTTGGGCCCCAATCAGACTCGGAGTGAGAACGCCACGTTCGCCGGCGAGTGTGACATTAACCGCCAGATGGTGGCCTCCAAACTGCAACATCCAGGGATCTTTTTCGGAGGGTGTTCCGAGGATGGAGATGTAGAAAAGGTCCTTGCCGAACATCGGGTTGTTCCCTCCGCTGGTTTTGAGAACCTCGTCGCCTTCCATGATCTGCTGAACTTTCTCGAAGCCCTTCGGGCTTAGCGCGGAAGAGACCAGAGCGAGCGCGGCGGAACGTTGCGCCGGGTTCAGTTCTTTAAGGCTAAGGCCCGCTCGCGGAGCCATCGCGTTCGGGAGGTTGGACCAGCGCGCTCTCTGCTTCTCATCGTCAAACGCAAACATCACGCTCTGCCGCTGCTTCTGATCGAGCGTCGAGAGGAATGTGTTTGCGGCGCTGACGATTCGAGAGGTTGTCGTTTGCGCCAGCGGTGCATTCACCGGCAAACACATCAAGCCCAATGCGAGGATGCCGCAGGCTGTTCTCATCGATAAAGCATTCATCTTAGCTTCTCCTTTTTTCTGCCGCTTGAATACGATGGTTCTGAGCCAGATTATTTCCTCGTAGGCGTTACGTTTCGGTATGCCTTACTTCTATGACGGACGGCGATGATGTCATAGTCAGCCATTCAGTTTGCCACGCTTGATGAGGCGCTCCTTCACGGAATTGAGGGATTCCCTCGGTTCTCTTGAGCGCTTGCGAGCGGTAAGACTGTCATAGACGTCTTCCCAGGTATCGGCGTGCTTCCGCAGATCGATTTGAACGGCGACTCTTTCGCCTTTTTCGTTAGTAAAGAATTGAATGCCTTCCATAGTGACTCCTTCGAATCTCGTCTTCTCACCGCATTAAATCACAACCTGAAAGAAACCGCTCGATGAGCACCTCGTCAATATACCGCCCATCGATCTTCGCGTGTCGTTCAGCCGTTCCGATGACCCGAAATCCCTGCCCAACGTACGCCGCCATCCCCGCCGCGTTGTCCGCACGCACGTACGTGAAGATCTTCTCGTAGCCCTTGCGCCGCGCCTGCTCGAACATCGCCTCGAACAATCGCCGGCCTATCCCGCGGCGCTGATGCCCCGCGGCCCCCCAGGTCCCCATCACACCAACGTGATCGAAGGCGTGCGTCCCAGTCGTCGTGAACGGTTCCACGCTTTGGCACCCGACCAGCGTTCCGTCGAGCGCCAGTGCCGCGACGAGAAAGATCGCTCGCTCGTGCAAGCTGGCAATGTAGTCGCGCTCGCCGGCAATCGTCAGCATAGTATCGAGTGCCGTGGTTCCCGCCTCGATGATCGGGTTGAGAAGGGTGACCAGCGCTTCGGCGTCATCAAGCACCGCGCTACGGATTTGAATCTCATACATAAAGTAATCTTCTTGGCGTGCGGGTTCCCCTTAGCGTGCTTTGCGGTCCTTAGCGTCTTTGCGTTGAGAATTCTCAGCGCCTCTCTGCATTACTTTCGGTTACTTGACGGCAATCAGACTTGCCGCAGTTCTAAAGTAGAGCACCCCTTGTGAAATAGCAGGAGTTGCCAGACATGGCTCACCCATCTCGTTCTTCGCAAGAACTTCTAAAGTGGGTCCGGCTTTGATGACATGAACGACTCCTTGTTCAACCGGACAATAAATTTTGCCGTCTGCCGCAACCAGTGATGCAGAACAGGAAGAATCAAGCCCGAGCCGGGCTTCATACATCTTCGCGCCGGTCTTGAAATCAAAACAGCGCAAAAGTCCGTTGTGATTGGCAAGATAAATGTACCCGCCGTAGACGACCGGTGTGGAGATGTAGGAGCCGCCATTCGGAACGCTCCAGACAATCGCATCATTGCTGGTGGCGCCTTCTTTAAGTGATATGTCGCCCTGCGCTGTGGGGCGAATTACAAATAATGGAGCCTTCCCGCCGTGTGCATTTGAAACGACAATCAATCCATCCGCGACGAACGGAGTCGGAATTGGAATATCCCCGCCTCCACGTAATCGCCAGAGTTCTTTGCCGGTCTCGAGGTCATTGGAAACGATGAAGGGCCAGCCGTTGGTAACGACCTGCGTTCTGGCGCCATCATTGTGAATCAATGGCGATCCCCAACTGCCTTCGCAGTCTCCTTTGCGTGATACTTTCCAAAGTTGCTTTCCATCCGAGAGTTGGTAAGCCGCCACATTGGGATTCTTGGGATCATCGCAAAGCAGCACAATGCGATCTTTGTACAAAGATGGCGAGCTGCTATAACCCCAGCCGATACCATTCCAACTGTTGTTGATGACGCCGAGATCTTTTTTCCAAAGCAGCTTGCCGTCGAGATCAAAGCAATACAATCCTTCCGAGCCAAAGAAACCGACTAGCCGTTGCCCGTCGGTGGTGAGCGTCGTATTTGCGTGAGTTGATTTCTCGTGCCTTTCCGTCTTTGGCTTACCTGTCAGAAGAACTCGTTCCCAAAGCTTCTTCCCGGAGTTTTTGTCAAAGCACAGAATCATCCATCTCTGTTCATCATTGTCCTGCGCGGCTTTGATATCGCCGTAATAGCCGATACGCAGGGAGGCTTTGCCTGACAGACGAACAGCCGTAGCAACATAAATCCGATCTCCCCAGACAATTGGGCTGGAATGAGCCAGGCCGGGAATCTCGGTTCGCCATAAGATGCCAGATGGGTTACCCGCCTCCGCATCTGCATTCCATGCGACCCGCGTTGGATAGCCGTCGGCTATGCCTCGTGAGCCCGGGCCGCGAAATCCGGGCCAGTTTTGTTCAGATTTGGAATTGGAAGCGAGGTTAACCGCGGGCAGAGCCATTAAAGATGTCGCCAGGAATGAACGTCGTGATATTCCAACTATGTGCCGGTATTGTTTTTCATTCATTACTCACCCCTTTCTATTTTTTGGGTAGTGCTTGGATTCTGCCGGTGCTTAATAACTTCCGCGTGCTTTGCGGTCCTTTGCGACTTTGCGCTGGGTATTGAAGGAGTAAGACCCAATACTAAGCGCAAAGTCGCTAAGGACCGCAAAGCACGCGAAGAACTGACCAGACGTTACAGGTCAGAAACCCAATAAGCCAGTCTTCAGCGCCGCCCGTCTAAAACCAGGCTCACCGGCTCGCCAACGCGGATTGTGCCGGTTTGCACTACTGTTCCATAGACGCCCGCGGTGTTCTTATTCATTCGCACGATTGTCTTCATGACGCGCGCCTCTTGTGTGCCCGTGTCGGGATCGAGGTTGACCATCATGCATCGCAGGTCGCGCAGCGTCACGCGCACGGCTGGCCCTGGCTCGCTATCGCCGAACACCAGCGTCCCGCCAACCCACCCATCCTCGAGAAAGGTTTCGTGGTCGCGGGTCTCAAGCACAATGTTGGCTCGGAACCGCCGGCGATCGAGATCCACTCCCGCCTCGCGACCAATGCCGGCAATGGTCGCCAGACTAATCACCGATACCGGCGCTTCATCGAAGACCCCATGCTTGAGCTGCATCAATTCCACGCTGCTTCCAAAACGCTCGGCGATCTCACTCTGGAGCTCTGCGCTGCGCAGCTCGACGTGCGTTCCCGCTGGTGTGCGCACGTGAGTCGGCAGAGGCTCGCCGGTTCTCTCGTCGAGTCCGAGAGGATGGTACAGGAGGAGTCCAGGGAGGCGGCTTGCGGTAAGCCACGGGAAGCCGCCGTCGTCTCCCATGCGCCGGAAAGCGAAACGCCGATCTCCATCGAGACCGTGCCACCCGAGAAATGCCGACTCCGTCGCGGTACCAGCCATCGACTTAACGGGATACCGAACAAGTTCGCAGACATGCCCGAGTTGAATCCTACGCTGCGTGCCGTTGTCAGGCGTGCGCTCGTGATTGTGCATGATGTGATCCCAGACAAAACGCCCCATAGAGTGCCGCTGCCAGCTCAAGCAAACCAATTATGCCGGCGCTGGTAATAAATTGGGAATGAGCTTCCGGGCTGCCGGCGGGCAGATGACTAATATTGTCGGGCGACACCATCACATAGTGGTGATACGCGCCAAAGAGAAGGGCTCCGAGCATGGACAGAAAGAACACCCATAGGCCAATTGATATGTAGCGTGTCCATACGAGGCTAGCGGCCACAATTGGGGCAATGATTATTACGATAAGGATGAAAAGATTCTTCTGAGGCGGGAGGTCGATGGCGAGCTGTGTGTGCGCACTGCCGTGCCAAAAGGATGCGGCGAGATGAATTGCGACAAGTCCGGTAATCACGATCCTGGTCATAGAGAACCTCCCACGTACGCCTTACGATTCTGCGGCGCACTGCTTTCAGCGGCCGGGTGCAGCGTCGTGTCAGCCGGCGCATGGTAATGTAGAAATCCCAGGCACCCCGCACAGAGTAACGAAGCTGGACGAGACCATCTTCAAACCTTTCGGTAGAACGCAACGACAACGGAACGTGAAGGTGACGTCGCGCTATGAGCGGGATGCCGTCTCCGATAAATATCGGAACGACGCTAATGACGAACTCGTCGATCGCCTGCGCATCAAGAAAAGAGGCGATGATTTCACCGCCGCCCATTAACCAGATATCTTTGCCCTGGCTTTCTCGAAGTCTCTTCACGAACACGCCAATTGGCTCGTCTCTGAATTCGACGGCAGGCGGAGCATCTTTTGGACGCGGATGACGCGAGAAGACGATGGTTCGACAATTGGAATCGAACTTTGCTCCCATGCGCACACTCGCGTCGTAGGTCTTCCGGCCGAGCACTTTCGTATCGATTGATTGCATGAATGCGTCCATCCCGTAAAAACCTGCGGGTGCTGGGCGAGCGGTCGCCATTCGAGGTCGCCGTCCGTCCGCGCGATGTATCCATCAGCGCTCGTTGCGATGTGAACGATCACTTTTCGCTGGTTCGTCACGAGTACCAGTTCCTCCTTCGCAGACGACTCAGTGTCGAAGCATTGGTAGCCGTCTAACGTTCGCGCTCAGGCACCTGCGTCTTCGCGCGTCGGCTGCAGCGCATTGGTGGGATCTGCCGCGGGAGGCGCTCATCTGCCTCAAGCGGACCGCGCTCATCACCGAGGACGGCCGAAGAACAAGACGTAGCCGTCCGCGTCCTTGAGCTCGAACCCACGCAAGCCGTCATGAGTGTCCTTCAGTGGTTCGGAAAACTCTACATTGCGCCAAGCATATTCTGACGCCAGTGCATCAGGATCTGGAACATTGACGTAAGCGTCCCAGCGGGCCATGGGCTCTCGCCTGTAGTTAGGGAGTGGATCTACACCAACGTCCTTGAGCATGATCATCGCCCCGCCTCTGCGCACAATGCCGAAAAATGAATCGTCAGCCGGCTCCTGAAAGGTGATCTCAAATCCAAGCTTGTCCCGATAGAACGAAAACGCTAACCCTACGTTCTGCACGATGAAGAATGGTGAGATACCGGAAATCTCTGTTTGTGTCATGTGGACCCCTCGGTCGTTTACGCCCAACGTCCAACATCGCCCGCGCCCCAATTCAATTATGATGAGAAACAGGCAACAGGGCGTTGAGTGCATGCCCTTGTATTTAGACAGTCCGACGGACTACTCGGTGCTCCCGGTGACAACGCTAAACTCAAAGCCCTTTGTTAAGTCGCGGCGTTAATGAGTTCCCAGTGGCCGAGCAACTGTACCGTAGCGCAATTGGGTCCGCCATCCTTGCCTTTGCCGGGGATTCTCGCTGCCAGCTTGCGCCCCGGTTTACTCGTGGCCTGTTTGATGAGCGCCCACGTGATTCCTTGTAATGGGACTTTCATCCGGCGTGACCACTGCGTATTTTTCTGGCCGGCATAAGTTCCCACGTCGACATAAATGAACCTGCTCGCAGGCGGCCCCTGCGCGAAAGGGCCTTTGAAATTCGGCAGACTGTCTTTTCGATTTTCCGTGACTGTTAAGGAAAAGTCGAAGATGATATTCCCCTGCTTGCGCTGCTGCGCAAACAGGGTCTCGTAGTGTGCGCCGCCTCCACGCTGGATGCCAAAGTCGACTCCCGGAGGGGGATCGACTAGCAGTAATCGGATCGAAAGATTAGACTCCATAATTTCTCGAGCGAGACTAATCCAGCTCGGCAAGTCTGGCCCGGACCAACATGGACACGTCCTATCACTTTGAACGTCGCCCACGAATCACCAGCCAAGTCTTCCGCGCGATGAATAGCACGACCTGACTCAGGATAGCCGCCCCAAGTCCGGACAGGTAATATGCACCGAGCCATACCGCAACGCCGATGATGGCGAAGATTACGCCTGAATACATCCAAAATCCCGAAAGAATCATTACAGGAACGAAGACACCCCGAACAACAGGGGCGTAGTTTGGAATTTCTGCAAACGGACTGTAAATATAACCGAGTATCGGAATGCTAAAGATGATGTGAATCCAGCGAAGAATCGAACGTTTGGTGGCGCCACTAATCATTTAATCCCTCTCCATTGAAAATTCTCTGCATACATTTCTCAACCCTTGACTCCCGGGTTTTGGATTGTTTGGGTGCAGAAAAATGAAGAATGTATGCTCTTTGCCGTCCTGGCGTCAATGCATCAAAAGCAGTTTTCAAGGCAGAGTTATTATCTAACTTATTTTGAAATTCCACGGGAATGATGAATTCTGTAGTTTCTTTGAGATTCACTTTCAAACCGGCTTTTTCCACTTCAACGGCTTCATGAATATAGGTTTTCAAGGTGGGTTTCATCTTAACTATTTCCCGAACACTGGTGAACCGGATCTGGCGTGCTGCCTGCACATTCTTTGTTTGTTGGATTAGAATTCCATTGGCGTCCTGTAACAAGGCGCCTTTGAAAAACAGAAGCGCGCAGTATTCCTTAAACACATGTATTAAGACTATGTTGCTTTTCTGAAATGTGTAACAAGGACAACCCCATTTCAATTCTTCGGTCAGCCCACAGTCAAGAACGATCGTTCTCAATTTCTGCAATTCTTCCTGCCACTCTTTGGCTTTAGTAAAATAAAAATCAACCTTAGAATTCATTCTATTCATTACCTCCTGAGCGTCGTATTCGCGCGGATGCTATCGACGTCCGCTTGATCTTGGTATTCCTCGTCTTCAGCTCTCCCCGGGGTGATGGTGAACGGCTCCGAGAAGGGGTGGACTTTACATCCGAGCGGGAGTCGGGTCAACTCGGTTCGATAGTCGTTCCATGTACTTTTGCCTATTGCGTTTCAGCCGCACCGCTCGCCGGTCACTGAGAAATACCAACGCTCCCGCCGTCGGCTGCAACGCGTCTTAGACGGTAGCCTGGCGATGTCCGAATCAGAGAGTTCGAGAGCGCGCGAGTAGGTGGAGTAACCCGCCGACTGCGAAACAGAAACCAAAGGCAGACGCAACGGCGATCATCCCCAGACCGATGGTTGTCCCGATCAGTGTCGCCGCCAACACGGCAAGCAGCGTCGCAATGACGAAGACAGCTGCCACTAGCGTGACGACAGCGATCGGCCTTCTAATGTGGCCCCTTCCGATCGCGATGGTCGCCATTGCGCCTAGCAGTGATGCGAGTGCTACCCAGAAGTAGCGAAGGTCGTACCCGGTCCGGACGGCGCGAATCAATCCAAAAGCGAAGGGGATTGTCGCAATGAAAATCGACAGCACGAACAGTCGCCGGCTCTGGAGGGTCCGTTTCATCATCATCGTCCCGTGTCCGCCTAACGCTTTGCATAATCACGTGCGCGCGAGGCTGGCCAACGATAAGGAAATTGCTTCGCGCGCTACGCTACATAGACTATTGTTGTTAGACCAATTCGAGTCTGTTCATTTCTCTCTTCTGTAGCCTGTTGGCACCTGGAACGCCTCGTCGGTAAGCGAATCCTTGAGAACTCGTGATTCGCAAATGAATGGGCTACCGTCGCTCTTCTTCCCAACTAGCCTTAGTGGAATGCCCCACAACATAACCACGTCTGTAAGTTCGGGTAGCAGAGACACTGTCATCCAATGGTCTTCTGGATAAATGAATTTTATTTTTTCACGTAGCCTCATGGGAATCAACTCGGTAGACGCCCATATTTCTACTTCGATCTTACCCCTAATCCTCTGAAGGATCTTGTGCGCTGTTAACCCTGATATTGTGGCTGTTTCATCGGTCATTCTAAACTCACGATTACCAGAACCAGGACACTTGCCGGTACGCTCATGGTATTTATCGTTCTCATCGGCTCGCCGTCTATTGCTAGCTTGTAACTCCTCATAACTTTTGACGAAGTAGAACCTCTCTTTGTGAACTATTCCGATGATACCTTCATCCGTGAACAGGTAAGACAGTGACTTGTCGCCAAATTCAAGCAAGATACTCTGGGCATTCACGTGGATGAAAATTGAGTTCGAACTTTCATCACGGCCTGTCGCAATTGGATTGCAGTTTGAATCTGCAATCACAATGACTTTCGATTGCTGTGCTAATGCGGGGCAGCTAAGGCTGAGAGTAGCCAGCATTAAGCTAAGTGAGCCCTTCCTGGTTATCATAACCTCGTTCCTTTCATTCCGTATTCTGAGCAGCACAAGGCCCAGTTATCAGAAACAAAATAATACTCTGACAAATTACTTTTCATATGCTCTCTACTCCCACAATGGAGTGTTAGCGTCTAACACTGCGCATCAGCGGGGCCGCGTGAGAACATCGCCGGATGAGAGATGGTGCCTGAGAAACTGAATCATTCGACTGTGCGCGAGGGCGGCCGCTTCAGGGTTATAATCGAAGCCGGGGTCTGAACCTTGCGGACGAAGGAAGTTGCAAAATGAATGCCCCGCTCCTTCGTAGTAATACATTTCAACTGGTGTTTTCTGCGCTCGCATCCGTTTCTCAAACAGCTTGGCGTCTTCTGCCAAAGCAACTTTGTCCAACAACCCGTAATGCCCCTGCACGGGAACGTTGATTCGATTGGCCATCTCCAGAACATTCGGTACCGGATCGGCTTTGGGATTATTTATGTGGTAAAACACTGGCCCATAAAAAGAGATTAGCGCCTTCACATCTGCCGATTGAGTTGAGAAGAGGAACGCAAGCCGCCCACCTCCACAAAAGCCTGCCACGCCAACACGTTCTTGTCTGGTAAAGGATTGTTCTCTCAAGTAGCTTATCGCTGCTTGAAGGTCCTGCATCTGGAGCTTTACGAATGTATAGCTCGTAACGCGAGCCACCCACTTGTCACGTTCTCGCGGGTCGTTGGGTTGTGGTTCGCGCGATCCCCAGTCATAAACAAAACTTAAATAGCCAGCTTTAGCTAACTCTGCCGCCGTAAATTTAATATCCTCCGGCACTCCTGGATTACCATGTGCAATCAAAATTATTCGATACCGCCCGGCTTTTTTGGGACGCGCCAAAAAACCCTTGATAGTATTTGTACCGCTCTTGAAACCAACTTCGTCGAGAAGGATGTTGGCGTCATTAAGAGCCTTTTGGGCGGATTGCTGTCCTGCAGCGTTTGAGGCAAACGCTGCACCCGCAATCGCTGTTGTGGCACCCGTAAGAAAAGACCGTCTGGTTATGGCTTCTTCATCACAGTCAATACACATAATTACTTTCTCCAGGCACACAATTCTGTAAATCGAACTTCACGAGAACGCACTAATCGTGACGTAGTATCCGTCCGGATCCCGGAGCGAGAATTCCTCTGTTCGAGTGTTCGGGTTCGCGTGCGGCTCCTCCTCGAGTCGGGCGACGAGCGCGCGTGCCCTTTTCAGTGCCATGTCGAAATCGTCGACGCGGAAGAACAAGAGGAGGCCGTTGCCCGGTGTCGCGTTGTCCCGGCTCATCAACGACGGATGCTCGTGCGCGCCCCACTGGTGGAGGCAGAGAAGAACAGTTCCATCCGAATCGAGGATCTGACCAAAGTCAGCATGGCCCGGTTGTGTCTCGGGTTGGCCGAAGAGCGACTGGTACCATTTGAAGCTAGCCGGCACATCGCTTACGCCGATGATCGTCCACGTGCGTTTCATTACATTTCTCCAGTCGGGATGACGCGTTGCGCTTCTGCTGTGGGACGTGCCGAGGCCGTCGCAGATCACCAATATGAAAGATATCCTGCGACGGCTGAGGCGCTCACGCCGCGCCAAGCAGCAAGCGCTCGTTAGGGGGCACGCCGCCGGCTGGCGCTTGCCCACGGCACGGCGAGCCAAGGCTCGCCGCGGTATGACTCCGCCACCACCCAGGCGCCCGCCGTCAGCGCGCAAGTCAAGACGAACTCGCCCCATTGGAAGTCATTGACGGCGCCCGCCAACACGCGGGGTACCCACACGATCAGACCGAACAGGCCGAGCTGCAATGTCGATAGCGCGGCGGCCAGACGCGCAAACACGCCTACAGTCACTGCGAGCCCCGCCGCGATGAACGCGGCGCCGGTGAAGTATGCCCACGCCGCGTGCCACGGCAGCCAACGCGGAATCAGCACCGTGGTCGCGTCGAGATACATGAAATGGGCCAGGCCGAAGGGGATCAGGGACAGGCCGTAGAGCGTCCTCGCGATGCGCACGCCCCTGTCGTCGGCGAAAAGACCCAGCCGCTGACGGTCGCGGTCACCGGCGAACCAGACGTACAGCACCCAGGCAGCCGCCACCATCACGGCCGTCGAACCGAACGTCCAGGCAACCAGCACGACGGGGTGCTGAAAGAAGAGGTAGGGCAGTCTCAGGACCAGCAGCCAAACCATGAGCGACGCGAAGACCACGCGTGCAGCGACTGCCGCGGTGCGCTGCCAGAGCAGGCTGATCCCGGATGCCAGGGAAATGAAGGCGCAGAGATAAGCCAGTGGCTCGCGCGCAGGGACCCATTGCGGCACGGGCTGCCAAACCTGGACGAAGTCGCCTTTGCTGACGCCCATGACTCCGAGCCAGATCATGGCCGCAGCAAAGAAAGCGTGCCCCGCGCTTGCGATGCGGATCGCCCTGCCTTTGTCGCTACTCGAGTTCATGAGAGAATGGCTAATGCGTCGCCTCCTCCCGCCGAATTAACCCGACATAGAGTTCAGGCGCTCTTGTTCTTTTCATCCCAGATCATCGGCAGCGCCCCAGTCCTCTAGTTGAATGGCGCGCATGCGGTTGTTAGACAGTCCCGCGATTGATAGGACGCAGACTCACAAAATGGGGTTCGGAATGTCCACGCGACAACGCCAGTCGAAAGTAACGTTCCGCGCGGGCGCCCCATTGGCATCCCACGTGAAGACCTTGATCTCCACATCTACTGCCTTCAAAGCGCCAGTGTTCACCAGAGAATGGGTGACCGTAAGAAAGCACGGCGTGATAGATCGCGGCGTTGCGACGACGTTGATGGGCTCTTGGAACCGATTGGCTGCGGGGGGAGAGGATTGGCAAATGAACTCGGTCAGCTTGAACACGCGCTGGCCGTTGTTATCGGTCGTTGCTAAACCGCTGATGTCCAGCAAACGGGCTGGGCGACATTCGTTGGGCCTCGCTATCAAAAGATTCCGCAGGGTCGTGAAGGTGTTCTCATCAGTGGTGAAGGTGTGTGAGGCAACCGGGAAGACGAACTGGATGAGCTGAACTTCGTCGTCACTGAGCTTGTGACCGAGGATTGCCTCGAGATGCTTCTTCGTATCTGGTTTGGTAGCCATGTCTCACTCCTTTAGGTAGGGTTTCCAAATGATTCCAGCTCGGGTATTAGGCGGCGACTCGACGCTGCGTTGACGCGGAGCGCGCCACTTCATGACGCGCAACAGGTTGCTCAACCCGGTGAATTTAACCACGCCCCGCTCGCCACACGCAAATACTTGCTCCTCTGGGAAGCAGGCCCGAAACCTTTTCAAATTCGCCTTCGCTACCGAGCGGCCTAACGTCCCGCGTCAGCCGGTGCGCGCAGAACACTTGCCTAAGCTTGAGGAACTCGCTTCGCCCACTCGGCTGCACGCGTTTGTTAAGCGGCGTCCTGTTCAGCTAGTGCTTTGCTCCCAGTCTTTCTTCAGCATTAGCTCTTCTATTCTGAATGCGTGAAGCATCTCGTGCAGTAGTAGTTGCCTGAACATTATCAATACTGAGTAATGACTGTACTCTTCATGCTCCGCCGTCCGTTTCCAATCTTCTACAGATAGCTCTTTCAAACGCTTAACGAGGCGCGCCCGTTCTCGCACATACCGGTCAAGCGCTTCGTCTAAATCAATGTTCAGTAATGAGCCGGCTTCCTCCTCTGGCGATGGAACCATAGACCTTATGTAAGGGGATGGATCAGAGAGCATCATCTCCAGGCGTGCGAGGTAAGCTGTGTCCGCGGTAGCTATGTGGCAAGCATGTTCGTGGGCGGACCATTTGTTAGGGCTGGGACGACGCTTCAGATTCTGTGACGGCACCTCGCGAACGAGGCCGATAATAATATCAGGAGCGCCCTCTAAGGTAGCTATCAAGGTTTGCGTATTATTCATAATCTCATTCGAGTTTTGTGATGCCGGTAAGCGCCTAACGAACAGGTTTCACGATCAGCCGCAAGCGGCGTGAGCTTCGACCTTCATCAAGCGAAAGCGATGCGCGCCGATTGTCGGCTGCATCGTGGTGCCAGGCGGTCTTCGACTAGCGCTTCGGCTCTTCGTACAGTCCGAATTCGGTGCCCGCCGGATCCGCGAAAACGGCAAATGCGCCGGCACCTGGGGCGATGTCTTTTCGTGGCGTCAGCACCCTGCCACCCGCAGCCTCGATCTTTTTGAGAGTGCCCGAAATATCGTCCACCATGATGTATATGCGTGTCTGTTCGTCTGGAGTTCTGTCGCTCTCTTTCACCCATGTTCCGCTAACTCCACCTGTGTCGTCGAACGCAAGCTCACCGTCGCCGCGCTTTCTCACTGTCCAGCCAAAAATGCTGCTATAGAAGCCGGCTGATGCTTCCGCGGTTATCGCTGGAATTTCGAGGTAACAGATCTTACCGTGTGACATATCGCTCTCCTTTCGATTATTGCCCGGCCGGTGGTTGCCAAAGTTCAACCTTGTTGCCTTCCGGATCCATGACCCACCCGAACTTCCCGTACTCTGAGTCATCGGTCTTCTCAAGCACGTCGCAGCCTTCATCGCGGAGCGCTTGAAGAAGCGCCGCCAGGTCTTCCACGCGATAGTTGACCATGAAGGTCGCCTTGCTTGGAGCGAAGTGCTTGCCGTCCGCTGGACCGATCAACCAGGCCGTAGTTCCCTTGGTCGGATTGCCGTCGGCGTCGGTCCAATCAAACGACGCACCACCCCAGGCTCGTACGTCAATGCCCAGGTGAGTCTTGTACCAGGCACAGAGTGCCTTCGGATCCTTCGCGCTGAAGAAAATGCCACCAATTCCAGTTACTCTCTTCATCTGATCCTCCTTACACTCTTCATCTGATCCTCCTTAATCGAGCCGGACGCGAATGGTCGCCATCCGACGCATAGCGCTCGGCATCAACGCCGTCCGCTGCAGGCCGTTCTTAGGCCGCAATCGATCACTCCTGTTCAACCGCGGCCTTAATATCGTTTAGGTCTTGGCGGAGGGCCTTCTTCACCATGCCCTTGAACAGAGGCATTGGGATCGACTTTAGTTTTGCAACGATACCTTGAGGCTGGGAATCATGAGAACTAGTCAGCGTAACGCCGCCGCCACTGCTCTCTGAAATACTCATGGTGGACAAGAATACAAATCCATCGCTTTCTGCTCTGGTTTTGTAGAACTCGTTCTCAGCAGCATCGGTGATCCACTTTTCCACGGTAGCCGGCTTGCCGAATAGCATTCGGGTCTCTCCCCACTTTAGTCCTACGAGCCCGTTTGCCGGTTTTTCGAGAACCTCAATATTTAGGATTCCGCTGATGGTTTCCGAGGCGTTCTCGATGTTGGTGATTGCGGCCCAGATCGCCGCCTTGGATCCATTGATGGTTACCTGTGCTTCAACGAGCATGGTGTTCCTCCTGGGGTTCGAGTGATGATCTATCGCCCATGGGCAACACGGGGCTTCGATATCGGCGCTGACGCGCGTCTGTCGGTCTAACGAAATCATCGTACTAAAAACGGCGGAATATTACCGCCATTAGTACACCTATTCAAGATGACTTACGCAGCCCGATCAAAACCAATTCCAGGCGCAAAGACGCAAAGAACCGCAAAGATTGTTGCGGACGTTTAAGGCTCCATCGTTGGAAGGGAGGTCTATTTTTTCCCAGCTGCTTCATTCCTCGTCATTCGTGCTTTGATCAGCTTGCGTAAAAGCGCAACCGGAAGTTTCTTGTTGAGCGGGAGGCGAACCGTTGCGTCGGTTGTTTCATAATCTGCCAGTTCGCTTTTGTGGTCCTCGATGATTGGAGTTGGAATGTAGACTCCAATATGAGTTCTCCAGATGCTGAAGTAAGCCAGCCGGCCTTTGTATTCGTAGTAAGGCATCCCGTAACTGATCCGCTCGATGGCAGCGGGTGCGGTTTTTCTAATCAACATCCGCAGCTCATTCAGTTTGGCTTGAACTTCCGTGGGAGCTGCTGCGATGTAGGCGTCCACGTCTTTCGGCTTTGGTGTGGTTTTCATGATGGTATCCGTTCATTGTGGATGGAAAGTTATTGGCTTCGCACCTTGTTTGCCTGGCTGGCTAAAGGTTATCAGCCAGACCGTGTAAGTCAAAAATAGAAACCTGGGCGGCTGGCAGGGCAGATAATCCACCGACGCAGAGACTGTGTTAACAATGTTCGTAGTTCGGCCTTCAGGCGGAAGTTTCTAGCTTGCGTCGACGCTGAATTACGAACTTCCGCCTGAAGGCCGAACTACGAACTTTTTTTCACACACCGATTGCCCGCTGATGCCGGCTTCATGGAGTAGTCGGACCAGATCCGAAGTTCTCGACATCGGTCGCAGAATTGTTTTGAGGTTTGCTCGCGAAGGAAATGAGGGAGCGTGTTCATCAAAATCTAGTGTGAAGCTGCTTTGCAGCCTGGTGTGCTCCTGTTCGAGGCTCTTGATCCCACCAACTCCTGAAACTTCTTCCGCGCCTTGCCGTGAAGATCATCCCACTCCAGCATCCACCACCATGGCGGGCTATCCTGGTGCGCTATGAAGTTTGCGACCTCGTCCCAGGTTTCAAAACCGAGTCGCTCGACGAAGTAGCGCGGAAGAAGCAGGGGCAGGAACCCGACCTGCATCCAATTCAGGATGTCGTCGGGATCAGGGGAGAGGAAATCAGCGGTGGCGCCGAAGACAATTCGATGCCTCTTGTGTTCATCGATGAAGCGTCGAGCCGACGGCAGCACTTCGGCTTCGAGCCAATAGGAGCTTTCAGACTTTGGGGGATTCCAGTATTCGCGCGCCGAAAGCAAACGGTCCACCTGCGCCGGCCGACCCCTCATAACGAGGCCGGCTTCTTCAAGGCGCCAAACTGCCCAACGATAGCCTGCGTCCACATAGGCCTTGCACTCGGCGCATGCGAAATAGACATTGCTGGTAGCTGCAGCCATTGCTTTTGCCTGTCCTTTTCACCTAGGCTAGAATGGGCGCGGCGCGGTTCGGCTGCCACTGAGAACCGTCCTTGCACTTGTGAGGATATGACCAGGCCGGCGAGAAAGTCCTTAGAACGGCCTCAAGAAGTTCTCAATAATGTTTCTCAAGGCAACCTATGGGTGATGAATCCAGGCAATTCTATGAGTTCGGCCGCTTTCGCATAGACACGGCTCAACGGTTGCTGCTGCGCGATCAGGAAATCGTCGCGCTTACTCCGAAAGTCTTCGAAATGCTCCTGACGCTGGTTGAAAGCAGCGGTGAGGTTGTCTCGAAGGACAGCCTGATGAAGAAGGTCTGGCCGGATACCTTTGTTGAGGAAGGCAATCTGACCCAGAACATATCACTGCTGAGAAAGGCGCTTGGTGAGGGACAGAACGGGCACACTTACATTGAGACTGTCGCCAGGCGAGGCTATCGCTTTGCCGCTCCGGTGCAGGCCGTTTGGGATCGAGGCGTAGGGGGCGGAGTAGTTGAATCGGTGAACGCCGCGCTGACCACGAGAGCGGAGAAGTCTTCGGGCGGCATCAATGCAGCAACTCGCTCATGGAATGCGCTCAGTGGTCACAGGCAAACGCTGCTCGGCTTGCTGATCGTGTTAGCTTTGGCGACTGCTGGCTTCATTTACTTTGTTCGAGCAAACAAGGCTGCCGACACCAGTAACGTCATCGAGTCGATTGCCATTCTTCCATTCGTCAACGAGGCTTCCGATAGCGACGCTGAGTACCTGAGCGACGAAGTCACCGAGAGCTTAATCAACAACCTCTCGCAACTGCCAAAGCTTCGAGTCGTGCCGCGCAGCGTAACGCTCAGCTACAAAGGGCACGAGAGCGACCCGCGCAAGATCGCCCGCGATCTTAACGTACGCGCCGTGCTGACGGGCAGAGTCCATCGAAGAGGAGACACGCTGAGCATTCAAGTTGACCTGATTGATGTAGCCAATGTTTCGCAGATGTGGGGCCAGCATTATGATCGCAAGGTATCCGATCTTCTCCTGGTTCAGGAAGACATTTCACGGGACATCTTCGAGAACCTTCGGCTCAAGTTGAGCGTCGAGGAACAGAAGCAGCTCGAGGCTTACAGTCTTTATCTGAAGGGCCGAAACTACTGGAGCAAGCGCACCGAGGACGGGTTGTTACAAGGCATCGAGTATTTCCAAAAGGCGATCGAAGCTGACCAGAACTATGCGCCGGCTTACGCAGGTTTGGCGGATTGCTACAACATGCTTGTGGTTTACGGGATCAATCAACCAAGCGAAGCATTCCCAAAAGCAAAAGAAGCTGCGACGAAAGCGTTGAGCATCGACGCCTCGCTGGCTGAGGCTCGGACTTCACTTGCGTTCATCAAGCACCGATGGGATTGGGCGAGGGAAGACGCCGAGAAGGAGTTCCAGCTCGCGATCAAATCCAAACCGACTTATGCGCCGGCTCATCAATGGTACAGCTCATACCTCGTCGCAATGGGTCGATTTGACGAAGCTATCGCCGAAGCGAGACGCGCCCAGGAGCTTGAGCCGCTCTCGTTCATCAGCAACTCTCACATTGGTTGGATACTCTATTTCGCGGGTCGCTACGATGAAGCGATCGAGCACTGCAAGAAACTGCTCGATGTTGATCCCAATTTCTTCCCGGCGCGGCGGTATCTCGGATTGGTATACGAACAGAAGGGAATGTACAAGGAAGCGATCGCCGAGTTCAAGCAAGCCGCTAAACTGTCGGGAAGCCCGCTGATGATGTCGTTGCTTGCACACGCTTACGCGGCGTCGGGCAACCGAGCTGAGGCCGAGCGTTTGCTGGTCCAGCTCGGTCAACAAAAGCAGCGATACGTTTCGCCTTATACAGTCGCGACTATCTACACCGGCCTCGGCCAGAAAGACCAGGCATTCAAGTGGCTAGATAAGGCGTTTGAAGAGCGCGATATATGGCTGATGAACCTGAGAGTTGACCCGCTGTTCAAACCGCTCCGATCGGACCAAAGATTTGCAACTCTCGCCGCTCGCATTGGTCTTGCACCCTGACAAAAGACGCTCACGTTTAAGTTGTCTCTATCAGCCGTGTAAGGAGTGCAGCCCGCCGCGCGATGTCGCTGATGATGATGTGCTCGTGTTCCGCGTGAGCGCCGGCGCCGTCGACTCCCAAGCCGTCGAGCACTGGCACTCCATGCGCCGCGATGAAGTTTCCGTCCGAGCCGCCGCCAACTGAGCCTTCCTTTAAATCAAGCCCAACCTCCGCTCCCAGCCGGCGAGCGTGTTCGAATAACTGACCAGTTTGATCGGTGCGAACGAGAGGCGGGCGGTTTATTCCACCACGCACTTCGATGCGAGCGCCCTCAATCACCGGCCGAAGTTTCAACATGGCTTCGGTTATTCGTTGCCCATCCCCGATGTTTTGAAAGCGCATATCGATGAAGGCGTGAGCTTCGGCTGCGACAACGTTTGAGAGCACGCCGCCCCGCGCTACGCCGACGTTGAGAGTGGTGCCTTGCTCGAAGTCGTTGAGGTTGTTGATGGCCAGCACTTGATGCGCGAGCTCGGTGATCGCACTTATGCCTGCTCGAAGATCGTTCCCCGCATGAGCCGGACGCCCGTGAATAATCAGCTCAAACTCACCGACTCCTTTCCTGGCAGTCTTGACCGTGCCGCCGGGTATTGGCGGTTCGAGCACGAGCGCGGCGTGGGCCTTGCGAGCTTCAGCATCGATTACCGGACGAGAGAAAACACTCCCGGTTTCTTCGTCGCAAGTCATCATTAGAGTGATTGGTCTTACAGTGGCGCGCCCTAATTCCTTGATGGCCCGCAACGCGAACGTCGCAAGCATGACACCGGCCTTCATGTCGAAAATGCCCGGACCGAAGGCGCGGTCGTCTTCAATTCTGAAGGGCCGCGCGTCGAGCGTTCCTAACGGCCATACGGTATCGAGATGCCCGACGACCAATAGCTGTTTTGTGTCGTCTGGCCGGGCTTGGCCAAAGCGATCAAACCGCGCGACGAGAGTGGAACCGTATCGCCGATCGTGGATCAAATCGACCGCAGCGCCTATAGTGCTCAGCTTCTCACCAAGATTCTCGGCGATACGCCGCGTCGCTTCCGCTTCGCGAGACATGGACTCCTGCTCGACAAGCCATCGAGTAAAGTCGAGCATCTCGCTACTGTGGGCTTCGAAGAAAGATCGGAGGTGCAGGCCATCGCCGTTGGCTTCCATGGCAACAATTATTAGCAGAGGGAAAAGAGGGTTGCCAGCAAAAGGAAATGACTACAGACCTGGAAGGGATGATAGTGTCTCACCCCTTCGTTCTCGTTGGAGTGTTATCAGCGCCTAAGCAGGCCGTCGATTGTCGAGGCGAGGTCGTTGATGAAGTCGGAGTTCGGATTGAATCCGCCGCGGGGCTGACCGACGGCATTGCTTTGGCGGTCAAGAATGACTACCGTCGGAAGCTGCGCAAGCTTCCCGCTGAGGCGCTTGAATGCAGCCTGATTGGTGTCGCGCAACAGGTTGACTGATGTCGCCGCTCCACCGGCGGATTTGAGTTGTGCGTCTGTTAGCTCGGCTGGCGAGTTGACGCTCACCCAGCACACCTTGACGTCTTTGCCTTGATAACGTTTGGCGAGCGATTCCAGCGCTGCCAATCCCTCGCGGCGCTGCGGGTCCTGCACGCCGCTAAAGAGCAGCACCACGACTTTTCCGCGCATGCTGGAGATAGGAACAGTCTGGCCGTCTGCTGTCCCAAAACTAAAGTCTTGTTGCGCGCTTACTGTCGACACTGAGCACGACAACATTGCGATGACCGCGAGGAGCTTATTAAGTCTTGTCAAGATATTCATTCTCCCTGGTTCCAGAAACAACTTTCACGAGTATTGGATGCCGCTGGAGGCTGGAAAGTTGACGTGACGTTCTTAGATCAGCATAGCACTGCAGGTCCAGTCTAACATTCTGGATAAACGGCCGGCAAATCAAGGGTCGCACGCCCGTCCCCAGATAGTCTTCTCGCCGAATCGCTTGTGCCCTCATATAATCCTACTGAAATCCGATGGATCGAATGAGGAACTCTGAATGATCGCAGCGGTCCTTCTCGCAGCAGGTGAATCGCGACGGATGGGCGACTTCAAGCAATTGCTGCGGCTCGGCAATAAGACTTTCGTGGAGCACTGCGTAGACAATCTGCTCGCGTCCACGATTGATCAAGTCATCGTCGTAACCGGACATCGCGAGGCGGAGGTCCGTCGCGTTATTGCAAATCGACCGGTCGACTTCGTGCACAACGCTGAATATAAGAGCGGCATGGCGACTTCAATCAAGACTGGTGTTCGATGCGTGAACGATCGGGCAGATGCTTGCATTATCTCGCTCGTCGATCAGCCGCGAATTGACTCGCCCGTGATGGAATGCCTGATCCAGGCTTACAAAGACGGCACTTCAGACAGGAGCAAGTCATTGATAGTGATTCCGACCTTTGGAGACAAAACCGGCCATCCAATTCTTTTAGACATGGTGCTGAGAGAAGAGATTCTGGCGATGGATCCCGAGTCAGGTCTGCGACTGGTGATCCTTGCGCATTCGAGTGCGATCAAGCGAGTCCCGGTATCGAGTGTGAGGGTCTTGGAAGACTGTGATGTTCCCGAGGACTACGAACGACTTCTCAAACAGTGATGGGTACACACTGCTCAATACTAACTAACCACCAAGCGGTAACCTTGTGACCAAAAAGAGAAAGTGGTCCCCATTTGGGCGGGACCACCTTCTGTGCGAGCGGGTTTCGTGGGCCGCGCTAAACCGCGATTTTTTCTGAACGCGAAGCGCGTGATGCAGGAACTTCAAACGGAATCACTCGACCATGACTGGATGCAATCTGTCTTTCTAATAGCCTGGCCTGTCTGAGTACGAGACTATTGGCGGCGACTGCGGAAGCCAGCAGATAGCTGTTACCGCCGCAGCGACCGCAACTGCCCGAGAGATCCATGTATGTTTTTACGGGATGATTGTCGTCGCCGGAACAATTTCCGCAGATTATCTGAACGCCAACCCTTAACAACTCCGAGCGCGATTGTTGTAACTGCGCCGGGTCAGAAGTTCTGAACATCATCAGGCACGCGCAGGCTAAACCGAGAGCCAATGCGGTTGCCACCATTATCATAAGCATAGGGGAGCCTCCTCAAGCTGTTGTCTTAAAAACAATCGTTCAAGGATAACCACTAGTTCCTTCTCGTTTTCTGTGCTCACTACCATAATTGTCTACGAGCAAACACCTAACAAAAGATTGTCGAAGCACAACCAGCAATGACCGTGCCATCTGGTTCAGAGGGCTGCGCAAGACTTGTTGAAGAAAATATTAGGGATGAGCAATTGGCCCCGGACCGATATGGGATACAATTGCACTAAAACAATCCAAAGATGGACAAAATTTCCGGTCATTCCTGCCTGGCCCACCTGATCAGCCGAGCTATATTTCAACTGCAGCTGATCAGATACGACTTAACGACAGGGTCATCATTGTCGGATTGCTCGCCACAACGCCAGCAGGATGATAGCGCCGACCACAGCCAGCCCAAAGTGAAGCAAACGGTGCGGGTGCGTGTACCCGTCTCTTACGGTGACCGGCCAGAGAGCGCTACCAACCAGGCCACCGACGATCGAGCCACCGATGCCGAGGAGTGCAGTAGCGAAGCAACCCATAGGATCGCGCCCCGGCATGAGAGCACGGGCAATCGCTCCGATGATAAGTCCGATTATCAACGAGCCGATGATAGATGTGAGCATTGGGTCCTCCTTATGTTTGCCCGATCTTAGCCAGCGATTCCCGCTGGTGTCAACGAGCCGGACTTGCTTTACAAGCCGATCGGCGAAGGCTAGGCAGCAGATCTCTAGCGTGACCAATTCTCGATCCTGGTCAGCGAGGTTTACTATAATGGCACTGTCACCACTCACGGGAGAATCGCGAAAAGTGATTCTCATTACCGGAGCTTCCTCGGGAATCGGCAGGCATGTGCAGGGCACCTGGCATCAAGAGGATATCGAGTGTTCGGAACGGGCCGTGACACGACCGGTCAAAAGCTCGTGAACAGTAACATCGAGATGCTGTCGCTGAACGTGGACGACGAATCTTCAGTCCAGGCTGCTATCGAGAATTTACTCGAGAAGACCGGACGTCTCGACGGTGTCGTTAATAACGCAGGGTTTGCTCTGATGGGTTCGGTTGAAGACACCTCGATAGAGGAAGCGAAGGCACAGATGGAAACAAATTTTTTCGGTGTGCTTCGCGTCTGCCGCGCGGTGCTGCCTGTCATGCGCAAGCAGGGAAGCGGACACATCATCAATATCAGCTCGTTGGCGGGCGCGTTGGGCTTGCCGTTCAGTGGCTTGTATAGCGCGAGCAAATTCGCTCTTGAAGGAATGACCGAGAGCCTGCGGCTCGAACTGCGCCCGTTTGGTGTTCGCGTAGTGCTTATCGAGCCTGGGGATTTCAACACTCAATTGCCGGCGAGACGGCGCACCGCAAGCGAGTCTGAGATTAATGCTGCTTATCAGAAGAAGTTCGCACAATTCAAAAGCGCGCAGGAGAAAGACGAAGCGAAAGCTCCGTCGCCTGAGCCCGTAGCTTACCTCGTCGAGCGCATTCTAAGGACTGACACTCCCGCACTTCGATACACTGTGGGAATGTTTGGACAGCGCATCGTAGTTCCGCTTAAGCGGCTACTGCCCCAGCGCGTCTTCGAATGGACGCTGTGCAAAGTCCTGGAATTGTAAATCGAAAACCTTCCGGCCCAATATCCAGCCCACACCTGACTTCGCTGTGCCACTCTCAATCATTAGTAACTTCTAAGTGACCACGACTCGTAGCTGAGCGTCTGATAGATACGGAACGCTGAATAATGTGGCGTGGTGCGCGATTGTAGTCTGTTAGCGGCGGGCTTTATGAAATCACACTATGTGATGATAAGCAGCAGATGGATGGCCTTTGTTGGGCTCTTAGCCATTGTGTTCGCGACTCCTGTCGTGCGCGGCACGGCGACGTGCGATGCTCTGCCTGTTTCGCTTGCACGACAACCGTGGTCCTTCGATGTGAATTACCTCGCCGTTCAGTCGGATTTCGATGGCGACCACCGCCTCGATCACGCAGAACTCCATCTGGCCGGAACGCATCGTTGCATTCGCATTCGTTTCGGCGACACTCGCGAGACTCATCTCGACTTCGGTACGCGCCCGCACTTCTCTGGAGTGCTAATGGTGAGGGACGCCAACAGGGACAATAGGCCGGACTTGATCTGGGTCTATCGTTCCCGATCGGAATCACCAGTCATATGGCTTAACGACGGCGCTGGCCACTTTGTGAAGTCGAGCGATGGAAGCAGTGACGCCATAATAGATTCCAGGCTATTTGGTGATACCGATTACGCCGACACCGGGAGTCTTGAGAATAAAGAGATCTGTCTTGCGCCGCCCCGACCGTCATCCGAATTTGCTCAGGTAATCAACCTTCACCTTGTGTGTCTCGCGACAGTAAAAAATATGCGACGCGATTTCCGTCGCGACCTCGGCCGATATTTGTCTCATCAACGTGAACGGGGTCCGCCGCAGCCCCTCTAGTCGACTCCGATCCCAACCACAACTCTGTGCAAACGCCCAGTGCCAGGTCCGAACTGAGGAACCGTTTGTTTTCGTGCGATGTCTACTCGGGTTCGAGGACGGTGTTGTGTCGTGGGCGCAGGGCTGAATCGAAAGCGGCGAGTTCACTGGTGACTACCAGTCCGCAATTTGAAGTTCGACCGAGAAGAGATTCGGAGCTCGGTCCACAAGAGAACCGAATGGAGGGAACAATGAAAAAGCTTTTGATGGTAGTTTTGACTCTATCTTTATTTGCAATCGAGGGAGTGATTCGCGCGCGTGCGCAGGTGGTTGACACGATCGTCGCCGATGTCCCCTTCGGCTTTACTATCAGGGATCACACGCTCCCGGCGGGCAGCTACACGATAAGGCGGCTCGACTCACAGCCTGGCGTCATGGAGATCCGCGATGCTGAAGGCAATCGTGCTCTTCTCTTTCTCACCGGGTCAGCCCAGTCCGCAAACGAGCCGAAGCAAACAGAGCTGGTTTTTGATCGCTTTGGGGATCGGTACTTTCTCGCCGAGATATTCGAGGCAGGGAACGGCGCTGGAGCCCAAGTACCGAAATCGCGTGCGGAGCGCAGCCTGGAAAAACAAATCGCGACAGTCAAAGTTAGTGTTCCTGCTCGAAACGCAATCAACGCGATGAGGTAGAAGCGAGAGTAGTGGGTCGCTGATCATTTCTGCGCAGGCGAGTTTGAAAAGTGAAACAACTCGTCTGCGCAGCATGACGAATCGCGCAAACTAAAGCCGCCCCCCTGTCCAGTATCGATACGCCCGTCCGGTTTTCCTATCCACTCGTGCTCTCGGTTGTCTGATTTGATTGCGATCGAGATCGACTACCCGAAGCGACCTCTCACGTTCGACACAATCTGCATTCTGGTCTGCAAACCGAAGAAAGGCTTTCGACTAATTCGATTTGTCTGCATTCGCGTCAACGTAGTCTCCTGCCGTTTTTGTGGCAAGCTTGCATCGCGATGTCACTTCTTTGTTCAACGCGCGCGGATATTTGCGCCAGTCGAAGAACGACTCGGGACATGGCATTCAGTTTGCCGAGGTGGGATTCGATTTCGCCGGCGATCCTTCAAAGTGATGGTCGCTGCCGAAAATCGCAGCGGCGTGCGACGGAAGCATGAGGTTGGATGACGGAAGCATGAGGAGGATGAAAATGGTAGCCCAATTCAGCCAGTTTGCGGCAACTGTCTTGAATCATTTCGCGGTTCCAGCAACTAACCAGGATCAAGAGGAATTCAAAGTTCTGGATCACAAAACCAAGTCAGATGAAGCGCATGCGTTTGAGCACGAACTGTCGGCGCGGGTGGTCGGTCAGGAGCGGGCCTTGCGCGCACTTGCCCAGATCTATCAGGTCTATCAGGCCGGCTTGAATACGCCGGGGCGTCCCATTGGAACGCTCCTCTTTCTTGGCCCGACGGGAACAGGAAAGACTCGTTCCGTTGAAGCAGCAGCCGAAGTTCTGTTTGGCAGCCCGAGCGCATTTGTTCGCATAGATTGCGCGGAGTTTCAGCACCCGCACGAAATATCAAAACTGATCGGAGCACCACCCGGTTATCTTGGTCACAGAGAGACGCCTCCAATGCTCTCGCAGGAAAACCTCGACGCACATCACACCGAACGCACCAGGCTCAGCCTTGTCCTCTTCGATGAGATTGAAAAGGCATCGGATGCGTTGTGGCAGTTGCTGCTCGGAGTCCTCGATAAAGCAACGCTCACACTCGGGGATAACCGCCGTGTGGACTTCTCCCGAACGATTGTGGTGATGACTTCAAACCTTGGCGCGCGAGAAATGGATCGCTTGACCGAGGAACCGCTGGGATTCGCGTGCATGAATCATCAGCCGGTCGCGGCGCTCGACAGTCAATTCCGTCGTGTAGGGCTCGAGGCGGCGCGCAAGCGATTCTCACCGGAGTTTATGAACCGTCTTGATAGCGTCGTGGTATTCCACCGTCTTACGGATGACTCTATGCGGCAGATTCTCGAACTTGAACTCCAGGCTGTGCAACACAGGATTCTAAAGCTCAGCCACGGTCGCTTCATAATGCGCTACACAGACACGGCGAAGGGGTTTCTGCTTGCGCGGGGAACCAGCGCTCGCTACGGGGCGCGTGAGTTGAAACGAACAATCGAGCGATATGTCGTTTTGCCGCTTTCCAATCTGGTGGCAACCAGACAGATCAGGGACGGCGATGTTCTCCTGACTGACATGGGCAATGAAGAAGACGGCCTTGTTTTCATGAGGCGGCAGACGCCTGCTGTATCACCGGAGTTCGATTCTTGTGACTTTCGTTTCGATCGAATGGGCCGGGCTCAAGCCATGGTTGGAGCGGCGCGCTGAATCACGTGAAGCGGGGTTACATTCGCCACTCGGCTGGAAACTGTTTGCTCTCGCCGGGCGGAATAATCAGTGAATCGCCAAACGAATCATTGAAGCGCTCGACGATCGTTCCATCCTCGCTCATCAACTCGATCTCATATTCCGAGATTTCTGTCTCACGCTCGGAGTGGTTGGTAAATGCGCAGAACACCCAAAGACGTTGGCGAGGCCGGAACTCAAAAACGCCCCCCGAATCCCATTCGCCGGTCCACACAACCTGTCCATCCTGGTCCATCAACACGAGCCCATACCTCGCGATCTTCAGGGCAGATGGTGCAGATGACTCGGGCTCAGGTCTTTTTGGCGTTCGCTTCAGCCATCGGACGACCGGACCCAATCGGGCATGAATTGCGCGAGCAAGCGACTGCAGCAAATTGAGATGAGCAGGCCGGCTCGCATCAGAGGTTAACGGCTCGGTCTGATTCATTACTAGGCGCCTTTGCTCCTGCGCAACTGCTCTGCCGCATCCGCGCCACCCTGCTCCGCCAATTGTGCTGTTTCTTTACCCTTTGCCCTGCTGGCTGCATTGCTCATGGCTATCGTGCCGCTCAGGAGCGCACCCTCTTCGACCAGCAACACCGGCGATTGTATATCGCCTTCGACGCGACCGGTCTTGTAGATTTCCGCGCGTGATTTGCATTTGATGTTGCCGCGAACGGTTCCTCGTATCACGCAGATGCCAACGTCAATGTCAGCCTGAACGTCGCCGGCCTGCTCTATTAGAAGCGAGCCGGTTTCTGAGTACACCTTTCCGATTACTTTTCCGTCTACGAACAGCGCGTCCGCAAACTGCACATCTCCCGATATCTGAACGCCCCGGCTGATCCTGCCCTGTCCTGTGTCGTCGCCTTCGCTCTTGAATCCCTTCATGATTCCTCCTGTATGAGTGTTGTAGGATAAAGAACATTCCTGAGGAGTTCGTGGTGGGACGATCTCTCTAGCTGAGCCAACTGCTTTGTTGTTCGGTTCTAATAGCGAGGTGAGGAACGGGGCCGAACATTCGCTGCGAGTTTTGCGGATCAACTCACAACGCGGGAGATCATAGCACAGGTCCTGCGAGAGTAAACAGGATAGACACAGCCCGGCGTCGGAGGCCGGGCCGGGCTGTGTATCATTTACTACCTACTGTTTTCGGACGATCAGTCCTTCCGAAACCGCGGCGCCGGTTGAAAGAGCCGCCTTCGAGCGATCAGCCTGTACATCGGTTACGGTCAAAACGCCGATCTCTTTTTCTTCACTGTAAACTACCTTGCCTTTTGAATCGGTTACCGGGACTTCTTTGAACACCCGCAGCTTGTCTCCGATCTTCAAACCCTGGGCGCCGCCCAGGCTAACGATGATCAATTGATTGTTGACTACCGCGATAATCTTTCCGGGTGCGCTTTGAGCGGCGGCTTCAGCGGCCCCCTGGGCTGCGGCTTCTTTGCCCTTGATTTCCGCGGAGCCGGATGTTCGATTGGCGAGGAAGTTATGATCCATCTTGTCGATCACATCCTTGATTGACTTCATTGTCGCGCGCCCAACCTGGCTGTCCAGAAACGAGCGGTCCGAGAAATTAATCGCGCCGGCGCCTGAGCCAAATGCGCCACCATCCGCCGATACTCCGGTTGTCGAGTCGGAGCCTTCTCCCGAACCGACGTACACAACCTCTCTTGTTGTGGCGTCGACAATTCGGAAGTCCAGGCGCACGTAAGCCTCCGTCCTGCGCACGCCCGCGCCGCCGAATACTCGCCCGCCGATTCCGCCGGCGCCTATCTTGCGTTCCTTCTCACCAAAGTTGGTTACCTTACAAATGAACAGATATTCAAGGCCCTTGAAATGACCCTTTGGCACCGCCGTCGCTTTGTCACCGTAGCCTGATTTCCCGAGATCAACTTCGCCCACCAGATCCGTCAATGCCTCACGCTCGACGATTCTGTACTTGCCGGTTCTCCCAAGCTCAGTGGTGAACAGATCCGACAACCCCGTGCCGATGGTCGAGCTGTAATAATTCGGCGGATTCTCAAAAGCTTTAATGCCGATCACCGGCTTGCCTCCCTGCGCCAGCCCCACTGCGCAGCAAGTGAAAATGACTGCCGATACCGCAAACATTGATGCAACGCGCTTCATTGTTTACCTCCTGAAAATGTGCCCTTCATTACGACTGAAGTTTCGAAGAGATGAAGGGTGGTTGGTGTTAAAGAAAAACCAAAAAGGCCTGACGCCGAAATTGCGTGAGCCGCGAAAAGAAAAGTCAGGGAAGAGGAGTTCATTCGAACGGAACCGATCAATTCCTGTGCGCCCTCGAATGCCTCGTTGCTGTAAGAACCCGTCGGCGCGCCCGAGCGAGAAAGGATTGCCGAACAAGAACCCATTCTCGCCGAGAAAGGTTCGCTCACCCGGTGTGAGAGATGAGAACCATGGGTTTGAATAAAGCTGAAAGCCCGAAGGCGCGCGCTCGTCGAAAAACAATGTACGTTCGAGTGATTCGTTGTTTCTATCGCTGCCGGCGAGTGGCCGCTCGGTTTGTAAGGATTCGGCCCTGTGAGCGGGAGACTCATCGGCAGTCGGGTAATAGACATCAAAAACATCGCCCGTCAGAACAGTGCGCGACTCGGGCAGTATCACGCGAATGACGCCGGTCGAGGTATGCTTCGGCACCTTCACGGTGATCAGGTCGTCTTGCCAAAAGAGAACCTCGCCGGGGACGCCGTTGAATTCAACTAATCCCGGAGGCGGCTCGTTCGTGAGTTCTCTTACCCAGTGTAAACCCCGTTCGAAGCCCGTGAACCCGGCCCCGCGAATGCTCACCGTTGTTCCCGGCGCGCCGAACGTGGGCGCGATGGCAACGATGCTTGCGCCCCGCTGTTGTGCGAACGCAAGGGTTATCAGCGCGGGAAGCAATAAGAGTGGAAGGAAACGTCGCATGTTTGAAACCTCGTCGATAGAGCGCAGTCCCTTCGAGCGCCAACATTATAATACAAGTTCAAACCCGGTCAATCGTTGAACAACTTAGAGCTTTGGGGTCGAGTCTGCCGGTCCACTCGATTATTCGTAATGAAAACATACGATGATGTGCAGGGCTGCGGTTTGCCGGCCGAGCCGCTCACTTTCCGTGATGATCATTCCACGCTTTCACGTAACGCGCGGCCTTTGGGTTTGCCTCATTCCACTTTGGCGCTGCCGGATTGTTAGCGATCATAATCAGCGCCAACGCTACCATGCGATCGACCTTTTCCATGTTCGCATAGTCGATCTTGTCCCAGTGATCTCCGGCTCCGTGGTAGTCCGGGTAAACAAAAGCCGTGCAAAGCGTATGAGCCGGCACGCCCAGATCTGCAAGCGCCTGGTTGTCGCTTCGACCGAAGTATGAATCGCTGTTCTGTTCGTGCTTGTAGACCTTGACGCCGGTCAGGTCGCCGGCTCTTTGGAGGATCGGCCCAAGATCGGAATAGTCAAACCCCGTAAGCGTCGCATTAGAGATTTGCGGACCTTCGCTGCTGTCGGTTCGACCCACCTGTTCGAGATTCACGTCCGCGACCGTCTTCTCAACGGGGAATACAGGATGGCTGGCGTAATACCGCGAACCGAGCAGCCCTTTCTCTTCACCGAAGAAGGTAACGAACACGATGCTTCGCCGCGGGCGGGGCTTGAGCGTTGAGAGCGCCGAGGCAAGCTCGATTACCGAAACTGTTCCGCTGCCGTCGTCATTCGCGCCGTTGAAGATGTTATCGCCTGGCATCCCCGCACGTATGCCCAGATGATCATAGTGCGCGGTCACCAGCACGAAGCTGTCTTGCGGCGTTGGATCCGAGCCTCGCAACAAGCCGATAACGTTGCGAAGCTTAACCGGTTTTTCAATTGCCGCGTCGAGTTGAAGCGAAACGTCCCCCGGCGCAGGGCCTGCCTTCATCGAATCGTAAAGCTTGACTACTCGTGGGTCATGAATGGTGATTACCGCTACTGGCGATGCCAGCGCGGGGCGTCTGTTATCGGGATCTATCAACCGCGATGAAGGACCGCTCCCCGAAGGGCTGGTTCGATCGATTGAAAGAATCAGTGCAGTCTTGAAATCCGTCAGTCTGCTCATGAATGCGTTCTGATTGCGGAACATCTCTCCGCGAAGCGCAGGTTCTACGCGTCGGATGTCGGGCAATTCGGCAATGACGATTCGGCCATCCATCTGTTCTGCCGTGAGCGCGGCAACCTCGGCCGAGTCTTTGAAATCAATCTTGAAAAGCGGGGCTCGCTTCAAACTCAATGCGCCTTCGATCGAAAAGCTGACCTGGTTGCCTGCCGCCGCAATCGTTTCGTGTTCGTCGCGAATCTCGAGCCTGAACGCCGCCATGTCATGCTCGGTCGTCAGAAAGTTAGCAGTCTGAAAGTAACCGTCGTCGCCGGCCGGTTCCAAACCCGCGCGACGGAATTGCGATGCGATGTACTCGGCGGCGATGTCGAGACCCCGCGATGGAGTATTGCGGCCCTCGAGCGCGTCCGAGGCGATGAAGGACAAGTGTCCGCGAAGCGAATCAGCCGAAATGCGATCGAGAGCGGCGCGCAAATCCGGAGTGAGGACCGGTTGCTGCGCGCTGAGCGAGACGGAGCTGATGAGAATGAAGGCCGTAATAAGAGTCAGATTGCGTTTGTTCATTTGATTGGCAAGTGTCTATCAGAATTCGAAGACTAATCAAGCTAATCTCCCGGTAGTGCACCGGGTGCCGGGGCTTGATGGTCGTGAATTTGAGATTCGAACCCTGCGATGCTATTTTCGAATTCAAGTTTCAACACGAGAGATGAAATGAACGCAAAGACTGGCAACCAGATTACCGAAGCCGCTCTAAGGCGTGCGCAGGAGCCGATGGAAGCGTGGGAGTTAGTCGGCGACACGCCGCTGCTGCGGCTTCGGCATCTTGCGCCTGAATCGAGCAAGATAGAGATCTACGCCAAAGCCGAATGGTTCAACCCCGGCGGCTCGGTGAAAGACCGGCCGGCGCTGAACATGATTCTGGACGGCGAGCAAAACGGGAAGCTGACACCGGGGAAGACGATTCTCGATGCGACGTCGGGCAACACCGGAATCGCTTATGCGTGGATCGGAGCTGCGCGAGGGTACAAGGTGAAGCTGGCGCTTCCTCAAAACGCGAGCGAGGAACGAAAGCGAATCCTGCTGAGCTACGGCGCAGAACTGGTGTTGACCAGTCCGCTCGAAGGCTCGGACGGAGCTATCAGAGAAGCGCGCCGCTTGTATTCAGAGAATCCCGATATGTATTTCTATCCCGATCAATACAACAACGAAGCCAACTGGAAGGCTCATTACGAAACGACCGCGCTTGAAATCTGGCAGCAGACCGGAGGTACAGTCACGCATTTCATCGCGGGCCTCGGAACGAGCGGGACTTTTGTGGGAACCTCGCGCCGCTTGAAAGAACTGAACCCTGACATCAGAGTCATATCGTTTCAGCCAGACTCGCCCTTTCATGGCCTCGAAGGACTCAAGCACATGGAGTCCGCGATAGTGCCCGGAATCTATGATCCCGGCATCGCGGATGAGAGCTACGAGATCAACACCGAGCAAGCTCACGAGTACACTCGACGGCTGGGCAAGCGGGAAGGCTTGCTGGTTGGAGTGTCGTCGGGAGCAGCGCTCGCTTGCGCGCTCAAGGTCGCGGAGAAGATCGATTCGGGGGTGATCGTAACGGTATTTCCGGACGCAGGTGACAAGTACTTGAGCGAACGATTCTGGGATGATGATAGATAATCTGCCGCAACGATCACTCGCCGGCAAGTTCCAACGCCTGAGCAATCAATCTCGGACTACAATAGAAACCCGCTGCCACCAACTTACCGAGGAGAGGCTTGATTGCGACAATCAACCCGGCGTCTTTTGCGTCGATGAGCAAACCAACGACGCCGGTAATCGCGAGCCCATGCTGGCGGGCGATCTTGCGAGCCGCGAGCTCGTCGACGAGAAGAAGGCTGGCTTGAATTTCTAAAGCAAGCGTAACGGCGTCGCTTTCCCCTTGGTCGAGACCTGCATTTCGGAACTGCGCTACCTGCTGCACGTCTGTGACTGTGTGACGGGTGATCCAAGGAATATTTGCGACCGCGGTTGCTGGATATCGCCCACGGACTACAACTTCCTTGTAGACTTCATCGGGTATTAGGATTGAGCCAAAGAGCGCTTGCAGCAAATCGAGAGATTGAATCGCGGCCAACGCAATGAGAAGCGAAGAATCGCTAACTACATTCACCTAGGTTTCCCGTACCTGGCCGCGCGCAGTTTTTGAAGCCAGGACATCGCGTTCTAGCTCTTCCGAAGTTTGATTGAATACGGAAACCTGATGTTGACCCAGCAACTGAATCAAATCGTAAAGAGGCATCCCAAGCAGCTCGGCGCCCGTACCACTTGAGATCTCCCCCTCTTTGTAGAGTTCAACGACTGCTTGTTCGAGCGCATGGTCGCGCAGTTTGGCTAATAGCTTTTTCTCGATGTCAGTCCCGCGAATGCGGTCTGGCACTTCGATCTCAACGTTCACCTTCGACATTGGTCATCACTCCTTTTGCTGGTATATCCTACCATAGTGCGAAACGTGTTTTCGTTAGGATATCATCAGTCACGCAGCGAGTGGACGCTCCACATTGCGCTGAAGCACGAGTCGGCGAGACCATAACGATGTATCCGGATGATTAGTATCGAGCAAACGTTGTGCGATGAAGGCTCTGCCCAGCAAGGCCCGCGATTTTGTATGCCTCAGTTCCAACTGATCAGTGAGATTGTCGAGCGCTCTGTCGCGATAACTTGGGACGAAGCGAAGCTTGAATGGTCTCTGCTCGAAGTTTATGAAAGCGATGAGCCAGAAACCTGCCTCTGCGGCCACTACCCAATTGTCGAGCTATGCGTATTGCTTAATCGACGCAATAAGAATCAGGCTACCGTCGGCAATTGCTGCGTGAAAAAGTTTGTAGGTCTACCGTCTGAGAAAATATTCCAAGCGGTTAAGCGAGTTCGGAAAGACACATCAAAATCGCTCAATGCTGAGGCCATACAGCATGCCTTCACCCGCGGATGGATCAATGAATGGGAGAAGGACTTTTACTTCAACATCATGCGGAAGCGTAGCCTTACATCGAGGCGGGAAGATAAGAAGCTCGAGATCAATCAGCTGGTTCTGCTGAGAATGAGGCGACAGTGACGATGGGTGTTGATGATTGGTTCTGAGACTGGGATTAATGAAAAAAGACATTGCGCTATTGGTAATCGACGTTCAAGTCGGCATCATCGAAGGCTTCCACGCGTATCGTGGGCGCGAGGTGCTCGAGCAGATCAATCGTCTCCTCTCGAAAGCTAGAGCTTCGAATACTCCAGTCATCTACGTTCAGCACGACGGTGAAGCCGGACATCCCTTGGAACCGGGCGGCGCTGGTTGGGAGATTCACCCGGACATCAAACCTCGCGAAGGAGAATTAATCATCCGCAAACGCGCGTCGGATTCTTTTTTTGAAACCATGCTTCATCAAGAGCTTGAAGCGCTGGGCATCAATCATCTGATCATCACCGGATGCATGACCGAGTACTGCGTTGACACAACAACCCGCAGAGCTGTGTCGATGGGCTACGATGTGATCCTGGTCAGCGACGCTCACACCACCGTGGATAACAAACGGCTGACCGCGGCGCAGATCATTGCTCATCACAACGCGTTGCTGGACGGCTTTGACGCGGGCCCTCACGCGATCAGCGTGAAGCCCACTGAAGAAGTGACTTTCTAGAGTTAAAGGACGAACCGCGAGTGGCAATCAAACTCAAGAGCGAACATCTGGCTCGAATCAGGGAACATGGTGAGCAGACCTACCCTTACGAATGCTGCGGCTTCTTACTCGGCTCTCGTGAGGGCGAGACGAACATTCTCGATGAAGTCTATCCCGCCGAGAACGAACGCCAGGAGTCGAAAGAGACTCGCTACTTGATTACGCCCGAACAATCAAAGCGTGCTGATGACTACGCTCGAGATCGAGGTCTGGGAGTGATTGGTTACTATCATTCGCATCCTGATCATCCGGCTGCGCCGTCGGGCTACGATCTGGATCATTCCTGCTGGCCCGGCGAGTCTTACATCATTGTAGCGGTAGAGCATGGGAAATCGGCGGCGCTGAACTCGTTCACCAAACCGGACTACGACAAGTTCGAGCAGCAAGAAATAATTGTCGAGACCGTACCGTAGACTGTCGCAGTCTGTGGCTGACTCACACTAGTTCTCAGTAATGCTCAAAGGTGAAGGACCTGTAAGGGCGTCCCTCCGTGGGCGCCCCTCTTTGCGGCCGACTGCGATCACCGATGAGGGGCGCCCACGGAGGGACGCCCTTACAGGTTCTTCACCTTGAGCAAAAGAGTTGCGCCTGCCACTGGGGGCCAATCCAGTGGCAGGCGCTTTTGATGAACAACCGATGCCGAGCCGATCAACGCACGGCGTGTTCGACGATGTTGCGCAAGCCGAACGAGCCGGGCATTCCGATCAAGCTCGACGGCTTCAATCCGATCGGGCCTTCCTCGCCATTAAGCGCAAACGAAATGTGATCGCCCTGGGCATAAGCGTATGCCAGCACCGGTCCTCCGACCAGCGAGTTGAAACTCTTTCGCTGCTCTTCGGGCAAGTTCTGCGTTACGCCGCGACCCACGGTCTTTGAAAGGCCGCTGATCACTGAGGAGAGGTTCTGATAGATCAGCGCCGAGAAGTTCGCCTGCTTGTCTTCAGGCAGCGCGGCCACGAATCGAGGCGAGTGCAACAGCGTATAGCCCGATTCGTGATACTTCACTGAGTTTTCGACAAGCGCGCGGCTCGGCGCGGCGACAAAGTAGCCGTTTGCGTACGTGTAATTCACCTCGAGCCCGACGTCCAGCGACTTGAGCGTGTAGTAGGTGCGCCCGCCTGAGTCAACGTGGCTCAACTGGAAGCCCTGCTTGCCCTCGCGCGTTGCGATCGTGTTCATCATGTCGACGACTCGCTCGAAGGTGTTTTGCAGGTGCGCCGGATCGTAGACTTCGAACACCATCTTCCACGAAGGCGTCGGAAGCAACGGCCCGTCTACTGCGAACGCGAACTCTCCCCCAAGCGGCTTCGCAAAATCCTCGCGAATGTTCAGACCCGTCTTGCTTTGGAATTCGCCGAGGTGCTCGCTGAATTTTGTATCGACAGCGTTCAACGTACTCATCAAATCATCAACCAAAGCGACCGGCTCTTTTACAACGAACGCCGCAACAATGTTCGCATCGGGCGAGATGAACTCCAGAGCTCCCATCGGCCCAGGCGCTGCAAGCCACGAGGCGATGCCGTGACTCGAGTCACTGAAACTCAGCACCGCGCGATTAAACGGCTTGCCCTGGTCTTCCTTCATCTCGGCGATGAAGTATTTCAGATTGGTGATCCCCAATCGGTCGAGCGCGGTGTTGGTCTTCACATCGCTGCCTTTCGATTGAGCAATGAATTGCTGGAGATCGGCGGCGATGACGAAGCCCGCCCCGTCGTGATAAATCTCAGCGATTCGCGACTTGAAAGAGCCGTCCGCATACTGTCCGGCGCTCGCGGTTTTCATGCTCGTCTGCACGTGCTGCAGGAAGTCGAGTTTAGGCGAAGCAGCGAGAACATCTCCGTTGATCCATACGAACAGATCGCTAGCCGCTGGCGTTCCTGCGCCAGTTTTGGATTCAGTCTTCATCACTGAAGACGGATCGTCGATGAAGCGAATGCTGGGCCCCTTCTTCGAGTTCGTGCTCATCGTCGACAACTGGCCTTCGACGTAAGACCGAAAGCCAGCCGCGTCCTTGAGCGTGGTCAGTACCAGCGGTCCGTCCGGATCGCCTTTGCCGGTGGTTGCCAGTTGTGCGGTCACTACGATCTCATCGCCGATCTGCGCGCCGAACTCCGAAATCTTGGAGATGACCTTGTCCCACTCCTGATTGCCGCGCGATGAAGCTTCTTCTTTGTTCCACCACTGACGAAGCTCCGGGTTCTGGTTCAATCGCTCTTCGATGATCTTGTTGGATTCCGTCAGCATCTCGGTCAGGTTTGGAATCGCGACGTAGAACACCGTGTTGTCGGGAGTCATATCAAGCAAGCGAGTCGAGTATCGCACTGCTGGACTCGCAACGCGCTGATCGACCTCTTTTCGCAAATCGGCAAGCATCTGCTTATAGCGGTCTGCGTTGCGGCTCCACGAGATTTCGTCCTTGACCGGAACGCTCTCGATGCTTGAGTTGGTGGCGACTTGATCGCCTGGGAGGAGCACGTCTTGTTTGCTGCCGTGCTCGACGTGCACTTCGCCCTGGACTACCGAAACTCGCGAACCTTTGGTCGCGCTGTTGACAGAGAAGATCGTCCCCACCACTGAGACCAGACAATCGTTGGTCTGAACATACAAATGGCGAGGCTCCTGCTGTTTCGCGGCTTGCACGATGACGTTGCCGCGATCGAGATGTATCGTTGTTCCCTGAGAGCTATTGGTAACCGAAAACTCCGAGCGCTCCCGCATCTCGATCAGAGTACCGTCCGGCAACTGAACGACCGCGCCTGCGTCTTTGGATGTGCGAACCTTATCGCCCAGCCTGATCTCTTCGCCGACTTTGAGCGGTTCGGTAGTCGTGTCGGAGACGAGATAAGCCTGACCGTCCATCGCGTGAACAACCATGTGAAACGCATCACCCCCGCGGAAGAGGCGATCAGAAAAGGTCAGCGAAACAAGCCCGATCCCAATGATGACCGTTGCCGCGATGGCCCATCTCACAATCGTTCGCTGCGAAGCTGAGATACGGGATGCGCTTGGGCGCGCGGGAACGGCGACGCCGAAGCGCGCTTCCTTGAGCGCCTTGCGGCAGGGAATGCACTCGTGGGTGTGATCTTCAAAAAGAAGCGAGCGAGCCGGCGACAACGTTCCGCTCATGTACTCCGGTATGAGTTTCTGAAAGTCGTCGCAGTTTCGAATGTGATCGACGTTGCTGCCAACAGGTTCGGCAAGCGCAGCGGACGCGCTGGCCGTCGCAGTTTGATTAGACAGCTTCGCCCTTACGCGCTCCGCCGCGCCCTCGACCACGGACTGATCCACCCGCTCGCGGCGGATCGCGGCCGTGGCCTGATCGAGAATGTCATTAAGCTCTTTGTTACTCCGTTTCATGATGTCCCTCCAGGAACGTAGCGATTTCCTTGCGCAGCCTTGTCCGTGCGCGATGCAGCAGCACGCCGATTACCATCTGTGATGTGCCGAGCATTTTGGCGATGTCGAGATTGCTGTGCCCCTCAAAGTATTTGAGCACGACGATCTCGGCTGCCTTAGGACCGAGCGTAGCAATGGCTCGCCGGATTTGAGTTTGAAGTTCGCGATCGACGTATTGAGTTTCCGGGTTTGGCTCGGAGCTTTCGGTTGCGGCAGGCGCGACATCTTCGATAGACACCGAGCGCGAGCGGGTCCGGCTGCGCAAAAAATCGAGCGAGGCGTTGACAGCGGCGCGATGAAAATAACTTCCCGGGCTTGGCGACAGGTCGATCTTTTCTTTGCGCCGCACGAGTCGGAGAAAAACGGTTTGAAGCACGTCCTCGGCGTCCGAGGCGCTTCCGGTCACGCGATAAGCCGTGCGAAAGACCTGATCGTGATGTTCTCGAAAGAATACTTCGAGTTCATCGGGAGGACTTGGCACGGGTCTGAGGTGTTTAACGGCTTGCACGCTTTGCTCCTTCACTTCTTCTTCAGCCATAAAACGCCTCCTGGGAGGGAGTATTAACAAGCGGCGGTTCTTGTTCTCAACTTTAACTACGACCTTGCTAGTTAGCTGGGACTTGCGCGAAGGTGCCGGGTTTTATCGACTTCAAAGCCTCGAGCGCTTGAGGGACCAGCGGCTTGAGATGTTCGTACCTGTTCGTCTTAGCGATCAGTAGCAAGACCGCGATTTGAAATGACTGAAGGTCCTGTTGGTGGCGAATACTTTTGGTCACGAGTACTTCGAACCTGCCGTTGGCGGCTTTGAGCAACGCTCCGTTCTTGAGGCCCTTAAAGCCCGCCTCATCGACAGTGCTGACGTCGTGACCGATCAAGTCTTGGCGCAGGTAGCGAGTTACACATTCGTCAAGCAGCAGCTTCATAATCCGCCAGGAGTTTCCTACGCGACAATTCGAGTACGCCGTGCGCCTGTTCTCGTGAAACGGTTGGGAATTGGTCCAGGAACTCCTCGAGACTATCACCGCCCTCGAGGTATTCGAAAAGGTGGTTGATCGGAACTCGCGTGCCCGCGAAGACGGGTAGGCCTCCCATCTTCTCGGCGTCGACTTCAACTAGTTCGTCTATGTTCATAAGCCGTCCTCAGTTCTGCATTCTAGCACGACCAGTACCCGATCAGGACGGCTTTGACGCACGGGGAGTGCCCGAATCGAGGTCAATTAAGGCCAAAAATTTCTGCTTGTTTTTGCTAGAAGCGCGGGCATAAGAATACGGAAAACTGGTTTAGCTTTGTATTTCCATCATATGCGGTCTGATATATTATCCACTCTTCCAATTTCGGGAGCGACTTATGGCGATAAAAATTCCGGCAGAATTCGATGTGACGATGATAGATTTGGACCCTATTGAAACTCGCATCCGCGATAGTCTCAGGTTGGACATAACTAACTGGGCCAAGTTTCGTCATACAATAAATATCGGCGCGAACGCTGGTGTTCTCTCCTCACCCATTCCGATACCAAACCAGGTAAAGCAGGCGTATCTTGAAATGGGGAAGTCTCATTACGAGGTCATCACATCGCTAGGCTGCGTCCAGCTGTCGCTAGATATTGCTCGTCAAGCGCACCCGGAAGACTACCTCTTATTTAAGAAGTCCTATAAGGATTTCTATTTCCACAATGGATGTTTGTTGGACAACCTCGCCCGACTAATATATATCGTTGTCGATCCACAAAGCGCGACAGCCACATTTGCCCGTGGGTGGCGGGCGGGTATGTTCAAACGGCACTGGATTGATTGGGGTCAATTGGGTTCATACACAGGCTATCAGCGACTGAAAAGATCTAAGCAGTTGAAAGAAATCATTAACATCAGAAACGGATTCACCCATGGGTGGATGTGTCCGTTTTATAGAGATCGCAGAACTGGTGTTTTGAGCTGGCCATTAGCGATACGCACTCGCCGCGACTTTTACTGGCCTCACGGCGAACCAGCTTCAATGAGAAGAGTGTATCGTAGAAAAATGCCTATTCTCGATATGATGCGCGACGATGTTTCGTTTATCGAGAGGTTCCAGGCTATCGCTTTTGAAAAGCTAGTGAGAGGGGTTGAGCTGTTTGAGCGAAATAACAATGTCTTGATCAATTGACTGTCTTTACGATCAGTTTCCATTTGGGCGGGCACGATTGAGCTACTGCGAATCTATCGCGATAAATAGTAATTTACATCGAAACCGCAGACTCTTTATTGAGCATTCTCCGGTAAATCCTAAAGCAGCGGTCCGCTCAATCTGCTACCGCGTACTCGACGGAACGAGGGTTCTCCATCTGCTTGGAGGCATCCAACACCTCGAGACCGACTATGTTGCCATCCTTGTCGTAGTCGATAATCACGCCGGGTTTATTCTCATAGCTTTCTTCAATTGGCGAGTTGCTGAAGAGTATGCGGACTACATCGACCTCTGGGTCATAAGTCACTTTCATGGTGCTCTCCAATACCTGCTGATCTTGCTCGTGCGATAGACCGTTATTACAACAGCGGGATCAACGCCGTCATCGACGATAGCACGCAACAGGAAAATCCTTCCACTTCCAAAATCAAGTTGCGACTGATACGCCTTCCTGCCACCACGCTCCTGAACAATCTGCTGAGGCTGCTTTAAGACAGACTCGAGCAGCGGGAGAGGGATGGCACGCCGCTGTGCTTCTTCTTGCGCATGACGAGATAGGCGAAAAGTCATTTCTCCCACGTGATGGTTCACCATTGCGAGGCTGGCGCTTCGATACGACGAGAGTGTTCCAATCCCACCTGCTTAACGCATCAGGATCGCAAGTCTTCTCCCAGTGCTCGACGCTGCTCGTCGGTCAGTTTTGTTTCCGCTTGTAGCCCCGGCAGATCAACTCCCGCGGCCACCGGAATACGTCCGCCGGTGTTGAACTTCATGTACTGAACCGAGCTCACTCTATCGTCGCCGCGCTGGCGCTCGTCGAAGGTCGCAGATATTCGCGTGCCGTCTTCAAGCAGCAAATAGATCTTTTCAGGCAGTGCCCACCACTCTTTGAGCTTGACGTTGCGAACCTCGGGATCGTCGATCTCGATCAGCAGGGTGCAGCCAATCTCGCCTTCGCCGCCGAGCACTTCATTGTAAGTGTCGATCTCGTGCTGGATGTCCGCTTCTTTGACTAGTCTTTCAACGCGGACCATCTCTTGGATCTGGTAACGCATCGTCAGATGGTTCTCAAACAGAAGCGTCAGGTATTCGCCGATGTGCACTCGACGGAGGGCCTTCGCAGTCATCGCTTCATCTCGAATCGCATCACGTTGCTCTTCGTAGGTCACGTAGTCGAGTATCTCTCTGCGCTCTACTGGTTTCACTTTTGGTCCCCTTGTTCGTCCTTAGCATCCGGTTTTGTTTCGACTTTTTCTTCGAAGCCATCCTCGCGATAAGCGCGCGCCAGGATCGACATCGGATGCATCGGTTTTACGCCCGCGTGCTGCTGAAACTGAATCGCCGCCAGCGGACAGTCTGTAGCCCATATCTCAGTCTTGCTTTCCTGCATTCCGTCGAACGCTCTCTTTCCGATTCGCGCCGATGGCTCAAAGCCTTCAGTGGTCATTGCATAAGTTCCGTCATGTCCGCAGCACTCCATCACCGTCTGCGGAACGACGCCGGGAATCTTGCGAATCAGGTCGCGTCCCTTGAAGCCGATTCCCTGAGCGCGAAGATGACACGGCGCGTGATAAGCCACCGGCCCATTGGGAGTGCTGCGAAAGTTAGAGTTGAATCGCGGCTCGTTGCGTATCGACCACAGCAACTCGCTCGGGTCCATAACCGCAGCGGCGACTTTCTCGGCGGCAGGCCTGTCGGTTGGTTCGACGAGAGTTGGATGCTCGCGCCGCATCATCATCGAGCAAGTCGGGTTGATCGCGACAACCTTGGCGCCTTTTTCGACGAAGGGCAGCAATACTTTCAGATTCGCGCTAGCCATCTTTCTAAGCGTTTCAAGATCGCCGCGTTCCCACGCCGGCATACCGCAGCACTGAAGCCCCGCAACGCACCGAACATCAACCTTGCTTCGCTCCAGCACTTCGACGGTGTCGCGGCCGATTTGTGGTTCGTTGTTCTGCACGTAACAGGTTTGAAACAAGACTGCCTCGCCGCCGGGTTCGTCAGCGATCTTGCCCGCGCGTTTGGCCCATCTCTCGAACGTGGCCTGCGCAAATTCCGGAAGCAGTTTGTCGCGATGAATCCCCAGTGTCTTCTCCAGGAAGATTCGATGAAGCCGCACTTTGTTCGCCGCGTTAGCTACACCGAAGCTTGCTCGCGCCATCGAGCCCGCGAGGTTCGGGTTCTCAAGCACTTTGTCTCGCAGGGTAAGCCCCTGTTCGCGCGTTCGCTGTGCGGTGTAGCGATGCACAAGCTTTGGAAAGTCCAACTTGAACTCGTGCCCGTCACGCTCGGTGTAGGGACACTGAACCTCGCACAGCTTGCACTGAAAGCACGAGCCCATGATCGTGTTGGTTTCACCTGGTGTGATTCCTCTCACGTCGCCGTCATACTTCTTGTCCAACAAAGAGAATAGCGTAGGAAAAGCGTCGCAGTATTTGAAGCAAAGTCTGCAGCCGTGGCAAATCTCGAACGTCCGTTCGATTTCCTTGTTCAGCCCAACCGAGTCCCAGTACCTTTCTTCAGCGGGATCGTAAGACAACCCGTCCGTTGGTTTGTAACCAATGTTCTTTTCGTTCGTCGACATAAGTTGGCAAATCATATAGGGGCGGCCCTCCGTGGCCGCCCCTCTTCGCGAGGCAGTTCTGCGTGTACACAACGAGGGGCGGCTACGGAGGGCCGCCCCTACATGCGTGCAATCGAAAGTTAGCTAATAGAACTGAGAAGATTGCTGAAGCGTCCGGCGTGGGACTTCTCGGCTTTTGCCAGGGTCTCAAACCAGTCGGCTATCTCGGCGAAGCCTTCTTCACGCGCGGCCTTTGCCATACCCGGATACATATCCGTGTACTCGTGGGTTTCTCCGTGAACGGCGGATTTGAGATTCAATTCGGTATCGCCGAAGGGCTGGTCAGTCGCGGGGTCGCCTACCTTTTTGAGGTAGTCGAGATGCCCGTGCGCGTGCCCGGTTTCCCCCTCTGCGGTGTCGCGAAAGTTGCCGGCGATCTCGGGATATCCTTCGACGTCGGCGACCTTCGCAAAGTAAAGATACCGGCGGTTAGCCATCGACTCGCCGGCGAATGCGTCCTTCAAGTTCTGGTGCGTTTTGCTTCCTTTTAGTTCAGCCATATTTCAGTTTCCTTTCTTCCTCGAATTAGTATGTAGGGTCTGCTTGCTTGAATGCCCGGCTCCGCGCTTTTGCGACTTTGACTGAGAGCTGGAGCACGTTTCGCAAAGTCCAACCAGTCGTATGTCCAGCTCCTCAACCGTAAAGCCGGAGACTTTTGGAATGACCGCCGAGTGTAACGCCGGAACCGAAATGTCTTTCAGGCTCCCGCATACTCGGCAGAGCAAATGCTGGTGCGGGCCGATGTTCGCGTCATAACGGCCTATCGAGCCGGGCGAGCTGACTCGTCGAATCAGGTTTTCGCTTTCCAAAAACTGAAGAGTGCGATAGATCGTGGCCTGAGACAGACCCGGCAATTGCTTGCTCAACTTGTTGTAGACAGATTCGGCGGTGGGATGCGCGAGGTCCTCGGAGAGCGCTCGATAAACCGCCAAGCGTTGCGGCGTAACTCGAATGCGGCGTGAACGGCAGAGTGTCTCAAACTCGGAGCAGCGCTGCCCGACTTTCTCTTTCGTAAGCGTGCGGTTAATTCTCACGTGAGAATTATTATCATCTAGGCTGAATGGTGTCAAGCGTGGGTTAAGGGGCGAGAGGTCACAAGCGAGCGTTCAGAGTACCGACTTTAGCCGGGCAGTGCATTGTAATCCCGATGTTTCAGGTTTTTGAGGCACTGCCCGACTAAAGTCGGTACTCTGAACGCTCGCTCCGAACGGTCGCACGCGTGGTTATTGAGGTTTTGTTTCTTCCGGATCAATTGGGGCGGTCTTACGCTCGCTGCTTTCTTCCTTGGCACCCCCGGATTTTCGTTGATTGACCCAGTCGTCGATCGTTTCGCGAATGTGCTCGCCCAGGTCTTCAATATCGCGAGCCGATTTGTTCCAGAACTCTTTGAACGCTTTCTTGTCGACCCACGCGCCGTACCGTGGATCACCCCATACACCGCCCCAGCCACCGGAGCGGCCGACCTCATCCTCGTAATAAGCCGCGAGCTGCCGGCAAGCCATCGCGGCTACTGTAAGGGAACTACCGGCGGGAAGTGGATCGAACACCGATCCGACACCCGGATCGATCTCTTTCAACCGAGCCAAAACGCGATTGTATTGGTCGATACAAAACGCGGTCACATCCTCGCTGCCGCCGGTCCACTCAGATTGCAACGCCATCCGCGAGGTCCGGCGCAGCACGTTCACGAGCTTGGGAATTTCTTTTTCTCTTTCCATTTCACACCTCTCATCTGCAGGAGCCAACTCTTACCGCTCCCGCCCACGAGCGTCCGCCGCAGCCGCGGAACCGCACTCGAACGTGCGGCGGGTCGTCCACCGGTTCGTCGTCGAAATAAGCCGCCAGCTCATGAGCGGCGATTCTGGTCACGTCCGGAGACGCCGTTTCCGGAAGCGCCGTAAAGAGCGTCGCCGCCGCCGGCTCGAGCTCAGTCACGCGGGCCAGTACCTTGTTGTATTGAGTCACGCAAAACCTCGCCGCTTCCGCGTTGCGAGTCCAGGCGGCGTGAGTCGCGGCGCGAGCGATGCGCCGCAGCACGTTCATCAGTTTTCCAGTTTCTGTGTCTCTCTCCATGTCTCACCTCGTTGTCTTAGAAGTTTAATCTGTTCGCGGAGCAATTCCTTGCCGCGATGTATTCGCCACTTCACGGTTGAGAGCGGCGCACCAAGGAAAGCGGCGATTCGTTTGAGCGGCATCTCATCGAAGAACCGCAACCGCAGCACCAGAGCGTATTCGGGCGGCAGGCTTTCGAGACTGAGCCTCAACTCATCGTCGCCTTCGGTCGCGGCAACCAGCGGATGACCCAGCGCGTGAACCTGTTCGAGAAGAAACTCGTCCAGGTCGATTCTTCCAGCCTGATGCGACCGCTCGCGTTTCCCGAAGCGGAAAGCGCGATGCTTCGTGATAGCCGAAAGCCACGCGCCGAATTTCGTCGGCTCTTCGATCGAAGGCAGCGCCTTGAAAGCCAGCAGCAGCGCATCTTGAGCTACGTCTTCCGCGTCTTCGCGACCTACTATTGCCTGGGCTGAGCGAACTACTGCCGCGCGATAACGCAAAGCCAACTCGTCGAACGCATCCAGGTCGCCGAGTATCGCCGCTACCACAAGAACTTCATCGGGCGGTTCTCCGCCTGCCTTCGCCATCCGCTCTCCATATTGCGGCCTTCATGATTGTAGAGACATCGATGTGGGAAAAGGATAGCTGGTAACGAATAAATTCGTTACTACGAGGCGGGCGTTACCGGGTCCGGGGCTTAAGGTCCTGAGTGTAGAGGCGAACATACGCGCGGTAGCTGTTCATAACTTTTGCGACGTAGTCTTTTGTCTCCGGAATCGCTATTTCAGTCAACAGCCGGTCCACATCGCTCGAGCGGGCGCGTGAGATCCATCTCTCAACATTGAACTCGCCCGTATTGTAAGCAGCGAGCACAGCATGAGGGTTGTTCGGAAAGAGCTTGAGCAGATCTGCGACGTAGCGAACGGCTAAGCGAACGGCAACCTCCGGTGTGTACACGTCGTCAAGTTCAAAGTTCTTCATCCTTTCTTCATCGGCGAGCTTCTGAGCAGTCTCCGGTATGAACTGCAAAAGACCACGGGCCGCGGCCCCGCTTTTTACTGAAGGATTGAAGCGGCTCTCCTGACGGGCCAGCGAAAGGACCAGCCTCGGATCGACCTCGACGACCGGCGAATATCGATCGAAGGCATCGCGATATGGCGCGGGATAAATCAACTCGACCAGATCTCTCGGCATCAGCTCGAGCTGATAGTCCTGGGGGATTGACTTGGCGGCCGATTCGCCGAAGGCGATCGCTCGATACGCCTGGTCGCCTCGATTGCTGTACACCGCCATCGAGTAAGCGACATCACTGTTTGTGTCAAATGCAGAGCCGCCCGCCGGCCGAGTATCCGCAAGCTCGGCCACGCCTTCGTCGTAAAGACCCATGAACATGAACTCCGCGGCGAGCGTGTGATGAGTTGCTTCGGTTTCGCCTGGCGTCGACCGGGCATTCAACTCGCGCGCGATCGGGATCAATCGGTAACGCGAGGCCGCCGAGTAAGCAGGAAGGTTCGCGTAACATTTTCGTAGGATGCCGAGCCACTCCTTGCGCGCCGACTCGTCGTCGATCAAGCGAAGCGCCTGGTTGGCGGCGTCTTTCGCTTCCGAGTAACGCCCGGCGTCTAACGCGCTTCGCGCTTGGGCCTGATAGGCTCGCGCCACTGGCGCGATTAACCGGCGACCATCCTCAGTGGCCATCATCGCTCGGAGCCGCTCGGATGCGCGATAGCCAAAATAGTTGTCGCGCTCGTCCGGGATCGCAAGGTAAGCGCGCGCGGCTTCGGCTAAACGGCCCATCTTTTCGAGTGTGAAAATTCGCAGGAAGGAAGCTTCGCCGCGAATCGGCGCGCTGATGACTTTTGCGGTTACTGGGAGGGCCGATACGCGGGTCAGCAACTGAAGCGCAGCGTCGTAGTTGCCTCGAGTCAGTTGAATCTTAGCTTCGCTGTAGAGTCCGACAGTCGCGAGCGGCTGGCCTGAGTACTTCTGCACGATACGACGAGACCACTCGATCGCTTCGTCAAACTTGCCGGCGTAGCGAAGACAATCGACCACGTTACGATACGCGCCTTCCATTAAATCGCTTGCCGGGTAAGCCGTAATGAAATCGGAATAGCGTCGCGCTGCTTCCTCGTAGCGATGAGCCTGCTGAAGCGACGAACCGACCCAATAGTAGCCTTGCTCACCCTCTTTCCTGGCCGGGAACTCGGCGTGCGCACGCTCAAACCACTTGATGGCTTCGTCGTAGTTGTACTCGCGGAAGAAGGTGAAACCGATTTGATACAGCGCTTCTGGGCGATTCGGGCTCCCGGGAAATCGATCGACTATGCTGACGAAGTGGGCGCGCGCTTCAAGCCAGTGACGATTGAACAGGTAGATTCGCGCCCGTCGTAACTCGTCGAATTCATTCGCCTGAATTCGCGACGCCCGGTCGAGCGAGTCCAACCCCGCAGAGGCCGCAAGAGCGTAATCATCCCTCGAGGCGCCGATCAGTTGATTGAAGACCGTCCGCGACTGTTCGGATTCTCCGGTTTTCGCGTAAGCCTGTCCGAGCTTCGCTGACGCGCTTCGGCCTTTGACCCCGGTCGGCGAGGCGATCGGTTTGAGCAGAGCGATTGAGGCTCGATAATCGCCGCTTTCGAGATGGCTCTCGATGAGTCGTTCTCTCGCGTGAGACGCAAGCGCACTCGCCGGATAGCTCACCAGCAGCCGTGTGATGTACTGGCGCTCGAGGGGAAGATCGCCCGAACCCTTTGCCAAAAGAGACAAATGCCACAGCGCATATTGAGCGACGATCGGGTCGCGTTCCAACAGTTCCAGGTAGAGCGCGGAGGCTTCGCTTTTTGCGCCGCGCCGCTCGAGCAGCCTGGCCAGCAGATAGTCGTAGTTGTTGCGCGTGAACGCGGTCTGATCGCTTGAGCGAAGCTCTCGCGCGAGAGACTCCGCGCGGGTGAACTCGCGAGCATCCATCGCGGCTCGAATATCATTGGCCTTGTTCGGCAAACTCTGCGCTGCGGTGTGACCGGCCAGGGTTGCAAACAATAGGAGAAACGTAAAGGCCGCACGCAACACGGGACCATGTAGGGGCGAGACTCGACCATGTAGGGGCGGCTCTCCGTGGCCGCCCCGGAGTCGTGTCATAAGATTATCTCTGGGTTCTACACTGGGGCGGCCACGGAGAGCCTCCCCTACATGGTAACTCGACGAATTATCCAAAGAAATAAGCCTCCAACGTTTCTGCATAAAGCACGGATCCCAACACTAACTCGTCGATGATAACGAACTCATTCGGCACGTGAGCCAGCTTGTCATCGCCGGGATAGTGCACTACGGATGTGATGCCGGCGAAGTACAAATTCTTTGCAACCGTATTACCGCCAAAAGTCTCATAGTTCATCGGCAGGTTCAGGCGGCGCGCAGCCTGATCGAAGCTCCGAATGATGACCGAGTTCTTATCAGACAGGTGGGGCTCAGTCTCGTGCAAGACCTTCACTCGCACGTCGGAATCCGGGGAACGAAGCCTCATGGCTGAGACCTTTTCATCGATCTGCGCGAGTACCTGCTTCTTGCTGATCCCCGCGGGCAACCGAAAGTCGATTGTAGCCCGCGCTACTGAAGGAACTGTATTCGTGGACGAGCCGCCCTGGATCGTGCCGATATTCATCGTCCAGCCATCGAACGCATGATCGAAGCTCGCGCCAAGATCAATTGACTTGATCTCGGCGATCGTCTCGGCGAGCGGCACGATCGCGTTGCGGCCAAGCTCCGGAGTCGAGCCATGAGCTTGTATGCCATGGCTTTCAAGCTCGACCCAAAGAATCCCCTTCTCGCCGTAGATTGAAACATCCATTCGTCCGCCGTCGGGAATGATTGCTACGTCGAACTTCAAACCGCACTCTTCTACCAGGTAAATGATGCCAAGCTCGGAACCCACCTCTTCATCAGCGGCGGCTATCAGGTAAATCGTGCCGTCGAAGTTCGGATTCTCCGCGAGAAACGCCTTGCAAGCCGAGTACGCGCACGCGAACGAGCCTTTGTCGTCCAGCGTGCCTCTTCCATAGATTCGGCCTTCGATAATCGTGGGTTCGAAGGGCGGAGTGTTCCATTGCTCGATCTCGCCCGGCGGCACTACGTCCATGTGCGAAACGAATCCGATCGACTTGCCGCCGCTTCCGATTCGACCGGCTACATTTGTCCGGCCGGGTTCCTTTTCGTAGAAAGACACCTCCATTCCGAGCGACTGCATACACCGCGTCACGATGTCTTTGCAGAGGTGTTCGTTCCCCGGAGGATTGACGGTGTTCTGGCGAACGAGGTCGCAAACTATTTGAACGATCTCTTCTCGATCGACGTGCTTCGCGAATTTTGAGTCCATTTATTCTCCTGTTACGACGCAGCCTCTGATATCAGCGTCAGCCCTTCAACGCCAACGTAGTGGGAACGGTTATGAGTTACTAAAGGAATGCCGTGGAGAAGGGCGGTTGCGGCAATCCAGGCATCAGCGGTCTCTATAGGACGGCCATTGCGTCGAGCGCTATCGGTGGCCTCCGCCCATTTTACGCAGAGCGATCGATCACAAAAGGAAAACAAGAAGTCCTGAAGAAACACCTCCATACTCCGTCGCCTTGCTTTACCCCAATCATGGTGAAGCGCCCAACGGTCAAGCTCGGCGATCGTCATAAAGGACACCATTACTAACTTGTCATCGAGATGTGGACGATAGAGCTCGGCGCGAGTGTCCTTTTTGAAGATGAAGGAGAGGACATCTGTGTCTGCGACAACGCAGCTTATCAAGGGGAATCCTCTCCACGGCCTTCGCTACGCCACTCATTTATCGTGGCGATGAATTCATCAATGCTCTCGTCTTCGGGCCAGAAATCAGCTTTCGAGCGAATGGCATCCCAGTCGAGTGGTTTGATCCCTTGTTCCTCGGCCGACTTCAACAGTCTGGCCAGTGCCTCTCTCTGTTCCGGCGTCCGTTTTGCTGCCAGGACATCCTCTTCCTGATCCGTTACTGGATTGCTAGTGACCATGTGATCACCTCCCTCCCGATTCTCAATCAGTATAAACCGTGTATTGATTTCAAAGAAAGAGATCTACAACCAGGCCCGAGCCGGACCAGATTCTTCGGCCAAGGCAACGATCTCCATGTCTGACGCTTCAAAAAAAGTTGTATCCGAAACGGCCTTCGGAGCGACTATATAACCGGAGCTGATGAGAACGCGCGCAACTGGTGGCTGAAAATTGTGGCAACAGGCTCTCCCTCTTAGGCTACCGGCCCTGATCAGCTTCGTAGTTTTCGACCTAGTTTTCGCATGGCTCAATGCACCAATATCTCCGGCTTTGCAGCGCTTCCGGCCCTGGAGCGGGTTTCGCCTGAGGAGGCCGCTGAATTGGCGCCCCATCCGGCCGATGACGCGCTCGTGGCAGCGGTGCGAGAAGGGGATGAAACGGCTTTTGAGCTTTTGTTCGAGCGGCATCGCCGCTCCGTCATGCGACTGGCCTATCGCTTCTTTTATCGTCGCGAGCAGGTTGAGGACATTGTGCAGGAGAGTTTTGCAAGCGCTTACTTCGCGTTAGCCAGCTACCGGGGCGGCCAGGAAAAGTCGTTCATTGCCTGGCTCACCCGAATAACCGTTAGAACCTGCTACGACGCGCTACGACGAGCGAAACGGACCGAGAGTTCTTTGAGCGAGTTGGACGAGAACGACACCGCGCTGTTGTCTGAAAAACTACGCGGCAACGGATCGAGCGAAATCGAGAATGCGGCCATCTCACGCGATCTCGCAAGCAAGCTGCTCGATCGGCTTGAACCTGAAGATCGTTTGGTGCTCACGCTGCTGAGTGTCGCCGATCTCTCTGTAGCGGAGACTGCCGAACTGACCGGGTGGTCGGTTTCAAAAGTGAAGATGCGAACACATCGCGCGCGCCGGGCTCTGCAGAAGGTGCTGCACCGATTTGTGTGATTTGAATGTCGCGCGCGGCCGCCGCGCAGCGAGAAAAGTGAGTAGATATGTTAGGGAGACCGAAAGTGACGACGCGCGATGAGCGGCTTGATGATGTCTGTGCCGAGCTGCTACTGGCAGTCAAGGTCAGCGAAGACGAGATAGCGGCGACGTCCGGTTCGAGCGACTTATATGAAGGCTTGCGCCTGAGAATAGCCGACATCGGAGCGCGGACTGGCCGGCAAACATCCGGGTACAGACGATGGTTGAACCTCTATACGGCACTTTTGGAGCGTCCTCGCTCTTTTGCGCTTGCTACGGCGGCGGCGATTCTCGTGCTGCTCGCGGTGTCCGTGTATTTATTGTTGCCCGGGGCGCCATCCAGGGACCAGCTCGCACAGCGGCCGACGGAGACGATCGCGCCGACCGAGCAACCTCATACTCAGGTCGCAACACAAGCAGAGAACCCGAGCTCGCTTCCTCCTGTTACGAACCAGCCGCCTCGGCCTTCTCATCGGCGCGGACGGGCGGCAAGCCGCTCCGCCGAGGTAGCTACGGACTTTCTTCCGCTAACGTTTGTCGATGATTCGCGAGCCCAGGAAAGCGGGCACGTCGTGAGAGTAAAAGTTCCGCGTTCGGCGCTCATAGCCTTTGGTGTTCCGATGAATATGGAACGGGCCGGCGAGTTGATTACCGCTGATGTCGTTGTAGGCGTTGATGGCCTCGCGCGCGCGATTCGCTTTGTCCAGTGATCTCTCATGAGGTGAGGTAAATGCAAGAGCACACCAGAGGGCATCAGACCGGTGGGGACGCAAGACTCGCTTTGCTTTTCATTTTCTTCTGTATAGCGTGCATTGCTTTTACAGGAGTGTTCTTAATGGCGTACGTCTATTGGGGATTTCAATAGGCGCCAAGGTTTAGGTATCGATGAAGGGGGACTCGATTATGTTAATAACGCAGAGACGTTTGATTATCTCTACTGTTTGTGTGCTCGCCATACTGGCCGGCGCGATCCTGGTAATGGCGCAGGACTCACCACCGCCAAGGCCTAGGCACCGGGACTTTTCGGCGGCGAGTGCTTCGGGGGCACAGGACCCCGGAGCGAAAGGTCCGGGCGAACGCGATTCGATGTTCCGGTTCGTGGGCTCGGAGATGCACTTCGGCGGAAAGACTGTCACCGGGGCGCCTTATTCTGCGACGGTCACCACTGAAAGCACTCAGACGTTGGCCGACGGTACGCACATCACCCGTAAGACATCCGGTGCTATTTATCGTGACGGCGAAGGACGAACGCGAAGTGAACAGACACTGGGCGCGGTAGGTTCATTTGCCGCGACCGGAGACGCGCGAAAGCGGACTTTCATACATGACCCCGTGGCCGGTGTGCAGTACGTACTCGACGCCACAGCTCGCACCGCTGAGAAGATGAAAGCTCGCACCGGGCCACCCCCCGGGGTGTCGCCGAATCACGATTCTCCGACAGCCAAGGAGAGACCTGAGGTGAAAACAGAGTCGCTGGGAACGCAGACGATCGAGGGCGTACAGGCCGAGGGCACGCGCCGGACGTTTACAATTCCAGCCGGTAAGTTCGGCAACGACCAACCGATTCAGATTGTGTCAGAGAGTTGGTACTCGCCTGATCTTCAAACGATCGTAATGAGTAAGCACAGCGATCCGCGAATGGGCGAGCACGTATATAAGCTGACGAGCATCAATCGAAGCGAGCCGGCGAAATCGCTCTTCGAAGTGCCGGCCGACTACACAGTTACGGAAAAATCTTTCGGCCGCGGCCCCGGAATGAGAGGGCCAAGGCGTACAAATGACAATTAAGTTTCAGGAGGTTGACATCAAATGAAGAGAGTTTTGATTGGATGTGCTCTGACCCTGGCGCTGGTGGCTGGCGTCTTCGCAGCAAGCTCGACGCCCGCTAACTTCTCAGGCACGTGGGTCCTGGATAAAAGCAAGAGCGACGGGCTGCCTCGTCAATTGCAAAACGTCGAAAGCTATACGATGGTTGTCACACAGGATGATAAGCAGCTCACTGTAGACAACAAGATCGCCGGCGGTGCTCGCGGCGGCGATCAGAATAGCGCTAGCGGAGAAAACAATGCGCCCCGAGATCGTGAGGGCCAGGATGGCAGCATGACTGGAGGCCGAAGACGAGGCGGTTTCGGCGGACAAGGTGGCGGCCAGGGCGGCGGCCGCGGCGGTCGAGGTGGAATGGGTATGGGTACCGCTACTTACAAACTGGACGGCAGTGAATCCAGGGTTGAATCCGCCGGCGGCAGAGGTGGCGCTGCCACGCTTAAGGCCCAATGGAAAGATGGCGGGAAAGTACTGGAGCTCACAAACTCTCGCACCTTCAACGTCCAGGGCAATGATATGACGCGAGCGGTCAAAGATCGTTGGGAGTTGACGGACGGCGGTAAGACGCTGAAGGTCAAACGCTCGGTCGATGGCATGCAGGGTTCGCAAGAATCGACGCTGGTGTTCTCTAAACAGTAACCGAATTCGTGGGAGCGCGGGCATCTCTGCCTGCGCTCCCGGGCTTCTCCTGCCTCTCCTCACCAATGCCGGATCGATAATGCCAAGCTGGATTGCCCGAGTAATGATCTGCTGCGGACTGCTCGCATCATCCTTCACGATCTGCGCTCAAAGTGTCGCGCCGGTGCGCGGGCAGGTTCTGGATGATAACGGCGCAGTGATATCGGGAGCGCGGGTTGCTCTTGTGGGTGCCGACGGCAAGAAGCGAACGACTACCGCGAACGCGAACGGCGAGTTCACCATACCAAATGTCCTGCCGGGGACTTATACGTTGAATGTGGAGTTCAAGGGCTTCGACTCATACACCGAGGATAAGTTGGAGGTTCCCGCGCGCTCGCCGTTGAAGATCACGCTGACTGTCGCTCCGATCAAAGCAGAAACTACGGTCACCGCCGACAACTCCGGCATAAACGTAGAGCCTGATCAGAACATGAGCGCGATCGTACTGGACGAAAAGATGATCCAGGATTTGCTGCCGGACAACGAGGACGACATGCTCGAGTTCCTGCAGTCGCTTGCGGGACCCGCTGCCGGAGGCTCGAGCGGGGGGCAAGACGGGCCACAGATCTATATCGACGGATTTCCCGGCGGGCGCTTGCCGCCTCGTGAATCGATCCTGCAGATACGAATCAATCAGAACCCGCTTTCGGCTGAATATGCGCGTCCCGGCGTTGGACGAATTGAAATCATAACAAAGCCCGGCACCGAACAATGGCACAGCAGCGTCGGATTCAACTTTCGCAATTCGGCTCTCGACGCTCGCAACGCATTTGCGCTTTCGACGCCCGATCTGTTTTCACGGCGCTATTCATTCACCTTGAGCGGTCCCATCATCAAGAAGCGAGTGTCGTTCTTCTTCAACGGGGAAGAGCGCGCGGTCGACAGCGAGGCGATTGTAAACGCGATCACACTTAGCGGACCGGTGATCCTGAATACACCTTCGACCAACGATAACCGCTTCTACGGTCTGCGCGTCGGCGCAATGCTCGACAAGCGCAATTCTCTCAACATCGGCTACAACTATCACGAGTCGCGCCGCTTAAGTAATGGCGGCGGATTCACGCTCCCGGATCGCGGGACGACTACAGACAATACAAATAACACCGTTACTCTCTCCGAGACGTTCGTGGTCAACGCCCGGCTTATTCACGAAACGCGACTGCGATGGCAGCACGAAATCACGAACTCGGTAGCAAGGACGCCGGGAGTTGCGATCAACGTGCTCGATGCGTTTCAGGGCGGCGGCGCGACCTGTTGTCCGGCCAACTCGCGTTCGGACCAGCTCGATTTTCAGGACTACCTGACTTTCACGCTGAAGAAACACACGTTGCGAGGCGGCTTCCAGCTTCAGTATCACAACAATCGCGATCTCAGTTCTAACAATTTCAACGGCACGTACACCTTCTCAAGCCTCGAGCAATACGCGGCGGCAGTCGAGAGCCAGCAAGACCCGGCCATCTCACAGACGCGTGCGACGCAGTTCACCATCAATCTGGGCAATCCTCTGTTTAGTTACAACCAGTACGAAGCGTCCTTCTTTGTTCAGGATGATATTCGCTTTCGCCCTAACCTGACGATCTCGGCAGGGCTGCGTTATGAGTTTCAATCGCACCTGCAGGACAAGCTCAACATTGCTCCGCGTCTTGGCATCGCATGGTCGCCGACCAAAAAGACAGTCGTGCGAACTGGCGGAGGGCTCTTCTTCAATCGGCTCAGCCCGGCTCTTTATGAGAACACGCTGCGTTATGACAGCGGCGATCTTCAAAGCATCATTATTCGAAACGCCATCTTTGACACCAACGATCCCCTGGGCGCGAATCCCGGCAGCACAGTCCTTCCGGGGCGGCAATTCATTCGCACCCTCGATCCAACGCTGCAGGCGCCTTACACGATTTATGCTCAAAGCAGCATCGAGCATCAGTTTCCCTTAGGCATCACCGGCTCGCTCACTCACATCTACGCGCGAGGTGTTCACTTCTTTCGATCGAGAAACATAAACGCTCCATTGCCGGACACGCTCGTGCGGCCGGACCCGACTCAAGGCAACATATACAATCTCGAGTCGACAGCGAACTCGCGATACAACGGGTTCTTGTTTCGAGGAGACCGGCGCTTCGGGCGCAACTTTTCTTTGTTCGTCAACTACACGCTCTCGTGGGCAAGGAGCGACGCCGACGGTCCTCAATCGTTACCGGCGAACAGCTACGACTTGCATCCTGAATGGGGACCGGCGTTCAGCGATCGCCGGCACTTCGTGAACATTCTCGCATCGATCAACCTTCCTCACGGGTTTCGGCTGACACCGTTCATCATCGCGTCGTCGGGTGGGCCCTTCAATATCGCCACCGGCAGTGACGACAACCTTGACACCGTTATCAACGATCGACCCGCAGGCATCAATCGCAACTCCGATCTTCCCGCGAGTCTCTACCCGCTGATCCCCAACACTTGCATCTCGAACTGCGCGCCCGCACAAACGCCGGTGCTGTTGCGCGATTTTCTCGAGACGAATTATCCGAACGGAGTTCGCGCGGTCAATCCAGGCTCGTTCAATTTCAATCTGTCAGTGGCCAAGACGTTCAGCTTCGGCAAAGGCGGCGCAAGAATGGCGCAAGGCGGCGCAGGGCCGCAACCGGATAACACTCAAGCGGAGGGGCAGGATCAAGCTGATAGTCAGGGACCCGGCGGGCAGGGGCCTGGTGGACAAGGGCCGGGCGGGCAAGGGCAAGGAGGGCAAGGAGCGCAAGGAGGTCGCGGAGGCGCTGCTGGAGGTCGGGGCGGCGCTGGAGGCTTCGGTGGCCGTGGTGGATTCGGCGGACGCGGTGGCGCTGGTCGCGGCGGAGGCCGGGCTAATAACAATGCGAGTGAAGGTTCGCGATATAACATACAAATCTCCGCGCAGGTCACAAACCTTCTCAATCACGTCAACCCCGGCTCGTTCAGCGGCGTGCTGACCTCACCCTTCTTCGGCTTATCGAGCACGGCGGGGGCCGCGCGTCACGTGGATTTCTCATTCCGTTTCAGTTTTTGAAGGCGAGATCGCCTAACTAACGCAAATACGCAAAGACGCGATAGGAAAAAAGCAAAGAATGCCCGGCGTCTTTGCGTCCCTGCGTCTTTGCGTTAAATCCTTTGCACTTATTTTCTCGCGCAAGCACGGCGGCAGACTTTGATTAAGCAGCTTCTCTGGGTATAGGCTACTTGTGTGGCCGATAAGGAGGTCCGCTTTGAAAAGAGTTCTCGTTCTGGCAGTCGCGTGGTTGGTTCTCTTCGCTGCTCCTGTAGCGTCACAGACTAAACGCCGTAGCACGCAAAAGAAGCCAACCACTACGTTCGCTGAAAAACAACAGGCCGAGATCCGAGCAGGTCGCGAACAAATCGCCGCGCAGATCAAAAACCTGACTCAGTTTCTGTATTTGTACGGAGGCGTTTCAAAAGGGGTAGAGATCGCCGAGCGGGCCAAGGGCAATCGCGACGAATCGATTGCCGCCATGTCTCCGGAGCAGATTGGGCAGAGCAAAGCCAAAATGAGAGACAGCATTGCAAGCGTACGAGCCGGTCTTGATAAACTCGAGTCGAGCTTTCGTCTTAACCCGGTTCTGCAGAGTTACTATCCAAGTCTGGCGGGTGTAGCCAGAATCGCGCAGACGGCGGAGACTCAAGCCGCAGCCGGCAGCTTCGATCAGGCCGGAAGGTCGTTGATTGCAACGGTGAATAAGCTGACGGATGCGTTGATAGCACTGCGCTGAGCAGATGCAACTAGCGGCGAGTTGTTTGCTGCCAGATTGCAGATGCCGGCAATCGTCCGGAAGTCTACTTGCCCAGACCCTCGATTAGAATCTGTGACAAACGCGAGAGCATCAAGTAGCCCGGATTCTCCCCGGTCCAAACAATGTCCGGCATGTCATCGCACGTGATTGCCATCACGATTCGGCCACGCTTGCTGTAGATGATCCCAACGTCGCTCCTCAGTCGATCGAGCGCGCCGGCCTTCGTCGCCATCTCGTCAGCGATTGCGCGCCCGATGCCGTCGCGATGCTGCTCGCGTTTCATCAGTGCAATCATTTCCTTCGAAGCGGCCGGACTGATGATCTCGCCGCGTTCGAGCTTTTCGACGAGTGTCGCCATCTCATGCGGCGTTGTAACGCCTGTTCCAAACGGCTTGAGCACCGGGTCTTCGCCCGCGCGACTGGTTCCACCGCTTCCTATTTTCCGAAGCACGCGCGTCTGTTTTAGCCCGAGCAAATCCATCCTCGCATTGACTGCGTCCGTGGTCAGCACATCGAGCACCAGATTGGTTGCGGTGTTGTCGCTCACAATCATCATCAGCGTAACCGCATCGCGCAGCGTCAACCTGAGCCCTTCTGAGAGTTCCTGAAGCACACCCGAACCCGGTACTTTCTTCGGATCAATCAGAACCAGCTCGTCGTTCCACTTCGCTTTGCGTTCGGCGACGCGGGCGAAGGCTTCCACCATTATCGCGACTTTGATGGTGCTCGCTGTTCGAACGCGGTTGTCCCCACCGAATGAATAGGAAGCACCGGTCTCCAGGTTCCTGGCGAACAAGCTGACCTTGCCTTTGAACTGCGCGACTTCGGCGCGGACCCGAGCGTCGAGAGGACTATCGGTTTGAGCGTGAGCGGTCGCGATCACGCCGGCCACCAGAACCAAGGTCGACGTTAGAGCTGGGAATAATTTCATTGCCGGCACCTGACTGTCACTGGTCGAGCGGCGATACTTTCGCGATATCTGAACGATAGTGCATTCCATCAAAACTGATCATGCCAATCGCTTGGTAAGCGCGAGCGCGAGCATCGGCCAGCGTAGCGGCCCGCGCAGTCACCCCGAGGACTCGGCCGCCGGCCGTCGAGTAGTTGCCTCGATCGTCTCGCTGCGTTCCAGCGTGAAAGATGACGACGCCTCCGACAGAGCTGGCCGCGGCGAGGCCAATGACGTGTTTTCCTTTCTCAAACTCGCCGGGG
>WNFR01001113.1_pt1 | contig 98454 bp, 72 predicted proteins | sample 5400221 | NCBI WGS metagenome assembly WNFR01 (sample SAMN13153357, study PRJNA577476) | soil metagenome | isolation source: 40 cm soil under Madrone tree | place: USA:California | collected 2016-06-14
TGACGTTCAGGCGCCCGCCTGTGACGGTGATTCCTGACAGCGACGGTATCGGATCAACGTTGTTAAGCAGGTTGCTCTTCAGAGCCGCGGTGTCGAGCGAGCAAACGGACAACACCAGCGCCGCAGCTCCTGAAACGTGCGGTGTGGCCATGGATGTCCCGCTGAAGAAGGAGTAGGTGTTGCCGATTGTGGTCGAAAGCACGTTGACACCCGGCGCTCCCAGATCTACGCTCGCGGTTCCGAAGTTAGAGAACGAGGCAATCTGGTCTCTGTTATCAGTTGCCGCCACAGCGACAACGTTAGGCGCATTGTAACCGGCCGGGTAAAAAGGAACCGTGTCATTGTTGCTTCCGTTATTGCCCGCGGCAGCGACAAACAACATGTTGTTGGTGTTGGCTCTGTTGATCTCGTCGAGGAGCGCCTGAGAGAAGCCACCGCCACCCCAGCTATTCGACAGCACGCGTACATTAGCGGCCGGTCCGAAGATCTGCTTGGCCTGTATCGTGAACTCGATGGCGTTGATTGCGCCGGCAGTCGTGCCGCTGCCCCCCGAGTTCAGGAACTTGGCGCCCATGATGCTGGCCGTCCAGTTCACCCCGGCTACCCCGACGCCATTATTTCCTACAGCGCCGATAGTTCCGGAGCAATGCGATCCATGATTGTTGTCATCCAACGGATCACAGGTGTTGGTGATGGCGTTAAACCCGTGTGTACCAGCGGCACATGTAATGTTCTGACTTCCGATCGTAACCGTGAACGAAGCGGGCGCCGACCAGATGTTAGCTGACAAGTCCGGATGCGTGTAGTCAATGCCCGTATCCACCACGGCGACCACATTGGCCCGTGAGCCGGTGGTGATGTCCCACGCCGCCGTGGCGCTAATGTCTGCGCCCGGCGTGCCGGCTACCCCGCCGATGACCTGTCCGGTGTTTCGCAATCCCCATAGACTCGAGAAGCTCGAATCGTTCGGGATGAGATCGGCATGGATGATATAGTTCGGTTCGACGTAAGCAACATCAGAACGCGCCTTGAGCTCCGTCAGCAGAGTTGCCACATCTTTGCCGCGGGAATGAAACAAACGGACGCCTGTTCCACCCACCTCTTCGTCTGAATCAACATCCTCATCCTGCTCGGCCTGAGCGATGCTGCCGGCGGTCGCCGAGGCGTGGAATTTCACCAGCACCTCGTTGGCAACCACCTGGCGCCCCTCAACCAGCTCGATCTTTTGTGGGGTATTGCCCTTCGAAACCTGCATCGAAGCAGGAGCTGCCACCAACAACACCGCAACCAAAACACTCGTGAGAATCATAGTTAGTCTCAGAGCTTGGTAGCGCTTAGAGCCTCGAGCACTTCGATCGATTTTCCGTTCTACTCGGTTTCCAAAAGTCATCATCGTTACCTCCTCAACCAGGCAAATTTGTAGGGCCGGCTCTCTCCCACCTCCCGAGCCGGTCCGTGATTTTTGTCTGTCGTCTGGGGCAACGAGATATGTATTCGACCTCTAAACGAACAACACTACTCAGAGGTCGAAGTCATAGCCTCAAATTCACATCTTGGTGTGCTTTCAATGTGGAATCGCTCTTACGCCGCGTACTGTATTCCTCATCGCTTTACCTGTCAACACTATTTCGAACACTGATGGTTTCTGCCCCGATGTTAGTCCGCAGAGATTGCTTCCTCCGCGGTAGTTGATTACTTCTCCCGAACTTGCGGGGAATCTACGCTTTCAGTAGTATCCCATCACCGCAACGACTAATGCGGTAAGTCGCGATATTGACGATTTCGCTCTCAACATCTTCAAGGTCGAGGCATCGCCTCCTCGCTAGCATGAAAGGAGTCCCTATGAAAAGTCTTAATAAAGCCAGACCCGTCCCGTCGAAAGTTTCTGGCGCAACCGCGCTGCTGGTCTTGCCGCTGTTGATGATAATGTTTGTTTCGTGGCCGGTCAGATCCAGCGTCGCGTCGCAATCGAGCCCCTACAGCGAAGCGCGCTGGATGCGGAAGCTGCAGGCGCGGCAGACGCGCGCTGCATCGACCAATGAAGCTACCTCGTCGAGCTTCACCGTTGGAACGAACGTCAACGTGAGCAACGAACCCAACCCGCAGAGCGAAGTGTTCATCGCCGTCGATACTCAGAACCCCAGCGTGCTCGCGGGCGGCTCGAACGAAATCTTTCGCAACCCGCAGCGCACCTATTTCTCGATCGATGGAGGAGCGAGTTGGGTCGGAGCTGACCAGCCGCTTGTCGACGAACAAGGAACGGCTTGGACCTTCGCCTCCGATCCCGGCGTGGCGATCGACACGCGCGGCACAATCTTCTTCTCGCAGCTCCTTATCGCAAGCGTCGATGACAACTTCAAAGGCGACGCGATGATCGTCAACAGCACAACCGATGGCGGCGCGACCTTTTCTCCGGGCAGAATCCTGAAAAAGGACCTGAACGCCGGAGCGCTCGGCCGATTTGAAGATAAACCGTTCATCGCGTGCGACGCGAACCTCGCGAGCCCGTTCCGCGACAACGTGTACGTCGCGTGGGATTCAACCCAGGGAGCCGGAACCTCAAGGCTTAGCTTTGCCCGCTCGATCGATCACGGAGTCACATTCTCAGTTCAGCGAATCGACGATACAAGTTCAGGAAACGGCGCAGCCGAGATCGGCGCCGACCCGGCCGTCGGACCGAACGGTGAAGTCTACGTCGCGTGGCTCGACGTGACTCACTCGACGCTTCAGATAGACCGCTCGTTTGATGGCGGAGTGACCTTTGGCCGCGACAGCACGATCACTCCGATGATCGTTCGCTTCGACACCGGCATACCCTCGATTAAAGTTCGCCGCGCGCTGGTGTATCCCTCGATTGATGTTGACCGCGGCAACGGCGCGCATCGTGGACGACTTTACTGCGCGTGGACCGATCAAGCGGACCAGACTCAACCGTTCGCAGATGGCGCCGAGACTGATATTTTCTTCGCGTTCTCCGACGATGGTGGCTTGCACTGGAGCTCGCCCATTCGTGTAGCCGACGATGTTGTTGGCGCCGATCAGTTTTATCAGTGGCTGTCGGTTGACCCGACCGACGGCTCTGTGAACATAAGCTGGTACGACACTCGCAACGACCCGGCAAAGCGCAAGACCGACGTTTACTTCACGCGGTCGACGAACGGCGGGCTGAGCTTTTCGGCTAACGTGCGGGTGACAACCGCGTCAACCGACGAGAGCTGCCCGGTGTGCGAGCAGTGCATAGCTCAGTCTGGTTTCAATGCCTGCCGAAGCTTCTGTCGACAGAACTGTGACGCCGAGATCTTCAACCAGTACGGCGACTATTCGGGCATCGCGAGCTTTGGCGGCGTAGCTCATCCAATCTGGACGGATCGCCGCACCGGCGAGCGGCTCAATGAAGAGGTGTTTACCGCGAGCGTGAAAGCAAAGAAGAAATGACTAGTTCCAGTCATCGGATAGATAATGAACCTGGAGGGGCGCCCTCTGTGGACGTCCCCTCACTTTCTTCGAATCCGCTCACCTGCTATCGTCAGACTGTGACTGAGACACTCAGCGTGGGCGACATGGTAGAGGTAACCACCGAACGTTTGGCTTACGGCGGCGACGCAGTAGCTCGACACGATGGGCTTGCGATCTTTGTCCCCTTCGCCGCGCCCGATGAGCGCCTCCGGGTTCGAATAACTGAGCGCAAAAAGAACTTCGCTCGCGCCGTGATTGATCGAATACTTGAACCCTCGCCCTCGAGACGTGACCCGCTCTGCCAGTACTTCGGCGACTGCGGAGGTTGTCAGCTTCAACACATCACCTACGAATCACAACTTGAATCCAAGGTCGGTTTCGTGCGCGATGCGTTGGAGAGGATCGGCCGCATCGACTGGCCTCACGAAATAAAGATCCGCCGCGGCGCCGAGTACCGATATCGCGGGCGGGCGCAGGTAAAGATCGACCGGAGGGCTGGCCGTGTTGGATTCAATCGCGCGTCCTCAAACGCTGTGTGCGATGTTACGGGTTGTCCGATACTCGTGCCCGAGCTTGACGAAGCGCTTCGTTCCCTCTGGAGCGCTCTGGGCCATACGCCCGGCGGCGATGATAAATTACCCAACCGACTGCAGATGGAATTGGCAGCGGGCGAATCCGGTGTCTCCTTCGAGCCGGCACTCGAAGGTTTACCGGGAGGCGCGCTTCGGCGCGTTGTGCATGGGGCCGTGTACAATTTCGGCCCTTCGACATTCTTTCAAGCAAACCCCGGTCTGCTCGAGGAACTGGTCGACGAAGCGGTGGGCACAGCGTCGGGTGAGCTCGCGATCGACCTGTATGCGGGCGTAGGGTTGTTCACGATTCAACTTGCTCGGCACTTCAATCGAGTGATCGGAGTCGAGGCTGACGCCGCAACAGCAGATTTTGCCCGCGAGAACATCAGCGCAAATCGTATGACCAACGTCGAGTTTCACCACAACGCCGCTGAGGCTTGGCTGAAGAGACTCCTCGAAGCCAACGCGCCGGCGCCCGACCTTATGCTACTTGACCCTCCCCGAAGCGGCGCAGCAGGGGCAATCAGTCACATCGTCGGGTTGAAACCCTCCCGCATCACGTATGTCTCTTGCGATCCCACGACTTTCGCGCGCGACCTTCGCACGCTCCTCGATTCGGGTTATGAGGTTTCCCGGATCACCGCAATTGATTTGTTCCCTCAGACGTATCACGTCGAGACAGTCGCCGCGCTTGAGCGCCGCTGAGTCATCTATCATTAACACTATTCGTCATAAGGGCGCGCCTTGTTCAGAAAACTACGGTCAGAGCCGGGTGGTTGCAACCCCGAATTGGAGTTGCAGTTCTCAGCCCAGGGTTGCTGTACTCGGCTACCCTGGGTGACGCCGAGGCGGAGTCGGCAACCCCAATGGGGTTGCGGCCTCCATTCGCAGCTACACAGAGCCGTCACATTTCGTTGTTCATCATCTTGGACGTCCGAGCCGCAACCCCGTTGGGGTTGGGACCCAATGGCGATCCCGGATCCCAGGGTAGCCGAGTAAGGCAACCCTGGGCTGAGAGCTGCAACGACCTTCGGGGTTGCAAGCACTCACGCGAAGGTGCGTGTTATTCAAAGTCCCAAGTCAAGCTTCTGAACGGGCCTCCGGACCAGGGCCCATGCAACGCTCGCGTTGCAAAGGCGACTTTCAACCACTAGAATCCTGCGCTTGGTTTGAGACGGTCGGTATCGCGACCTACCGATTACACGGGAGGGTAACCATGGAACCAACGAACAATCTGAGCGATGTAGCACTGGCAGCCTTACATAGTCGCATCACCCGTATACTTCCTACACAGATCAGATCATGCATCGAAGAACTAACCGAAGAACAACTCTGGTGGCGGCCAAACAAGCAGACGAATTCTGTCGGCAATCTTGTTCTGCATGTGTCGGGCTCGATGCGTCACTATCTCTCGCGCGGCGTCGGAGGCATCGAATACCACCGTGATCGCCCAGCCGAGTTTGCCGAGCGTGGACCGATTCCCAAGGCTCAGCTACTCGCGACGTTTGACGAGACAATCAGCCAGGCCGAAAGTACTCTAAACTCATTCGACACCTCGCGATTTCTCGAGCCAACCGATGAGCAGGACTATGTGCCTACCATATTCGATATGATCTTCAACATCGCAATTCATCTCGCAACGCACGCCGGTCAGATCGTCTTCGTCACAAAGATGTTGAAGGAAGGCTCGGTCGACGAGCTTTGGACTCGAGCACACAAAGAGAAATGATGGCGAATCAGTACGACGCGGTAGTGATTGGCGCGGGTCACAATGGACTTGTAACCGCGGCGTATCTGGCGCGGGCGGGCCTCAAGGTCACGGTGCTCGAACGTCGCGAAGTCATCGGCGGCGCGTCGGTGACCGAAGAAGTCTGGCCCGGGTACAAAGTCTCGACGCTCTCTTATCTGTGCAGCCTGCTTCAACCCAAAATCATTCGGGAACTGGAGCTCGCACGGTTCGGCTTTCACCTTTATCCGAAGGACCCCGCCTTCTTCACGCCGTTTCCCGACGGGCGTCACCTGTTCTTCTGGCAGGACATGGCCGCGACTCAGAAGGAACTCGCGAAGTTCTCAAAGCGCGACGCGCAAGCTTATCCGGAGTACGAGCATAAGCTCGCGCGGCTTGGCGAATGGGTCGAGGGATTGCTGATGACCACTCCGCCCAACATCATTCATCGTAAGCTTGGCGACCTGATTGAGTTGGGCAAGCTCGGACTCGACGCGCTGCGCTTTAAGGATCCCGACATCGTTCATCTTATAAAGATCATGACTCAGAGCGTGCGAGCCTATCTCGATGAGCGCTTCGAATCCGAAGAGATAAAAGCTACGCTTGCGACCGACGGAGTCATCGGCACCAACGGCGGTCCGTCTACTCCGGGCACTGCTTACATAATGCTCCACCACGTGATGGGCGGCGCGACCGGCGTTCGAGGCCTCTGGGGATTCGTTCGCGGCGGGATGGGCGCTATCAGCGAAGCGATCGCCGGGTCGGCGAAGTCCCGCGGTGCGGAGGTCAGAACGGGGGCGCCAGTCGATCGAGTGCTTGTGCGCAACGGCCGAGCTTATGGAGTGGTCCTCACCGGCGGCGAAGAAATTCATGCGCGAGTAGTGATATCGAGCGCCGATCCAAAAATCACTTTCCTGCGACTAGTGGACGCGGGTGATTTGGATGCGGAGTTTCGGCGCGACGTGGAGCGGATACGGATTGAAGGCTGCTCGATGAAGATCAACCTCGCGCTGGATGCCTTGCCGGATTTCACGGCGTTTCCCGGATCGCAGCCTGGGCCTCACCACAGGGCGACCATTCACGTCTGCCCTTCGATGGAGTATGTGGATCGCGCCTGGGAAGACGGGAAAGCCGGCCGGCCTTCGCAGCATCCACTGGTCGAAGTTACGATCCCAACGACGTACGACGATTCGATCGCGCCCCCCGGCAAACACATCATGTGCATCTTCGCGCAATACGCGCCGTATACCCTGAAGGGCGCCGATTGGGATGGAATAAAGGATGAGTTCGCCGATCGTTGTATCGACGCGCTAGCCGAGTATGCGCCTAACATTCGCGATTCGATCATTCATCGCCAGGTTATTTCTCCGCTTGACCTCGAGCGCGAGTACTCGCTGACGGGGGGTAACATTTTTCACGGAGACATGACGCTCGATCAGTTGTTCTTCATGAGACCGGTCGCGGGCTGGGCCAAATACAGGGCGCCGCTCGACGGGCTTTACTTGTGCGGATCGGGAACTCACCCGGGCGGCGGAGTAATGGGAGCGCCCGGCTACAACGCAGCCCGGGAGATACTCTCCGACTGGCGCAGCCGGAATCTTACCTGAACGCATGACGCTGAGTCTTTTGGCAACTACTAGTTAGCCGCCGGTCAAACCCGGAGGTAGGCAAGTATGCAAAACGTTAGCTTCTTGGAAGCGCCGAAGCGATCATATTTAGAGCAGTAGGCATCACCGCCTATTCACGCTCGGCGAGCAAGGATTGGCGGATTCCATGCCTGATCCCACCTCCCCATTGTCCAGATTTGACTTCGTCTTCTTCATAGATGTAGGGTCATCGACCCGTTCTGCGGAGAGGCATTCTTAGCCAGGATACTCCATTTGATATTTACTATGGGGCTATCATTTCTAATACGTACTTTAACCCCCGGCAACGGAATCTCAGCACCGGAGTATAGGTTTGGGGTTTCAATAAACCAACGATCATGGTCGGCGTAAGCGCGTTTCTTCCAGCCTTCTGGTAAGACAAGCTCGCCCCCTTCGGCATCGAGCCAAGTCAAAATATAGTCGGCCGCTACAGTACCGGAATTAACGAGTTTCATGGGCAATGCGTATTCAGTGAATTCCTCGTCCGAATATGTTTCAGTGAAACTCGTGGTTTCTTCATCACCAATTAGGGCGATTTCATCCTTACCCTCAATCTTATATATGCATAGAGCCATTATAGGTTTTTGATTTTGCGAGAAGTAGCCCTTAAGAGCAGCGAATGCTCCTAGAGACGCAGCGAGAGCGGTAAATAGCAAGAGAGAAACCTCAATCTTCTCTTTAGTGTTTAGATGCTTTATGGAAGAAATGAAAGATTGAGGCTTCTTTGACCTTTTGTTTTTCGTGGCGATGGGCTGTGCGTTGACATATCGAGTAGCTAGGTAAGCTATGAGGCCATTAATAACCTTGTAGACTAGTACTGCCGGAATAATGTAATTACCCGTCAATAACTCATCCATATCGTCTATGAAGAGGCCTATGCCGATACCCAGTAACAATGCTATGCCAAGATTCAATGCGGCCCACTTCCATCTCTTTAAGTACAAGAATCCGAGTCCCTCTAAGGCACAGTTTAATACAAACGCTAAAACTGGTTTCTTTACCTGTGTTTTCCTAATAGGTTTGGGCCTCATAAGATTGAGTCAATATTTTTGTGAGGAGTCTCCCAAATTGCAAAATTATTCTCGGGTATGATAAGTGACCTTGCGTAACCAGGCAAGGGCGTCTAAGTCAACCCCTACGCTCCCCCTTTCCGTATTGCTCGCAAGCCGATTTGTGTCTATTATGACGGCGACCACTGGTTGCGATTTCCTGGGTTAGCCGCCAGTTCGAATCAACCAAATCAAAAAGGAGAAACCATGAAGAGATTTCTGATCAGTGTGCTAGCCCTGACTCTCGCGAGCAGTACTGTCTGGGCGCAGAACAAAAATGCCAAGCCTGCGAAGGCTAAACCGCCGGCGGTCGATTGCTTAGCAACTACCGACGCGCAGATCACCGACAACGTGAAGGCTAAGCTCGCCGGAACACAGTCGCTCAAAGACCAGACCATCGACGTCGCCACGAGCGGGGGTGTTGTAACCCTCACAGGCAAGGTCAAGACCAGCTCCTCGAAGGGCGTGGCAACCAGGATTGCGAAAGGCGTTGCCTGCGTTAAGAAGGTCGACAACAAGTGCGAGGCCGAGACCAAAACGGCTCCGCCCAAGGCAACAAACAAGAACACGAAGCCGAAAACCTCAACGAAGATGTAAGTCTTGGATTCGGCAGCATTGAGCGCGTAACAGTACCAAGCGCGCATGACAAATGAGCGGGGAAGCCCTCAACATAGTAGCTTCCCCGCTTTTTTTCCACGGGGCTTGGTCACCACACAACGCAGATCAAGCGTTATCCGCCAGTCGAGTCGCTCGCATTCGAGTCGCTCGGAAAAGTTCACGACCCGCTCTGCGACCTTTGACGCCCCTTAGTCTCCGACGGCGACGATATAGTGTGCGCCAGCAGCAAGAGATAACGGGAGTGCTTACCTATTAGACGTTCGATGGCGTACTGATTGATAATTGAACAGTGAAGAATCATTGGGCGCGACCGGGGGCGCGAATTCATGTTTTGAGACGCGAGGCTGGTGGTTCAAGCCAAAGTATCCAATGCCTCGGCGATGACCTTCGCGCTCTTCGCCAGCCCGTCACGTTCCTCGTCTGACAGCGCTGGCTCAAGCACTTCCAACACGCCACCGTGCCCTATCACAGCGGGAAGCGATAGGGTCACAGAGAATTGCTCTTGAAACACTCCGATAGGGGCTACCAGCCCCTCGTTTCGAAGGATAGCCTCGACGAGCCTCGCGGTCACTATCCCGATCCCGTGCTGACTGGCGCCGGTGCCCTCGATGATGTCAATGTTGGCGTACTTCACAGCGCTTTCGACCTGCGATCGGAATTTGTCGGACTCCCAACCGTTCCTGCAGACGCGCGCCAGAACCGGCTCGCCCCCTACTTGTGCAGACGACCAGACGTATACTTGCGAAGTGCCGTGTTCTCCGATAACCAGCGCATCAACTGAGGAAGGATGACAATTCAGTCGGCGCGCCAGTTGAAGGCGAAATCGGAGCGTGTCGAGGAATGTACCCGAACTGAGAACAGGGTTCGTCTTCTTGCGTTGATTTACAATGCCTCGTGCAACGTCAGCTAGAGGGTCAGGCGGGTCCGTAACCACGAGGATCGTAGCATTGGGCGCGCCCTCAACGAGGCGCGGGATGATTTCCCTGTAAACATCGGCATTGTGCGGCAAGAGGAGGAGTCGCCCGCGCTTGTCTCCGCGATCAATTGCCTTACCGGTCTGCTCGTTGATTCCAGCCGTGATTGCGACAATGCTGGCGTCGGCGAGGTCTTCGTAGTCACCGACTCGAATCTTCGTAGGCGGACACAACACTTCGCCGTGGGATAAATCAGCGGCCACGCCCTTAGCACGACGCTCGTTGACGTCAACCAGGACAATCTCATGGCACGAGCCCCTGAGCAGCATGGCTTTCGCGCAAGACGTACCTACGAATCCGACACCGATGATTCCGACTTTCATTGCATGTTCTCCGTCCCCAACACCTCACCCGGACGTAGCGCGCGGCAACCCCGCCCTGGCTGTCAGCCTCTGACGGAGCGCTAGCGCCAGCCTACTTCCTTGCGCGTAGCGTTTTACATTTCTTGCTCTCTGCGAGCCATTTTGCCATCAGTTGAGGCGTATCCAAGTGTTCTGTATTGTCATCTTCCCAAAGGTCATTGAATTGATCGTCGAGTATTTTTGCTAGCCGCGAATCCTTCTTAACACTGACCCAGGGCCAAGCGGGGGAAGCCCTACCTCTGAAATAGAAACCCATAAGGATTGTGTCGTCACACCAAATCACCGGACATCCGGGCCAGCTATCGTAACAGCGTATCTTCACATCAACACCTGGCGTGGCCTTTACCCACCTATAGACGTCTTCGATCGCCTCACAGACCTTAAAGGAGCCCCACCACGCTCTTTGGTGCGCGCCAAGACTTCGCTGCTCGAGGATGACCGATTGCGGTTTGCAGAGCAGAAGTCTAACCCTCGCCCGGTGCTCGTTAATTGCTCGTTCAAGGCCTGTCGCTATTTGCGTGCTTTCAGGGAACCAGGTCTTGAGCACCTTGATATTTTTGGAACTCGCAAGACGATCACGTAGGTTTCTATCGGTTAGGGGATCGTGTATCCGCTCCATACCTAGGTCCAGAAACTTCCTAAAGGGCTCCCGGTCGGCCTGAATAGTAACTAGAGGGCGCCCGCTCAGCCGACGTCGCGAAACAGCCCGGGAAGGGCTCTTCAATTTGATCTCGTTTATGGCCGCGACCAGGTCTGATGCTGCCTCAAACTCTCCTTTTGAGAGTTGAATACCGCGGTGATCTGAAAGGAGACCTTTTATCGGCACATTTCCGTCACTAATCACGATGATTGGTATGCCGAGGCCATGCGCGAAATGAGCTTCAGCTTCGACATAACGCAGGTCCTGACCCTGATTCAGCACACAGATCAGCGCGTCACAGGTTTTGATCCTGGCTGCTATCTGATCGGTCAACTTGCCAAGAATAGACTTGCCATCTACAGTCTTCACTTGTAAGTTTTTCAGAACGGACCGGATCCTCTCAGCCAATTGTTGCCCTTTGGTATTGAAGCGATAGGATAGAAACACCTTGAGCATTGTGGCCCCCTTTAGCTGATCAGTTCAAAACGACACGGTTCAGTTGTTAGCTTGCTACGCCAGGTGACTTGCTTCCTGGTTCACCCATCATCACCACCATCGAGGATAACTTGTAAGGCTTCGATCGCCGATTCGTTCACGTCCGTTACGAACATCCGGCCCTTCAAGGAGAATGACTCCGATGACACCCGAGCCCACAAAAGCGACAACGCTCTTTTAACGACCAACTTGCATTTTTCTCATTCCTTCATCAAAGCCATCTACATCGAAGGAACTGCACACCCACTCCAAAGTAGGAATCACTGAAGATAGATCAAAATACATTGACCACCCTTAGAAGCCTGGATGATGGTGACGTAATTCTCGCAAAGTCTCTCATCGAGATCAAGCACCTAAGTAAACTAACTCATACTCAGTTCCGTCAGACCACCTCTGGTTGAGAGGGTCATCAACTCTTACTGACCACATCCGACGGGTCTCTTGTGGCTCGAAGGAAGCAAGCGGTTTCGTATGCGGACTCCGATCAACTCAATGCCATTCTCTTTTGGCCTGGGCGTTCTATGCGCGCCGACCCTGTACTCATTCGATCAACTTCCCTTTATCCCCCGGCAAGAGCATCTGCCGGTGCACCCACAGCGGAGCGTTGCCGTTTGATAGCAATCGGTCGTGGAACTCTTGAAGAGAGAACTCGGCGCCCCGATCCCGTTTGTAATCATCTCGCAGCTTCAGGATCGCCAGCTTTCCAACTGAATAGACCAGGTATGTCGGATCAAACGTCCCGCGTTCCGCTTCGATGCGCGACGGCGTTTCGCCCATATATGCGTTCTCCATGAAAAATCGAGTCGCTTGCTCTACGGTCATTGCGCTTACGTGCTCGCGTATGCCAACAACGAATCGGCACAGCCTGAGAAGCGCGTCCGCGAGTTGACCCATCCTGATCTTAGGATCGCCTCCGCCGAATCCTTCGTCGATCATCATCTGTTCGGTGTAGTGAGCCCAGCCTTCGACGAAGCTCCCCGGCCCAATCGACGATACCTTGCGAACAGGTGACGCGACCTTGTTGAGGTACGTTCCCTGCACGAAGTGGCCCGGATACACTTCGTGAATGGAAGTCGTCCAGAGCTGCGGGTAGTTGATCGAACCGAGATATTCTTCCTTTTGTTTGTCAGTCCATTTCGGATCGACGTCGGTGATCAAATAACGGGCAGGCAAGGCGCGGCTCTCGAACGGACCCGGAGTCCACATGCTCGCGGTCGACCATCGCATGAAGTCGGGTGTCGGCGCTGCGATCGGAGACTCCGCATGCGGAAGCGTCACTATCTTCTTCTCTTCGATGAAGCGCACCAACGCGTCGAGCTGCTTCCGCGCTTCCGCGACAAGAGCGCCCGCTTTCGGATGGTCGCGCTGGACGTCGGCCCAAACGGCTAGCGGGTCACGCCTCCGGTCAATCAGCCCCGCTGTCTTCCTGAACTGCTCCTGAGTCTTTGACAGCTCGCGCTCGGCGATAAACAGGAGCGTATCGACGGGCACGTCGATGCCTTCGTCGTACTTAAGCTTCGCCTCGTAATTTTGCTTGCCGATCGCGAACGTCGCCGCGGACTCGGGCTTTGTTCCCTGAAGGTGCTTGATGTATTTCGCGATCGCTTCACCGGCGGTCCTGGTGGACTTCTTGAATTCAGATTGAAGCTTCTGGTCCTTGACCGAGGCAAACGCTTTGGGCAGATCACTCTGAACAAAACTCAGCGAGCCGTTGAAGCTTTCGATCGCGACCTTTAGGAAGACAGCGGGCGGCTTACGAATGTTCGCTCGGGCCGAATCCAGCAAGCGCGGGACGAGATTCTCTTTGGCGATCACGTGACGGAGCCGCGAGTCGGCGGGCGCGGACTCGAACATCGCAAGCTGCAGCAGGCCGGTCGAGATCGGCTCGTTGTAGACTTGCGGATTGCGTTCGTAGCTCTTGATCTGCTCGAGCTCGAGCAGGCGAGCACTCATGTTCGACGCAAGAATCTGGTAATCGAAGGTATCTGACAAACGCAGTTCAAGAGGGGGAATCTTTTCGAGTCTCGTCTGGAAGGCTTTGATGGCGTTGCTCTCGGCCGCGATGGCTTGAGCGCTGAAGTCTTCGAGCTGTCCGTCCCACGCGTGAATGCCGGTCGCGGCTGCAAGCACAGGGTGTCGCGAGTGCAGATCCTGCAGGTACTCAGCGACAAGTTTTGGAAACCTCGCAGCAGCCATCTCGTTTTTCGAGTCGGTCTTCTGAAATCGCGGACCGGCGTATGATGTAAACACCTGAAGCAGGAGCAAGGCGCAAAGCGCGAAGGTACATGTAAGGGCGGCCCGCCGTGGACGGCCATCATCGCACCGATATCCATCCAGTGACACCGAGGGGCGCCCACGGAGGGACGCCCCTACAGGCAATTCTTTTGCGCTCTTGCCTGCGCTGACGTTTCGCCTCATCTAGGTTTCCAGAAGCTCCTTTGCTCGTTGGGTCGCCTTCACGACCGCTTTGATAAGCGTCACACGCAGTCCACCTTCTTCCAATTCGAGAATCCCATCGATCGTGCAGCCCGCCGGCGTTGTCACCATATCCTTAAGCTTGGCCGGATGCTCGGAGGTTTCGAGCACCATCGAACCGGCGCCTATGACAGTCTGTGCCGCAAGCTCAGTTGCGACATCGCGCGGCAATCCGACTTTCACACCCCCTTCCGCGAGCGATTCGATCACGATGTAGATGAACGCCGGTCCGCTCGCAGAGAGCCCGGTTATCGCGTCCATATGTTTTTCGTCGGCTACTATCGTGCGGCCCACGGCGTCGAAGATGAACTTCGCAAGCTCGAGATGCTCGCGCGAGGCATTCTTGCCGGCGGCTATGCCGGTCATTCCCTTCTTCAGCAGACAGGGTGTGTTTGGCATGGCGCGGATTACCGGCACCGCTGCGGCGAGGTGCTTCTCTATGAAGGCGGTACTCACCGACGCCGCTACCGAGATCAATATTTGAGAGGGCCGGAGATCGTCTCCGATCTCAGACAAAACAATGGGAACGGTCTGGGGCTTGACGGCGAGAATAATGATATCCGCGGCCGCCGCCGCAATCTTGTTTGAAAGCGAGCCGGCGACGTTGAAGCGCTCGCGCATCTCATCGAGGCGCTGTTGATGGCCGGCGGTGATTCGCACGTTAGCGATATTGATGACACCGGCTTCAAGCAGCCCCTTGATCAAGATCTCGCCGAGCTTACCGGCGCCGAGCACCGCGATCTTCTTGTCCTTCAACATTGCTCTTTCTCCGTTTGTTGTCGCGATGATAACAGTCGGCGGCGGTCAGCGGCCAGTGGTCGCTCGCGAGCCCCTGTGATAGGCTTCGTGCGACGCTGATAGAACACCGATGAGACTGATGCGACGGATTCCCGCTGATCTGATCCGTGCGAATCCGTTCAATCCGCCTGATCCGTGGTCCATTGCAACTAGAATGTCTGAGAATCCCGTTCGAGTCTGCGCCGTTATCGCCGAAGCCACAGTGGGTGCCGCTCGATCTGCGATCAAACGAGCGGCAAGCATCGCCGACTTGATCGAGGTCCGGCTCGATTACCTGCGAGACTTTGACTTCACCGACCTTGCCGGTCTCCGCGCGCTTCTCAAAGGGAAGCCGCTTCCCGCTATCATCACTTGCCGCGCGACGTCGGAGGGCGGCAAACTGCAAGTCGACGATCACATCCGTCTTCGCTTACTTGTCGAAGGCGCCCGCCAGGCGGCTGACTATTGCGACATCGAAGCTGCTCATTACGCACAAGCCTCAGCCCTTTCGCCCGACACTTCGCGGTTGATCGTCTCTTATCACAACTTCGACGAGACGCCCGTCGATCTCGACGCCGTCTACGACCGATTGATTGCCCTACCGGCGGCCGTTCACAAGATAGTCACGCGCGCAAACACGATCACCGACTCGCTTGCGATTTTCAATCTGCTCGATAGAGCTCGTGGTGAAGGAAGGCGGCTCATTGCGATTGCAATGGGACAAGCCGGAATCATCACACGAGTGCTCGGGACAAGCCGCGGAAGTTTTCTTACCTACGGTTCTCTCGCGTCCGGCAAAGAGAGCGCAGAGGGTCAGCTCACATGCGAAGAGTTGATCGACCTCTATCGAATTCGGCGATTGTCACGCTGCACGAGCATAACCGGGATTATCGGCTCTCCCGTCGGGCACTCAGCTTCGCCCGCAATGCAAAATCGGGCGTTCGCGGAACTCGATCTCGATTTCGTTTATCTTCCATTCGACGTGGAGGGCCTCGCCGAATTCTTCGGTCGTTTTGTCAGCCCGGCCACGCGCGAACTCGATTGGAACCTGCGCGGTCTCAGCGTGACCATCCCTCACAAGAGCGCGGTAATTCCGCTGCTGGACGAAGTGAACGAAACCGCAAGCAAGGTCGGCGCGGTGAACACAGTCGTCGTTAGTGAAGGGCGGCTGATCGGCTACAACACCGACGTTCGAGGCGCGATGGAACCCCTGGAAAAAGTCTGTGAACTCAATGGTGAAAACTGTGGTGTTATCGGCGCCGGCGGCGCGGCGCGAGCGGTGATCTACGGGCTGGTGGAGCGCGGCGCTCGCGTCAGAGTGTTCGCGCGCAACTCGAGAGCAGCGCAGTCAATATCCGAATCATTCGGTGTTCCGGTCTCGCCGATTGAATCGCTTGCATCAAGCGACGTTCGCGTAGTCATCAATACCACTCCGGTGGGAATGCGGGGTCACAGCGAAGGCTCAACTCCTTTGCCCGGCGACGCTTTGCAAGGGCGCCTGATTGTTTACGATCTGGTCTATAATCCGCTCGAAACGAAGTTGCTGATCGACGCGCGAGCCGATGGCTGTCGCACGATCAGCGGGCTCGAGATGCTCATCGCTCAAGCTGCGCTGCAGTTCGAGCTTTGGACGGGAAAGAAGCCGCCGATCGAAGAGATGCGCAGCGCCGCATTGGCAAAAATCACCGCATAATGAGAGGTGGGTCGCTGATGCTGTGGCCTACATACCGCGGCGCGGGGCCTCGCGTTTCTGCATACGAAGCTGTGAAATAATAGGAAATCGGCAGCGTAACTTGTTGAATCCACATGCGCGAATGGCGCGAATTCGAATTGCTTCACATCCTCGAGACTGTGCGAAAACTCCGGCAACACCGCCAACTTCAGTTGGGGGATCTTTAGGGTCTGCCTACGTGGAAGCAGCAGGTCCCCTTTCTTTTGATACCTCTCTTCCGTCGCGATGCGAGGGGAAAAGAGTAACAACGGGGGAGAGGGAGCGCGCTTCGACGTAGGCCGAAATTAAAAACCCCCAACTGAAGTTGGGGGTGTTCAGACTCTTCACCCCCGTAGATTCGCTCGCCAGAGGAGTGGTATCCTTCACGCTTACTGGTACTCCGGTATAACGCGGCTGACACCGTTCGTAGAACTCACCGCCGCGACAACCATTGGAGGATTCGTGCAGAACCTCACACACCTGGCAATCTTCCTCGTAGTTCTACTCGCTCTCAAGAGCGCTGCGCCGCCCTCCGCGTTCGCACAGGACCAGAAGAGCGGCTCGATTACCGGCCACGTCAAGCTCGACGGCAAACCGGCGCCGGGTATCACCATTATCGCTGCGCCGTCGTCGTCGGATCCAGCCAAAGCTGTCGAGCAGATGTTCAACTCATCTGCATCCATGAAGACCACGACCGACTCGGATGGTTCTTACCGGCTGGAAGGTGTACCCGCCGGAAAGTACCACGTGGCCCCGTCTGCTCCGGCGTTTGTCAGCGGCGACGTGAACACTACAGGTGACATCACAGTGGCTGAAGGAGCGGTTGCTGAAGGCGTCGACTTCAGTCTGTCTCCCGCCGGAGTGATTACCGGCAAGATCACTGATAGCGAAGGGCACCCGGTCATTGGTCAACGCGTTTCTCTCAAACCGGCTGACAAAGCAGAAGCTGCGGCGGCTCAGGCGTTCGCCGGCGCGATGTTTGGCGACAGAATGTACGCAACCGACGATCGTGGCATCTATCGGATCTTCGGCCTGCGGCCGGGGCGTTACATCGTAAGTGCCGGCGGAGACTCCGACGTAATGTCCGGTTTTCTTTCTCAACGTCCCAAGCGAGTTCAGACCTTTTACCCCAGCGTGACCGACGAGACTAAAGCTAAGCCGGTTCAGGTGACGGCCGAGTCTGAAGCCGCCGGCGTGGACATCCAGTTCGGCGGTACTGACAAAGGCTTCGTTGTCAGCGGACGCGTTGTGGATTCGGAAAAAAGCATTCCGATAGCGAACGCGATGGTCGCTTACTCAAAAGTACGAAAGACCCAGGGCGAGGAGATCAGCGTCGCAATCAACACGGGGGGCCAGAGTGAGCTATCAGGTATGCCTGGCGGCTTCACGACTACAAACGACAAAGGCGAGTTTCGCTTCGCCTCGGTCGCGCCAGGTAGCTACAAACTCGAAACCGCGTCCGTCGCAGCACTCGCCGGTACGGCCGGCAGCCAGTTTTACGCCGACTCACTCTCCTTCGAAGTCCAATCGGCCAACGTCGACAAGCTCGAGATCAAGGTCCATCGCGGCGCGGGCATCAGCGGAGTTGTCGTCGTTGAGAGTGCCGACACACAGGACTCCCTTGATCGTTTCGGTCAACTTATGCTGATGGCAATGGTGGTAGATGACGCAACGAAGGGCCTCTCATCCGGCAACTGTGTCGTTGGGGCTGACGGAAGTTTTCGACTCGGCGGCCTGAAGGCGGGTAGGGTAACCCTCCGGCCGTTCTCTATGAGTCCGCGGCGGCCGGGACTTCTACGAGTGGAACGCAACGGCGTCGATGTGCAGGGAGGGTTTGAGATTCAACCCAATGAAGAGATCACAGGGATTCGGGTAATTCTCACGCCGGCCACGTGTGTGATCCGCGGACGCGTGACGATACAGGGCGGCGCTCTCCGGCCGGGCGCGAGGCTCACCGCCCGGGCGCGTTCGCTGAATACCGATTCCCCCGACGTCCCCGACTTCTTCGGCAACGGATCGGTTGAGGTGAGTTCGAATGGCGCGTTCGTAATCGAGAATCTAACGCCGGGCAGCTACGAGGTCGAGGTGTTCGTCACCGTACCAGCTCCGCAAGGTTCGCGCGGCGCCTCAGCAAAGCAGACAGTCACCGTGACAAGTGAAAGCCCCGCCGAGGTTGTGCTCGTGCTCGACCTGGGCGGGAAGACTTCTGACAAATAGCTCGTTATGCAAAAACTCACAACAGCGGTAACAATCTCCGCGATTATCTTGTTAGCGGTGACGTGCGATATCCAGGCCCAAACCGAAAAGCCAGCCACGAGCGAGCCTCAAAAAGCGCAGCCCAACATCACTGTTAGAGAATCTCGCTCTGGCACGCGGATCAGAGGAAGGGTCACGGAGGCCGGACGCCCCGTTGCCGACGCTTCGATAATGGCCTTCCCGGTGAACATCGCAAGCAATATGCAAGGCGCCATCACGTCGATGCTTCGTCCAGTCACTTCCGACGCAGACGGAAAGTTCGAATTGACCAGCCTCCGGCCTGGCGCTTATTCGATCTCGGCGAGCTCGCCCGGATACGTTTTGTCTGATCAGGATTCGAAGGCGTTTTATCGTCCCGGCGATACTGCTGCGTTGGCCCTGGTCAAGGGCGGCGTCATCACCGGCAAAGTGACCAACTCGTCGGGAAATCCTGTCGTCGGAGCGCTGATGAGGACAGTCAAAGTTCGTGAGGCCGATGACAAACCCGCACGGATGCGAGGGAACATAGGTTCTCAGATCACTGAGAGCATGGAAGCGTTACTTGGACCGTTCAAGACTGACGACAGGGGAATCTATCGGCTCTACGGTCTCGCGCCCGGATATTATCAGGTCGCCGCAGGTGGTCGAGGCGCCCAGGGGTTCTCGCTCGCCAGCGGGAATGCCTACGACGGCGACGCTCCAACCTACTACCCTTCGAGCACGATCGAGACCGCAGCCGAAGTTACTGTGCGGGCGGGCGAAGAAGCCAGCGGCATCGACATACGTTATCGAGAGAATCGCGGGCACTCGATAGGCGGAACAGTATCGGTGTCCGCGGGACCCGTGCCCCAGGCTATCTCGGTACTCCTCACCCGCGCCGGCAACGGAGTAGTTGAAGCTACGACTATCGTCATGGGGGGCCGGGACCATTTCGGGTTTGATACTTTGCTGGATGGTGAATATGTCGTCACCGCGATAGGCAATCCAGGAAATATGGGGCTGACGGCGGGCGCCGAAAGCATGACCGCATCGGTCTCTCAACCGCGGCGCGTAACCGTGAAAGGCGCCGACGTTTCCGGCGTCAACCTCATCATTGAACCCCTTGCTTCGATCGCTGGACGCACCGGGCTCGAGCCGCTTCAGGATGCCAAACAGAAAGCGGCATGCAAGGAGCTTCGGCCGGTCCCTATCGAAGGTACCGTGCTTAGCGCTCGCGACGAACGTAAGGAGACGGCGGTGGACCCGCTCAGCGGCCCTCTTGGAGCGTTCCAGGATACCACGCCAAACGAGAAAGGCGAGTTCATCATCAGTCTGCTCCGGCCAGGCATTCATCGTCTGGACATCCAACTTCCCGCCGAGCACCTCTATGTAAAATCGATCACGCTTCCGCAAGCCGACACTGCCGCCAAGCCAATCGATGCCGCAAAGAGCGGCGTGAAGCTACAGTCCGGAGACAAGATTAAGGGTCTGGTCGTCACCATAAGCGAAGGCGCGGCGGGATTGGAAGGACGGGTGGTCATCGGTACGGAAAACAAACCGCCGACGGCGAAGATGAGAGTACACCTCGTCCCCGCTGAACCCGAAGCGGCGGATGCAGTACTGCGCTACTTCGAGGCCGAAGTGGCGGCCGACGGCGGCTTTGCGCTGACTAATCTCGCACCCGGCAAATACTGGATCGTTGGGCGAGAGGTTTCTGAACCGGAACAAGCTGAAGCCGATCACAAGCCGCTTGCATGGGACGCCGGCGCTCGGACGGCGCTGAGGTTTGAGGGCGACGCTTCCAAGAAAGTCATTGAGCTGACGCAATGTCAGCTCGTGAGCGACTATCGCTTGAAGTATATCCCGCTGACGAAGCCCTCAAAGCCCGGACCGAAAGCGAACTAGTAGCAGAGTCGAACTCGAACTCACTTGGGTTAAGACCCATTCACTCAATTACAGACTATTCTTTGCCGGAAGTACACGTTGAAACCTGTAAAGCCATATTCTGCCGTGCCAGTCTTTTCGAGTCGCAGGCACGAACAAATGAAAGAGCTCACTGCCCATCCCATTGTTCAGTTCCGGGAAGAGCGTTGCCATAGTAGATGCCTCTGTGTCCGTGTACACAACGTATTCGACGCCATTTTCCTTCAAGTAAGTCAGAAAAAGCTCTCTGTCGTTTGGTGAATTGGATGAGCCCAGGAATCTCACGGGCGGAATGCCGGATAGGGCTTGCACGTTGGGATCGTCGCAAAAGATACGGGTACTCGGGTTGGCGCCGCAAATACTACTGATGTTGTTAGCAAGAATCTGCTGCGGTTTCGCTTGCTCGATGTAGTCAGGTATGTCACCAAACTGAGAGTCTAAGTCTGCAAAGCACACAAGGACCACTAATCCGGTGAGCATCCGCGCCACGTACGGTTTCCAACCTGAGATGGCAACGAGCGTCCACGCGAGAATGGGGATCCCCAATGCAAAGATAATCAAGCCGTAGCGCTCATAGATTTCTGGCTGGTTTCTGCTGCAATAGGCCAGAATAAGAAAGCCCAGAAATGAGAAGTAGAATGCGTCCGCTGCCACAATCCGAAATAGCTTCTCGGAAACCTGCTGCCACTTGAAGCCTGTCAGCTTCCTGACCGTCAACCAGGCTCCCGCGAAGCATCCGAGCATCACAGTGACATTTGCGGAGTAGAGCAATCGGCTCATATCCCACTGAATGCGCTCAAGAGAAGGATTTGCCAGATAGGAGTAGTTTGCAAGCAGCCCGTCAACGTATCGCTTACGAGTATCAAAATATTCAAAAGCATTCCCTGTCGCATCCCAGGAGATATAAAGCCAGAGTAACGGAGCAAGGGCCAGAATCCCGCATGCTCTCAGTGAAAGCCTGCGTTCGACAAAGAGCTGAAGCATTGGCAAGAGTGCAATAAGCATCCAGCTCTCAACGCGCATAGACCCGGCGACCGCCGCAAAGCTTGCCGCAAGCACCCAGCGCTTTTCGATAGCGAAGTAGAGACTGCCCAGAACGAAAAACGCGTGCGGCACATCTGTAACCGAAAAGGCTGAGTATAAAATGTGTAGGGGATTCAGCGCGATGAGCAAGAACGCCAGAATCGCGATGATCCGCCGCGATACGAGTCTCAGGGTAATATAAAATACGAACATACAGATTCCCATCCCACAAAAAGCCGAAACAAGCTTTGATACGTAAATGGGATGATCAACGAAAACGCAGATGACGGCGCAGATAAACTGGTAAGTAGGAAGCCAGAACCCGAACAAGGTCTTAATAGAGAACGTTCCCGCGGATAGACTGGTGCGCCAGCGTTCAATGTTATCAATGTATGCGTAGGCGTCCCCATCAGGATTTGCCAGCAGGAATGCAGTAAGAACTCTGGGAATGCCGCAGACCAAAACCAATCCTACCCACAGCGAGAATCGTTTGAGCCGATTGGTCTTCAGTCTTGTTACATCTCGTGCTTCCATAAAAGAGCGTTCTAACGGAAAGCTCCTCCATACTTGTCCACTGAGCCTAACGCAGTTTCATTCAGAAGACCTCATTTGTAACATTGAAACCTTGTTTCTGGAGATTGGAAACTTCTTTCCGCTGGCGCACACTTCCATGGTTTTGTGATCCCATGAACTGCCCACATCTGACTCGGCAGCCAGCGCGGATTATACTGCGCCCGGAGGCATTTGTAATGCGAAACCTCGTATTGAATCGATCTTGTCTCTGTGATAGAAAGTTGCCGCCTTTAGAATCGTACGTAACCCATAACGCCGGGCCTCAACCGCACGTCAAAAACAAGAAGGCCTGCCGCGGTAGTTGCGGACAACCGATAGTCAACCCGAGGTTAGTCGCGCATGCGTATCGTTCGCCCCGAACTGGGTTCTCGCATGACTTGGTGGTGGGGCTTCGGTCTGCTGATCGCGGTACCGGCCCTCGCGCTGGCAATCCTGGGGCTCCGGGCAGTGCGGGCCGAGCGTATAGAGCGCGAGCAGCAACTGCACGAGCGGCAAACGCAGACGGCGCGATTGGCCGACGCCGCGATCCGCGTCGCTCTCGCGGAGATTGAGCACCAACTCCGCATTTACGATTCCTCGGACCCGAACATCTCACCTCCCACCGTTGAGGATTCTTCGATTCACTTCTTCTCTTACGCTCGCTCAGGCCAGCTAAGGTTCAACAGCGATCGGGTCTACTTCGGCGACTCCCCTCAAGACTCAACAAGAGTCGACTGGACCCCGAGTGTAGATCAACTGGTCGAACAAGCGCGGGCGGCGGAAGCTCAAAAGCGCGCGAGCCTGGCAATCATATTCTACGACCGCATCATCGCCTCAGAGCCCAGGCTTCGCGATTGGGCACGATTGTCCGTGCTGCGCATTGAGCACAAAGACGACGGGCAGTACCTCAGCGAAATACTTACAGGCGAATCGGGAGCCGACGCACTCAGCCCCAGCGGATTACCCCTGGCGGTGGTCGCCTGCGCCTACCTCGAGACAATCCCCGCTGAGGATCGCGGCAAATACAGAGACGCAATCAACCGCGCTCTGGCCAACCTGCGAGCGGGGCGGTGGTGGCTCAGTTACGATGCGCGAAGCTTCTATGACCAGGAATTTCGAAGCCTGCTGACTGACTCAAGCGACTATTCGGCGGCCGATCCGCGACTGGAAGAACTTGCTAACATCGCGGGGCTTGTAGCCGCGGTTCCCCTTCGCCGCGATGAACCCACGCGCCACTTTGAACGCGGCGTAGCCGGAGCTGTGATGATAGTGCTGTCTCCCTTACAGACGAACGCAGACTCGTGGCAGGGCGCGGCGCTCACCGAGCAAGCCCTGGGGCGACTGCTTGGGGAAGTGATGAGTCAAGTGGGCGCCCTTCAAAGCGGCAATGCCTGGGTCGCCGATGAAACCGGCCAAACAATCTGGGGCTCGCAACCCGAGAGCGCTACTCAAACAATCGTCGAACCGCTGCCGTCGGTCTCAGGATGGACGCTGGTATTCCGGCGCAACTCGCAAGCGCGCTGGTTTGATCAACGCACGCTGCTGTGGCTTGGATTCATTGTGATGCTGGTTGCAACGATGCTTGCCTCGCTCGCCGGGACGATGCGCGTCGTGCGCCGCGAAGCCGATCTCGCGCGAATGCAAAACGATTTCATCGCAGGGGTGAGCCATGAGTTCAAGAGCCCGATAACCAGCATTCGTCTGCTTGTCGAACGAATGGCCGGAGGTCGAATCACTTCAACGCATTCAGCAATCGAGTATCAAGCGGCAGTCGACGGTGAGTTGACGCGGCTCGAACATCATGTGAACCGACTGCTCGAGGCGCAGCAAATTCAAGCCGGACAGCGTCAATACAATTTCGGGTCGGCGTCACTATCGGAGATCGCCGCCTGCGCGATCGACGAACTCAGGCCTCAAGCAGATGCGAAACAGATACGCGTTGAATTCGAGGGGAGGCCCGGCTTGCCCGCGCTTCAAATGGATCGGGCCGCGATGACCGACGCGATTGCGAACCTAATCGGCAATGCCATCAAGTACTCGCCGGTCAGTAGCCGCATCGATGTTTCGACTCGACTCGACGGAAACAACGTTTGTGTAGAAGTGCGCGACGAAGGCCCCGGCATTCCTCGCGACGAGACCCGACGAATCTTCAATCGGTTTTATCGAGGAAAGGGCAGTCACGAGCAGGGCGTGAACGGCACGGGGCTCGGTCTTGCGCTGGTAAAGGCCACGGTCGGAGCTCACGGCGGAAGCATCAGCGTGACGAGCGAGCCTGGCAAAGGAAGCCGCTTCACGATAAGCCTGCCGTTGGATCGGCGGCCAGACTAAGCGCTTTGCGTCTTAGCGTTGCCTTTGCGTCTTAGCGTGCGTGCCTTTGCGTCTTAGCGCGAAACCGGTCTTGGCAGGGAAACGAGCATGCGACGAATACTCATAGTCGATGACGAGCCGTCAATCGTGCTAGCGCTCAAGGACGAGCTTGTCTTCGAGGGCTTCGAGGTAGACTCCGTCTCTGACGGTCCGACCGCGCTCGAAAGGGCCCGCGAGTTCAACCCGGACGTGATGTTGTTAGACCTGGCGCTGCCGGGTTTGAATGGCTTCGAGGTCTGCCGCCAGCTTCGTCCGCAGATGCCCGAGCTATGGATCATCATGGTGACCGTTCGCGGCGACGAAGTAGATCGCGTGATGGGCCTGGAGCTCGGCGCCGACGACTATGTAACGAAGCCGTTCTCACTTCGCGAGATTGTGGCCCGAGTGAAGGTCGGCATACGCCGTCAAAGCAGCAAATCCGCACGACAGACTTACAGGTTCGGCGATGTTGAAATTAACTTACGCTCACATCGTGTAACGAGGCGGGGAAAAGAAGTGGCCCTCACGCAAACCGAGTTCAAGATCATCGAGCTACTCGCCGAGCGCGCTGGCGAGGTGATTACCCGTGACGAATTCCTGGATACAATCTGGGGGAAAGACGTGTATATCACCCATCGAGTCATAGATACTCACTGTGCGGCGCTGCGCAAGAAACTAGAAAGCGACCCAAACAAACCAAAGCACATCCTGAGCGTGCGCGGCATCGGCTACAAGCTTGACCGGAAGCGAGTCGAATCCTAAGACCTACTCGTTGAACTTTCTTCTTACTTTTCCCTTTCGCAGGTTTGCAGTGATATTCTATGATTACAATGAGGTGAAGAGTAATGCGTACGCGGACGATACGAGTCTCAGAAGCAGAGGACCGAAAACTGTGGCGCCTTATCCTTAAGAATAAGTGGGACGGCACCTGCTTTGATCCATACACCTACGCCTTCACAACAGACCAGCTTCAACTGATCAAAAAGGCTGGTATTCATTTTGAGGAGATCAGACCACGGCCAGCGCGTGAGGCCGAGGCGAAAAGAGCTTCGGGTGTTAGACAACAATGATGTCGTAATAGACTATGTAGATTTCCTCTTGCTCGAATCTCTTTTTCAGTAGTTCCTTGTATTGCTTCAGCCAGCCGGGATCAGAGACCTTCATTCGGACATCGATCTTGATCAGCAAGATTTCGTCCTCAATCCCCTTCCATTCCCCATAAATCCGTTTCCGAGTCACGAATTCAAAACTGAGACCTTCCCGAGCAAAATACTGGGTGAGTTCGTCCTTGGTGATTCTAAGCAGCTCGGCAGGGATCGCTTTGCGCCTTCCGCGAGAATCGGGGTTATACAGGAGCGGCAAATACAACTCAACCCGCTGCTTTCGACTTTTCACGCGCGACATTATAGCTCTAACGGCAGCGAAGTTGAGTAATGAATGGTAACCGCGTTTTGGGAACGCTAATGCTGCGCTTAGCAAGAAGACTGGACCATGACCGCAGCGATCAAAAGTATCGTGAGCGTGCGCGGCGTCGGCTACAAGCTTGACCAAAACCTATCCGAATCCTAACCCGACCTTCACCCACTTCACATTTCAACTCTGTAGGATCACGTTCGTGTAATTTGTTTTCAATGTTCAAAGAGGAAGATAGGAGGAGACTATGAAAAGCGCAACTAAGATGACACGGTATATTCTTGCGACACTGTTTTGTTTGCTAATACTCACCACTCCAGCGTTTGTCCAGGGAGACAACTGGGAGACGAAAGCTCCCATGCCTGCAGCGCGCACCTCCGTGGGTGGGGTGATCGATGGCAAGCTCTTGGTTGCGACGGGGTCTCCAGATGGTACGGCGCTTGAACAGTATGATCCAAGCACCAACACGTGGACTGCGAAGGCGGCAACGGGAGTGATCGACGGCAAGCTTTACGTAGCCGGTGGGATAGGACCGTGTCCCCCATGTGACCAGTATGCGACGCTAGAGGTCTATGATCCGGCTGCGAATTCTTGGACCACTAAGCCGATGCCCACTCCCCGCGAGGCGGCGACAGGTGCAGTGATTGACGGCAAGCTCTACGTGGTTGGTGGATGGCTCCGCCCGGCCAATGTCGTGACCAGGCTGCTACAGGTTTATGACCCGGTGACGGACACCTGGGAGTCAAGAGCCTCGATGCCGACAGCGAGACAGTCCCCTGGAGGTGGCGTCATCAACGGACAGCTCCATATTGTCGGTGGAGAAAGCGCCAGCGGCCCTGTTGCGACGCACGAGGTCTATGATCCGGCCGCCAATACCTGGACAACAGCACCACCAATGCCCACAAAACGCACTCGCCCGACTGCGGATGTGATCAATGGAAAGCTTTACGTCGCCGGGGGAGTCGACTGTATTCCCTTCGTTAGCTGTTTTGAGTTAGACGTACTGGAGGTCTACAGCCCTACCGCGAACCAGACCTGCGTTCCACCGCCTTCAGGCTCAGTCAGCTGGTGGGATGGGGACAGTGTGTCTGGAACGACTGCGTTTGATATCAGCGACGGAAATAACGGAACAATGATCGATGGCGTCTCGATCTCTTCGGGGATTGTCGGGAGTGCTTTCAACTTTGATGGATCTACCGGACGGATCAATGCAGGCAATCCTGAGACCCTGAACTTTGGTACGGCTGGTCCGTTCTCACTTGAAGCTTGGTTTAAGTGGGACGGCAGCGGATCATCCGTAAACAACATCATCAGAAAATCGAATTACCCAGTGTCCGGTCCAGGGGCCGGATATTGGCTCAGAATAGGCAGAGACAGCCACACACTGGAGTTCTTTGCCGGTGAGACCACAGGAGCTCCCGGCTTCCCCAAAGGTATCATAACTACATCCGTAACGCCGGGGGTCTGGCACCATGTGGCCGGCACCAGGGACAGTTCCGGGACGATGAACTTGTATTTGGATGGTGAGCTGAGAGCTACTACGCAGGTGTTGAATGCAAACACAACCAGCGGAGCTCCGTTCGTGCTCGGGGCATGGGACGATCGGTTCGGTGTTATTGAGCTCTTCTCAGGTCTAATGGACGAGATCTCCGTCTACAACCGCGCCTTGAACGCGTCAGAGGTTCAGTCCATCTTCAATGCGGGCTGCATGGGCAAGTGCAAGGGGAATGGGAACACCTCCCCGATCGCAGCTTGCAACAACGTAACTGTGTCCGCCGGGCCCGACTGTACGGCCAGCGCCTCGATCGACAACGGCTCTGCTGACCCAGATGGCGATCCGATCACTACCACCCAGTCTCCACCAGGACCATATCCGGTGTGCAGCACATCGGTAACCCTGACTGTGACTGATAGCCACGGCGCGTCGAGCCAGTGCATAGCGACGGTGACCGTGATAGACACCGAACCTCCCGTCATAGCGTGTCCAGCCAGCATGAGTGTCGAAGGCAACATCAGGAATTCTTGCTCTGCGACGGTCAGTCCAGGCTCGGCAACTGCCACAGACAACTGCACAGGCGTTTGGGTGGTCGGGGTCCGCGGTGACGGTCAGGCGCTCAACGCGCCTTACCCGCTCGGAAATACGACCATCACCTGGACAGCAACTGACGGCTCAGGCAATCAGTCATCCTGCAATCAGTTGGTGACGGTTACCAATCCCAGCCCGGCAGTCAGCATAACCGGCCCCGCAACCGGATCAGTCTTTGCCGTGGGTACCCCGGTGACCTTTATCGGCAGATTTACGGATAGCGCCGGAGGCACTCACGCCGGTGAATGGACCTTCGACAGCACCAACGTGTCAGGCACCGTTAACGAGTCTACTGGCGATGTGAACGCAAGCTATAGCTTCCTCACTGCCGGCGTCTATTTGGTATCACTCACGGTGAACGACGGCTGCGGAGGTGCGGGCACGGCCAGCACGATTGACGGGCTTACTGCTCTCGTCGTCGTCTACGATCCTGACGCCGGGTTCGTGACCGGTGGCGGGTGGATCGACTCGCCTGCTGGCGCATATGTCCCTAATCCAAACTTGAATGGCAGAGCAGGCTTTGGCTTCGTTTCAAGGTATCAGAGAGGCACAACTATTCCGACGGGCCAGACTGAATTGCAGTTCAGGGTGGCGAACTTCAACTTCCACAGCACAGGCTACGATTGGCTGGTGGTTGCTGGTGCAAGGGCCCAGTACAAGGGATCAGGCACAGTCAACGGCACAGGCAACTATGGGTTTATGCTGACAGCTATCGACGGCCAGATTAGCGGCGGTGGAGGAACCGACAGGTTCCGGATAAAGATCTGGGACAAGAACAATGGAGGTGCTATCGTCTACGATAACCAGTTGAGCGCTCCTGACGGCGATGACACTACCACTGCGCTAGGAGGCGGAAGCATCGTAATTCACAGGTAGGACGACGCGCAGGCCGAGTAAGGGGACGCCGGCCACCGGCGTCCCGTTATCAAAATTGTCCGCGAGCCTTCAGCGAGATCAATGAAAGGCTTGATTCTTTCACACGCTTGATGCCAAAGTGCTTCAGGCAACTTTGGCCATCACGCAATCTCCTTTTGTCACTGGTCGCTCAACGCACGGAGACGAAAATGTTGCGACCAAGAATGCTTCCCACCATCGCGGCAGTAATCTCGCTGGCTGCCGTCTCAGCACTCGCTCAACAAAACGTACGCGAGATATATGAGCGGGCGATGATGCTCGACGAGAGTAATCACTATCTCGGCGAAGCGATCAAGTTGTACAAACAGGTTGGGGTTGAAACGAAAGATCGCGCGCTGGCGGCGCGGGCGCAATACCGCATCGGGGTTCTAAATGAACGACTCGGGCGCAAGCCGGATGCGATAAGGGCTTACCAAGCGCTCGCCAATGGCTATCCGGATCAAATCGACCTCGCGCAGCGATGCAGGAGCAGGATATCCGCGCTCGCCAGTGCCAAGCCGCGCGAGGTGATGATCAACAAAAGCGGACCGTCAGACGACGGATTGTACCTCGCCGAATTCAGTCTCCCTCCAGGAGTCTCTTTTTCGCGGCCCGCGATAGACATAGTCGGTCGGAGACTGTATGTCTTCACGCAGCGACTGAGCGCGCTCGGGAAAGATGCGGAGAGCAAGCGAGCCGCACGTCGTGGGCTTCGGCAGGTACACGAACCCAGCACGCTGATCGTGCTCGATTTGGATTCGCTCTCGGTTGTCAAAACTCTAGCCCTGCCCGTTTTCGTAGACAACGCCGCGTTCAATCCCACAAACAAAAGGCTTTATGCGGCAGCGAACGCTGACGGAGTCACAATCATCGACACGAATACTTTCAGCGAGCAACGAGTTCCACTGTCAGGTTTTGCTAATGCACTAGCGATCAATCCTCGAACAAACCGGATCTACGTCCTCAGTGAGGGATTCGCGGGACACGACAAAATGTTTGTCATTGACGGAGCGAGCAACACGGTTATCGCGCGCTGTGAACTCGACGGAGCGGCTGGCCGCGTGATCGTCAACCCAGAGACCAACCGCATCTACGCATCGACAGTGAACCCCGCTAAGACCAGGGTTTTCGACGGCGCCGACAACTCGCCGCTCGAAGACCTCCCGTCGCTCTGGGTTGTTGCTGCAGAGCCGGAGAGCCGCCGGCTATACGCACTTAACATTGGACCGACCGGCATTGGCAGTGCCGCGTTGGCGCTCGATGCTGGAAATCACGCTCAATTGGCGACTGTATTGACCTCCGAGAAGCTTGGTTACGAAGGTCTCACGGTGAACCGCGGGTTAAGCCAAATTTATGTCGTGCTGCCTGCGGAGAATCAACTTGCGGTGATTGATTCAATTGCCGGCGTTGAGACCAACAGATTTCCTGTTGACGGCGCAGGCCCTCTTGACCTCGATCCGCTGACCGGCCGAGTCTTGCTCAGCCACAATGTCGGCATCGGCACTTCAGGCCACTGGGTTCTCTCCGTGCTCGACCCTAAGTCTCTGTCAGCCGAGGCGCCAGAAGAATTCTTTGACGACTTCGAGTCTGAAACGCTTGACCCCGCGTGGACGGTTTCGAAGACGCGCGGCAGCTACTCGCTTGCTGAGAATCGGGGCTCTCTCAGATATCACGTCGTTCCACGATCGGCGGGCTCGGGCGATGCCGTGACTGTGCTGACCCGAAAGTTTCGCGGCGATAGCTGGACGCTCGAAGCCCGCGCCTCGTACTCGATGGGAACAACCGGAGGCGCGCGGAACTTAGCCTTCAGCGTCACCTTTGGTACTCGCATTAGAAATCTGCCTACAGCCACGATCGACGTTCGGAGATATCGAGGGGACTGGAGCGGATGTTGCCCAGGCGTAACCGGGATCGAGCTGAGCCAGAAATACATCCCCAGTCCGGCAAAGGAGTCCCCACCGAATCAGGCCGATTCGTACGTCTGGCGAATCGTCCGCAACGGGCGTACAGTGACTGTAGAACGCAGCGACGACGGGATCAATTTCGTTACAGAGGCCACGAATTGCTTCGGTCCTCAGATCGATAAGGTCATACAGTACGTGTGCATCAGTGGCGACTCTCATGCTAACAGTGACGCCTACGGAGACTTTCAATACGTGAGATTAACGAAGACATCGCAGTGAACGAACAGCAACCCTACGCGATTTGTAGCACTGAGGTCCCAGCAGATTTCAGTTGCGAGTTTTTTCCGCAGTATCACGAAGCTTCTTCAACAACTCTCCGATCTTCTCTGAAAGCTCCTCACCTCTCAGACCGGTCGCTCGAATCACGCCCTCCTGATCGATCAATACCGTTTGTGGGATCGAGTACACACCGTACAAACGAGAGATCTTATTCCCCCATCCGAGCCCGTCGTAGTACTGCAGCCAGGTGATCCCTTCCTCTTTCATATACGCTTCGAATGGAGGGCGACTCGAGTCGAGGTTTATGCCGATAATAGCGAATCGATCGCCGCCGTATTGCTTCCAGATCTTTTTGACCTCAGGCATGTCTATCCGGCACGGGAGGCACCAGCTCGCCCAGAAATCCAGCAGCACGACCTTACCTCTAAACTTCTCGAGCGACAGCTCCTCTCCCACATGCGACTTCACTGAGAAGGATGGCGCGACTTTGGCGTCAACCATGTTCAGGTTGGCGATCACCGCGCGCGCCTGACTCACCTCGGTCGCTCCGGGGTCGAGTTCGAGAAACTTCTTTAGCACATCAATTCCTTCCTGTTCCTTGCCAGACTTGATCAGAGCGAAACCAAGGTTGTAGTAAGCCTTCACTACTTTGCCCTTGCTTAGTTCAATCGCTTTTTGCAGAGCGACGACCGCATCTTCGAAGGACTCCTTTTCGTTCTGTAAATAAAGCGCCACACCGAGAATGTTGTACATCTCGGCTTCGTTCGGTGGCTCTAGATCGGCCGCCTGGCGAAACGCGACTGCGGCTTCCTTCAATCTACGCAGTTGCAAATAAACTTGTCCGATCCTCTGAAAGCACTCCGCGCACTTTTCATCCTGGAGCTTCGCCGCGCGCCGAAATTCGTTGACCGCGTCGTCGATGCGGCCCTGGCGCAATAGAAGATTCCCGTTGTCGAGAGCTTGCTGGAAGGCACCGCGATTGTCAGCCGTAGAACTCTTCTGTTCCTGACCGATCGCGGCGCGCGGGCCTTGAAAGGAGCAGGTCAGCAAAATAAACAACGCTATGAAACCTGCCCGTTTCACCTTGCCCGCTTGCCCCACCTTAACTGATTGGCTACTCCAGATAACGTTCACTCTCAACCATACCTCGAATGCTAGCGCGGCGATGTCAATTCAACTTGAGCGAAACGCCCGCGCCCGCCTGTTTTGAATTCAGTTTGCCGATCCTCATCGTCAAACCTTTCTGGCGCGCGGCTTCGCTCGACGCCAGGAAGAACACAAGTCCCTGGCGAGACTGGCCGGCGCCAAGCGGGGTCGCGACGTCGAGCGCAAAAGCGGCGAACGCATCAAGAGATTCGGTGTAGCCAGACTTGCTGTACGCCTTGATCTCATAATATGAAATCAGCCGCTTGAATGCTTTTCGAGCTTCGACCGCTTTGAACTTTCCTGCCGGCGCTTCGATTTCAAAACGCGCGCTCTTAAGATCGAGAGCTTCGCCGCCAGAGTTTGTCAGCATGACTCGAACCGGCAGGACTCCGGCCGAGATCAGATTTGCGTCGAACGTATCGTACAAAAAGTCTTCGTCGGTTATAGCCTGCGCTTCAATTGCGACGCTATCTACTGTTGCTTTCGGCGCGTAGCTCATCGGGGGCAGGCTCGGCTGCGTCTTCACGCTGAACGGCCGTCCGCATCCAACCTGCGCCGACGCCAGCAGCAGCAAAGCGCTGCTCGCCGCGAGTCGAAACGGAAACCGCTTTGATGACCAGCCTTTGTTGAGGGCGGTTGTCAGCATCACGCTGATGCTAAGTGAGCAACGGCAGGGTGTCAACTTGCGGCTCTTCGGAAGCCTATGCTAACGTCAGCTCTTTCGGTAGACAGCGGGTTTCTTGTCCTTTACGAGGCATCGCGCGACCGCGCGGGAGAAGACTCAGTTCCCAGCGTTGGCGAACGCGCTCGCACCGTTACGAGTACCTGTTTACACCATGATCATCTCGTACAAAGGTATAAGTCCACAGATAGCCAGCACCGCCTTCGTCGCGGCGGGCGCACAGATAATCGGTGACGTTCACATTGGCGCCCACTCGAGCGTTTGGTTTAACTGTGTGCTGCGCGCTGACTGCTATTACATACGGATTGGCGAGAACACTAACATCCAGGACAACACCGTCATTCACGTAACCCAGGGACAGTTCGCCACGGTCCTCGGAAGCTACGTGACGGTAGGTCACTCCGAGGTGCTTCACGGGTGCAACGTGAAAGATCGGTGCCTGATCGGCATCGGCGCAATAGTGCTGGACGACGTGACAATCGGGGAAGGGTCATTCATTGCGGCGGGCTCGCTGGTCACGCCTGGCTCGGTGATACCGCCACGCTCGATGGTCATGGGCGCGCCGGCGAAGGTGCGCAGGCAGGTGACCGATCAGGAGGTGGCACGCATCAACGAACACTGGCAGCACTATTTCGAGTATAAGAACCAGTACCTGGCCGAACGAAAAGAATTGAAAATTGAGAATTGAAAAATGAAAATTGCAAATGAGTTACACGAAGAATGTACCGAGTTATGCAACATCATTGCTCAGTCAATCGTTACCGCGAAGAAGAACCGAGGCAACAAGACGCGCTAGCCTTTTTCTTCAATTTGCAATTCTCATTTTTCAATTCTCAATTTTCAATTCCCTGCCTTTCGCTATTTGAACGAGAGAGAAAAGATTGAAAATTGAAAATTGAAAATTGAAAATCCCAGATTGAAAATGCCTTATGCCTACACTCGATAGCTTAGGAAGCTTAAAACGCAGTCACTATTCGGGCGATCTCCGGCCGGAACACGCCGGAGAAGTCGTCCGGCTGATGGGCTGGGTCCACAAGCGCCGTGATTTCGGCCCGCTCACGTTCATAGACCTCCGCGACCGCGAAGGAATAGTCCAGGTTGTCTTCGACGAAGAGAAGAACGCCGACGCCCATCGACGAGCCAAAGAATTGCGCAACGAACACGTCGTCGCGATCGTCGGCAAAGTCCTGATGCGCGACAAGGATAAGCTCAATCCGAACCTCAAGTCCGGCCGTATCGAAGTCAAAGCGCTTGAGCTGTACATCCTCAACGATGCCAAGACACCGCCCTTCGAGATTGACGCAACCAAAGCCAGCGAAGAAGTGCGGCTCAACTATCGTTATCTGGATCTTCGCCGCGAAAAGATGCAATACAACATTGGACTGCGGCATCGGGCGGCGATCGCAGTCCGGCGCTATCTTGACGAGCGCGGTTTCTACGAGATCGAGACGCCGATGCTCATCAAGACCACCCCGGAGGGAGCGCGCGACTACATTGTGCCCAGCCGCCTGCAGCCCGGTCGCTTCTACGCGTTGCCGCAGTCGCCGCAGATTTTCAAGCAGCTTCTGATGATCGCCGGCTTCGACAAATACTTTCAGCTCGCTCACTGCTTCCGCGACGAGGATCTGCGCGCCGACCGCCAGCCTGAGTTCACCCAGATCGACATCGAGATGAGCTTTGTTCGGCCCGACGATATTTTCAAAGTCGTCGAGCCGCTGATGACCGAGCTGTCGCGGCTCATCGACATGAAGGTCGAGCTTCCCTTCCCTCGCCTGACCTACGCGGAAGCAATGCGGCGCTACGGCACGGACAAACCCGATACCAGATTCGCGATGGAGCTGATCGATCTCTCGCGTAACCTGGAGGCCACCGATTTCACGCCATATCGCACCGCGCTTGACGCAGGCGGACAGGTGAAGGCCATCAACGCCAGCGGCGGCGCGAAGTACTCGCGAAAGAATCTTGACGAGCTTACCGAGATCACGCGGCGCTACGGAGCCGGCGGCATGGGGTGGATCAAAACGGCTGACTCGGGCGAGATTACGTCACCTCTTTCGAAATCGCTCGGCGAAGAGAAAATCGCGGAACTTGCTCAGGCAGCCGGTTCGAAGGCAGGCGATTGTGTGCTGATCGTCGGAGGTAAGCCCTCGGTTGTAGCAGCGTCGCTCAGCGCGCTTCGGATGGAGGTCGCCGAACGCGAGGGCATTATCGATCAGAGCAAGTTCAACTTTCTGTGGATTACGGATTTCCCGATGTTCGAATATCACGAAGAGGACGGTCGCTACTATCCGATGCACCATCCGTTCACGAGCCCACGCGAGGAAGACCTCGAAAAGCTCGAATCAGATCCGGGTTCGGTGCTGGCGAAGGCTTACGATCTGGTGCTGAACGGAGTGGAGTTGAGCAGCGGGTCGATTCGAATCCACCAGCGCGAGACCCAGCGGCGCGTATTCAGAGTACTGGGAATGACCGAGGAAGAAGCCCGATCGAAGTTTGGCTTTCTGCTGGATGCGCTGGAATATGGTACGCCTCCTCACGGAGGAATGGCGATAGGGTTTGACCGGCTGGTGATGCTGCTCGCGCGCGAGAAATCGATCCGAGAGGTGATTGCATTTCCGAAGACCGCCAGCGCGATGGACCTGATGATCGAATCGCCCAGCCCGGTTTCGGAAGAGCAACTGGCTGAGCTTCACATCCGGATCGTAGACTGATAAACATCCACTACTAAGGAAGAAGGGATCTCTGTGATTGGCAGTGAGCGAACTCAAAGGATACCAACACTCGCTCGAGAGCCAAGTGAGCGACTGACGCATTAGATCAACTGTTGCAACTCAATTACTGGCAGTTCGTCTCGCAGGCCGTCCTCTGCTCCGAGCAGCACTGCCCGACCGTTTCTCCGCCCAGCGGACACCCGTAGTCTGCCGGCAAAGCCAGGCAATTTTGATACTGCTGCCTGCAAAAAGTAAGGCAGTTGTGGTTTCCAGGAGGAGGGTTGCCTGGGTATGGAGGGTACGTCGGACAATTCGTCACGCAATGGGTATAATTAGAGTTGCACGGCGCCATGCAATCATTCCTATAACCTTCGCAGTCGACCGCTGAACCTCCGTACCAAATGCAGTCGTCGTAGGAAGTATTGCAGTTGTTACGACAAACCGAAAAATCCGCGTCGCACTGGAGGCAATCGTCCGCCCTGGATGCGCGCATCTGAAAGCACAAGATTGCTCCAAGGACCAAGGCAACGGAAAGAACAACCCTATCAGACTTCTTCATCTCACACCTCCTTCTGAATTGTCTTGAACATCTCTACCTTTTCGGTGGACAGTACGCCAACCTGAATGGCTTTCACTTGACCCTTGCTTACATAAATGGTTTGGGGAATCTGGTGAATTTTGAATCTGCTCGACTCTTGAGCGTTTGCGAAAAACAGCGTGCGCGGCGCTATTCCTTTGTCGGCTACATATTTCTTAACTGAATCAGAAATCGGATCGGTGGAAACATACAGGACATTCTCTGATCCGACTTTCTCTTCAATATCCTTCCAATTGCCGAGGTTCCTTTCGCAAGCGGGACAAGTCGCCGAGAATACGAAGAGGAAGGTATCGGCCCCTAAGAAATCAAACGTCTGTCCCTCCGCGTTCATATCCACGGCTTGAAGATTATCGACAGCCTGGCCGACTTGCAGAGAGTCGTCGGCATTGATGTTTGGTGTTGGAGTCCTCGTTGGATTGCGATTCAAGACCAACAACTCTCCGACCAGGAACAAGATAATAATTAATAATAGCTTTGTACCGGGATGGCCGACCCAAGACCTAAGGCTGATCGGTGCCATAATCTACCTCTCTGGTTCGGTTAAATAGGTTACCGTTCTGTGGAGCGATGGTACTTCCGAATACAGTATGCAGTCAAGTTGTATTTCGAGCAGACGCAACCGAGGCCGCCGCGAGGCTGCACTGTGGGCCTTACAAACAAAACGGCGCGGAATGGTTCACACTATTCAGACTGTCAAGGCAAAAAAGAAAGTTCAACCTTTGACGGTCGTTTTGCTATTGACTCTTCCAGGCCTGAGTCGTAAGATCGCCGCGTCAGGTCGCAATCATTCGAAAGTAATCCTCCAGGTATTTAAGGTTCTAGGGTGTGTAGCTAAGGCGAGCGGCAAGACTCGCCACTGCAAGGCCTCAGCAGTGCACAGGCACTCTTCGAGTGCGGCCTGTTATGCAACGGGGCTCGAAAGCTACCCGGCTCAGGCTTCAACTCGGTAATCGACTAACCTAACCAACGCTCACACTGACACTCAGTTGTCAGGTAAAGAGGATATGGAGGCGAAATGTTTGGAAGGAGAAGAAGGCGCAGCTTTCAAAAGAGCCTGGTACTCGCAACTACGGTAATGATGCTGTGCAGCATCGTGGTCCCCGCACAATCCACAACCAGCTTATCGGGGACGGTAACCGATCCGCAGGGCAAGATACTCTCCGGAGCAGTCGTCACACTCACAAACACTGCCAACGGCCTGAGCCGTGAAGCCAAGACGAGTGATGACGGCACGTACGTTTTCAACCAGGTTCCCCCCGGACCCTACAGGATTCGTGTGGAGGCCAAGGGCTTCAAGGTCAACGTTCAAGAGGATGTCCAATTACTGGTGGCGACACCCAAGAGCATTAACACGCAGCTTGAAGTCGGAAACGTCAACGAGACCGTCACAGTCACTGGTGGCGAAGTACACATCAACACGACTGACGCGACGATCGGAAACACGTTCAACCAGACTCAGATCAGACAACTGCCGCTCGAAGGCAGAAACGTCGCCGGTCTGCTGAGCCTGCAGCCTGGCGTGACCTTCATTGGTAATGTAAATCAGGACGGCGGCACCACCGATTACCGCAACGGGTCGGTCAACGGCGGAAAGTCTGACCAGGCGAATGTGACTCTGGATGGCGTTGACGTCAACGATCAGCAGAGCGGCCAGGCTTTCAATAGCGTGCTTCGCGTTACTCTGGATTCGGTCCAGGAGTTCCGCGTTGTAACGACCAATCCAAACGCCGATCAAGGACGGTCCAGCGGCGCTCAAATAAGCCTGGTGACCAAGAGCGGTAGCAACGTCTGGCATGGCTCGGCCTACGAATATCATCGCAACACGATCTTCGCGGCAAACGATTTTTTCAATAATATCAACGGTACCCCGACTCCGAAGCTGCTCCGCAACGTGTTTGGCGCGTCGTTCGGAGGACCGGTGATGAAGGACAGGTTGTTCTTCTTCCTCAATTACGAAGGCCGGCGAGACGCTCGAGAGGAATCAGTACTCCGCACGGTGCCGGGGGCGGATTTGCGGAAGGGGACGTTTACGTTTCTTCAATTCACAGACAGCACCAAGACAGCGACGAAAGTCTCAAAGCTTGATGCAGCCGGCGTTAAGGCACTCGAACCGGCTCATATCGGGCCAAGCGCAGGAGTACTTGCGATTTTCAATCAGTATCCGTTGCCAAACGACAACACAACCGGGGACGGCTTGAACACATTTGGCTTCAGGTTTAATTCCCCTATCCACTTGAAGTGGAACACGTATTTGGCGCGTCTTGACTACAACCTCTCGAAGGACGGCAAGCACACGTTGTTCTGGCGCGGGAACCTACAGAACGACAAAGATAATTCGTCTCAGCAGTTCCCGGGCCAAGCTCCAAGATTCACCAACCTGGGGACGAACAAGGGTTTCGCGGCTGGCTACAGCGCGACTCTCTCGCAGAACCTTGTGAACGTCTTCCACGCGGGCTTCACTCGGCTGGGGCTTGAACAGGCCGGCTCGTCCCCGCTTAGCACCGCGCACATCGTCAGCTTCAGAACCTTCGACGATTTGATACCGGCGGTGCGTAGCCTCACGAGATTCACGCCGGTTTGGAATGTCGTGGATGACCTCGCCTGGATCAAGGGGTCGCACTCCATGCAGTTCGGTACGAACATCCGCTGGATCAGAAACGAACGCATTAATTTCGCGACATCCTTTAGCAGCGCCCTGGTCAACAAAGCGTGGCTGCAATCAAACGGACCGCTTCGGCCGCCGCTGCTTGCGGACACGTCGACCGATCATGCAATGGCAGCTCTGCTCGGACTGGTGACGCAGGTGACTGCTCGTTACAACCTCGATTCTAAGGGAGGGAAGCTATCAACGCTGCCCGAAGGGGCGCCCATAAAGCGCAGATACGGCGCGGACGAGTACGAGTGGTACGGTCAGGATAGTTGGCGAATGAAGTCCAATCTTACCCTGACCTACGGCCTTCGTTATGGACTCTACTCTCCGCCCTGGGAGACGAACGGGTTACAGGTGGCGCCGAATGTGCCACTGGGAAACTGGTTCGACGTTCGCGGGGGCCAAATGGAGAAGGGCGTGCCGGATAACAAGTCGGCTCCACTCATCTCGTTTGTCCTCGCGGGGCCGAAGAACGGCAGGCCGGGGTTCTATGACTGGGACAAGAACAACTTCGCACCGCGCCTCGCGTTTGCTTACTCTCCTGGGTTCACCAGCGGGTTCTTAAGCAAGATCACCGGTGGTCCGGGTAAGACGGCAATTCGAGGCGGCTACAGCGTAGTATTCGACCGCATCGGGGGAGCGATCGCGGTCAACGCGGATTCGGGCACTCTTGGTTTCGGGCTGTCAACCTCGGTCACAAACCCGGCCGGCGTTTTGACCGGGTTAACCACTCCCCGCTTTTCCGGTATCACAAACCTCCCGTCGAGCCTGCTCCTTCCAGCGGCCGGTTTCGGGAGTTTTCCGGCTACGTTTCCGTCGGGACTAGCTGCCGGCGGATTTGCGATCACTGCCGGGATTGATGACTCGCTTCGGACACCGTATTCGCAGACAATCAACTTCTCGATCTCGCGAGATCTCCCGGGCAACATGGTACTCGAAGCCGCTTACGTTGGCCGCCTCGGCAGGAAGATTCTTGTGAACGATGACTTGGCGATGCCGCTGAATCTGGTGGATCCTGCCTCGGGCATGGACTACTTCACGGCGGCCCAGACCCTTGCGCGACTGGACCTCGCGGGAACACCCGTTGGTTCAGTGCCGAAGGTTCCGTTCTGGGAAAACATCTTCCCAGGATACGCAAAGAGCGGCCTGAGCGCGACTCAGATCATCTACCGGGACTTCTACTCGGCAACCACGGGCGACGGGCCGGACTACACGACCTCTCTGTTCGACATCGACGTGGCCTGCAGCCCGTGCTCGAAGTTCGGGAAGTTCGCGTTCTTCAACTCCCAGTTCTCAAACTTGAATGCATTGCGCTCGATAATGCCGACCAACTATCACGCGCTGCAGATGCTGTTGAGGCGGCGATTCACGCAAGGGCTTCAGTTCGATTTCAACTACACGTTCAGCAAGAGCCAAGACAATGCATCCACCATCGAAAGGAACGGGCTGTTTTCAGGACCGATCCTGAACTCGTGGTCGCCGGCCCAGCGCAAGGGCGTGTCGGACTTTGACCTGACGCATCAGGTAAATATCAATTCGATCTGGGAGATGCCTTTCGGAAAGGGGCGTCACTTCTTCAAGGATTCGCCGGGATGGGCGGATGCGGTCGTCGGTGGATGGCAGTTGTCCGGCATCTACCGCGTGACTTCCGGACTACCCACGTCGATCGGAAACGGCTTCGCGTTCCCTACCAACTGGGAGTTCACCGGCAGCGCCACACAGATCAAGGCCATCCCGCACACCGGCGTGACCAAGAACGTAAAAGTCACTCCGACCGATACCGGCGGGCCCAACATCTTCGCCGATCCTGGCGCTGCGTTCGACTCTTTCACGCATACGCTGGCGGGCGGCGTCGGGACCCGAAACAGCATTCGGGGCGACGGTTTCTACACCCTCGACATCGGTCTATCGAAGGCGTGGAGGATGCCTTACAAAGAGGGCCACAGGATGCAATTCCGCTGGGAGACGTTCAACGTTACAAACTCGACCAGCTTTGACCCGCAAGCGTTGAAAGGGGCGAATCTTGACTCTAGAAACACGTTCGGCAAGTACAGTGGTACGTTGTCTTCGCCGCGCGTGATGCAGTTTGGGTTGCGCTACGAGTTCTGATCCGTAGAGAACAAAACGTGGCCACAAAAAGGGACGCCGATTTCGGCGTCCCTTTGCTTTAGGGCTCGATCTTGAAGTGGGCCGTCGAGGAGGCTCGCCGCGTCCCGTCACTCACCGTGACTCGCAGGTCGTACTCACCCGATGGAAAATTCTCAGAGCCAAAGGAGGTGGCGTACGAGATGCGCCCAGTCGCGTCTGCATCCGGCAGCGCGCCGCCCGCTTGAGTGAATACGCTGCCTCCCTTCAGAAACGCGAGAGTTGCGTTTACCTTCGCCGTCGAGCCCTTTGGCACATAGACGTTGAAATGCACGAGCAAGTTCTTGTCTCTTGCCAGACTGAAGGTTTCTTCGACGTTCGGAACAAAGTACGCCTGGCCCTCGAGGTAAAGCGGATGGGCCGGCTGCGTCTTCTGCTCTTCGGTCAGAGGATTGACGCCGCGGCTCGTCACCACGCTCGAGATCCTGAAACTGTCTTCGGAAGCAGGCGGCACCTCAAACGGAATGCGGGCGACTGAAGCCTTGCCGGCCACCGAATCACGCGCGACTGCTTCAAGAGTGTATTGTCCCGGGGCGAGCGCCGTGATCCGGTTGAAGAGCTGCGACCGTTTCTTTACGTCCTCGATTTGCGAGAGAGGTCCCCGCATCGTGTACTCCTGACCCAGCTTTCGGACGATCTCATTCGCGCTGTTTTTTACGAGCACAAGGATCGCAAACTTAGAAGAGAAGGTCTTGGCCTTGTCATCGCTGTCGAACTTCAAAGACGACACAGGAAACTCGGCGTAGAGCGCCACCTGCCGCGCGGTGTTAGTGCCGCGAAAATGAAATGCTTGAAGGTGAAACGGAAAGTCGTTCACTGCGGACGCCGAGTTCGCTCGCTCGAGGAGCGGAACTTCGTGCGCCATTACCGGCGCGTCGTCCAGAGTGCGGAGCGCGTAATACCCCCGCCTCGCGCGTACTTTGAAGTCGCCGATCCGGACGATCTTGAGATTGATCCGCCGAAATTTGCCGTCGTAGTTTGCGTTGATCGGCTGATAAGTCATCACGTAATGGTTGCCTATTTCATCGAGTATCCGCTTCAGGCCTTCGCTCATGTCGTTGGTGTTCTTGATAGCATAGCCGCCGGTTTCTTCTGATAGCTCGTCGAGTGTGGAGACGGCATTGAGTCTGGCGACGTCTTCGTTTCGACCGATCGCGGACACTCCACCAGACACCAGTTCCGGATTCGGATTTCGAATTCGTTGAAGAGCGGACGCATCCCGTTCGACCATCGTTTGTTCGTTGGGATTCAAGACGCGAAGCCCGGCGATGTCGAGCGCGTAAATCGTCAGCCCGGTCGTGTTGGCCGCGCTTATGACAGACTTGTACCGTTCGGTTACGGCGGGCGTCACCGCGAAGCCTTCGGAGAAAAGCAACATCACCTTGCGCGCGGCGCGCACGGTCTTCAGGCCGTTTATGATGGCCAGCAGCGCGTCAACGTCACGATACCCCTGGTATTCACGCTCGTAGCGCTCGAACACGCGCAGGATCCGGAGTCCCGATAGACTTATAGCTGCCAGCGTGACCTGGGTCGGGCTGATCCCGCTACCTGGGTCCCTCGCGCCTTCAAACGCAGGCGGAGGCGTATCAAGGTCAGCCCCTGTGAGCGTTTCTGCGAGCCCTACTTTTTTGGCATCGGACAATGGCTCGACCAGGCTCTCGAGGGCCCGGCGTGTCTCAGCCGCGACTGCCAGGTACTTCTTCGATTCACGCGATGTGAAGGCCTCGACTGCCTGTTTGATCGCAACCTTGTCGTTGGTATAGGGAGCGAGAAGCATCAGACCAAGGTCAATCCCAAATACGGCGACGTAATCGTCCGGCCCCATCCCATTTGCGATATATTCGAGCGCTGCCTTTCGAGCTCTGATTGAGCCGTCGCGGTCGGTCTGCGCATCGAGGACCAAGCTGATGAGGTTGATCGTTCGCGGCCCGGCCGGCGTCGCGTTCGCGCCTGAGGAGAGTGTTTGAGACGCGCTCGCAAGCGACTCGAATCGAAAGGAAGTTATCTTCTGCCTGACACCGTCTTCATACAGCTCGAAATCGCCGGCAGTAAAGTCGCTCACTGCATGGCTTTTCTTGTCGAGCACAACCGCGTCCACGATCACCTCATCCGCGCGCAGCTTGAGCGGCTTCTCCTGGGACGCCGGCTGCTTGTCTGGCGCAGTTTGAGCGGAAGCGCTCAACGGAATGGACGCCACTAGTTGAGTGATGAACAGTGCTAATGCGACTAACCTCGCGGGCTTGCGGATCATGGGTTTACTCCAGGGAAGGATTGGCGCTGACTTGCGCTAGCCCATACTGCTACGGCTTGTGACCGATGTCAAACTCGCAAAGCGCGTTCGGGCTCGTCTCATCGAGCACAAAGGGAGCGGCGCGAAAACCGCGGCGAGCAGCTCCAACGGGCCCTTCGCCTTGATCTCCGCGCCGCGCAAACAACAAATACTCAGAACGTCTGTGATCGATCCTACGACGAGGTCAATACCGAATCTTGAGCCCGAATTGAATGCTTCTCGGTCCTCCGGTTCCTATCACTGGATTCGCTCCAGCGACGTCCGGCGTCGCCGTTACCAAACCGAAAGTATCCAGGAACCCCAGATCGTTGTTGAACAAAATGGCAGGGTTGGCGAAGTTCGGATGGTTCAAGACGTTGAAGAACTCGCCTCGCAGTTGCAAGCTAACGCGCTCGGTGGGCCTCCACGTCTTAACCAGCGAGAAGTCCCAGTTCCTGAATTTCGGACCCCGAAAGGTGTTCCGGCCGCTATTCCCGAAGTTCCCGAAATCAGGTTGCGACAGAACCCGATCAACCGGCACCGGGCCGGTCGTCGAGAAGTTGGGGATCGATGACGGATCCCCTATCACGTTCCAGCGGTCGCTGAATTCGCCGGTGAGGCTTGTGTCATTCTCGAAATCAACCGCGGTGAAGGGCGTTCCGGTCTGAAGCGTGACTATCGAGTTTATCTGCCAGCCCTCGAGCAACTGCGCCCACGATTTGGAGATCATAGGTCATCGAGAAAGTGAATCGGTGCCGTATGTCGAGGTCGCTTGAAGCGCGCTCCAGATCGGGTCGCCGGCTGTCCTGCGGTTGAGCCGCGCGGTGCAGCGACACGAAGTCAATCGCGTGCGCCCACGTGTATCCCAAAACGAAGCTCAGTCCACGCGAGGCTCGCTGCGTCAGCGTCGTCTGCAAGCCGTGATAATTCGATCCGTACCCATTCTCGAGGAAGTTGATATAGCCCAGAAACGGGAACTTCGAGTTGAACGGCCTGCCTACCTGCTCCCCGCCGTCATCCGCGGAAGGGTTCACCTGATTGATGTCGCGTATGCTGTAGAGCTTGACGCCGTGATTGCCTACGTAGCCCACTTGCACCGAGGCGTTCGGCCAGAGCACTTGCTGAACGTTCAAGCTCCACTGAATAACGTAGGGCGTCCTGAGTTCGCTGCGCACGCCCAGGATGTCGCACGGACCGCCGCCGCGCGCCGGGTCACAATTCAGTTGGATGTTGAAGATTGGCCCGGCTGGCGACCAGTTCAGTCCCGCTCGCTGAGTTGTCGCCGCGCCCACAATCGTCCCCTTTATGTTCGATCCAATCGCGCCGGTTGGGATTACGTTCAGGCCGGGCGTGGTCGCATTGTTGACGCCATTCTGGCCGAGAAAAACAGCAAGGATCGGAATTTCATAGGTAATGCCCGCGCCCGCGCGAAACACCGTCCTGCCCTTACCCGTCGGGTCCCAGACGATACCCAACCGAGGTGCAACATTGTTGTGGTCGCCCTTATACGGCGCATCAATGTTGACACCCACCTGTTGAAGTCCGACGGCCGGATCGAAGTTGCCGAGCAGATCGTCCTTCTCTTTTATTACGCCGTTGAGGTCGTAGCGAACGCCGAAGTTGATCGTCAGGTTGCGCTTTACGCGCCAGTCGTCCTGAATGAACGCGCCGAACGAGGTCATAGTGACGTGGCGCTGGGAACTTCCGACGAAGATGTCGCCGCGAGATGGGAATCCGCCGAGGAAGTCTTCAAGCGGAGTGCTTCCGTCGAAAGCCCCGTCGCCCTCGAAGCGGATGCGCCCTTTGCCGCGGCGATTCCGAAGGTTGTTGGTCGAGCCGTGACGGAACTCACCGCCGAATCTGAACGTGTGCTCTCCGCGGCTGTAAGAAATATTATCCGCGAACTGGAAGGTCTTATTGGGAATTGTAAACAGCGGCCATCCGCTGTTGCCACCCAGTTGGTTGAAACCGGAGATGACAACAGTGGGCATTCCGAAGTTCGCAGGGTCCTTCGCGCCCGCGTTTATGCCGTAGGTAGCGACCGGATCCTTGTCTGCGTCCGCGGTCTGTATCTTCTGCCAGAAGCGGTTGTAGCCGAACTTCGCTTCGTTCACCCATCGCACGTTCGGCGCCCAAATCCAGTTGACTCCCAGGACCTGAGCGTTGAGGTCAGAAGTTGACCGCCACTCGGGCCTGAGAACGGTTATGTCCTGCTCGGTTTGCACACTGTCGCCGAAAAAGTAGCGTCCGGTCAGGTTGTTCTTCTCGTTGATCTGGTGATCGACCTTGATGATGAAGTTATCCATTCTATTAACGTTCGGAAATCCGGCGCTGACCTGCGTAGGTCCAGCCGGATTCGTTCCATTGTTCCCCGGGAATAGTCCAGGAAACGGGCCGTTGCCGGTGAACGCTCCCGTCCCGATCAGGTTTGCGCTAAGCGCACTGACGGATATGCCTCGAGCCTTCAGTGCTTGTATCGCGTCCGGGATGCTGTTTGCGGGATCGCCACCCAAAGAAACTGTCGCGGGACTGGAAACCAGATTCGAGTTGCTGACAAATCCGCGAATGCCTTCATAGGCGCCGAAATAGAAGGTCTTCTTCTTGCGGATGGGGCCTCCGATGCTTGCGCCGAATTGATGCTGGCGCAACGCCTTCTGCGGCGTGTCGTCTGTGTTGAAGAAGTTGCGCGCGTCGAAAAAGCTGTTGCGCTCGAAGTCGTAGATCGTCCCGTGAATCTGGTTCGTTCCCGATTTCAAGCCCAGATTGATGATAGCGCCGGGTTTCCATCCGTACTCCGCCGAAGGGTGCTCCTGTGCGTTGAATTCCTGGATGGCATCGATCGGCAGAATCGTCCCGGGGGTGCCTTGGACGCCTTCGGCGTTAATCACCGTCGTGCCATAGTAAGGATCGTTGTTGTCGGTGCCGTCTACGATGAAGTTGTTATTCTCAGGCCGATTCCCGTTCGAGCTGATCGAAAGGAATCCGCCGCCCGGACTTCGCTGCACACCCGGACGCAGCACTACCAGATTCTGAAAGTCGCGCCCATTCAAGGGCAGGTCATTGATTGATTTATTGGAGAAGGTGCCGCCGAGCGTGGTATTGGTCGTCTCGATTGCGGGAGGCTCATCAGTCACGGTGACTGATTCGGAAAGCTGACCGGCGGGCAGAGCCAGGTCAATACGAAGGTCCTTTGCGACTTCCAGGCGGACGGAGGTGCGTTCGACCCTTTTGAAACCGGCCGCCTCAGCTACCACCCTGTAGAGACCCGGTGCGAGGTTTGGGGCTACGTAGTCACCCGCCTCGTTGGTTTCAAGGGTGCGCGAGGCCGCCGTCTCTATGTTCGTAATCACAACTTTCGCGGCCTTCACCGCGGCTCCGTTCTCGTCAGTTACGGTGCCCAGTATTCGGCCTTGGGAGCTCTGGGCGATCGATGCGTTGCACAACAATAGGATTGCAAGTGAGACATTCACAACTCTGCGATGCTTCATACATCCTCCATTCGCGTTAGAATACGCCTCGTGTTTTCCGACGATAATCCTGGCGCAACCCAAAGTCAATTTCTTTTCCCCGACGTTCCATCTCATCGGTCCTAGTCCGGCACGCGACGCGTTCGTTTATGCGTGCGAGAATTGACGGAGGGCGCGTCAATCGTGATAATGACCATCTCCGAGCAGTCAAAACTGATCTCGAAAGGCGAGTGGTGATGATCAAGGAAAGAACAAGCGGCCCTGCGTGCGTGGCGGCGATGAAGCGCCGGGCGGCGTGGACGTTTTTGCTTGCCGCGGTGCTCTTCGCTTTTGGCTGCGGCGGCGATTCGCAGCAGACCGGCAGCGCAGCGAAGTATCCCACCGGAATCAGCGAAGATATTGTCCAGCAGCTCAAATACGATGCCCGCGTTGACAGCTTTGACGCGGACGGCGAAGACCTCGTCGTTAACGTTAACGACACGTGGCTGCACTCGCCTCCGGGCATACGCGAGCGCGCTCTCGGACAGTGGTACAGCCTGTGGCGGCCTGCGCACAGCTCGGCCAGCAAGATCGTTGTGAAATACGAAGGAGACGAAGTTGAAAGTTTTACCGCCGAGAAAGGCTATCAACCGGCCAGCAAGGAAAAGAAGAAAGCCAGCGAAGGATAAGACTGGTCGAAAGTACCAATACTAAACTCCTGATCTCGGACGAGATAGGAGAGGACTTTGGCCTGTTGTTCAATCCTCTCCACGGGGCGCGACTGGAGAGTCAATTCCCCTTCTGCTTCACCCTGAAAGATTGCCCGCCAATGACCATGACCCCCGCGCGTCCGCTCACACCCGGATTTGGTTTCACAGTATAGGTCACTGTGCTCGTGCCGATTCCAACGATCTGCGACGAAAGCGTTATCCAGCTTGCGTCGGTTGTGGCCTCCCAGGCGCACCGCTCTTCCGTTAGGATTTGAATGCTCCCGTTTCCCCCAGCCGAATTGAAGACCGCCGAGGACGGATTGAGCGCATATACGCAATCACCAAGCGTCCCGCCGTCCTGCACTACCGTGAAACTATGTCCAGCCGCTGTAATCGCTCCCTGTCGAGGCACGCCTGTGAAGTTGTCTCTCACCCCATAGGTAACCAATCCGGACCCTGTCGCCGATCCTTCGGAAGTGATGAATATCCAGTCATCAGTCGTAGACGCGGTCCAGTTGCATCCGTCGGAAGTTGTTACCATAAAGCTGGCTTCGCTTCCTGTTTCAGCGAACAGCTTACCCGTAGGCGCGATTGAAAACGTGCAAGGCACACCGGCTTGCATGACAGTGAAAGTCAATCCCGCAATGGTAATTGTTCCGGTGCGCTGCATGTTGCTGCTGTTCGCCTCGACGCTGTAATCCACCGATCCATTACCGAAGCCGCTTGCGGTGCCCGATGCAACCAATATCCAACTATCATTGCTGATCGCTTTCCAGAAGCATCCGCCCGGCGCCATGACAGACACGCTTCCGCTGCCCCCGGCTGCCGGGAAGGAGTTTGACGTCGGCAGAATCGCATAAGAGCAACTCAGGTTGCTCTGATTCACGGTAAACGTCAGGCCGGCGATCGTAAGCGTTCCCGTTCGCGGGCTGCCCGTCGAGTTGGTAGCAACGTGATAGCCGACCGTACCATTGCCCGTACCGCTTGAGCCTGAGGTGATCGTAAGCCACGGGTCATTGCTCGCAGCTTGCCATCCACAGCCGGCCGGCGCCGTCACAGCCACCGTGCCATCTCCACCATCCGCCGCATAGGATTGGCTCGTTGGCATAATGACACGCGGCGGGTTCGAGGCCGTGAAATTCACACTTGAAGAGTTGTTGGCGCTTACTGGATCACGCACAGTCGAGGTGACCGATGCGGTGTTGCCGATGCTCTGCCCGTTTGAAACGGAGCAATCCAGACTCGCAACGATCGTTATGGTCGCGGAAGCGCCCGAAGCAAGCGAGTTAAACGAAACGATACGATTGTTGCCTGAGCCGCCGCAGACGCCGGTGCCGGTCGAAGCGCACGATACGAACGTAACCGATGCAGGCAGGTTGTCCGTCACTGTTATCGATGAAGCAGAGTCAGGTCCGTTGTTCACGAGAGTGATCGTATATGTAACGCTGCTTCCCGCAATGATAGTGCCTGACGAAGCGGCCTTGGTGACAGCGAGATCAGCAGCGCCATAAGAAATGCATGCTGAAAACTCTGAAGTGTTCCCTAGCGGGTTGGTAGCGGTCGCGGTAATGGACTCCCCCGAGAAGGCTGAAGCGGCGAGCGTGACGTTGAATGCAGCATTCCCGCTGACGTTCGTCGTCGCGGTCGCTGAACCAAGAAATGTCTGCCCTTCTCCGTTGCCCGACGCGTCGCACGACGAGCTCGAGAAGAAATCCAGCGTGAACGTCGTATTGGGATTGCTGTTGAGCGTGCCCTGAATGTTCATACCACCGGCCGCGCCATTCGAGGAAGTCAGCACAGGAAAGTTCTGCAAGTTGTTTGCGCCCGGGTCCCCATCACCCGCGTCGTTTGGCGTTACGCCGGCAGGCGCGAGATCAATTCCCAGTCCGACGTTCGAAAAAATCGAGATCCACTGGATCGCGTTCCCGTTGCCGGACTCGACCATCACACCCGCTCCCTGGTTGAAGGCGATCACGTTGCCCTCGCCCGCAGCGCCGCCAATGGTGTTATTGCTTGCAGAATTCAGAATAAGAACTCCGTCTGAACCATTTTGCAGTTGTGTGCCACCGTCCGCCCGCGTGCCGATTCTATTCCCCTGCACTCGATTGCCCGACGCGGTAGCCGAGTTGATGCGCACGCCGTTAGAGCCGTTTCCCGAAATGACGTTTCCGGCTCCGGCCACCGTGCCTCCTACAGTGCAGTTATTTGCTTCGTTGATAGTCACGCCGCTGCTGCCGTTACCGAGATCATTTGATCCGATCGCATCCGTGCCGATCAGGTTGCCTTGAACGAGATTGCTTGTTCCGACTGTGATGAACTGAACGCCAACACCCGTGTTTGCTGATATGACGTTGCCTGCGCCGGCGGTCGTTCCGCCAACAGTACAGTTGATTACGTTGTGGGTACTGCCGCTCAGCATCTCGATACCGTCGCTTTGATTGCCGAGACCATTCGCCCCCGCGGCATCAGTGCCGATGAAATTGCCTTGTACTTGATTGTCCATGGTCGGACCAAGCACCAACACCCCCGGACCTGTGTTGCCGGAGATGACGTTGCGGGCCGGCGCAGTCGTTCCACCGATCACGTGCCCCGACCCGGCGCTGATTGCCACACCCGATCCACCATTGCCCGGGCCGGCACCGCCAGCCGCACTCGTCCCGATGTAGTCGCCCTCGACGATGTGACTGCCGCCAGCCAATTCGATTCCAGTGCTGGTGAATCCATTTATAACCAATCCGCGCAGCGTGCTGCTTCCGCCAGTCAGCGTGAGCCCAGTGATCCCAGCTCCCGCGCTGGCGCCGGCCAATTCAATTGGCGGAGTTGCGCTACCCGGATTCTGGGTGGTTCCGTCAATCGTGACTGCTCCTGTGACGGTTGGAAGCGGAGAGAGCGGAGTGATCGTCTGGGTGCCCGATCCTGAAATGTTGAAGCTGATTGCGTCTGCGCCAGGATTTGAATTGGCGTCGAGTATCGCCTGCCTGAGAGAGCCGGCTCCGGAATCGCTGGTGGTCGTGACAGGGAACGTTGACGCGGGCGTTGTCATTATGACCGTCAGCGCGCTCGCATTGCCCTTGAGCACCACGAGATCGTTCAGCGCGTCCGCGTTCAGCCGCATTCCCACGACGGCAACCGGCTCGCCATCAAAATCGATCGCGCCGGCGATTCGAAGACGGGATGACGCGGACCCTCTTTCGGCGCTCTCGTCAAGCGACGTCGCAGACTCATTAATAATTATCTGAAATTGGCGGCCGGCTTGATCCAGTAGCAATAGATCGTCTTTCGGCGAGCTTGAAACGCGAATAGGGACAAGGACGCGCGATGAGCCAGCCGGCTGGTTCTTCCGGACAGGCAAGTCAACCGCGCTCACCTCTTGCCAACTTGTGCCGTTCGACGAAGCTCTCGAAAACACGTGGCACACGCCATCATCAGAGAGCAGAGCAATCTCGTGTCGCAGGTCGCCCGTGAAGTCGCCAACTGCCAGGCACGCGATTGAAAACGAAACACTGAGTCGTGTGATGACAGGCGGCTCAGCATCCAGTTTCTTACCGTCGGCGGTTGAATGCTTCCGATCTCTACCGTGAACTATGAGTAAGTCGCGCCCCGCCGCGACGGCGATATCAACCGGAAAGTCATCATCAAGCTGGCCGAGGGCGATGGACTTTGATTCCGTAGGCAAGGTGATTGTTTCGGGAGCGGCGTTAAGCGCGCCAGCTCTGCCTTCGTAGATGAGCAGCTTCGGGGCTCCGGTTCCCTTCACGGCCACCATAACGTCCGCCAACCCATCGATCCTGTTTACGTCGCCCGTCGCCAGCGCGGTGATTTTGCCAGGCAGCGCGATTGAACGAGCCGGAGCAAATCCCCCATGGCCATCTCCCGACAATAATATAAGCGAGCCCCCGCCGGCCTCAGCCGTGACGACATCGCGATGGCCGTCGCCATCAAAATCGCCTGTGCCTAGGAACTGAGGAGCGCCTGGGACATCGAAGGCGCGCGACGGGACAAAGAACGGCGATTGTATGTCGTCTGGGGCCGGCGGCAGATCTGCCGTTGCGCGCAACTGCGCGCGATGCACAATCGCTTCGCGTGTGTTCGGGAAGATGGAGTCGGTGTCGCCGCGCTGAACGGTTATCACACCGTCTTTCGCTCCTGCATAACCAGCAACTATGTCCGGCACTCCGTCCTCGTCAAAGTCAGCGGAGCCAACCGACAACGGGCGTGTCTGGTTATCCTTCAATTGCTGAATCAGCTTTGAAGACCCTTGATACTGAGCAGGCGCGCCATAGCCATCGCGCAAGGAGACCCAGGGATTACCTCGACCTGCCGCGCGCGCGGTCACTAACCTGCCTAGAAATCCTCGAATGTCGGCCGTTCCTTGCGCCAATGCCGCAACGCCTGACGCGCGGGTGCGGAGTAGGTTGCTTGAAGGGACAAGCGACAGTCCGGCCGCGAGAATAGAGATAAGTGCCAGAGTATGATTTCGTTTCATTTCATCCTATTATATCCGGGGGGCATCTTAATGAGGCCTTCGCCATCCGGTCAAGCAAGGTGACTGCAAGGCGACAACGAAGCATTGAATAAATGTGCACCTGACAGCGCTGGCCCCAGCGTAATTAGAAGAAGCACCTGACAAGGGCGCGGGCCCAACCATGGACGTTGGGTCGCGAATGAAATCACCTGAACATCGACTGGACATCGGGGCGTTAGTAGGGTTTGCGCCGGCCCTTGCAATTGGAGTGAGCGGTGCGATATTTAACCTCCGCGGTCCGCGGTCAATGCAGATTGATTACGCCACGGCTGTCGATGGACGATTCAAATTAGGGCGAACCGGTTTCGAAAGATCGGCGATCGGGTTTGTCAGTCCGGAGGTCTGAACTCATGGCGTCGACAATTATTAGCGCGATCCTTTTGGCGGCGTCATTGCCTTTCTTATCTTTCCCTGCTTTCCTCTCAACTCGCGAAGCCGCCTCGTTCACTCGCGCCTTCAATGATCCGGTAAGAGTGATAACCATCGAGAACCTCGCCGGGGCAACAGAGGTGCGGACGTGGCCCTCACCGACGGTGAGCGTTACTGCTTCACGCGCGAGCAACCCCAACAACTCGCGGGTTGAATCCGAAGTACTATTCGAGCAGCCTGCACGCGACATCCTGAGGATCGTCACAAACCCGGACAGCCTCTTTCGTCCCATAACCCTCACCGTGAGCCTTCCGACCTCGGCGCACCTCTCGGTGAGAGGTGGTAAAGAGCGCGTAAGCATTAAAGGCCAAACAGCCAGTCTTTCGGTTGAAACATCTTCGGGCAGCGTCGCTATCTACCTTCCGGAGAAGTCAAACGCAGAGTTGTCGCTGCGCACGATCAGAGGCGTAGTTGAATCTCGTCTGCCGGTTACGGTCTTCGGCCAAACTGACGTCCACTTACTCGACGGGAAACTTGGGACAGGTGGATCGCCGGTGCTCGCGCGAAGTCAGCGCGGAAACATCACTGTTCTTCCCGAGGTTGGTTCCAGCAGCGCGCCGCTGAGCGGAAACCTCGATAACGTTGGTAAGCCCGATCTCAACAACGACGCGAACGCATCCGGCCTGAAATCGATGCCCGCATCGAACGCCGGCGCGCCAACAAGTGCTGACGGTATCGGAGCCGGCGAAGACGTCATCAAGCTCGAGGCGCGGCTGGTCAACCTCAACGTGAAGGTCACCGACGCGGACGGCAAGACGCTGCCCGCTTTGAGAAAGGAGGACTTCGTCGTACTCGAAGACGGCGCCCGTCAAGATGTCTCTTATTTCGAGCCGGTCACGGCTCCGCTAAACATCGTTCTGCTACTCGACCTGAGCGGAAGCACTGAGCACAAGATTAAGGTAATCAAAAAGGCGGCGCAGAAGTTCGTAGATTCTCTCAAACCGGCCGACCGTATTGCTGTAGCGGCGTTCACAAGACGCTTCTTCATCATCTGCAATTTCACCACCGACCATAAGCTCCTCAAGGACCGTATCGGCGACATCAAGAATCGCCACTCAGGGACAGCTTACTACGACGCGATGTGGGCGACGCTCGATCTGCTGGAAGAAGCAAAGACAACGCGCAAAGCGATCGTCGTCCTGACCGATGGCGTCGACAACTCCCTTTCCAATCCCGACGACGCGGAGTTTGATCCCAGGCGCGGCTTCGACGATCTGCTCACGCGCGCCGTAGAAGCCGACGCGACGATTTATCCGGTCTACCTTGATACCGAATATGAAACGATAGGCGCCGGCGGGCGTAATGGACACGAGGCATACGTCACCGCTCGCAAGCAGCTCCAGGCCCTGGCGGAACAGACCGGCGCGATGATGTTCAAAGCCGAGCGGGCGGAAGACCTCGAGGGAGTCTACCAGCAAGTCGCGGCGGAGCTGCATTCGCTTTATAGCATGGCCTACGCTCCAAAGATCGTGCGGAAGGACGGAAAGTGGAGAAAAATCACCATCGCCGTCGACTGGCAAGGGGCGAGGGTGAGAACGAAGCGCGGGTACTTCTCGAGGTAAAAAGCAATTCCCGGCGCCGGTTCTGGACGTACCAGTTTTACAGATTCCTGAATTAATATCCGAAAACTTGGAAAACGTCGGCCGGGGCTGTGGGCCGAACCCCGTCATCCCGGCGGCACGTCCAGCGATAGATGGCCCGTTAACCCTGCACATTGAACAGATATGATTCGATCCGCCAGTAGTTGGGACGCATGGAACAAAGTGGCATTCGCCTTGCTCCTAACGACTGCCAACTCTCAGAAATAACTTAAGAAATACCCGATCATTGCAAGGTAGACCCGGCGCGGAGTGTGTAGCAGCGTCAATCTCGGCGAGGTTATCTGCCGGGCTAGTCAATACGCAAAGCTAATGTTCTCATTCTGTACTTAGGTTATTTCAGTCCTCGCGGGTAACGGCCCGCGGGATTCAGTTCACCAGGGTTCCGAATGAAATCAGCAGCAACTTGGGATGGGAGCGAGTACGCACAGCGTTTCTTTTCGCGGCGCTTGCTTCTTCAGACGCCTTCAGTCCACAGGGTTATACCCGCATCTGTCAAAGCCGAGAATGCGGATATTGCTCTTTTCGTAAACAACAAGTAAGTGGTAGGAGGAAGATCTATGATGAGAAGACTCACTTCAGTGATTCTGACAGTTTTATTATTAGCAAGCGTCCCGGCCTTCGGGCAGGGCACTCGCGGTAGTTTGAGCGGTGTCGTCAAGGACCCGAACTCAGCCGCTATAGTAGGCGCCACCGTCACCTTGAAGAACGCCGCAACCGGCGACGAGCTGAAAGCCACCACCAATGCGCAGGGAGCTTTCTCCTTTCCGTCGCTTTCGCCTGGCAAATACACCGCGACGATAGAAGCCGGCGGCTTCAAGAAAACGGAGCTAACCGAGGTCACTATCGAGGTCGCCCAACCTGCGGCTGTTGAGATCAGTCTCGAGGTCGGAGCTGTGACCGAACAAGTCACGGTTACCGGCACCGCCCAGGAGATCATCAACACGACCACGCCTACGCTTTCAAAGACCATCACCGCGAAGCAGGTCCAGGACCTTCCGCTGCTCTCGCGCAACCCTCTTGACCTGGCGCGCCTCCAGGCCGGCCTTGCGGTGCAGGGCACTGACGTGCGTAATGCATCGGTTCAAGGGCTGCGGGGCAATGCCACGAACGTGACGCAAGATGGCATTAACGCTATGGACAACTTCGTGAAGGGCAGCTCGTTCTTCGCCATCAGCTCTCCATCGCTTAATGCAACCAGCGAGTTCAGCATCACCGTTGGGACGGTTGGCTCCGATGCGGGTCGAGGTGTGGCGCAAGTCAGCCTGGTCACTCCGTCGGGAAGCAATGGTTTGCACGGCGGCGTGTTCTATCAGCACCGCAACGATGCGCTGAACGCCAACACTTGGTTCAACGACGCCACTAAGACCCCGAAGCCGTTCCTTCGTCAGCATTTCTTCGGCGTACAGTCTTCCGGCCCGATATACATCCCGAAACTGTACGACGGACGTAACAAGAGCTTCTGGTTCTTCTCGTACGAAGGGTTCCGCGAGCCGTTCTCGGTAACGCGCAATCGCACGGTGCTTAGCGACGAGGCACGAGGGGGAACCTTCCGCTACATCAACTCGGCCGGCGCCCTTCAGACGATAAACCTGCTTTCGATCGGGAATTTCCACTCCCTCAACGCGTTGTCAACGGCGCAGCTCAACGCTATGCCTCATGCAAACAACGACCTGGTAGGCGATCAATTGAACCTTAGAGGTTTCCGCTTCAACGTGCCGGGCACGGACCCGAGTGATCGGTACAACGGACGATTCGATCAACAGTTATGGGACAGCCAGAAGTGGGGTTCGCACAAACTCGAATTCACCTACCACCACGGCGATTTCCTGCTCACGCCCGATACTTTCAACGGCATTGAGGCGCCTTTCCCGGGTGGCGTAAACGCCTTTCAGGCTTCACAGCGCGTGCTCTGGAGCGCGGCCGTTCACTCGACATTCGGCGCGCATATGACCAACGAAGCGCGCGTCGGTCGTCAATTCGCGCCGGTCGGCTTCCTGCGCGAATCCCAGCCGACTATACCCTTTATCGTTTTCGGCGCCGCGACAACGAACTTTGACAACACGTTCATGTCTCAGGGCCGCAACACCCAGCTCTGGCAGGGCATTGACAACTTCTCGCTGGTAAAGGGTTCGCATACCTTCCGCATGGGTAACGACACGCAGTCGGTTTCCGCCATCAGCACCAACGATGCCGGCATCAACCCGACGGTTACGCTGGGCACCAACAGCTCGAATCCCGATGGTATTTCCACGAGCAATTTCCCTAACCTTCCGGCGGGGGCTGCGGGAACGAGCATCTTCAACAACGCCAGGGCGATCTATCGCGATCTGACCGGCATGCTTAACAACGCAGCGGCCACCTTCAACGTGACCAGCCCAAGTTCAGGGTTCGTCCCGGGCGCGACGCGCTCGCGCGAGTTCCTTTATCGCGATGTGAGCTTCTACTTCCAGGATGCATGGAAAGTGAAGCGCAACCTCACTTTCAGTTACGGGCTCCGCTGGGAGTTCGAGGGAGTTCCGACACTGCCGGACGGACTTGGTTTGCAGATCACAAACTTTAACGATCTTTTCGGCATCGGTGGTCCCAACAACCTGTTCAACCCGAACTCGACGGCAGGTAATCCCTCTGCAACGCTCGACTTCGTTAGCGGGAAGACGGGCAAGGGCCTGTACAAAAACGATTGGAACAACTTTGCCCCGTTCATCGGCTTTGCCTACTCACCGAATTTCGAAAGCGGCCCATTGCACTGGATATTCGGAGGAGAAGGCAGAAGCTCTATCCGCGGCGGCTATTCAATCAGTTACCTGCGTGATGGCTTCACGGTCGTCAGCAACGCACTGGGCACCGGCACCACCAACCCCGGTCTGATTCAGACTGCGGCCAGCACTATTCCAATCGGCACGCTGGGTCCTAACTATGTGCCGCTGAATACCCCGACCTTCAAAGTTCCGATCACTTCCGCCGAAAACTTCGCGGCTAGCACCGGCAACGGACTCTGGGCGATTGATCCGAACCTGCGCACGCCGTATGTCCAGCAGTGGTCGTTCGGCATCGAGCGTGAGATCAACTCCAACACGGCTATCGAAATTCGGTACGCTGCAAACCACGCCGTCAAGATTTACCGCGGTGTTGACTACAACGAAGTCAACATCTTCGAGAACGGCTTCCTGCAGGAGTTCTTGAGCGCTCAGAACAACCTGAAGCTCTTCCGAGCGGCGAATCCGAACTGCGGCCAGACAGGTCAGCCTGCTTGTACGTTCGCCAACACCGGATTGCCCGGACAGGTCGCCCTACCCTCGTTTACCAAGGTTTTCACGGGTATAGCATCTGGCAATGCGTTCGCAAGCACGACGTTCATCGGTAATCTCGATCAGAATAACATCGGCGCGCTAGGCAGTACGCTTGCGTTCAGTTCGACCTATGCGAACTCTCGCAAGAACCTTCCGGCGGCCTTCTTCGTGACCAACCCGAACGCGGCATTTGCCCGGGTGCTTGGAAACTTCTCTTACTCCAAGTACGATTCGCTTCAGATAGAAATCCGGCGAAGGTTCTCAGGAGGACTCTCATTCCAGGCCAATTACACTCTGGCCAGAACGCTGAACGACGGGACCGGCATTGTCAACAACCAGAGCACTCTGGAATCGAGCCGTACGCTAAGGAATTTCCGTCTGGATTACCAGAATTCAGACCAGGATCAGCGGCACCGTTTCGTGGCCAACGTGGTCTATGACCTGCCATTCGGAACGGGACGTCGCTTCCTTGGCAGTCTCTGGGCGCCGGCTCGAAAGGCAATCGAGGGATGGACGGCCGGAGGCATAGTCACCTGGCAAAGCGCCACTCCGTTCTATATCACTTCGGGCCGTTCTTCGTACAACAGCTTCAATCCTGGGAACAACTCGGCGCAGTTGGGCTCCCAGACCTTTGAACAGTTCAGATCCAACCTTGGCCTGTTCAAAACACCGCTGGGCGTCTTTTTCATCAACCCAACCCAGCTTAACATCGTGACCAACCAGACGACCGGCGCGCTGACAAGCGCTAGAATCAAGGACGGCATTTTCGTCCAGCCAGCTCCCGGCACGTTCGGCAACTTCCCTATGAACTCGCTCTTCGGTCCGAATTTCACCCAGACGGACTTCAGTCTGGCTAAGAGGACCTACTTCACCGAGCGAGGCAACGTTGAGTTCCGTATGACGGTGTTTAATGTGTTCAACCATCCAAACTTCATCATCGGCAACCAGTCGTTCGAGGCCACAACCTTTGGCCGAATCACCCAGACGACGGGGATAGAGCGTCAAATCAGCTTTGCGCTCGGCATCAACTGGTAAAGCCAAGACAACTTTGTTTGGTTCTCAAAAGGAGCGGCTCCCCGAGCCGCTCTTTCTTTCTTTAGGAAGCGAGTCCACTGAGTAAGATTCTAAAAGACCGTTCCCTGCCGTGGTCCTCCGGCCAGCGTAATGGATGGTCTCGCGGCGTTGAGTAGTTGAGGGGTTACCTTCTCTCAGCCATCTCGATCGCTTGAAGCATGGCTCGGGCCTTGTTGACCGTTTCGACGTACTCGCTTTCGGGCACTGAGTCCGCGACTATCCCCGCGCCGGCTTGAAAATAAGCCCGTCCGTCTTTCGTGACTATCGTTCGAATCGCAATGCACGAGTCGAGGTTTCCGGAATAATCGAGGTACATAACCGCCCCGGCATAAACTCCCCGGCGTGTAGGCTCTAATTCGTCGATGATCTCCATCGCCCGGATCTTTGGCGCGCCGCTCACGGTTCCCGCCGGAAAGCACGCCGCAAGCGCATCGAAGCGATCCAACCCCAGCCTCAACCGCGCTTTGATCGCAGACGCAAGGTGCATCACGTGCGAGTACCGCTCGATGATCATCAAATCAGTGACATCTACTGAGCCGTAGTCGGCAACGCGCCCCAGGTCGTTGCGGCCCAGATCAACCAGCATGATGTGCTCTGCTACTTCTTTTTCGTCGGCACGCATCTCCTCGCCGAGCAACAGGTCTTCGGTTTCAGTCGCGCCGCGAGGTCGTGTTCCGGCGATCGGGCGATACTCGATTCGGCGTCCCGTCGCCCGCACAAGCATCTCGGGCGACGCGCCGATGATCGATTGATCGCCAATGTTCAGGAAGAACATATAGGGCGAGGGATTAACTACGCGCAACGCGCGATAGACCTCAAACGGATGCGCGCTCAAACCGACTTCAAATCGCTGCGAAAGCACCGCCTGGAAAATGTCCCCGGCCGCAATGTACTCCTTGGCGGCGGTTACCGCCTGTTCGAACTTCTGCTGTGACAGGTTCGAGCGCACCCGCGGATCATCTGAAGCCTGTCGACGCGGCAGCGGTTCGATCGGGTCTTCAAGCCGAGCTTCCATCGCCTCGATGTCGTCAATCGCTTTTTGATACTCGACCTCGAGGCCATCGGTTCGGCCCCCGGTGAAGATGTTGGCGATAACGTGGATTTGATGTCGCACGTGATCGAAGACAAGCAGCCGAGAGAAGAACATCATCACCGCGTCGTCGATCCCGATGTCATCTTGATGAGAATCGGGAATCTTCTCGAACCAGCGCACCGCGTCGTAGCCCCAGTAGCCGACAGCACCGCCGACGAAAGGGGGGAGTTCAGCGAACCTCACAGGGATGTGGCGCCCCGAAAGGCGTCGGAGCACCGCGAGCATCGGCTGGTCAGTTTCTTCCTTGCTTGAGCCTCTCTCGATTGTAACCTTGTTCGCGCGACTGCGGACGATGATCTCGGGGTCGAATCCGAGAAACGAGTAACGCGCAACCTTCTCCCCTCCTTCCACGGATTCGAGCAAGAACGAGTAGGGGCTGAGCCGTTCGATCTTCAAGTAGGCAGCAACCGGGGTAAGAAGATCCGCCATCACACGCTTAACGACCGGCACAACAGTGCCCTCGGCAGCCAGACTCAGGAAATCCTCATACGTTGGGGGGTGAAGGTTGTGCATGCGGGAATGTCAGTACCGTTGCCACCTCAGATCCTTTAGTTTCGCTCGATGTTAGCACTCACTTGCAAGATCGAACAAGACACAGGATCAAGTATGCTCGCAAGCCGAATCGCTAAAATCAGGAATCAGGTTGCCGCGCAGCATGCTCGCCGTTCTGTGCCATTGAAGGTTGGTTCTCGAGGATTTAGGAAGGCGTGAATAGATTCAATACAACAACACGTTACGCCTGACATGAAAGCTTACGCTGTTCGAGGCCAAAAGTGTGGGCACCATTGGAAGGCGACTATGGCATTGACATTGCACTCGCACTTGAGCAACTCGATTTCAAACCGACAGGGAGGGGTTCTTATGGCCACACTTGTTACTGGGTTATTCAAGACGCGAGCGGAGGCGGAACGTGCAATGGAGAGTCTCGTAGACTACGGATATTCGCGGGACGACATCAGCCTTCTGATGTCTGACGCCACGCGCGGGCGCGAGTTCAGCCTTCGGATGGCTACCAAAGCGCCCGAAGGCGTAGCCGCCGGCGCGACAATTGGCGGTGTTCTCGGAGCCGTCGCCGCAGGGTTAGTGGCGCTGGGGATCATTGTTGTTCCCGGATTGCCTCTGGTTGCGGCGGGCCCAGTGGTCGCGGCCCTTGCTGGTCTGGGCGCGGGAGGCGCCGCAGGCGGCTTGACCGGAGGTTTGATCGGGCTTGGCCTCCCCGAACACGAAGCACGGTTCTACAGCGAAGCAATTGAAAAGGGTGGAATGCTGCTGGGCGTCTATGCTCACGATGATCGTTCCGATCAGGCCCGTAGAATCCTTGAGGCGGCAGGAGCGGAAAAGGTCAAGTAGTTCGAACTTGGAGGTAACAATACTATGTGCACAATAAGACATTTTCTTTCCGCAGCGCTGATTGTCGTTCTGACGATAACGACGATGGGCGCCGGTCTTAGTGTTTCGGCGCAAGACCGCCCATATCGCGTCAGCGAACAACAAGCAGTCGATCAGTTGCTGCGGCGCATCGAGACGCGATCGACCCAGTTTCGTCAGAGCCTTTATGCCGCGCTTAATCAGAGCCGGATTGACGGGACCAGGCAAGAAGACAATATTAACGAGTTCGTCAGAAACTTCGAAACCGCGACCGCGACGCTACGCGATCGTTTCAGACAAAGACGCGACGTGGCCAGCGATGTCAGCGAAGTACTTGCGAAAGCCGCTTTCATCGACCGCTTCATGGGACGGCAAAGATTGGCTTCAAACGCGGAACAGGACTGGTCCGCACTCCGTTCGGATCTCGACGGACTGGCGCGCTACTACAACGTGGCGTGGAGTTGGGACGCCGGCACAGGCGAGCGTGGAGACATAGGGCAAGGAAGGCGTTGGGACGGTGGGACTGGCCGGGGCACTGGAGCGAGCCGTTTAACCGGAACCTATCGCCTGGATCCCACGCGCAGCGACAAGGTCGGGCGAGCGGCAAGGATTGCCACGCGAGGGCTCTCACCGGAGGAGCAGCAGCGTGTACGCGACATGCTGTCGCGGCGCCTCGAAGCGCCTGAGATGCTCGCTATCGAACGCAACGGTCGTAACGTCACTATCGCTTCTTCGCGCGCACCCCAGGTTACCGTTGAGGCAGACGGACGCGACAGAATCGAGCAGACGCCGCGGGGCCGCAGCATTCGCGTTAATGCGGCACTCAACGTAGATCAACTGGTAATCGCATCGACCGGCGACCGCGGTAACGATTATAGCGTCACGTTCGAACCGCTCGACAACGGGCGCCAGCTTCGCGTGACCCGCCGTATCGATGCTGAGAACCTGAGTCAGCCGGTGATGGTCACCAGCTACTACAACAAAACTTCTGAGGTGGCTCAACTGGATTTGTATACCGAAGCCGCACCTGTTGCAGAAAACACTCGAGGGCGGTCGCCATTGCCCGATAGTACACAGCTAGTCGCCACTCTCGACAACAACCTGACGACCAGACAGGCCCGTGAGGGAGACCGGTTTACCATGACCGTCCGGTCGCCGTCAGTTTACGACGGCGCGGTAATCGAAGGCCATTTGGCACGCGTTGACCGCGGCGGCCGTGTATCGGGACGTTCCGAGTTGGCGATGAACTTCGATCGAATTCGATTGCGAGGCGGAGCGACGCAAAGCTTCGACGGTTACATCGAGAGCGTCCGGGCTTCAAACGGCGAGGACGTTCGCGTCGATAACGAGGGAATCGTCTCCGAGCAGGATAGCCAGTCCACGCGCACCGTCACGCGGACGGGCGTCGGCGCCGCCGTTGGTGCGCTGATCGGCGCGATTGCCGGTGGCGGCAAAGGCGCGGCAATCGGGGCGGCGATCGGCGCAGGGACCGGCGCGGGCTCGGTATTCATACAGGGTCGCGACGATCTCGAGTTGACCAGGGGCACCGAGTTCACTATTCGCGCCAGCCTGCCCAGGTATCGGCAAGGGCCAGGCGAGTAGGTTTGCAAGATTCCTTTTGGGTGAACCTTTAATTATGTGTGCGTCGTGAGTGGCCAGGAGGTAGGCCAATGATTCTGATGATAGCGTTAGGACTCTTCACGACTCTCTTTGGAGTCGCCCTCGGATGCACGGTGCTGGAGCTCACGGTGCGAGCTTTGGTCCACAGCTTGACTGAACATCCGGCAAAGGGAGTCGTTAGGCCAGGAGGTGGCTCACGATGGCGGGCGCATGCGTGGGAATGACTTAGGTACAGATCACCACCGAGGAAGGAGACGAATATGCTTTGGACAATCTTCGTCATACTCTTGATTCTCTGGCTACTGGGAATGGTAAGCAGTTTCACACTCGGGGGTCTCATTCACCTGCTGCTCGTGGTTGCTTTGATAGTTCTGATCTTTCAGTTGCTAACCGGCAGGCGAGTTGTTACATAGGAAATACATAAGCCCCCTCCCCGAGTCGGAGATCGTCGGAGCCTGATCGGGCGCGCGATCGTGCGGCGCAGGATTCTCGCGGGACGATTCTTCATAGTCGTGTAATCACATTCTGACTGGCGGTTGCCGCGTGCTCCTTTGAGTGAGAGGCGTTCTCGCATTTGCCTTCGCTCTTATGATACTGTTCGCACCTCGAACCCCTGACAACATTTGTTTGGAGGGCTAGCGCGATTCTCAAACGAGCGGTGTTGGCCGTTGCGACTCTGGGTGTGCGCTAAATGAACCTGACTCGCCATCCACACAGTACTCAGGTCGGTGTGCGGCAAAAGGCGCTTCCGCGTTTACAAACTGGGCTCCTGACGGAAGCTGGATATCCAGCGTACGTAGTCTGGATGACAGCCGTAGCCGCCGTATACTTTGGCGCTGCGAAGCTGGGGCTGTCACTGGCTTTCTTACACGTCAGCGTATCGCCGGTGTGGCCCCCAACTGGGATCGCAATAGCCGCTGTACTTTGGTTAGGGTACCGAATCTCACCAGCCATTCTGCTCGGAGCCTTTCTGGCGAACCTGGTGACTGGAGAGCCGGTTGCGACTGCAGGCGGCATAGCCGTCGGCAATACCCTGGAAGCGCTGTCCGCTGCATTCCTGCTTCATCGTTTCGTCGGATTTCACAGCCCCTTCTATCGTGCCCGGGATGTTCTGAGGTTTGTGCTGATCGCGGTGATTGTGAGTCCGATGGTGAGTGCTACCATTGGCAACGCGAGTCTTTGTCTCGGCGGCGCCGCCGCTTGGAGCAACTTTGGCCGGCTGTGGCTGACCTGGTGGATTGGTGATGGAGTGGGCGCGCTGGTGGTAGCGCCGCTAGTGCTAACCTGGGTTGAAAGACCGGCTGAGCGCTGGCCGTCGCGCCGGTGGGCAGAGGCGCTGCTGTTGATGAGTCTGCTGTTCGCCGCCTCCACGAGTGTTTTCTGGGAAGCGCTGCCCTCCAATTTCGTCAACCTCGCTTTGGGACGCTTGATCGTTCCGTTTCTCCTATGGGCAGCAATCAGGTTAGGGCCTCGCGGCGTCGCGACCGCGGTCACGTTGTTTTCAGGCGTAGCGATTTGGGGTACACGGCTGGGATTAGGACCGATCGTGGATCAGAGTCCGAACGACTCGTTGTTGCTCCTGCAGGTATCGATCGCCGCGAACGGAATTACATTCCTTGTGTTAGCGGGCGTTGTCGCCGAACGCAAAGAGGCCGAGCAAGCCATCTCCTTGCTGGCGTCCATCGTCGAGTCCACCGACGATGCGGTCATCGGGAGAACGCTGGACGGAATCATTCTGACGTGGAACAACGGCGCGGAACGACTCTACGGTTATACGGCTGACGAGGTGATCGGTCGCCCGCATTCGATACTGATTCCCCCTGACCGTAGTGATGAGCTGCCACAGATGGTTGAACATCTGAAGCGGGGAGAACACGTTTATCGCTATCAAACCGAACGGGTGAGGAAAGACGGGCAGATCATCTCCGTATCTCTTACAGTCTCGCCGATCAAGGATTCAGCAGGAAGGATTGCGGGGGGTTCTGTAATCGCGCGTGATATTACTGAGCGCAAGGCGGCCGAGCGCCGTCTGGCCGGCAATCTTGGGGTCACTCAAATCCTTGCTGAATCGCCCGCGGTCGCTGACGCAATGCCCCGGGTTCTTCAGACGATCTGCGAGTCATTTGGATGGGTGTTAGGCGCAATGTGGGCATTAGACCCCGACGCCAACGTATTACGGTGCCAGGAGATTTGGCGGAACGCTTTGGCAGAGGCCGGCGAATTCGAGTCGATCTGCTACGAGCGCACCTTCTCGCCGGGAATTGGTTTGCCTGGGCGCGTGTGGACGAGCTTGAAGCCGGTGTGGATTCCCGATGTCACTAAAGATGACAACTTCCCGCGCGCTCCGCTTGCGGTTTCCGCGGGACTCCACGGCGCCTTCGCATTCCCGATACTCTCCGGTGAGAAACTCATCGGCGTCATGGAGTTTTTCAGTCATGAGATCCGCGAGCCAAACGATGCGCTGCTGGCAATGGTCGGTGGCATCGGAAGCCAGATAGGGCAATTCCTGGAACAGAAGCGGGCCGAGGAGGCGCTCCGGCAAAGCGAAGAGCAACTGCGCCTGGCACTCGAAGCAGCTAACATGGGCGCCTGGGATTATGACGTTCGGACCGGAATCGTCAAATGGTCGAGTAGCCTTGAAATCATTCACGGTCTTGCACCAGGCAGCTTCGGTGAGACCTTTTCGAATACCGGATTATTCTGCCCGATGGCGCAATCCGGTGGGTCGAAGGAAAGGGCGAAGTCATCAAAGGTGATACCGGCAAGGCAGTCCGTCTAACCGGTGTGTGCATGGATGTATCTGAACGCAAGCTCGCGGAAGGTGAACGCGAGCGCCTTCTTGCCCGCGAGCAGCAGGCGCGCGCCGAGGCGGAAGCAGCAAATCGCGCTAAAGATGAGTTTCTTGCTTTAGTCTCACACGAGCTCCGCACGCCACTAAACTCGATAGTCGGCTGGGTCGACATACTTTTAGCGAATCCTGATCGGAGTGAGGCTCACATCGGTCGCGCGCTTGAAGTGATCAAACGTAACGCCGGGCTGCAGGCGCGCATCATCGAAGACATCCTGGATGTTTCCCGCATTGTCACCGGCAAATTGCAACTTGAGTCTCGACCGGCCGAGCTTCCAGCCATAATTCAAGCAGCCATAGCAGCCGTTCAACTGGCAGCCGACGAAAAGCAGGTTCGACTCCGGCAGGTTCTCGATCGTTCCACTGGCCCGGTTTTTGGTGATCCACACCGCCTGCAGCAAATCGTTTGGAATCTATTATCCAATGCGATCAAGTTCACCCCAGCCGGAGGAGAAGTAGAGATCAGGCTTGAAAAAACTGATTGCAATGCTCGAGTCACGGTAAGCGATGACGGTGAGGGCATACGGGCCGAGTTCTTGCCTCGCATTTTTGATCGGTTCAGCCAGGCCGATTCCTCCACGACGAGACGGTACGGCGGCCTCGGATTGGGACTGGCCATCGAGCGGCACCTGGTAGAGCTGCATGGCGGCAAGGTTGAAGCCTACAGTGCAGGCGAGAAGCTAGGAGCCGTGTTCACCGTAACATTCCCTTTTGAGCCTGCGCCGATGGAGTCACCTGTTGTGCAGGGAGTGTCGGATGACTACGGGGGTTCTGCCTTGCCGCTGGCCGGCCTCAGAATACTGATCGTTGATGACGATCTCGATTCACGGGAGGTTCTTGCTGCGCTACTTGCGTTGCGCGCGGCTGAAGTGAGATCTGCCGGGTCGGTCCGCGAAGCCCTCGAAGCGCTGGCTGAATGGAATCCGGATGTCCTGATCTCCGACATTGGGATGCCGGGTGAGGACGGCTACGATCTGATCAGGGAAGTGCGGTTGAGAAGTGCGGACGAGGGCGGGAGAATTCCGGCGATAGCGCTTACGGGTTATGGGCTGTTCAAGACGCCGAGCGTGCCCTGTCGGCAGGCTATCAATCCCATCTGTCTAAGCCGATCGAGCCAAGCCGCCTGGTCAGTGTCATCGCCAGCTTCGGCCTAGAGGGCGGGAATGGTCGTTAGTGAGATGGACTATCTCGCGTTACTCTTGGGGAATAGTACGCGCTCAGGTTCGGCGTTCAGTCTCGCAAGCAGCTTCTTGATCAGCGTCGTCTTCACCCTTCCGGCCTCTTTGGGATGAACCAGATAACGAACTATCCGCCAAACCATACTTTGTCGCTTGTCTCAGCTACGGGTCTGCCGCCTTCCTGCTGGACGCCGGTTTGTTTGAGAGCGGCTCTAATATCTTCCTGCTGTTTAAGCTGTTCCGCTTGCGCTCTTTCTTTCTTTATCATGCCTTGTTCTTCTCGGATGGATCCGCAATGCGCGCCGGGATGTCGGCATAGCGCGACAGCGCGTAAATGCTGACATTCGCCAGAGCATCCCCGTCGCGCCGCCAACAGCTTTACCGGCAAGCCCCGATCCTAGGCGGCGAGCGTCAGGAGAATGTCAGCCATCGCGCGGCGCTCGACCTTTTCAGGGTGCTCGCACAGGTAACGGGCAAGATCTCTTTGGCTGATTGTTCCGACTATCTTGTACTCATCGTCTACGATTGGCATGCACCTTACTTGATGCCAGGACATCGCAGACACGCAGCTTTCAAGTGAGTTATCGGCTGAGCACGCGAATGCCGCGCTAGTCATGCAGTCGCTTGCCTGGGCGTGCGGAATGCTCGAGCCTCGCGCGATGAGTTTTACAGTAATATCGCGATCAGTGATGATTCCCAGGAGCAGTCCGGAGCCGTCTACAACCGGAAGCGCGCCGCTGTCGGTCTCACTCATCAGGCGCGCGGCGCGCTCGATACTATCCTCAGGTCGCAACGTCGCCACGCAAATCCTCATCAAATCGCGCGCGGTAAGATCCGACTTCAAGCGACGCGCGCAGCGCGCACCATCGGGAGGCTGAACTGCCTGGCGGTCGTTGATAGGTCGCCAAACGGTTGGATCCGAATTGCCGAACAACGAGTAGGCTGCGCTATCTACGTGGGGGATGATCTTACGCCTGGGCCGGTTCCTCGCGGAGATCTGTTCTCTTCGGGCGGATGGAGAATCTCGATTGCGGTCGGTGGATCGTTCGCCGACAGGAACGGGCGCATATCCCGAGTGACGAGTTGACATGGGGACCCTCTCTCCTCTTCTGATGCTTAAGTCTCTAAAGCCGTCCGGTAAGCGCAAGGATGATGACCACCAGCAGGATCAATCCGAGCAGTCCGGAAGGGTAATAACCCCAACTCCTGCTGTGAGGCCAACTCGGCACCGCGCCGATCAGTAACAGAATCAGTAGAACTATCAAAATCGTGCCCATCGCTCAGTCCTCCTTCTGTTGTAGTTCGCAGAGTCTCATTTGTCCGGCTATCAAACTCGCCGCGGGAGTCCTCAGGCAAAGCGTATTCCCTTCGTCGCAGCTCGACCGTGAGCGTGCGTAAGGCCTCTCTGTCCTTCGGGATTGGTGATGTCGTGCCTATTCCACCAGGCGATGATGTGAATCGAAACAACTAGTGCATTCAAAACGGACATAATGATGCGTTCGAAACATTGAGTTGTTCTCGCAACCCCACAAATCGATATTGCAACGGGGCGGTATTCGGGAGATTCGAGATGTGGCACTGCGCTTGCCGCTACCGCTTCATCAGAAGTCTAAAATGATAAGGAGAGCTACGCATGTCACAACCCAACAACACAACCGGTATGTACAAGTGTTCGGCGTGTGGGGAGACGTTCGAGTCGCAGATTGAACTATGGGAGCACGAAAAAGACTGCCAGCAGCGATCTGATCAAGCGACCGCCGGGCCGAAGAAATAGCCACAGGGGACTCGGTCGCGAAAGCCGCCTGACGGCTATGCGGTCGTCGTCCGACTGCCTCGCGAGGGCAACCGAGCGTAACGGGCTAGTCAGATGGCCTAGTCAGATGAGGGGAGAGGTGCCACAACGCAGCAAGACAAAGAAACGCAGCTCATCGAAGTCGTCGGAGAAGCCGAAGATCCGATACGCCGTAGTCGGACTCGGCTACATCGCGCAGATCGCCGTGTTGCCTGCGTTTGCCACCGCGAAGAATTCCGAACTGGCGGCGCTCGTTTCGGACGACAGAGTAAAACTCGAGAAGCTCAGCGTTAAGGAACTCTTAAAGGAACTCGGTTCTACGCCCAAAGACAGCGAGCAATGGACCGCAAAGCTCACCGTACTCAAGGAGAACGTCGAGCACCATGTGGAAGAGGAAGAGGGTGAGATGTTCAAGAAAGCCCGAAAAGTTCTAACGGAGCAAGAGGCGGAGGATCTCGGCGCCCGAATGGAGGCGGCCAAGAACAAACTCTCAGCGACGGCTCGATGATTCGGATCACACGCCCCCGCTAAGTCACGACTGGTGTCATCTGACGTGATTTAGCAGCCCCCGAAGAGTCAGAGCCGCGGTTTTCCGCGGCTCTGACTCTCGTGTCCAATACCAATACGATATGAGTCGTTCAGATCAAGTCCCTCATCCGCCCGCAACCGGTGACTTCGAGAGTCGGGAAGTGGCTGGTGTCGTAGGGAAGAATATTGGCGCGATTATTGAGATGCGCGCCAAAGAAGAACGCAAGAAGAGCCTTCAGGACCGGATCGCTGATGCGCTGACAATCTTTTCTGGAAGTATGGCCTTCGTTTATGTACACGCTATCTGGTTCGGCTCTTGGATCGCGTTCAATATGGGCTGGTTCAGGGGCACGCCATTCGATCCGTTCCCGTTTAGCTTGTTGACATTGATAGTCTCCCTGGAAGCGATCTTCCTCTCCACATTCGTGCTCATCAGTCAGAACCGGGCAGGCTCAATTGCCGACAAGCGCGCGGATCTGGATCTGCAAATAAACCTTCTGTCGGAGCATGAAGTCACGCACCTTCTCAAAATGGTCGATGCCATCGCGGCACACCTGGGGATCGATGCGAAGACGGGAGGAAAGGAAATCGAGGACCTAAAGAAGGATATAGGCGCAGAACAGGTGCTGGACGAAATAGAGACTCGCGAGAAAAGTGAGCAGGGCAAAACTAGTGACCACTCTGTTAATAAACATCAGTAACCGACATAGCTGTACCGCGTGTTGGTTGTAATAAGTGATCACGCCTTCCGGGTCGCAGGTATACGCCCCGGCGGGAAGCGTCTCCAGCAAGTGCCGGAACTGCAACTCGCCGCCCGGGGGGTCTGACGACGCTGGCCATCTCTCAGCGATTTGTTCTTTCAACGCTTCTTTCGGCATTGTGAACTCCCGGTTTCCCTGCACTCTAAGCGTAGGCCGAGCGATTTGAGTCGACTAGTCAGTCACCGTTTGTCAGGTTGTGCCTCTTGATCATGCTATATAGGCGGGGCCGGTAAATACCAAGGAGGTTAGCGGCCGCCTGTTTGTTGCCCTTGGTGCGCGTAAGCGCGGCGCTGACGACTGCGCGTTCGACCTCCGCGAACACATCAACGGGCTCCGCGCCGTTGTTCGGTTCCGGCACTTTGTCGACAATGATTCGTCCGATTGCTTCGAAAGACGGTTCAACCGGATCAACGCTCTGATTCTGGGACGAGGTATTGATCTGATCGGCGGTAGTATCCGATGTACTCGATGTACTCGCTGATGCGACCGCCATTGTCTTCACGGCCCGCGTCGATGTCTGTCCAGAAGGGAGGGCATGTACATCGATGCTTTCGCCCTTGCCAAGGAGCATTGCGCGTTCGACTGCATGCTGCAGCTCGCGCACATTGCCGGGCCACGAATGCTCGAACAGTCGCTGGTACGATTCCTCAGAAATTCTGCGTACCGGTCGCTGATACTTCTCGGCCAACTCGCGCAAAAAGTGTTCGGCGAGATGCTGGATGTCATCGAGACGTTCGCGAAGCGGCGGCACTCGGATTTCAATTGTGTTGATGCGATAGTAGAGATCCTCGCGCAGACCGCCTTCGTTGATGGCTTTGATCGGGTCCCGATTCGTTGACGATATCAGCCGGAAGCTGGCTTCCTGCGCTTTGTCGCTGCCCAGGCGGTAAAACACCCGCTCTTGCAGAACTCGGAGGAGCTTGGGTTGCAGTTCGACGGGCATTTCACCGATCTCATCCAGCAGGAGACTCCCGCCGTCGGCCCGACTGATCAGCCCCATCTTGTCCATGGCTGCCCCTGTGAACGCCCCCTTTGTGTGCCCGAACAACTCCGACTCGATCAGCTCCTTCGGCAGAGCCGAGCAGTTGATCTTGACGAAAGGCTTCTTAGCTCGAAGGCTCTTGTAGTGGATCGCATTCGCGATAAGCTCCTTGCCTGTCCCGGATTCTCCGATGATCAGAATGTTGGCATCGGATTCGGCGACGCTATCGATCATCTCGTAGATGTCCTGCATCGCTTTGCTGCTGCCGATGATGTTGTAGTATGAAACACGGTTCGTGAGGCGTCCGCGCAGTTGCTTGATCTCTTCAACCTGCTGGCCGCGCTCGACCGCCTTTCCTATCAGAATCATCAGCTCTTCAAATTCGACCGGCTTCTCAACAAAGTAGAAGGCGCCGGCCTTGGTTGCCTCGACCGCTTTGGCTACCGAGCCGTGTCCGGAGATCATGATGATCTCGCTCTCCGGCGAAATCTCCTTGAGCCGCTTGACGACCTCTATCCCGCCAAGATCAGGAAGTTGCAGGTCGGTCAGGATTACATCGAAGTGAGAACCCTCGACTAACTTCAACCCTTCCTCGCCAGTCTCCGCGCGGGCCGCTTCGTAACCCTGCGCCTGGAGATGGAACTCCGCGAGTTCGAGCATCGACAGATCATCATCAATAATCAGGACTCTTGTCTTGGACATAAGCAATCACCTTTTCGAGTTTGGCTTTCATCCATCGCAGCAAGTTGGGAACTAATTCCAGCAGCGTTACACGGCTCGACTCACAAGGCGTGCCGGCCCCGTCGCCCTAGGCCCCCCTTCCCTTTCCGGCGCGCCCTGTAAGGCTGGCGATAACCGTCGCGAGTTCAGCGGGCTCGACTGGTTTCGGCATATGCATCTGGAAGCCGGCCGACAGCGCACGGATGCGATCAATCGAACGGCCATATGCGGTCAGCGCGACACTTGGAATTCGCCCACCGATCTCGGGTGCCAGCTCTCTCACCTGTCGCATCAATTCATAGCCGTCGACGTCCGGCATGCTGACGTCGGATACCATAACATCAGGTCTTCGCCCGTGCTCGCCGGCCTCAAGCACGGCAAGAGCCTCCTCGGCAGACCCCACTGACGTCACCTTCGCGCCGCATTGGTGAAGTAGCGTCGCCACAAGTTCTCTCGCATCCGCCTCGTCATCGACCACCAGCGCCCACACTCCTTGGAGCGAAGGCGCTCCAAGCACTCCGACCCCTCCGAACACTGGCATGTCCCCCTCGGTTGACTGTGGGAGGACCGCGCGCAGGGGAAGGTCGATAATGAAGGTGGCGCCCTGTCCTTCGCCAGGACTCGTGGCATAGACCGTCCCGCCGTGCAGTTCAACCAGATGGCGCACGAGCGAAAGACCCAGTCCAAGGCCGGTGTGGCGGTGAGTGCTTGAACCGTCCACTTGGCGGAAGCGATCGAAGATGAAAGGCAGATACTCCGGACTTATGCCTTTGCCGGTGTCGCTTACGGTTATGCGCACGTGAGGATCGGCGCGATCGAGACGCACTTCGACTCGTCCGCCGTGCGGCGTGAACTTGATGGCATTCGACAAAAGATTCCATACGATTTGTTGCAAGCGGTCCGGGTCTCCGGTGATTACCTCTCTGCCGACATTCAGCATGAGTTGAATCTCAATCCTTTTGGCCTCGGCGGCCGGCCGCAACACTTCAACTGCGTTCTCGATGAGGGATGTGAGATCTACCGGTTGAATATCGAGTCGGAGTTTGCCGCTTACTATCCGAGCGGTGTCCAGCAAATCCTCAATTAGTCTCGACTGAGTCCGGGCGCTTCGTTCGATGATCTCTATCGCGTGCGCCAGCGTAGCGTCGTCGACTCGTGTGGACCTGAGAATCTGCGCCCAGCCGAGCATTGCGTTCAGCGGCGCGCGAAGCTCATGTGAGACGGTAGCAAGGAATTCATCCTTGGTGCGGTTGGCCGCCTCAGCTCCCTCACGAGCCTTCTGTTCCTTGACCAGCAACTGCTCCCGTTCTTCTTCGGCCCGCTTGCGGTCGGAGATGTCGTTGGCCACCACCAGCGCGGCATGCCGTCCGCGGTATAGCAATTCATGCCAAATCACCTCGACGTCGATGATCGTCGCGTCTTTTTTCTTGTGGCGCATCTCGCTGGCATTGGCAAACGCAGCAGGTATTTTAGTATGCCCTTCTATCGCGTGAACATCTTCGGGGGGTTGTATATCCCTGATGCTCATGGCCAAAAACTCTTCTCGCGAATATCCGTACAGTGCGACGGCCGCCTGATTGACGGCCAGAAGCTCTGAGGTCTCGAGATCACAAACCCAGGTTGGCAACGAACTACTCTCAAACAAGAGTTCATAGCGCTGTTCGGTCTCACGGCGCGCTTCCTCTGCTTCCCGCATACGAAGGAGCGCTCTTATCGTGGCGATCAGCTCATCCGCTTCCACCGGCTTGACAAGGTAAGCGTCCGCTCCGTTGTCAAGGCCTCGGACCCTGTCAGGACCAGAAACATACGAGGCTGAAATCTGGAGGATGGGAATCGTAGCGTCATCGGCTTTAAGACGCCGGCAGACTTCGTGGCCGCTCATGTCCGGCAGCTTGACGTCGAGGAGGACTAAATGAGGCCTGACTTGCGACACCAGCTCCAGCGCCTCGCTTCCGTTTTTCGCTTCAAAGACCTCAAAGCCCGCGAGACCCAAGAGCCTGCTGGTGGCCTCCCTGCTTGATTCGTAGTCCTCAACGTTTAGGATCCTGATCTGAGACATGCCTCTCCAATCCTCAGTCACGATGGGAAAACATTTTCAGCTTCGTTTTCAGAGCGCACTCTCACGACGGCGAAAGCGGTCCTGTGCTTCCTGCAAGCCGTCCAGTTACGCTACCGAGCACAGTAAGCAGCTCTTCAGGCTCTACCGGCTTGGGCACGTGCATCTGGAAGCCCGCCGCAATTGCCTTTATTCTATCTTCGACTCGTGCGTGTGCGGTCAACGCCACCCCAAGCACGCGCCTGCCGCATTCGGCCGTTAGTGATCGCACGTGGCGCATCAGCTCGTATCCGTCCGCGTCGGGCATTTCGATATCAGAGATTAGCACGTCGGGCCGCCATTGGTCGCCGCCGTCGAGAATCTCCAGCGCTTCGGCCGCTGAGGCCGCGCTCTTAACATCGGCCTCGCACCTGACCAGGATCGCGCTCACAAGCTCGCGCGCGTTGGTTTCGTCGTCTACCACAAGGATACGGAGCCCTTCAAGTGGAGGGGTACAACCCAATTCCACGCCATTCAGTGTCGCGGCCGGGTAAACCCGCTCTTTACCGAGCGCACTGGTGGGGCTTATCCTCAACGGAAGTTTAACAACAAAGACCGCGCCTTTTCCGACGCCTTCGCTCTCTGCGCGAACCGTGCCGCCGTGCAATTCAACCAGGTGCCGAACGATCGCCAGCCCCAAACCCAACCCACCTGCCTTGCGCGTGCTTGAGCTATCCGCCTGGCGGAAACGGTCAAAGACAAAAGGAAGAAACTCAGGATTGATTCCAGCGCCGGTGTCGCTGACCGTGATCTCAACGTGCGAGTCAACGCGCTCCAATCGGACCTGGACAAGCCCCCCGCTTGGTGTGAACTTGATGGCGTTCGAAACCAGGTTCCAGACAATTTGCTGGAGTCGGTCGGAATCGCCGGAGATGGGACCGGCATTGGGGTCAAGCATCATCTGTATGCGAATACGTTTGGCGTCAGCGGCGGGGCGTACTCCCTCCACTCCCGCCTCGATCATGGGCGCCGGTTCCAGAGTGTGCACATTGAGATGCAACTGCCCGTTGATGATCCGCGAGACGTCGAGCAGATCACTGATGATCCGATTCTGAGCTCGGGCACTGCGCTCCACAGTCTCCAGGGCGCGCATCGAGGCCTGCTCGTTAAGCGTGCCTTCACGCAGGAGAGTCACCCACCCGAGTATCGAGTGCAGGGGAGAGCGCAGCTCATGCGAGATGGTGGCGAGAAATTCATCCTTCATTCGGTTGGCGGCCTCGGCCTCCAGCCGCGCGCGCTGTTCGGCTTCGTAGAGCCGGGCGTGCTCGATCGCCGGCGCCACTCGGTCAGCCGCCAGTTGCAGCAGGCTTACGTCGTCCTGGGTAAAGCTGTGGGCTTCGACAGTGTCGACATGAATCACGCCGATGACCCTGTCCCCGATCATAAGCGGTGCGCCAACGAGAGAGCGAACGTTTTCGCTCAGGATTGAACTCACTACTTCTACCTTCGAGAGGTCATCTACGATGAGCGGCGCGCGGCTTATCGCGATACGTCCTGCTACGCCCCGGCCTATCGGTACGCGGACCCTTGCTTCATCCTCGAGGCCGATCGCAATTCGTCCGGCCAGGTACTTCCCATCCCCGGTCACCAGCAGAATTGCGGCAGCATCAGCGCCAAGATATTCTTGAATCCGGACCAGCATTTCGCGCAGCAAGTCGTCGAGCGCCAAATGAGACAGCGCCGTATCAGTTACCGTCTGCAACCGCCGAACTATCTCCGCGGCTTCCTCCGCTTTCGACCGCGCGGTTTGCTCGAGGACCAGAAGCTGATTGCGCTCATCCTCTATGCGTTTTGCTTCGGTAATGTCGCGAGTGAAACATCGCGTATGGATGAACCGGTCACCCTCCCACAACACATTTGAATTAAGCAGCACATGCCTGATCGAGCCATCCTTAGCTCGGAGCCTCGCTGGATAGTCAACGAGCGTCTCATGGCGCGAGAGATGGCGCAGGATATCCTCAATGGCTCCCTGGTCGGCGTGGAATTCCGCGAGGTCGTGTCCTACGTATTCTTCCCGCTGGTAGCCAAGCATGTCCAATTCGGCGCGGTTCGCCTGCAGAATTGTCCCGTCTGGTCCTACCCAATCCAGACCGACGGGCGCATTCTCGAAAAAATCCGCCAACCCCTCCCGGCTGCGCCGCAATTCCTCGGCGACGCGGTGGCGCTCGGCGATCTCGGTCCGCAAAGCGTCGTTGACCTCAGTCAACTCAGCAGTCCGACCCTCAACACGCGACTCTAACTCATCACGTGACTTTCGCAGGGCATCTGCTGCCCGCACCCGATCGGCATCCATTAAATGCAGCAACTGGGCGTTGCGCCAGATCACGATGAGAAAGAGAACCACATTCGCCGCCACAAGCAGCGCTATACCAAACTCCCTTGTGTATAGCTTCGCATCGGTACCCGCTACGTTCAACCAGCCCAGGAGTGATGGAACCAGAATCACCGCCAGTACAAGCCGGCGCAGCATGAATCCGCCGGCGCTCTGGCTGGTTGCCACCGCCATCAGCCCCCGGTTCGGATATGCGCTCAGGATCCCCGATGAAAGTAGGATGAATGCTACAGAAGTGTGGACGGCCATTCCGGGATAAACATGATATAGCGCGACGATGCCGTAGCCGTAACTAAGAAGCGTCAGCAGACAAATCACTACCACGGTCAGCGCCAGAAACTGCGCCGGCCGGATCCCTCGTCGAGTTTCAGTGTGAAGCGTCAACAAAGCAATCCCAGACATGAGAAAGCTAAGCGCGGTGCTGACCGGCAGCCGCCCCGGAAGATTCCCAGCCTCCAGCTTCGATTGAAAAAGCCAAACATCAAATCCAGTGTTCAGGCCTAAGAGATGTTCGATAAGCGTAACGAAGCCGAGCAGCGCAACCAGCAGCCCGCAGACGCCGCCGAACCTTCTCGTGACCTTGTCCAGCCGATGCCCGGTCAACAGCAACAGTGATACACTCCCGAGGATGAAGCCAGCGGCCGCATTGGGCCGCATAGCCGGGAGCCTGGGTCGCAGGCTCGTTAGGGTCACGCTGCCCGTCGCCCAACCTACGAGCACCAGACCGCCGATCAGAACAACGATCAAGCTCACTATCTCCGGCACTCGCCTCGACGCTCGGCCCAGAGCGGAATTAGTCATCAGTCACCCATTGCTTCATAAACTTGATTTCCGCGTCACGCGACGCTGCCTGTCTACTTCAGCTGGCCCCTTGTTGCCGCATTCTGCAAAGTCTGGACCAGTCAGATAGATCAGGCAGCGTACTGGGGCTACAACAACTTCCCGCCAATTGGCTTTGGCGCCAAACGCCGAGGTGTACTGTCTGCATACAGTCGAAGGAAATTCATACATACCGGCCAACGAGAGTCGTTGGCCGCACCGCTGTCGCTGGAGCACCAAAGAGCGGCGAACCAGCGTGCCCGGGTTTAGGGCAAACTCTGTAGAACCTGCGGGCACGGGCTTTGCCTTGATGGTTCTGAGAAAGGAAGCAGAAAGGAGAAACGAACATGCTATGGACAGTTCTGCTTGTTCTGTTTGTTCTATGGCTGTTGGGCGTGATCACGCACATCGGAGGCGGGTTGGTGCACTTGCTGCTCATCGTAGCGCTAGTGCTCTTCGTGGTTGAACTCCTGAGCGGCCGCCGAGTCGCGCTCTAAGGAACGATCCTACTCGTGAAACTTTTCGTCGTCCTCGTCACATGTCGTCACATGATCGACGAGAGGCGGCCACCAGTGATCTTCAATAGGGAGGCCAAACAATGCTGGAAGATGAGAAACTCGCAATTGACGAATCAGAACGCGCGGCTCGGCATCAAGCTCTAAAAGGAGAAGTCCGCCGAGAAATGCAAGGAGAGATTTCGCGGCAGGCAAATCAGAACGATGAGCAACATCACGCGCAGACTGCCGCGATCGGCGAACACCTGAGGGAAAAAGCGGTCGGGGAACTGGCTGGCACTGAAGCCGAGATCGACCGCGGTCGCGCCGCGGCGCGTGTTTCACAGGTCGTTGATTATGTCTTTTACCTCGTCTATTCACTGATAGGTCTCGAGATTCTTCTCGAGTTGTTGGGGGCGCGGGAAACAAATGCATTTAAGAACTTTATCGACGCGCTAACGGCTCCTTTCCTGCTGCCTTTCAAAACGCTCATACCTGATCTAACGAGGGGACGATTCCAATTCAAGCTTTCGTACCTCGTCGCACTCTTCGTGTACATCCTGCTCCATCTGGCGATCAACGGATTACTCAGGATGTTCGCTCACAGAAAAACGACGGTCTGAGAAGCGTGCCGGAAGTAAGGTTAATCGCTGCCGGCTTGATCGGTGCATTGATAGGATGGGGACATCATCGTAGGTGGATCAACAATCCAGCAGAACTACATGCAATTGCTGCGGGCCGTGAACACCAACCACTAAGGTAAGTTCTATATCCGCGGTGCGGCTTGGGCCTGTGATAAACGTGATCGCACTGCTCAAATCTCTGCCCTCCGCCTCAGCCTCGGCCCGCAGAAGCGGAAACAAATCACTCAACCCTGAGAGGAGTTGTTCAGGCTTCACCACGGCAATGTGCACCGGCGGCAGTAGCGAAATCGACCGAGCCTGTCCTTTGCGTGCAAGCAACACCAGCGTGCCCGTATCAGCAAGCGCAAAATCAACACCCGATACTCCAACGTCTGACGCCGCGGCCGCCGGTATAAACTCTCGATCGGCGGTCTCGGTCAGGACCTTGATGCCCTTTTCTTCCAGCTTCCCCGACAGATCAATATCATCGATGACCTGCGTGCCCCAGGCGATGATCGTTTTCGCTTGCCGAACCGACGCAACCTCTTCGATGTATTGAAACGCAGACTCAGCGGTCGTCGCCCGATGGAAGCGCCCTCCGACTCTCGTCAACTCAGACTCGAATTGCTTAGTCAATTCGCCGCGGTGCTGCTCGGAGTATTTCTTGATCTCGGAAACCAACGCGTCAAGGTCACTCGACGCAGAAGGAAGAGGCTCGCCACGCAGCGGGCCTGCCTTCCCTTCCCTGTGCAGCGCGCGTCCTATGTCCTCGAGTATTTCTTCTCTCGCGCTCTTAGCAGTCATCCTGAATACCTGCGCGGACTAAACCACGCTACTTTTCGTCGCCCCACATGGAGCGAAAAGATCTTCTGGCGAGCGCCGGGAAATCTCTATTCTGCGTCCAACCGCCCAACGCAAATGGGAGCCGTTTGAGTTTGCCATCCTCCAACAACGGTCCCTGCAGAAAAGCCGGCACCCTGAACACAAGGTTGTAAATGATACGGTGCCGCATTGCGAAGGCCCAGAGCTTGATCGCAACTTTCTCGAGCAGCGGCGGGCCTGCATTGTCGTGTTTCCCTTCGGCCCAGTCGCTTCGCAGCTTCAACAGGATCCGCGGAATATCGATTCGCACCGGACAGATTTCGCGGCACGCGCCGCACAATGTCGACGCGAACGGCAAATCCTTGGACTTTTCAAGTCCGGCAAACGCCGGCGTTATGATCGAGCCGATCGGACCCGAGTAAACCGATCCATAAGCGTGTCCGCCGATCTTCTGATACACCGGGCACACGTTTAAGCAGGCTCCGCAGCGCAAGCAGTACAGCGATTCGCGCATCTCTTCGTCCGCCAGGATGCGCGAGCGGCCGTTATCGAGAATTATCAGATGAAACTCATCGGCGCCGTCGGCTTCCCCGGCCCTGCGCGCACCGGTAATCAATGATACGTAGCTCGACATCTTCTGACCGCTGGCGCTCCGCGCAAGTATCTTTAGAAATACCGCCAGGTCGTCGAGCGACGGCACCAGCTTCTCTATTCCCATCAACGCGACGTGTATTCGCGGAAGCGAGGTGCTCAACCTGATGTTGCCCTCGTTCTCGACCAGTACGATCGTTCCGGTCTCGGCTACCCCAAAGTTAGCGCCGGTAATCCCCATGTCCGCGGTCAGGAACTTCTCTCGCAATCGTTTCCGCGCGACCACGGTCATCTCTTCGGCTTCTTTCAGGTTCGCGACGCCTAACTTGTCGGCGAACAGCTCAGAGATGTCTCGCTTTGATTTGTGAACCGCCGGAGCGAGGATGTGTGAAGGCTTCTCGTGCGCGAGCTGGACGATGTATTCGCCCAGGTCCGTCTCTACTGCTTCGATTCCCGCCTGTTCCAGCGCTTCGTTCAGCTCGATCTCTTCGGTCACCATCGACTTGGCTTTGACGACCCGCTTCACGTTGTTCCTGCGCGCGAGTTCGAGAACAATTGCGCGGGCCTCCTTGCCGGTTCTCGCCCAATGAACGGTACCGCCAAGGCGCACAACGTTTTCTTCAAGCTGAGTAAGATAAGAATCAAGATTGCCGATGGTCTCCTCTTTGATCTCGCGGGCGCGGTCGCGCAGCGCCTCGCCATCCGGCAGTTCAGCGAACAACAGGTTGCGTTTAGTGGTGAAGCCGGTGAGCACGCGAAGCCGCGTTTGCAGAGTCTTATTCTGCACGGCTACTGTCGAGTCTTGAATGAATGATTCAGAGTTTACGTGCATAAGAGTGAGTAGCATAGACTTCAGTCTGTGTGCCTGGCCATTTCCAGTAGTTCCGGGAACCGCACGCCACACAGACTAAAGTCTATGCTACTTTTTCGCCAGCAGCTCTGCTATGTGCATCGTCGTTGCCGCTGCCGCTTGCCTGCTCAACCCCCCGGCTATGTGCATCAGGCACCCGACGTCGCTGGCAACGACGACGGCGGCGCCGCTTTTTTCGACGCTGTCGAGCTTGTCTTGAAGTATGCTTCCCGAAATGTGCGGATACTTGATCGAAAACAACCCGCCGAACCCGCAGCAGGCCTCCGCGCGTTCGAGCTCGACGAGCTCGATTCCTTTGACCGAACGGAGCAGACGCTGAGGCTCGGTCCTAACATTCAGCTCGCGCAGTAAATGACACGACTGATGTAGCGCAACCTTGCCGTGATAAGCCGCGCCCACGTCCTCGACCCCGAGGACGTTGACGACAAACTCGGTGAACTCGTACGTCCGCGATGCAAGCGACTCGGCGCGCTTGTGCCAATCCGGATCATCCCTGAAAAGCTCCGGATAGAAGACCCTGACCATGCTCGTGCAGGAGCCCGATGGTGCAACGACGTACTCGCTGTTTTCGAAGATCGCAATGAAGCGTTTCGCAAGATCGCGCGCCTCGCTGCTGAAGCCGCTGTTGAATGCCGGCTGCCCGCAGCAAGTCTGGTCGGCCGGAAAGTCTACTTCAGCCCCGAGCCCGCGGAGCACGCTGACCACGCTCATTCCCACCTCGGGAAACAACTGGTCCACCAAACAGGTGATGAACAATGAGACTTTCATTTCTTATCAGCCAACCCGTCAACTAGTCGCGGATCAAACAGAAGCGGGAAAAACTGTCCGCCCATCGGCTCACCCGCCGGGATCGGCGGGACGCCCTCCAGCGGCGGCGCGTTAGAAGCCGACCTCACTCCGTCCCGAAACACATTGATCACCGCGGCGCGCCTTGGTTGTTCCGTTCGATTCTCGTAGGAGCCGTGAATCATCAACGGATGATGGAACGAAGCTTCTCCCCGGCTCAGCTCAATCGCGACCGGCTTGAACTGCGCCGTCTGCTCTCCATTCAGCACCGCGTTGATAGCTTCCATATCTCCAGCGAGCCCGGTGACCGGCACAAGCTTCCAGCGTTGACTGCCCGGAACATAATGCACGCAGCCATTGTCACGAGTCGAGTCGTCCAGTCCTATCCAGCAGCTAAGGTGCGCCATCGGCTGCGTCCGAGTCCAGTACGAGTAATCCTGATGCCAGGCTACGCGACCACCATGAAGCGGCGGTTTGCAGAAGAGCTGATCGTGCCAGAAACGGACCGGCCCTTCAAGCAACTGCGACGCAGGCACGGTGAACGCCGGGTTCCACAGCAGATCGTGAAACGCCGGCGAGATCCGCCACGCACCCAACGCGTGAAAGAGCGTAGTCGCAGGGTCCGGCGATTCATTCGAGTGATATTCGTAGAACAGGTGATTAGTTTCTTGCGACGGATCGGTGAGCGCGGCGAGTTGCTCCCGCAGTACCTCGACCTGTTCGTGGCTCAGCACCCGAATGCCTGCGACGTAGCCGTGCTCTTTGTAGAACGCGACCTGGTCGTCGCTCAGGCAAAAGGCCGCCAATTCCTCCCTCGAGTTTGGAAGATCAAAAAGGCTGGTGATCGGTTGGTGACGAGTTGAGAGGTCCTCGATCATTACGGGAATCTTCGGGCTCGCTTTCAAGCAGAATCTGTCGGACGCCTATTCTAGCATCAAGTGCACGTTTGTGAAGCGGCCTTGCAGTGTGCGACTTCGAGGATGCGAAGGCGCCACTTGGTATCAGCATTGCCTTCTCGGCAAATTGCAGTGTAGCGGATCAGACTTTCAGATCGGGAATGATCGAGTTATTCTCAGGAGTGTCGGCTACACTCTGCGCCCCGGCGCTTGGTACGCGACTGCAGCAGACGCGCATGTGCGCGTCGCCGCGCCGCCAGCCGTCAGGCGCACGCGACCGCGGTAAAACGGTGTAATGGGTAACAAAGAAAGGAGTATACGCGAAATGGCTACAAAGAAATCAACCACAGGAACAAAGAGAACCACTAAAGCAGCGACTAAGGCCGGTAAGGCAATTCTTCCGCCTCGAAAAACGATAATGTGGGTCAATCACTTCGATCTGTTGCCGGGCGATCCAAGTGTGACGACATCCTTCAACGCGGTTTCGTCCGGTGTTGGAGGTGGCCTGACCGGCTTGGTCATTCGGTCCAGCACAACAGGAGAGAACGCGCAGGGAGGCGGCAACAAAGTCGTACACATGGGTCTGGAAGTTCCCCCAGGCTATCTGATCAGGGGCGTGCGGGTGTGTTACGAGTTGTCGAATAAGAGGAGCTTCATCAGCCAGATTCGGCTCGCGCAGGTCCAAACTCCGCCTTCTAGTGCTATCGTGAAACTAGATGACGGTACGGACCAAACCAATCCAGGGCCGATCTGTGTAAACAGCGCAACGACCACAGTAGACCCTGGTCTCGGCGAGGTTCTTCTGAGCTTGCGTGTCAACTTCGGCAACACTTCAGATAAGATCGTAGTTCGTGCCTTGGGTTTACACTTAAGCCCGGTGTAGTTACCGGATTGATGTGTCGCCGAGCGACCTAAAACGGAAGAATCGGCAAAGCGAGGAAAGTAAGAAGAGGTTCGACCGGAGCCCGGCAAGCGAAGTTCGTAGGGTTCCCTGAGTTTGGGTCGCGCCCGGTCAACCGAGGCCTTAGGCGCAGAGCGCCTTGAGTGTGTTTGTCATCACACCTTCGGGAGATTGCAGCGATATTATGAACGAGCTGATCTCACGCCTGTCGATCAACTGTTCAACCCGGTCTTCACTTTGAGCGCCCCCTCGTGTTTCCTCCCACTCCTCCTTGCAAATGCTTATGAACGCGTTTACCACTTTCGGGTCGAAGTGCGATCCAGAACCCGCGACGATTTCCTCACACGCTATCTCATGGCACTGGGCGGAGCGATACGGCCGGTCGCTCCTTATCGCGTCGAACGCATCTGCTACCGCGAATATGCGAGCGTGAATATGAATTCCGTCGCCCCGCAGCTTGTTCGGATAACCGCTTCCGTCGTATTTCTCGTGATGCTGCCCTACAACCCAGCGCGCGCCCGACAGAAACTCCACTCCATCGATTATGCGCAAGCCTTGAGCCACGTGCTCGCGCATTCTCACCCATTCATCTGTCGTGAGCGAGCCCGGCTTCAACAACACTGCGTCGGGCACTCCTACCTTCCCGATGTCGTGCAGCAGCGCGCCTTGCTCGAGCGCGATGAGATCATTCAAACTCAGCCCCATTCTCTTGCCTAGCTTCATCGAGTAAGCCACCACGCGGTCCGAATGTCCGCGGGTCTCGATGTCTCGCGCCTCGAGCGTCCGAGCCAGGCCTCGCAGAGTCGCGCGATAGTTTCGATACAGGGTATCAAGCATGAAGTTTAGATCTTCATTCGCCAACCGAAGGTCATCCATCCTGATCCGCACTCGCTCTTCGAGGACCTGTTCATAGTGATGCTTTTCTTCGATTGCCTGCTCGTAACGAAGCGCACGATCCACCGCCAGCACGACGTGCGCCAGATCGAACGGCTTGGTGATGTAGTCGAACGCCCCCAGGCGCATAGCCTGGACCGCATAATCGATTTCGATCATTGCGGATATCATGACAACCACGGTGCGCGGGCAGGTTTCCTGGACGTAGCGGCAAAGTTCCAGCCCGCTCATCCCTGGCATCGTGATGTCACTCAACACGAGGTTGAACGAGCCGGACTGGAGCAGCGTGACCGCTTCTTCCGCGCTTGCGGCCGTTGCGCACCGATAGCTGCCGTCGAGACAAGCGTAGAGGAGACCGCGTATAGCTTCGTCGTCATCGACAATCAGTATGGAGGCGTTGGTTCTAGTCATGAGGCGTTCCTTATGGTCTCAGGGTTTGAAAAGCGATTTGGAGGTTGGCCTTTGAACGTCAACTGTGGCGGCGCCAGGTTCGGACCGGCAAAAGTCTTGAGCTTGCTGGATCGTGACGGATGTTGAAGCTTGAACAGCGCCTTCGCTTCGATCTGCCGGACCCGCTCGCGGGTGACGCCGAAGTGACTGCCTACTTCGTCCAGAGTGTGCTCGCGGCCGGAGTGACCCAGCCCGAAGCGCATCTTCAAAACTTTCTCTTCTCGCGGCGTCAAATGCTTCAACGCGTCGTTGATGGCGTCGCGCAGGTCTGAGTTGATCAGTGCTTCGCTGAAGCCGGCTACCGATTTGTCTTCAATCAACTCGCCAAGGCTAACATCCTCGTCCGCGCCTACCGGTGTTTCGAGTGAGATCGGCTCCTGCACTACTTCAAACACCTTGCGAACTCGTGCCTCGGGCACATCAAGCCTTTTCGAAATGTCTTCCGCAGTCGGCGCGTGGCCCAACTCCTGTTCCAGGATGCGGCAAGCCTGCACTTGCTTGTTGATTGTCTCGACCATGTGAACAGGGATGCGGATCGTGTGCGCCTGTTCCATTATTGCGCGGGTGATCGCCTGGCGAATCCACCATGTGCCGTAGGTCGAGAACTTGAACCCACGGCGCCAGTCGAATTTGTCGACCGCCCGCATCAAACCGACGTTGCCTTCCTGAATCAGATCGAGAAACTGCAGCCCGCGGTTGGTGTATTTCTTAGCGATCGAAACCACCAACCTGAGATTAGATCTGACCATCTCATCCCTTGCCAAGCCCGCCTCGGCATCTCCAACGTTCAGACGTGTGAGCGCGCGCTCGAGCTCAGTGAAGCCGACGCGCCAGCCGGCTTCCAACTCAACCAGAGTGCGATTGGCCTGCCGTAGCCCGCGCTTTAGATCAGTCTCGTTTGCGCGCCGGCCCCTTTTGCGTTCCAGAGCGCCGCGCGCCTTTTGAACCGCCGCCTTCGCGTCGCGACCCTGATTGACCGCCGCGCGAATCAACCCGGCGAGATGATCACGCTGGGAGGAAGTGAGGTCCAGCGCGCGGCACAGGCGGCTCACTTCCACTCTCTGACACGTGAGCTTGCGGCGCAGCCGTCGAAGCTTCTTTGAGCTTTTCGGTTCCTTCACAATTCGCGCGTGGAGTTTCAAGGCAAGCTTGTACTCGCTGGATATCTCGGTTATTGAACGGACCGTCGAAACCAGGCACTCCTGGATGCCCGCCTCGGTGATGTCCTCCTGGTCGCGGAAGTTTATTACCTCGCGGATGTGCAGCTCGCTGCGTTTCAAGCGCTCGCCGATTGCTATGATCTCCTGGATGCATATGGGCAAGCGCGATATCGCCTTTGCGGTCCGGCGGCAGCCACGCTCGATGCGGAGCGCGAGGGCTGCTTCGCCTTCGCGAGTCAACATCGGCGTCACACCCATCTCGCGAAGATAAACGCCTACCAGGTCCTCGGTGCTGTCGATTTCCTTGGCAACTAGCTCGGGCTCGGCCTGCGCCTCGTTCTCCAGGGGGTGTCGTTGGTTGTTATCCACGTCGGATTGGCCGTGTGCGGTTTCGGCTTCATCCAACTCAGTTGAATATGTTTCCCGGTCGGTCGTCCCCACTAAGTGCAGCCGGCGCCCAGGCGCTTTATGCGCCCGGTACGCAGCCGTTGATTTTGTTTTATTCTTCACAGTCACTCCTTCAGTCCTTCAAAACACGGTGCCGATCGTACAAGGGGACTTAAATGACGTGGGGCGTGGCCTCTAGCGATTGACGTCTTGTTAGTCTCCACGCCGTCAGATGTGCAAGGGGCATTCCCCTCGTGGGCTACTATTGCCGCCGAAAGGGAGTTTTAGATACCGCGATTACAGAAAGGCCCAAATAGCTCTCGCCTATTCAAGTGGGGACACTTGTCACACTGTAGAAATATGCCACAAACAATGAGGGGCGAAGCGGTGCCTGCGATTCTATACATCTAAAACTTCAAGTCAAGGGTTTTTTTTCCGGCAGGCGCCGGGCGTACGCAATCAACCACCCGGATTGGCGTCAATTCAGTGCGATTCTCGAATCATATATTAGCGTCCAGGCGCTCGCTTTCCTGAAAAATAGCCGTCAGCGCCAACCTCATCTCTCGACTTACTTCATTCTTCCAATAGCTAAGCGCGACCTTTCCGTCGCCCTCGAGCAGTCCGTAAAAATAGGAAAGCTTTTCCTTGAGCGCGTCCACAACGTCGAAGGTCACCTTGCTATGAAACAGCAGTGGATTCAGGCACAGCATCTCGAGCTCCCCAAGCCGCACACGAAGCGATGCTCGCACTGTCGCCGCGGTTGCAACCTCCGTCTGGTTGCCTTCAAACAGAGGCCTCGCTGAGACTACGCAAGCGCGAAGCACTTCATCGGCCCGGCGAAAGTGGCGAAGGCAGTCGACTCGATGCGCGATCATCTCATTCTGGGCGGCCGCTTCCGGGCTCTCCATAGCTCCCGGGCCTTGAATCTGAAACACCGCTTTTAATCGCGTTGTGTCCAGATTGTCTTTTCCAAACAGCGTCTGGAGGCTCATCAACACCGCCTTCAGCTCTCGGGCATTCCCCGGCCACGAATATGATTCCAGCTCAACCATTATGTCATCCGGCAACAAGGCTCGTTCATCACGGGCGATCTTCTTCCAGAAAAACCGGGCCAACGTGGGGATGTCTTCGGGATGATCGCGCAGCACAGGCGTCCGAAGCAGGAAGGCACGGAGACGATAGTACAGGTCTTCGCGAAACTGTCCGCCTCTTACCATGGAAAACAAATCTCGATTAGTAGCGGCGATGACACGAGCGTTGACTCTGATCTCTTTTGCTTCGCCGATCGGTCTGATCTTGTTTTCTTCGAGCGGTCGAAGGATCTTTACCTGATGAATGAGTGCAAGGTCGCCAACCTCGTCAAGGAACAGCGTGCCGTTTCCGGCGCTCTCCCACAGACCCTTCTTATCAAACTTGGCGTCCGTGAACGTGTACCGCTTACGGCCGAAGAGCTCCGACTCGAAGAGCTCGCCAGGAATCTCCCCGCAGTTAACCGGCACGAATTTTTCGGAGGCGCGCGCGCTGTAATTATGAATTGAGCGGGCGATGACTTCTTTGCCCGTACCGGTGTCGCCAAGCACTAGCACGGGGTCATCGCTTGCAGCCGCGCGCATAACGAGTTGGCGGACCGGTTGGACTTCAGTGGATGAGCCAACAAAGGTCTGCAGGAAATCTTGCGGTATCTCGCGGCGAGGAAGAAGCTGCAAGAGCAGTTGGCTCGACAGTGCCCCGTCGAACCTGGATTTGGGGGTGGGTTTGCCGGCCCGGGCTTCTGATGCAGCCATTTCGCTCGGTTGCGCCAATCCCACTTCCTCCGATCCTGCTTTCTCCCAGAGATCGCTCAGAGTCTTCTCGGTCGTTCCGATTATATAGATGTTATGGTCGTCCCTGGCGAATGCGTTCTCAAGGAGCGTTCGAACGCTTCTGACCAGTTGGCCGGAGGACTCATAGCTTCCATTGATGAATGGGATTTTCGAATGTCCAAGCAAGAGCTTCGCGAGCGGCTTGGCTTCGTGCTTTCGTCCGCGATCCACAACCAGGCCTTCGAATCTCGACAGTGCGGGAAGTTCGTTGTTCAACACCACGTAGGCTGCGGGGGCTGACTGGAGTCTAGTAGCTGCGAACGACCTGATCCGTTCATCCGTCAGCTCGCTTCGCGTCGGCGCTGCGCCGCCCACGCCGGGGACAAATCTCAATGCTCGAAGGGCCATCGTTTCCTCGCGCGAAACGATCTCATATCAGAAACAACTGGGCAACTCAATCAAAGCGGCACCCTGAGTCTGGTTACGCCAAGGAGACGCCTCTCTGCTCTCGCATCAAATGCCCTTCGGCGGCTCGGGCTTTTTCGTCCTTTTACGTTTCCACCATGAAAGCGCATTCCAAGTGGCCAGTTCTTGTTGATATTGCAAGTTCAGTTGTGCGGCGCGGTCCGCGTTCGCGCCAGGATGCGGCGTCGGGACATAGACAGACGCCGACGGTTCCTGGGCCTTTGCGCGCACTTGATTGAGAAAGGGTCTGAGCTGATCAGCAACCAGCGCCAGATCGTTCTTGCAAGCTAACTCGTAGGCTTCTTCCGCCAGAGCAAGTCCTTCCCGGGGCTTGCCCCGCTCATTGGCCAGCAACAACCCCTGATTGATGAGGGAATATGCCAGGCCTTCATCGTAACCCAGCTCGCGACAGAGCTGTTCTTGCTCTTCGAGTAGCCGTTGCGCCTCGTTGAACTCCCTCTTAGCCCGCAAAACCACTGCCTGATTGCCGAGACTTGTTGCAAACTAGTATTGTCGCCCAACTCGCGGCAGAGACGTTCTTGCTCTTTGCACACCTCCATGGCCTCGTCCAGCCTCTGCAATGCCTGTAAAGCGGCGGCTTGATTTCCGAGGCTGATCTGTAGCCCGTCCTTGCTGCCCAATTCCCGGTAGATACGTTCGGCTTCCCTATACAGCCGCAGGGCCTCGCTGGAATTACCTTGCGCAAGAGCGACATTCGCCTGATTACCAAAGCTCCTCGCTAACCCGCGGCGGTTACCAGTCTCTCTAGACAAGTCTTCACTTTGTTGATCCAGGAGCATTGCCTCGTCCAGCCGCCCTTGCGAATACAGTTGGTTCGCGCGCTGGGTCAGAACGTCGGACCTTCCAAGGTTGTCGTCGTTCAGCGCCCCATCGATGCGCTCTTGTTCGGCTTCCAAATGGCGGGCGGCTCTGGAATCGACCCTGTCACGCAGAATCTCAGCTTGGTGGCGAAGGCAATTCGCGAGCGATTTGTTGTACCCGAACTCGCGGCAGATTCGCTCTTGCTCTTTGTAGGCGCCGATCGCTCCATTCAAATCGCCTTTGGCGCGCAAGATATCAGCTTTGGTGGAGAGACTCGCTTGCAAGGTCTGCTTATCATCTGACTGGCGGCAGATCCGCTCCAGTTCTTCGGCCAACCGAATCGCTCCGTCAAACTCACCTCTGATTTTCAAAATGCACGCCTGGAGACCAAGGCTCCCCACCAGGCCAGACCTCTCGCCCAACGCGCAGCAAATCTGTTCCTGTTCACTCAACAGTGGCATGGCTTCGTCGTATAAGTCTCTTCCGGCTAAGATAGCGGCCTGAGCAGCAAGCATGGCCTGAAGAGTACGTTGATTGCCGTTCTCGCGACACAAGAGTTCCTGTTCTTTGTACAGTCTCATCGCGTCGTCCATCTTGCCTCTAGCAGCCATTGCGTCCGCCTGAAGTCCGGGAATGCGTAACCCAGTCCGTTCGCCTGATACGCCAATGGCTTCCGAAAGCAATTCATGGAACGCTTTCGCTTGGGGCCTGTAGCCGGCATGGTCGTGAAGCAGATATACATCGGAGAGGGCGCGAAAGTCATCCCCGACTTGTTCCAGCCAGGGACGGTAAGCGTCGACCATCCGTAGCGAAGAATACTTCTCAATTCTCGCCCAGTATGAGCTTATGTCGAATTGATTGGCGCGCCACGCTTCCGCTAGGAACTCCCGCTCCGCGAGCAAACCGGAGAGCCGCTGCCAAGCCGCTGCTTCAACGAGCTGCCACGGCAATTCTTCTATCTTCGCCGGCCGAGAGTCCGTGCCTCGAAGTAGTCAGCTAGTTTGAGGTGAATATTCTCCTGCTGGCGCTTCGTGCGAAGATACTTGTTACGAACCGCCTGGCGCAAAAAGTCGTGGCTGAAAGTCATCAATCCAGAGCGGCTAACCAGCGATTGCTCACTCGCCAGATACGGGGACCAGTACGCTCGCGGAAGCGGGCGCCCGCTTGCGCCCAGCAACTCAAGCATCTCCGTTTCCGATAAGCCCCGGCGCGCGGCCCAAAGCATTGACATCGCGTCTCGCACCAGTCCGGGACGTTCGCGCTCGTAGTCTTCTTCGTAGCGCTCAAGAATTTTTTTGTATAGCTTGTCGGGACTCTTGGCTGACAGGTAGTGGTCGATGCGCGCATCAAGCTTCTCGTGAACTCCGAAGACGCGCAACTCGTCCAACAGCGCCCTCAGGTACAACGGATTCGCGGATTGGCCGGCGGCGGCGATTCGCTCCGCTCTCTGATCGCTGAGCTGTCTCGAATACTGAGCCAGGTAGGCTCGGATCAGCTCCAGGCGCTCGCCGGTCTCAAGAGGCTCGATGTGCATTGTCGGCCATCCCCGGCGTCTCAACTCATCCAGCGGCCGCCCCGGCAGGCTGGAGACGATTAGCGTGACCCCCGGGGGAATCTCTTGCGGCAACCACGCCAGATCTTGAGCGCCGTCCCGATCTTCAAGCTGATTCAGTGCGTCGAGAATGAGCAACACTGCTCCCTTTTTAGCGCTCGCGTTCAATGCCTCCGCAAAAGCAGTTCGGAGCGTGTCAGGCTGATCCGGAATCTCCTGCTGAATGTCGAACCTGCGCTCGATTTCCCCGATGATCCGCCGCAACATCGTCGCCCAATCCGCGCTTGCGGCGTGGCTCCAATGAAGTGCATCAGCATAAGCTGACTCGGATGCGCATCGCGATATTGCAAAGCCCACTTCGAGAGAAGCGCCGACTTGCCTGAGCCCGATTCGCCCAATACAACCAGCGGAGGCCCGGAGCTTCGCGCGTGTTGCTCAAGGTGATCGTAGTAGAACCCGCGGCCAATGTAGACCTTGGAACGCCCCTGAGCGAAAGCTTCATGAGCTAGCCCTTCGCGATCGAGAGGGTCCGGTTCAGAGCCCTTTGGATAGAGTCGGTCGATCACGCCCGTCAGATCGTGCAGGACCATCCGCGCAAGCTCTTGAGCATCAGCATAGTTCTCGCGCACTGGCAGACCACTTGCCTTGATTCGCGACTTCAGCGACGCCAGCTTGCTGGCTCGTTCTTCGGCGCGATTCGTTGCTTCTTGTGGGCCAAACTGTTCGATCTCTTGTTTCGTTGGCAGCTCGAGGAAATCGGGCCGCTGCTCGGCAGGCTTATTGTGACTGAAGGCTGGGTCACGAAAATAGAAGAAGGCGTGATCCGCCATCTCAGGATCGTTCAACACCCCATGCAGGATCTCCAATTCGGTTACCGAATGGGCAAGCCGCTTGCCGAGCCATGGTTCGTCCTCCAGCAAATCCGGTGAAATAACATCAGGCGTCCAACCGTAACGCTCGCCCAATACACCGATGAAGTACGGTCTGCACCGCTCGATTTCAGCCAGGCATATCGGCAGGACTTCGCCACGCTGGGATTGCTCTTCCGAGATGCCCCAGCGCAGATCTACCTCGCTCCACGTCACGCTTCGCTCTTCGCACATCTTGCGGAGTTGTGGGAAAACCCGCTTGATTAACTCGGTGCGCTCAGAGTGCATATCCCTGAATGTCGAGGATACAAACACTCGGACAACGCGATCCTTCACCAACGCTGCGCGGTCAATCACTGGCAAACCTTTCGGACATACAAAATTCACTCGGGGCGGGTTTCGTAGTCTATCTTACGTCAATACTGGCGAAACGTGAGATTGAATCTTCCCTGTATGCCGAGCTCCGTTGGCGCGGTTCCTTCAAGAATGCCGGAGACTCCGTGATAACGAAGACGACTTGCACCGCCCATCACAAATGCATCCCCTGATTCGAGGATGATTGTCTTCACCGGGTCTTTCCGTCTTGTCCCACCGATCATGAACTTTGCCGAATCGCCGAGAGAAAAAGAGACAACCGGAATGCCCGACTCAATCGTTTCGGGCCGCTCGTCTTTGTCCTGATGAAGCCCGAGCCGCCCAGCCTCCGGATAACAATTGATCAAACAGATGTCCGGCTCTATTGTCATGCCCGCGTCGCCCGCAGCCCGTCGGGCGAGGTCCTTCAGGTCATCGGGAAGCTCCTGCACGGGAAGTCCGTCGTGATCGGAGCGAATCGCCTCGTACTTGTAGGTCTTCGCATTCCAGTGCCTCCCGAGACAGACCATCTTGATGCTCATGTAAGCTCCGCCTCGAACAGCCGGAGTGTAGAAGCCGGCCGGTTGGCTCCCAATTGCGACACATCTCCGCATCAGAGACTTCTGCTCCTCAATCGTCAGATAGGCGCTGAGATGAATAGTGCCCGGATAGATTTCCACCGTGATTGCTCCTGTTCCCCGAGCGAGTGAGAGGCCTGATCCGCCTGGCATTATACTGCAACTCGGCCTTTGGAGCGCGGGCGTCCAGCCTGGTTTATCCTCGGGCGATTCCCAAACGTGAGGTATGACGTATTCCCACTTCATGATGAACTCTCGCTCGTTCTTCTCTTGATCATCTCAGGCTCGAGCGCAAACAGAATGTCTTCATATCCGCTGGCGCTGAGCGCATCCGGCTTTAGTTTCCTCAGCACCTTGAGTGCCCTCTTCGCCGACAGCCCTTTGCGCGAAACCAGGTAATAAGCCAACATTAAGCCCGTTCGGTCCTTCCCCGAGTTGCAATGAACGAGCACCGGCTCGCGCCTCGGCAGATGAAAATCCAACACACGGTCGAATTCGTCGAAGATCTCGAGCACAAATCCGTTCGCCGTCTTGTACGGCAAATGGAGTCTGTCTTCGAACAAGATCACATAGTGCTTCAAACCGGCGCGGGCCACGGCCTTCTGGTCTTCGATGTGGACGAGGCTCACACTACCGCGAGCCCTTGCTGCTTGAGAGCGTCGAGGTTCCATCGAGACTTGTTAGGACCGGGTCTTCCAAACAGCAGACCGGGCTCAACCGTGTAGGTAAGCTTATCCATACGTTCCTAGAGGGCGAGCGGCGTGCCATCGCCGAGAACCTCGAGAGTCGCGATTTCCTCACTGTTCGCACAGTTCCTGAGTTTCGGGAGTTGAGTAACAGGGTTGAGAAGCGAGAAGGCTGGGAAGAGTTCCGCTATTTCATGATGATGGATATCAGGTCAAGCCCGCAGATTCGAACGTGAAGCCGGCGCCCGTTCCGATCAGACTTCGCCCTCACGAAATCGAGCGGCAGCGGTGTACACGTCGAAGAGACTCAACTCACCCTCTCCAGCGACTACGGCCCTCGCGGCGCTTGCGTCGAGCAGCAAGCCTCTTGAATGGCGATCCGATGATGCGCGGCGATTCGGCCTCGAAGCGCCACCAGCACCTCGCCGGTCTCGGTCAAGCTCATCTCAGAAAGCTCGGTGACTTGCAGGCGCCTTGTCAACGGCTCGATCTCGAATCTCGAAAGGTAACCTGGCAGCGTGGTGCCAATCAGCCGCGCGCCTAAATCAAGTGATTGCCCCAGAAGCAAATGTCCGCGCGGCACACCTATCAGAGCCATTTCGAAATGCTCAAGAACGACCACGGTTTCAGGCTGGTCGCTCACATCCTTGAGAAGCGCGATCAGCAAACTCTCGCGTTCTGAGTCAAACAGGGTCCCGGCCATCACTGCGCTGAGGTCGACCGACATAACCTTGAACCGCGGCCGGCATCGCTTCAGCTTTCGCGTCACTGCTCGCGCGAGGTTTGTCTTACCAACTCCCGACTCGCCCACGATCAAAGGCAGCCGCACCTGCCACTGAAGTAAGCTGGAAACGACTTCTTCGGTTCTCTCTTCGCGGCCGATGGTAGGCTCACAGCCGGCGTCGGACGACAACTCGATGCCGAAGCTTGCTAGAAGCTTACTCTTGCTGCCGGACTCCCCTGGCGCCGCCCCTGGCTTCAGCTCAGGCTCGCGCCCGTCATACCCGACGGCGCTGAGCGCTTCCTCGATCACTTGCTGAACGTTCCCGCACGTGTCGTGTCCTACCAACAGCACGCGCCAGCCTTGCTGCTTGTGACCTGCAACAAACGCCCGCGCCATCGCCGGGTCAGTTCCCGTGTAATCAAGATCCTCGTCAACGCATATGAGATAAGGCATTCCCTCGCGCGGCCGCCTTATCAGCAGGTTCGTCCGTGGCTTGTTGAAGAATCGATCGTTGGCAGGTACGTTGCGCAACAAGACCGTGTCGCCGTCGGGCACATCCACATGCACCCGCAGGTGCCTCAACCTCTCCTCGAGTTCTTGCTCAACGCCCACCACCGGTCCTTTATGCTTCAAACGTGTCATCGCTTGGGCTGTCACGCTTAGAATGTGCAGTCCAGTTCTTCATCCGGCCGCCAGAGTAAAGCAGTAGCGAAAGCCGGCAGCCCGTTGGCCTGTTTGTATTCCAGCCACCGCTCAACGGCTTCAAACGGTTCTGACAGATCGAGTATCCGGTTCGTGGTTGCATCGAATATCCCCTGCCAGTCGCATTGATAACGCCCGTTCTGACCTGCGAGTCGCCTTATGACTTCTCCACGAATGCGTGCGCGGCCCGCTGCCGGCGGCTCAGTGATCGCCTGTTCGATGGCATCAACTCCGCTGACGTGGTGCGCTAACACACCGGCTCGATCCAAGCTGGCAAATACCCCCCTCCCTCCGAGTTGCCCAAAACGCGTGTCGATCTCAAGCAACTCCTGCCTCAGCTTGAACACCGAATCGAGCGCGTCCAAACTCAACCCCTTTTCTTCAAGAAAGCCCGTCAGCCGCGCCATAGCCGGCTTCCCCAGGCGCCATTCGTTCTGGAGAAAGTCGGCGGTCAGCGGGAGGTCATATACTCCAGTTTCATCGACCGTCTGACGTACCGCGGTCAACAAGCGTGTCCAGTGAGGCAACGAGCTCCACGCAATACCTCGGCTGTCTGCATAACTGGCGTACAAAGCGCGCTTGATCCCCCAATCCAGAGTTGTCGCAACAGACTCTGGAGCATCAAGCAAGCGATTCAACATCTCACTCCACTCGCGGCAGACCAGCTCCGCCCACGGCGGCATCCGCGAGTCGCTGAGGTGTTTCTCTGCCAGACTCAGGTAATGATATTGGATCTCGATTGCACTCAGACGCCGTCCTCCGACGGTCTCAACCAGGGCCGAGCACGACGGGTCGCTCGCGATGGACTGCATTGCTTTCAGCGGCGAGCGCAGCCCGACGGCCAGCCCGGGTCGAAGCCCCGCTTCCGCCATCGCAACCACGAGAGCCGTAGTCGCGACCTTCAACCACATTGCGGTTTCAGAGCACAGGCTCTCACCGCAGATAATGTGCAGCCGATGATAGCCCGGCCTTGTCAGAGATTCATCCTTGGTATGGAAGATCCCACGATCCGACGTTGAGTTGTTCGACACCACGTTTGCAAGATGAGGCACGCGGGGCGAAAGCGTGAACTCCAATCCGAGCGACTGAGAGTTGAAGCCGCCGGCTCCGGTGTAGATGATCCGCGTGACCAGGTGAGGAATGATTTCATCCGAAAGCGCGTACGGTAGCGCGCGGTGCATGTACGACTCGTGACAGCCCCAGGTCACCCAGCGGCCGCCATAGTCCACGTTAGATTTGAACAGCAGCACTTCGGTTCCGAGGTCGCGCATCAGCTCCTGCGCAAGGTCGGCCAGTATGCGCTCGCCGGCGAGAATGTAGCGGACTACATCCCATGGGTTGGTGCACTCGGGCGTCGTCAACTCGGGGTGATTGCCGTAGTCAACGTAGAACCGTGCGCCGTTTTCCAGGTACAAGCCGCTGGCAGGGTCCAGCAGACAGACTAACCTTACTCGGGCCAGCCCGAGCAACCTGTTGACAATCTCGGTCTGATCGTGGCCGCTGTCCCACGGATACATCGCGCTTAGGGCGTATTCAGTTTCGATTCCCATTAGTTTTTCGGCCACAGCTATTCACCGCCCTGCTGACGAGTGGCAGCAAGAAATGATTCGCTGTCGCCCGACAACGCCTTTTGAATTGCATCAGCGCCCGCGGCTAAAAGAGTCTTCCCCGCAAGCCGCATCCGACGAAGATTCGCGTCATTCGAGTCATCACCCGGCGGGTCTTGCTCGTGCCGCTCGCGATCGTTTTCGTTCCTTTCACGAAGTCTCATCACGTCCTCCTTTCAAAGTATGATTGTCCCTCTTGGCAGCGGCCAGCAGATCGAGCAACTCGTCCAGCGTAGTCGCGTCCTCGAAGGCTCTCTCGGAAGCCTCTTTCGTAAACGCGAGCGGACTGGCCAGATCGAGCCTGCGATAGATCGTCCGGTAACGCTCATACCCGGTCTTGAACCGAATCGAGTCCCAGTCCACATCGTCTACACCGTCCGGTCCAGCCCATCGCAAGAGCATCGCCCTCGTCCAGGCGCGCGTGTCTTCGGGCGGGCTCACCGTGAAACGCTCGATTTGCTCGTCGCTCACTACGCGCTCGACGAATCCGGCTCGTTCATACGCCCAATACAATCCCTCCGACGGATCCAGGCTCGAGTACAAGTGGTCAAGATGCTTGATTTCGGGGGAGCCCCATGTCAGGTCCGGATTCTGATCGAGCACCTGTTGCAATACCGAAAGCTTCAACACTCAATCCAGGCGCGGCGCAAGCGATTCGAAATCGCCCGCTTGTAGCTTCACCAGCGTGTCTTCCCAAAGCCCTAGTATCTCGCTCGCTCGCGGAACAACTTCGTCGCAGCCGCCGCCCGCCACAAACTGCTTCGCCTCTTCGAGGAAACGTAGCTGGAGTGCACCTGCGCTCAGTTCCCCACCAGTGGTCATAATCGCTTGAGCCTGAAGCGTGGGATCGTGACTCCATCGCATCAGGGCGTCGACTGGATCGTCGAGCAGCAACTCGATGTTCACCTGCTCGGCTTCTATCATCGCAAGCACGATCTGCATTACCCCGACTTTCAACGGGCTCGCAACGTGGCACAGAGTGTTGTCAAAACAGATCACGTGCAGCCGGGCCATTAGTTCTGCCGGGTCGTCATCGTCCCAAGAGGCGCGGCTACCGCACAAGGGTTCGTCGCGGCTGTTGACGATGGGGCGATTGTGAGTCGTCTGCTCTCCAACCAGATTTTCGAAGAAATCGGCGCGCCCGGATAACTGAAACGAGACCTCGGGCGCGTCGTTTTCGCTTCCAGCTTTGCCCTGGCCTGTGTACACAATGCTCGACGCCTGAAACGCGGCCAGGTAGAGCATGTAGTGAATCTTCCGGCGAAAGATGTTGTCCCATGCCCGGCGCGTGATCAGAAAGTCGAGCTGGCTCCCATAGGAGTTGCCCCGGCCGTCGCTGTTGTTGACAAGCACCTGAATCTTCTTTCCGCGCGGCAGCTTTTCGTTAGCCGATTCAAGCGCGCCTCGCGCGATTCTCAGCATCGCGTGCCAGCAACCAACGTGATCGTAAGCACTCAGCACCTCGGGCACGCACAGTTCGAGATGATCGAGGTCTATGTACACGCAGCCGCCGTTCGAAGCGAGATACTTGCGGCCCCAGTCCCGCGGATTCACAACGGCCTGCGCGCCGCCGTTCCCTTGCGAGCTCCATCTTGCCGGCCCAAAGGACTGACTAGGCACAAAATTACCAAGTTCGATGTCCGCGCCGCACAGTTTTGGCAGACGCGTGTCTTGAATTTGTCCGCGGGATTTGTCGATTCCTCTCGATTTCATGTCGATGCCTGTTAGCCAACCGTCGACGCGCTGGATCTTGCCTGCCAAGAATTTCAGATTTCAGATTTCGGATTCTCAGATTTGAGATCTGAAATCTGAGATATCGTTCATGCCGTCTTGCCCGGCCAATGTACTCACGCCACATGCAAATACGCGTGTGGCCTCGCGACCTTTGTCTGAATCGCTTCAACTCGCACCACGTCCACGTCCTGAGGCAAGTCGCTCAGGTGCTGTCGACAGTTTGCCGGCGTCAAAGTTCCGGCGATGCTTTCCAGCTCCTCCGCAATCGTCGACAACACGTGCTTCAATTGAACTCCGGTCTGCCCGGTTTCAATCTCCTCAACGCATGCGCGCTCCTTGGCCAACAGCGCGATCTTGGCGATGCTCGCGCCGCTCAAGAGCTCCTTCGCGCGAACCGCTCGGCGCTTGCCATCGCGGAATGTGATCGTAAGCAACTCGCTGCCGCCGTTCGGCGAATAGATCTTCGACACGGCTGACTCGATGATTTCGCGGCGCGCGGCGCTCGAACTGAAACCCTCGAGCACGAACGGAATCTCAGCCTGCAGGTGCTTGCGGAAGATCTCGCGCGCGGCTCTCATGTTCGGCCGCGGAACTTCGAGCACCAGATCGCCAAGCCTGCCGGGCCGCAGCAGCGCCGGATCGATCGCATCGCGCCGATTGGTCGCGCCAACCACCAGCACGTTGCCCCGCGTGTCCAATCCATCAAGCTCGGTCATGAACGCGGTCAAGACTCGATCATCGATGCGCATTAGGGAATTACCACGGGACGCGCCGAGCGAGTCCACCTCGTCAAAGAACATGATCACCGGCACCTCTGGTTCCTGATTTCCTGCTTCTCGTGCTACACGGAACGCCTCGCGATAGTTCGCCTCGCTCTGCGCATACCACATGCTATGCAGGCTCGCCGGTTTGATGTTCATGAAGCGCGCGCGGCCTGATTTGGAAATCGTTCCAAGCCAGTTCGCAAGCGCGCGCGCCATCATCGTCTTGCCGGTGCCCGGAGGTCCGACCAGCAGCACCGAGCCCTTTTGCCGAAGCCGGTACTTGCGCGCGGTGTCGGCGTGGTACAGGTGCAACCGAATCGACCGTTGAAGCTCTTCAATCTGGCAGTCCAGCCCGCCGATATTCTCGAAGCTC